>JGI20214J51088_10000010_pt1 | contig 187012 bp, 139 predicted proteins | sample WetSurMetagenome_FD_51088 | JGI IMG/M metagenome (IMG submission 51088) | reverse complement strand
CGTCGGATCCGCGCGCTTCGAGCCTGCGCATGGCGGCCGCGAGAAACGGCCCCGCATTGTCTCCGCTCTCAATAAGGGCCCCCGCCGGTCGCGGCGTAAGCCGGGCGCTTCGCAGGATCGTCCACCCTTCTTCATAGATTCTCGCCGCGTCTTCGTACGAAGGCAGGCCCTCTTTTTCGAGCCGGCGGGAGTAGGCGAGCCTCGCGCTTTCGAAGACTTCGTCGAACCCGAGTGTCGCCCGCCGGTGGCATACGAGTTCAAAAAGCGGCCGGTCGGTTTCGTACAGCCGGACGAGAAAGTCTTCCACCGTTTCGTTGTCGCAGCGGCACTGATCCGGCGTCGCCAGGAAAACGGCGTCGCGGGCGTCGTCCTCATCGGCCGAAACGTCGAGATGCCGCCAGAGCGCCGCGGCGAGAAAATCCGCCTCGACGCCCAGCATGGCACGCGCGGCCGATGCATCGTCGGCATTGTTTAAGATGTCCAGCCAGTACAGTACCCGCGCGTCGTCGATGGCGCCGTCGCGCCAGCATCCCATCGCCAGGAGAAAATTGAGGTGCTCGGGGCCGATGAGACCCACGAGCGTATCGAACTCGGAGGCGGTGGCGCATTCGAGGGCAAGGTACACGTCGCGGCCGGGAAGCGAATCGAGCAGCGCGGGGAGCGACCGCGATAGAAACAATAGTTCCTTTTTGTCCTCCGGAACGGCGGCCTTGACAAGAGCTGCCTGCTTGTCGGAATCGAGGCCGTTAAAAAGCGCCAGCGCCGCGCCCTGGTCGCGGGACGAGAGTGCGGCGAGCGATGATGCTTTTAGGGGATTTTCCGGTTTCGGCATAAGACCTCTATTGCGGGTATCCCTGCCGAAACGGCGTGGGACGGGTTAAAGCTCATTGCCGCCAACGGCACGGTAGAGCTCCATGCGGCGGGTGACGTAAAAACGCGCGTCGGGCAAAGCTTTAGAAATCGAGCGGGTTATTGTTGAAGAACAAGCCCAGCGAGAACGCCGTGGTGAAGGCGAGCCACAGGTATAAAAGCAGGTTATTGAGAATGGCTTCGGTTATCGACTGCTCGGAGTTACGGTTCTTCTTGAACTCCCGGACGTGCTTCCAGATTGAGCGCCCCGTCCACGCCAGAAGAAGAACTCCTGCTGTTTTTGCGAGAATTATCGACAAGGGCATTACGCGTCCTTTTCGTGCGGCTATTGTGTGCAAATCGCCCGGGCTATCGTGATCCGCCTGATGCGATTTCTTGAAGAAATGCCACGCCTTCCGGCCGTGGTTCTTTACTCTCCGGCCGGGCTCGCGCCCGGCGTCTGTGTGTTCGGAGGCGGCATGTGTTCGTTGAACGGTACCTTCGCCGCCGAAAGCCTTCTTGAAAATATCTCCATGCCGTCCCAGTTCACAACGAATTCGTAGAAGCCCTCTTCGGGCAGGGGGAGGCCGTTTATGTTGCCGCCGATTTCAATCACCGAGCGCCTGCTGTCCCCCGGCTCGACGTCCCACGGAGGAAGGGTCATGGAAAACGAGCCGCCCTCCTTGCGGAACACGAGCTGGAGTTGGCCCTTCTTCGCCACGTCGGTGATGGCGATGTAGATGGCGCAGTTGCCGTGCTTAGACGGAAATGTGGGGCTGTTGATGGAGCTGAACGTCCCCGCCAAGACGCTCTTGCCGGTGTGGATGTCGCGGTAGTAGTAATCGCACACGATCATCGCCAGGACTATGGGTTTCATGGGGATGCTCTTTCGTAAACGCGCCGCACCGATTGGACGAGTAAAATAATTCTTTCCAGTATTCGGGAACGCGGGGAGAATGAGGTATTTTTTAACGGCTTCGAAGCAAAAAAATCCGGAGTTCACTTTTTGTAAAGACATGGACTTTCGCGTCGCCACATAAGGGGCGGGGAAGGACGCCGAAGGCGACCGAAGCGGGAGCGTGAAGACTATGAAAAGAAACGTAACGGTGTGCGTATTTTGGCTAACCGCCTTCCTCTTTACGCCGTGCCGTACACAAACCCTCGTCGAGCCCCCGTATCTTCACACCTTCGGCATACGAAAGGCCACGCCGGCGCTCCTCTTCACGTTTCTCGGTTCCACAACCGAGTTCGACGATCCGCAGGGCATCGCGACCGCGAAGATGAAATCGCGCGACGATCCCAAGACCCACGAAGACGACGACGAAGTTGTGGTGTACGGCGTCAACGCGGGCAAAAACCAGATCATCTACAATGCCACCATGTGGACCCTTGCGTTGTACGGGAGCACGGGGGCGGGCGAGGGAAATTTCAACGCGCCCGCCGGGATCGCCTGCGACGCCGACGGCAACGTGTACGTGGCCGATTGCGGGAACAACCGTGTTGTACACCTGTTTAACCCGAAAAAGGAAGTGCGGTGGGCGGGGGCGTTTACGGGAAGGAACCAGGCCGACCCCGGGCTGCGTGGCCCGTGCAGGGTGGCGCTCGACAACGTGGGCCGGGTGTTCGTTTCCGATTCCGGCAACGGGCGCGTGGCGGTGTTCACGTCGGCGGGCGTCCCGTGCCGCATGTATCCCGCGCGCGGCGACACCTTCGGGTTCGAGCGGGGCCCCGTGGCGCTCGCCGTCGCCGACGGCTTAGAACCGTTCAGCTATTTCAAGGGAGAGCAGGCGTTTTTCTGCGCCGACCGGCAGGGAACGCGGCTGTGGAAAATAGGCTTCGACGGCGGGGTTCGCAAGCGTGTCGATCTGCCGCCCGGCCACCATGCCGCCTACGCCGCGGTCGACTATTACCACAGCCTCTGGCTCACCGACACGGGGAGGCACTGCGTGCTCAAATACGACCACGATCTCAATCCGCTCGACGTCTTCGGCTCGTTCGGCGAAGGCAAAAACCAGTTCGTGGAGCCGCGGGGGATTGCCATCTGGAAGCACTACGGTCAGACATTTATCGCCGAGAAGCACGGGGCGCAATATTTCTGGGTCGGAACCGATTGTACGGCGAAAAGCTTGCGTGAAAACGGCGACAACAACTATACTCTTTCGCTTGCGCTTACCGAGTACAGTTTCGTTTCCCTGTTTTTGCCGGGACGCGACACGGTCTGGCTCGCGCGCAAGGCGTTTGCCCGGCCGGGCCTCCGCCGGATACCCGTGACCGACGCTCGCGATGCCCTCGCGGGTGGAAACCGGGCGGTTCTGAGGATTGAGCCGACCTATTCATCGTACACTTTTTTCAAACAGGACTGCCCTGTCGCGGCAGGAAAGTGAAGAGGAGACAATGGCGTTACGAAAGGAAGAAGTTCTCAGGAAGGTTCTGCATTTTATATTCGGCAGCATTATACCGCTCGGCATTTTTTACATACCCCGGTTCGCCGAGGAACATTCGTGGAACGCGGTGCCTCCATGGACCCTGCCTCCTCTGATCCTCGCGTTTTTTCTCGTCTTTTTCGTCGTCATGGAGACGCTCCGGTTCCGCGTGCCGGTGGTGCAGGAACTTTTCCACGACGTCTTCGGCAGCATGCTGCGCCATTCGGAAAAGGAAAAGGCGACGGGCGCGACCTACATTCTCGCGGCGTCGATGTTCTGCTCGCTTATCTTCAAGAATTACCCGCACGTATCGCTTATGGCGCTTTCCACGTTCATCTGGGGGGACGCGGCGGCGGCGCTGGTGGGGCAGAGCATCGGGAAAACGAAGATCGGCGATAAGTCGCTCGAAGGATCGGCCGCCTGTCTTGCCTTGTGCCTCGTGTTCTTCCTCGCGGTGTTTCCCCGCCTCCCGGGCGTGCTTGACGCCTGGAACGGCAGGATTCCGCTCGCGCTTACCATAATCGCGTCGTTGGGCATTACCTTGATGGAGTTGTTCCCGATCAAAATCGGAAAAATAGAGATCAACGATAATTTTTCGGTTCCCATCATCACCGGAGCCGTGATGATCGTTTTATTTCCTTTTTTGTAACCCAAACAATTAAACACATCGAATTGAGGGAGAGGCGGAGGCCGCTCCAAAAGTTCCGCAATCACCCTTCGACAAGTTCGGGGTGAGCCGTAGGCCGGTGAATTTGCAGGAAACTCCCGCTCGCGCATGCCGCATGTAAAACCGTCGCCATCGTCTCGATCCATCCGGTCCTTCCGGCAGGCCATCCTGCGCCACTACAGGGTTCACGGCAGGAAAATGCCGTGGCGGGAAACGGCGGATCCGTACCGTATCCTCGTGTCGGAAATCATGCTTCAGCAGACGCAGGTTTCGCGGGTGACCGGCAAGTATGAGCGGTTCGTAAAGACGTTTCCGGATTTTAAAGCGCTCGACGCCGCGAGCCCGGCGGAGGTCCTTGCCGCGTGGCAGGGGCTTGGCTACAACAGGCGCGCGCTTTCGCTCAAGAAAATCGCCCGCGCCGTAGTCTCGCGCCACGGCGGAAAACTGCCGCGTTCCCCCGAAGAGCTTGCGAAGCTGCCCGGAATAGGATATGCCACGGCGTCTTCCATCTGCGCGTTCGCGTTCGACATGCCCGTTGTTTTTATAGAAACCAACATCCGAACCGTCTTTATACATTTCTTTTTTAAGAAAAGAAAAACCGTGTCCGACGACGAGCTGCTGCCGCTCGTGGGGCGGTGCCTGTCCAAAAGAAATCCCAGGGTGTGGTACTGGGCGCTTATGGATTACGGCGCGATGCTCAAGAAATCCGGACAAAGGCTCAATCCCCGCAGCGCGCATTATGTAAGGCAGGAGCGTTTCGAAGGATCAAAAAGACAGGTGAGAGGGCGGATACTCAGGATTCTTTCCGGCGGAGAAAAAATCCCCCAAAGCAAGCTTATCGAGAAAACGAGGGACTCGCGCGCCGCCGCCGTGCTCGCGGAGTTGGTTCGCGAAGGATTCATAGAATCCGAAAGAGGCGTATTTCGCCTCAACCGTTCGCCGTTTCCCTGAAATTTACCGGCCTTCCCGATCCAGCGCCTCCTGGATGATCTCCCGCGTTTTGTCCCGCATGGCCGTCATGGCTTCGCGCCGCGACGCGCCGGGTTTCTCAAAATCCCGTGTTTGCAGCGGCGGCTCGATAACGACGGTCACCTTGAGGGGCAGCCAGGGAAGATTGCGCCCCAAAAGCCGGCGCGGCCGGTGGGCTATCGCGATGGGAATCACCGGAACGCCGAGCACGAATGCCAGGAAAAACGCGCCGTCCTTAAAGGACTTTACGCGCTGGTTTTTGTGCGTCATTTCCCCTTCGGCGAACACGTGGATGAACCCGCGGCTGCGTATAGCCCTCTTCAATTGCTTGGCGATATGCACGAGCGGATCGCGGTTTGTGAGCGGAAACGCGCCGAGAAGGCGGATGAACGTGCCGAGGAAGGGCACGCGAAACGTGGACTCCATCGCGGAATAATAGGCGCGCCGGGGCGCCAGTGCGTGGCTAAGTATGCCGGGGTCCAGGTACAGCGTATGGTTGCTCACCAGGACGGCTTTTTTTGCCGCGAGATTCTTTTTGCCTTTCACGCCGACGCCGAAGACCAGCCAGTCGAAAAGTATCACCAACAGGAGCACGGCGTGATACACCGCGAACGACGCGATGTGGAACCACGGGGAGAAATGAAACACCGTCATGGGATCGTCGCGCCGGCTCATTTGACGAAGCGGCCTTTCCAGAGATATCCCTTGCCGAACGTGTCGTCGATCACCGATTTCCATCCGATGTAGATGAGCAGAAGAAAGAATAACGGGTATAAAAGCGGCACGTACCATCGCATCTTCCGTCCGATGAGGAAAGTGCCCCACGCGGCGAGGAACAGCGCGACCGGCGCCGCCGCGAGCGCAAGGTTCGAGCCGCCGGTGAGAATCTCTTTCGCAAGCAGCGCCACGGGAAGCTCGATGCCCGCCGCGATAAAGGCCGAAAGTGCGAAGACCGACGCCACGTGCTTTTCGAAAAAATCGTAGATGTTCTTGGCGATACCCTCCACGGCTCCGCCGAACGTGGTGTACATCCTGCACGTGACGTGCTTCTGTACGTCGAGAAAAACGATCCGGTGGCCGCGTCTTTTGAGTTCGCGTCCTATGTACACGTCCTCGCTGATGCGGTTGCGAACGCATTCGTAACCGCCCATTCCCCTAAACACCGAGGCCTTGAATATGATATACTGGCCAAAGATGTGGGAAATGAACGGCAATGGGATCACGGGGATGAGCCACAGCGGTATGAACATCACCGTATTGAGGTAGATGTTCGAGAGCACCGCGGATTCGCCGAAGGAGCGCGTCAGCTGCCGGGTATAGGCCGAGAGTACGTCGGCGCGGTGCGCCATCGCGTTGGTAACCGCCCACGAAACGCTGTGGGGCCCATGAACGGTATCCGCGTCGGTAAAGAGAAAGTACTCTCCGGTGGCGTGCTGCGCGAGCCGCTGCATGGCGTGGGGCTTTCCGAACCATCCGGCCGGCAGTTCGGTGCCGCGCACGGCCTTGACGGCCGGATTCCGTTGCGCGTATTCCCTCACGATGTCCCATGTCCCGTCGCTCGACATGTCGTCGTACACCACGACTTCATAGTTTTGGTAGGTTTGCGTGAGGAGGGAGTCGAGGCAGCGGCCTATGTTTGATTCTTCGTCGCGCGCGGGAACGAGCACCGAAATCCTTGGGCCGTTTGTGAGGGACGGCCTTTTTGACGAGAAGAAAAGATACAGCGTGTTGGAGATGGAAAGAACGAAGAAAATCGCGCAGCCCGCGATCACGAGGTAATAATACCAGGCTGTCGCCTCAGGGCTCCACATGCCGTCCCGCCGCGATGTCCCTGAATTTTTCGTTCGCGTACCGGTTGCTCGGATACAGCATCAGGGCCTTGTTGAGGTAGGCGAGGGCCTCGGGTTTTTTGTCGAGCCTGCCGTAGGCTATGCCGATTCCGGAGAAGATGTTGAACATGTCGTCCTTTTCTATGTCGGGCATCGAAAGCGCGTCGTTCATGACCTCGATTCCGCGTTTCGGGTTCCCGCCGTAGATCAAAGGCGGATATACAAGCGTGGAGCCGACGAGGATTTTCGCTTTTCCGTTTTTCGGCTGCGCCTTGAGCGCCTCATCGGCGAAGTGCGACACGTCAAGGCCGTGCAGGAACACCCACCAGTATTCGAATCTGCGGATTTTAACGAGGCACATCTGTCCCAGTATGGCGCTTTTGACGCGCCATCCTTCGTCGCACGAACACCGGTCGAGGTGGCGCTGAACCGCCGTGAGTCCTATGGCCAGGTGGCTGTCGGCGGCCTTCCAGTTGCGCAGTTCGTTTTCGGCCCGGCCCGCGAGGTATTCGATGCGCGCCGACCAGTAGGCGCTTTCGTCGCGGTCTTGGATAACGATGGCACGGAGTGAATCCGCGGTCTCGTATGATTTCCTTATTTGCGCAATGGGGGCGTTCTGGTATACGAGGTCGCGCAACTGCGTATAGGCCGGTTCGAAGGCGGGCGGGACGGTCCATGCACCCGCGAATGACGCTGTTACGATAACGAGCAAAAAAGGAACAAGGGCAAGGATTTCACCCGGCAGGGCAGCGGGGCCGTGCTTCATGGCCGTCCGCGCGTCGCGCAAGGGGCGTTTCGGTTTCTGGGCCATACAACTTGAATATACAAAAATGTCGGTGCGAATTGAAGTCCCAAATGGCAAGGCTTAGATATCGGCGGATCCGGCGCCCCTTTCGACCGGATTCCGGGGGTGCGCGACGCGCTCGTGGACGATAGAATAATCAACAGAATAATCAACGACCGGGCTACAACCTTCTCTCTATCGCCGCGATCACGGTATCGATTGTTTTTATGCGGGCGAAAAGCTTGTTGTTCGCTTCCACCACGGTCCATGGTGCGTGCTTCGTGCCGGTGCGGAAAAGCATTTCGTCGACGGCGGCCCTGTAGGCGTCCCATTTTCGCCTGTTCCGCCAGTCCTCCCCGGTGATTTTCCACCGCTTATAGGATATATTCTCCCTCTGGTGGAAACGCGAAAGCTGCTCCCGGCGGTCGATGTGGAGCCAGAACTTTACAATCACGGTGCCCGAATCCGCGCATTGAGCCTCGAACTCGTTGATCTCCCCGTAGGCGCGCTTCCATTCAGCTTCGGAGCAGAACCTTTCGACTCGTTCCACCATCACTCTGCCGTACCACGACCGGTCGAAGACGGTGATGTGACCGGCCTTGGGCACCTTTCGCCAGAAGCGCCACAAATAATGATGCGTTTTTTCGACGTCGTTGGGCGCCGATACGGGTACCACTTCGTAGCCGCGGGGGTCGAGCGACTGCGCCAGCCGCCGGATGTTTCCGCCCTTGCCGGCCGCGTCCCAGCCTTCATAGACGACGATCACGGGAACGCGCTTCCGATAAATCTCGTAGCCGAGGTCGCGGAGGCGCGCCTGGCGTTCCTTGAGCCTCGCTTCGTATTCCTCGCGCGAAAGGGAAGCGGAAAGGTCTACTATGTCAAGTATACGCGGGATTTTTCCCGTGAGTACCGGCGGCCGAAGGGCACGCTTCCGCCGCAGCCCGGCCGTCATCGCGGCGATGACGGCCTTGAGAATTTTTACGGAGGCGAAACGCTGGTCGTCGGCCTCCACCACGGTCCAGGGCGCGAAGGGAAACGAGGCGCGTTTGAGCATGTCGTTGATGACCGTGACGTACCGGTCATAACGCCGGTTCTGTCTCCAGTCGCTTTTCGTCACTTTCCAGGCGGTCGCCGGATTTTCTTCGAGCGCCTCGAACCGCTTCCGCTGCACCTTTTTGCCGATGTGAAGGAAAAATTTGAGGACGATTGCCCCGTCGTCGGTAATCTGGCGCTCGAAGGACTCGATTTCTCCGAACGCCCTGCGCCATTCGTCTTTGGGAACGTTTTTCTCCACCCGGTCGTTGAGGACGCGGCGGTACCAGCTTCTGTCGAATATGGCGATGCGTCCCGCCGAAGGCATTTTGAGCCAGAAACGCCACAGAAAGGGCCGCATGTATTCTTCTTCGTTCGGCGGCTTGGTGAGGTTTACGTTGAAACCGCGCGGATCGAGCGAAAGGATGAGGTTGTTTATCTGCGTTCCCTTGCCCGAGGCACCCCAGCCCTCGAATACGATTATCACGGGCACGCCCTTTTCGTGCAGGGCGCGCTGGAGTTCTCCGGCACGGAGTTGGAGACGGGGCATCTCCGACTTATATTTTTTTTTATCAAGTTTTTTTGTAAGATCGGCCTGCGTAAGAAGCATGGCGTACTCCTTGGAACGGACATCGGACGGATACAAGGTCGAAACGGATAGGAGAACCATTAAGAAATTACTCCAATGTCATCGTGAGGAGCCAGGCGACGAAGCAATCGCCCGACATTCTTTTAAAAACGCGGGATTGCTTCGCGTAACCCGCCGCCCCGCCCAAGGCCTTTGGCAACGGCCAACCGCGTTGCATGGTTGATGTTTCCGCCCGGTATTCAATAATCCGAGCGGTTTTGTGGATTTTGATGCATGATGTATCTTATGTACCTGTTGAAAAATCGCGGAAGTGGTGGAACTGGCAGACGCGCTAGGTTCAGGGCCTAGTGGGAGCAATCTCGTGGGGGTTCAACTCCCCCCTTCCGCATTTTCTTTCCCCGTCGGCGCGCCGTACCTTCTCAATCAGATAACAGCCAATGTCCCAAAGTGATCCCCGCATCGAAATGCTTCCCCGGCATGTCGTGGAGAAAATAGCCGCGGGTGAGGTCGTCGAGCGCCCGGCGTCGGTTCTCAAGGAGATCATGGAGAATTCCATCGACGCCGGCGCCACCGCCATCGACGTAGTGATTGAGGATTCCGGCTTCGGGCTCATACAGGTGGCCGACAACGGCACGGGGATGTCGCGCGAAAACCTCGAAAAAAGCGTGCTGCGGCACACGACCAGCAAGATTCGCACCGCCGACGACCTGTTCGCCGTCGCCACCTTGGGTTTTCGCGGTGAGGCGCTGGCAAGCATTGCCGCAGTGAGCAGGATGGCCATCACCAGCAGCAACGTCGACACCGGCCTTGGCCACGTTCTTGCGTGTGACGGCGGCGTTTTGGGCCCCATAGCGCCCGCCGCGCACGTACGCGGGACAACCGTTGCGTGCCGCGACCTGTTCTACAACGTTCCGGCGCGCAAGAAGTTCGTAAAGACGCGAAAGGCCGAGCGATTGGCCCTTGTCAAGGTTCTCGAACAGCTCGCCGTTCCGTTTCCCGCCGTCCGCTTTACCGCGACGTTCGAAGGGCGGCGGGTGTTCGATGTTCCGCCGGTCGACGACGTTTTTGCCCGCATCGCGCAGGTGACGGGCGTCGAATTCGCCAAAATGCTCGTTAAGGCGTGGGGCGCGACACAGGGGATGGCGGCGGTGCTGTATTTCCCGCTCGGCGGCGAGGAGCTTGCGCGGCCCAGGTACCAGAACCTGTACGTCAATTTGCGAAGGGTCGACAATGATTCGGTCCTTTTCGCGATCCGCCAGGCATTTTCCCAGCTCCTGCGACGCGACGCGAGGCCGTCCTATTTCTGTTTTCTCGACGTGGAGCCTGCGGTGATCGACGTCAACGTGCATCCCACGAAGCAGAAGGTCAAGTTCGAAAACGAGCGGGAGTTGTTCGGTTTCATTTACGGTACCGTGGCAAGGGTGCTCAAACCGCCGGTGGACGGGATTGTCGGGACGCCGGCGGCGGGAGCGCCCGGCGGCGCGACGAAAAACGACCACGCGCGTGCCCAAGAGGCGGCACGGTATCCGGCAACGGAAACGGCCGAGCCCTTTGCTTTCTCCGCCAGGGAAGAAGGCAACGAATCATACGGTCAGACAATCTTAACGTTTCCCGGGCACCCCTTGCCGTCCGATAACACGGCGGGCGCTGCGTCGGGGGAGAGGGAGCAAATAGGAAATGAAGCCGGGGCGCGGCCGTGGGAGCTGATTTCCTGCTATCAGATCCACGAAATGTTCATCCTCGCGCCCATCAAGAACGGGATACTGCTCATCGACCAGCACGCCGCGCACGAGCGGATACTGTACGAACAGGCGCTCGACGACATCGACAGCAAACGCGCCGCCTCTCAACAGCTCCTGTTTCCGATAGTGCTCGGACTCACCGCCACCGAGAAGGCCGTGTTCGAAGCGTCGGAGGGATATTTCCGCGCCTTTGGATTCGACATCCAGGATTTCGGCGGATTCGACGTGTCGATTTCGGCCGCCCCGGCGTTCCTCGCGAGTTCCGACGTCGGGCGCTCGGTGCGCGAGATGATCGGGTACCTTCTCGACGAGAAAAGCGTGGAGCATTTTCCCGAAGCGCACCGCCGTTACGCGGCCGCCTTCGCGTGCGGAGCGGCGATAAAGGCGGGGCAGAAACTGTCGGCCGAAGAAATGAATGCGCTGCTCAACAGCCTTTTTTCGACCAAAAACCCGTACACCTGTCCTCACGGCAGGCCCACAGTGGTGAGAATTTCCACCGATGAACTTTCGCGTAGATTCCTCAGGTAGGAACCCTTCGCATGGCGGCAGTGCTTCTCAAATCAATCGGGTGCCGGACGAACCAGGAGGAAATCGCCGGGCTGGGCGCGCTTCTTTCGGAGCGCGGGCACCGGGTGGTGGGCAGGCCCGAAGAGGCGGACGTCGTCGTGATCAACACCTGCGTGGTCACCGCGCTCACCGAGGCGAAAACGCGGCGCTACATCACGGGCCTTGCGCGTCTTTTGCCGCGCGTAAAAATCTGCGTCACGGGCTGCATGGCCCAAGTGTCTCCCGACGACGTCCGGCTGCGTCTCGGCGCCACGTGGGTGGTTGGGAACTCGCGCAAAAACGACATTCCTTCGATTATCGGCATCGAGCCGAGCGGAATCTTCCACGGTGAGCCAACGGCGGCCGAACCTCCCGTCGCTGCTCTTGTCAACCGCCTTCCGCCGCCCGGGGAAGGCGGGCGCACGCGCTTTTTTCTTAAAATCCAGGAAGGGTGCGACTGTCGTTGCGCGTATTGCATCGTGCCCGCGGCCCGCGGGCCGTCGAAAAGCGCGGCGTTCGCCGATGTCAAAACGGCGTTTGTACGGGCGCTCGACGCGGGATACAAGGAAATCGTCCTTACCGGGACCCATATCGGGCAGTACCGGAGCACGGAGTTCGGAGATTTTACCGACCTTGCGGTGACGCTCGCCGACACGCCGGGTGATTACCGGATTCGCTTGAGTTCCCTTGATCCGCGCGAGCTCTCCGATTCACTTCTCGACCTGGTGGCCCACCATCCTCGCATGTGTCGGCATTTGCACCTGAGCATCCAGAGCCTTGCGCCGGCCGTGCTCGCCGCCATGAATAGGCCGCTCGGGGATTTCGACGCCTTTATGGAACGCCTCGCCTCCTTCCGACGCCGAAATCCCGGCGTGGGACTCGGCGGAGATTTTATCGTGGGATTTCCCGGCGAGACTCCGGCGCGGTTTGAGGAGACCGGAAGGGCGGTCGAAGAAATCGGATTTGCGTTCGGGCACGTGTTCAGGTATTCACGGCGGCCCGGAACGGTCGCGCCGTTGTTGCCGGGACAAGTTGACGAGAGGGTAAAAACGGAGCGAAGCGACGTGCTGCGCGCGGCCATCGAAAAATGCCGCGCCGCCTTTGTGTCGGCCGTCTCCGGCGACGTCCATACCGTCCTTGTCGAAAGCACTCGACCTACCGCAGGCCTCGCGTCCAACTACCTTCGTTTGGAAGTGCCCGGTTGTCGCGCCGCCGCAAATTCCTGGCTGCGCGTGAACATTACCGGCGGAAATCCAGCGAACGGTCGCCTCCTAGCCGTTTGCGTGGAATGACCCGCTCGAAACCGACGCATCCCGTCGGGCGGGCGTGTGTGCCGGGGAGAAATATTGTTTGACAAGAATCTTCCATGGTTTTTTCGTCCTTCTTGGTGCTCAAGGGACAGGGAAGTATTTTCTGAATCGGGATTTTGAAGCGTTGCATTTTCCGCCTTCGGCCGAGGGTGCCGTTTTCCGGAAGGATAGTGCGCATGGGTGTCTTTGAGAGGCTCCGAGATGGCCTCCAGAAAACCAGGAACCAGATTATAGCTACGCTTTCGGGCGGAGGCCAGTTCGACGAACGATTCTACGATACCCTCGAAGAGGCGCTCATCATGGCCGATGTCGGGCTCGATACCAGCACCGAGCTTGTCGCCGGGCTCAGGAAGGAAGTCGTGGAGAAGGGAATAAAGACGAAGGATGAGGCGCTTGTCGCGCTGAAGTCGAGAATCGCCTCGGAGCTTTCCGTCGCCAAGGCGCCCAGCGATTTTCCGCCAAAACCCTGGGTTATATTGGTTGTGGGAGTCAATGGGGTCGGCAAGACGACCACCATAGGCAAGCTGGCCGGCGAATACGCCGCAAAAGGAAAAAAGGTCACGATGGGCGCGGCCGACACTTTTCGGGCAGGCGCGATAGAGCAGCTCCGGATTTGGGCGCAGCGCACCAACGCGGATTTCATTTCCCAACAGGAAGGCGCCGACCCCGCTTCGGTCGCCTATGACGCGCTTGAGGCGGCAAAAGCGCGCGGCGCGGACGTGCTCATTCTCGATACCGCCGGCAGGCTCCACAACAAGGCAAATCTCATGAACGAGCTGTCGAAGGTCGTGCGGGTGATAAAGAGGATTGCGCCCGAGGCGCCGAACGAGGTGTTGCTCGTGGTGGACGCGACTACCGGCCAGAACGCCCTGCTCCAGGCAAAGGTGTTCAATGAAATGATCGGCCTTACCGGTCTTATTATTACAAAACTCGACGGGACCGCCAAAGGCGGCATCGCAATCGCGCTTTCCAGAAATCTCGGCATCCCCGTGCGCAAAATAGGAGTGGGGGAAGGGCTCGATGATTTGCAGGATTTCGAGCCGGCTGCTTTCGCCGAAGCGATGTTTGGAGACTTTTCGCCTCAACGCTGACCCACGCGCGGCGGTGGCGAGAGAAAATGTGTGAAAGGAGGCTGAACGTGGCAATTGACGAAAGCAAATTCGGGACGATGAGGTTGCTGCGTTGCAGAAAATGCGGCAACGTGTATGCCGCGGGATACGGCGCCGCCGTACCCGAATGCCCGGAATGCTCTTCAAACGAGTCGGAACTCTACAAACCGGAAGGCTCGGATCGAAACGAAGGATGAGGCGCCGTACCTTCTCCTGCGGGCGGTGCCTCCGTCATGCACGTTGGTTCTCCAGCGACGAAGACGGGTTCATGCAGGGAAAACGCGTCATGCCTCTGATTTTTCTCTCACTGCCCGCAAATGCTATCATGGCGGCATTGTCGGTGCATAGAGCCGGCGAAGGAAAGAAGACCTTTTCTCCGAAATGCGTTTTTAGAACCCGCCTCAATTCTCCGTTACACGCCACGCCGCCGGCCACCCCGATGGTCGAAATGCCGGTCTTGGCGGCCGCCTGTAACAGGTTTCTTGCCAACGCCTCTACAATCGCTCGCTGAAAGGCCCGGCATATCACATTCCTATTATGGGTTACCCACTCATCACCTTTTTCCAGGCAGAAATATTTAACCGCCGTCTTGAGCCCGGAAAAGCTGAAATCCAGCGACGATTCCCCCAGCCGTGCCACGGGAAAAGAAATGTCCGGATTTTCTTGCGCACAGGCTGCGGCTTGTTCTATTGCCCTGCCGGCGGGATAAGGAAAGCCGAGCAGTTTGCCTATTTTGTCAAAGGCTTCTCCAGCCGCGTCATCGACGGTCTCCCCAAGTCTCGTATAGCGGCCGAAATCGTCCGCGCGATAAATTGCGGTATGGCCGCCCGACGCTATAAGTGCCACGATTGGAAAGGACAGGTTTTTGTGCTCAAGAAAAAGCGAGCAAAGGTGCCCTTCGGTATGGTTGACGCCGATTACCGGGATACGGTATCGGGAATGCAATCCAAGAGCGAATCCGATTCCCACCAACAAGGCGCCCGCAAGACCGGGACTATCGGTTACCGCAATACAGTCGAGGTCGGCGCAGGAGATATTGTTTTTCTCAAGAACCGAACGGGTAAGGATATCAATCTTGTTCAGGTGCGCACGCGAAGCTAATTCGGGTACCACGCCTCCATAGGACGAATGAATTGCTTGAGTATATACCTCGTTTGCAAGAACATTGCCGTTGGAAAGTATCGCTACGGAAGTTTCATCACACGAAGTCTCAATTCCGAGAGTCAACGTCGAAGTGGATTTGCATCCTGACTTACGGGGAATGGAGCCTTCGGGGGCGGTAAAACGGTTTTCGGGATGAAGTTTCAATTGATATCGGGCCTTAAAGTTATTTGATGTTGCATGGAAAATACTTTTGCTTTCCAATATTCGCAATCCGCATGATTGCTCATTAGCAGGCTGTTGAAAAGTCCTTTGCGGAGCCGTTATGTTTCGGCAATCTCACCACTAACGGCGTTTCCGTTCAGCTTTCGCAGTTTACTCGCTTATCTTAGCCCGTCGGCCCGTCGGAGAGTGATGAAGAATTTTTCAACCGCCTATTAGGCACCCAAGTAAGTGACAAGTAGGGCAAAAATACACTTTTATAACCAATGCGTCCTTGTAAATATGTTATAAAATATTTGTAACATATTACCCAATAATAAGATTTGTGACTTGGCACGGACATAGCTTCCAACAATACCAAACAAAATGAGTGGCTCATTTAAAATTTTAATAATAGAAGATGATCCCGCAACGCAGGAAGCGCTGAGGCGTTCTTTATCCAGACTTGGTTGTGAAGTTTTCTTAGTGAGTTCAGCCGAAGCCGGAATCGATGAGTTCAAAAAAAACAGATACGATGCAGTTTTTGCTGCGTTATGCGTAAGAGAAAAAGGTGCACGGGCTGTCGCCCGATGGGTAAAAACCAATTCTCAAGAGACAAAATTTTTTGTGATAACCAGTTGGAAAGGTGACTTGGAATCCAATCTGCTGCATTTGGACGGGATTGACGGTGTTATCCGAAAGCCGTTGATATTTACTGAGATAAGAGATAAGCTTCTTGAGTATCTTGGTTAATAGAGGACGTAATAATGATGTATACCGGTACAATGATTTGCGGTGAATGTGGAAGAAAATTATTAGATGAAGAGCGAGACGCTGGTTTTTGTGCCGACTGTAATGCAAAAATTGAGAACGACTTGAGGATTCTGCGGGATAGCGAAGATGGAAATTTTACGTTTTTAGCAGACCTACAAGTATAAAAAAGTTTTCTAAAATTCCCCAACATCGAATTAATCTTTCGTTTTTACTTCCTCAGTCAAGAAGTCAATAACTTACCGAGCCCTTGCACTTCAATATTTTAGATACCCGTGTCGTAATTGAGGCGGAAGAAAGAAAAAAAAGGACAATATTTTTGCTTTTCCTAAGAAATATTGTTATATTATTTCCTGAGTTTATAGGCGGGTTAGGGAGTTGGCGTTCATGAAGAAAATTTTTATTTCGGCACTAGCGGTAATCGTTGTGGCGGTGTGTTCATTCTCACAGACTCCAGTTCCTTCAGCGGATTCGCTCAAATCTTCCTCTAAATCCGTGGCTGCGAATTTGAGTAAAAAAACAATCGTAACGAAGAATAATCCTACCAACTGGTCAAAAATAAAAGATTTATTCAGATAATACAGGCCCGGGTATAAAATCAAAAGGAATGCTGCGGCATTCCTTTTGATTTTATATGATTTTCCAATCCTACTATGGCTTCCAGTCAATCTCGGATTGTTGGCCGTAAAGGCGCGGGGTAATGACGCCCGCACTTACCGAGAAACCGAATTCTTCAACCGGCGCTCTATCATTAAAACGGACTTTTGGAGAAACGCTCATCTCCAGGGAGATATAGAAAAGGTTCTTGGAGTTCAACATCTGTGTCGGAAAGAAGTCAACCGCAAGCCACCCGCGGACATTGTTGACATTTGAATATACTCTGCTCACTCCCAAGTAATCCGTACTTTTTCCAAAGATGAGGTAAACTTCCGACCCCGCCGTGATATATCCAATCCCCTGAATGTGAAATTGGAGCCCCGCCGCACCGGCGATATCGGTACCTCCATACGTGGTGCCTGCATCGTTTTTCGAGGAAAATAAACTCCCTCTGACGATCCCTATTATCGATACCAGGTCCTTGAAGAAGAAAGGAGTGCCCAGCTTGAGATGCGCGCCGCCGGAAAACCCATAGTCGCCATGAAAAGTGCCGATGCTGTCCGTTGCGGTTGTGTCGGCCGCAACTTCCATCTGGCTTGCTCCGCCGTCTATCCCGAAATTGAGGAATGAAAAAGGTGAGTAGGATACACGGGCTTCGATACGGTTGAGTAGGCTCGGGACGGCGCGGTTGGATATGGAATACCCGCCAAGATTGTAGGACGCACCCACCGCCAATCGAGCGGCGGGNATGGTTACGGCGGGATTGGCGAGATCCGCGGCAAAAATATCGGCGGTTCCTATAAGAAACACCGCAGTTACGGAAAGATATGGTCTCATATTGACTGGCTCTTTCGGCTGTTACTGGGTTATGGGGTTTGTTCGATAATAATGGGCAGCACCTCCTGCGCAGGAAATTGACATAGGACACCCTGGCATTCCGCCCATACAGTAACCTCAACTTTATTGGCACATGATTGACCATATACTATGACGTTCGCGGCCTTTCCGCCGTTGGTTTGGATGGTTCTTTGGATTGATACCGCAGGCGAAGGTTGGCTTCTCCCGGGTTGGGCGTCCCACGAAAAATCGTAACGCCCCAGGGCGGTGATAAAGCCAGGTGCATGCGTGTATAGCGAATCACGATATAAGAGATGTGTCCAAGCGAGGCTATCCGCGCTACTGAGTTTGCCTCCCACATACAAAGAATCAAAAGCATGGTGATTTTGAAGGCTATCATATGATGCTAGGTAGTCCGCGTCAAGGAGCGGTTCGATGGGATCCCATTTGCCGTTTTGGTTTACATCCGTAACAAACCATCTTCCATTTGAGCACTGGTGCAACGGTTCAGCGGAACCAAATACAAGCTGGCGCATGCCATCGTGATTGATGTCCTCGTACTTGGGGCCCGGATCATATATCCCGTCTCCGTTAATATCTCCTCCGCGGCTGGCGAACCCGTCATGGTTACGGTCTTCGCCCGCATCGAGTTCAAAATTGTTATTGAGGTCCTCAAAGTACAACCACTGTTGAATTGTATCGTAATAGGGCTGGCAAGAGAACGCTCCTTGGCTTACCGCTTCTTCCCAGCGGGGTCTAACTACATAATAGGGATATCCAGTCACCATCAGGCTGAAGGTAACTTGAGTACCGTCTGCAATAGGGTTGCCGTTAATGTCGGTAATGATGGCCGCGCAGGGAAGCCCGAATGTCCCGTCTTTGTAATCATACCCTTTTAAAAGGTTCACGCCGAGCGCCACATTTACAGGTGGGCCGGCAATCGTTACGAACACGCTGTCCGATTTGATCCCCGAAATGTCGCTCACTACAAGGCCGACCCCGCGGAAGGTACTTGGTGCCGATCCTGAAACAAAATTGGTGCTGGCGGTTCCATCCGCCCCTGTGATTACCATGGGAGGGTCGAGATACTCGCCGCCGCCCGGACCGGCGAACATATTGAACGTGAGTTGTTCATCACGCACCCGGTTACCAAGGGAATCGTATGCAATCGCGGTGAGTTTCGCTTTCGACCCATTTGCGGCGATAACAGATGGCGTACCGGTTAGAACTATTCTCCTCACCACCGTCGAACGGAAATAGAGCTGGAAGGTGGCGGCTGTGACTTCGGTGGGAGATTTCGCATAAACGAAAATCGTCGACATGTTGGCGAAATCAGGATTTTTTAGCCAGAAGACGATTTGGCCATTGTCGGCCGGCGTAAGAGTGAACTGCTTTGCGAACACGGTGTCGTGGTTGATTGTCCCAAGCGTGATACCCACGTTTATCGTTGCATTGGGAATTGGTGTGGCTTTGTCGCCATAGAAATAACGAATGCGGATTGCCGTGGAATCTTTCCCATTGGCTATGCAGGGCTGGTAACCGGCGGTATCAACGGAAAGGTAGTTCGAGGAATAACTTATGGCGACCTTCGTCGAAGCCCCCGCGGCTTGGATCCTGATTGTGTCGGTGCCGATTCCTTTTCCGTAAACCTTGCAAATCGCGTTACCACGGTTGTCCGTCACCGAGTCGGACTTGAAAATAAACGTGCTGTCCTGATTTTTGGAAAAGTTGATGGGTTCTCCCACAATGGGATTTTTGGCTCCGTCGACCAGATTGATGGAAATAGTGCTCGAATCCTTTCCGTTGGCATTTATACTGGGAGGGTTGGCGCCAGCCGTTAATGCGACGCCCGAGAATTCGACCGTCGTATAGATGAATTTGGTCGGGTCCTTTCCCAATGTCGCCTTGACCCTCGCGATCGTGTTTCTCCGGTCGCTGGTCAGGAACGCCACGGCTTTGCCGTCACTGTTCGTAGTAGCGAGAGCCGTCACCATGCCCGCGTCGGTGGCAAACAGAATCTGGTCGCCCACCATGGGATTGTTACTCTCGTTTTTGACTTGTACCGTAATTTGCGATTGGCTGGTGCCGTCGGCCTGGATGACGGGGGGAACCGCGGCGGCGACCATGGTTCGGGTCGACATGAAAGAGAGGGTAGCGGTAGCCGAAGCGAGATCGGTAGTGGTGTTGAACGCAGTCACTTCAAGAGTCATGATGCATTCGTAGGGAAGAGCGAAAATCGTGACGGCGCATTTTCCCACCGAGTCGGTCTTTGCGAACATATAGTCGATGGTGTCGTTCCCATCGGCTTGTTTGTAGGAACGCTTGACTTGAACGGTTTTTTCCGCAAGCGGGGCCCCGCCGCTGTTGCTGAATACGGCGTGTAGCATTGTTGATTTTGTATCCTGCGCTTGGAGAATTTTGTCGTCGAGGGTCACCACGAGCGACAGGTCGGTCACGTTTATTCGAATCGATGCGGTTGCTCCGGCTGCTTCAAAGCGTATCGAATCCGACCCCGTCACGTTTCCTTTTACGGTGCATTGGGCGTTTCCCTGGGGGCCGGTGGCGGTATCCTTGGAAATGATCGAAAGATTTGAGATGGAATCCTTCCCCAGTCTAATGTAGATGGGCGTGTATGGTATGGGTTCGTTTGAACCGTCAACGAGAACCGCGGTTATTTTTGTCTGGCTCGATGGTTTTAAATTCGTGGAATCGGCCGTGAGAAGGATGCTCACCCCGCTGAACACTACCCGGGTCTGTGCGATTTTCGTGCGGTCGGAGACAAGATAGGCCGTAATGTATGCCGTGTCGTTGATTTGAGCGCTTGTAAGAACCGCCCGCGCGACGCCGCGCGTATCGGTCGCGGACTGCCCCGAGCCGGCGCATGTCGAACCGTTCCCCATAATCAATCCGGAACTTGTAATGAATTGGACGCATTGCCCGTTTACGGGATTGTTGTTTTCGTCCTTGAGGGTCACGTTGATGGTGGTGTTGTCTACGCCGTCGGCTTTTAAAATAGCGCGCACGGGGGCGATGAGCATGCGTTTCTGGATTTTATCCGGCGAATCCGTGACGTCGATTGAAAGGGTCGCCTGTGAAAGACCGCACGTAAAAGTGAGATTCACCTTTGTCTTTACCGTGTCCATTATCTTGAATACAACGCGGCCGCTTTTATTTGTAATAAGCGTGTCGTCCGAGATAAAACCGGCGGATTTGTTGCACGTGACACGTGCGTTGCTCAGTGGCTGGTTACTGATGCTGTCGGCGTAGACCGTAACCGTGATGGAAAGCGAATCTCCGATCCCGATATAGGTACTGTCGGGAACCGGCATAATGAACGGGGCGATCGTTGCCGTGCCCGGCGTAGAGGTGCCGGGACCGACCGGAGCCAGCGAGCCGTTGTCGTCCTTGATGGTACACAGGATAAGGGAGCATGACGCGCACACGGCGCCGATGCCGGCCAGAATGCGTAGAGTTTTCACGGGAAAGCCTCCTTGGTATTCGAGCGGATTCACTGCGGGTGGCAACGTATTGTTTCCGGCGGGGGAAGGAAAGGCAATAATGTATTTTGTCCCGAACGGCCCCCGCCAAAGTTTCTCTTTGTCAAATTACGGCCGGTTATAACCAGCGTTAAGTGTTAGTAAAATAGATTATATCCTTTACCGTATAAGGAGGTCAATATATTTAAGTCGTCTTTGCGCTCGTTATTTTCGCAAAGCTTGCGGAGGGCGGTATAATGGCCGCGGAAAAACTTATGGTGACCTCGGTTGCCAAAAGTCTGCCCGCTTGGCGCTGCGGCATCAGGAAAGGAGACGAAGTCTTGTCCGTCGACGGTATTCCAATGGTCGACGAAATCGACTTCAGATTCGCGACCGCTCAGCACGTATCACGGATTGAGGTCCGGCGGGACGGAAAGAGGCTTTTTCTTACACTTTCCCGCCCGCACAACGCCGAAACCGGGGTGACTTTTGCCGACAGGAGCATCTCCCGGTGCTCCAACCATTGTCTCTTCTGCTTTATCGATCAAATGCCGCCGGGCCTCCGCGCGAGTCTGTACGTAAAAGACGAAGATCCGATGCATTCCTTCGTCAACGGCAATTACGTCACCCTTTCGGCCATGACTCGCTCCCATCTCGAACGTATCTGTAGGCTCGGGCTTTCGCCCCTCTATATTTCCGTTCACGCCACCAATCCCGCGGTGAGGCGGCGGATGCTCTGCAACAGGAATGCGGGGGACATCATGGAGCAGCTCAAGTACCTCGAGAAAAACGGAATCAGGTTCCACGCGCAGATTGTGGTGTGCCCCGGGTTCAACGACGGCCCGGTTCTCGCAAATACCCTCCGGGATTTGTGCGGATTTAGACGCGGCCTTCTTTCGGTAGCCGTGGTTCCGGTAGGCCTCACCAAATATCGGAACAGGGCATTGATGCCCGTCGAACGATTCGGGGCGCGGCGTATATGCTCCGCTGTCGCGAAGCTTGATGCCCGGGACCAAAAACGCGTCGGCAGGCGGAGGTTGTTCTGCGCCGACGAACTCTTCATAACGGCGCGTCTTGCCATTCCGCCGCGTCGATACTATGAAGATTACCCGCAGATCGAAAACGGCGTCGGCCTCGTTCGTCAGCTCCTGGACGAATGGGAAGATGCAAAACGCTCTGCGGCGCGCGGCGGTCCACGCGGGCGCGGTTCTTCGGGCAAACGACCGGTGCTGCTCGTCACGTCGGAATCGGCACACCGGTACGTGGCGCGCGTGGCGCGTGAGCTACCGATGTTCTTTCCAAACCTTCGCGTAAGGACGGTAGCCGCGAAGAACGAATTTTTCGGCGGACACGTCACCGTGGCTGGATTGCTCACCGCGTGCGACGTCATCCGTACCGTACGGGATACGGCCCGGACGGGGGAAAGAGTGATTCTTCCCGGAGTGATGTTCAACGCGGCGGGCCATACGCTCGACGGCTATTCGCTCAAGCGGATTGCGGCCAAGCTGCGCGCCTCCGTGTACGTCGCGGACTCGATCAACGATGTGATGAGGATAGTATGAACCACCAAGAAAACGCCGCGCCGCCCGTGCGGCTCAACAAGTATCTCGCGGGATGCGGCCTGGGCTCGCGGCGAGCCTGTGACGGAATAATAAGCGCCGGCAGGATACTCGTGAACGGCAAAAGGGTCACCGAACTCGGCAGCAGGGTGGTGCCGGGACGCGATCGTGTGGAGTATCTGGGTCGCGAGATCTCGCCCGTAACGGCCTTCAAATACCTGGCGTACCATAAACCCCAAAGCCTAATCGTAACCAAACACGACCCCGAGGGCAGGACCACGGTGTTCGACGCGCTCCGGGAATCCGGGTTCCACGCGGACGGACTCAACTACGTGGGCCGTCTTGACGTCGCCTCCGAGGGGCTGCTTCTTCTCACCAACGACGGAAGCCTCATCCATGCGCTCACGCACCCGCGATATCATATCAAGAAAGTGTATGACGTATTAATCGACAAGAAACTCTCCGAAGCCCATCGCGCGACGATGACCGGAACGGGAATCGAATCCGAGGGCCAAATCCTGCGCGCGGGTTCTATCCGCGACACCGGTTTTGGAGGCGTATTCTGGTGCCGTGTGGAACTGTACGAGGGTAAAAGACGGCAGATAAGACGGATGTTCGAGGCGCTCGGTTATACGGTGGCGAGACTGCGGCGGATACAGTTTGCTTCCGTAAAACTCGGTGATCTCGCCGTGGGCGCCGCTCGCGAGCTTACGCAAGGCGAGGTGGACGCGCTACGTTCCGCCGGATTTCCCCCAAAACGGTAATATCGGCCCTCTTCCTCCGTAATTGCATTTTACCGGACACGACTCTATAATCAGACGGACGGAGCGAATCCGGCCCTGCCCAGGTAAAGTCTATGGACATTTCCCCCGCGGACGCGGAACGACTTTTTTCAAAGTTGCCGGACTACCCCGACGGCATCGTGGTTCTCGACGGCGGCGGAAGCGTGAGATTCGCCAATCCGCTCGCGCGACTTTATTTCGGTATGGAAGGAGGCGCGCTTGAAGGAAGAACATTTGACGTTTCCGCGAGGCCGGGGGACACCATTGAGCATGAAACAGGGGGCCGCTCGCTCGAACTCCGTTCCGCTGTCTTGAAATGGGCGGGGGAGGATGGATGTCTTCTCACCGTGCGTGACGTGAGCGCCAGGAAACGCTCAGAACTCCAGCTTTCCGCCGCGATGAGCGACCTCAAACTCGCCCTGGCCTCGGAAAAGGTGCTTCTTAACGAACTCGACAAGAAAAACAAGGAACTCACCGAGCTGTCCATAACCGACGGTCTCACGGGCCTCTACAACCACCGTTACCTTCAGGAACGGCTCGAATTCGAATTCAAGCGCGTAAAGCGGTACGGCGGCAACCTGAGCTGCATGATGATCGACATCGATCATTTCAAGGCGCTCAACGACACCTACGGTCATCAGTGCGGCGATTTCGTACTGCGGGAGCTTTCCGACCTCGTCAGGCTGCGGTCCCGCGAGGTCGACATCTGTGCCAGATACGGTGGAGAAGAATTCGTGATCCTCACCAGCGCGGCTATCGAATACGCCGTGCAGCATGCGTCAAAACTCCACGCGACGATTGACGCCCACGAATTTTCGTGGGAGGGCAGAAATCTCCATGTCACCGTAAGTATCGGCGTCGCGGATTACCGGCCCGGCATGCAGGACCGCGCCGAGCTTATCGGCATGGCCGATACGGCGATGTATCGGGCGAAGACGGACGGCCGGAACCTTATCCGCGTCTGGAAGGAAAAACCGTCGTGCGGAGAGCCAGAGATCGACTGCGCGGCGGCGCAGGAACTCAAAAGGAAATTCGCCGAGCTCACGGCCCGGATGCGGTCCGAGTATATGGAACAAGCCGTACTGCTTGTCAATGCCGTCGACGCGAGGGACCCGTTCGCGAAAGAGCATTCCCCACATGTCTCGGTCATGGCGGCCGAGATAGCGCGCGACATGGGACTCCCCGACCCGGAAATCGAGATGGTGGGGCGGGCGGCGCTCCTTCATGATGTGGGGAAAATCGCCGTGAGCAAAGACATACTTCTCAAACGAACGCCGCTTACGAAAGAGGAAGTACGCGTGATTAGAAAGCATCCCGATGTCGGCGTCGACATTCTCAAGGATATCAGGATTGTCGAGCGGGAACTTCCCTTTATCCTATATCATCACGAACGGTTCGACGGAACGGGATATCCCCACCGCCTCAAGGGCCGGGAAATACCGATGGGCGCCCGCATAATCGCCGTGGCCGACGCCTTTGATGCCATGACGTCGGGCAGGGCCTACCGAAAGCAGATGTCAATCGACGACGCGGCCGCCGGGCTTTCCGCGGGCGCCGGTTCGCAGTTCTCGCCGGACGTCGTGGACGTGTTTTTGAGGATTTTTAAAAGGAAAACACGGCCGGCGTAATATAAAAAATACGTGCATCGCGGTTTTGGTAATGTATAATTAGATCATAGCGGGCGAAAGAAAAAGTGCCCGTCTTTTTTGGAATCACGCGGGGGGGCGAATGAAAATCAGGATAGAACCCGTTGGCGACGTGACCGTCGTTTTCATAGATGGAAACGTGCTTCAGGAAAACGTGCCCATCTTCCGGGTAAAACTGCTCGAACTCGTAGAGGAAGGCAAGGTCAACATTGTTCTCGATATGGTGGCGTCCAATTACATAAGCAGCATGTGTCTCGCCACAATCGTGGACGTCAAGAAAAAGCTTGCCGAACGTTCCGGAGATCTTAAGCTCGCTCGCGTCAACAAATTGGTGTACAATCTTCTCGAAACGACCAGCCTCGTCAAAAAACTCGAGACGTTCGATGACGTGGACGCCGCCGTAAAATCGTTTGTCAATATCAATTAATTCCCTTCCGCGTCGAGTTCCTGCGCCACGGCGGGGCACGGCGTGCCCCATACGGGTCGAAGAATATCCCGCTCGCGTCGGAGGCATTCCGTTCGCGTTGCAAGAAAATCCCAGGACGAAAATTCCGGAAACAACGCCGAGAGAAGTTCCTGCGGCTTGCACGTTGCGCCCGGCTCCATCGAAAGCACGGCGCCGAAGGATGTATCGCCGCCCGCCGTGAGCGAGAGAACCAGCGACCTGACGTTCTTGCGAAGGCTGCGTCCTTCCTTCTCTATTTCAACGACGGCTTCGGTTCGCGAAAGAAACGAACGTATTGCGGCGTCGAGCGTTTGCTCTGTGAATTCCGTCGGCGCGTGGACGTTCAGCGGTTTGAACAGATACCGTCCCGCGCAAATCTCCGCGTTGAGGGACGTATGCTTCGGGGGAATTTCCCTTGCATCGGCAATCACAAGGCCGTCCGGCAGCCATCGGTTGATTTCCCGGACTAGTCCGGGAAACATGGTGAGGAGGACGGCGTCGAACATTTCCGAGGCGCCAGCGATGCCCAGCGGCAGCGGCGGGCCGAACGCCACGAGCGGATGGGGGCGGCATCCTTCGGAATAGGCAAGCTTGACCCGGGCGGCGTGCAGCGCCCGGTGAAACGCGCCTACCATGTCGAGGTGGCCCAGGAAACGTACCGCGGGATCTTTTCTGTAAAGAAACCTAAAGCTGCGTCGTGACGACGGCTCCGGCGTCGCCGCCGGCGGCGGAGGAGGCGGGAGTTGCGCTCCCCCAACGACCAGCCGGGACACGCCCGATTTCTCCGGTTCGCACGCTCCGCATCCGGTACAGGGGCCGTTTCTGCAATCGCCCGTCGTTTCCCCCCGGGCTGCCTTGTCGCGCTCTCGCCCGAGAAAAGCCTCGGTGACGCCTGTCGATACCGCCGACCACGGCAGCGGCTGATCCCGCGGTATGGGCCCGTAGAATTTATCGAGATCGGTTCCGTTTTCTTCGGCCGCGTTTTGCCATCGGCCAAGGTTGAAATGTTCGTCCCAGCCGTCGAAGCGGGCGCCCGCACGCCACGCGGAAAGGATGCAGGCCGAAAGGCTCCGGTCGCCTCGCGCCAGTACCGTTTCGAGCAATGCCATGGCCGGATCGCGGTACGACGTCTTCACGTTGCGTTGCCGCGCGAGCGCGTTTTTGATCGTCTTGGATTTCCGCAGCAGGTTTTCCGGAGGGTCCATGGCGTCACGCTGGAACGGCGTATGCGGTTTCGGGGAGAACGGCGAGAGCGCCACGTTGATGGTCACCCGGTGCGACCGCCGCCAGGCGGCGCCGGCGATGGCGGCGGCGAGCCGGACAATCCCGTCGATGTCGTCGTCGGTCTCCGTTGGAAGGCCGATCATGAAATACAGTTTGATGGTCTGGACGCCGCGCTCGAGAAGCATGGCGACCGTCCGCATGATCTGCGCATCGGAGAAACACTTGTTGATGACGTTCCGCAGGCGATCGGTTCCGGCCTCGGGCGCGACGGTGAACGAGGAGAACGGCGCAATCGCCTGAAGGGCGTCGAGATCGGCGTCGGTGAGCGCGTCGATACGTGTTGACGGAAGCGAAAGTGATACGTGCTCTCGTCCGGCGAACAGAGCGGCGTTCCCGAGAAGGGCGGTGAGGGCGCTGTAGTCGGCGGTGGAAAGCGACAAAAGCCCCGCCTCCCTCCATCCCGTTACGGCGAATCCTTCGGTGAGCTGCGTAAGAATGTCTCCCACGGGCCTCTCGCGCACGGGGCGGTAATAAAAACCCGCGGAGCAAAACCTGCAGCCGCGCGCGCAGCCGCGCAGTACCTCCACCACGAGACGATGGTGCACGACATTGACGAGCGGAACCAGCGGACGCGTGGGGTAGCCGCCGCCGTCGAGCTTGGGGAGTTTCGCGGCCCGCACGGTTTTCGCGGCGGGCTCCGGAACAAGAAACATGCCTTTTTTCTCAATTCCGCGCAGCGAAGGTACATACACGCCGCCGACCGTTGAAAGCTCCCCCAGGATGTCCGCTTTCGGCGCGCCGCCGCGTTTCGCCTTGTCGAGGATTTCGCAGACGGAAATGACCGCCTCCTCGCCGTCGCCTATCACGAATGCGTCGATAAAATCGGCAAGCGGCTCGGGATTGCCCATTACCGAACCGCCCGCGATTACGACGGGAAACGTCTGTGGGCGGTCGCGGGCGAACAGGGGAAGCCCGGCGAGATCGAGCATGTTCACCAGATTGGAGTACTGCAACTCGTAGTTTACCGAGAAGCCCAGCCAGTCGGCCTCTTTCACGGGCGCGTGATATTCGAGGGCGAACAGCGGGATGCCTTTGGCGCGCATGATGCGCTCGGCGTCGATCCAAGGATGGTAGCACCGTGAAAGCGCCCATGAATGACGCTTGTTGACTATGTGATAGAGAATCTGGCCGCCGTAATGCGACATGCCGATTTCGTAGGTCTCCGGGAAGCATAGTACGCCATGCAGGGAAATTTCCGCGGGATCCTTGCGGACGCTGTTTGCTTCGCCCCCGGCGTATTGCATCGGTTTCTGGACAAAAGGAAAGAAATCCCTTTCAAGGAGGAGTTTGATTCCGGCGGCTTCCATGAATCGGATTCTCTGGTTTAGGTGAAACGGAACGGACGCCGGAAAAATAATTCGTCCTCGTGCTCACGTCGGGATACGGAACATTCGCGCGGCTGTCGCTCTCATGCTCGAAATGAACGGCGCGCGGCTACTTGCCTTTTTCGAGGCGTTGCGCGAGGAAGGCGGGCAGGTTGTTGTCGAGAATCTTGCGCTGGGTGATGGTGTAGTCGTACGGTACGCGCACCAGGCTCACGTCACGTCGCTCGACGTCGTAGATCGCGTAACAACTGCGCGAGTCGAAATCGCGCGGCTGTCCCACGCTGCCCACGTTGATGAGGTAGTAGTTCTTTTCGTTAAGCGTAATGGAGTGCTCGGAATGCAGGATGATTTTTTCGGATTCCTGGATCATGATGGACGGCCAGTGCGTATGCCCGATGAAGTTGAGGCGGTACACGAGGCTGTTGAAGGCCTCGAATACGGCGTCTTCGCTGTCGGGGAACACGTAAATCCAGTCCTGCGGGTTCGACGGCGAGGAATGGGTGAAAAAAATGTCGTCTTTTACTATCGTCAACTGGAGGTTCCTGAGAAACTGCTTGCCCTTGTCGGAAAGGTGGTTTCGCGTCCACTCCATCGCGGCATAGGCGTAGTAGGTGAAGGTCTGGATGTCGATCCGATTGATCGCCGCGTAATCGTGGTTGCCGGCGACGCATTCGTCGACGTTCTCGCGCACGAGCTCGATGCAGCGCTCCGGGTCGGGATAATAGCCCACTATGTCGCCGAGGCAGATTACCTTGTCGATGTTTCGCGTTTCGATGTCCTTGAGGACGGCCACGAGCGCTTCGACGTTGCCGTGAATGTCGGAGAGTATCGCGTATCTCATGGAGTGATGGACTCTTTCGTGCGGTGCGATTTCCCTGATAAATATGATACATTATATTATTTTTGAATTTTCGGTGCAATAGAAATCTCCGCCCCGCGCACGCCCGGTTTCCGATTCCGTTTTGTCAGGTTCCCGGCGCGCCGCGGGACGCCCGAAGAGGAATAATCCGCAGTGAACGACGTCGCACGCGTTGCCGAATCCCTCCTTCCGCGACTTGACGAATTCAAGCGAAGCGTCACGCCGTCGTCGGCGACGCTCGTTCTCACGCACGATTATCCCGATCCCGATTGTATCGCTTCGGCGTACGGAATTTCGCAGTTGCTTTCGTTCTGGGGTACGCCGAGTACCGTGATTTCCTTCGGCGGATTTGTCGGCCGCGCCGAGAACCGGGCCATGATCCGCTTTCTCAACCTTCACACCGTGCCCTACGTGCTCCTCGAACTCAAGGATTTCGACCGTATCGTGCTGGTCGATTGCTTTCCCGGAAGAAGCAACGTTTCCCTGCCTCCCGACGTCCGGGTTCACGCCGTCCTTGACCATCATATCTCGGGTGCATTCGACGCCCTGCCTTTTTTTCACGACATACGACAGGAGATCGGCGCGGCTTCGACCATCGTGACCGAGTACCTCCTCGCCGCACGATGTCCCATTTCCGAAAAGTTGGCGACCGCGCTTTTCTTTGGAATCAAGACCGACACCGGCGACATGGGGCCCGACTCGTCGCCCGAGGATCTCGAATGCTACAAACGCATGTTCGCGCTCGTGGACCACGGCATGCTTTCGAAAATCGAGAATCCGGATCGCGACGTGGCGTTTTTCAATCTTCTCCATCGCGCGGCCCATGCAATCGTCGCGTTCGGGCACGTGGGGTACATCCCGCTCGGCCCCATCGTCTCCCCGGACTACGTCGCCGAAATGGCCGATCTGTTTCACAGCATGGAGAAGATAGAGATCACGGTGTGCTGCGGTTTTTTCAAGAATCATCTTTTTTTCTCGATTCGGTCGAAGAACCGCGACCAGGCGGGAATTTACGCGGAGAAAATCGCGGTCTCGCTCGGAGGGGGCGGGGGCGGGCACGGCAAGCTGGGCGCCGGAAGGATACCCTGCCTCAAGGGTCGGGAAGAGGATGCGGCCGGCCGTTTCCTCGAACAGGTTAAGGCGGCGTTCAATATCGGGACGGCCGAAGGCGTACATATCGTGGAAGATCATAAACGTGGGTAACGTGGCGCGCGCCACTAGCAAAGGATTCGCAATGTGGGAGTACACCGATAAAGTTCGAGACCATTTTCTCAACCCGCGCAACGCCGGTGAAATCGAGAATCCCGACGGCCTCGGCGAGGTGGGGAACATAACCTGCGGCGACGCCCTCAGGCTCACGTTCAAGCTCGACAAGGAAGGTAAAATCGCCGACGCGAAGTTCAAGACGTTCGGGTGCGGCAGCGCAATCGCCTCGGCAAGCGCGCTCACCGAGCTGATCAAAGGGAAAACCCTCGGCGAGGCGGCAAAAATTTCAAACGCCGACATCGCCACCTATCTTGACGGCCTTCCCCGCGAGAAGATGCACTGCAGCGTGATGGGGCAGGAGGCGCTCGAAGCGGCGATAGAATATTATAAGTCGGGGGGGGAGAAAACGGCGCCGCCGGCGAAGGAGGGCACGGTGGTGTGCACCTGCTTCAACGTGACCGACAAGGAGATCGAGCGTGCAATCCGCGAAAACCACCTGAAGACCATAGAGGACGTGACCAATTTCACCAAGGCCGGCGGCGGTTGCGGCGGCTGCCACGAACAACTCCAGGAGATGCTCGACAGAATCAACGGGGCGTCCGCGGCATCCGCGCCGAAGATCGCGCCCCGGCTCACCACGCTTCAGAAAATAGACCGCATCCGTGAGATAATAAGCTCCGATATCCGTCCCATCCTCGCCGCCGACGGCGGCGATTGCGAACTCGTGGACGTGGACGGGGCCGAGGTCACCATACGCTTCAAGGGCCACTGCAACGGCTGCGCGTTCTCGAACAACACGCTGGTCTCGGTGGTGGAAAAGAAATTAAGGGAGAAAGTGGCCGACAATTTGAAGGTGAAGATGGTATAGCTATAAAAGAGTCCGGTCGATTGAAGGAGGCCCTCCGTCGTGAAGCCGTAGAGGGCCTTCTTGCGTTTTTGCGACGGCACCGGCGTTGAGTCGTCGTCGACGGGGCTTCCGCGTCGTCCTTCTCGCCGGTATATGGCATACATCTCTTTCCCGTCCGCCCATGTCCTATTTATTAATTATTTTCAATACTCCGCAAAGGATATCGTTGTACATCCAAAGGAGCGCCACATGCCCGAAGCAGACGTCTCGAAGGCCGAAAAAAACTTCTACACCGATGTGCCCCAGAAAAGCGACGCATTCTTCTTGAAAGGCTCCAACAATTACGACTGGGGCATGAAGAACCGGCTGGGTCGGATTTTCAACTGCGATTCGGGAAAGACCGTGATGCTCGCGTTCGACCACGGTTATTTCCAGGGGCCCACCACGGGGCTTGAACGTCCCGACATCACCATCCTGCCGCTTGCCCCGTTCGCCGACGCGCTCATGCTCACGCGCGGGATTCTGCGCTCCATCATACCGCCCTCGCTTGCCAAGGCAACCGTGCTGCGCGCCAGCGGCGGGCCGAGCATTCTCAAGGAACTGTCGGACGAGCACATCGCCATGGCCATGGATGACGCCGTGCGCGTGAACGCGTGCGCGGTGGCGACGCAGGTTTTTATCGGCGGGGAGAGCGAGACGCAGTCGGTGATGAACCTCACCAACCTCGTGGACGCGGGAAACCGGGTGGGGATGCCCGTGCTCGGCGTGACCGCGGTGGGGAAGGACATGGTGCGCGACGCCAAGTACATCAGGCTCGCCACGCGGATGTGCGCCGAGCTGGGAGCCGCGTTTGTCAAAACCTATTTCGTGCCCGATTTCGAAACCGTCACCAGCGCCTGCCCGGTGCCCATCGTGATAGCGGGCGGTAAAAAGCTTCCCGAACTCGACGCGCTTAAAATGGCCCACGAGGCCATCCGGCAAGGAGCCGCGGGCGTCGACATGGGCCGTAACATCTTCCAGTCCGAGGCGCCGATTGCTATGATTAAGGCCGTGCGAAAAGTCGTGCACGACGGCATGAAGCCGGAGCAGGCGTTCGAGCTGTACCTCGCGCACGCCAACCTCAAGAAGCACAAGGCATGAGCGCCTCTGTAGCCGGTCTTATAAAGCAAACCGGCCCCGTGCTGAGCGTGGGCGCCACGAGCGCCGATCTTATGGCGCTCGGCGGGGACGTGGCGCTGCTCGAACGGTGCGGCTGCCGCATGCTCCACTTCGACGTCATGGACGGGCATTTCGCGCCGATGCTAACCGTGGGCCCGGGGTTTATAAAGGCGGTGAGAACCGCCATGCTCAAGGACGTCCACCTGATGATCGAAGACCCGTACGATTCGATTTCGCAGTATGCCGCCGCCGGGGCCGACATCATAACCGTTCACGTCGAATCCTGCGTGCATGCGCTGGCCTGCCTTCAGCTCATCCGTGGTCTCAAAAATGCAAACGATCCGCAGCGCGGCATTGCCGCCGGGATAGCGGTGAATCCCGGTACCCAGCTGTGCACTCTCAAGCCTCTCATACACGACGCCGACGTGGTGACGCTGGTCGCGGTGAACCCGGGATTTTTGGGCCAGAAGCCTCACGCCGCGACGGCGGCGCGCGCCCGGCAGGTGAGGGAAATGGTCCTGGATGCGGGGGCCTCCACGGCGCTTTGCATCGACGGCGGGATTACCAAGGAAAACATCGGCGGAATCGCCGCGATGGGCCCCGACATCGTTGTGAGCGGAAGCGCGGTGTTTGAGAAGAAGATGGCGGCGGAGAACTTTTCGGCCATGACTTCTTTGCTCAAAAGATAAAAACTTTCACGGCAAAGACGCAAAGGGTGCAACGAAGGAACTCGAAGTACATTTTAACCGGTGAAATACTTTATGATGAATAAATGGTCCGAATCCTCCGCGAAAGCTTTCGTGGAAAAGCACGGCGCGGAACACGGTGACGCCGTTGCCCTCCTTTCGTACGCGACGCGGCTCGTGGGAAGCGAGCCGGATATGGCGCTGCACGGCGGCGGGAACACGTCGATCAAGACATCCGTACAAACGCGCACCGGGACGGCGCGAGCCCTGTTTGTAAAGGCCTCGGGCGTTGCGCTCGACTCGATAACGCCGTCCGGGTTCGTGTGCCTCGACCTCGCGGCGCTCCGGAAGCTTGCGTCGTGCCGCGCGCTCGACGACGAGGCGATGGCCGACGAATTCCGCACCCATTGCGTGCGGCCATCCGACGCGGTGGCGTCGGTGGAGACGCTGATGCACGCCTTCGTCGACAAGCCCTGCATCATCCACACGCACCCGTCGGCGGTTCTCGCTCTCACCAACAGGGAAAACGGCGGGGCGCTCGCGCGGGACGTCCTCGGCAAGACCTGCGCGGTATTGCCCCATGTCAACGCCGGGTTCGAGCTTGGGAAAGCAGTCGCCGCGGCGGTGAAGAAAAACAAGGCGCTCCGGTCGGTCGTGATTTCGCATCACGGACTGGTCTCCTGGGGCGCGGGCCCCAAGCAGGCCTACGACGCCGCCGTCGAAGCGGTCGCCAAGGCCGAGGAATACCTCGCGAAGTCCCGTGTTCGCGCCGTCGCTCCGGCTGCCGACGGCGCCGTTGGGGCGGCAAGAAAACGGTATTCGAAACTCGCGCCGATGCTGCGCGGGCTTCTTTCGCCCGCGTCGGGCAACCCGGATTCTCCTCATGCGTTTGTAACGCTCGCGCCGGTCATCAACGCCGACGTGCTCGGGCTTCTCTCACGCCGAGAGGCGAAGCGGCTTTGCGTTTCGCCTCCCCTCACCCCCGATTATTGCGTCCGTACGAAATCCTTTCCATTGTGGATTGACGTACCGGATTCCGACGATCTTGATGCCGTCCGCGCCGCGGTCGCTTCCGCCGTCGCCTCGTTTGCCCAGCGGTACGGCGCATACGCAAAGAAATACGCGGAACCGCGTTTTGCCGCCTCAGGATTCGATTTTCTGCCGCGCGTCGTGTTGATGCCCGGGCTCGGGGCGGTGTGTGCGGGCCGCGACGCCGCCTCCGCCGCGGTCGCGGCCGACATCACCGCTCAGGCCCTTTTGGTGAAGAAAGCCGTTTATGAGACGGGCGGCGCGTACAAAGGCCTTTCCGAGGCGCACCTCGCGGCGATGGAGTTCAGACCGTTCCAGACCGCGAAAGTGGCCCGCGACGGCACGCTCTCCTTGCGCGGTGCGGCGGCCCTTGTCACGGGATCGGCCGGCGCCATCGGCTCCGGCATCTGCGAGGCGCTGCTCGAAAACGGGTGCAACCTCGTGGTGACCGACCTCGGCGGCGAGCGGCTCGATTCGATGGTGGCTCGGTTGAAGGAAACCTACGGCGGCCGGGTGACCGGGGCGCCGCTCGACGTGACCGATTCCGCTTCCGTCGCGGCGGCGTTCGAAAAAGCGGTCGAAGCGTTCGGCGGGCTCGACATCGTCATAGCCAACGCGGGCGTGGCGCACGTGTCGCCGCTCGCGGGCATGGACCTCGAAGCGTTTAGGAAAATCGCACGCATCAACGTCGACGGAACGCTCACCGTCCTCTCCGAGGCGGGGAGGCTTTTCAAACTCCAGAACATCGGCGGCGATATCGTTCTCGTTTCAACCAAGAACGTGTTCGCGCCCGGCGCGAAGTTCGGGGCCTACAGCGCGACAAAAGCCGCGGCGCACCAGCTCGCGCGCATCGCCAGCATTGAGTTCGCGGAAATGGGCGTACGCGTCAACATGGTGTCGCCCGACGCGGTTTTTTCTCACGGGGCCACCAAGTCGGGCCTGTGGCAGCAGGTGGGGCCCGACCGCATGAAGGCGCGAGGTCTCGACGAAAAGGGACTTGAAGAGTATTACCGGGGCAGGAACCTGCTCAAGGCGAAGGTGACGGCAAAACACGTGGCACGAGCGGTTCTTTTTTTCGTCACGCGTCAGACGCCCACCACCGGAGCGACCATTCCGGTGGACGGCGGTCTCCCCGATGCTACGCCGAGATGACTTAATCGCGCAACCGAAGGAGGTGCATTGTGAAATACGGGATCGCGACGGGCTCGCTTCTTATTTTGTCCTTTCTGCTCTGTCCGCTTTTTGCGAAGGACATGATTCTCACCACGCTCGACGGCCAGAAGATCGTTCTCCATGAGGACAACACCTGGGCGTTCGAAAGCGGCAAGAAAACGGAAATCGAGCGTGATTTCACGGTACCCGTTTCCGGCGGAAAAATCGTGCTCATCGCGACCGATGGAACCTGGGGATTCGTCGAAAAGGAGATCGTCCACCAGGAGGATTTCATCAAGGCCGACTCGATAGTCGGCAACGGCCATTCGCTCAACAAGGACGTGACGGCGGCCAACGCCGAGGCTCAGAAACTCGCCCTTTCGCAGACCATTTCGAAAATGAAGCTCGCCTTGAGCAGGGTTAAAATCGATCCGTCCAAGGTTGCCGACTGTGTTAAGCGTGTCGAAAAGGACGTCTCCAAGAAAGAGGATTTCATACAGGGCAAGGGATGGGACGTGACGGTGCGCATATTTCTGGATCGGGGAAGCATCCTTGCCGTTGCCGACTGTTCCATGAAAAACGACGAAGAACAGGCTGCCGGGAAAAAGAAAGCTCAAAAGAAACCGGCGGAGGAATAGTACCGCGGGAATTTTTCCGAACGACGGACGTACCGGTAAGCGCTCGAAGGGATAGTGGTGAAGTTTAATTTGTTTCAACGAAACGAGGATTGATAATGGCTAAATCCGTGCTGCGATGTACGCTGTATGCCGCGCTTGCCGTGACGAGCGCCGTCTCTCCGGTAATGTCCCAGGTTGCAGCGGTAGGCAAAGGCGGTTACCTCACGGTGCTGCCCGCCGGCAGGAAAACCCCTTCCGATTCCATTGGGAATCCGGTTGATCCGCAGATAACCGCCGATTTCTCCCAGCCCGTGATTTCCAACAAATGGTGGTCGTCGTTTCTTTACAAAAGAGTGCCAAACGCCCATCACAACTCCGGCAAGAGCTATCCGCACCCGCTCGGCATCCGCGGCGCGCCAACCGGGCTCGAGATGAGTTACACCACCCAGCCCGACAGCGGGATGGCGTGGGAGTGGCAATGGGCTGGGGGCACCTACGAGTACGGGCACAATCCCGACCTCGTGATAGGAATAGACGGCATGAACATTTTTTATTCCAAGGCGGCCTCCTACTCCGACTGGGCCGTCACCGCTGACTGGACCGATGCGACCTACAACCTGCGCGCCACCATGGCGCATGGAAATCCCTATGTGTTTTTCAAGCTTACGGGCGGCAACGCCAAAGTCGCTTGCGGCGCCGCGCCCACGGTCTGGTACAACCAAAACGGCGTTCTCGGCATCACGGTGAACGGCCACGACTGGGGCGTGTTCGGCCCGTCGGGAAGCGCGTGGACCGTTTCGGGCAACAATTTCATTTCGACGCTGGCGGGAAAGAATTATCTGTCGGCCGCCATCCTGCCGGACAACCTTTCCACGCTCGACGCGAAAAACCAGGCGCTCGCGCTGTTTACGGCGCACGCATACGCGTTCGTCTCGAAGACGCACGTCGATTGGGCCTACGACGAAAAGAACGCGCTCGTAACCGCGGTGTTCACGACCACGACCGACGTGAAGGAGGGAAGCGAGACGCAAACGCTACAGGCGCTGTACCGGCACCAGTGGATGCATTCGACCGCGCCGCTGACAAACTATACGTATTCGTCGGCGCGGGGCCGGATGAAGCTTCTGGCCGGCAATCAGTTCACTACCGTGATGCCGTTCACCGGGATACTTCCCGTGTTCCCCGATAAAGGGTACGACAAGAACACGCTAAGCGGGTATGTCAACAACGAAACCGGATTCAACATTCCCGATTCGGATCCGTACAACACCGGGAAGGCGATGGGAAGGGTCGCGATGCTCGCGCCCATTGCCGAGCAGATAGGCAACACAACGGCCAGAACCACGTTCGTAAACAAACTCGAGACAAAACTCCAACTCTGGTTTACGGCCACGGCCGGGAAGACGAGCCAGGTATTCTTCTACAACCAGAAATGGAATTGCCTCTTTGGGTACCCCGCGTCGTTTTACAGCGAGACCGAAATCAACGACCACCATTTTCACTACGGTTATTTCCTCATGGGCGCGGCGGCCGTGGCCGAATACGATCCCACCTGGGCCCGGCCGGAGAACTGGGGCGGCATGGTCGAAATGCTCATTCGCGACGTCGCCAACTGGGACGAAACGAACACCATGTTCCCGCGCCTCAGGAATTTCGACGTGTACGAGGGCCACGCGTGGGCGCACGGAAGCGAATATTACGGCCGGGGCAACAATCAGGAGTCTTCGTCCGAATCGATGGACTTCAATACCGGATTGTATCTCTACGGGCTGTTTACAAAAAACAAAACGCTCCGCGATCTCGGCGCGTTCCTCTACACCACCGAGGCGGCCGCGATAGAGCAATACTGGTTCGACGTCGACAAGGCGGTTTTCCCCTCGTTCTATCCCGACATCTGCGTCGGCCAGGTGATGAGCAACGGCGGCACCTACAACACCTTCTTCGGCGCCTCCGCCAACTACGTGCATCTTATCAATTTTCTGCCGCTCAACACCGGCTCGGTGTATCTGGGCAGGCATCCCGCCTACATGGTATCGAACATCAATTTCATGTACAACCATCCCTATACCTACCAGGGAAGAACGGGCACGTGGGACGACGTCGCGTGGGGCGCCCTCTCTTTCGGCGACCCGGCCGCCGCCCTGCAGAAGTTCGGCACGTTTGGAAATTACGCCGCGTTCGACGGCGAATCAAAGGCCCACATCTATCACATGGTCATGAATCTGAACGCGCTGGGCACGGTGGATACCATCGTCAGGGCCGACGTTCCCACCTATGCCGTTTTCGACAAAGGAACCGTCCGGACGTTCGTCGCCTACAACCCCGACGACACGGCGAGGATAGTCACCTTTACGGACGGGACAACGGTCACGGTGCAGCCCCATGCCATGTCCACCGCGACGGGCGTGGTTAGCGTGTCGCCGGGACATTCCGCGACGCGTGCCGGCGTTGTTTGGGGAGAACGCCGCCGGGTGGTGTCGGGGTATGGCGGCGTGAGGGCGGCATTGCGGAACGTTTCGGAATATTCCATATTTTCGGTCGACGGAAAAATGGTGTGGGACTCGCGCCGGGGCAAGCTTCCCCGGGGAATCGCTCTGGGCGATAAGGTCTACATTGTCAACATTCGGTTTTCTTCACCGGTACGGTGAGCCGGCGCCGTTTTGAGGAAAGAATTCAAGATGAGGACTGCGGAAGCCGGGAAGCGAAAGCGCGGGTGTGAACGGTTGTAAAGGAAGTCTCGGAAATCAATCCGTCCGCATTATCAAAAAGATGAACAACAATGAAGAAAATGGCGATTTTTGTTCGCGTTGCTTTCCTGCATGCGGCCTGTTTCGACTCAACAAGTATTGGGTTGAGAAAGATGACAATCGGAAGAATGACAGTCAATCCTGCCTGGTCTATGTGATTTGTTTGCCGGCTGTCGGTAACGTCTCCGTATTTATTCCTGTTTACTGGAATTCGCTATGACGCCACCAGTGGCTCGATAGCGCGGATGCATGCAGACCCTCCGGTTTTTGGTATGCACATACCGACGAAAAGGTGCGCGCCGGGACCACTCACAAATGGCGGTATGTACCACACGACAAAAAAGAACCCTGCTTCCGGAACAAGCGGCATCGAGCTTTTTGTCAGGGGGTCGATACTTGTCAAACTTGTGCTTCTGGCATACGTGTGCGCCTACGGCGGTGCAACGTACAATCATATTGCCGACTGCATGCGATACGGATTCGGCTACCCCGAGCTCCACCGGAACGTTTCGGGATTTGTAAAGATATACTGGACCGCGCTCACTTTCGCGGACCCGCTTGCCGTCGTCGTCCTGGCCCTGCGCGCTCGGCTCGGCGTCGCGCTCTATGCGCTCATCATCGTTTCCGATGTGGCGATAAACGCCGTTGTCGCCATCCGTGCCGGCGGCGGCTTGGCCGCGCTGGCGGACTTCGGGCTTGCTTGCCAATTTATTTTCATGGTATTTCTTCTTGTAACATACCGATTCATTTTTCGGAAAACGAAACCGGCCGCATGAGCATACATCAGATTATCAGGGCGCGCCATATCCGGTATTCCGTCCGGTACTCAAATAAGAAGCGGGGGACGCAAAAGAAGATCGTGAAACCTTGCGCTGGTGGCCCCGATGTCCTTTCAACGCATGTGCTGCATGCCGTGGACGGTATTAATAAAACCTTTCCGGCTTATCAAAATGTGAATGTGGTCTTTTCCAATTTCCCGCCAGGGGTCCCCGCTGGATATGGCTTCTTGTATCCGCCTCGCTGTGTATACAAAGTGAATACTAATGTTGTAAGCCCTGTTTTTTTTTAAGCTATTTTTGGAACAATTAGGTAAATTGTTATTTATATTCTATGAGACTTTCGATCTTCCTGGTGCGGGGCAAGCCAACTTGAGCGGTTAAGCCTGGCTGGGTAGAAACGGAAAACAGTTCATTGCCGCATGATTCGATATAAATAGTAAAAATATTCATCCACCATTTAAAGAACGTAAGAGGAGGGTCGAATGAGAAAAGCTATAGCGTTATGTTTCATGGCGATGTGTTTCGCGGGTACGGTTTCTTCCCAGACCACAGTCAATCTATGCGGCTTGGTTACCGATCAGAGTGGGCTCCCTCTGGCCAACACGTTAATCAGGCTGGGTCAGACGACATACGACAGCGGATGGGGAGCTTCGCCGTATCTTGTCACTACCGACGCCAACGGCCGATATCATTTGGGAAGCGGGATATGCAACGTAAAAAACATTATTCCCCAAAACCAGCTTACGGGCGGAAACGCTTTTTCCCAGCCGAGTTATATCGGGGGGAAAGTCTTGTTCAGCCTGCCGGCAGGTAACTCCGTGGTAAAAATGGGTCTCTACGACTTGTCGGGGCGGTTTGTGCGCGAGGTGATGAACAAGAGTCTTGCCAAGGGTAACTATTCGGTTGGAATCAATTCGCGCGGTATTTCTTCCCAGTTCTATCTGCTGCGTGTGACCATCAACGGAACGGCGAGCGTAATAAAAATTCAGCCGACGTTGCATCTGTCGGGAGGGGATGTTGTCCAGAGTGCGCCCGAATATCAGACCCGCCTGCAAAAACTTGCCGCAGTGGTGGATACGCTGCACGCCACCGCTCCGGGGTATACGATAGGCGTCACTCCCATCGAGGCGTTGGAAGGCCAACATGATTTCGTTCTCACGAAGAATCATACGTGGAACGGAGATACGGCCGGTTTCTGGGGAGACACAAGTACGTATCCGAAAAGCGGGGTGTATTACGTCGTTCTTAACAGGACCAACGGTGCGTTTTCCAACGACAAAATTTATTGGAGCAACGGTATGGGCGGAACAAAGGTTCAACTTTCCCAGCAAACCCAGTTCAAGCTCCCCAACGCGGGTGGAAGGTTCTATATCTGGGTCGCGCCCACCGACTCTAACAATCGCTACTTCGACTTTCTCGAACACAATTCCAACGGGACATCATCGTGGCTGGGCAATACCACGCGGGTGGATGGTTGGAGACTGCCCATCGTTTTCAGGGTCCACAGGACTACCGGCGCCGATATAATCATGGGCGACGATTATCTCACGTTTTATCAGTCCCGCCAGTCGAAGTACGATGAGTACAAAAACGAGGTACCCAAGGAATTCACGGGCCTTGCTACGCACGATTTCGCCAACATTTGGGCGCCCCATACGTCGCCCGTCAATTACTTCGGGACAAACGGGCCCTATGTGAATTATTTCCTTGCATACGAGGATTCAGTCAAGGCTCATAATTCCGATGCCCCGGCTCCGACCACAACCACGGGCATTTTCGCCTGCAATAACGGCGGGATGGGAAGTTCGCCGGCATATTCGGCCGCCGTGAATCGGCACGTGGGGCATATTCCTCACGGTACCAACAATGCGAACTGGAGAAACGCTTCGCTCTTTTACAAAGCGGGTCCGGCAAACTTCTTTTCGATGTGGTCTCATCGCCGCTGCATCGACAACAAGTCCTACGGATTTCCATACGACGATTTTGCCGAACAAGCGGCGTACGTCGGTGCAAGCAACGTCCTCTGGGTTGCGGTGGCGATAGGGTGGTAATCGCAATATTCATTTGGCGACATCCCGGTTGCTCGTTTCTCGACCCTGCGGTTTGGGAACGCGGCGCAACCGGTTTTTTATCTTAATTATTTCTTTTAAACGGGAGGGTGCGATGAGAAAATCTGTCGTATTCTGTATGCTGCTCACTTTTTTAGGGGGGTCTGTTTTTTCCCAGACCGTCAACCTTTGCGGACGGGTCACCGACCCGGCGGGGAAGCCCTTGACCAAGACCTTAGTGAGGCTTGGTCAGACAAGGTTTACCGATACGTACGGTGACGAGCCGTACTATACCATCACCGATGCCAACGGTAATTACCACCTTGGTACCGGGAGTTGCGTCGTCAACGTCATCCAGCCGAGTCAGCAAAACCGTGGAGACGCCTTTGCGCGGCCCGCCTATATCGCCGGAAGAGTGCTGTTCAGCGTTCCCCAAGACAACGCCAGGGTTACCATGCGCCTGTATAATCTTGCCGGCAAGTTTGTAAAAGACATAATGAACGGCGTGCAGGCAAAGGGCAATTACTCGGTATCTGTTGACGCGCGCGGCATTTCGTCGCAGTTCTATCTGCTCCGCGTGACCATAAACGGTGTATCCACGGCGATGTTGCTGCAGCCGCAGACCCGCGGTTCCGTCGGATCGTTTGCGCAAGCCGCCCCGGAATTCCAGACACGGCTGGAGAAGCTCGCCGCCGTGGTCGACACGCTTCACGCAACCGAGCCCGGTTACACGCTCGGCGTAAAGACGATTGAGGCACTGGCGGGGCAGGTTGATTTTGTTTTATCGAAGAATAATACCTGGGATGGGGATACGGACGCCTTTTGGGACACTACTCATGTTAGAAAACAGGCCGGGCATATCTGGTACACCATCCTCAACAGGACCGGCGGCCAATATCCGGACAGCCTGATTTATTGGGCCATAGGTGACGGCGGCCCCGTGGTTTGCCTCGCCGATTCGCATTACATCGATTTCACGAACAATGCGTCGGGCAGGCTTTACATACACGTTGGGTATAAGCCGGCTGCAAACAACAAAAGACCGGCGAACCAGGTTTGGGATTTCGAGGAACACACGAACGGTATGCTGAACGGCAGTCTCTGGTTTCATGGCAATACCACGCGTGTTGATGGGTACGGTTGCCCGATGGCGTACCGGTTGCATTGCACGGATGGCTTTGACACCTGCCGCGGTGAGCTCCCTCATGTGTTTTGTCAGTCGCGCCAGTCGTTCTTCGATGAGTTTATAAATGAAGTACCTAAGGAATTTACCGACCTTGCCCAACTTACCACTATCAAGAAGATACCACATCCCGGCTATCCCAATACAGCGTTGGCATCCAACGGGAAATATGCGCACTACTCCGATAAATACCTGCAGGCTTTCGGCGCTCCTGTAAATCCGGGATATTTGACCGATCTTGGCGGGCCCAAAACCGAAGGTAATGCTCATAGACATGTTCTTGAAATGACGACAGCTCAGCAGGCCGATGGAAACAACTTCTACAAGGCCGCGCCATGTGATTTTTATGCGAATTTTTTGCATCGCCGCGCATACGACAGCAAATGTTATGCTTTTCCCTACGATGATTACAATAATTGGTCGTCGTATATAGAGCATGGCAATGTATCGTGGCTGGTTCTCGCGATAGGATATTGATGGCGAGGGCTATCGGCAAGTTGAATTAGGTAAAGACCGTCCAGCGATATAGCGATATAAAGAATAATGCAAGTAGGCCCCGGCCTTTGATAAAAGCCGGGGCCTTTCATTTTTTTTGAGCGACGGGCACGTTAGCGGTTACTTTACCGTAAACTTTCCCGAACCTATCACCTCTCCGTCGTCTCCCACCACATCGACTTTCCACTGGCCTGTCGTGACCGTTTTATAGCTCCAAAGCCGCCCCGACGCGTATCTGAGGCGCATCGGAACTTCGAGTACTTTTTCGTTCCCGTTGTACCAGATGTGCTTGATGTTCGCCGGAGCCGCATCTATGGATATCTTGGTCCAGCAGAACACTTTTGCCGGTGAAGGCCCGAATTCATCCGCCGTGCCCTGAGGTACACGCTGTTCCACGCCCGTGCCGAACACAATGCTGTCGAGTTTGCAGACTTTCGGCGTTTTGGGGACGTTTCCCGCCGACGCGGCGGAATCACCCTGGGCGAAAACGGCGAATGAAAGAAAGAGCGTCAACACGAGACCGAGAAACGAACGGGTCTTCATGAAACCTCCTTGAGTATGGCTGGTGTTTAGAACGGTTTGGTGTTCGGCTGTTACTCCCACCAATGGTACCACGATTGAAAGAAGAAGTAAAGGTGCGGCAGGGACGGTAAAAAGTCTTTCGTTTTTTTCTGTTTCATGTTAATTTATGTACGAATAAATCGAGAATGTTTTTCGGCGCGTCTTTGTTACGGAGCCCGTCATGACCGTGGATACACCCTATTATCTAATTGACGAACGCGCTCTGCTCCGTAATCTGCGCATAATCGAGCGCGTGCGCCGGAAATCCGGCGCGAAGAGCCTTCTCGCCCTCAAGTGCTTCTCGGCATGGGCCGTGTTTCCTCTCATGCAAAAATACATGGACGGCACCACGAGCAGCTCCCTGTACGAGGCGAGGCTCGGCAGCGAGACGTTCGGCAAGGAAACCCACGCGTATTGCGTGGGATATACGCCGCAGGACGTCCGCGCGGTGGTGAAGTACGCCGACACCGTTATTTTCAATTCCGTTTCCCAGCTCTCGCGGTTTTATCCTCTTGCGCGGGGGAAAAAGGTAGGCCTGAGGGTGAACCCCGGCTTCAGTCATTCGCATTACGACCTGGCCGACCCGGCCAGGAGGCATTCGCGGCTCGGCGTTGTCGATACAAAGGAGCTTGCCTCCGTGTCTCACCTTGTAAGCGGGCTCATGTTCCATTTCAACTGCGAGAACGACAGCGCCCGCGAGTTCTGTGATTCCCTCGACCGGCTGAGCGCCGCCTACGGTAAGTTACTTGACGCAATGGACTGGGTGAGCCTCGGCGGCGGCCTGTATTTCACTAAGGAGGGGTACGCGCTCGACGCGTTCTGTAAGGGACTTCGCGCGTTTTCGGCGAGGCACGGCGTCCAGGTGTACCTCGAGCCGGGAGAGAGCGCGATAACGAGGTCGGCCCAGCTCGTGACCACGGTGGTCGACGTGGTACATAACGGCGTCGATATAGCCGTCGTCGACGCGTCGGTGGAGGCGCACATGCTCGACCTGCTCATCTATCGTCTCCCGGCGAAGATTGACAAGTCGGATACCGGTCGATATGCATATACTATTGCCGGCAGATCGTGCCTGGCGGGCGACGTGTTCGGAACGTTTCGGTTTAAAAGGAGGCTGCGGCCCGGCAGCGTGGTGCGGTTCGCCGACGCGGCGGGGTATTCCATGGTGAAGAAGAACTGGTTCAACGGACTCGCCATGCCGTCAATCGCGGTGCGCAGGCTCGACGGAACGGTACAGGTAGCCAGGCGGTTTACGTACAGGGATTTCAAATTCAACAATTCGTGAAAAGGGCGGGGCATCATGAAGCGAAACGTATTGATTATCGGGGCGGGCGCCGTGGCGCACGTGGCCGCGCACAAGTGCGCGCAGCACAACGACGTGCTCGGCGACATCTGCGTCGCTTCGCGTACGCAGTACAAATGCGACGCGATCATCGACAGCGTGATGCGGAAGAACAACGTCAAGAACAGGTCGGGCAAGCTGTTCTCCCGCCAGATCAACGCGCTCGACATCCCGGCCACCGTCAAGCTCATCAAGGAAACCAATTCGCAGATCGTGCTCAACCTGGGTTCCGCCTTCGTCAACATGTCGGTGCTTGAGGCCTGCCTCCAGGCGGGCGTGAGCTATATGGACACGGCCATCCACGAGGAGCCCGATCGCGTGTGCGAGGACCCGCCGTGGTACGCCAACTACGAATGGAAACGCAAGGATCGCTGCACCCAGCGCGGCATCAACGCCATTCTCGGCGTCGGATTCGATCCCGGCGTGGTCAACGCCTACTGCGCGCTGGCGGTGAAACACCATTTCGATTCCATCGACACCATCGACATCATGGACGTGAACGCCGGCTCCCACGGCAAGTATTTCGCCACGAATTTCGACCCGGAGATAAACTTTCGCGAGTTCATAAAGGTGTGGACCTGGATCGACCGTAAATGGGTGTGCAAGCCGATTCACGACGATAAGATGGTATACACGTTCCCGGTGGTAGGAAAGCAGACCGTGTACCTCAACGGCCACGACGAGTTGCATTCACTCTCCAAAAACATCGACGCCAACAGCATCCGGTTCTGGATGGGTTTCTCCGACCATTACATCAACGTGTTTACGGTGCTCAAAAATATCGGCCTTCTGTCGCACCAGCCGGTAACCACCGCCGAGGGCCTCGTGGTGGTACCCCTCAAGGTGGTGAAGGCGTGCCTTCCCGATCCGAGCACGCTTGCCCAGGTGTATACGGGAAAGACCTGTATAGGAAACCTCATCAAGGGGGAAAAGGACGGCAGGGAAAAGGAAATCTTCGTATACAACATCTGCGACCACAAGAAATGTTACGAGGAAGTGGAATCGCAGGCCATCAGTTATACCGCTGGAGTTCCGGCGGCCGCGGCGGCATTGCTCGTGGCGAACGGAACGTGGAATCCCAAAACCATGGTGAACGTGGAAGAACTCGACCCCGACCCGTTCATTCAATTGCTCGACACCATGGGACTGCCCACCGAGATCAAGTATGTTAAACCGCCAAAGTCGGCGGGTACGGGTGAGAGGCCTGCCGCCATTCCTAAAACGACCGCGCGGACCAAGGGGAAGGCCAAAGTCAAGGCAGGGTAAGCTCGAAGGCCGTCGGAAAGTTGCGAGGGCGCGCGCCGGAAGCATCCCGGCGCTCTCGCTTTTTGTAGGCGAGAGCGTGATTCTATGTGGCGTGGGCGGCGCGTGTACGAGGTTGACTCGATCACATGCCCCCGAGCAGTGGTGAGATGCTGGTTATCTTGTTTATCTAAGAGGACGCGGTGATGAAGAAAATCTTGCATCACTGCGGTCTCCGGAAGGTGCATTCGCTTCGAACGCCGCCCCTCCTCGAAAAAACGATGCTCGACTACGGATTGTTATCACTTCATTCCCCAATGCAGGACATGAGCGTCAGTTTTTTAAGCTTCCCAGTCAAAACCGTGAGAGCTGTATTCTCCGATTTGCCTAAAGTGGTTAGAATATCTATATTTTCTTTGATGGCAAGGATTGGAACGGTCCGGGTGCTTCAATGGACCAATAGCCTCAATCAATGCCAATCCTACAGGAGAATCAAGTCAAGAGGTACACCTCACGTAATGTTCCGGCTCTGCGGATTAAACGAGCCCGCCTCCGGATCGTGTTCTATACAGGGCCGTGAACATCCGGTTAAGCTCTTTTTATTTGTACTTTAACTGCCGAAGAGTTCGTGCTCATTACTGTTCGGATTCATTATGTCTTTACTGTTTAGTCAGTTCTAACAAGGAGGACACATAATGGCAAGTTCATCTGAGCCGATGATTAAACTTGAGCCGGATGGAAAGGCCTCGGTGTTGAGTTACAATGTTCCCGACCCTACAAGCTACAGCGGCCGCAACTTCATCGAACTGACCTTCGATGAGGATGACGAGGTCGTCTTCAAACCGGTTGCTTTTAAAAAGCCTCAAACAAGAACCTCAGTCACGAACCTCGAAATCAACGCCATCAAATCTGCGGTATCGGCTGGAATGAAATCAGGGTTTTCCAACAAGCAGCTGTTTCCGAACATAAAATTGTCAAACCAGATTGTGTGTTACCGGGAGAGCTCGGAAACGGAACATGTTGTAGCTGGTACACAACCCGTCAGCCCTACACTTGCCGGCCTCACTCCCGATGACGTCGCTGTGGCTATGAAGGCGGGCATGCGCCTTAATATTTACAAATCGCTTTATGGCACCCTTACATACAACCTTATCCCGGAACCAACGACGGTTAATCCGCGCATTTTCATTATTGAGTCATATCGTCTATCGTCTTTTCTGGGCAGCTATGGAGCCGGCAGGACCGTCAAGACGTTCTCGTTGCTTCCTGGCGAAAAGACCAGGATAAGCGTCAAAACCTATACAAAAACCGAAAGTGAAAGCAAAAATTCTTCGAGCATTCTGGATTCCTTCACGCAGGAAAGCGCGGATGCCTTCGAGACATCGGTGCAGGAAGAACTGTCGGATAAAACGAGTTCCAGTGAAAATTTCGAATACCATGCCGAAGCCGAAGCAAGCGCCAGTTGGGGTTGGGGCAAAGCACAGGTAAGCGGCGGCATCAGGGGTGCATCGAGTTCTACGCGCGAAGAATTTGCAAAGAACATTTCCAACGCCTTACAGAAACATTCGGCGCAGGCCTCGGCAAAACGGGATGTTCAGATCAACACCAGTTATGAGGTCAAGGAAGAAAAGGGGGAAGAAACGGCCATTGAGCGCGACATTCAGAATATAAATCTCAGCCGCACCCTCAATTTCGTTTTCCGCCAAATGAACCAAGAATACATTTCCTTATTGACACTGACCGACATCCGGATCGGCTTTTTCAACGGGTTTGCAGAATCAAAAATCGAAGTGCCGCTGTCTCAGTGCGATACGCTGCTTCAAACCGTGATCTCGGATGCGAAGCGGGTTGAGGTGCGTCAGGCCATCCTCAATCAAATCCGGACCATTACCGACTATCTGGATGAACGCCACGACATCATTGAAGAAGTGAAACTTTCCGAAGGAGACTCCTACCTGAGGATAAAGAAAAACCTTACGCATTCCTACCGCGATACAATCACCGGCATCGCGATAACCGTTCCCGGAATCATCATGCGCGCAGATAAAAATATCCTGCGTACCGAGGGCGTCATCGTAGAAGCGCTGCTTGGCCAGGGAGTTGCGCTTGACGAATATGCTACGCAGCTTCAGTCCTTAGAGGTAAAGAAACGCGAGGCGGAAGTAGCCCGGCTTTCCACCCTTGCCGCTCAGGACGACTTGATCTGCCGGGTCACCAAGGATAACGACAAGGATAGGGCTCAAGTTCTGTCCAGCCTCATTCGATCTTCCGGTACGGAAGCTCCGTGCCTTAAGGTGAGTGTCGAAAATCCGGCAAAGGAAAAAACGCCATGACCGCCAGCGATGCGCCGCCCTTCCTGGAATACGGTGAGCGGGCGGTTAATGACCCTGCCCGGGCCGTCTTGGACGACGGCGGTTTCATAGATACTCTTGACACAAAGGTAAAATCGGACAAGCAGCAGGAAACCAAGACGGTAACGGTCTTCCTTGCCTCTGGCGGATACGACAAATACAAGGACGACGAAAAACTTGAACTGGACGACATCACCAGCGACTATTTGTGGCAGAAATATAAAAAGGGCCCCGCGCCCCTGTCCGGGGCTCCCACCAAATGGAAACCGCAGACCGTTGATTTCGTGGCGACGATAAACGCATCACGATTGGAGAATGATCCCGTTTTTTCACCTAAAACCCCGCAAGAATTTTTCGCCGCCCTTCAGAGCGTAACGACAACCATCGGCAGAATAGTGTGGATAGGTCACGGTACACCGGAAACCATTGGCCTGGGCGGCGCGACAATGGATTTGTTCGAGCTTAAACAAGAGGAGAACCTTGCGGTAATAAAGGAAATACTGCCGAGGTTGGCAAAAAAAGCCTGCATTGATTTGGTCGGTTGCGATTTGGGATCAAGCACAACGCTGGTTCCCGAACTGGCCAAGGTTTTTAAAAGGAAAGTTCGCGCATTTCCCAAGACGATTGTCTGGGTATACCCGTTCTTCATCAGCGACCAAAACGAAGGGGAGAAGGTGTTTTTTACAAAGGGTGACAGGGGTAAAATATGCTTTCTTGAAGACCTCAAGGACCTTGAATATAAGGAATGGGTCAAACAGAAATCCGGCATCGACCACATTTTTACACCAACATCAAACTTCAATACTTTTTCGCCCTGAATATTCCATTCAGCAAACGCGCACCGGGATATTTCCCGGTGCGCTTGTCATGTTCGGTGAAAACGGAGTCTATTCGATAAGGGTAAGCATGTCGCGCACCGCCCGGTCGAGTCCCACGAGCGAGGCGCGCGCCACGATTCCGTGACCGATGTTGAGTTCCTCGACGCCGCTGATATTCGCCACGTCCGTGACGTTCTGATAGTTGAGCCCGTGGCCGGCGTTGACGTGAAGCCCCAACTTGACCGCGACTATCGTCGCGTCGCGCAGGCGCGCGAGTTCGTCGAACTGCGCCTGGCCTTTCGCGTTCGCGTAATAGCCGGTGTGGAGTTCAACGTGCGTGGCGCCGGTTCTGAGGGCCGCCTTGATCTGGGCGATTTCCGGATCGATGAACAGGCTCACGAGGATGTTGTTGTTGCGGAAGGATTCGAGCGTCTTTGCCAGTTCGCGTTCCTTACCGTGCACCGAAAGCCCGCTTTCGGTGGTGCGCTCCTCGCGCCGTTCCGGGACGAGGGTGACCATCCACGGCAGCACGTCGACCGCGATTTTCACGATTTCGTCCACGGCCGCCATTTCCAGGTTGAGCCGCGTGGAAACCGATTGCTTGAGAAGGTATATGTCGCGATCCTGCATGTGGCGCCGGTCCTCACGCAGGTGAGCCGTTATACCGTGCGCGCCGGCGAGTTCGGCGATGGCGGCGGCCTGGACCGGATCGGGATCCTTTCCTCCCCGCGCCTGACGGATGGTGGCTATATGATCGAGATTCACGCCCAGTGTCGCCATGAAGATTCTCCTTTCCTCCACTCAATATACTTTTCCGCTTATTCCGGTGTACGCTTGACTATTTCGGAAACGAACACGAGCCGGATTCCGTTCTGCCGCAAAAACGGAATGGCCGTCTTGAGCGCGTCGGCAAGGGCGCGGGTGCCCTGGCAGCTCAGCACGAGGGCCCCCCGTGTCTGCGCCGCGGCCGCGTAGCGCTTTATTTCGGCGACGATATCCGCCGCCGACGTTTTCTCGATGCGGAGGGAGAGGCATTCGTAGGGAACCCCCAGTTTCGCCGCCACGGCGCCGGCCACCGAATTTCTCGCGGGTTTTGATTCGAGGAAATACGCGTGTCTTTTTTTCGCTTCCTCCATGACGGCGGTCATCACCCGTGTGTCTTCCAGGGCGCGCGAGCTCCAGAGGTTGGAAAAACCGTTTATTTCGGGAAACCGCCTTGCGGCGTCGGCCACGAGGAAATGGATTGTTTTTTCCGGATAATGGACCATGATGACCGACTTGGCCAGCTCGACAGGGGGCTTTCCCGGCGGCTCCAGTCCGAGCCTCACCACCACTTCCTTTTTGTACTGCTCGGCCAACTGCGCGATGAGCGAGGCCTTTTTTCCGGCGGGCGCCAGCGAAATGGTGAGCGGATCGGGAAAGGAAAGCACGCTTACCGCGATCTGGTAGGCGGTGTCCTCCAAGTTCTCAACCACGAGCGCGATTTCGGCGGTGCCCGAGAGGTATTTGTCGGATGTCGCTATTTGAAGCATTACGGCCGGATCGTATTTGGCGGGGGAGGCATAGGAAATCGTGCACGACGATTTTTTCTCGTCGACGACGCAGTCGGCCACTCGGTACGGTGTGCCGTCCGTCGCGGCTGAAAGCTCGTGTATGATCCATTCGAACGGCTTTCCCTTGGGCACGGCGGCCTTGATGATGAGCGAACGGTCCTGCGGGGATGTTTCCGACGCGATGTCGCCGGGCCGGGCTTCGAGTTGGGAAAGCTTTTTTCTGAGCGTCGATTCGATGGGGAGACGGCCCGGCTGTGTTGTATTTTTTCCGTTGTCCCGGTTCGATGGAAGGAGCGCGTCCCGCGTTCCGCGGAGCAGGGTATGGAGGGTGCCGGTTTTTCGCGCCACAAAGGCGCCGGCGCAGAGTATCAAAACGATACCGACGGCGGCCGAGAGCGCGATGAGGTGGGGGCGTGCGGATAACTTTGTTGAGCCGATATTGTACTCCCGCGTTCTGCTGGTGACCGATAAAAATAACCCCCTGTTTTGGAGTATGTCAAATTGGCCGCCTCCGACAAAATAAGGGTTCCGGTTCTTCTCGGCCCAACCGCGTCCGGGAAATCCGCTTTCGCCGTGGAACTGTGCCGACGCCTCGGCCTGGATCTGCTCTCGTGCGATTCGCGGCAGATTTATCGCGGCATGGACATCGGGACCGCGAAGCCGTCCGGAGAAGACCTGGCGCGCGTGCGTCACTGGATGATCGACATCGTGAATCCGGACGTGAGATACTCCGCGCACGAATTTGCCGCGGAGGCTTTACGGATCATCCGTGAAAGGGCGGCGCGGGGTACGGGCGTGCTGGTATGCGGCGGAAGCGGACTGTACTATCAGGCACTCAGCGGCGGGCTCGGCCCCTCGGTTGCCGCCGACCCGGCGGTACGGGATAGCTATCACGCGCTGGCGCAACGCGGGGGCAAACAGGCGGTCTTCGACAGGCTTGTCGCCGTGGATCCCGTGACCGCGGCGGCAAGCCATGTTTCCAATCTGCAGCGGAACATCCGGGCGCTCGAGGTGTTTCACGCCACCGGAAAGCCGTTTTCCCAACTTAAACAAGCGGCACAACCTCCGGCCGACATGGCGTTTGAGGTTGTGCTGTTATCACCGGAGCGGAAAACGCTCTATCAACGAATAGATTCTCGGGTCGACGCCATGATGAAGCAGGGCCTTCTCGACGAATTCCGCACGCTTCGCGAACGCGGATACGCCGAGCGGTCTCCCGGCATGCTGTGCGTGGGATACCGTGAATTTTTCGCATTTGAAAGGAACGAGGAGTCCCTCGATTCCGCCGTTGACATGATAAAACAAGACACGCGCAATTACGCGAAGAGGCAGATTACGTGGTTTCGCCACCAGGTAAAAGGAAGGGAACTGACGTCGGGAGCGAACGCCGTCGCCGACCTTACGGAAATCGTCTCGAAATTTCTCACCGCCTGAGGAAGCGGTTTCCCGTCGCCTCCGTTTTTTTAGTGGAAACTCATACCCGTCCGTAGTATAATCTCCACAGAAGGTTTCGCTCCGGTGCGTCCTGAACGCGGTATAGAGCGGCCGAGCGGAGGACAGGTCTCAAACGAAAGGAGACTCTTCGGATGATTACCGATGATTCCCAAAGGGGAAACATGGCCAATGTAGGCAACAGGAAAATGAGCCATCCGAAATATCCGGAGAAAATGCCGAACTACAGTCCCAGCACGAGTTACAATTACAGCCCGGCGAGCGGGTTCGTGGGAGGCCAGCACCCGCGCCGCCGCAACGAGAATTTCAAACGCGGTTCCCTCAACGTGTCCGAGAAGCTGGTGAAGCAGAACGACATGATCATACGGCTCCTCAAGGAAATCCGCGACAGGCTCCCCCCGCCTCCCGCCGAGGACGTTAAGCCGGACGATGCCGGCATTGAAACCGTCGACGATTCCCAAATCGAAGACGAAACCATCGACGAAGGCGGGCAGCAGGGGCCGGAAGTCTTTTAGCGGCGTTCCGTTGTATCGTTGTCCCAATAGCTGCTCTCTCACGTCCGGGTCGCGCGTCTCCGCGGTTTCCTGTTTCCTCATCCTTCTATTATTTTCAGCAGATGTTTTGCCTGCCCGTGAAAATTTTGCCGGTCGTTTTTTTAGGTGTAATTGCCTGCTCGGCAGGGGGCGATACGACGCAATGCGGCTTTCCCGTCGCGGCCCAGTTTTCCGAGGACATGGTTACGCTTTCGTGGGGAGCCGTCGCGGGAGCGTCGGCCTTCAACGTATATGCCGATTATGGATACGGGCGTAAGAAAGTAAACTTCGCTCCGGTTGCGTCGCGCAACCGTTTTATTCTTTTATGGGCGGATTCGACGGGGAAAAGAGAGCGCGTGGTAAAGGGGAACCGCGTTGAATGCCGCATAGTGCCCCTGGTTGCCCATGCGGACGGAGGCGACACGGTTCTTTCCGAGGCTTCCCCGAGCTGCCCGGTATACAACGACTATTTTCGAGGTTTTTCCCGCGTGCTTTCCGACACCGCGTGCCGGAGAATCCTTCAGCCGCGCCAACTCACCAAAAAAATCTTTCCGGCGGCGGGCTCGGTATCTCGTTTGCGGTTTTGCTCCCGGTACGGCCGTCCGGCGCGCGATGTATACATGCTCTATACATCGAAAATAGATCCCAAGGACGAAGGAGCCTGCGTTCCATTTTCCACCATTGTGGCTAAGTACTTCACAAAACGCGGCATCACCTGCTACCGGGTTCAGGGACTGTTCATGGACGAATTCCACAGCTTCAACCTTGTCGTCGTCGAAGGGGTCGAATACATCCTCGATTTCACCGCCGACCAATTCGTTCCCGGAAGTTCCCCGGTATTCATGCCGCGGGATTTCTGCTTCGCGGATTCGTGCGGTGAGCCCACGCAGCATCCACGGGGAACCTTCACGCCATTCTATCGCGTCGATAAGGTGTTCGATGCCGGCCAAATCGATTTTTCGGACAATCCAAAGGCGCGGGCGTACCGCCGGTTGCTTGACAGCCTGGAAGCCCGGTAGCGGCGCGCCGGTCAAGCCGATTTTTCTTGAACTCGGGCCGATTTTCAACGATTTTTTAACCGGACGCCGCGACGGCGTCCGCGAAACGCCCCACATAAAAGGAACCCATTCATGAAACCAACATTGCGAAGCGCGACCACCACGGCGGGCCGCCGCATGGCCGGCGCCAGGAGCCTGTGGCGCGCCAACGGCATGAAAGAAGAACAGTTCGGGAAGCCGATAATCGCCATCGTCAATTCCTTTACCCAGTTCGTGCCGGGACACGTGCACCTTCACGACATCGGGCAGCGCATCAAGGCGATTATCGAGGCGCAGGGCTGTTTCGCGGCCGAATTCGACACCATCGCCATCGACGACGGCATCGCCATGGGGCACGACGGCATGCTGTACTCGCTGCCGTCGCGCGAACTCATCGCCGACAGCGTGGAATACATGATGAACGCGCACATGGCCGACGCCATGATCTGCATCTCCAACTGCGACAAGATAACGCCCGGCATGCTCATGGCCGCGATGCGCCTCAACGTGCCCGCCGTTTTCGTCTCGGGCGGCCCCATGGAGGCCGGCACGTGGAAGGGGAGGAAGTACGATCTTATCGACGCGATGGTTATGGCCGCCGACGGCGCGGTGCCCGATTCCGACGTCCGCGACATCGAGTTCGCCGCGTGCCCGTCGTGCGGCTCGTGCTCCGGGCTCTTTACCGCCAATTCGATGAACTGCCTCAACGAGGCGCTGGGCGTCGCGTTGCCCGGCAACGGGACCATCGTCGCGACGCACAAGAACAGGCTGCGCCTGTTCGAACGGGCGGCGCGGCGCATCGTGGAGATAACCAACGCGTATTACGGAAAGGGCGACGAATCGGTGCTGCCGCGGTCGATAGCCACGCGAAAGGCGTTTGTCAACGCCATGAGCCTCGACATCGCCATGGGCGGCTCCACCAACACGGTGCTTCACCTGCTCGCCGTTGCGCATTCCGCCGGCGTCGCGTTCTCCATGAAGGACATCGACGCGCTTTCGAGAAAGATACCGGTGCTGTGCAAGGTTGCGCCGAGCTCGCATTTCCATGTCGAAGACGTAAACCGGGCCGGCGGAATCATGGGAATCATGGGAGAGCTTTTACGCGCCGGCCTCCTGGACGGTTCCGTGCCGCATGTCGCCGGAGGGACGCTGGGCGAGGTCATCGCCCGAAACGACATCATGGATCGGCGCGTGTCCGCCGATGCAATCGAGAACTGCCGCAGCGCTCCGGGCGGGGCACCGCGGAACCTGGAGCTCGGTAGCCGGGACGCCATGTACCCAGAGCTCGACAAGGATAGGGGAACGGGCTGCATACGCAGCGCAAAGACCCCATACAGCACCGACGGCGGGCTCGCCGTCCTTTTCGGCAATATCGCGCGTAAGGGCTGCGTGGTGAAGACTGCGGGAGTGGCCGCAAACATGTTCCGTTTCCGCGGCCCGGCAAAGGTCTTTCATTCACAAAATCAGGCGGCGGACGGCATCCTTGCCCACAAGGTAAAGCCCGGCGACGTCGTGGTCATCATCCACGAAGGTCCCAAGGGCGGCCCCGGCATGCAGGAAATGCTGTATCCGACGTCGTATCTTCGTTCGATGCACCTGAGCGGTGCCTGCGCGCTTCTCACCGACGGGAGATTCTCCGGAGGATCTTCCGGATTGTCAATAGGCCACGTGTCGCCCGAGGCCGCCGCGGGCGGTGATGTGGGCCTTCTCAAGAACGGCGATGTCATCGAGATCGATATTCCAAACCGGAAGGTGAATGTGAAACTTTCGACCGCCGAGCTTGCGAAGCGCAGGAAGGCGGAAATGAAAAGAGGCAAGAACGCATTCAAACCCAGACGGAAACGCGAAATTTCCGAGGCGCTCAAGGCCTATGCACTGTTCACCACCTCGGCCGACAGAGGGGCGGTGAGGGAACTGCCGAAAGGGTAAAAGCGTGAATGCGTATAAGCGATGGAAGATTGATGGGTTAATGAGTTGGCGGAGTTTGAGCGTTCGGGCGTTGAAAGTTTGGAAAGCAAAGGCGTGGGCGCATATTCGGAAGTAACGGAGAAAGAACGTCCTATGAAATCTGCCGCAAAGCTTTATCTCGACGAATGCCTTACCTCGTATCCGGTGCTCGATCCGCTCGAGGCCGATATAGTAGCCGCTTTCGATTTGCTGGTGGCCTGCTTCAGGGACGGAGGGAAAGTGCTTGTCTGCGGTAACGGCGGCAGCGCGGCCGACGCCGACCATATCGTGGGCGAAATGATGAACAAATTCGCGCTCAAACGCGCGCTCACCGCAGACGACGCAGAAAAAATCAAGTCGAGCCAGGCTTCGCTCAACGACAAGCAGTTTCTCTTAAAACATCTCCAGCGTCAGCTCCCGGCCATTTCCCTTTCGGCCCATTCGCCGCTCGTTACCGCGATCGCGAACGACGAGGACGCCGAGATGATTTTTGCTCAGCAAGTTTTCGGGTATGGCAAAAAAGGCGACACCCTCATTGCCCTCACCACGTCGGGAAATTCCAAAAACGTGGCGCGGGCGATAATGGTTGCCAAGGCGTTCGGCCTCGGCATCATCTGCCTCACCGGGAAAAGCGGCGGCAGGGTAAAAGACCTGGGCTGCGACGTTCTCGTCCGCGTTCCGGAGGAAACAACCTATAAGGTCCAGCAGCTTCACCAGCCGGTATACCACTGCCTGTGCGCAATGGTGGAAGGTGAAATGTTCGGGTGAGGTAGCGCCTGTAGCGGTACTACTTCGATGTAATTTAAATGCGCCGTGTCTTTCTTAACGTATTTCGCATGCGGATCGTTGCAAACCGCAACTCTTCTAAAAACTCAAATCCAACCTATTCCTTCCAATTTTTTCAAACTTTTCTCTCGAAACTTAAATATATTATACCTTAATTGTTAGGGGCGCGACGCGTGCTTGCGTCCGACCATACTTTCCGTGCGTAAAAGACGCTTCATTGTTGAATCGGTTAACCAGCATAAGGGGGGCGTGGTTGACGATGGGCTGATGCAGATTAGCGCTTTGGTTCTTCATCAACCGTTTTTCTCCCATAAATAATTCGCAAACGAATCAATTCAAACCAAACAAAGGAGGGGGACAATGGGATTCAGCAGATTCGCGAAGGCAGGACTTGTCCTGTTGCTCGCATCAGGGGCGCTTTTCGCGCAGCAGACGGTGGAGAAATTCAGCGCATCGTTCACGTTTCCCATGACGATCACATCCGTGGCGGGCAAGCAGTCGGCGCCTTCGCAGGTGTCGTTCTTCCGCGCGGCGGGCGTTGTCCTGCACAAGGGAATATTCCTGCTCGATTGGAGCCTTCCGGAAGCATCGGAAAAGGGAAAAATATCCGTGTATAACGTATCGGGGCATCTGGTTAAAAGTTTTGTGATCACGAAGAACATAGGCTCGCAGCAATGCGATCTGACGCGGGCTGCGGCCGGTGTCTATCTGGCGGCGATTTCCTACGGTTCCTACCGGCAGAATATCAAACTGGCGTTGTACAGGTAGGGGGAGCCATGATTAAGAAAATCTCAATTATCGTTGCGGTGGCCGCGGGCCTGATTTTTGGGCAGCCGGGTTCCACCATCGACACGGTTCTCGTGACGCCGGTTTTTCTCAAGCTTGTGAGCACCACCAATAACGTGTACAAGTACGTGGGCAAGGTGAGCTACGAGCTGGTGGGCTGGTCCAACGACCGGTTCAACGGCTCGCTTTCCATCATCCAGGACGGGACCGGAACGGTGGTGCCGCTCACTTCGGTGAAGGGCGACGGGTACGGCAATTTCGGCTACGGCGGGATCCGAGGCATCTTTTTCACCTGTCAATTTAACGGCGCCCCCACCGGCACCTACAAGGCGAAGGTGAGCGTCGCCGCGTCCCAGAGCGACTCGGCCAAGTTCGTTGAAGGCTTGATTAACCAACTTTCCAATGCCGACAAGCAGACCATTATCAACGGCGGCAGCGCGGGCGGCGTGCCTGCGATGTCGTGGCAGGACGGCCCCTACGGCGACCGCGGCGGGTATGCGTATCCCACCGGCGAGGGCATGGCGGCCACGTTCGATACCGCCATCGCCGAACAGGGGGGATACTACAAGGGGCAGGATTTTCGCGGGCTGGGCCATAACGTCATGCTCGGACCCACCATGAACCTGGTGCGCGACGGCCGCGGCGGCCGGACCTTCGAAAGCTACGGAGAGGACCCGTTTGTCAATGGAAAAATGGGCGCCGCGGACTGCCGCGGTTGTACCAAGTCGGGTCTGATGGTCACGGTGAAACACTATTGCTGCAACAACGAAGAACGGGCACGCGGCGGGTATCCCTCCACGGCCAGCGAACGTTCTTTGCGCGAGCTGTACACCTATCATTTCGGCATGGCCGCATCACAGGCGCCGGCAACGGGTTTCATGACCGCGTACAACAATGTGAACGGCATTCATTGCCCTGAAAACAAGCACATCGTCACCGACATTCTCAAGAATGCCTGGGGCGCAAAAGGCTTTGTTCTCACCGACTGGGACAACGGCGGCAATCATACCAATTGCGCGCTGGCCGGCACGGACTTGCCGACCCCGAACGGGTGGGGCACCGGTCTTATGGGAATGGTACCGGGAACAATCTCCCAAGCATTCTTCGATGACAAAGCGCGTCGCTGCATCTGGGCGCGTTACATGACACATTGTTTTGAACCGGGCTACACCATCAAGTCCACCTACAATGATTCCATCGATAATGCCACCCACAGGGATTACATGCGACGCGCGACCCGCAAATCGATGGTGCTTGTGAAGAACGAAGGCAACCTCCTGCCGATTGATAGACGTTCCGGACCGGTGACTATAGCCGTGGTGGGACGGTATGCCAACGACATGCAATGGGACATTCCCGCGAGCAGCCTGGTGAATCCGAAGCATCATACGTCCGCCTCGGCCGCGATAAAGAGCATCGGCGGCTCCAACGTCACGGTCACCAGCAACCCTGCCACTGCCGACTACGCCGTGGTGGCCATAGGTCCCATCGACAAGGGAGAGGGGAACGACAGAGTGGAGGTAAGCCTTGGCGACTCGACAAACAATCTGGTGAAGAACACGATGGCCGCGAATCCGAATACCATTGTGTTCTACTGCGGCGGAAGCTGCGCGGATTCGGGCTACTGGAGCGATGCGCCGGCGATCATCGCCGAGTTTTTTGCCGGTGAAGACCACACCCTCGCCTTTGCCGAGGTGCTGTTCGGCGACTACAACCCCGCCGGACGCCTTCCGTTCACGTTCCCTGCCGATTCGGTCCAGTTGCCTCGGTTCGGCATCCGTGCCCCGTGGGATAATACCGGCCTTACAAAGGACTATTATGAAGATTCTTGGGAAGGCAGGGGATATCCCTATTTCGACTATCATAATATGAAGCCGTTGTTCGCCTTTGGCCGCGGCCTGAGTTACACCACGTTCTCGTACAGCAACCTGTCGATCACGCCGCAGGGCGGATATCCCGGCGACACGTTCCACGTGAGCGTGGACGTGAAGAATACGGGAGTGCGCGACGGAGACGAGGTTGTTCAGTTGTATCTGCACGACGAGCAAAGCGACCAGCCGCGGCGATACAAGGATTTGCGCGGCTTCGCCAGGGTCCCGTTAACCGCCGGCCAAACGAAGACCGTGGATTTCAATCTTTATGAACGCGACTTCGAGTATTACGACACCACGCATAGCGCGTGGGTGATCGAGCCGGGTGCCGTGGACGTGCTCGTGGGAGCGGCGTCCGACGATATCAGGAAGACCGGGACTATAATGTTTTATTGATGCGTGAATGTGAGAATGCGTATATGCGTAAATGCGAAAATGAGTTGACGGGTTGGCATTTGGCGGGAAGGCTCTCTGTCAATTGCCAACCGTCGGTTTTCGTTCAACACGAGGGGGAGGGGATATGTATCGTCGATTAGTCGCCGCGATTCTTCTCGGCGTATCATTCGTTTTCGGCCAGCCGCTTAGCCAGATAGACACAGTACAGGTAACTCCGGTATTTCTCAAGCTCGTCGACAATTCCGGCGGCGTGTACAAGTACAGGGGAAAGGTATCCTATCGTATTATTGGGTGGGCGTATGACCGGTTCAACGTTACCGTGTCCATTATCCAGGATGGAACAGGAGCGGTAGTGCCGCTCACCATGGTTAAGGGCGATGTCGGTCAGATCGCTTGGCAGGGCGATAAAAGCGTTCATTTCGCCTGTCAGTTCAACAGTGCGCCTTCGGGAACCTACAAGGCAAAGGTCTCAATCGTGCCGTCACAGAGCGACACCGCCGTTTTCCTCGAAAACAAGATAGCCGCGATGTCCAATGCCGATAAGCAGACCATCGTCAACGGCGGGAGCGCAGCGGGCGTTGTCGGGCTCAACTGGCGCGACGGTCCATATGGCCTCGGCGGCACCTGGTCCTTCCCCACGGGCCTCGCAATGGCCGCCACGTGGGACACGGCCATCATCGAAGAGGGCGGCTATTTCATGGGAATGAGTTTCCGGGGCCACGACTACAACGTCCAGCTGGGGCCTTCGTGTAACCTGTGCCGCGACAGCCGCGCGGGGCGGACCACCGAATCGTACGGCGAAGATCCCTTTGTGAACGGCAAGGACGCCACCGCGGCCGTTGAGGGCGTCCAACGGGGCGGCACCATTCCAACGCTCAAGCATTACTGCTGCAATAATGTGGAGCGTGCGCGCGGATTCTACCCCGTGCACGTTTCGGAGCGAGGTCTTCGCGAGCTTTACACATACCACTTCGGCATGGCCTCACATGACGGCGGCTGCGCAGGCATCATGGTTGCCTACAATTCGGTGAACGGCGTCCATAACGCGCAAAACAAGCACACCATGACCGATATTCTCAAGAACTTTTGGGGCCTGAAGGGATTTATCCTCACCGACTGGGACAACGGCGGCACCAGCGATAACGCAAAAAGGGCATTAGCCGGCCTCGATCTTCCTACGCCGGGAACGTGGGGCGGCGGTCTTGCCGCTCTTGTGCCGGGAACCATTACGCAGGGATTTTTCGACGACAAGGCGCGGCGCTCGCTATGGGCTCGGTACAAAACGGGTTGTTTCGATGCCGGATACACACGGACAAAGTATGCGGATTCCATCAACAGCACGAACATGATCAACTACGCGCGCCGGGTCTCTCGCGAATGCTACATCCTTCTCAAGAACGACGACAACCTACTGCCGCTCGACAAGACCAGTCCGATTACCATTGCCATGGTCGGCCCGTGGGCCAACCAAATCCGGTGCGGTCCGGTGGGCAGCGCCCAGAATTGCCCCAGCAAGCACTATACCGCGCCGACGGCGGCGGTAAAGCAGATCGGCGGTTCCAACGTCACGGTTACCAGCAATTACAGCACGGCCGATTATGTAGTTGTCTGTATCGGTCCCAACGACCAGGGTGAAGGCTTTGATCGCAACGAGGTATCGCTTCCCGACACGCAGGACCAGCTCGTGGGCAGGGTGCTCGCCGCAAAACCCGGCCGTACCATTGTGTGGTATACCGGCGGCAGCACCGCGGACACCGGCAACTGGAACAAAGCCAACGCGATTCTCATGTCGTCTTATCCCGGTGAAGACCATGCCTTGGCCTTGGCCGAGTGCCTGTTCGGCGACTACAATCCGGGCGGGAAACTCCCGTTAACGTTCCCGTTGGACTCGACCCAGCTTCCGAGGTTCGGTGTGAACACTCCGTGGGCGGATAGCGGTGATCCCTACGAGCCCGTGTGGGAGGGCAGGGGATATCCATACTACGACTACCACCATCTGACGCCGCTGTTCTGTTTCGGTTATGGTCTCAGCTATACCACGTTCTCGTACAGCAACCTCCACATCAGTCCCAACGGCGGCTATCCGGGCGACACATTCGCGGTTTCGGTGGACGTCAAGAACACCGGGACCATTGCCGGTGATGAGGTGGTGCAGCTCTACCTTCACGACGAGCAGAGCGCACAACCGCGGCGCTACAAGGACCTCCGTGGCTTCCGCCGCGTGCCGCTTACGGCAGGGCAGACCAAGACCGTCACCTTCAATCTCGTGGAGCGGGATTTTGAGTACTACGACACTACGCAGTCGGCGTGGGTAGTGGAACCAGGGGCGGTAGACGTGCTTGTTGGCGCCTCGTCTCTCGACATACGGCAACAAGGGACGATAACTTTCTATTAATGATCTCGGGCTTGCAAAGGGATCAAAAAAGTGGTGATGGATGAGGCGTCCATCGCCACTTTTAGCTGATGGCATTCTTCCCGGTGAGCTTGAAACGGAATCCGCTTCCTTTTCGCGGATAGTCATTTTATATTAATTATTAGCTCAAATTCATTTCCAGAAGAGCCGCACAACCATAACATCATTCAATTATTAAGGGGGGAGTCTTCATGAATCGAAAAAATCTGATATTCGCAGTGCTTTTCCCGTTGGGCCTGCTTTCTTTGGCAACCGCCCAGCAGCCGGTCTCCATTACGGGGAAAATTACCGACGAAAACGGCAGGAACGTGTACGGTGCAACCGTCCGGCTGAAAGCCCTTCGCCTCTCTACAAAAACCGATACGGGCGGTAATTTCGCGTTCTCCATCGCCGCGGCCTCCGCGCCGTTGCCGTCTTCCTCCTATGCCATGCCGTATTTCTCGGGCAACGTCCTCACGTTTACCGTTGCAAAATCCAACGAGCCCGTCACCATCGAAACGTTTGATTGTCGCGGTAGATGCGTCTGCGCAGTCCGCGAAAAGGCGATGGCCGCGGGGACGTACAAGACAACGCCCTTTCCCGCGGGGTATTCCGCGCAAATGTATTTGTGTCGTGTAACCATAGGGAACACCGTATCGCGTCTGATAAAAAGTCCTCTTGCCGCCGGATTCGCAAAAGGCGGCTCAACCGTACAAAAGGCGGTTTTGGCCAAGAAAGCGGCCTCCGTCGATACGTTGCTCATTTCCCGTTCCGGCTACACCTATACCAAACACCCTATAGACTCCTATACCGGCAATTTCCCCGTTACTCTGCAGGTGGCGGTGTCCGTGAGTTTTGATCTCGAGGTCTACCAGGGAATTGAATCTCCATTGATCATTACGGCGAAAGATCCCTATGCCACCGCAGCCACCGTGGACGCCGTCGTCAGTTCGGTTTTTTATCCGACCCTTGATACCGTGAAGCTTGTCAAGGATACCACCGACCCAGGAGCGTATAACGGCCAGGTCTATGTCGCGGTTCGTTCCTCAAAACCGCTCAAGGACACCATTCGGGTAAAGGACAAGGATTCAATCTCGGTTTCGTACCAAGCCGCGCCTCCCTTGACGACCCATTCAACGGCCAATGCAGTCTGGCAAGTCATCCCGCCCAGCGTACGGCCCAGCGTGTCGATTTACCTCGGCGTGGTTGATCCCATCAACATAAACGCCGACGATCGCAACATTACGGACTCCACGATTACAATCCACCTGTCGTCCCATAAGGACACCGTGGGAATCAACGTCACCCTGCATCTCCTGCCCTCATCGCCCGGAAGCTACACGGGCTCGGTCGGGGCTTCATTGACGCAGTCGGTTGAAGGAAAGGTAATGGCCGTGCGGCCGCCCATAGACACGCTAACTACCGTTTACCAGAGTCCTGCCACCAGCACGCCTGTGGTAAGTTCGGCGCAGGAGGGAACGGCCCTGTTGTGGATGGCCGCCAAGGCATCCATACTGCCCGATTCACTCGGCACCGGCTACCACGGTACGACGAGTGTAATGAAAATTTCCCTGTTCAACGACCATATCGTATCAGGCACGGCGACGGTTACCGTCAAGAGCCGCAAGGATCCGACGGGCATTCCGGTTGTGCTCACCCAACGTACCGATACTACCTGGATATTTACCGGAACCGCGGGCTTTACGCTCGGTGCGTCCAACGCGGCCAACAGGCTCATCAGCGTGCAGTCGCCGGACTCCATCACGTTCTCGTATCGCGACTCCATCATGGTGCCTGCCGAGACATTGAGCATCTCGACCACTTGGCAACAATAACGTAGGATTCCGAGCCCATAGGAAACGGTTGAACTTATAGGACTCCGGGCTTCTTGATGAAAGGGGCCCGGTTTTTTATCGAAACAAAGCAGGGAAAAAGGAACGGCGGGTGATTATCTTCCGGCATTGGCGGCATCTTCCGAAGCGGTACCGCCCGGAAGATACCGGATTGCCCAAGCCAATCAGGGTTTACCAATAGTAATTAAGGTGTCAATATATTGAATATGATAAAGACAGTCCTACCGAACCCAAGTCCGCGGAACGACGTAAAGGCTATGAAGAGGACTTGCGCTCGGCTTCACCGAGCATCTCCTCCAGTATCTCCGCCGAATCCTTCACCAGATTGAGGCACAGCGTTGTAAAAAGGCCCTTGTTTTTCGCCTCGGCGTACCCTACTTCGGTACCGAGATCGCACCCGAGCAATTCGGTGCAATTGAGCGAACCGTTCCTCGCTATAAACCTCTTTGCGAATTCCCGGGTCATTGCGTAGGTTTTTTCCTTTGCCGCAAGGTCATCGGGCTTGCTTCTACCGTATCCAAGGCCAAGCATCATGAACGCACCCGATACCGCCCCGCAGGTGAGGCCGAGCCTGCCGCATCCTCCGCCGAACGCGCATGAGATTTTGAGCGCGGTTTCCTCGTCGAGTCCGAGTTTTTTCGCGAACGCCGCGCAGACGGACTGCGAACACGTGAATGTTTTTTTGTACGTTTCCATCGCATCTTGAACGGACGTCATGAGGTTTCTCCCTTTTATTATTGGATCACGGGATTTTGCATCAGCGTTTCCCGATGCTGTCGAGAAATTGTCCATAGTCCTTTATCATGGAGTCGTCGAAAAGCTGGGTTGAATGGCTGCGCGGGTATCCGATGATGTTCCGGATGCCGTTGGACCGGGCAAAGCCTATCGCGATGGACGTGTCGTTGAGTTGATCGTAACGTGCATAAAAAATCTGGGTGCGGCCCGAGTCCAGTGGGAGCGGATGACCGAAGGGACTTATGAGGGCGTATGCTGCGGAAAGATGCGTCTCGTCGAACCCGGCCGCGAGTATCCGGTCCTTCACCGGTTTCATGCGTGGATTGTCGAGTACGCTTTTTCTCCAGTCAAGAACCGGAATCATCATGCACACATGGTTGAGGTGTTCGAACCGGCCGCACAGGAGAATCATGGAGGCTCCCATCGATCCCGCCCACGCGCCGATGCTGTTTACCCCCAGACCGTGAAGATAGGCGTACATGGTTCTCAATTCCTGAACGCAGGCGAACATAACGCGCAGGTTCTGCCGCGTATCCGCGGTGAAGAAACCGCGGCCGTTGCCTTCGGATTTTATGGCCCGCTCCAGGTGGAACGGCGGCACGTACAAAACGATGTCGTAATCGCGCTTCAATTCCTCGCGGAAGAAACGTACGATGAAACGGAAGGCATAATCGGCGATGCCCATGCCCGGTACCCACAGGATGATATTTCTGCCTTTGAGCGAAGGATAGCGTTTGCAAACGTAAAACACGGCGCTGTCCGGGCCGTCTTGGTGTGCGAGAACCGAGGGGAACACGAGCCTTTCGTGGATGCGTCCGTCGTGCGCAACCGGCGCGGGGACGCGGGAGCACGGCTGCGAATGCACGTCCGCCGGGAAGCGCGGCGTGCTTTCCCTTTCGAGCGTTGCGGTATCCAGGAACGCGGCGAGATCGCCAGGACTTCCGGGTGAGAAATGTGAAGTTATGTAGGATACGTCGCCGCTGATTCCGTAGCTGTCAAGTTCCTCCTGCACCGCGGCGCACGAGGCGAGGATGAGGGCGAAACAGGTGAATAAAAGTCGGGATATCATATCGATGATGCTTTTTTGCCGGGCACGAACCGCGAACTTCGACGGCGCATCGCTTGGAGGATGCGCGGCCGTTTTTGGAAGCCATCACTTCGCGGCTTTCTTTTCATCTTTTTTCCGGACGATGTCGCCTATTTTCTTGAGGAACGTTTTTAGCGGCTGCGTCCCGGTTTCATCGATGAACTCGGTAGGCGTGATTTTCCCCGCAACTACTTTGTACTGCCGCTCCACCATCCAGTCGGTAACGCCTTCGGCTACATACGGCGATTTTGAAAGGAAGAAAAGGAATTTCGCGGTTTGGGAGGTGTCCATGCACCCGGCGGTGCCGGGGAAATCCATCACGTCGAATTTTTTGAGGCTTTTATCACCGCGGAGCACCGTGTCGATTTTGATGGTGAATACGTAGTAAAAGTAGTTTTTTTTCCGCTCGGTGACGAATTTGTCGGTCTTGCGCGCGGCGCTTATTTTCCCGGTAAAAATAATGGGGGAGGCGTCGACGACGTCGGCGAGCATCTCGGACGGGGGGGAGGCGGTTGCGGGCGAAAACACGACAGCGAAGATGAGCGCGATGAAAAAGGCCGAATGAAATCTCCACATAAAATTTCTTCGCTTTCAACCGATGAATAGATCGTAGAGCCTCGGTACGTAGATAAAAAATAGTCGGTGCGCGCGAAGGCGACGCGCACGGCATCGTGGGAATTCAGAGGAGGGGGGATGTCTCGGAGCGCGCCGCAGGCTTCCATACCTCATTTCGCTTCCGTATTATCCATTCCGCGTATTCCGCATCGCTCTTCTCGCTGTGCTCCATGAGCCAGCCGGTGAGAAATATCTTGAGCGCGCCGGGGTTGAGTTTCCCGTCCGCGAAATCATTCTGAAATCTCACGAACCGTGCGCCCGCCGCCTCGTGGTCGGTCTGGTGCGCGGCAAAGCCCGGGAACGCGTAGCGCCGCATGAAAAGCTCTTCGCTTTCGAAGTGAAAGGCAAGGTAACGCTCTATTTCATCGAGGAGCGAAGCGGTCCCGGCCGGGTCCAAAACGTTGGCCGACGATTCGACCGCGTCGAAAAGGGAGTACAGGTAGGAATGCTGCGCATCCATCTCGGGCAAGTCGAGAATGAATCGGGACATTATGTCTTCCCTCCGGATGTTCTAAACATAGTTATTGGCATAAACGGATGGGAGTATATTGGTGCGTATGGAAAGGCGACAGCTAAAGCGCGCGTGCGCATACGGTAGATATATCGGCGGCCAGAGGTACATTCCTAATAGGAACAGGCTGCACCCATGAAGAAGAGGATTCACGACGCTCCGTGGCTCACCGTGCGCAGCGCGGACCTGCGAGGGCTTTTTTGCGCCCGCTACGGCATCGATCCGCAGTCGCCATCCGTGGCCCTATTGGACCAGGTCGCAGCCGCGTTCGGCAGCATGCCGTTTGAAAACCTCACCAAGATAATCAAGGCCGGCGGCGTGACCAGCCCGTCGTCTGCGATGCGTTACCCGGACGAACTCTTGGGGGACTTCCTGCGGTGGGGAACTGGCGGAACCTGCTTTTCCCTCACCGCAAGCATGGTGGCGGTGTTTGATATGCTCGGCGTTGAGGCGTATCCCGTGCTTGCCGACAGGCATTACGGGCCCGACACCCACTGCGGGGTCATGGTTGTCCGCAACGGAACGTTCCTGCTGTGCGATCCCGGCTATCTCCTGTTCTCGCCGGTGCCGATTCCCCGAGACCAGCCCGCCTTCTTCGACAACGGTTTCAACCGAGTCGAGCTCGTCCCGGTCGCTGGAGGAACCCGTCTCGAACTGTACACTGTCGTAAAAGGGAACCGCAAGTTGCGCCTCACCTTTAAGGTGGAACCGGTTTCGGACGACGCGTTCGCGCGGGCATGGGAACGGTCGTTCGCGTTCGAGATGATGTCATACCCCGTGCTCACGCGAGCGCAAGCGGGCCGCCACGTGTACCTCCAGGCCGACACGCTGGCCATACGGGATTCGCACACCACGCGACAAACCGTGCTCTCGCCGGGCGAGCAAATAGAATTCCTCACGTCGGGGGCGGGTTTGCAGAGGGATATCGTGGTAAAAGCATTGGAGATGGTCAAATATGGCATCGATTCTGCCGCCACCGTACGTTAAGTATTTCGTGGCGACGCTGTTCAAGGACGCCGCTCGCATCGGGAAGGCGCGAGCGGCCCTTGCCGACCGCTTCGGCGCGATTGATTTCGAGGGAACAGACCACGAATTCGACGTCACCGATTATTACGGGCCCGAGATGGGAGCACCGCTGTACCGCAGGATATTTTCATTCGAAAATCTCGCCGAACCCTCGATGCTCGTGAACATGAAGCTTACTTGTAACGCCATAGAGATCTCGTTAGGTCAGGGTGGTAGGCGTACCGTCAACTGTGACGCCGGGTATCTCGACCACAACAAGGTGGTTCTCGCTTCGGCAAAGGAAGCGGGACAGAAGATTTATCTCGGCAGAGGAATATACGCGGATCTCGCCGGAAGATACAAGGCCGGAAAATATCAGCCGTTTGAATGGTCGTTTCCGGATTTTAAGGATGGCAGATATGACGAGGAGTTGCTGGAGATACGAAGGATATATCTTGAGCAGGCAAAAAGAAACAAGATGCTCCCCAAGCCCCAACCGCTATGATTTTTTCAATCTCAAATTAATGTTTTCCCTTGTTGGAGAAACGCAGAGAGTGTATCAAAAATCCGCTTCGTTACTTCCCCGTGAGTGGTGCCGGTACTAAAAAGTAAAACACAGCCGTAAGAGACTTGGATGTTTGTATCATGCGGTCTTCATATCCTGCCGCTCACCAAAAGCCTTAAGTCGTATTTGATATATGGGCACAACAAATAAACATTGTAAAACATGTATAAATTGTTGTAATTCGATAAAAAATAGTTGACATTCATGGTGTTGCTGCGTATATTTTAATACGTATCGCACTTATGTATCACACTCAACTGGGAGGCGTGTTATGAAATATCTCGGTGAAAAGTCTCTGTCATCCTTTTTAAGCGGGTTCTGCCATGCATGCTGGTACATTGTTCTTGTGGCGGCAGTCTTGATAGGCATCATAGGATCGTTTTTTATCTTCACTCCAGAGGATCATCCTGCCATGCAGAAACTCGTCACGGCAACCGAATGGAAAGCGCCCCAGAATGACAAGGACTACCAGGACTGGGTCAAATTCAAGAACATGCCGATTGGTGTGCGGCTGCTCGTTGTTCCTTATTTCGTGGTGTTGGTGGTACTCACGCTCAAGCTCATCAGAAAAGCACGGGAGATATTCGGTAATTTCAGCAGAGACATAGTTTTCAATCCGGCCAACGTGGTACTTCTCCGTACCTTCAGCAAGTTGCTCATTCCATTTTCCATCCTGACGTTCAATATAAGTTCGCTTGTGCTCAGCCTAATGCTGTTTCTGGTGTGCGAAATTCTCAAGAATGGAACCGTTCTCCAGGAAGAGCACGATTTGACGGTATAAGGAGGAATGCCATGAGCATTATCATGAGACTCGACAGGATGATGGCGGATCGGAAGATGCAGCTCAACGAACTTGCGTCACGCATCCACCTTACGAATTCGAATTTGTCCATTTTAAAGACAGGCAAGGCAAAGGCGATCCGGATCGCCACCCTTGACGCGCTGTGCAGGGAACTGGGATGCCAACCGGGCGACCTTCTGGAATATCAACAAGGCAATGATGGTGACGGCGATAAAAGGTAGGTATTGAAGAAAACAAGACATAACAGCAAAAAGGAGGAGAACGTGAGTCAGAACATGCACTGCGGCTGCCCCTCCGGGGCGGTGTATGGGCTCGGAATGATCGGCGCGGCGGTTTATTTCATTTCCAAGGCAACCGGATTCTGGATTGGGGTACTGGGCTTCCTCAAAGCATTGATTTGGCCGGTGTTTCTTGTCTATGGGGCGCTCAAACAACTTGGGATGTGAACCGAGATTATCGTTTCGGGGGATATTGACAGATAAAAATTACCCAGAGAGGGGGAGCCTCCTCTCTGGATTGTAGATTGAACGGTCGAAGGATCATTGCGAGTCCTTCGATCATTCTCGATATAAACTTTTCGAAGCAATCTTCAGATAGATAACTTCTTACGATACCGCCTTCTGCGCGACCTTTCGTGTGGAGAAGACGCCCAAGGTGCATCGGCGTCGCGACACTCTGCCTTTTGTAAAACAGCGCTAAAACCGTTAGCTTCGGGAACTCGAAAGAGTGTCTCGGCGCTAAGTGGCGGGGAGAACTCCCATGTTCTGCTACTGATGTGGTTTGAAAATCACCCGGCGAAATCAATTTCGTCGACATTCAATTGTTAAGGCGATATACTATTGTCATAAATGCGTCATTGTGCCCTGAAATGTCCTGATGGCCTGATGATGCGCCGGATGCGAGTGCCAACGCTGGAATGCGACGCCTGATTTTTGCGAATTGCCGCATCGAGATGCCACTACATTTTGATTTTCCTTGATAGGTGAAGTAGCACGCCAAGCGCAGCATAAGGCATTGATCTACTCGAAAAATAAACACTACGGCGGATTATGCAATGCGGCGGTGGATTGCTCGCATGAAAAAAAATAAACCATTCGTTTATGTCTCGATAGTCATCCTTTTTATCGGATGTATTTGCATTGCCGTATTTCTTAATACCCATAGGCAATTAAATACCAGGCAGTTTCCCAGTTACACTAGCCTGCCTAACACACAGTCGCGACAAATCTACCATTTCGCCGTGCATCCGCTTCATAATCCGGTGAAACTGATGCAGGCATACCAACCGCTTATAGATTACTTGAACGGCCGAATGCATGATGCCGAGTTTATGCTTGAAGCTTCGAGGGATTATGCCGCATTCGAGGTGAAGTATCACGATAGGATGCCGGAGGTGATACTGCCGAACCCGTGGCAAACGCTGCAGGCTATGCAATCCGGATACCACGTAATCGCAATGGCCGGGGATGCCGCGGATTTCAAAGGGATATTTGTTGTCCGGAAAGATGGTGGAATAACAACCCCCATTGACTTAAAAGGGAAGGCCGTAAGCTATCCATCTCCCACCGCACTTGCGGCCTGCATAATGCCTCAGTTTTTTTTGCATAAACACGGCATCAACGTCAACAAAGACATCGAAAACCGATACGTCGGTTCCCAGGAATCCTCAATCATGAACGCTTTTCTGAAAAATACGGCGGCCGGAGCGACCTGGCCCCCGCCGTGGAGGGCTTTTCAGAAGGATCATCCTGTCGAAGCGTCGGAGTTGAAGATCGTTTGGGAAACCGAGTCCTTGCTCAACAATTCCGTCATGGTCCGCGACGATCTTCCCAAGGAAATCGTCGACCTGCTCAAGGTCTCTCTGGAAGGTCTTGAGAACACAAACGAAGGGGAAAAAATACTCGCGGGAATGGAAACCACCAGGTTCCATCCCGCGACCAACAAGGACTATGAGGTAGTCCGCTTGTATGTCGCGCGGTTTGAAGATGAAGTGCGAAAGGTGGCCATAAAATGAAACCGCTACCGGCGATTAATTTTCTCATCGGGTCACTGCGCGGTCGTTTGATAGTGGGCGTTGCTTTGGCGACAGCCGTCGTTATGACCATATTCATCGCGGACCAAGCGCTCAGGCAGCGAGCCATGCTGCTTGAACGCCAGGAAGATGAAGCGAGAGTGCTTGCGAATACCTTGGCGATATCGGCCGCCGTTTGGCTGGAATCGGCAGATTTGGCCGGCCTTCAAGAACTGGTGGAGGCCCAGGCAGTTTATCCCGAACTTGCCTTCGCGATTCTTACGGACAAAACGGGAAAAATATTCGCGCATACCGACCGAACCCTGCGCGGCCGGTATCTTACCGATCTCCCGGATTCGGCCGGGCGAACCGTCATAGCCAGGAGTCACGCACTGGTTGACGTGGCCGTACCCGCCATTCTCGGGGGCAGGACCGTTGGGTGGGCCCGCGTGGGCGTTGGTCAGAAGAAAGCCGGAAAGGAATTGGCCGAAATCACCCTGCTCGGCGGTCTTTATGCCGCTGCCGCTATTGTGCTCGTTTCGATAATCGCCTGGTTTCTGGGCATCGGTTTGACGCGCCGGCTCTATGCCGTGCAGAAAACTATGGATGCGGTGCGGAAGGGGGACGGCGCGGCCCGTTCCAGGGTGGCGGGAAACGACGAGGCCGCCCAATTGTCCAGAGAGTTTGACGATTTGCTTGACGTTCTTGCGGAACACGAGCGTGACCTGAGCACAACTCAGGATGCCCTTCGCCGGAACGAGGAAAAATACCGGCTCATTGCCGATAACGCCAATGACTGGATTTATTTGATATCGCCCGCGCCCACGGGAAATATAGTGTATACGTCCCCGTCGTGCGAACGGGTGACGGGTTATAAGCCGGATGATTTTATCAATGATCCCCAACTTATCCGCACCATCGTTCATCCCGAAGATAGAGTTGCCTTCGAACTGCACTATGATGGCCGCTTGGCGGATTCCGCCGCTCACAATATCGAATTCCGCATTATCACAAAATTGGGTGACGTCCGATGGATCAACCATTTCTGCACGCCTGTTGTCGCTCCAGACGGCTCTCTTGCCGGACGAAGAGGCACCAACCATGATATAACCGCGCGCAAGCGGGCGGAGGAGGAACTCCAGAGCTACAAGGACCACCTTGAAGACTTAGTTAAAGAGCGTTCGGCGGCGCTGGTTGCAAGCGAGGAGAAATTCAAGACCGTGGCCGATTTCACGTACGACTGGGAGTATTGGATCGCCCCTGATAAAAAGGTCATCTATACCTCTCCGTCCTGTGAGAGGATCACCGGTAATCCGCCGAAAGCTTTCTACGAGGATAGGAGCCTTATTGAGTCCATCGTGCATCCCGAAGACAGAACCATGTTCGCCGAACACGTCAGTGCCTACCACGTGGGCCCCAGCGTCAAGGAGGTTACCGAGATAGAGTTCAGGATTATCGCAAAAGACGGAACGGAAAAATGGATAGGTCATGTGTGCCGGCCCATTCTTGACGAGGCGGAAGTGTACAAAGGCAGAAGAATTTCTAATCGCGACATCACGCAGAAAAAAAACGCGGAAAACGTAGTACTGCATCTCAACCGGGATCTTGCCGCAAAGTCGGCAAACCTTGAGGCGGTGAACAAGGAACTGGAGGCGTTTTCGTATTCGGTCTCGCACGATCTCAAGGCGCCGCTTCGCTCGGTGGACGGGTTTGCTAAAATGCTCGAGGAGGACTATGCCGATCGGCTCGACGACGAGGGCCGCCGCATCCTGAAGGTGGTCCGTGACAGTGCCAAGGAGATGGGGCAGCTCATAAGCGATTTGCTCACCTTCTCCCGGCTGAGTAGGAAGGAAATGAAGTTTTCACGGCTCAACTTCGGCTTTCTTATCGAAGAGGCAAGGCGCCGGGCGGAGCAGGCGGCGCCGGGCCGGACGATCCGGTGGGACGTGGGCGAACTTCCCTCCGCTTTCGGCGACGAGGCTACCCTCCGCGAGGTATGGGTCAACCTGTTGTCCAACGCCGTCAAGTACACGCGGCCCCGTAACGAGGCCACCATCTCGGTTCACGGTACAATTACGGGTGACGAAGTCGTTTACTCCGTGGCCGACAACGGCGTGGGATTCGACATGGCCTACAAAGACAAGCTGTTCTGTGTGTTCCAGCGTCTCCACACCGCCGACGAGTTCGAAGGAACCGGCATCGGACTCGCGCTCGTGCAGCGCATAGTGCAGCGACACGGCGGAAGGGTGTGGGCGCGCGGAGAACTTGATAAAGGGGCAACATTCTGCTTCACGCTGCCCCTCACTATCGAAAATGAAACCAAAGAAAGGAAGGTCGGATATGAATGAAGCGGACGGGAAAACGGCCGAGGTGAACGGAGTGGAGATTCTTCTCGTCGAGGACAATCCGCGCGACGTGGAGTTGGCGCTAAGGGCGCTTCGGAAGCGTAACCTGGCAAACAAGGTACATGTGGCCAAGGATGGAGCCGAGGCGCTGGACTATGTTTTCGTCAGGGGCGCGTATGCCGGTCGGGACCCCCACCACGTACCCAAAGTGATCCTGCTCGATCTCAAATTGCCGAAAGTGAGCGGGCTGGAGGTGCTTAAGCAACTCAAGTGCAACGAGGAGACAAGGACGATTCCGGTCGTGGTGCTCACCTCTTCCCAGGAGGAAAGGGACATGGTCGAAAGCTACAGGCTCGGGGTCAACAGTTACATAGTCAAACCGGTCAACTTCGACAATTTCCTTGAGGCGGTCGGCGAGCTTGGGCTGTACTGGCTGGTCATCAATAAACCGCTTTCATAGACTGGAGATCGCACATTCGGGAGGTGTCATGGCTATGAACGCCGCCGACAAGGCGGGAAAACCGTTGCGTCTTCTCATGGTCGAGGACTCGCCGCAGGACGCCGAGCTTGTCGTGCGTGAAATCCGGCGAGGTGGCTTTGCCCCTTCTTTTAAACGCGTCGACACCGAGGTCGACATGCGCGCCGCGCTTGAGGCCGAGGCTTTCGACACGATCATTTCCGACTACCGGATGCCCCATTTCGACGGGCTTTCCGCGTTGAGGGTGTTCAAGGAGGCTGGCGTCGACGTCCCCTTCATTATTGTTTCGGGCACAATAGGCGAAGACACCGCGGTGGCCGCCATGAAGGCCGGCGCCCATGATTACCTGATGAAGGATAAGCTCGCGAGGCTGTGTCCCGCCATCGAAAGGGAGATGCAGGATGCGGAGATACGCAGGAAGGAGAAGGGATCGGCGGCCGCGTTGCGCGAAAGCGAAGAACGATACCGTACCCTGTTCGACAATGCAAAGGACGGTATCGCGCTCGCGGAAGCGGACACCGGCAACATGGTCGAATGCAACCAGGCACTGTGCCGCATGGTGGGGCGGGAAAAGGCCGAGTTCATCGGGCAGAAACAATCGATGCTTCATCCGGCCAGGGAACTTGTTGATGGCTTTTCACCGACCTATGGCGAACACCTGAAAGGCGATTCCGAGATGATCCTCGAAGATTGTCTTTTGTCGAAGAACGGCGCCTTGGTACCCGTGGAAATAAAGGCCGCGCGCGTCCGGATGAAGGGCCGAGACTTTCTTCTCGGTATATTCCGCGATATCACCGAGAGGAAAAAGGCCGAACAGGAAAAGGAAACGCTCCAATCTCAATTTCTCCAGGCGCAGAAGATGGAGGCCGTGGGAAGGCTGGCTGGCGGGGTGGCGCATGATTTTAACAACCTTCTTTCCACCATCACCGGCTATGCCGGCCTTGCAATGATGAAATTAAAAGAATCCGACGAAATGTACCGGGAACTCAAGATGATGAACAACGCGGCTATAAAGGCCGCCGGCATCGTTCGCCAACTGCTCCTCTTCAGCAGGAAGCAGCCCATGGAGCCCGTTCCAATCAATCTCAACAATACCGTAACGTCGCTCGTAAAAATGCTTGAGCGGCTCATCGGAGAGGATATACGCATCGATATCCAAGCGGCGCCGGGCCTGTGGGACATTCTCGGCGACGAGGGCACCATCGAGCAGGTGCTCATGAACCTTGCGGTCAACGCCAGGGACGCGATGCCCGAGGGCGGGGATATTGTCGTCAAGACCGAAAACGCATTACTCGATGAAGAATACTGCAAAACCGAAAAATCCGCAAGGCCGGGCTGCTTCGTTTGCCTGTCGGTGACCGATACCGGCTCAGGCATGGACGCGCAAACCATGGAACATATTTTCGAGCCGTTTTTCACCACCAAAGCCGCCGGAAAAGGTACCGGCCTGGGACTTTCGGTGGTATTCGGCATCGTTGAACAGCATAAAGGTTGGATAGAAGTGCGGAGCGAACTCGGCAAAGGAACTACCTTTAAGGTGTTTCTCCCAAGTTCATCGATAAAGGCCGCAGAAAAGACCGCTCCGGAAATCCAGCTATCGTCCCTCAATGGAAACGGCGAGCGCATCCTGCTCGTGGAGGATCACGATGAAGTTCGGTTCCTGGCGCAGGAAATCCTTTCATCGAACGGCTATTCGGTGTTCCCGGCCTCATCCGCGAAAGACGCGATAGATGTTTTTGAAAAGGAAGACGGAAAATTCGACTTGGTTTTCACCGACGTCATCCTCACCGATCAGACGGGGGTGTGGCTGGTTGAGGAATTGCTCAAGCGCGCGACGTTGCGAATCCTGTTTACGAGCGGCTATACTGACGAGAAGTCCAATTGGGACTACATTAGAAACAAGAATTTTTCTTTTCTGAGAAAGCCGTATTCGATCCCCGATTTGCTTGCATGCGTGCGAAAAACGGTTGGGAAAAGCGGGGCGGGGATAAAAAATTGATTCCTTAGGGGGAGACAATCCATGCTTGGCAAGTCGGAAATTCTTCGGGGCAGAATTCTTGTCGTAGACGACAATGAAGAGGACGTACAACTTACGAAACTGATACTCGCCGAGGCGGGATACCGATTCGTCGACTCCACCATGAACCCGCAGGAAGCGCCTTTGCTCCACGCGGAAATCAACTACGACGTCATATTGCTGGATCTTGAGATGCCGAAAATGGACGGATTCGCGGTAATGGGAAAACTCAAGGAAGTCGAGACCTCGGGTTACATTCCGGTGGTGGTTATTACGGGGCGGCCGGAGGAAAACGTCAATGCCCTGCGCGCCGGAGCGAAGGATTTCCTCGGCAAGCCCATCAATCCGGCGGAACTGCAGATGCGAGTCTATAACATGCTCGAAGTACGGTTGCTCCATAAGCAACTGCACTGCTACAACGAAATGCTGGAACAGAAAGTGCAAAGGCGAACCGCCGAACTCAAGCAAAGCTACCTGGAGACCATCGTGACAATGACCCGTGCGGCCGAATACAAGGATGAGGATACCGGCGATCATATGGAACGAACCGGCTTCTACTGCAGGGAGCTCGCGGGCGTTCTCGGCTGCGACGCGGACTTTACCGACAGGATATTCTTCGCGAGCCCCATGCACGATATAGGCAAGATAGGGGTTCCTGACAACATACTTCTCAAGCCGGGTCCTCTTACACCGCAGGAATGGGAGATCATGAAGGCCCATACGACTCTGGGCGGGAAAATACTGGGAAACTGCAAGTCGCCCTACCTTACCATGGGCGCCGAAATAGCACTCTCTCACCACGAACGCTGGGACGGCGGCGGATACCCCGCCGGTCTTGCCGGACGAGCCATTCCCCTGTCCGCCCGAATCATGAACCTGTGCGATATCTACGACGCGCTCAGAAGCAAGCGTCCATACAAGACCGCGTACTCGCACGACAAAACGACCGAGATCATCCTGAAGGGCGACGGACGCATCATGCCGGAGCATTTCGATCCGGCCATCCTCGCCGCGTTTAAAAGCGGCAAGAGCAAGTTTGAGGAGATATTCGAAGAGTCCGGGAAGAAAAATGATCATGCGTAATGGGACTTGTTCCGTTGGAATCTCTAAAACAATGCTGGACTGCTCAATAGACCGGCAAAATAGCGGAAAAGGTTGGCAGTTGAAAAGTCAATTAGTGAGTTTGATTATGTGCGGAAGAGGATGGCGTTGGAATCGGCGCTGCACGCTCCGTTATTGAGCTAAAAATCATTCTTCACGTTTTTCTTCTTCTCCCTTCACCTTCCCGTCAACCATCTTCGACCCCAGTATCATGCTCTGCGCGATTGCAAACACGAAAATGCATCCCATTATTCCGAACAGCTTGAAGTTCACCCAAACGTCCGTGGAAAACATGTATGCCACGGCGAGGTTCACGCAGCCTATCACCGCGAAGAAAATCCCCCAACTCAAGTTCATAATGTTCCATGAGCGGTCGGGCAGGCTCATCTGACCGCCGAGAAGTCCTTTCATGCCGTTTTTCTTAAAAAACAGCTGGCCGCCCACGAGCACCGCGGCCATGAGCCAGTACAAGATGGTCGGCTTCCATTTGATATAGGTTTCGTTGTGCAGGATGAGCGTCGCGCCCCCGAAAACCGCGATGATGCCGAGGCTCGCCCACATCATGGGCTCCACTTTTTTGTGCCGCGCGAGCATCCATCCTATCTGGAGGAAGCTGGCGGCGATTGCGACCGCAGTTGCAATGAAGATGCCTTTGAGTTTGAACGCCGCGAAAAATAGGATGACGGGCAAAAGGTCGAAAAGAAGTTTCATCGGCAGGCTTTCGGTTCGGAGGTTTTACGGACGACGGACACGATACGGTAATGGGTCAAAATAGCATATCGCGGGGAAGGTGATCATTTTTGAGCGACAAAACAGTGGCCAGAGACCCGGATTTCCTTGAGCGTTTCCGTTTTCGTCTCGTATTCGACTCGGGAAAAACCCGCCGAGGAGAGAACGGCGCAAAACTCGGGGGCGGTGTATTTTGCAAAAACGCCGGTATTGGTGACGGGCATCAAATCCATGGAGTGCCTGTCGGAAAGATAAAACACCGCCTTGCCTTCGGGCCTGAGGATGCGCAGGATTTCCGAAAGCTCGCGCCGGGGCTCGGGCCAGAAATACGCCACGTTCACGGCCGCCGTCCTGTCGAAGAAAGCGTTTTCGAACGGCGCCGGGGTCAGGCCGCCGTTTATGAGTCTCACGCGGCTTGCCGCAACAAGCGCCCGGTTCCGACGCGAGGCCATCTTGCACATTGCTTCGGAGAAGTCGAGCCCGTACACCGTTCCATTGTACGCGCGGGCCGCGGCCATGGACAGGCCGTAGCCGGGGCCGAACCCTATTTCCAGCACCGTGTGGTTTGGCAGGATATCGCATTTGTCCATTGCCCATCTGGTGCGGGGAATGTTCCGCCGCGACATGGCCCATGCGGCGTACAGTCCGAAAATGCCGGAAGGCTTCCGGAAATGAGGCGCGAGAAACCTGGCAAGGAATCGTGAATTCAACGCAAGCCTTTGTCGAGAGGTAATCAGCCTATTTTCTTGAGCAGCCAGGCGATGTTTTGCCCAAGGGTCGTCATGGTGAGTCCGGCTTCCTCGTCCTTCTCCACCTCGCCCTTTTCCCTCCCCATGCCTATGTTCCAGTACAGGGAGCCTGGGACTATCATCTGCGTTATGGTGAAGAAATGGTTGATGGAGTCGAACGCGTGGATCGCTCCCGCCCGCCGCACCGCCACCACCGCCGCGCCCACCTTCCGCTTGTACAGATCGCCGCTGGCCCGGCCCACGAATCCGGCGCGCTCCATGAGCGCCTTTGCCGACGCGGTGCAGTCGGCGTAATACGTGGGAGAACCGATGATGATCGCGTCGGCCTCGGCCATTTTGAGGATGCAATCGTTCACGATGTCGTCGGAACCCCAGCAGCGCTTGTCTTTTTTCTCAAAACATTTGTAGCAGGCGATGCAGCCGGACACCTTTTTGTTGCCAATCTGGACATATTCGGTTTCGATGCCCTCTTTCTCAAGCTCGCCGAGAACGCGGCGGAGAAGGATGGCCGTGTTTCCGTCGGGGCGCGGGCTACAGTTGATGGCAAAGGCTTTCATGTGATTTCCTCCGGATTGGAATTATGAGAACAAAAGTACGGTGAAAATATGTCGGGGACGGCATGGCCGGACATCACTACGGGTGCATTCTTTTGATGACTTGACGCAATTGTGAAAGGTGATGCGAGGTTAACAACCAAGCCTGGAATCGTATTTCCCTTTATGTAGCGGGTGCCGGGAAAGAATGACAGCTACAGTTTTACTTGGATAAGTCGATATACCTATCTTGGTGCATTGGCGATAGGAATCGCAAAGAAGCGTTTTTCCCGTTTGTTATCAGATAAATCCCTGTCCTGCGAACCGAAGAGATCAGCCTTCCGTGACAATCAAACACTGTGACGCCTGCATTCGGTAAAGCAGAGGACTTTGAAGCCCTGACTCCGTACTTTGTCCCGCCGCTTATCCTCGGCCCTACGAGGACAACGGAATCCCGTGCTCCCTTACTGGGGAAAAATGTGGCCATGATTACGCATTGATCGGCATATTGTTCGCCGTTTACGGACACACACCAGAGACATGAGCCGACCACGAAGTGCGTGACGAATACGGCACCCGGCGGAATTTTTATCGCCCAGGTTGGAGACATTGGCTTGTCTACCGTTACGCTGTCTTGGTGCAGCGTGCCGTATCCGAAATAGCCCCAGGGAGGGTTCATCGAGTAGTCCGAGGCGATTTGGGGGCAAACCGTTGCGGCGAGCTGCCGCAGGTAAATGGAATCTATCGTGACGGTATCCACTAGGCTGTTGACTATCGCAAGAGTGTCCCGCGGCGGCGGCACGGGACCACAATAGCCACCACCACAGCTAAACGCAGTGTCCTGCGGTATTTCAATGGCGAATAATGCACACGGCAACAGACACAACGTTACGAGCATTAATTTCAAGGTTCTTGTCTTCATATATTCCTTCTCCGGTTGTATCTGTGCGTCAAGAGATAGTCATCATCTGACCGAAAACGCCTTCTCAACCGTTCCGCCTCCACCGCTTATCCTTGCAATGTATCGTCCCGCGCGAGCACCCCGTTCCCACACCGCGGTATACGTCCCGGCGCCGGTGTTTGGGATTTTTGCCGTGTAAAGAAGGCGGCCCGAGGGGGAGAGAATGGAGAGCGTCGGGTCATCTTTGCCGCCGCTGATGCTAAAAGCAACGGTGACCGAGTTCTTCCGATGATTCTGTGATATGTTCAACAGCCGGGTTGACGGCGATTGAGAATTGAAGGTGGATTTGCCGGTCGATATCGAGGTGTAGTCATTGAGCATGCGGGTGACGGTCGTGGTGCAACCGGGGACGGGATCGGGCACAAGGATTCCGACGTTGTTAACGGAGTAATGCTGTATCTGTACCGAAACCAGGTTCGGAAAGAGATAGCATCCCGAGCTATCGGTCGTACGCGTGCACCAAGTTCTTACATTGCATGCGATACTGGTGAAACAGTCATAGCCGATTGTGACATTCGGAATCGGATTGCTGTCTTTGTCGCACACGAAAATTCGTATGGCCCCATACGTTCCGGCCGCTTCGTTTGCATTTCCCGGCGTCGGAGCGGCGTTGACAAGCCATTGTACATACGAAAATGTGGGATTGGTCGGCCATACGCAGGTCCAAACATAGGCGGCCATTGATTGCGTGGGCTTAAGATTCTTGTCCAGGACGCATTTCCAAAGGAAGAGCGTCGAATCGTACCAGGCCGACCCGGTCGTGGTGTCGTACCGCAATCGTACCGTGTCGCCGGGATGGAACTGCACTCCGGGATATTGCTGTTGCGTTATCAAGGCGTACCCGTTGGTCTGTACGGTGAGTGCGGGCCGATAGGCCGGATTCATCCCCTGGTAATCGAGGTAATATTTCGTTGTGACGGTGCTGGCGGCAAGGGGCGTTTTCGAGACGCAAAGTTCGATGGTCCAGACGGATGGATTGACGACCTGAACCTCAGAGAGGCAGAAGGCCTGCTGGGGCGCGACGGGGTTGGCAAGGGCAGACGAGAAAGAAATCGCAAAGACGACCGTGGCGACGGTTCTAACCAGGCTAAAGCGATTCATGGAGACGCTTCTAAGTCATTTGACGGTGAAACTTCGTACGGCAATGACATTCGCCCAATTAATGCTTTTGTTAATATATGAAACGTTTTACCAGGAAGTATCAGAAAAATAAAAAACCGTTTTCCGGCAGAAAATCGTTTCTTCGATATCCGGAAATGTGAAAACCGGGGGTTCTACTTCGATGCCCCCGAATTCGCCTCGTCAAGCAGCCTGCACCCCTCCATGAGGAGCACGGTGGTGAGGGCGGAGATTCTCGGCTTCTCGGTAATCTCGTCGAGCGGGGCGAAGGAGAACGTGCCGTGGCGGCACTTGAGCGACTCGAACACGGCCTTTTCGTCGAGCAGGCTGCCAAAGGTACCGGCGATTACCTGGCCGCTGTCGAACGTGAAGGCGCCGTTGCCGATGTCGGTCTGCAGCGTGAGTGTCCCGGTTTTCCTGGCGTATTCGAGCATCTGGAACAGCTCAACGGCAAGGAGATGATCCAGGTCACCCGAAATGGCGGGCTGGATCGCCCCGGATCTGAGTGAAGAAATGTCTATAATTTCGGTCGCCTCAAGGTGGACGCGGGAACCGAGTTCCTTGAACTCCCTGCGCACCACGCCGGGATCGTCCACGAACCGGGCGGTGAGCACGCAGGAGGCGAGCCGGATTTTGTCCCAGTTGGCCAGCGGCCGTACATCGAGCGGAAGCAGCTTTCGGCCGTTGACGTAGGTACCGTTGGAACTGCCCAAATCCGACACGGTGTAGGTCTGGGAGGAATCGAGATATTCTATCTGGGCGTGGAACCTGCTCACGCGCGGTTCCGTGAGGATGACCGTGTTTGTGTCCGCGCGGCCTATGGTCACCTTTCCCTTCAAGGGAATGGCGATTGGCTGGTCGGGATACCTCACAAGAAACAGGTTCGACATACGCAGTCCCGTCAAAAAGAAAGAAACTAACAAAATACCAAGTCGGCGGCCCCTCTGCAAGCAAAATTCCTTGCCGTGCCTTTACATTTAGACAGCAAACGCCGAACGGGCCCGACGTATTTTTTCGGCTCCGTCCTTCCCTGTACCGTTGGGCGCCGCCAAGGAGACCAAAACGAATGTCTTTCGAATACCCCTGGGACTCGGGCATCGTCATTTCCCAGCCGCCGATTCCGGCCGCCCCGCCGGAATACAAGCCGCTCATCGAGAAAGGCGAGTTCGACGCCATAGAGACCCTGGTGATGGGGCGCATCGACGCGTCCCCGGGTGACGTGGCGTTTCTCCTCCCCGCATACAGAATTTTTATTAAGAAAAAGCAGCACGACCGTACCGAGGCCCTACTTCAGCTACATCTCGATGCTCTCCGGCAAAAAGATGACGCGCGGGCCGAAATAACACTTTGCTGTGCCGTGCTCGGGTTCTGGCCCGATTGCCGTCTGTGCCGCGACGCGCTGCTGCGCCATCTGCAGAAAATGTACGCAGCGAGCCCGGGGCTTTCGCGCTTCGTTGCCCACCTCGGAACGCGGGAGGCTTCCGGGCTCGATCCGCTTTCGCTCCTCGAATCCTGGCTCCGTTATGACGAGGGCAGGGTGGTATATATGCCGTCGAAGGGGGTGGGGCGCGTCCGGGAAGTCAATATCGCGCTCGGCGTTCTAAGGGTGGCGTTCGAAAGCGGCGGCCAGATGTCGTTTAAGATAGACGAGGCCCGCCGACTGTGTCGATCTTTGTCCAAAGACCATTTTCTTTCGAAAAAGATCCACGAGCCCGCGCCCTTGCGTGAAAAGGCAGAACAAGATCCGGCGGGCCTTCTTTCGCTCCTGTTCGAAAGCGAACAGCGCTCCATGCTCCTTGCCGAGCTCCGCGACATGCTTTCGGGAATCGTCGACGATTCGAAATGGACCTCATGGTGGGGCCGCGCGCGGAAGGACAACAGGCTCATGGTGGGCTCGGGCGCGCGCCCCGAAATTTCTTGGAGCGAATCCGCCGCGGACGCGGAGGCCGCAATCGCGGCACAATTCGCGACCGCCGATCCGCTCGAAAAACTCGAATTGTTTAAAAAACACGCGGGACGGTCCGCGGCGCTTGCCGCTTCCATGCGCGCCGCCATAGCAAAGGATGCCGAATCGGCCCGAGAGGGGAATCCGTCGCTTTCGCTGGAACTGGCGTTCGCGCTGGGTCCGTCGTCGCGCGCCGCCGCTCCCGAACTTGCGTTTTCGCCGGCCGATCTGCTCAAAGACGCGCGCGTCGCCGGCACGGTTCTCAACATGAAGGACAAAACGGCGCGGAAGAAAGCGTCGCAGATGATACTTGACGCAAGGGAAGACTGGCCCGACGTGTTTTGCAGCCTCATGGCGGCCGAGGCCGATCCTTCGACCGTGGAATTTCTCTATGAATCGCTCCGTGAAAAGGGTTTTGAAAAATGTTGCGAAGACACGGTTCGCAAGGCGCTCGATTCACCGGCCGCGTTCCCTCATTTCTACGTTTGGCTCTGCCGCGAAATGCCGTCCCGTCCCGAACTCAAGTCGCGTGCCGACGCGGGGTTCCTCGTCTCCCTCCTGAGGCTGCTCGACGACAAGTCGTTCAAGGGCTATCACGCAACGCTCAGAAAGCTGTTCGATCTCGGCGGCGCCGCCGATTGGGCGGCCACCACGCTGTCGTCCGACGAGGCGGCGCGCGTGCTCGATCTCCTCAACCGCGACTCGGGCCTCGAGGATTTCCGCAAGGACAGGCTCCGCGAGGAGATTTTCCACAATCACCCTCATCTCCATGAGGGAAAAAAGCAGCTCGTATACGTGACGAAGGAGAAGATCGAGGCAAAACGCGACGAACTGCGAAAGCTTGCCGCCGTGGATATTCCCCAGAACAGCAGGGAAATCCAGCGGACACGGGAATACGGCGACTTGCGGGAGAACTTTGAGTACCACGCCGCCCGCGCGCGTCAGGAGATGCTGTCGTCGCGTGCCAAGGCTCTCCAGGACGAACTTGCGAATACGCGCGCGATTGAGTCCAACACGGTTGACGCGTCGAAGATATCGATCGGTACGACGGTACGGTTGCGCGATACCGGCGGCGGGGAGCTTTCACTCACTCTTTTAGGGCCCTGGGACTCGGATCCTTCGAAAAACATCATTTCCTACACCTCCGCCGCCGGAGAAGCGATGCTCGGCGCGGCAAAGGGTTCGACGGTGAAGTACAACGAGAAGGAATATGTGGTGGAAGAAATAACGGTCTGGGGATGATAAACCGCTAAGGCCTTTTTTATCTATTCTTCTTCGCGCCCGTTGAGTCTCCGTGGTGCTTTTCTCCGAAATACCGCCTCAATCACCGCCTTTATATCGCTCAAATCGTCGAACACGACGTCCGCCCCGGCCGTAAGCAGGCTTTCCTTCGTGGGATGCCCCGTTGCCACGCCCACGGCGAGCGCGCCGATGGCGCGGCCCGCGGCGACGTCGGACGGCGTGTCCCCGAACAGCGCAACGGGGCTTTCCGCCGAATCCGGATATAGGATGCGGCACCGGTTGAGCGCAACGGCGGCCAGTTCCCTTCTGTCCATGTGATCGGAGCCGAATCCGCCGAACGAGAAATAGCGCGCGATTCCCGCCCGTCCAAGCTTCCCCCACGCGATTTTTTCCAGGTTGCCGGTGACGAGCCCGAGACGGCAGCCGCGGCCGGAAAGTTCCTCAAGAAGGGGAAGCACGCCCGGCAGGAGTTCCACCGTATCGGTCGCGTTGTATGCGTCAAAACGCTCGACCATGAGGTCGAGGCACCCGGGCAGCCCCGATTCGACGGCGGAGGGCGACACGCCCTTTTCGGCGAGCACGGCCCGCAGAATCTGCTGATCGGTCATGCCGTGATGGGTGCTCACACTCAAGGCCGCTTCCACGCCGTACGTTTCGCGAACGGCCGTGATGAATGCCCTTATGTGCGCGGTCGATTTCGCAACAAGGGTTTTGTCTATGTCGAAAAGGACTATGGGAGGCATCGGGGGCGTTCCTAAAAATGTTGTTTAAGCGCCGGGGCATACGTGTCGATGGCGACGCGCGTCATCGTATTACACAAAGAAAAGCCGCGCCCGTGCGGGCACGGCTTTTTATCGAACTTTGCCGTTCGAACAATCAATGATAGGTGAGTCCGGTACCGTAGGCAAATGCCGGAGTTCCCGCCGTCCCGGTCGCGTCGCCCATATTTCCGGTGTTAACGGGCTCCTGCGCGTTGCTTGCGGGCCACGTGTAGGGCAGCTTGCCCACGAAGTCGTAATCGCCGAACAGAACGTCGGACACGCCTTCGCCTTCGGTACCCGGCAGCCAGGCGGCAACGAGCGCCTTGCTGTCGGCCGGAATGGTGTTAATCACGTTGGGCCTTCCGGTGAGAAGAATCGTCACCACGGGCTTTCCGGACGCGGCACAGGAATGAACGAGCGCGATCTGATCCGCCGCCAGCGTCGTCCCGAGCGTGATGTCGTTTTTGTATCCCGCGTCTTCGGCATACGGAGTTTCGCCCACGACGCATACAATCACGTCGGCGTCGGCGGGAATATTGGTTGCCGCCGTGCTGGACGTGATCCTTCCCGTGGCCGAAATCGCCGCCTGCAGGCCTTGCAGGATGGTCGTCGCGCCCGCGATTCCATGAGCGGTGGTGGAACCCTGCCATGCGTCCCCGCCCGTTTCCGACCATCCGCCGCATTGCACGCCCAGGTTATCGGCGCAAGCACCCACTACGTGAATCTTGGCGGATTTACCGAGCGGCAGGGTTGCGTTGTCGTTCTTGAGCAGCACTATGCTCTTGCGAACCAGCGCGCGCGCCACGGCGCGATAATTGGGATCGGAAAAATTATTGGCCAGTTCCTGATTTGGGAGCGGGTTGGCAAACAGGTTCATCCTGAGTTTTACGCGAAGGCTTCTTTTCACGGCGTCGTCGATCCTCGTCATCGGAATCTGGGTTCCGGCCGCGCCTTTGACGGCGTTGATAAAGGCCATCGTATTGTCGGGCTGCATGGAAACATCAAGCCCCGCCGCAACCGCGTTGATGGGCCCTTGCGTGGTGCCGCCCACCGAGGCGTCGGTACCCATGTCCCAGTCGGAGATGACGAACCCGTCGAATCCCCAGCCGTTCTTGAGCGTGTCGGTGAGAAGGACCCTGTGGCTCGTCATGGGCTGCTGGGCGCTGTTGGTGGAAGAGGTGAGAAACGAGTTGTAGGCCGACATCACCGACGCTGCGCCCGCGTCGACGGCGGCGTGGAACTGAGGCAGGTGTATCCTGCACAGCACGTCCCACGTACCGGTGTTGGTCTGGCTCCTCATGACGCCGTCCTGCGTGCCGCCCGCGCCGGCGAAATGCTTGAGCGTGGCGATCATGGTGTAATCGGAGGAAAGATCGGTTCCCTGAAGTCCGCGTACCGCGGCGCGGGCCAGGTGTTTGGTAACATCAACATTCTCTCCCCAGCCTTCGTACACGCGGCCGTTCTTGTCGTTGCGCGGGACGTCTATGCAGGGAGCGAAGTCAACGTTGTTGCCAACCTTGCAGCACATGGCGCAGATGCGATAGGCGAGTTCGGTAAGCAGCGTGTCGTTGCCCGTCGCGAGTCCCACGTTATGCGGGTAATACACGCGGGGGCCGCCGTGAACGTAGTCGGTCCCTATGGTTACCGGTATTTTCATCCTTGTCGAAAGCGCGGCGTTCTGCCATGTCTGCTGGGTCGCGTAGTTGCTTCCCTTAAGGGTCGAGCCCACGAAATTCGACCCGATGTAACCGCCGTTCGCGGACTGTACCAGCTGGCCCACCTTCTCGTCGAGCGTCATGAGCGCCAGTATGCTGTCTACTTTGTACTCGATATCGATCTTCGTTATGGTCACCGGCGGGACTGCGTCCTGATAGGTGTTGAGGTTGACGATGGTGGGTTTGTACCCGGTTTTTCCGACCCGAAGTCCGTCGATTGCCGTGACCTTGGCGAGTTTCGCGGAAGATGCGTCCTGAGCCGACTGAATGACGCCCGCGGCGGGATCGTAGCCGAGGTTAATCATCCGGATGGACTCGGTTCTTTTGCCGTCGCTCAGGCGGACGACATAGGCCTGCCGTGAAACCAGGTTTTTGCATCCAGCGAAGGGGCAGAAACTCACCACCTGATTGCCTTGTGAAACGACCTGGTCGAGGACTTTTCCGATGTGCCGTCCAGTGAGCGAATACAGGTCGGCGACGATTCTTGTGTTGTCGCGGGCCACCCGGAAAACGAGCCTGGTTCCCTTTTGCTCGGCGAAGAATGCGGTGGATCGTGTCTGGGAAGCCTGGAAGTTGTGGACTTCGGTAATGCAAGATTTGTACATGGGCGGATCGGTTATGCTCCATTCGGTGGGCGACGGGATGCAGAAATTCCCGTCGGGATTCGAATAGACATATACCAGCCTGTTGGCGAAGCTCGTGTAATACACCATTGCGTCGCCCACGGCGGTGCCGTTTTCGTCAATGACCTTGCCCGTAACCATTGCGCCCGTACTACCCGCGACCGTCATTATCGCGGCAAGCGCCAGCAGAACCTTTTTCATCACCGACCTCCCCCGTTTTAAGTTAAAAAATGATTCACCGCTTAACCGGAAACATAATGAATGCGGCCGATCGATTCCTGTAACCGCGCAATCCGCCGCATGCTTCTTAATATAATAACAAAAAGACGCCATCTTCTAAAAATCATGGGCAAAACAGCGGAGGAGGAAGCTCAATAGGCTGAGAGTGGTTTTACCCGAGGCTACCTGAACCGTGCGTCATATCTGTTTTTCTCGGCAATGGCCTTTTGATACAAACCGACGTATTCACGCGCGCTGCGTTTCCACGAGAAATCCTGCCGCATGGCCGACGAAATGAGCCGAGATAGGTGATGCTTGCGGTCGAAATAGGTGGAGACCGCCCACCCGATGGTGTAGTAAAGGGCCCGAGGCGACGGCTCCCAGAACTTGAAGCCGGTGCCGTTTCCCGTCGACTCGTCGTAATTATCCACTGTGTCGTCGAGGCCGCCGGTGGCGCGCACCACGGGAAGCGTTCCGTAACGGAGCGAATACATCTGGTTAAGTCCGCAGGGCTCGTGCATCGAAGGCATGAGAAAGAAATCGGAGCCGGCTTCGATGAGATGCGCGAGCCTGTTGTTATACCCGATAAACGAACCGGCCCTGCCGGGATAACGCGACGGAAGAGCGCCGAAATAACGTTCGATCCCGCCTTCACCGGCGCCGAGCACGACGATTTGCACGTGCATGGTGTTTAACACGTCTTCTATACACTGCGCGATGAGATCGAATCCTTTTTGAAATACCATTCTGCCCACAACGCCGAGGAGGACGACACTCGTGTCTTCCTTCAACAAGAACTCCTTTTGCAGGGCCCTTTTGCAAGCCGCCTTGCCCGCGAGATTGTGCGCCGAGTAGCGCGCCGGAATGAGCGTGTCTGTTTCCGGCGACCAGGTGCCGTAGTCGACGCCGTTGAGGATTCCGCAGTAGCTTTTCCCTTTCTCGGTAAGGTAGGGCGCGAGACCGAAGCCGCCCCGGGGCGTGGTCGTTTCGCGGGCATAGGCGGGACTCACGGTGTTCACCATGTCGGCGAAGCTTATGCCGCCCTTGAGCATGTTTATCCTGCCGTAGGATTCGAATTTGTCCTGCGTGAAATTTTTTTCGCCCAGCGCCATGTACCGCCAGTGCTCGCGTCCGTATACGCCTTGATAGGCGAGATTGTGGATGGTGAGCACCGAAGCGGCCTTGCCGAGAACCGGATTGTCCCAATGCGACGTTTTGAGATAGGCGGTCGCGGGAGCGGTGGGCCAGTCGTTGACGTGCACGACATCGGGCGCGAAGCCGATGTCGACGCAGAGCTGGAGCGCCGCGCGCGCGAGGAAGGCGAAGCGCCGGGGATTGTCGTCATAGTCGTTCATCGCGTGATCGTGGTAGATGCCTTCCCTGGAGAAGAACAGGTTGTGCTCGATAAGATAGACCTGCGCGCCCCCTTCGATGTCCAGTGAATGGGCCGAGCACCATTCGCACGCGCCGCCCATCCACACACCCATCGACGGAAGGGCGGTTGTAACGCGGCGCGCGCCGAGGTCCAGGAAGGAATATCGGGGAATCACCACCCGTACGTCGTGGCCCATGCGGGCAAGCTCGGCGGAGAGGGAGCCCACCACGTCTCCCAATCCGCCCGCCTTTACGAACGGGACCATTTCCGAGGCGATCATGAGGATTTTGAGCGGCCTCCCGGTGTCGGGTATGTCCGGCGTGACGGCGGGCGCTTTGCGGCGGCGGGATGGAAGTATTGTACGTTTTTGCTTGTTCATGGTGCGTTACGGGAGAAACGACGGTTTTTCTCGCGCCTTTTTTCGGAACGGGCCACGCCGAAAAAAGGCCGCCGGGCAATCCCGGCGGCCTCTGAAAATATATGAACGCGGCCGCTTGCGAACCATCAACAGATAAACAGCATTTCCTTGTACTTGGGAAGCGGCCACGACTCGTCGGGCATCTTCGATTCCAAATCGTCCACGTGCTTCCGGATGCCGGCGAGAAGCGGTTTAAGCTCGCCGTAGTACACGCGGCATTTCTCCGCAAGGTCGAGGGATTCAGATCCGGCAAGAAGCTCTCCCAGCCGCTTGAGGCCGTCCCTAACGTGGAGTATGTCCGACGAGACTTCGATAAACAGGTCTTTGCGGTCGGCCACGGCGCCCTCGGGGAGCCCGATGGTCTTGTCGCCGGAATAATCCATGAGCATGTCGAGCGAATTGGCCACCTCGCCCTGAAACGCATAGGCGGGCGGGAGCACCTGCGTGTTGACCATTTCCAAAAGGGTTCGAGCCTCGATGTCGAGCATCTTCTGGTACGTTTCGATCCAGATGTGGTAGCGCGCCACCATTTCCTTTTTCGACAGAACGCCGTGGCGCTCGAAAAATTCGATGTTCTTCGGGTTGACGAATGCCTTAAGCGCCTCCGGCGTCGAAGGTTCGTTGGCCAGGCCGCGGCGCGCCGCCTCCGCCACCCATTCCTGCGAATAGTTGTTTCCCTCGAACAGGATGGGGCGCGTCTCCTTTATCACCCCGGCGAGCACGCCGAGGACGGCGGATTCGAAATTCTCGTGCTTCCTTGCCTCCGCGTTGATAAGCGACGCCACGTGGAGCATGGATTCGGCGACGATGGTGTTGACAACCGATATTGCCGTCGAGATGTTGAGCGAACTGCCGAGCGCGCGGAACTCGAATTTTTGGCCCGTAAACGCAAACGGCGACGTGCGGTTGCGATCCGAGGTGTCGCGTACGAAACGGGGCAGCAACCCCACTCCCAGGTCTATGGTGTCGAGCTTCCTGGCCTTTTTCACCTTTCCCTTCTCAATCTGTTCCAGAAGGTCGGTAAGCTGCTCGCCGAGAAACACGCTCACGATGGCGGGCGGCGCTTCGTTGGCGCCGAGACGGTGCTCGTTGCCCGCCGTGGCCACCGCGCCCCGGAGCATGTCCGCGTGCGTGTACACCGCATGGATCACCGAAACGAGCACGGCGAGGAACTGGAGGTTCGCCTCGGGCGTGTCGCCGGGATTGAGAAGGTTGTTGCCTTTGTCGTCGGCCAGCGACCAGTTGAGGTGCTTGCCGCTTCCGTTGATTCCCGCGAACGGCTTTTCGTGGAGGAGGCACACCAGGCCGTGCCTGCGCGCGACCTTCTTCATGAGGTCCATGAGGAGCTGGTTGTGGTCGGCCGCAAGGTTGGAGCGCTCGAAAATCGGCGCGAACTCGTACTGGTGCGGCGCGACTTCATTGTGGCGCGTGCACACCGGAATCCCCAGCTTGTACGCCTCCTCGGCGGTTTCGTTCATAAAGTTGAGGATGCGTTCCTTAATCGAGCCGAAATACTGATCCTCAAGCTGCTGGCCTTTTGGCGAAGGTGCGCCCAGAAGCGTGCGGCCCGCGAGCTGGAGGTCGGTGCGCAGGCGGTAATACGATTCGTCGATGAGGAAATATTCCTGCTCCGGGCCGCAGGTGGAGTACACGAGCTTTGCGTCGTTGCCGAACAGCGCGAGGAGGGACGCCGCCGCCTTGCTCACCGCCGCGTCGCTGCGCAAAAGGGGCAGTTTCTTGTCGAGCGCCTCGCCCGTGTATGAGATGAAGATGCTCGGGATGCACAGGGTGCGTCCGAGTTCGACCTCCGAGATGAACGCCGGCGACGAGGGATCCCACGCGGTGTAACCGCGTGCCTCGAACGTCGCGCGGATTCCTCCCGACGGGAAGGAAGACGCATCCGGTTCTCCCTGGATAAGTTTGCTCCCCGAGAATTTCTCAAGCACCTGCTCCTTGCCGTTAAGCGTGATAAAACTATCGTGCTTTTCCGCGGTGAGACCGGTCATGGGCTGGAACCAGTGGGTGTACGACGTGGCGCCTTTGGACAATGCCCAGTCCTTCATGGCGTCGGCGATTTCGTCGGCCTGCTTCTGTGAAATGACGATCCCTTCTTCCTGCCATTTCTTGAAGGCCTCGAACGTTTTTTCGGAAACCATTTTCTTCATGACGGCTTCCGAAAAGGTGTTGCAGCCGAAATAACTGGAAACGTTGGGGATCGATTCGCGTTTGCCTATTTCCGACGAACCGATGGAAAGGGTCATCTGCGTTCTTGTGCTCACGTCGCGCTCCTTTGGATGCAGGGTGGATAATCGAGCGATACAAAATATAACGCGTAGAGGCGCCGCGCACGGGAAAACTGCACGCATCGAGGGGGCGAGTCCTAAAACGGGGAGCGTACCAAAATTCCGCTTGACCGTTTTACCCGTATTAAATAATTTTAGAGAAAATTTCGGTTCCTTTCCTATCATACTTTCTTTTTTTAAGGAGAACACAATGGCCCACGTCATTACCGATGCATGCGTCGCATGCGGAACCTGCGTACCCGAATGTCCTGTCGAAGCCATCAGCGAGGGCGATCCCATCTACGTCATCGACGCGGCGAAATGCACCGACTGCGGAGCATGCGCGGCGGCGTGTCCCGCCGAGGCCATCAAGGGCTGACTGCGGCGATTTCTTCCGCCGTGAAACCGGAACGTCCCGCCCTCGGCGGGACGTTTTTTTTCTCGCCGCGGCCGGAATTCACTTGTAAAGCAGTTTCATCCCGACCTAATTTTCGTGTATGGAACCCTGTTGCGTCATTCTCGGCGACGCGCCCGGCGGCGACCTCGAACGGATATGCTCGGCGGCCCGGGAATTCGGCATATGCGCCAAGGTCCGCGCGCAGGGGGAGCCGCCGCCCGGGGAATTTCGTAGCGCGCCGTGGGCCGCGTGCATTTCGTTCGTGCCGTGCAGCAGGGAGGCGCTGCTGGGCCTGTTCGCGGTGATGCCCGTGGGCCTCGGCCTCGAAATTCCGTTGTACCAGAGAATCGACACGCAGAATATCCCTCCCTTTCTTTCGGAACTGCCGGTGGCCGGATATTTCCGCTCGCCGCTTTCGTCCCTCGACTGCCGCAACATCTTGGCGGCCGTGTCGCGCCAGGGCGCGCTTTCGCGGCAGAAGCGCGAGCTCACCGCCGAGGTGATGAAGTACCGCAAGCAGAAGAACCAGCTCATCACCATCGGCACGGCGCTTTCGCACCAGACCGATCTCGACGCCCTGCTCGCGCTCATCCTTTCGGAAAGCCGCGACGTGGTCTCGGCCGACGCGGGGAGCATTTACATACGCGAGAAGACGGGGCCGGGCGGTACGTTCGCCGACAGGCTGCGTTTCAAAATCTCTCAGAACGATTCGGTGGACATCGGCCGCTCCTCGCAGGAATTTTCCATTCCCATCGACGAGACGTCGGTGGCGGGATTCGTGGCCTATCACGGGAAACCGCTCGCCATTGAAGACATAACCGCGCTCGACGACTCGCTCCCCTATAAAAAGCCGCGGAAGGGATACGAGGACAGGTTCGAATACCGCGTGCAATCGATGCTCACCGTCCCGCTCACCAACCTCAGCGGCGAAGTGGCCGGCGTGGTGCAGCTCATCAACAAGAAATCCGATCAGTCGGCGAAGCTCGGCACTGCAAAGGACGCCGCCGCCTTCGTGGTACCTTTTTCGATGTCCGACGAGGACTTCGTTCTTTCGATAGCCTCGCAGGCGGCGGTATCCATCGAGCGGGTGCAGCTCTACCAGGAAATTAAGGATATTTTCGAGGGGTACCTGCGTTCATCCATCGCCGCCATTGACGAACGGGACAGGGTAACCTACGGCCACTCGCGCAGGGTGATGGGATACGCCATGGCCTTCGCCGATGCCGTGAACAGGGAGAACGGCGGCCCGTTCGGCGATGTGCGTTTTTCCGAAGACCGCAAGAACCAGTTCAGGTTCGCGGCGCTTCTGCACGACATTGGAAAGATAGGCGTACCAGAGGCCCTTCTCACAAAGGAACACAGGCTCTCGGCCGAAGCGATGGAGGTCATCGGAATGCGGGCCGAGTATATCCGCGCCGTGGTTCCCGCGCGCGCCCAAGACCCTTTGTTTGCCTGGCGCTCGCGCGCCGACGTCGATTCCGACGTCGAGTTCATCGAGTCGGTTAACAAGGCGGGCACCCTTTCCGACGACATGCCGGCGCGGCTTTCCGCGATTCGCGCCAAAACCTACGAAGATTCCGCCGGCCGGCGCCGCGCATTTCTCACCGATAGGGAGTTCGAAAGCCTGAGCGTCCGCAAGGGAAACCTCACGGCACGGGAGCGGGAGAGGATAAATTCCCACGCCCAAGCGACGCGGCGTATCCTGTCGAGGATTCCATGGACGCGGGATCTCGCCGGGATACCGGATATAGCGGGCCACCACCACGAGCGGCCCGACGGGTCGGGATATCCCGACGGTCTCAAGGACGATCAGATAGCCTTCGAGAGCAAGGCGCTGGCCGTTATCGACGTTTACGAAGCGCTCGTCGCGCAGGATCGTCCATACAAACCCAAGATTCCGCCCCAGAAGGCGCTGGAGATTCTTCGCGCGGAGGCGGCGGCGCGACATCTTGATACGGTAATCGTGGAATTCTTCATCTCAAGCGGAATCTACAGGATTTTCCAGGACGAGCAATCATCCGATGGCTCCATTCCAGAGTAACGTCCCTCTCGGCGGCAAAACAAGCTTCAGGATCGGCGGCCCGGCGCGGCTGTACTGCGAGCCCGCCACGGTCGACGACGTGCGCGCGGCGTGCGCGGAGGCGGCGGTGCTCGGCGCGGCCGTGTTCGTGCTTGGCAACGGAACCAACGTGCTCATAAGCGACCGGGGGTGGGACGGCCTCGTCGTCGACCTTGCCGCATCGTGGGCGGATATCGCTTGGGCCGAGGATGGACGTGCCGAATGCAAGAGCGGGGCGCCGCTTCACGCGCTTGTAAAGGAATCCGTGGACAGGAAGCTGCGCGGCCTCGAAAAACTCGCCGGAATCCCCGGAACCGTGGGGGGCGCGGTGGTGATGAACGCCGGCGCCTTCGGCCAATGCGTATCCGATTGCCTGGTTTCGGCAAGATATCTATCGCTGCCGGACATGGAAATCCGGACGCTCGCGGCGGGTGACCTCGGCGCCTCGTACCGCGGTACCGTGTTGAAAAGCGCGAATTCGATTGTCCTTTCGGCGGAGTTCCGCTTCCCGGCGGATACATCGGGCGGGGTGAAACAATCGTTTGACGAAGTGCTTGCCAAACGCAGGGCGCGCCACCCGCTCGATCTTCCGAATTGCGGCAGCGTCTTTAAAAATCCGCCAAACGCCACGGCCGGAAAGCTCATCGAGCAGTGCGGGCTCAAGGGCGTGAAACGCGGCGGGGCGGAAGTGTCGAGCAAGCACGCAAATTTCATCGTAAACCGCGGCGGCGCGACCGCGGCCGACGTCAGGTCGCTCATCGTCCACGTCCAGAAAACCGTGCGCGAAGAAACGGGAGTATTGCTCGAACCCGAGGTGGTGTTCGTTGGGGATTTTGCGGAGCCGCTGATCGTTTCCGAACGGGGGCCACGGTAAGGAATTGCCCTCCAACCGTCCGCGGAATTCTTATCATCGAAAGCGTTTCGATATCCGTTTTATTTTGCGCAGCTCGAACAGGCACACGTGAAAAGCCGGTGGCGTTTGCCCGAAAAATACCACGGCCTATTGCCGTCGGTCTGCCCCGCCAAAGTTGGAAGCGACCAGACAACCGTATATCCATGAAGATGGCGTTACGCAAATCAGGTTTCAAGCTTACCCCCCGTGTCGGGTAAGATTTCTTCTTGAAAAGATTACTTTCCCCCTATATAATGATGGAGGAACTCACAACCTCATACCTATTTGTTATGGATATACCCGGAAAATGTCGCAGGGGACACAAGCTGTATTGAGGCGCCATCAGATGTTCGGATTCCGTTTTTACTTCAGCATCGGGACTGTCGCGGTATTGTTCGGCGCGGCACACGTGGCTTTTGGTGCCGAAGATTATTCACAATGGGCATATTCGAAAAACATTACGCTCAACACCACCCCTTCGGGAGCGGATGTCGCCACGAACCAGCTTGGTTTTCCCGTGCTGGTGAGACTGACAGGTGCGGCATTCAACTTCTTGCAGGCGCAGGACTCGGGTCAGGACATACGGTTCGCAAAGGCCAACGGCGACCACCTCGCGTATCAGATCGAACGCTGGGACAGGAGCAATCAGCTCGCGGAAATCTGGGTGCGCGTTGATACCGTCTACGGTAATAACGGCTCTCAATATTTTACCATGTACTGGGGCAACGAACCCGCCGTCGGTCAAAGCGACGGCACCGCGGTGTTCGATACCGCCGGCGGGTTCGTAGGCATCTGGCACCTTGGCGAAGGTTCCGGCAACGTCTACGACGCGACGGTGAACGCCCGCACAGGCACGAACAACGGGACGACGTCGGGAGGGGGCGACATAGGCCTGGCGAGGAATTTTACGCGGGCTTCGTCGAACAGCATCACCGCCGCCGACGCCAATTGCTTCGACATCACGGGAAGCCTTACCCTCTCGGCGTGGATACAGTGCTCCAGCGTGGACAGCGCCTGCATTGTGGGAAAAGACTCCGCCGCCTACGATCTGGAAATCATTCCCGCAAGCTATATGCGGCTGGGGCTAAACGGCGCCATGTACCTTTCGACGGCTGCTTCGTCGTTTTCCCCCGGCGCGTGGTACCATGTGGCCGCAACGTACAATACATCCGGCAGCGCGGCGTCCTTCTATGTCAATGGAGTCCAGCTTGGCGGAAGCGTGGCCGGCGCCTCGCCCGTGGCCACCGCCACGTCGGTATATATCGGAGCGCGTGCAAGCGGCAAGTATTTCAATGGAATCATAGACGAGCCGAGGATCGAGAAAACCGCGCGTTCACCCGACTGGCTCAAGCTCTGTTATCAGAACCAGAGGTTTGATCAGAATCTGGTGTGTCTCGATGACTATTCCAAGTGGGCTTTCTCGGCCAACATCGGCATCAATACCGGCGCGAGCGGCGCCAACACCTCTACTCAAGTGGCGCGCTTTCCGTATCTTGTCCGGCTCACAAGCGCGAATTTCAGCTTCAGCCAGGCGCAGGCCAACGGCGAGGACATCCGTTTTTCCCGCTGGGACGGTACGCATTTTCCTTTCGAAATCGAACGCTGGGATACGACGAACAAGGTTGCGGAAATCTGGGTGAGAATAGACACCGTCTATCCCAACAACGCCACGCAGTATTTCAAAATGTACTGGGGTATGAGCGGCGTGACCTCCGCGTCGGACTCGGCTTCCACGTTCGAGTTGTCAAACGGTTTCGGGGGCGTATGGCACCTCAAGGAGGCGGGCAACACCACGCCGGGCGGGTACGGAAACGCGACGGGTGCGGCGGCGTATACCGACACCGGCGTCGCTATGACTTCGGCAACCCTGGTGGCCGGCGCCGTGGGTCTGGGGCAGTCGTTCAACGGAACGAGCCAGTTTATCCGGCTTTCTCCGCAGGTGGTCGGCGGGGCAAAGGGCACGATTTCGTGCTGGGTGCAATGGTCCGGAGCCTATCCCGCGTCCAGCAGGGCCTATGCCTTCGGTACGAACCAGACGAATTCGAGCCAGGGGAATTTGAATTCACGTCACTATATGTCGATCAACAACACCACCGGCTATCCTTTTACGCAGTTCGCGCCGTCGAGCAATTACACCGCCAATTTTGCTATCGGAACGAATTTCCATCATTTTACCGTGGCGTGGGACACAAGCGGTTCCACTGATTCAATCGACACCTACTGGGATGGAAACAGGGTGAACCATACCACTCCCGGAAACCTGATTGCCCTTACTCCCAATGTCGCGAGAATCGCCTGCTATGGCGGAAACGGGGACGGAACGTCATCGGGGGGGCAATATTGGTCGGGCATTATCGACGAGATGCGCGTTGATCAGACCGTGCGTTCCGCGGATTGGATAAAGCTCTGTTATTACAACCAGTCGCCCGGGTCCGCCATTTTGATGGCCGACAGCGTGGAGGCGTTTCGTCCGCTCGCGATAAAGCGATACACCACCGGCGCGACCATCGATTCCATCTACGTGGGAACGGCGGCGCAGGGAAGATGGTCGGTCAAATTCGCCGGGAACAAAGGGGGAGGGATAAAATACCTGGCGCGGGATTCCTTGAGCGGCACCGCGAACCAGGTGGCTACGAACCTATTTTCCGTCCTGTACAACAATGTCGCAAGCGACGGGGGGACCGGCATACTGTCGCTTCTGGACAGCAGCACGGTATTTGCCCGCATCCGTCAACAAACTACCGTTTCGTCGCAGCCGTTCACCATCGACTACACCGTGCTCGGGTCGGGGAAAATGGGCGTGCGCGTGACCACCTATGCGTCGTCGAATTTGAACGCGCCCCTGGAGTTCCGCATTGCGCACAACGCCGCCGGTTCGTCGAGTGTAGATACGGTGCGCTATGGTTCTTCGCCGTCGAACTGCCGCGGGCTTCTACACGCCGATTCCGGCGCGGGAATGTACGACATTCTTCTCGTTCCGCTCGGCGCGTGGTCACAGGCCGATGCGGGCACGTCATCGAATCAATATGTCGGCATCAAAAGCGGGGCGTGGTCGCTCGCCGCGGGCAGGCGGCAGACGTGGGAGTTCTCTATCGATTTTTCGCACAGGAGTCTGCACGACAGCGCGGCGGGGCTTGCGTGTGTCAACAATTATGCGAATCCAGACACCATGCGTTACTTTACGGGAACGCCGCTCCTCGAAAAAGCGTGGGAAAGCCAACTGGTGGGGCATTGGAAATTCGACGAACGTACCGGCGACACCGCGGGCGACAACAGCGGCAGCGGCAATCTCGGCTGGATACGCGTGACCCCGCGATGGACAAACGGTATATGGGGCGGGGCCGACAGCCTGGCGGGCACCGACAGCATCGTCGTGGCGCCGAGCGCGGGTTTTCTCGGCAATAATTCCAAAGGTTTCACCATTCTCGGGTGGATGAAACCCGCGGTCCAGCTTGCGACGACTTCGGTGATTTTTAAAAAGTATTCCGATGCCACGGTCAACGGCTATAAACTCACCGGCTCGGCGGGCGGACAGCTTCTTTTTACTATAAGCAACGGTGGCGCTACGGTCACGCTCGCGGGCAAAACGGTGTTGGCGGCAGGCCAATGGTATCACGTTGGAGCGCAGCTTGCCGCGACCGGCGACACCATGAAGCTGTACGTGAACGGCGTGATTGACTCCATGCGGGTCGGCGGCGCCTTGGGCATGCCCGGTTCCACGAACCTCACAACCGATTCGGTGATGATGGGGAACAGGTACAACGGCGTTCTTGACGACATGCGGCTCTACGGTAGTCAGCTTGCCGATGAGCAGGTGCGGGCCGTATATCTCAAGGGCTTTTCGCCGAATCTCTGCATGTACAGTGCACGCGCCGACAACAACAGTACCGTGCAGGCCGGCCTGAACGGCTTCACGTACAACCGGTTCCTTCCCGCGATGCAGGTGGCGAATTACTGGGCCGGGGGCGACGTTCCATCCTATGTGTACGTGGACGGTGTTTTGCTTTCGAGCGCGAGCGGCGATTATGTGGCCGGCGCCAACGCGGCGCAGCATACGGTCTACGTCGGCTTTAACCGCACCATCAACGCGAATTCGATCATTTACATCAGCGGAACGGCCGCCAGCACCGTGACGCCCACCAACGCCATGCCGCGGATGTATTGGGGAAGTATCGCCTCCGCGCCGCAACATTTTTACGTGAAAAACTTTTCCGGCGATTACTTCTCCTCCTCGACGGCCAACCAGTTTTTCATCGACTGGAAAATGGACAGTTCTTCCAACGGCAAGGACGGCGAGATATACTGCCTCAAAACTTCGGCAAGGTCGCCGAACGCAAAGGCCGACACCTCGGGCAGCGCCGCGTCGGGCAATCTGGTACCGCCGCCCGGCGATTCGGCCACGTGGGGATATCAGAACGTGAAGGTGGGGGGGGCGTGGATTTCGAGCGCCCGCCACATCCGTTCGCTTCCCTCCTACACGGTGGTGGAAAGTTCTGCCGTGCGCGTAACATTGCAGCTTAACGACAGAAAAATCGCCAATCTTACGGATTCCTGCTTTCTCCGCACGCGGTGGACCGTATACCCCACGGGCCAGATTTTCCGGTGGGACAGCATCTATGGCGTGAAGAACGGCGCGAATGCGGCGAACATCGACAGCGCGCGCGCCGATTTTTTCCAGAAATACGCCTCTGACGGAACGGTCTATTCCCTTGATACTTGCGAACGCGGCGGCGTGCGCGGGTCCAACACCATTCAGGATTTTGCCGCCGCGTTTCTGTCCTTCAAGCAGGGAACGTCCTGGGTTGTGCATCCCTATCACGGTCCGGGGACCGATACGACCGTCTGGGTGTCGAACAACGCGGCGGGAAATCATTATGCCGGCACGCGGTTCCAGGGGGGGCTTGCCGGCGGAAACCTGTGGAGCAACGGGAATCTGCCGTTCCAGATGGCCTATTATCAGGACATCTCGCGGTCGGTCATCTTGACAAATACGGGGATTGATTCCGTTGCCAGAGGCGTGCAGAATTTTGAACACCCGATTGCCTCCAGCCCGAACGCGCATCCGCTTACCATGACTACTGGCGCGTTGCTGTTCGGCGCGGCCGCCACGCCCGGCGACCTGGACACCAACGGCTTCAACGAGCGCGAAGGGGCGTATGTCATAGACGCCGTGGGAACGAGTAACACGGTTCAATTTACCCTTAACGCGGCGAGCGCGTCCCGCACGGTGGATACGTGTCGGTACTACCCTGCGTTCAGAATTAAAAATTATTACGCCGCTACGGCGCCGCAATATGTTTTTGTAAACGGCGTGCTCAAAACCGCCGGCTACGATTACGACGCGTATCTTGACAAAGCAAACTGGGCCGCGGTCGTCCAGTTTAATCAGGTGTTCTGCGGCAACGCGGTGATCTACATTTCGTACGACAGAACCCTCGCGGTCACGATGTCGGACTTCGGAGCCAGCGCGGGAGACCGCAACGATACGCTCCGTTGGAAGACTCAAAGCGAAGAGCAGAACCTCGGGTTCTACATTTATAAACGCATAAAGCCGACGTTTCTGGATTCGCTGATCCGCCGCCGTGACGGAGAGGAATCATCCGATTCCACCCGGGATGACAATGCCATGACGTGTCTCAAAAAAGGCCTTATCACGAACTCCGACACTGCCTGGCGGCCTGTGAACACCCAGATAATAGGGGGAGCCCGGCAAGGGGTCTCCACCGGTCCTCGGAACTATTCGGTGGTGGATTACAACGTTTTCAACGATGTAGTGTACGAATATAAACTCGAGTCGGTGGATTACAACAACGCGCGGGAGCCCTTCGGAAAGTACGCCGAAGCGAGACCGGGCCATATCCTTCCGCGCGTGTTCGACTTGAGGCCCAACTATCCGAACCCCTTCCGTACGCTCACCATGATCCGGTTCGCCGTTCCCGTAAAGACGCGCGTGACCCTGTCCGTCTATAATCTGCAAGGCAGGCTGGTGCGCAGGCTCGTCGACGCGGCTCGACTGGAACCAGGCTCCTATAAATCCGTATGGGACGGTCGGGACGACCATGGCCGCAGCGTCGCGAGCGGCCCTTATGTATACAGGTTGCAGTCCCCACTGTTTATCGGCTCCCATCTTATGATCCTGTCCCGCTGACGTGGCGTACCGCCACGATATTGCGGATGCCGGAAATCCTCGGTTGCAGCCGTTTATCATTCTCTCGGGCGGCGCATGGCCGCTTTTGCTTTCTAACGGTGATTCCGCACTTTTGCCGCTAAGCGTTTCGTTGTGCGCGACATGAATGAGGCCGGGTAAATAGCCCGCTGCGTTTCTACGAAGAAGACGATACCCTTCGATTATCAGAAAATACCAGGAAGTTCTTGCCGTACCTTTTTTGGATTTGTTATATCTCGGGAGCAAGTCTCTTGAAAGCTGCGGTCTTTGGCTTCGACCGTTCACTTGATGCTTTTTTATAAGGCGTGAAAACCGGGGACATCTCTGGGCCCACTTTTTATGAGACATTGCACTTTTTTATTATATATTTAATTGAGAATTAGGGCTTATATACCCGATGAGGATACCGTTGATACATGAGTTTTGTAGACGAGACAGACCATTTTTTATAGGAACCGGTGCTTTCCTTTCGGCGACTATATTAAGAATGAAGCCGATGAAACGGTTACGCGATTAACTTGGTTTGCATAGAGACGTGTGTCCGCTGCTTTTTTTGCAAGACGCGTTATTGCCGGAGTCAAGCACGGCGGCACATGCCGGACAATCGTCACCCCCACACAAGGATTGTTTCATGAAAAAGGCAAATCAACGAGCAGGTACTTTTTCCCGGCTCTTTCCGGTTTTTGTCGTCCTCGCCTTCCCAGTTGCGGCCCTCGCGGGGGCTCCCATTCTGTCCGGCGTGAATCCGACTCTCACGCCGTCCATCCCCAAAGGGAGTGCCAACCCACCGGGATATACCGTATCTTCCTTTCTCAATCCCATCGTGACCGACGGCACGCTGCTGGACGATTTCGAGGGCAATACGGCAACCACCAAATGGGGAGGGACATGGTTCACGGTGAACGACAACCCAGCCGGAGGGCTGAGTACTATTGTACCGCCGTACCTTACCTTTACGCCCTCGGCCCCGGGATACAATTCCGCGTATTGCGGAAAAATAAACGTCACCCTTCAAGGGAGCGCCAATCTTGGATACAATCCCTATGCCATGCTCACCGTGAACCTCAATCCCGCCAGCCTACCGCCGCCGAATGCCCCTGTAGCGCTTGATTTGACAAAAGCAACTGGGTTCAGGTACTGGTTCAAGGGTGGAAAGCATTACTTTAAGGTGGAGACTACCGACATAGTTCCGGGCATTGCCAGTTATTATCAGGACAGCGTGCCGGCTTCGCCGACATGGAAACTTGTCTATTTCCCGTGGGACTCGTTGCATTCCGTTACCTATGCCTCCGGTCTTGTGAGTCCCGTGAAGGCCAGCAGCAAGGTACTTGCTACGAGGCTCTCATGGGTGTTTCAGGGACCCGATGGGACGGTTGATTCCCTATTCATCGACAGTGTTTCAATAACGGGATTCTCCGACAGGGGGATAGCGGTCACCGGCGCCAATAACGCAAACGGCGCGTGGCAGTACTCAACCAACGCCGGCACTTCATGGACACCCTTCGGTGCGCTGAGCGACCAGAGCGCGACACTTCTCAACGCGGCCTCGCAAGTACGATTTGTGCCGAATGCCACCTATAGCGGACCGTCGACATTCATATTCCGAGCCTGGAACCAGATCGACAACAAGGCCAACGGAAGCACGGCTCAGATCGTGGTGCCCAATGGAGGCGTGACCGCCTACAGTTCCCTGTCTGCCACAGGGACGGTTCAGGTACAAAGCACCACCTCCCCGGCAATCACCACGCCGCCGCAGGCCGCGGATACCGTAAACGAGGGAGGAACTCTTACCCTCAGCGTGGTTGCCACCAACGCCACCGCGTACCAATGGAGAAAAGGCGGAGCGGCCATCGCCGGCGCGACGGCCGCTGTCTTTACAAAGAACAATGCCGTGGCGGAGGACGCCGCCACGTACACCGTGATGGTCAAAAACGCCACCGACAGCGTGCTCAGTTCGGAGGCGATTGTCACCGTGCGGCTCAAGCCGGCGAACGCGACCGTTACCCCGGCATTCGACACTCTCTTGGTCGGCGGGAGCGTCACGTTCACGGTCAATACTCCGGTCGGCACCGCGCCGTTCACCTTTCAATGGTTGCATAATGGCGTCGTCGTCCCCAACCAGAACGCCAAAACATATGCCATAGCCTCCGCAGTCATCTCCGACTCCGGCGGATATTCCGCGACGGTGACCAATGCGGCGGGCGCCACTACATCGAGCAGGGCCTATCTTGTGGTAAATACGCCGATAAAGGCGCTATTCAAGATGAGCGATTCCATTATAAAAATCCCCACCACGATTCAGTTCACCGACCAGTCTACGGGAGGGGCGCAGATAACGAAGAGGCTTTGGGATTTCGGCGACGGAAAGGTTGATACCAGCAACGCCACGGCCCCAGCGCACCAGTACGATTCGTCGGGTGTTTTTACCGTTAAGCTCGTGGTGATGAAGGGCGCCGTCCGCCAGGACAGCATGATCCAATACGTCAAGGCGCACAAGGACAACCCGATTATCATAACGGGAAGGTTTCTCTCCACCGGGAAAGCAGAAATCACCTTTTCGAATTACGGAAGCCAGCTTATCTCCACAGGCGTCATCCCGCCGAACGCCGACAGCATGATGCTCTGGTACAAGTCGGGAAGCGTACCGACGTCGGCCATTGGAGCCACGATGAGCCGTGAGTTCGGCATCGCCGCCATGCAGGCCGCCCCGATTCCATTTAAGGACACGGCTTCCGTAGTGCTTGCCGGCACCGACGCTGTGGTAGGCTTTATGACGCAGGTTCATTGGAACAACGGTACCACATGGTACTGGAGCCCGTTTGACCAGGGAAACGGAACGCTCGTGATTATGTCCGATACCGCTACGCCTCAAAATCCCGCCACAATATCCGGAACATGGATTGAAATGACTGATTTTGCCACATTCACCGTTTTCGGTCTTGGTCCGACTTCGGTCGACACGGCGAGTGTTGATTCCTTTTTCGTTTGGTGGGGCACGAGCATCACCGACACGGTGCCGAATTTCAACGATATATCTAATACGAAACGCTTCAGGTTGAGAGATCGGTATTCCGCAATTCTTGCCAACAACGGCCACGACACCGTCACCGTCGGAAATCCGCAATTCAATACCGGCGTCCAGAAGAAGCTATGGTGCGCCGTAATGTTAATGGGCAAAAACCATAAGCCAAGCGGCTATTTCAAGGCCCCCTTTTACGTGGGGCGTAATCGCCCACAAAACCCGATTCTTCTCTCCGCGAAAGCGATCGCTCCAAGCCAAATCCAGCTTTCGTGGAGACCGATTGGCGGAGGGATAAGCAACATCCGCTTCTGGTACAACACCGCCAAGATTCCCGTGGGACAGGCCGACTTCACCTCCCCTCCGTATGATTCCGTGAGCGTGCCTTCGGTGATGGATACCCAGCTTACGGTTTCCAATCTGCACGACAATACGACGTATCATTTCGGCGGCCAAGTGTATTCCAATGGACAGTGGTCCTTCGTGACCGACAGCGCAAGCGCCAGCGCCACCACGCCGCTTGCATCGGGCAAGCTCGCGGTCAACTCCGTCAAAATTACGAACTGCATTTTCGATACGTCGGACAATTCGATTCATGTGAGTTGGAAAGTGAACAACGCGCTTCCCGACACGCTCCAAATCGGAATTTCCTACTCCATTGCCGGAGGTTTTCCCGTCAACGACACGAGCGTTCACCAAATAGTGCCGGTCACCGCCGCGACCGGCAGTGCGATCATCAAACTCCGCGAACCGGTCGTGTTCAGTCCGAGCCCCACCGATACGACATGGTATTACATCGCGTTGTGGGAATCCAGGGTAAACGGTACCCTTACCGATCCTACCGACAGCTCCCGCGTTAAAACGGCCAGCCCCACGTTCAACAAGCAGGCGGTCGTTTATTTCACGAAGGTGCCAGGAGACACCAACTCGGTGTTTAACGGCAATTTGCTCATCATCACGGATTCGGTGCTTACGCCGGGAGACGTTAATCCGACTCACGGGGTCGTCCATTACTACACCGGCATTACCCCCAACAACCTCTACGGGTTCATTCCCGTAAGCATACCGTTCAATTTTACGCAATGGCAATATTCCCGGAAATTTATCGTCCAGCTCAAGCTTACCGGCGTTCCTCCGGCCTATGCCGCGTACCCCGTTCGCATATACCAATTTAGAAACGGTTTGTGGTACGTCGACAGGAATTCGAGCGCCGACAACGTCTACGCCCGTACAAAGACCCAGGACACGGCGTATGGGTACCCGCTCATGGCCCTTATCGACACCATCCCGCCCACGCTCGCACGCGGTTCCCATACCGATACCCTGCTCCCCGGAACCAACGTTTACGATACAATCATGCTAAAGGATAACTGCGCCAATCTTTCATGGCGCTACTATTACACGAGGGGAGGGGACGATTTCTCCAGGGGCGGGCAGGACAGCGGAGTACTTGCCGCGCAAAACGATACGGTTCCCATCATTATCCCCGGTATGCATGTCGCGGCGGATAACGGATTGCGTGCAAGAGTGGTGATAAACGATGGTGCCTATACCCTTACCTCGAACGTTTCTCGCCAGGTTCGACGAGACAGCTCCGATTTTATAAGAACAATAGAGAACACGTGGGTGCCGCTGCGCGTGACGGCGTTCCTCGACAGCGGGGGCATAAAATCGGCTTTCCAGAGGGGCACGCCCGGAGAAACGTGGGCGTACGACAAAAAGAAGATGCGTTTGTTTAGGTGGTACCCTTCTGAAGAAAATCTCTCAAGCGATTCGAAATGGGTCGAATATTCCGACGCGACTAGCGACGCGTTCGCAATGACTCCAGGGACATTGGTATGGCAAAAAGGTCTTACAAGCGTGCCCGTTAATTTCGGCACGGGCGTGACACCGACACTTCGTTCCTCCTATCCCATCCAGCTTTCTCCCGATAGCAATTGGACCGACTTTGCTCTTCCGTTCAGGTTCAAGGTCAGGATAGGCGATATCATTGACTCTACCGGTCCCCAAGCGGATTCGCTTCAGATTTATTCGTGGGTCATGGACATGACGAGCAAGAGATTCGTCAGCAATCCCATTTATATTAAGGCATTTGCGAGCCTTGGAATTGCCGACAAGGGAGTTGCGTTGGGGTATGAAGATTTGACGGGATATACGGCGCTCAATCCGCTGACCGTTCCCGTTATTCTCAAGATTCCTCCCATCACCAGTGCCATGTCCGCCTATGGAGTCGCAAAACGGACGGTTGGGAACGGATGGGCGCTTTCGGTCGTTTCAACTCTCGCGGACGGCTCGGGGCTGAGTCCGGTCTACTGCGGATACAGCCAAGCGCGTGAGACCGCGACAAGTTACTTCCCGGTGCCGCCTTCCTTCGGAAAAGAATACGTCGGAGTGTATGACGGCCTGAAAAACAAGGTATACGGCCATGCGCTTGTACACGTGATGGATGATGGCGGATGCACCTACATGTTGGCGTTCGTCAATTCCGGTACTCAGGAAACGGCAATCTCGTTTCGCATCACAAACCTTTCTTCGCTTCCCAAGGGGCTTGTCGCGCGGACGTACAATGCAACCACGGGTGCATCCGACGACTTCACCTCCGGTACGGCAACGGTGACCGTTCCGGCGGGAGGAAAGGAATTTCGCGTCCTAGCCGTGGGAACGCCCGCCTTCCTTGCGAAAGCGGCTCTGGTGCTCAAGACCGCGAAGCTCGCCTTTGCGGGCATATACCCGAACCCGGCCTCTTCGCTTGTACGCATCAGATATTCGGTTCCCGGGGTCGGGGTAAACAGCGTCAAGTTCTGCATCTACGATTTGCGCGGCAGGATGGTATGGCAGAAGGTCATCGACGAACATGGCAACATGGGCGCGCGGGAGGTCGCATGGGACGGTAGGTCGCTTGACAGACGCCCGGTGTCGGCCGGAGCGTATATAATCCGCATGACTGCGTTCGATGGAAACGATAAGATGAACGGTGTGTTCGAGAAAAAACTGACGTATCTTCCGTAACGCCGGGGGACATCATTGTACACAGGAGAGTGAATCATGTCACACACCTACGAAGACCTCAAGAAAAAGACCGTCGCCGAACTCCGCGATATTGCCGCTGGCATCCAGCACGAGGCGTTGCAAGGCTATTCGCAGCTTAACAAAGAGCATTTGCTCGAAAAACTCTGCATCGCCCTTTCGATTCCAATGCAGGTTCACCATAAAATTGCCGCGGAGGGAGTCAAGGTGGCATTGAAGGAAAAAATCAAGGCACTCAAGGCGAGACGCGAGGAGGCCATTAAGGCCGGCAGACACGAGGAACTCAAACATGTCCGTCGTAGGATGCATTTCCTTAAAAGAAACCTGAGAAAATCGGCGGTTGAAGCGGGTGCGTAAGCCGGTCTTCGCGTAGTGCGATTCGCCAAGTAAAAATAAAGAGAGCCATTCCCCGTTGGGATGGCTCTCTTTGTTTATGCCCTGCGGTACTTTTCGGCTCTACCTGAATTGTCTCAGCAGATATATCCCTCTTGCCAAAGCACCGGGCAACGACAGTGGTATGCCGAAGTTTACGGCGGAAGACCATACTTCCTTGCCTGACGCATTGTACAACCTCACAATTCGGGTTTGTGAGGCAAGGCGTGGTAGGCGCAGGCCATCGACCGAACAGAAAATCCTATCTATCTTCGAAACGCCAACTTTTTCTTGTCCGACCCCATTGCGCACCGATACCGCTCTTACAGGGCCGGTCGTGCATATTTGTTTTTTCGCAGGCACAACCATGCTGAATCCGTCGTTGAAAGTGACGGTTTTGTCGGTATTGTCGGGGTTGTAAGCACAGTAGGTTCGTGTAGTCTCCTTATCAAAGACGGCAAAGGTGGGGGTGCTACCGGTCACGACCGTATCAAGTTTACCGGCTGCGTTGAGCGACGCTATTTCGTTGTAACAGGCGGCCTTGGTGTTGCCGCCTTCTATGCCCGTACCCGCATTATACTTTTGCATCGCGGTCGCGCCGTCGGAATAGGCGAGGAACTCATAGAAAAGATCGGACCATTGTCCAGTGAAACCTTCGTTATAATTCGAGGGAATGTAATCCGGGCAGCGACCATAATATAAATGTCCAGCGGTATTGGGGAGAAAATTTATGCCATGGATAGCGCCGGCGTTTCCGGAAAACCACGTGCCGTAGGAGCCGCCGTTGCTCCATACCATTCCGACGCAGGAATGCGTGTACGCTGTGGGGAACGTGACGTTGTCGACGTCCCACCAATACTGTTCGATGGCGCGGGCTTCGTTGACCCACATGAAAATCCCTTCATCCCGAAGCGTTTTATTACCGGTCATGACACCCCAGAGGATTAGCCCGGCGTTGAAGTTCATCGATTCCGAAGACGATTCCTGATTGGTGCCGGTGGCGAAGCCGGTGCCATCGGCCCAACCGTGGCCCTCGTAGGGCTCAAAATAACCGAAACGACCGAATAGGGAGTCGTTATCATCCCATGAATTGACGTCGCGGGCAAGCATCTGAACCATTCCTCCCCAGTTCGAAAGTTTTGCCCAGGAAGAGTCCCATTGCGCAACGACGGCAGCGGCACGAAGGAAATAGCCATAGTGGAAATGATGGTCGGTAAGTCTCGTATCCGAATAGTAGGCGGCAGGGTACCCTATAAGCCTGTTCCATGGTTTGTGATAATAGAACTGACACTGCCCACCGGCGGTGAACCACTCCTCAAGTCCTTTTTTAAGGGTGGTAAGAATGGCGTCGCGTTTGGTGGTATTTGCGGCAAGGTTTGCAATATCGCAGAGCTGCGCGTATTTCCCGAAATCTTTGTTGTATGTGCTGCCGAGAATGTTGTTGGGAACACCTTCATTTTGCACGAGCCCGTTCAAAGTGGTAAGGTCAACTCCGACGTTGGGCATGGTCGTAAGGATACCGTTGAATTTCATCTGGGTGGAAAAACTCGGTCCGGAAACCACTTTCATTATTCCACGTGCACTTTGATAGGTATAATTCAGAAAAGGAGCCCCCATACTGAGCCACTGATGCCGGAAAACCGCGAAAATCGTTCCCGTCTCGGAGCCTTCCTTGATGTCAGGGACGATGCTGTAGGTTGAAACCAGTACTCCGTTGGGCTCGTCGTACACCCAGTTCACGCGGGTTTCCTTGACAAAAGTATAAGCGTAATTTTTGAAGAAGGTGAGCGTAGCCTGGGTATTGTCGGGAAGGAGCGCCACTGAGAGATAATTTTTCCCGGCAAGCGTGGACGTCATGGTTCCGGTACCGCTCCACGTGGCGCCGGTAGGCGCGAAAATTCCCCAGTTGTGCCCGTTTATGGTGACTGCCGCCACTCCTCCTTGATTGTACCAGACGGTTGGATTTCCCGGGAACGTTATTTTCGCGTTGCCTCCGGTTATTTTGAAATACGCGAAGGGAATCCCTTGTGACATGGTGGCTTCCAGTGTGGAGGTTCCGGAGGTCCACCGGGCCGTTACGCTGAAATGCGAATAGGCCGCGACAGGAGAGGCTGCGGCGTTTAAACCATCGATCCCAACGGTTAGGTCTTTCGTATGGGAATTTGAGAAGCCACCCCCCGTGTTCGAGGCGGCACCCGGGTATCCCATTTCCAGCCCTCCGGCGTTCGTCTGGTACGAAATCGGGTGAGCCCACATTGGCTGTGAAAATTGATTGTTCACGAGCGTGGCCCACCATTTCGCCGAAATAACTTTCTGGGAAAAGTCGGTGGTGAGGGATGGCAGATGATCCGGTACGGAAAAATTACCGCTTGTGGCATATGAGCCCGAGCCAATCTGGACTTGAGCAATTACAGGTACACTTGTCCATGCAATTACCATGACAGCGGATAGAAAGCGTTTTCCTGTATTCATGAGGGCTCTCTCCTTGTGCTAAAAACAAAATCTTCCTTTTCGGCTTGAGCGGCCAATAAACAGAAAGATGGTTGGTTAAGCGCTTTACTTAAAAAGGACTACAGTCCCCCTCACGGTTCGTAAATATAAGGAAAAAAAATATAATATCGTGAAAATATTATGCAACTCTTCCAAAGCATAAATGGTAGAAACACCGGGGACACTATCGTGTTGCATTACAATCCACGCCGTGATATAATATGAGCGGTATAGAACGATCCTGAGGTGTTTATGTCATGAGTGGTAGTGCGAGGCAGAGCGGTTTTACGCTTGTAGAGTTAACGGTAGTTGTACTCATCGTGGCCATTTTGGCGGCACTGGCGGTCTCCAACATGTCAAGAATGGTCGATTCGGTACGGCTGCGAACGGCGGCAAACGCCGTCAAACGTCAATTGGTCATTGCACGGACGCGCGCTATTTCGGATCCAAATATTCACGTGGGCGTCTGTTTTGATACCGGTTCTTCGTCGAGGGCGTTTGTTTTTCTGGACGTGCGTACCGGAACGCAGAATCATTACGACGCCTCCGATCCCCACTATATGGGGGATTATCCGCTTCCCTATGGCATAAGAATAATTATACCGTCGGTTGGCGGAGGCGGTATTTCCGATAGCGTGGTAGTGTTTCGTGGGGACGGATCGGCGAGAAACGGGGGGTCCGTCATATTGCAGAGTTCCTTTGGAGAAATCCGTGCGGTAAATGTCTTGGCGAGCACCGGTCGTGTGAGAATACGATAGGGGAAATAATGATGAAAGAAATACGGAACATGGCGGGAGGCGCTACAGGGTTTACATTGGTGGAAGTGATGCTCGCGATGGTAATCATAGCGGTGAGCGCGATTGCGGTGCTCATGTGGCAGAAAACATCATGGTCTCAGTCTTCCACCACGAATAGGCTTATGGTCGCGAGTCATATAATAGAAAAACAAATTGAGAAGCAGAGAATGATAATCGCGCAGAATCCGGCCGCGAATTTTGCCTCCTTCATTTCGAATGCCTCAATGACCATTATCGATTCGAGCGTGACTCCCTTTGTGCGGGTTGATTGGACAATATATGCTCCCGACAGCCTAAGAGACCCACACGGAAATATTATTAACCATGTTAGAAAAGTGCTCATAAAGGCTGGATACGGAAGCGGCCGCAATGACACATTGACCGTTGTCACTGCGATTTCCCAAAATTTTTAACAAAGGAAGACGGAGCGTGAGACGCGGGGTATCACATGAAAACCGGAGAGGAATCACACTGGTCGAGCTTCTCATTACGATTCTTGCCGGTGCCATTGTGATCATGGGGGTCTACCGGCTCCTTACGACAAGCTTGTGGAGCTACAACTTACAAGAGCAATTAACGGACATGTACATGAATGGGACTTATACGATAAAAAAACTGAGCGAGATTCTGATGCAGGCGGGCGCCAACCTGCCCGACAGGTATTATCAAGTTGTTCTTCCGAACAATTCCACCACGAACGATCTTACGATGAGAATAAACAAGGGTAACGGCAAGTTCTGGGTTGATACAAGTTATACCACGGGTACTACCAAGATAAGAGTGGCGCCGGATTCGGTGGCCAACACCTTCAAGGGCGCCGACTCGCTGCTCCTGGACACAGGCGGGTGGGCGGCGTCTTCAAAGATTGATTCCGTGAGAACCGGATTTGATCCCGACACGATTTGCCTTCACACGACGCTGTCGCCAACCATCATGAATTCGATATACGCCCAGTCGACCACTCGTCTATTTCTGAGCGGCACGAACTTCTGCATAGACTCGTCCGCCAATGTGCAGGCCGAAAATATCGACTCTATGAGCATGACCTTCCGCGACTCCGGATACGTTCCCACGACCGATTGGAGCAGGATGGTCTCCGTATCGCTCTACGTTCGGACGCGAACCTCCGCGCCGGATCCGAAATACAAGTGTCCCGGCTTCGGCGACGGGTATCACAGACTGGCTCTAAGGATGGATGTTCGTTTCAGAAACAGGTTCTAAGCAGGGGGGTGCCATGATACCTATTATAAATAGACTCGGGAATCAAAAAGGTGTCGTGATGGTCGTGGCCATGGTCATCATGCTCGCGGTTGGGGCTGTTGGGCTCGGCATGATTACCAGCTCGGCACTCAACAGCACCGTTGCGAAGAACCAAAAGAACAAGATACAGTCGTTCTGGGCCGCCGACGGCCAGATGACCGTTCTGTCGCAGCAGATGATTGATTCGTGCGATACCAACTGGTTCCAGATGTCCGCGAGTACCTCCACCTCTCCGACTGATTCACTGCGGAACATCATCAGTTCCTTTTGCGCCAATGACTATCAAGGCGGGATGGACCCAACAAAATCGTACGATGCCGATACCGTCAATACAAGATTTATGACAAACAATAATGGATTAACGCCATGCTGGATAACATACGACCTCGGTAGCGCAAAGATACTTAATAAGGTGAGAATATGCTGGTATAATGGAGATACCCGAACTTATCCTATTCAAATATTAATTGGGAATTCGAATCCACCTACTACTGTAGTATGGAGCGGCTCAACGGCACTAATGTCCCCTGCGAAAACATATTGGACACAGACATTTTCCGCGACAAGCGGACAATATGTCATGATCAAAATGACCGCAGCAAACAGTAGCACCAACTATTATTTCGGAATGTGGGATACCAAGCTGTATTATGCAACAACCGTTACCACCACCGGCGCCTCCACAGCCGACACGCTTTTCCCCAAGCACTCCATGACCATGTCGGCAAGCTCAACCGCCTCGAGTACGGCGGCGAACGCCGGCGACAGTAACAGCGCCACGTACTGGAGAAGCAATGCCAACGACCCGCAGTGGCTCACCGCCGATTGCGGCAGCAAGCTCAACGTGAGCAAGGTGGTTGTGGAGTGGTCGAATGCGCTGAGCGGGAAAACCTACTCCGTCCAGGGCTCCACCGACAATCTCAACTGGTACACTTTGCAGACCAAGACCAATTCCAACAACACCGATCACAGACTGGATACTGTTCAGGGACTCGGCGGCCAATATCGCTATATCCGGATATACGGCTCCACCAGGAACGGCACCGGCAATGGGTACGGCGTCTACGAGATTTCGGTATATGCCTATAGGGTCGGCCAAAATACGGGACTTGCGCAATTTGGGAAATACAAAGTCCTGTGGACGGCGGCAATGGCGGGGGTCAACAGGTTCCTTCTCACGACTCAATCCTACGACTCACTTCAAACATGGGGGAAAGTCTTCGAAACGCCGCTCAAACAATACATAGAGCTTCAGGGTGGAGGGTTCTATACCCCGTTCGGCAACAACGCCTCGGTGCCGGTGACATACTACGATTTCCATTCTAACAGGACAAATCCGGAGTTCGAACAGCCCTGCGTGAATCAGATTTTAACGGGAATGGTGGGAACATTTTTGGATTCGGACCGTAAACCGGTCCGTGGCCCCAATTATTGTTTAAATTATTGTGTTTCTAAATGGTTCCGACCTTGGACGCCGGGGGACTTTACGATACCCGTTTATACCTACACAACGTTACAGTACACAACGGTGGATAGCACTGCGGCAAATAAAATTCTTCGACGGTGGAAGCGGCCCGGTGCGTGGAATGGCGGGGAGTGGGGAAATGCAAGCGCCAACGAAGTCGTGGGGCCTACTTATGGCCAAAATGCGATAGTTGAAACAACATACGGAACCGGGGGAGTCACGGTTGATACCGCATTCAAGAACATAGTGATCCCGGACAGCCTCAATTTTATCCTGATTAATGCGGCAAACGGAACGTACCAATTTAATGTTGCGTCGAACTTCTGGCCTCTGGACGGCAAGGGCTTTGGTGCTGAGTGGACCGCAGGATTTCAAATGCAGAACGATACGGCCTGTAAGCCCGATCCGGCCAAGACCGGGCTGGCCGCGGGAGTGTGGCCCCACAACTTTGCGTTTACCATGGAAATAAAGCGTACCTTTACGATGGTGCCCGGCCTTACCTTCCAGTTCCATGGTGACGACGATATCTGGCTGTTTTTGGACAACAGGCTCCAAATGGACCTCGGCGGTCCTCATGCGGCGGCTGACGCGACGATAAACGTGGACACCTGCCACGGATCAGACGGCAATCTTCTGCAGGCACTGAAGGTGTACAACTTCGATTTTTTCTATGCCGAGCGCCACAGCGTACAGTCGAATTGTAAAATAACCACCAACATGCTCTACTATCGCCCGACTACCACCACGCAACGCCATTGGCAGCGGGACTACGGGACGCTCAACTAAGCGGTGCTCCCGAGAAGCGTACATAACGGAGGAGCGTTTGCAAAACGCTCCTCTTCGTTTGAGCGCACAGGTCGGTGAAAATCAGCACCTCAAGGATTTCTCTCGGATTCTCTCACCTGTTTCGCCGAGGCCGTGAGTCCCATATCCGCGAGTTCTTCGGCAAAGTATCCCAGAGCCTCCCTCCGAACATAGGGTGCATCACTCCATCCGACGCGTATGCCGTCCGCGATTGATGCGACGGCGTGAGGGTCGGAGAGATCAATCGCGGGCCTTTTAGAAACGCCGTTTTTAACAATGAGAAAAGAGGTTCCGTCGGTGTATTCCAGGTGCCAGTCCGGCGAATGGTACAGAAAGCGGATAAGGCCGCGATACTGCGGGAACACCGCCGACGGTACTATCGCGTGCGTCAGATTGAATTTGTCGGCTGCGAATGGAAACAGGCCCGGATTCTTGCATATTGCCAAGTAGTCGGCGAAAAACTTGGGACTTCGGATCATTATTCTGCCGTCGGTAAACACCTTCTTTTTCGGATAGAGCCTCCATATAAGGTAACCACCGTATCGGATGTCGTTGAACATTTCGCCGGGTATAGGGTGTTCCTCAAGATAGCTTGCGATTTTTTCCGGAAACCGGAACGGCGACAAGGTTCTGTGTGGGGGATACAACGACACTACCGCGGCATGCCGCGAGACCGGAACCGCAAGAATGACGACGCCGCATGCAACGGCTGCGGCCGAGATATGCCGCTTGCGCGGTGCGATAAATTCGGCGAGCTGGCGGGGTAATTCCAGCCCCATGACGCCGCAGCCAAGAATGGGAACGAGAACCAGAAAAAACAGCGGGACGTTGCGTTCGGCGCTGTAGGCAAGAAACAAAAACCCGGCAAAAAGAACGACGTGCGACGCTCGCACGCGGCGCCCGTTTAAGAAGAACAGAATACAGGCGGCAAGGGCCGCGACGATGACTGCCGCCCGGTACATCGCGTCGTAACCCGACAGGGCGAGCAAGGGCACGTTCTCCGAAATATTTAAAGAATACAGGCTGTGGGCGGTGGGAGCGATATCTGCGAAGAGCTTGAAGGGCAGAACGACGGCGCGCCATCCGTAGGGCGTGATTGTGCACGAAGCGGCGCCGGCGATGAGAAGCGCCGTGGTTCGAATAGGTGCGCCGCCCTTTTTCCAAAAGAACGACAGCAAATCCTCCACCCAATATGCTCCAATCACGAATATGCCGAGTGGATACAGGCTTTGTGAGTTGGCCCACAACAGTTGCAGTGGAACGCAGAGCCACAGGAGCAGTCCATTCGTTGCACGTCCGACGCGCTCGAAAAGGAATATGTACGCGGCGATGCAGAGCATGGTAATGAGTATGGGTCTTTCGCACACCAGATACCGCGCTTGATAGAAAAAAAAGGCGCAGACGAGCGTGCTTGAGTACGCGTACCGGCGTGACCGTACGGCGCCGCACAACAGTACGCATGTCGCCGCCACGGCAAGAAGCTTGAACACGACAAGCGCCTTGAGCCCGCCGAGGGTGTAGAGGCCGTACATGAATACTTGGAACAGCCAGTGGATATCGGTCCATTCAGGCAGCGCATTGGTAAAACTGAACGGGTCCGAATGGAGAAAATGCCCCGTACGCACGATTTCCCTGCCCGCGGCGAGGTGCCAGAAAATATCGGTATCGGTAATGGGGAACCAGCAGAAAAAAGCAGCAAGGCAGGCGCACACGGCGATGGGAATATAACGTTCGATACGCATGGGTCACTCCGTTTGCCCGGAATCGCAAGCGCCCGCGTGGCCGCACGCCTGCGAAAGTCCGCGGATAAGAGCGGAGTTTTTTGGCGTGCATGTCAGCCCCTTGCGGAAAACAGCGGCGGCCTCGCGGTACTTTTTCGCGGATAGGGCGACGGTCCCGTAATTCATCGCAAGATTTTCCATGCAAGGATACAAACCGAACAGCTTTCTAAAAACCAAAAGCGCGGAGTCGGAATGGCCCGTATGGTAGTATGCCAAAGCGAGGTTGCCCTGTCCCTCCGTAAACATCGGGAATCTGTGCGATGTTTGAGAAAAAAGAAAGAGTGCCGCACGGTTCTTGTTTTTATTGATGCAAAGAACCCCCGTATTATAGCACAGCATTCCCGCGGTCTGGAATTTGGTCAGGTTTCCAAGGTCATACCACGGCATGTCCGCGACCGGATACCGGGTACGGTAATATTCATCGGGATGCCTAAATCCCGCGCGGTTCGGCTCGACGTTGAACCGTTCGGCCCCGTTGTCGTACCGCAGAAAGAAATGTCCCGGCAGCACCACGCCAAAGAGCGGACAACCGATTCTTTCGGCCAGCATTAAAAGTATAAGGCCGGTACCCAGACATTCTCCCTTCTTATTCCGGTACACCAGGTGCGGCAGCAGCGTCTCGGCAAGGGAGTCGCGGTCGTCAAAGCCGATTCTCCAGCGGCCATAAACAAGCGATACTATGGAATCGACCGCGGCGGGCGAGGAGCTTCTATTCCCCAAGGCAGTGCCGAGCCGGTTGGCCGATGAGTCGAGCATGCGGTAAAATGATCCCAGGGAACAGGTATCGGCATTATCCAGGCACTCGGATGCATACAGAGAGATTCTTACGCAACACCGTTCAAGGGAAAGGCCGTCTGCCAAATCTGGATACTTTGTCGCGGAACCGCTCGATGAACGTGAACAGGCGGCGCCAACAAGAACGATTGCGAATAGAATGTAATGGAGTCGAATAAACTTGGGTTTCATGAGGACGCATTCAGGGCCCACCGACGGGCCACGGACAATACAACGGGTGATTACGCGCCGCCCTCGGGCACGGCTGGTTCGAGCCCTGGCACTCAAAATAATTGACGGATGATAGCAGTGGAACCGGCGGTCGTGCGAACCCTTATCGCAGTTTCATTATCATCCTGCCGCCCGACCCGAGGTGCTCGACCCGCATTCCCGAGGCGGAATTCTTCGGCGCGAAAAGCCTGCCGTTTGGAAGGACCGAGAGCGGTCTGGCCGTACGGGAAACGGCGCCTTGCGGCGCCGCGAAAATCGGTTGCCGTGAAACAGACGTGGAAATTCCGAGGAGCCATTTGATCACGTTCGTCGCGCAGGCTTTGTTGTCCTTGGAATTGATGTATTCATTGTAGAACCATGGATCCCCCATGGCGAAAACATTGCCGCTGCCTTTTGCCGCCGAGGAAATAAGAACGTTACCGGCGTTCGTGTAAAGTGCCTGGGCCGGCGCCAAAAGCGTCTGGGTGCATATGCCCACGATGTGGAGTGTATCGCAGCCCGCAAACAAGGGAATCTGGGGCAGGGGGCCGTAGTCGGGACCGCCGGGTTGGGTGTCGTCGTTGAAATGGATGCCGAATTTTCCCGCCAGCACGTTAAAATGAGGGAACTCGCCGTTCCCCTTGTTGTTTCCCAGGAGCATGAGGCTGCCGCCGCGTTGAACCCATTTATCAAGAACGTCTGCCTCCGCGTCGCTTATGAACTTGGGATTTGCCGTTTCGGCCGAATCGTCGGGATCCGTGATGATGAAGACGCTCACGGAAGCGAGTATGGCGGAGTCTACGGCCGTTTTGATGCTTACCGTGTCCGCTCCCAGGCCTAAGATAATCTGGGCAAACTGGGAGTATCCTCCCACGCTTGTTAACTGCCATGTATAATGCGGCGCGGCTTCGTTATTATGGTAGCAGTCCAGCGCGACGACTGGTTTTGCTGATGCATCGATGGCCCAAAGTATGACTGCCGTCCAAAGAATACGCGAGACAACTTTCATTTTCATCCCTTCCTCCTTGCCGATTTCTGTCATAAATATATACTCAAAACGGCACTATCAGGCACCGAAGATGATGAGTTTCCTTACTATAGGTAAGAAAAAAAAACGGGGGGCGACAGCCTGTTTTCATAAATTATCATCAACCGCTCCAATTATATTTTATCATCGTTATTCCTCAAAATATCCGAGCTGTAATGGGGTCGAATGTGCGTTAACCAAAAGGAGGCATATATGCCGAAAAGGATTGTGTATATCGCGGCAGCGATTTTTCTTGCCGCGTTTTTTGCGCCGACCATTGCCGCCGATACCGTAATCGTTCATTTGAGAGGGACGATTACCGATCTTGCGGGCAATGGCATCAACGGCGCCTCGGTGTCTATACCCGAAGTAAATCTTACCGCCACCACTCCATACGATGCGGCAACTCCCGGCAGCTACTATATCGATGCACTTGCTCCTTTGGCGGTGACCACGCCTCTCGCCGAATCGCGGATCGTTTCCAAGCCCATGTTGTGTTCCGATGGGCTCCGCTTCTCCGTGGGCCCGTCTTCGCAGTTTGTTAAGATCGACGTTTTTACCTTGCAGGGCAGGTGCGTGCGCACGCTCGGCAATGTACACATGGCCGCCGGAAGTTATCGTGTGAATCCCTTTTTGGGTCTTTCCGTATCCCAGACCTACTTGATGAGCGTGAAGATAGGCGACCAGACGACTCATTTGAAGGCGCCTGTCGCGAACGGCAGGACGACGATAGATGGGGCGTTCCGCAGGACGGAACGCATATCGACGGCAACACCCTCGCCGAAAAAATCCGCGGTGGTGGGGAATCTCAACGTGACCGCGAGCGGGTTCAGCCCCGTGTCGTATCCGCTCGATTCCTTCCAAGGTACGCATTGGATTAAAATGAAAACCCCTGCCCAAGCGTCAAAGAAATTGCTCACCGTCAAGTTCACCATGGATCAGGACCCCAATGACGCAATCGACCAGGTGCTGGCAATTTGGGTTGAGGACATGACCGCAAAGCATATACGCACCCTGTACGTGACTCCGTGGCTAGCCACCACCGGATACGATAATCCTATCAGGGCCTGTGGTTCCTGGCTCGACGCGGTGGACACCGTACAGTGGGGACAACTCGTGGCTACCAACAGACCCGCCGTCGACGCCGTGAGCATGGCCACGCCCGAATGGGGCAAGTCGTCCCTCGATTGCAATCCCGATTCCATTGCTACGCAATCCGGCAATTACAGGATGTGCATAGAGGCCCATATCTCCGGCGCGTATAATCTGCTGTATGTCGATACGCTTGCCCTCGGAGGCGCCGATAATTCGAGCGTGTCCGTGTTGAAGCGTATTCCATCCCAGGATCCGAATGCCACTATCGACGGTCTTAACGGAGTGAGCTTCAGCTATAGATAGCGACGCCGGTACGGTATATCGGGCGGCCGTGAATAGGCGAGACCCGTTCCCCAAAGAACCCTGCGGCATCTCGCGGGGTTCTTTTAATTTCGCCGAAGGAATCGAGCGACGCATGCGATTTTTCCCCGCCGGAATCTTACTCCCGGTTCTCATGGGATGGGCAATCTCTTCCCCTCGTCTCGACACGGTATCCTTCGACGCCGTCGCAGGACAAGCCGAACCTTCCGGAGCCACGGTCGTCAGGCCTTTTCCCGCACGGCAGAGGCTTTCCTATTCCACATTGCTCCAGAATGAACCCAACCCGGTGTCGGCGAACACGGTGATATGGTATTTTGTCAAGGAAGTTGGGCCGGTAAGCCTGAAGCTCTATGATGCCAGGTGGAGGGAAATAGGTTATTTTGCGGTACCCGAAAACCAAAGTAGCGAGGGGAACTGGTACTGGGTGAGGTTTTCCGTGGAGATGTTGCGGAGCGGAGTGTATTTCTATCGTCTACGTACCTCGGGTTTTTCGACAATAAAGGCGATGACGATTGTCAGGTAATGTCTGCCTGGATTGAGCGTGCAAAAAACCGGTTGACACTGTCGGAATCTTTTCCGATAATGCGAGAGCCCCTTTCGAACGAAAGGGGCTCTCTGCTTCAATCGGTTCCGCGCCGCGGTTACTCGGGGAGCTTTTGGCCCTTCGTCTCCGGCAGAAACCAGATGAGAATGAGACCGATAATGTAAACCGATGCCATTACCGCGCTTGCCTTCGCGAAAGCCCTTGCGCCGGCACCGAATACATGATACAGATTTCCGATACCGGCAAAGACTCCGATGGCGGCAAGAATCCGGCCGAAGTTGTAGGTGACGCCTTCGCCGGTAGCTCGTATGCGCGTGGGGAAGAGTTCGGGAAGATACAACGGCAGCCATCCGAAAAACGCGGTGCTGAAAACTCCCGCCACGGCCGATAGCGCCCAAAGCAGCGGGCCGTAGGACCGTACAAAGTAAAACAGCACGAGAGAGGCAAGAAAGCTGCCGGCGCAGAACAAGGCATACGACTTCCTGCGTCCTATCCATTCCGCGATAAAACCTCCCAGAAAGGCGCCGGTAATCTGTCCTATGGCCATGAACATCTGGGTTATCGGTTTTTGGAACGGAGTTTTGTTCGTACCCACGAGTTGATCGACCCATGACGGTATCCACTGGAAGACCCCCCATGTACCGAGGACAACGACGGAGGCGATCAGGCATCCCATAATTGTTTTATATGCCAGTCCGGCTTGAAAGAGCTGGCCGAAGGAGGCCTTCTCGCCGCGTTCCTTTGACTTTTTCCAAGCCGCAGGCTCCCGAACGCCAAGAAGCATGAAGAGAACGGTGATGGCAGGCAGGATGCCGATGAGCAGAATAAGGCGCCAGTGTTCGTTAACACCTCCCGACACGAATTTCGCCATGATGATGCCGATAACCGCACAAACCAGGAACCCGATGTTCGCCGCTGCGCCGAGGATGCCTGCAAGAGCCGGACGGCTCTTGTTGGACCACGACTCCATGACCAGCGCGACGCCGAGCCCCCATTCGCCGCCGAGTCCGAGAGCGCCGAGAAACCTGCATGCCCCGAACTGCCAGACGTCGGTGCAGGCGGCGCTGAGCCCCGTGAAAAGCGAATAAACGATTACCGTGGCGGCGAGGGATTTTACCCGGCCGATTTTATCGCCCAGAGAGCCGAATACGTATCCGCCAAGCGCCGCGCCAAGAAGAAAAAGGGCGAACAGAAGCCCTACCTTCGGCAGCACGAGTCCCATATCCTGGGTGTGCATGAGCATCTTGAGGGCGGGAACTGCGATGAGGGAATATATTCCCATTTCCATTCCGTCAAACAGCCACCCGAGCCAGGCTACGGTGAGGTTGACCCAGGGAGTGTCTGATTTCTTGACGACAGTTTCGGTTGTAGCCATGCGACCGTATTCCTTTCTTGGAGGGGTGTCTTCAACAAAGGCTTCCGGGAGACATTCCGGAAGCCTTTGTTCGGATTGACTCAAGCAGTCAGGTGACTTTTGATCTTCGTCATATTCCGTAGTCGAGGCGGAACATGAAGTACCAATTATTTGTGAAAAAGTTAAATGGTGAGTCGTTGCCGCGTGTGTTGGGAATATAATCGGAACGACCCGAGTTGAGCTTAAGCCGGAGGTTGTCATCCGCCATTTGCAGCGATAGCTTAAAATACTTATTGAATTTCTTCTGAATTAGAATCGACCATTTCCAGTTGTCGGTGGCAAAGAAATCGCCCAAGGTAGACCATTTGCTTATGAAATTTTGGCTGGATGTGGAAAGTGTCTGCTGATAAAGGTTTGTGCTGGTGTCATATATTGTCGGGTTATCGGGGACGTTGTTGGGCAGCGGCAACTGGTTCCATATGGGATTATAAGTGGAATTTTCCCAGGGTGAGTTATAGTATTCCCATTGGATCGAGATCAAATCGACCACCTTGAAGCCCGGAAAGTTGAATCCGAACATTATCGGCATGCGTTTCGTTATATCTTCATAATAATAGGGATAATCCTGAACCCCGAGTATCGCCATCTCTCCAAAGAATTTAAGGTCATCCTTACCGAGGAGTCGAGATGGAAAGAGCGGCTTGAGATCGAGGGTAGCCTTTCCCATTAACTTTATTCCTCTGAAGGTATAGTATTCCTCTACGTCTACAAAGCTGTCTATGGATGCGCCGGTATTAGGATCCACGTAGATTCCGTCGTTGGAGCCGAGCACCCTGCCGTTTGGTCCTCCCACGTTCACGCCATTGAGCGTGGCATTTGCGGGCAGGTAACGGTTTGTTCTGACTTTTGGTGTGGTCTTGTCCTCGTTGGCGGAGAGAAGGTGGTTGAAGTCAACACCAACGCCGATATCGAATATTCCCTTGTAGGGACTGGCTTTGATACCGATTTGCGGGGCATAATCGACGACCAATGAAGGGGAAAGGTCATACATTGGAACCACATCCCGTTCCATTGCCACAATGGCGTCGATTTTTAAAGATTTATTAAGCAGATAGGCGGAAAAACGCCCGCCGAGCACCCTGTAGAGGGCATCGCCGATAATATTCCAGTTGCCGCCCATAATGTACCCAGGATAACAGCCGGACCGGAGAAGATATTCTCCGAGGTTGCTTGCTTCCGCGTTGTATTTGTAAGGGAAATATCCGAATTGAAGTTGAAACCAAGGGTTTTCCGGATCTGCGCCGCCGAAGGAATAAATACCGGTTGCCTGTGCGATACCGGGCCCAAATTTCGTAGTGTAATCATCAGGTGTCCCGGGTTCTTCTGGAAAGGGATTGTAGAACAACCCGCCTACTCCCATTTTTAATGTCAGGCGTTTATTGATGTTGACGCTCTGGGTAAGCCAAACACCTAAACGTGCCTGCCAATGGCCGCCTTGGACGAGTTGTGTCCGATACAGCTCGTCGTACCCGCTAGTCACTTCCCCGGCCTCAATGCCGCTCGAAATCGTGATTGGCTTGAAGACAACAGAAGAATCCTGTGAAAATACCGAGGCTGCAAGTGTGATGCAACATATCCCGGTGATAAAGAATCGCATAGACACTCCTTCCATCAAAACGGGTGAATGGAGATATATCCACTTTTCATCGATACGAACAGCTTCTTTCCGATCCGCAATTTTCACCAAGTCGAATCGCTGGCGGATAACGTTGCGGATTGGGGGATGCTGTACTTAAGAAATTAAAAAATGCAAAACAGAATCGCTAATGTAAATCAAGGAACAGGCCGAAAAAGGAAAGGAAGACAAGGGCTTGTCTTCCTTTCCGCGGAAAGTAAGCCCCGTGTTATTGGGCGATTGTCAATTGCCTGAGCAGCTTTCCGGACAGGTCTGAAAAACGGACGATGTGGCAACCCGTCGGAAGCGAATTTTTAAATTCCTTGAAGGATGCAAATGACTTTGTCGGAACTTTCTGACCGTTAACATTGTAAACGGAAACGGTTGCTTTGCCCGCATACACCTGAGACAAAACAGCTTCCATACCCGCCGTTGGGCTTAGAGACATGAGGCCGTTTTCCGGTGAAATGCTCACCGGTATGCATATCGGGGCGCTTGTAGTTGGGCATTGATAGGGGGCTAGAGTATAATTTTCGTCATAATCACCGGGAGCATGTACGTGTGCCGTCCAACGCAATCCGTTCAGCACGGCCTGGATGAACCAAGAATTTGTGAAAAAGTTATTTCCCCCAACGGTATTAGACTGGCCGCCGTTATGGTACCACATTCTTCCCGGCTTTGCACCAGGACACCTGCAAAACTCCTGGCACCATGCGACAGGTCTTTTCGCGTTGTTTTCATAGACCCATTCGAGAACCTTGACGTTAGGATATTTTGTCGGGTCCGGTCTCCAGTAGTACCATTCATCGGCCATGACGGTATCGACAAGTTGACGATCCGGGCCAACACCATCAAACAGTCCGGTGTTGCACGGATGATTTTTGTAGATTGAATCCAATTTGATGGGAAGACCTGTGACGGCACCATGGCCGTTGATGTCGGCGCACATGAAGGAGTCCACATACCAAGCCCACGTATAGTGGTTCGCATCAGATGCATGCCAGCCTACGTATCCGCCGCCGTTCCACATGTACTTTATAAATGCCGCCATTTGACTTGCAGTAAATGGGTTGTTGCCCACTTGGTTGAAAATGACTACGTCATACGGAGCCAATCCGGCATCCGTAAACTGAGAAGCATCTTTGGTAACGTCTACGGTAAAGCCGTATTTCGTCGCCATGGCCTTGATCATGGCATCTCCCGAAACCTGCTGCGCTGGGTGGCATGCTCCGCCGCTTCCGTTGGTACCGCACATTTCAACCATCAGGCACTTTTTAAGCTGACCCGCCTGCAACCCGAACGCCGCGAGAAGAACTGCGGCCCCAATCATACCGGCCAGTTTCTTTTTCATGGTTATTGCTCCTTCTAAAGGTTTTTACAGTTCCACGAGCACCGCTTATGCCCAGAAATACGGTTTTCCGTCGTCCTTGAATCCCGGCCGCGCCCACGGAAGCGCGTGTGGTCCGGCCAGGTGCTTCGTGCTTTCCTCAAGTTCTTTTATGTTGTAGGATTCAAGTACGCCCGTACAATCGAAAAGCCCTTTCATCGTGTCGCAGTTGGCAGTGACCTGCGCCGCGCCGCTCGCGAAGCCGGTACCGTCGTGACCGACAATAAGGCCGGCTACGGAATCCTTGCCATTTGGATCTTTGAGGTTAAGCAGGCCGCCGAAACATGCGGCAATGGGGTGGGCCGCTCCCACTACTCCGAGAACGGTTTTAATGGCCGTAACGCCTATGCCTTTCGCGTTTGCCGCCTGTGTGGTGGTGGTTCTGAGAGTGTTGTACCCTGTTATGTTCATGGCGAGGGTAACGACGTCCATCTCGAAATTGTTGATCCAGGTGAGTAATACCCCGCTTCCTGCGTTGTTATCCATTGAAGAGAAGCCGATGTACCGTACAAGACCGGCTGCCTTGGCCTCTTTTAGATAGGTCCATGCGCCATTGGTCCCCGTGAAAGCGGTGAGATCGTCGTTGGCGCCGATATTGTGCATCAGCATGATGTCGATGTAGGAGGTTTTCAAAAGATTAAGCTCGCTGGCGACCGAATTTCTTGCGCCGTTGTAGTCGCGGGCATTGATTTTATCAGCGATAATAACCTTGTCCCGTGCGATAGGAGCGCTTGCGGCCGAGAAATAATTTCCGAGCGTTGAGGCCGTCCCGTACTCAACGCATGTGTCGAAGTAATTAATCCCCCCCGCAATGGCGGCGTCGAGAGAGGCGTACCTGCCCGCGGGATTCGAAAGTGCCGCGAACTTGGTTCCGCAGCCGTGACAGAGACAAGATACCTTGAGCCCTGTGTTTCCCAACGTGCGCATGGGCATCGGGCAGGCTTCTGATTTCAGTGCCGGTGTGCTGGGGTTCTTGACCTGCACATCCGCGGAGAGCGGTGCTTGGCTGCCGCCGCTGCATGAAGCGATAATGGGCGCCGAAGATAGTGCCGCAGCGCTGGTAAGGAATTCTCGCCTACTCAAATCTTTCTTCCCCATGACGGGCTCCTTTTTTGAAGAATTTATAAAACTTTGATGTCCTATAAGTTATAAGGCTTCCCCACGTGACTTCCAACATCCCGTTTTAATATTTTCTTGTTAATATATAAATAAACGGACATTTTGCCAAAATTATTTTCTTACCTTCGGTAAGATATATCTTGATGAACGATAAGATATTACAAACTTATATTTTTCCGAGTTGTTTTGTGTTGGAAATCACGAAATTATCCTCTTCCTCGGAACATTTTTGTATGGTAATTTTTTCTCGCGCACTGTTTTTGTATCCGCATAACCTGTTTTGGACAGTTTCAACATCGTTGATCGGTTCATTGATATTTTCTGTAAATATTATTATTAATAGTCCCCCTACGCAACATCTTTCTCAGGAAACAGGAACGAAATATGCCCCCCAAGCACGATCGTTTTCATTATAAGAAACTTGAAGATATCCAAAAGGAACTTTCGAGGCTTTGCCTGCGGCTTCCTTTTGATGAAGATGTGTCTATTCTCGGACAGCGAGTGATAAGCGGGCGGCTTTCCGTTCCTAACCGTTTTGTGGCTCAGCCGATGGAGGGTTTCGATGCCTCAACCGACGGCACGCCGCAGGAGCTTACCTGGCGGCGGTACGTACGGTATGCTCGTGGCGGCGTAGGTTTGATCTGGTTCGAAGCGACGGCGGTGGTGCCCGAAGCGAGGTCGAATCCGCACCAACTGCACATCCACAAGGGTAATGCCGATTCTTACAAACGCATCGTTGCCGATGTCAAAGACGCGGCCATGAGGACGCTGGGCCGCGGCGTCACAATGGTAATGCAACTCACCCATTCGGGGCGGTACAGCAAACCGACGGGAGTGCCCGAGCCCCTTATCGCGCATCACAGCGAGGTGCTTGACCAGCGTCATAATCTTGGGCCGGATTATCCCCTGGTGACCGACGAATACCTCGACCGCCTGCAGGATAGATACGTCGAGGCGGCCCGGCTGGCTGCCATGGCCGGTTTCGACGGCGTGGACGTGAAAAGCTGCCACGGATATCTGCTTTCCGAAATTCTCGCATCGCATACGAGAGAGGGGAAATACGGCGGCTCCTTTGAAAACCGTACGCGTATGTTGCGGGAAACTCTCGCGAGGATATCGCAGGAAGTCCCACAGGTCTTTATCTCGACGAGGCTCAATGCGTTCGATGCCTATCGGTACCCGTTCGGATGGGGCGTCGATCAAAACGACTACCTCAAACCCGATCTCTCGGAACCCCTCGAACTTATCGGGCTGCTTGAAAACATCGGGATATCGGCGCTCAACGTCTCCATCGGCAATCCCTATTTCAACCCTCACGTCGGCAGGCCCTACGATTTTCCCATCAAAGGTATAAACGTACCGGAAGAGCACCCGCTGTTCGGGCTGGTAAGGTTCGTCGAGGTATTTCGCGCGATTCAGAAAAAATATCCATCGCTTCCGGTGGTGGGATCCGGGCTCGGCTGGCTCAGGGAATTCATGCCGCTCGTGGCGGCGGCGCTCGTGCGCGAAGGCAGCGCGACTCTCATCGGCCAGGGAAGGGGAATGTTTGCGTATCCGGATTCGGTAAACGACATTATCACAAAGGGCGCTATGGATCCGGCCAAATGCTGCGTCACCTGCTCGGCTTGCACGCAGATCATGCGCGACGGCGGTCGCACCGGTTGCGTGGTTCGCGACAGGGAAATTTACGGCCCCGAGTATCGCCAGGCGCGCAGGTTTTCCCTCGACCGTCTGCAGTCGGAAGCGGCGCGGTGCCGCAATTGTACCCAGCCGACCTGCGGCGAGGCATGCCCGGCCCACGTAGACGTTCCCGGCTTCATCCAGGCTTTTTCCCGCAGCGACATCAAGGAAGCCTACCGTATCCTGCATAACTCAAACGTCCTTCCCGAAATGTGCGCCATGGTGTGCCCCGCCGAGGAACAGTGCGAAGGCGGCTGTCTCGAAAAAATATTCTGCCTCAACCCGATCTCGGTTGCCGACATTCAACTCGTGGTTGCGCGTACCGCGCGGCTGCAGGGGCTCACCGGCGTGAGCGTTCCCGAAAAGGGGTCCGGGGAATCAATCGGCATCGTGGGCGGCGGACCTGCCGGCGTTTCCTGCGCGGTACGGCTCATTGAGATGGGGCATTCGGTCACTATTTACGAAAAAAACACCACGCTTGGAGGAACTCCCTCCGCCATCATTCCCGTGTACCGCTTCGGCGACGCCGGCGACGAAATAGGCGCAATCCTCAAACCGGCGATTGAGGGCAACCGTTGCGTGGTTCTTTTTAATCATCCGCTGGGCTCCCGGAAAAATCTTAATGAGGTGCGCAAGACTCACGACGCCGTGGTGCTCGCGATGGGGCTCGGTGCCGACGGCGGAAGGAGAGATGGCATCGTTGATGCGCTGACGTTCCTCTCGCAGACGAAAAAAGGCCGGACCACGAGGCTTCCCCAGAGTGTGGCGGTGGTGGGAGGGGGGAACACCGCAATAGACGCCGCCACCACCGCGAAAAAACTCGGAGTACGCGATGTGTACCTTGTATACCGAAGATCGTTCGGCCAGATGCCGGCGTGGAAAGGTGAGCGGGACGACCTGCTTGAGGCGGGTGTTCACCTTATGATTCTCACCCAGCCGTCCGGATACGTTTTCGACAATGGAAAGCTAAAGGGCCTCAAGGTAGTCCGGACGAGACTCGGAGAGCCCGATGCCTCGGGCAGGCGCAGGCCCGAGCCGGTACCGGGCAGCGAGAGCGTGCTCGAAACGGGGCTCGTCATCGAAGCGATTGGCCAGAAGCTCTCCGACGATGTGGTAGGAGCGCTCGACGGCGTTGCGGTTTCGAGCGAAAGCCTCATTGTTGCAGATCCCGTCACCTTTGCGACCAATGTAAAGGGTGTGTTCGCAGCCGGAGACTGCGTCAACGGCGGCGAGACTGCGGTTCGCGGGGTGTTTGAAGGCATGAAGGCTGCTGAAAGCGTCGACCAATTTTTAAAGGGATGAGAAAAAAACGGATTCCAGATTGCCAAGCTCATCCTTATTGATTCGAATATGTCGTGGGTTTTGCAACAAACAGAGAAGTGTTATCAAGTTCCCCTGCGAGGGATTTAGGGGGTGCCAACAATTTGCCGCTAACTTTTGGACAAACCTTGATTTTGACTCTGGAATCCGATTCGCACATTGAAATCTACGGAGGAAGCCTATGAAGAAAAAAGTCGTCCTGGTCACCGGAGCCGGAAGGGGAATCGGCCACGCCATAGCGCTTGCCTTCGCGAAAGAAGGGTACGACGTGGCCGTATTCGACGTACTTCCGGAAGACGATGTCGTAAAAAATATGGACGCGCTCAAGGACGCCGGGGCAAAAACGCTGTACTTCATGGGCGACGTGAGCAAGGCCCTCGACCGCAGCAACGCCCTCGACGCCGTCAGGAAAACCCTGGGTGGGCTCAATGTGCTCGTCAACAACGCGGGCGTGGCGCCAAAGGTGCGCGCCGACGTTCTTGATGCAACGGAAGAGAGCTGGGAGCGGGTGATGAAAATCAACCTGCAAGGCCCCTATTTCCTCACGCAACTCGCGGCGCGTTGGATGATAGACCAGAGGAAGGCCGACAAATCGTGGAACGGCTGCATCATAAATATTTCCTCAACCTCGGCCGAGGTCGCCTCAATCAGCAGGGGAGAATACTGCGTGTCGAAGGCTGGCGTGAGCATGGCCACCAAGCTGTGGTCGGTGCGGCTTTCACAGGAAGACATCCCGGTTTACGAGATACGGCCCGGCATCATCATGACCGACATGACCTCGGTCGTCAAGGAGAAATACGACAAGCTCATCGCCGACGGCATTCTCCTTCAGAAACGCTGGGGCCTTCCGGAAGATATCGCGAAATGCGCGGCCATGATGGCACGCGGAGATGTTGGGTATTCCACGGGGCAGGTGGTGAACGTGGACGGGGGATTTACAATAGCAAGACTATAATCCGTAACAAGAGAAAAATATTCATGGGGGGGGGAAGCCTCCCCCTCGCTCCGGTCCTGCGCTACCCCCTCATGGTAGTCCCCAAGTGAGGATAGCTGGGGAATCGAAACGTCGGCTGCGGGGGCACCACGAGAGATTTTCGGCGGGTTTCGCAAGGAGCATGGCGCCTTTGAAATTGAGAAAAACCCCCGGATTGTTTTCCGCGAATGCCGGTGGCGCAGAAATAAAATTGACAGAATAGAGTTCCTGTTGCCGCGCGTTAGGGGCGACTGGATGCGGCGCAGGAGCGCCGTGCCGCCCGGACCCCGCCCCTTACCCGCGGCATAGGGCCGAGGCGGCCCGAGGGCGAGCCCGAGACCGGAAAGAGAACCGACCCTTTTGTAGGGGCGCCGTGGCGCGGCGCCTCTACAAAAGGGAAACGCCCAACTCTTAATTTTAAAACAAAATTCTCGGAAAATCCAAGGAATCCTCCAATGAAAATCACCAAACTTTCCATCAAACACAACGGAAAGAAACTTTCCGTTCCGAATCACCGCGTCCATACTCTCATTATAGGCTCGGGCGCTGCCGGGCTCAACGCCGCCGTTCAACTCCACGCGAACGGCATTACCGACCTGTGCATCGTCACCGAGGGACTTCGCATGGGGACATCCATCAACACGGGCAGCGACAAACAGACCTACTACAAGCTCGGCATGTACGGGAGCCAGGACGATTCGCCCATGGCGCTTGCCCGGTCGTTCTTCGACAACGGGGGCATGCACGGCGACCTTGCGCTCGTGGAGGCGTCGCTGTCGGCGCGGGCGTTTATAAACCTTGTCAATCTCGGAGTGAAATTTCCTTCCGACAAATACGGACAGTTCGTAGGCTACAAGACCGACCACGACCCGCGTCAGCGCGCGACGTCGTACGGGCCGTATACGTCCCGCGAAATGTGCCGCGCGCTCATAGCCGAGGTGAAGCGCCGCGGCATAGCCGTTAGGGAAAACCGCGTCGCGGTGTCGCTTCTTACGACGAATGATTCCGGTGAATTGCGCGCGGCGGGGGCGGTGGTCATGCAGATGGGCGCGAAATCCGCAGCCGGAGCCCTGGAGGCCTATCTTGCCGATAACGTTGTGTTCGCGGCAGGCGGTCCCGGGGGCCTGTACGCCACGAGCGTGTATCCAACGGTTCACACGGGCGCCATCGGCCTGGCGCTGCTCGCTGGCGCGCGGGCGCAGAGCCTGCCCGAATCCCAATACGGACTTGCATCAATCAAGTTTCGCTGGAACGTGTCGGGAACCTATATGCAGGTGGTACCGAGGTTCATGAGTACCGCTGCCGACGGAAAATCCGATGAAAAGGAATTCATGCGGCCGTTCTTCGAGAGTGCGGGCGCCATGAACAGCATGGTGTTCCTCAAGGGATACCAATGGCCGTTTGATCCCCGGAAGGTACAGGGCGGTTCGTCCATCGTGGACATCCTCGTTTACATCGAGACGGTTGTCAAGGGACGGAGGGTATTCCTCGACTATAGAAGAAACCCCGAAGAATTCGATTTTGCCGGACTATCGAAGGAAGCGCGCGATTATCTTGAGAAATCCGGCGCCCTGCAGGGGACGCCCATCGCGCGGCTTGGAAAAATGAACCAGCCCGCCATCGATTTGTATAAAGATCATGGAATCGACATCACGAAGGAGCCGCTCGAAGTGGCGGTGTGCGCCCAACACAACAACGGCGGTCTTGCCGGAAACCACTGGTGGGAGTCGGTCAATGTAAAGCACCTGTTCCCAGTGGGCGAGGTGAACGGCTCTCACGGCATCTACAGGCCCGGCGGCTCGGCCCTCAATTCCGGCCAAGTGGCCGGATTTCGTGCAGCCGAATACATTGCCAACAGGTATGCCGGGAAGGGCTTGAAACAATCCGCGGCAATCGCAGCGGCGCAAAGGTCGGTCTCTTCGCTGCTCGAAATGATGGGAAAAGGGAAAACGGCGAGGCGTAAATGGCGGGACGAGCGGCAGGAACTGCAGGCTCGCATGACGAAATATGGGGCCCACATCAGGAACGCTTCCGCGCTTGGCGCGGCCGCTGCCGAAGCGCGGGCTCAATATGTCCGGGTTTCGGCAGAAGGTATCGCGTGCCGAAACGCAAAAGACGCCGTCGAATCCCTGCGTACCCTGCAGTTGTGCTTCGCGCACGCGGCGTATCTCGACGCCGTGAAGTTCGCCGTGGACAGCGGCGTGGGCAGCAGGGGCTCGGCCATTGTGCTTGACAAGAACGGTATTCCCGCGCACAAGGAACTTGGCGACGAATGGCGGTTTTCGCCCCAGGACGAAAGCTTCCGGGAAAAGGTGATGGAAACCGACGTTGTGTCGGCCACGGACGCCGTATTTTCACACCGATGGGTCGACCGCCGGCCGCAGCCCAAGGCGGATGCGTGGTTCGAGACCGCGTGGCAGGCGTATCGGACCGGAGAAATATACCGGGACTGATGCGTTGACGAGTAGACGCGTTGAAAAGACAAAGAAGGATTTTTATTCGCGATTTATATCGCTCCGGGATTCTCTATACGTCAACTCGTATACCCGTCAACATGTTAACCACAAGCAGGGAGAAGTACTAATGGACAAATCCGAACTCTTTAGGAAATTCGAGCAGATGAAGGTAATCCCGGTCGTAAAGATTGATGACGCCGCCGACGCGGCGCCGCTTGCCGAGGCCTTTGTGAAGGGTGGGTTGCCCTGTGCCGAAATAACGTTTCGCACCGCGGCGGCGGCCGACGCGATAAAGACAATGGCGGCGCGCGGCGACATGCTCGTGGGCGCGGGAACGGTGCTTTCCGTTGATACCGTGAAAAAAGCGCTCGACAACGGAGCGGTTTTCATCGTGGCGCCGGGGTTTAACCCGAAAGTGGTGGAATACTGCGTCAAGAACAACGTACCCGTCACGCCCGGAGTCGCGACCCCTACCGAGATTGAAATGGGGCTGGACCTTGGCGTGGACGTGCTCAAGTTTTTCCCGGCCGAGGCCATGGGCGGTCTCAAGACCCTCACGGCGATCAGCGCGCCGTACGGCAAGGTGAGGTTCGTGCCTACTGGAGGGATTGACGAAAAAAACCTTGCCGCATATCTCGCGTTCGCAAAAACGTTGTGCTGCGGCGGGACGTGGATAGCCAAGGCCGACTTGATAAACGCAAAGGCGTTTGATCAGATCGCGGAGATCACGAAGCGGGCGGTGGAGATTGCGAAGGCGGCGGGGGTGAAGAAATGAAATATTGTTGATGATAAAGTAATTCTTCCGGAAGAAGGAATCATTTGCCGTTCATGACTCGACAAGCTCACCACGAACGGCCATACAGTAAAAATGTTTCAGATTAACCGCTCATCCTGAGCTTCTCGAAGGGTGCCGGATAGAGTTTTGTCAATTAAAAACCTTGATGGACTTCCGCGTTCGCGGGAGTGACAGAGCACTCTATCACTGTTAAAATTCATCAACCATTAGGAGACACTCAATGCCCCTCACCATCAAACCAAAAAACCAATGCAAATGGGACGAGATTTCCCTCGGAGAAATTATGCTGCGCCTCGACCCCGGCGAGGGGCGAATCAAATGCGCGCGGGAGTTGAAAGTCTGGGAGGGGGGCGGTGAGTACAACGTGTCGCGGGGACTCAAGCGCTGCTTCGGCCTCGCTACCTCGGTGGTCACCGCGATACCGGAGAACGACGTGGGCCAGCTCCTGCTCGACCTCATTTATCAAGGCGGCGTGGATACGTCGCACATCAAATGGGTACCGTTCGACGGAATCGGCCGAAACGTACGCGTCGGGCTCAATTTTACCGAACGCGGGTTCGGCGTGCGCGCGGCGCTGGGCGTTTCCGACAGGGGCAACTCCGCGGCTTCACAAATGAAGGCAGGCGATGTCGACTGGGAAAAGATATTTAAGGAGGAAGGCTGCCGCTGGTTCCACTGCGGCGGCATCTTTGCTGCGCTGTCGGCGACCACCGCCGACGTCGTGATGGAGGCCATGAAGGCCGCGAGGGCGAACGGGACGATAATCAGCTACGACCTTAACTACCGCGAATCGTTGTGGAAGTCCATAGGAGGCAAGGCGCGATCACAGGAGGTGAACCGCGAGCTTGCCAGATACGTCGACGTTATGATCGGCAACGAGGAGGACTTCACGGCGGCGCTGGGGTTTGAGGTTGAAGGGGTCGACGAGAACCTGAGCGGTTTGGACCCGGCGAGCTTCAAAAAAATGATAGAAAAAGCGGTGAAAGCTTATCCGAACTTCAAGGCCGTGGCGACAACGCTTCGCGACGCGAAAACCGCCTCCATCAACGATTGGGCCGCGGTTTTATGGTGTGACGGCACGTTTTACGAATCCCGGAAATATCCCGACCTTGCCATCTGCGACCGGGTTGGCGGAGGCGACAGTTTCGCGTCCGGCTGCATCTATGGCTTTCTCGCGGGCAAGGACCCGCAGTACTGCGTCGATTGCGGGGCCGCGCACGGCGCCCACGCCATGACCACGCCCGGCGACACGTCCACCGCCTCACTCAAGGAGGTGGAGAAGATTATGAAGGGCGGGAGCGCGAGGGTGCAAAGGTGATGTTGAGTCGGTCACTTACTTTCGAAAACCGTTCGCCTTGAATTTTTCTGCCGCAATCGCATATAAAGCGGCCTCTTCATCGACGATGAAAGCTGTTCGTGTTGACATGGCAATCCGAGATGAATCGTGAACAATTTCCCATATGAATTGCATTATGGGAAAATCATTACTCAGAGTAAGAAAAAAGAATTGTCAAATCTTTTCCACCCAAATATTTTTAAGCATTGCGAAACGCAATGAAACCCGTCCTTATCCTCGGCCTCGGCAATCTGCTCCGCACCGACGATGGGGTCGGGGTTCATGCGGTTAACCTGCTCATTGAATCAAAGAAACTGCCGGACCATGTCGAGGTGATCGACGCCGGCACGAGCGGCACGGACCTGCCCGCGCTGATTGCCGGTCGGAAAAAGGTCGTGGTGCTGGACGCGCTCGAGACCGATGCCGAACCGGGAAGCATTTTCAGATTTCCCGCGTCGAATCTCAGCTCTGCGAATGAGAACAAGTGGTCTCTGCATGAAGCGGGAATAGCATCGGCTCTTAAAGCGATTGAGATACTCGGAGAGAGACCGGACGTCGAAGTGATCGGAATCGTGGCCCATGATGCCAAATCCATGGGTACCGAACCAACGCCGAAGGTAAAGGCGGCGATTCCACAGGCGGCTGCGGTTGCCTTGGCGGCCGCCTCAGGTTTATGAGTCCAAACACAAAAAGAAATCTTTACAAGTGAAGAGACGAGAATTCATACGAATCGTGGGCGGGGCGACTGCGTTGGCGGTCTTCCCCGAAGTCGTGCTCGCCGGTACAAAGCTCACGCTTGGCAAAGCTTCATCGCGGACGCCCGTTATCTGGCTTCAGGGTCAAAGCTGCTCGGGCGACTCTGTGTCTCTGCTCAACGCGGCCGACCCCGATATTGCCACGCTCATCACCAATCGTATCAGCATTCATTTTCACCAGACCCTTTCAACGGCCACCGGCGATACCGCAATAGATATCCTCCTTAAAACGCTCGATGAGGGAAAGAAGGACTACGTTCTGGTGGTTGAAGGTTCGGTTCCCGAGAAATCGGAGACCTACTGCACCATAGGCGAGGTAAACGGCAAGCCGCGCGGAGTACGTGAATGGGTGCAATTGCTCGCGAAGAACGCAAAGGCCGTGGTGGCGGTGGGCACTTGTGCGGCGTACGGGTGCATCCCCGGAGCGCGGATACTCAGCGGTGCCGGGAACCCGACGGGCGCATCGGCGGTGTGGGCTGTACTGCCAGGAAAGAAGCAGATAAACATTCCGGGCTGCCCGGCCCATCCGGATTGGATTATAGGCAGCCTGGTGCATCTCATCATGGGAAAAAGGCTCAAGCTCGACGCGTACGGCAGGCCGCTTTTATACTTCAAGGACACCGTGCACGACAAATGCGAACACCTTGACGAATACCGGAAGGAAGAGTTCGCCGCAGCCTGGGGAGACAAAGGGTGCCTATACAAGCTCGGGTGCCTGGGCATCGATTCGAACTGCGACATTCCGGCCCGAAAATGGCTGGGTGTCAATTCGTGTACCGGTTGCGGGGCCGGCTGTATCGGCTGTACCGAGCCGGTGTTCCCTGATACGGGAGACAGGGGATTGTTCGTTGTAAAGAAGGCGTAAAAATCACCACAGAGACACAGAGAGCAGAGAGAAAAAGTGAATAGAATACGGCAAGAAAGACCGGATGTTATGGCTACCGGGTGTTCGATCTGTCAGCCTGCCGTTAATTGTGAACTTTCAACTTTTAGCTTGTGACTACCATGTCCAAAGTCGTCATTGATCCCATCACCCGCATCGAGGGCCACCTGTCGGTGGAACTCGACGTCGACGCCGGACAGGTGAAATCCGCTCGCGTGCGCGGCGACATGTTCCGCGGGTTCGAGCAGATACTTTTAGGCCGGCATCCGTTCGACGCGGTGCAAATATCGCAGCGTATCTGCGGCGTGTGTCCCATTTCTCACGGCATCGAATCCTCGCGATGCGTTGAAAACGCCTGCGGCACAACGCCAAACAAGAACGGCAGGGTACTGAGGAACCTGGCCCTGGCCTCGAATTTTCTGCAATCACATATCCTTCATTTCTACCACCTTGCGGCGCTTGATTTCGTTGACATCACCGCCATTCTCAAATATTCCGGGAACGACGAAAAGCTCCTGTATCTCAAGGCATGGGCGGAAAACGAGCTTGCGGAAAAAAACGGGGTGGACGCGATCTCGGCCTGCGCACCGTTCCTCCCGAGATATGCGGGCGAAAATTTTTATATCAAGGACACCGATTTCAACATCGCAGCCATTACGCATTACGTAAAGGCGCTCGACATCCGCATGAAGGCCCACCGGATGGTGGCGCTGTTTGCGGGAAGGGTTCCGCATGCCGTCGGTCTCATGACGGGCGGCGTGGCGAAAACCCCCGACAAGGCCGCGCTTGCATCGGCGCGGACACTGCTTGCCGAGATCAGCGAATTCGTGAATTTTGCCTACGTGCCCGACGTGATTGCGCTTGCCAGGGCTTTGCCGGGCTACACCGAGGTGGGCAGGTTCGTGGATTTCCTGGCCTACGGCGAGTTTCCCGAGGGTACCGGCATCAACGACCTGTATTTTCCGCGCGGCATAGTGTCCGACGGGAAACGCGTATCGTTCGATCCGGCGAAGATTACCGAACAGGTGCTGCATTCGCGTTATTCGTCGCCTTCTAACTTGCATCCATCCCAGGGAGAGACCGAGCCGTCGCCCGACAAGCAGGGTGCGTACACGTGGATAAAGGCGCCCCGCTACGGCGGAAAACCCATGGAAGTGGGACCTCTGGCGCGAATGATGGTGGGGTACGCAGCCGGCAGCGTCGACATCAGGAGGGAAGTGGACGCGCTTTGTACCGCGGTGGGAATCACCGTTCCCAAGCTGCAGTCGGCGGTGGGGCGGCACGCGGCAAGGGCCATAGAAAGCAAACTCCTGTGCAAGAAGATATCGCAATGGCTTGACGAAGTGGAAGACGGCGCGAAGCCGCGGCAGGAATGCGGCGTACCCGACAGCGGCGAAGGCGCCGGGCTCGGCGAGGCACCGCGCGGCGCGCTCGGCCATTGGATATCGGTAAAAAACGGGAAAATAGCCCGCTACCAGTGCGTCGTGCCCACCACATGGAACGCATCGCCCCGTGACGATAACGGCGTCGCAGGTCCAATGGAACAAGCGCTTGCCGGAACACCCGTGACCGACGAGAAAAACCCCATGGAGGCCGCGCGGGTGGTGAGGACATTCGATCCCTGCCTCGCCTGTGCAATCCACGCGGTACAGGCCGGGTCCGAACTGGCGAGGTTCAGGGTATGTTAGGACTTTGCAGACGAAGCAACCGGAGAATCCGCAGCGAGGCATGGCTCACCGCGGCAGAAATCCTGCTCGCGGCGTTGTGTTCGACTACATTCGCGATCTCGCTCAACGTATACGAGGGAAATACCTATTACGGACGCAGCGACAAATTCGACACGACCTCGTTGCGCGACAACTTCTATGAGGATATAGGACTTGCCGTGCGCAATCCGGGGGCCGCGGCGCTGTCTTTTTCGGCGGATATGAGTGTGACGAACGACAAGACAAGCGGCATGCCCAAACAGTATGAACTCCGCTCGACGAGCCTCGACTGGAACCATGAACAGGTGGGCCTGAACCTGAGCCTCGGCAGGCAATTCATAAACACATTTGCCCTTGACGCGGGATATCTCGACGGGCTCAGCGTCGGCTACGATGCGGGAAAGGTGTTGTCGCTTTATGCCTTTGGCGGAACAGCGTCTCCTTCGCGTTATTCGGACGGCATTATAAGCCTCGATCCGCGGCGGATTCAAGCCGGTTTTTACGGCACGGCGCGCATCGTGCGCGGCACCGAACTGGGGCTTGGAGCATCGGCCGATAAGCAGGGCGACAATGACCGCCATTACCGCGCGGCCGCGAGCCTGCGCTCCGACATCGGTCACGTGGTCGACATCAAGGGACACGGTCGTTTCGACGTCACCTCAAAAACGCTTGATGAATATTATATCGAAGCCGGGCTTGTCCGGTGGGACAGGCTGCGGCTTGCCGTGCATGCCGCGGGCAGGGCCGCGCAGATAGATTCGGTAAATTATTATGAAAGGCTCGCTCTCAACCGGTACAACGAAGGCGGTGCGTTGGTTGGGCTTTCATGGGCGCGGGACATTTCGTTTCTCGGCGCATACTCCCTCAGGGCGTTTGGCGACAGTCTCGATCATCTCGCAAGCTGCAATTTTCTTTTCAGGGGAATTTCGCTCCGGCTCAACATGAACACCGGGGTGCACGGGACCACCTATGAGATCGTGCCGTCCTATGTATTCACCTACGCGCAGGCATGGGACGTGGGTGCGGCGTTCCAGTTCGACAGGTATAAAACGGTTCTTGTTTCCGACTGGCGTAACGCCTACACGGCGCTTGTCTTCGGACGATGGTTCGTGCCGTGGCTTGTTCCGGCGATAAGCCTGGTCATTGAGCCCCAGGTGGAGTATCTGGTAAACGATTACTACAAGAGCGACTTGCGCGTGATGTTCCAGACGCGCTTCAATTTTCACGGGTTCTGGCAAAGCGGCCAACACGCACCAGACACAGCAAAGTGATATGAAGAAGAATATCTTGAAAACGCTGCTTTCGTCCGGAGTGACGGCATATACACTCGCACTTGCCTCCGCAATCCCCGCCCACGCCCAGCTCAATGTGTTTTTCCATGATTCCATTTCAACCGACACCGTCATCATCACATCCGTCGATTCATTCGTCACCGCAAAGGACACGGGGCTTTCCTCGGTTAGGGTAGGCTGGGTGCCGGGACCGGTGGAGCTTTCGCACCGCGGATTTGAAAAAGCCGGTATTTCCTGCGTCACATGCCATCATAAAAAAGGCAACGATTCCCGGATAAAGCAATGCAGTCAATGCCACAAGGGCGCGGCCGGGATGGAGACCATGCACAAGGGGTGCGGCGAGTGTCATGTCCGTCTCAATATGGACATGAGTTGCACGAGTTGCCACGAAACTCCCGAAAAAAAGGCCATGCAGGCGAGCCTTTTAAAGATTAAATTTTCCCATGAAAAGCATTACGGCAGGAAACAGGACTGCAAGTTTTGTCATACGGAGCCGCAGCGGACACAGTGGATGCGGCACGACGATTATCCGCCAATGAAAACGTGTCTCACATGCCATGAGGACCGTAAGGCTTCCGGGCAGTGCGCTTTGTGCCACAACGACCTTGCCCAGATAAAGCCGAAATCCCATACGTATCTATGGGTTGGGCGGTACGGCCACGGCACTGAGGCGAAATACGGCAAGGCGGAATGCATGCAATGCCACGACAAAATGGAATGCGACCGGTGCCATCTGGGGCAGACCGCATGCAGGATTCATCCTCCCGCGTACCGGATACTCCACGGCAACGACGTGCGGATGGGCGTCAGTAACTGCGCAATGTGCCACCAGACGAGGAATGCGTGCGCGCAATGTCACGAGAACAGGCTCAAATGAAGAAAATGATTTATCTGCTTGCCGTGATTGTCGCGTTGATCGCAATCGCGGGGTGCAGCGAGCAGGCTGCCGACCGCGCGAGCATGTCGGCCAAGACGTGCGGCACGTGCCACGCGTTGCCGCCAAATGATTCCTACCATGCCCTGTACTATTCGTCAACCGGCGCCAAGGGAATATCCTGTTCAAATTGCCATACGGGGTATGCGGCGGATTCCAGTCTTAATCAGTTTTATGTGAACAGCGAGACGCACATGGACGGAATCGCCGAAGGCAGTTATGTCGCCTCAAAGGTGACCTGCGGCGGATGCCATAGCGTTCCGCCGCGGGATCACGGCCATACATACCACGTCGATACGCTCCACTATGCTTGTTCGCACTGTCATGCCGGGACCGCGGCCGACAGCGTATCGGGACTCTATGCCGTCAACCAACTCACCCACATGAACGGCGATACAAACGTTGTGTTCACCGCCCCGTGGGACGACGGCGGAAAAGCATCTTACGATAAGGCGACCAAGCAATGCAGCAATGTGTATTGCCACGGCGGCATTCCGCAAGGAACCCATATGACGGTGGCTTGGACAGCGGATTCCGTCAACCGGACCTGCGCCGCCTGCCATAATTTTTCCACGACTACCACAGACACCGCCTCCAGCATTTATCTCTTCCATTACGGCCATGCGTACAAAAAGCGTCCGGCCACGGGTACCGCGATTGTGGGCGGCAATGTCAACAGGTGTTACAGCTGCCACGATTCAACCTACAACGTCGCCCAGAACACCGTGGATCCGGTAAAGCACATCAACGGAATATTCGATCAGGGAACCTGCGGCGCTTGCCATACATGGAACACGTGGCAGGAATACAAACAGCAGAACCCGTAGATACATCCGCTCGCCTCTTAGGGTCTTTCGGCGGCCCTTCCCAACACAGAGCCAAATTGAAAGACCCCGCAGCAAGCTGCGGGGAATCTTTCCATCTCTATGGAAACAAAACATACTTATAGTCGCTCGCTAACCCCGAAGCTTCGGGGAATGCGCTCACTGTGGGATTCAAGGTGATACGGGGAACATGCCCCCGTTGATTCTTTGTTTTCGTGAGAAGAACGAGAGTGGTCCCGGCCGTCATGAGGACGTCACCGGCGGATTGACTTGATTCGTTAAAGACTGTATTTTGATACAACCCGTCCCGGAGATTGATGAATGAAATTTTCCGTTGCGTGCAATTTTGACCCGGCGCTGCTCGATGGCCTGCGACCTTATCCCGTGTACGAAGTATTCGGTAAACTCTCGGTGGATCACTTCGGCGGCGGGCGTCCGTCGTTTTATCTGCCGTCGGTAAACACCGATAGGCTAAAGTCGTATGTCGAAGCCTGCCATCGCCAGCAAATAGCTTTCAATTACCTTCTCAACGCCTCGACCATGGGTAACGTCGAATTCACCCGGCAGGGGCAGCGGAAGTTCACCGAGATGATCGAGTGGCTCGACGCCATGGGAGTCGACTCGATAACCGTTTCGAGCCTGTTCTTTCTCAAGATCATCAAGAAGCGTTTCCCGAGGATCAAGGTCCGCATCAGTTCGCACAGCTTTACCGATACCCCGCGAAAAATCCGGTTCTGGGCCGATGCGGGCGCAGACTACATCGTGATATCGGAAGTGGGAATATACCGTGAATTCAAGGTGCTCGAGGCGATGCGGCGTGCGGCCGGCGACAAGGTAGAGCTGCAGCTCATCGTCAACAACTGGTGCAGACAGGATTGCGCCATTGCCGGAATCCACGCGGCGGCCCTCAACGCCGCCTCGCAAAAGAATTCGCGCGGGTTCCCGCTTGATTATTGCTTTATCTACTGCAACTTTCTCCGTTTCACCGAACCGGTTAATTTCCTTCGCGCAAACTGGATACGCCCCGAAGACCTGCATTATTACGAGGATATCGGCTACGAGAATTTCAAGATTGTTGAGCGCAACACCCCCACCAGGATACTTGTCGAGCGCGTCAAGGCATATCATTCCAAGCGTTATGATGGAAACCTTCTCGATCTGTTTCAAAACTACGCCTATCCCCATGAAAAGTTTTCGGAGCACGAACTCGAATATTTTTCCACGTGGAGGCTTATTAAATATTTCCTGAAGCCTGCCGCGGTGAACCTTTTCAAGTTCATCAAGGTGATAAAATTCGGAAAGACAGCCAGCATTCTCTATCCGCTCCAGGGGCCGAACCCGGTCTTCATTGACAACCGTAAACTCGACGGCTTCCTTGAACAGTTCCGCGCCAGCGGATGCTCGTCGCGAGACTGCGACGAGTGCCGCCATTGCCATCGATGGACGGAAAAGGCCGTGGCCATCGATCCGGAATGGAAAGCGGGGCTCAACGTCGTCTTTGACGAGCTTCTCGGCGAGCTACATTCCGGTGCGTTCTGGGAACCCTACTATAGGTCCGCGGTTACATTCACAAAAAAAATATCAAAGAACATTCTGCGGCGCGCGGCTCATTCTTCTTGATGAACAGCGGCATTCCGATTTGCGTGATAGGCGCGGGACCGTGCGGATCTACCGCCGCACGCTTGCTGTGTGAAAACGGCTTCCGAAACGTCATGCTGCTCGAAAAAAAGCCGTGGCCAAGGGCCAAGCCATGCGCAGGCGGACTAGGGCCGCGAGCTCGTACTTGGCTTGCCCGACACCGTATCCTTTCGGATATTGAACCAGCGGCGTCGAAAGTATCGAGCCTTTATTTCACGGCGCCCTCCGGAAGGAGCGCGAGACTCGTATCGCCCGAAATCATGGCGCTCGTCCTTCCGCGTGAACGGTTTGATGACCTGCTGGTACAGCGGGCGATCCGCTCGGGTGCGAACTTCAGGCCGTCGACGCGGGTTACGGCGGTGAGGCAGGGGAAAGACGGCGCGGTTCTCTCGACCCCCCAAGGTGAGCTTGAAGCTTCCGCAGTCGTGGTCGCGGCCGGGGCGATGGACGGCATTCACGGATTGGCATCGCAGTCCGGAAAGGTCTTTCAATCGATTTTCGCCCGCTTCGACCATTTTCCGCACAATCCCTTTGAAATGGAAATGATCTTTCCGAGGAATATATCCCCCTTTTACGCATGGCTTTTTCCCGAACCCGAGGGGGTCGTCAACATCGGGCTCATTGCGCGCCCGGCGAGGGGCGCATCACTTCATTCCGTGTTTGACGAAATCATCGAGCGATATTTCGCTTCCAGGATCATGAATGCGCGCATGATTGACAGGCGCGTCGGCTCCCCGGTGAGATGCGGCGGAGTGGAGGGAGGAGTTTTGGACGGGTGCGTCGTGCGGGCCGGTGAGGGAGCGGGGCTGGTGAATGGAGCGACCGCCGAGGGCATCCCTTATGCGCTTGAAAGCGGCGAACTCGCCGCAACGGCGATTGTGCGTTCAGTCCGAGGAACCGGCATCGATCGGACCGCGCTCCTCGATTATCGGCGGATGCTCCGGAGGCGATTCGCGGTACCCCTGGAGGCGGCGGCGGCATTCCGTGCTTTCGCGGCCAGCCCCCTGTTTCCCGCGGCGGCCGACATCGGCACGGTTCCCGCGTTCCAAAGACTCTCGGCATTCGCGCTTGCAAAGGTATAGGGAATGGTTTCGTTGGAAGCAGCGACGCAAGAGGCCATTGAACGTTCGTTGCGTCGTTTTAGGGGCGTTCAGGCCGCGGATGGATCATGGGAGGGGGAGATGGTATGGTCCCCCGTCCTGCTCGCGCAATATATCATAACGCGCTGCATTGTAAAACGCCCTCCTCCTGCAAACCTGCGCGGTGAATATCTGAGATATTTCGAAACCTGCCAAACCTCCGAGGGCGGGTGGGGGCTCCACGCGGAATCGCGGGCGTATCTTTTTGTTACCTCGCTCGTGTACGTGGCCCAACGAATGATGGGGGTTGAACCGGACAATCCGCATCTTACACGGGCGCGGTTGCTCATCAATTCGCTCGGTTCTCCGCTTGCGGCTCCGTCGTGGGGAAAATTCTGGCTTGCCCTATGCAACGTATACGAATACGAAGGATTATTTCCCGTTCCTCCGGAGTTGTGGCTTCTGCCGCGGCGGCTCCCAGGCCATCCGTTGCGCTGGTACTGCCATACGCGCCTCATTTACCTTGGAATGAGTGTTCTCTACGGCCTGCGCTTTCGTCGTCCGGTCGACGAACTTTGTCTGGCGCTGCGGCGGGAGCTGTACAGCGAACCTTACGAGAACTTGGATTTCCGGGCCGGAAGAAGGCTCTTGGTTCGACGGGACACATTCACGGCACCGTCCGTGTTGCTCATAGGATGCTGCGGATTATTGCGGCTGTTTGAACGTATGTGTCCTGGGCGGCTGCGGCGACGCGGACTGAATGCGGCCCTCAGGAGAATCGAGTTCGAGCAGCGAACTACCTCGTATGCGGCCTTGTCACCGGTAAACGGTCTGCTCAATGTTTTGGCGTTGTACGCGGCCGATCCCGGCCACCCCTCCATCGAGCCGTCGCTTGATGGAATGGAACATTGGCGGTGGCGTGACGATACACACGGTATTCGCTATTGCGGCGGTCGAAGCCAAGTCTGGGACACCGCGTTCGTCGTACAGGCCGCATTGGCTTCGGGGAAAACCGCTTCAATCACCCCCGCGCTTGTGCGAGGAGCCCGCTGGCTTCGTGAAAATCAGCTGCGTTCCGAACTCGACGGCGGCAGATCGTTCGGCCGAGATACTAGAACCGGAGGATGGTGCTTTTCCGACAAACGCCACGGCTGGCCGGTAAGCGATACCACGGCCGAGGCACTTTCCGCCCTCCTGGTTTTGCATGAAAATGGAGTCGAGAAGGCCGAGCAATCCTCCGCGGAGGATGCAGTGCGTTTCATACTATCCCGTCAGAACCGCGACGGCGGTTTCGGATCCTATGAGCGCCGGCGCGAAGGAACATGGCTGGAACGCCTCAATCCTTCGGAAATGTTCGGAAACTGCATGGTCGAACATTCCTATATCGAATGCACGGCGTCGGCGCTGGAGGCGCTCATCGCGTTTGCAAGAGTTTTTCCAGCAAGCCTTCTGCGGAAAATGGTTTTGGAGTCACTGCGACGCGGCGAACGCTTTCTGGTGAAAGCCCAGGAACAGGATGGGGCCTGGAGGGGATTTTGGGGCGTCAATTACACCTATGGGACATTTTTTGCCGTTCGCGGACTGGCGGCATGCGGACGCAATGCGGACGATCCGGTGGTCCGGCGGGCGTGCGACTGGCTTATTGCACACCAGAAGGCCGATGGCGGATGGGGCGAGCACTGGACAGGTTCGTTGCAGGCCAGGTATATCGAACACCCTCGGAGCCAGGTGATTATGACGGCCTGGGCGCTTCTTGCCCTGCTGTTTGCCCGTGATGGGCGGCGCGAGCCCATCGACCGCGGCATGACACTGCTGCTTTCGCGCCAGGATGCGAGTGGGAGCTGGCCACGGGAAGCGGTGGCAGGCGTTTTCTTCAACACGGCGATGCTGCATTACGACCTGTACCGCGAATATTTCCCGCTTTGGGCGCTGGGGCTCCACCACCGGCGGTTCAAGCAATCATGACCGCCCTTCTCCATTTTCTCACCGAATTCACGATATAAATCTCTCCGGCGGAGCGCAGATCGGCGGGAGAGAGAATCCGTTCGGCTATTGTTCCTCGCCCCAAAAGCCGCCGTCTGAACGTCCCAGCGAGAAGGCCGCACGCCACCGGCGGCGTCACAAGAGAGCAGCGAACCTTCACGACGATGTTCGACGTGCAGGTCTCGGTGATTTCTCCTCGCTCGTTCCACAGGACGACGTCGTCGGCGTCCGGTCGCTGCTTCCGCGCGGCATCGTAAACCGTGCGGTTCGTTGTTTTGTGGAAAAGGAAAATGTTGGACGAATCGACCGGCTCGCCGGCTGGCGCCAGCCTCACCGGACGCATGGGCGCGGCGGACACCGGCTCTGCCGCGCCGCAGGAGATTGAGCCGGCTTCATCGACAAGCAGCCTCACCTTTACGGGACGGACGTTTAAAGTGCGGGCGACATCGGTGAGCTTACTTCCGATGCCCGCCATATCGAGGTGAAAACCAAAGTACCTTGCCGAGGCGGCCAGCCGGGCAAGGTGCAGGTTGAGCAGGTAATATCCTTTGCCCGGTTGCCACAGTATCGATTCCAGGAGTGAGAACCCGCCTTGCCGCGAAGAAAGTACCCGCGCCTTGGCCATGCATTCTTCGTATTCTTCCCGCGCGGACGACTGCCACACCACTCCGCCGCCCACGCCGTACTCCGCCGTTTGCGACGCGCGGTCGATGAAGACGGTCCGTATCGCCACGTTGAACAGCGCTTTCCTGCGGGGCGCAATGCTGCCGATGCATCCACAGTAGACGCGGCGAGGGGAGGTTTCGGATTTCGACAGGATTTGCATGGTACTTACCTTTGGCGCGCCGGTAACGGACGCGCAGGGAAACAACGCCGAGAAGATTTCGGCCACCGAAGCGCGGGTGCGTGATTTCACGGTCGAGGTCATCTGCCATACGGTGGGGAAACGTTCACATCTAAAAAGGCGCGTTGCGCGGACGCTGCCGGGTTGTGCGATTTTTCCCATGTCGTTGCGGATCATGTCGACGATCATGACGTTTTCGGCCCGGTTCTTGTCCGACGATTCGAGCCAACGACGATTTTGCTCGTCTTCCAGCGGAAAGCGGCCGCGTAAAACCGTCCCCTTCATGGGACGCGATTCGAGGGAGGCGCCGTTTAGGCGGAAAAAAAGCTCGGGCGAGACCGAGCACACCGCGTAGCGCCCGGTGTCGATATAGGCGCAGTGCCCTGCCTGAGCGGCCCGGGCAAGGTCTGTAAAGTAGGCCCAGGCGTTGCCCCGGAACGGCGCGCGGAGCCGCAAGGAATAATTGGTCTGGTAGGTTTCACCCCGGCCGATGCATTTCTTGATATACGTGAAACCTGCCCGGTAGCGCGAGCGGTTCATCGAAGCTTTCCATGTTCCCGCGGTATAGGAACTATGAGGGTGCCGGGGGAGGGAGATGCTGCGGGGTTTTTCGAACAATCCGAACCAGATAAGGGGAAATTCTTTAACCGCCACCGCCCGGACATCGAGCGCTGCATCGAATGCCGGGGCCGCCTCATAGCCGATAAATCCGGCGGCATGAAGGCCGCCGTCATTCACCGCCGTCTCAATGTTTTTTAACGCGGGCAGAACGTCGGGGATACGATAGGCCGCAATGGTGCGAAGCGGGCGACCATATTCCAGCCATTCGTTGGCACGTGAGTCGTACAACACCGCGACCGGCGTGGAATTGGAATTCATCAATCAGCAAGCCCGCCCGGCGTTGAGGTTGGTACTTTGCAGCGCGAGTCTTTTACCTTGGTATCGCGTTGCGAATATCCTCTATCAAGTCTTCGGAGTTTTCCACCCCGAGCGCCAGCCGAATGAGTCCGTCCTTGATGCCGACGGCCAGGCGTTCCTTGCGCGAGTAATCGTAGTAGCTGATGGACGCCGGGTGAGTGATGAGCGATTCGACCCCGCCGAGGCTCGGGCCGATGTTGATGATTTTGAGCGCGGACAGAAATTTGTGCACGTATCGTACGTCGTCCTTCATCTCGAAAGTGACCACGCCACCGAAACCGTTCATCTGACGCACGGCGACATCGTGGTGGGGATGGCTTTTGAGGCCGGGATAATACACACGCCGGATTGCCGGATGCGATTCGAGGAATTCCGCGACGGCCTGGCCGTTTTCGTTGTGCCGCTTCATGCGCAGCTCGAAGGTCTTGAGGCCGCGGATGAGCAGGTATGAGGAATGCGAATCTATCACTCCGCCGGTTACCTTGAGGTACTCGCGAATGGGCGAGGTGAGTTCCTTTTTGCCGAGTACGACGCCGGCGAGCAGATCGTTATGCCCGCCCAGGTATTTGGTGGCGCTGTGGATCACGAGGTGCACGCCGAAATCGAGCGGCCGCTGGTTGTACGGCGTGGCGAACGTGCTGTCGGAAATCACCATGATGTCGGGCCGCGACGAAAAGATGGCCATGAGGCGCTCGATATCCATGATGTTGAGATAGGGATTGGTGGGCGACTCGGAGAGAAAAATCCTCGTGTTCTTCCGTATGGACCGCTTTATCGCTTCGTAATCGCACATCTTGACAACGGTGCAGGCGATATTGAACTTGATGAGCCTTGTTTTGCAGAAATCGAGCGTCCGCTTATAGGCGTCATCGGTGACTATGACGTGATCACCGGAATTGAGCAGGGCGAACAGCGTCGTCGTGAGCGCGCTCATGCCCGATGAGAAAAGGACGGCGTCTTCCGCGCTTTCGAGCGCCGCCAATTTTCCTTCCGCGGCGTATTGGGTGGGGTGGCCGTAGCGGCCGTATTCAAAGCGATTTTTGGCTCCCTCGGCGAGTTCCCTGATTTCCTTGGTGTTTTTAAAGATGAACGTGGAGCTCTGTACGATTGGGGTGGTGATGGCGCCGTACTCATTGTACCGGACTTCTCCGGCATGCACGGCGAGGGTCGAAAGTCCCTGCTTTTTACTTTTGGGCATTGATATGCTCCGACTGAGAAAGGATTTTTCGCAACCATCAAAAATGGACTATGCTCGCGGTAAAAGCAATTGGGCGATGCAGGCGTATGTTTCGCGTCCCCCGGAATCTCGACCGTCGATTATCATCAAACTTGCACCATCGAATGTTTGGCGGCCATTCTCGTCGGTAGTCCATCCTGCGTCCATTTCCCGGCTGTGTTGCAAATAGTGGTGAAAGATTTTTGATGGGGAAATTTATGGTTGTTCCGCTTGAGTCGCCAAGGTGGATGATTTGGCCTTCCGCTTCTTCAAATTGGGGAACCGTCGCAAGCCGTTTTTGGACGGCAATGATGCCCCAAGGTGTTTTCCGCCAGAAACCGTTTTTTTTGGTCATACCTGGCAATTAGGTGAAATCAAGGATATATTTAAATGGAAAATTGAGATGGAAATCTGGCCGACATCATATAACCTGGAGGCACACCTTGCGACAGTTCCGCATTCTTCTCTCAATCGTCATTGCCCATGCGTTCGTCATATCGGCCCAAATCACATGGCAGACGACCAACACGACCGATCGGAATTCGTCGGGACAGTGTAATCTTGAGTCGAACAGCATCCGCATGGTTATCCACCCATTCTACATAGACGTAGAGGAGGAGGCGGTCATCAGCGCGCAGGGGCAGGTTTCATACGGCGATCCTACGTCACTCCTTATCCAGGGGCAATTCCAGCTTTCACCCGGCTCTTCGGTACGTTCCGCGCTCGTATGGAACGGCAACGTTCTTTATAAGGCGAAATTGCGGGAAAAGATCAACGTGGGTGAAGGCGAATTCGGCATGACCTTCGCAAGCATCCAGAAGGCCGGAGAAAATTCCTACCAGTTCAGAATTTTTCCGGCCGGGATCGGGATTCCCAGGAAAATCAGGATTCTTTATACCGTTCCGCTGTCGGCGACAAACCTTGGTGCCTTGTTTACCATAAAAACCGCTTTTATTTACGGATGCATCCAGACTCCAGCCGTGATTCCGATCGAGTTCGGCAAATCCGACGACGTGTCATTTTCCTGCCTTTTTACGCATGGTACAAGGAATACCGTGGCACAAATCGGCGCGACCTATCTGATACCTGCCGGCGATCTTATCACATCCACGACCACTTGGCAGGGCACCAGGGTGCCCACCGGCGCCGCCGATATATTTCTCAAACCGGATTCGACGAACCTGAACCGTGCGTACCAGTCCAAGGTTGATTCTCCCAATGCAAAAGGCTGGTACACGGCAATTTTCGCCGGGTTTCCCGATACATTGTCGGCCATGATAAACGAACTCCAATTGTCCGATTATACGGTAGAAGCAAAAGTACTGGCAGGCGGGAAAACGTACGTGTCCGACCTTCCCGATACCGGCTGTTTTGGGCTCTATCTCAAGACCGAGAGTCCCTGGAATCAAAATGTATACTGGTCCCTTTATAAAAGCGACGGTACGCTCGTGTATCAGCTCGCCAAGACGTTTATCCCCGATTCTTTATCAGCCTCTTCCGCAATGGCGCCGCTTGTGTGGGCCGCCAAGTACAACCTTACCGAGAGAACGGGGAGCTATGGAGCATTGTTCGGGTTCGTCGACGACAAAATGGAGTTGATAGCCGCTCCGCAGGATTCCATACCTTCCGCCGACGCGTTGAGATGGAAGGACGAGGGAGTACCGACGCTATCGCCCGACGAAATATTCATAGCCGCGGAGGATATCCCAGTCTTGCCGCCGAACAATGCCATCTTCGAGTATTCCGGGGTGCGAAATGCCCCGCAGGATATACTTTGTTCCTTCCGGATTGCGCAGATAGGCGGCAACCGGGTTTTGGTGGAATTCGGGAAACGGCCGGACGGCGCCGTTTCAATTATGGTCGTCGATATGAGCGGAAAGCTCGTCTACAGGCTGGAAAGAGCGTCACTGGCGGGTACGTCGCTCACCATGACGCTGCCGTCGGGGCTCAGAGGCGTGTATTTGATGCGGGTGACAACGGGGCGGGAGATGCATCAGAAGAAGTTTGTGATAAAGTAGGGGCTTTGCGACGCAGCAAGGGGCAGGCTCTATGAGTATAATGACGTCGTCATAAAGGGCGCGAGTCCGTGAGGTTCCCGTCAACAGGAGTAACGTAAGTCGACGAAGTAGGTTGCGGCGTGGGTGCTCCGCAGTGTTCCTCGGTTCTTCCTTCTCATTTAGTAATTGCCAATATCCGATCTCCAATTTATCTTAAGGGCACCTTTAGCAGGTTGTTGAAAAAGTCATCTCACATGTCAAGCAATATCCTTCACTGGTGGCCGGTTAAAAGTCGAACAAATTCAACCGTTTAGATGATTCTTGCACGTCAAGCGGCACGTTATTCCCTGTAAGTAGTTGATAAATTGCCGTTTTTTCAAAAATGCTTACGCTGAAAATCTGTAATGTCGAATAAAGGCCGAGTGATATTTTGAGTCGTTTGCGTATGATGGCAACAAGAACATACACGCTCACGGCTATCCATATCTGAACCTTGACCGCATTCTCGGAAGTGCCGAAGAAAGACTTGATGTGCAGATGCTGTTTGATCCATTTGAAAAACAACTCTATTTGCCAGCGGCATTTGTAAAGGTAGGCGATTGTCTCCGCAGGAAGCGTGAAGTTGTTCGTTAAAAACACGAACCGCTTTTCCAGTTTCGCATCGTAGAATCGGACGCGTCGCAGTTTTTCCGGATAGTCCGAGGACGCGTAGAAGTTCGATAGGACTACAGTCTGGTCGCATTGTACGCCGGTAGTTTTGTCGACAGGATGAGAGTAAAGGCGCTGTAGCTTGGTATTTATTTTTGCTCTCGTAACAAAGAATGCTTGCTGTTGAGTAAATACATGCGGGCGGGCAAAATCCAGATAGCCGCGCTCCATAATGTAGAACGTTTCCGGCTCTGGAATAATCTCGTCGAGAATGTTCACGTCGTGGATGCTTCCATCGGTTATCCGAATGAAGGATGGAATGGAACCGCGAATGTCGAGCAATGCGTGCATCTTGACTGCCGACTTTGTCGTGCGGAATCGAGCCCATGGGAAAAGACTCATGCACAGATCGATGGTCGTGGAGTCCAGGGCATATACCGTATGGTGCAGATACTGGCCGAGTTCTTCGTCCGCATACGGGTTGCGTGCTTCGTGAATGAGATATTGCGCGAAGTCGGCGTAAATGCGCCAGTCGCGAACCTCGTTCATCATCGGTAAAGGTGCTCTTGGATATTTTGGACCGGAAGCCCATGTGATATAATCTTGTCTCCATGGCTTGAAGGAAGGTGACCGTATCTCGAAGGCTGTCTCGATATGTCAACTGAGCAAACGCCATTGCATAGAAGTGCTCTATACAGGGAAATTTGCGAGTTCGAAAATCTCCACGGTATCGGGAAACGCACCGGTCGAAACGGTAACGGGGAAGAAAATCCATGATCTGTGAGAAAACGATTTTGGTGCCATCCATAAGCCGATCCTTGTTGGTTTGTACAGCCCAAGAACCGGCTTAAGTATAGTTTTAGAAAAACGTTGACGTGTGCGAATTTATTCTCCGTCATCTTGTTTTCTATTGCGTTGCAACAACAGGCCGTCATGTTAACCGGCCACCAGTGAATCTCCTTATAATATATGGGAACCCTCGCCAAGGAGTGAAGATGCGCGGTTCCCTGCCAAGTCAGTCGGGTATGTTTAGCTGCGTTTCGCCAGACGAACGGGTGCTAAGTACCCACCCTCTTCGCCGCATTAAGAAATTCGCGGAAATAGCTTTGTCGCGTCTCACCAGGGACTTTGGAGCAGCCATACGGGCCGCCCCTCGATACCACCGGAGTGGCTTTTGAAAGCACAGATGCTGATGGCGTTCTTTTCGATTCGTTCCGAAAGGCTTTTTTTGCGACATGCTTGACTACAACATTCATTTTCGATGGTTTCTTGACATGGATTTGGATGGAAGGCCTTTTGAACATAGCGTGTTTTCCAAGAACCGTGACCGTTTGATGGAGCAGGAAATCGCACATCGTTTGTTGCAAGAAGTTGTACGACTTGCTCGAAACGAAAACCGTAACGGTTTGTACATTGACATTGCCGTTAGCACTGCGACAGGTACCGCAGAGCGGGAGTGTGCACTTGACCTGATTAAACGTGAACGTCGTCGTGGTGGGCAAAGGGTCAAAGCCGTCGGTGCTGATAAAGGCTACTTTGCCAGTGACTTTGCATTGGGCTTGCGACGGTTTAACGTCAGGCCTCATATAGCTGTCCGCGCAAACAAGACCGTTGCGGGGTTGGATGGGCGGACGACTCGGCATGAAGGATATGAGATAAGCCGACGGAAACGTAAACGGGTAGAAGAAATATTCGGATGGCTGAAAAGCATCGCGGGTATGCGCAAGACAAGAGTCAAGGGTGTAACAATAAACCAGACAATCGCATGCATAACCGCAGCTGGATACAATCCGATCAGAATGACAAAACTGATGCCGCTTGCTGAAGGAGTAGCGTGAAATGTGAGAGGAATACCGGGGTGCTGCCACGGAAGGCCAGACAGATCGTCTTACGAAACGCCGAATATGTCGGTCACTCTTATCAATCATTGCAGATATCTCGATTTTTATGAGTTTTTCAACAACCTGCTAAGCATGTAGTATTTATCTGGTTGCAAAAACGGCTGGCCTGGGGGATCATGCTCGGCAGAATAGATAAAACAAAGGGACAAATGGAGGCCGAGATCAGCGAGGCCGTCACACGGTTCGAAAAGGAATTCATGGGACGGGGTCCGCTGGAGACGCGTACCTATATTATCGACGACATGGTGATTGTCCGACTCAAGGGCGTGCTTACCAAGGCGGAATATCGTCTCGTCAAATCCGAGCGGAACTCCAAAGCCCGCGACCTCATCAAGCAGGTACGCATCGAACTCTTGGAGAACGGGAGGGCGCTTCTTGAGGACATTGTAAAGGATGTGCTGCGCCGCAAGGTGAAGAGCATGCACACCGACATCAGCACCATGAGCGGGGAGCGGATTATTATCCTCACCCTGGACAGGCCCGCGCTGGAAGACTGAATCGCTACGGAGCGCATTGCTGCGAGGTCTTTCAATTTGCAATCGACAATTCTTTTCTACCGCAGCGTTGGCGTTATCTTGTGACCGTTTTCACCCGTCCGCGCCCAGCATCCAAATTTCTTCTTGCCGTTTTTTTGCGGCTGTTATAATTTTGAAGCGAAACGGGAAGCCGCACGCGGGCGGACGAAGCGCCGCAGGCTGTCGCGGATTCCCCCGTACGACAAGGCTTCAAGCCCGTACGATCCTGTATCACAGGGGCGGTCCGGGGGTGACGACCAAAGAAATGCCAAGGGGCAATTCCGCGGTCTTTTTTTTTATGGTACCGGATTTTACCGGTTATGGGAAAAAACAACAAGGAGAGGAACGTCATGAATTTCACAGTCCCTTCGGGTAATAAAAGGCTTGAACAATGGGTAGCGGCCGTTTCCGCCATGTGTCAACCCGACGGAGTCCATTGGTGCGACGGCTCGCAGGAAGAATACGACGGCCTGTTCGCCGCGATGGTCAAGAGCGGCGCCGCCACGCAGCTCAATCCGGCAAAGAAACCGGGGTGTTTCCTTTTCCGCAGCCATCCGTCCGACGTGGCGCGTGTGGAGGACCGTACCTATATTGCATCGCGTTCCAAGGACGACGCCGGTCCGACCAACAACTGGATGGAACCGGACGAACTCAAGAAAAAAATGACCGGACTGTATGCCGGATGCATGAAGGGCCGCACCCTTTACGTGATTCCGTTTTCCATGGGGCCAATCGGTTCGCCCATCTCTAAAATCGGCGTCGAAATAACCGATTCGCCGTACGTCGTGGTCAACATGCGGATCATGACCCGCATGGGGAAAAAAGTGCTCGACGCCCTCGGCCCGGACGGCGATTTCGTGCCATGCCTGCACTCGGTCGGCGCCCCGCTCGCCGCGGGCCAGAAGGATTCCACCTGGCCGTGCACGCCCGATATCGCCAACAAATACATAAGCCATTTTCCCGAAGAGCGTACCATCTGGTCCTACGGCTCCGGATACGGCGGCAATGCGCTGCTCGGGAAAAAATGTTTCGCGTTGCGCATCGCCTCGGTACAGGCGCGCGACGAGGGGTGGCTTGCCGAGCACATGCTCATTCTCGGCATCACCAATCCCCAGGGAAAAAAGAAATACTTTGCCGCGGCGTTCCCGAGCGCGTGCGGCAAAACGAACCTGGCGATGATGATTCCCACTATTCCGGGCTGGAAAGTGGAGACCGTGGGAGACGACATCGCCTGGATGAAGTTCGGCCCCGATGGAAGGCTGTATGCCATCAATCCGGAATCGGGTTTCTTCGGCGTTGTACCGGGAACGTCGATGGATTCGAACGCCAACGCCATGAAGTCCATCCAGAAGAACACGATTTACACCAATGTCGTGCTCACCCAGGACAAGGACGTCTGGTGGGAGGGGATAGGGTTCGATCCGCCGGCCGGCAAGAACATCGACTGGACGGGCCAGGAGTGGGACATGACGATGAGGCGGGTGGGAGCGCACCCCAATGCCCGTTTCACGGCGCCAGCCGTGCAGTGCCCGGCAATCGATCCGTCGTGGGAGGACCCCAAAGGCGTTCCGATCAGCGCAATTCTCGTTGGCGGCCGCAGGCCTACGACGATTCCGCTGGTCCACCAAGCATTTTCGTGGAACCACGGCGTTTTTCTGGGGTCCATCGTTGGCTCGGAGACCACCACCGCGAATATCGGCGCGGTGGGCGTAGTACGGCGGGACCCATTCGCCATGCTGCCCTTCTGCGGATACAACATGGGTGATTACCTGGCGCATTGGATCAAGATAGGCACGAAGACCGAGGCCGGAAAACTTCCGAAGATTTTCTACGTGAACTGGTTCAGGAAAAGCGACGACGGCAAATGGCTGTGGCCTGGATACGGTGAAAACAGCAGGGTGCTCAAATGGATTTTCGAACGCACGGAAAATACCCCGAATGCGGTCGAGTCGCCCATCGGCTATCTGCCCGCACAGGGCGCTATCGACATCAGCGGGCTGCCGGTGGCTCCGGACGACATGGAGGAGTTGTTAAAAGTGGACAAGGCCGAATGGAAAAAGGAAGTGGAGGGCATTAAGGAACATTACAAAAAATTCGGTTCACGGCTGCCTTCCGCATTATCCCAAGAGCTTGCCGCGCTTGAAAAGAGGCTTGGTTGATGGGGTCGCGGATTGTTCACGAGGCCGGGGTTTGTTATATATTTAATGTCTCAGGCTTCCATTGCCCTGCCGGCCAGCCCAAGCTCACAAAACCTGACACCGTATTCGCCATTGAATAAAAAGGACTCACGCCGTGCCCTGGTTTATTAAAGCAAAGACCGAGGAAAAACAGCCCAAGCCGGTCAAAGACGACATCTGGGTGAAGTGCGAGTCCTGCAACGCCCACATTTTTAAGGAAGACTGGGTCAATTCCCTCAAAGTGTGCCCCAAGTGCGGTTATCACGGCAAGCTCACCGCCTACGAACGCATCGGTCAAATCCTCGACGTCAATACCTTCAAGGAAATGTTTACCAAGATAGCTCCTTCCGATCCGCTCACCTTCGTATATTCCAAGGGGAGCTATAAGGACAAGGTCAAGGAGGCGAGGGAGAAGACCGGCCTCAACGAATCGGTCGTATGCGGCACGGGAAAAATAAGCGGCATCCCGGTTTCCCTGGCGGTCATGGATTTCCGTTTTTTCGGCGGGAGCCTCGGAAGCGGGTCGGGTGAGAAAATTTTGCTCGCCGCCAATTACGCCTACGAACACAAGATTCCGTACATCATTTTTTCCGCCTCCGGCGGCGCGCGCATGCACGAGGGGATTCTTTCCCTCATGCAGATGGCCAAGACCTGCGCGGGAATCGCGCGGCTGCGCGAGAAGAAAATCCCGTTTATCTCGGTGCTTACCGATCCCACCACGGGAGGCGTGGTGGCGAGCTATGCCATGGTGGGCGACGTCAACATCGCCGAGCCCGGCGCGCTCGTCGGTTTTGCCGGAAGGCGCGTCATCGAGCAGACGATCAAACAGAAATTGCCCGACAATTTCCAGACCTCCGAATACTTCCTTGAGCACGGATTCATCGATATCATCGTCGAGCGCGGCAAGCTCAAGGCGACGCTCGCCGACATTCTCCTTTACTACGGCAGATAAACCGCGGAGCGGATATACGATATGAGCGACTATTTTGAATTTGAAAAATCCATCGCCGAGATGGAAAAGATGATCGAGAAGCTCAAGTCGATTTCCCCCGACGAGAACCATTACAGCGACGAAATCGCCGATCTCGAAAAGAAGTGTCTGCTCCAGAAGCAGGAGTTGTATTCGAACCTTACGCCGTGGCAGACCGTCCAGATTGCCCGGCACCCCAAGCGTCCGGTTTTGCAGGATTACCTGTCCCTCATTTTCTCCGATTTCATCGAGCTTCACGGCGACCGGGCCTACGGCGACGACCGGGCGCTCATCGGCGGTTTTGCCACCATCGGCAAGCGCCGCGTGATGCTCATCGGCCACAACAAGGGAAAGAACGTCGACGAAAACGTGCAGCGGAATTTCGGGCAGGCAAACCCCGAGGGGTACCGCAAGGCGCTGCGCCTCATGAGGCTCGCCGAAAAATACAATCTTCCCATCCTCTGCTTCGTGGACACGCAGGGCGCGTTCCCGGGCGTTGAGGCCGAACAGCGGGGCCAGCCCGAGGCCATTGCCGTGAATCTCACCGAAATGGCGAGGCTCGAAGTGCCCATCGTCGTGGTAATCACCGGGGAGGGCGGAAGCGGCGGCGCGCTCGGCGTCGGCGTGGGCGACGCGGTGCTCATGCTGTCGCATGCGTGGTATTCCGTGATTTCACCCGAGGGGTGCGCGTCGATCCTGTGGCGCGATTCCTCGTTCGCGCCGCAGGCCGCCGAGGCCCTCAAGATTACGGCGCCGTCCCTGCTTGCGCTCGGCGTCATAGACGAGATTATCCCCGAACCTCTCGGCGGTGCCCACCGCAACCACGACCAGACGGCGCAGGAAATAAAGCGCGCGCTTCTCAAGTACCTCAAAAAACTGAGCGCGCAGTCCGCGTCGCGGTTGGTGAGGCACCGGTTCGAGAAGTATTCTAAGATGGGGTTGTTTGCGGATTAAAGTCGCCGCGGAGATCGCAGAGAAGAAGAGGCGGAGAAAAATACGCAAGTATATTGGAATTTCCTCAGCCATTCTTAAAAAAACTCTCATTTTTTTGTTTTCTCTGCGTCCTCAGTGTCTCTGCGGTGAGTTTTCTTTTCCGGGCGACGAAAGTATTTTTAGCGCACAAACAGACAGGAAATCACAATGGCGACATCGAAAAAACAGACCAAGGAAGACAAGCTCCATCAGATACCCCTCCGCATCACCGATACTACCCTGCGCGACGCGCACCAGTCCCTGTGGGCCACGCGCATGCGCACGGCCGACATCGAGAAAATCATCGACGTCATCGACAGCGTCGGGTATTATTCGCTGGAGTGCTGGGGCGGCGCCACGTTCGACGTGTGCCTCCGCTTTTTGCGTGAAAACCCGTGGGAGCGGCTGCGGCTCATTAAGTCGAAAGCAAAGAAGACGCCGCTGCAGATGCTTTTGCGCGGGCAGAACCTGGTGGGCTACCGCAACTACGCCGACGACGTGGTCGACCGCTTCGTGGCGCTGGCATGCGAAAACGGCATGGACATCTTCCGCGTGTTCGACGCGCTCAACGACACGCGCAACATCGAGGCCGCGGTGAAGGCCGTAAAAAAACACGGCGGCCACGCGCAGGGGACCTTGTGCTATACCATAAGCCCGTTGCACACCATCAAAAAGTTCGTGGCCTACGCGCGCGAGCAGAAGCAGCTCGGCGTGGACTCCATCTGCATCAAGGACATGGCCGGGATACTGTCGCCCATCATGGCCGAGCAGCTCGTGAGCGCTCTTGTCAGGGAACTCGGCATTCCCATCCAGCTTCATTGCCACGCCAGTTCGGGCATGGCCATATCCAGTTACGTGGAAGGCGTACGCGCCGGCGCCGGCGCCATCGATTGCGCCATCGCGGCCATGGCGGGGACGAGCAGCCAGCCGCCCGTCGAGACCATGGCGGCGATATTCGCCGAGACCGCCTATCACGCCGATCTCGACCGCGAGGCCATGCTTCGCGTGCACCGTTATTTCGCCGACCTCTACCCCCGGCGCAACACCGACGCGTCGCAGGTGTTCTGCATCGATCCGCAGATTCTCATCCACCAGATTCCCGGCGGCATGATATCCAACTTCCGTTCCCAGCTCGCCAAGCAGAACGCGCTGGACAAACTGGAAGACGCGCTCGCGGAGGTCACCAAGGTGCGCGAGGACCTCGGCTGGCCGCCGCTCGTCACGCCCACCAGCCAGATTGTGGGCACCCAAGCCGTGATGAACGTGCTCGCCGGTGAGCGGTACAAGATAATACCAAACGAGGTGAAGGACTACTTCCGCGGCCTGTACGGTCGTGCGCCCGGAACGGTAAACGCGGAACTCGCGAAGAAAATACTCGGGGACGAGAAGCCGATCACCGGGCGGCCCGGCGACACCATTCCGCCGATGCTGCCGAAGGCGACCGAGGGGATAGAACCCAAGTACATCAAGAACGAGGAAGACATCATATCCTATTGCATTCTTCCGGAACCGAGCCTCGAATATTTCAAATGGCGCGATTTGCCGCCCGAAAAACGCGCTGAAACACCCGCCGACGTCGAGCTCGGAAAATTTACCGCCGCGGCCCGGGAGAAAAAGGCGTCCGCAACAGGGGAAAAGAAGGATGAGCCCCAGTCACTCGACCAGATTCTCCACCCGGAAGACTATCGAGGCCTGGGCGAGCTCCTCAACAGGGCCGGAGGCCTGCGCCTCGACGAATTGACGGTCAAAAAAGGCGACTTCACCCTGTCGTTGCGATCCGATGCCGCAAGGATTTCCGCGGTTTCAAAGTCCTCGGAACCGGAACCGGCTCCTAAAAAGGCGGAGAAGCCCGCCGAAGCTGCACCGGCGGCCAAAAAAGAAGAGAAGCCGGCTGCGGCGGCCGGGCCGTCCATCAAGGCGCCGCTGGTGGGAACCTTTTATTCCACGTCGGGACCGGGAAAACCAAAGCTTGTGAACGTGGGGGACGTGGTCGAGGCGGGGAACAAGGTGTGCATCGTTGAGGCCATGAAGCTCTTCAATGAGATCGTCGCTCCTGTCAAATGCAAAATAGTCAAGTTTCTCGTGGAAGACGGCGCGATGGTGGAGAAGAACCAGCCGCTTATCGCGATTGAAGAGATCAAGTAAGTAAACCCGGACAAGAAATCCATCCGGGAAGATAGAGCCTCTCTTACAATTCACCGTATGCTTCGACAGGCCCTAAACGGCCCCATCCGCGTCGGTCTACCGTTGTTCCCTCTTGCGTTACTCTCTTTACAAGATAGAGCCAGGTCCGCGACCTTTCCGACATGTTTTCTCGAAAACGTCCTCAGCACGTTGATACAGCCTAAAACAACCGCGGCTCCCCCAAGAGAGATGGAGTTTGCGAGTATGGCCGGAGTGACCGGGTTTCGCTCTCCGGACAGGGAATACGGTCGCGTAAGTCTTGGTTTTGCCCGCGGCTTTGAGCCGGGTTCTTCCTTCCGCTTACGTCGCGATAATAAAAATGGCCGTCCCCAAAAAATGGACGACCATTTTTATTATGGTCGGTGTGACTGGATTTGAACCAGCGACCCCTACCACCCCAAGGTAGTGCTCTAGCCGGGCTGAGCCACACACCGACGAAATTGACGTGATAAAATAATTTTCGGGCCTGTTGCCGCGGCAGAATTTCTCCGCTGTTTCGAGCGATGGGAAATCCGGTGTTGCGGATTGCAGCTTCGAATCGGTTCGCGCATACCGGGCAACTCTGCAACGCGTATCCGCGTCAACTCACTCCCGCATCCTCGCATCCACGTATTCTCGCGCCGACGCTTCAACCCTCAAACCCTCGAACTCTCTTCACGCTTCAGTCTTTCGGCCTTTTTCACTTCGCTCTCCGCCTTGCTCAGCCTGCACCCGCAATAATCCTGCCTGTAAAGCCCCATCTCCTTGCTGAGATGTATGCTTTTGAGGAATCCGTCGTTCTTTTTGAAGTTGAACGGCTCGTATCGTACGCCGAATTCCGCGGCGGCGGCGTTTCCGGTCTTGTTGAGCGTCTCTATGCGCTTGTGCGGGCTGATGCTCATGACGGTGGTGAACGCGGGCCACCCGATGTCGCGGCAGAACCCCGCGGTTTGCCTCAGCCGGAGCAAAAAGCATTGCTCGCACCGGGCGCCTCCTTCGGGAGTGTGCGCGAGCGATTGGACCGCGTCTTCCCATTCCTGCGGGGCATAGGGCGAGGCATCGAAGGGAACCTTGTAATGATCCGCTATCCTTTTCGCCTCGGCGAGGCGCTTGTCGTATTCTTGGGACGGCTGGATATTCGGATTACAGAAAAAACTGCGCAGCTCGTATTGCGCCGAGAGCGAATGCACCACCCATGCCTCATCTGGGGCACAGCAGATGTGGAGGAGAAGCTGAGGTTTCATTCGTAATTCCCCTAAAGAAAAACTTCACCACAAAGAGAACGGAGAATAATGAAACTAAACGTCTCGACTCTTCAACGCGTTTACTCATCAACGCGTCAACTCATTTCCTCATCTTCGCATGCACGCATTCCCGCATTTTCGCTTTAACGCTCCAACCCTCCTGCGTTACAGAAACGACGCGGCCCAGGCGGCGGCGCCCGCGAGATAAAACGGCGCGTCGGCAAAAATGGCGAAGAAAACGGATCTACCGTACCGATGGCCGCGGTTGAGCCGGACGAATATGTAAAGATAGAGGATGGGCACCATCTGGAAAAGAAACCGGTAATATCCCGCCCCCTTTGCCGAGGTTGGGATAAGGAGGGGTGACACGGCGTACAGAATGCAGGCGGCCGCCGTGACCGCCATTATCGCCCGGCGGGCGTGCGCTTCGCCTATGATGGTGACGAGCGTCTCCCGTCCCATGATCCTGTCTCCTTCGATGTCCCGCAAGTCGAACACCAGCGAGCGGAGGAAGGCCAGCACGAACAGAAGGGAGAAGGTGAGGGCGGTCGTCACGGTGAATTTGAAAAGCGCCGTCGCGGCGTGCGGCATGAACGTGAGTACCACGGCCCACGCGAGGGCCACGAACAGGTCGCGCGACATGGGGACGTCGTGCAGCCTGCTGTACCGGAGCAGCCGTCTGAGCGGGCGGGGAACGATGGTGAGATGATAAACGCTCCCCGCGAAGGAACCGAGCAGCATGAGGTAAAAAAGGGCCCTACTCTGCAGGGAACTCACCGCGAGAAGCGTCAGCATACACGCCGCCACCAGGATGTACAACAGCGGTTTGTTTCGGCGGTAGAAGCGGTATCTTCCTATGTCGAGGTGCTGCGTCATTTCCATGCTGCCGAGGCTGTTCCATAGGTACATGGAAAGGAAGTACAGGAAGGAGATAACGGCGCCCGCCGGTTTGGGAGGGAATTTCTGGAGCATGCATGAGACGTAGTACATGCACGCCGCGCCGGCCGCCACGAAAAGGTTGAACGACCCGAGCATATCAACGGCGTACCGGAAAATGCCCAGCGGCGTTTTTTTCCGGCTCCTGTCCATTTCCGTGAGGTAATCGGTGATGCGGGTGATCATCCAGTTCGGCGTGGACGCGCCCGCGGTGATGCCGACCACCTTCGATGAGGCGATTGCGTCCCAGTTGATGTCGAGCTCGGTCTCCACCCATTGTACCGGTTTTCCGGTTTCTCCGGCAATGGCGGCCAGCCGCTTGGTATTGGCGCTGTTTTTCCCGCCCACCACGATCATGGAGTCCACCGCGGAGGTGAGTTCGCGCGTCTCGGTCTGGCGGCGGTCGGTGGCCGAACATATCGTTTTCTTGACCACTACCTCCGCGCGCGAGGCGAAGCGTTCTCGCAGGCGGCTTGCGATTTCGTCGAACGTCTCGCTGTCGAACGTGGTCTGGGAAACGAGGCACACTTTCTCAAAGTCGGGAAGACCGTCGACGTCCTGGGGCGAGACAATCAGGTGACCCGCGTATCCGGCGTATCCCTGCAGGCCCACGACCTCGGCATGCCCCTCGTCGCCCGTAATGACGATATCGAAGCCGCGCTCGCGGTACTTTTCTATCACCCTGTGCACTGTCTTTACTTTAGGGCATGTGCCGTCGATGACATGTCCGCGCGGTTCCCATGATTGCTGCACCGCGGGCGGTACGCCGTGCGCGCTGATGAGTATGGTCGATTCCGGCGGCACCTGCTTCGATTCGTCTATCGCGGCGACGCGGCGCTCGCGGAGCATTTCCACGGTCTGGTTGTTGTGGATGAGGGGGCCCAGCGTGAGTACGCCGGCGGGGGACTTCGCGGCCTGTTCGAGCGCGATGTCCACCGCGCGGCGTACGCCCATGCAGAAGCCCGCCGACGACGCGGTGATTATTTTCATGAAGTAAAAATACAACAGGTGGCGCGCGGCTTCGTGACGGCATTAATTTTAAACGTATCGGCAGGACAAGGGCTTGCGGCGTGACCTTCCGAAACGCGATGGATTTACCCCAACCCCGGGAGGAACTGTATGGAACGTGACCTTAACAGACGCGACTTCATAAAAACGGTCGCCGGCGCCGGAGCGGCGGCGCTTTCGGCGCATGTGGGAATTGCGTTCGCGGGACAATCGCGGGGAACTCCTGAGCAAAAGGCCGCGCCGACGGGCAAGACCATCACTATGATAGCGCTGCCCTATGCCCAGGACGCGCTTGCCCCGTATATCTCGGCCCGCACCGTCGACCTTCACTACAACAAGCACCACATGAGCTATTACACCCAGCTCACGGGGTGGATAGGGACGCATCCCGAATTCGCCAACCAGACCATCGACGAGCTTATTCTGAAGAACCGGTACGGGATAGAATTCGCCGAAGCGGTGTTCTACTATTCGATACTGCTTAACAACCATAACTTCTACTGGCAAAGCCTCAAGCCCAAGGCCGGCGGAGCGCCCACGGGTGCAATCGCGGCGCTCGTCGAAGGTTCGTTCGGCTCGTACGAAGCGTTCCGCAAACGGTTCATCGACGAAGCCATGCATCTCGGCGTGGGCTGGGTCTGGGTGGCGCTCGACGGAAAGGCGCTCAAGGTATACTGGTCCGAATACCACGACACGCCGATTCTCAAGGGATACGTTCCGCTCCTTGCCTGCGACGTGTGGGAGCACGCGTATTACATGGACTACCAGAACGACAGGCGGAAGTACGTCGAAGCGGTGCTCGATCACCTGCTCAACTGGGAGTATGCCGAAACCAGGCTATCCTCCTCCGGCAGGTAGGGCAAAGAGCGTCCCGGCATCGCGATGAAACCCGCGACCGTTATTCTCGCTTCGTGCGCGCTGCTGCTTTCGGGCCTCGTTTGGGGGCAACAATGTCGCGCGGAGTTCGCGATAACCCTTTCGGTCAAGACCTACGTGTATCCTTCCGATTCGGCCGACCGTTACGGCCACGGCAAGGTGGAGGCGGTTCTGCGCTACAAGGAAGGCGCGCCCATTCCCAACCGGAGGCTCAGCCTCGAAACCACCGCCGGCGATTTCTCCTGCAAGCTTCCCGACATCGCCAACGAAGTCGATTCCTCTTCGTCCGACGAAAGCTGCTTTACCACGGATAAAAACGGCAGGGTCCTCGCGTATATCATCAACATTCCTTTCAATTCCCAGGGCATGGTAACCGCTTCGTGCTCCTTCGACGATGTGTCGGTCAAGGCGACCGGCACGTTCTGGATAAAGCGGATGCCGGTGATCAAGGCTCCGACGAAAAAGGAAAAAAAGAGTTTGTAGAAATCCCCGACAGGTTGCCGCTTGATGCGTTTCACCCGCGTTTCGTCCGTTCCGTTCGGAAGTGTCCGGTCGCGGCGGGTCTTCGGCCGCGTGCCGGCGCTCGCCGGTTTGTGCCGCCTGTTATTGCCGGTGGTTTTCCCGGCCCCGTCCTCCTGCCGCGCCGGCAACGGAGCGTTGTTCAGGTTCGGTTCATGCGATTACAGCGCAACCGCGACGTTTACCGCGGCCTGCCCCCCGGAGTCGGCCCTCGGCGCCTGTTTTTACTTTATGCACGTGCAAGGGTTCCTCGCCTGTCCGAGTCTCACCATGTCAAGGCTTTCGGAAGGCCCGCGGTGGCGTATGTACCGGTTTGCCTACAACTATATCGTCTATAGATGCACTCTCGATATCAAATACGTAATGCGAGACGACGGATCTCAGGTTCGCTACGACATGATTCAATCTCGTACGAGCAATCCGGCATTTCCGGCAATGGTGGACCTTTCGGGGTCATATACAATCGAAAAACGTTCCGGTCGCGAAGACGTATGCGTGACCTATGAACAAAAAGCGCGGATGTCGAAAAAACTCAACGTACTGTATACGACGGAAATCAGGTGGCGGACCAACGGAGTACTACGGCGGCTAAAGGCGTATCTGCAAAGGATGGGGGAAAAAGACCAATAACCGGTTTCGCATGCGGAAGTGTTTGTCCTCGTATCCGTCGCGGCCTCCCCATGCGGGCGGCCGCTCCTACGTTCCGGGAAGCCTGCCGGAAATCATGATTTTCCTTCCGGTACGGAGCAGGGTACGGGCGGTGATGTGGTTCAACGCGCACAGCGTGCGCACCGTGGTGTGGTACTGTCTGGCGATGCGGCCGAGGTTCTCGCCCCTGGCGATGACGTGCCACTTGATTTTGCGCAGTTCGGCCAGATAGGCGAAAGTGCTTTTGGTGAGGACGAGCGTATCCGATTTGAGGGTATACAAGGAGAAGTCGATCGCGTCGTTCGGATCGAACGGCTCGCCGTAGTACCGCATCTCGAAATGCAGGTGGCACCCGGTGGAGCGTCCCGTGCTGCCCCCGAGCCCTATCACGTCTCCCGCCTTCACCGTGTCGTTGGCGATCACGCATTCCCGCGACAGATGGCCGTAAATCGTCTCGAGTCCCGCTGGGTGCCGTATCACCACGACCTTTCCGTATCCGCGCCGGTCGCGCTTGGTCACCCGCACGATGCCGTCGAACGCGGCCCGTACGGTGTCGCCCTTCGCAAGCCTGATGTCGACGCCCTGGTGCCAGAGCCGGTGGCGGAGCCCGAAATTTGAAGTCACGACGTTTTTGAAGGGGTGGACGTAGAACCGGCCCGCCGCGGAGTCCTCGAGAACGAGGCGCACCGTGTCGTTCCAGTTTTCCGAGTCGAAATGGCCGCTGTTTATCTTCCAGTTGTCCCACGCAAAGGTGTCGACCGCCGGTGATTCCACGATGGTGTCGACGTCCTCCTGGAATTCACCTTCCTGGACTTCGTCGGAGTCGCTTTGTCCCGCCGCCTGTTGGATGGCGGCGGCGGAATCGGGCATCGGAACGGCGAGCGAGTCGGTAGAGCCGTACAGGAGCGCGTTCGCGGAAAATACCGCCACGAGAAAGACAATGAACAAGCCGTGCCCTCCGGTGTTTCCGCTACGGTGTTCCGCCCGGACGCGGGATGTTCGTACCGGGAGAAGTCGTGGCCGCGTGAAGCGCATTACGGGGTACCTATAACCCTTGAGATGTGACGACCTTGATGACTTTTCCGGGAACGAGGACCGTGTCGGGCGCGAGCATGTTTTCCTTGGAAAGGCTGTCCACCGAAACCCCGAACGCGGCGGCGATGCGCGGAAGGGTGTCACCGTCCTTGACTTTATAGTAGATGACGCCGGTATCCTTGACGCCGCCCGACAGGTTCGACGCCGATTGCCGGGGCATCGGCGGGATGAGAAGCGTATCACCGGCCCGGACGCCGAGCACGTCGGTGATACGGTTGAGCGACATGAGCGTGTCGACGGTCACCGAATACCTGAGCGACAAGCGGAAAAGATTTTCCCCTTTTTCAACCACGTGAACGCGGGCGGCGCCGTATACTTTCGCCGGAGCGGACGAGTCGGGCGCGGGTATGGCGGGTGCCGCCGCGGCCGGGGTGCTTGCGGCCTGCGGGGCCGCCGGAACCTTGACGATGAGCGTTTGGCCTATCTTGATTATCGGATGCGCCATATTGAGGCCGTTGAGTCTGGCAAGCTCGTCGATGGTGAGGTCGTAACGGCGCGATACCGAAAACGGGGTATCTCCTATTTCCACGAGATGGGTTTGCAGGACGGCAGGAGCATCGGCCGGTTGCGGGACTGGTCCGCCCATCTGCGGCGCCGGCAGGGTTCGCGCGGCCGCGACGGCCGGCGGCGGTGTTTCGGCGGCGGGAATCGGCTGCGGCCTGCTCACGAGGAGTATCCTGCCCGGGCGAAGGATCGTTTTACCGGTAACGTGGTTCCAGCGGCAGAGCTGCGAGACGCGCACGTGGTAGCGCCGCGCGATTCTTCCGAGGTTGTCGCCGCTGCGCACCCGGTAACGAACCGATACGCCCGCATATTCGTAATCCGACATGTCGAGCGCCTTTATCTCCGCTTCGGGCGGGGCGGAATAGACGACGTTTGCCGGGAGCGGGACCGCGGAAACCGGGATAAACAGGTGGCGGCCCGCCGTCAATGTTCCGCCGCTCACGCGGTTGATTGACGAAAGCGCGTCGGCCGCTACGTTGTACCGCTCCGCGAGCCCCTCGACATCGTCGCCGCGCTTGATTTCGTACCGGTACCACCGGACCAGCTTTTCCGGCGGCAGGTTTTCGTAAAAGGCCTTCCAGCCCGCTTTCGCCCCGGCGGGAAGGTACACTATCACCCCATCGGTGTCGAACGGGGTGCACCAGCGCAGAAGGTGCGGGTTAAGCGCCGAAAGCGTCTCCCCGCGTATGCCGAGCCCCTGGGCGATGTCGGCCAGGCTTATGCAGTCCTTCACGCGCACCGTGTCGAGCGGAAAACCGCCGGCTGCATCGAACGCCGCGCCGAAGCATTTCGGGTTCTTTGCTATTGTCAAGGCCGCGAGGTAGCTCGGGACGTAGTTGCGGGTCTGCCTGGGAAGGCGGTTAAGCAGCCAGAAATCGTTCGTCTTGTGCCGGGCGATGCAGCGCGAAACGCCGTTTTCCCCGCAATTGTAGGCCGCGAGCGCGAGATGCCAGTCGCCGAAATCGCCGAACAGCTTCTTGAGGTAGCCCACCGCCGCCTCGGTGGACCTGATGGGGTCGCGGCGCTCGTCGATCCAGAAATTCCGCTTGAGGCCGTACAACTTTCCCGTGGAGGCGATGAACTGCCATATTCCCGAGGCGTTGGCATACGAATAGGCGAGCGGGTTGAACCCGCTTTCGATGAGCGGGAGATAGGCGAGATCACCGGGCAGGCCGCTGTCGGCGAACATTTTTCTCATGAAGGAGAGGTAGACGGGAGCCCTGGTGACCCACTTGTCTATCGTCACGTCCCTGTGGCGGACGTAGAAGGACAGGGCGCGCTGCACGCGCTGGTTCCACACCATCGGCACGTCGTATTCCACGCCTTTCTGGCAGGCTATGGCGGCGAGCGCGGCGCTGTCGAGCGAGCCTGCGCCCGCCGAGTCGATGGAACGCATGAGCTGATCCTGGAACGCGGCCGCGGCTATCTCCTCCGGCAGGGGCCAGGAAGCGGGCATGCTCTGTTTGTAAACGGCCGCGATCCTGGCGAAGTACGCGGTTGAAGGCAACTGCTCGGAGCCTTCATCCGCGTTCTCGTCCATCGCCTCGGCGGCGCGCACCGCCAGGCGCAGGGCGGAGTCCGCCGCGACGAAATCGCCGTCGTCGCAATACGATTGGGCCTCGTCGATGATATCGGCCGGCTCTTCGAATACGGTATCCTCGTCGGCCGCGTCGGAGGCTTCCGCCGCGAGACCGGAATCGGCGGCGGGAGCCCCCTCCGCCTTCTTTACGCGGGCCGTCTGGCTGTCGGTCGGGGTAACGGACGCGGGCGGGGAAGCGGCGGGACCGTGAACGTGCCCCTTTGTCGAACCGCATGCCGCGGTGAGGACGAGCACAACCATCGCGGGCAATACGCCGCGAAGAAGGAGGGTTGGAGATTTACTAATGATAAAAAGAAGCACTCTCCATCCTTAAAAAACGGTACGGGATAAATATACTTTAACGCCGGGGCGGGGTTGCGCGACGGGACGGGGAAAAAAGGCGGCGGAATCACGCGCCGTTCCTCGCGTAATGGATTCTGCACAGGTAACTGTTGAGCAATTCGACCTTCGTGATCCTAAAGGTCAGGGTGGGTTCCAGGGTGTCGAAGAGGGGCACGCCCCTTCCGAGAACGTGGGACGTTCTCGAAATTATCAGCTCGTCGAGCATGTCTTCCCGGAGAAACGACCGGATGGTTTTCCCGCCGTCCACGTAGATGTTTTTGAAACCGTCCCGGTGAAGCCGTCCCACCACGTCCCTCACGTTTCCCGAAACAAGAAAACACCGACCGGCGAGCCGTTCCGGAACCGCCGTGAGCGTGGTGCTCAGCACATACACCGGCTTCCGGTACGGCCATTCCGGAAACGCGGCGGCCGTCTCAAAGGTGTTTCTTCCCATCAAGACGGCGTCGATTCCCTCCATGAATTCCGAGAAGCCGTAGTCGCCGTTCGATTCGTTTGGAATCGATAAGAGCCAATCGAGCTTCCCGTCGCGATCCGCTATGAATCCGTCCAGGGAACAGGCGATGTATGCGATGTTTTTCATGTTTTAGGCGGGAAGGGGGGCGGATTGAACCGCGGAATCTTAACGGAAACGTCTTCCGTGGCGAGCTTGTCGAACCATCCCCTCAACGCTTGCCCCCTCCGCTCGTCGTCCTTTCCAGCACTTCCCCCAGTTCTTCCTTCGAAAACGGCTTCTTTATTCTGTCCCTGAATCCGAACGTCTTCGGGTCGGTCATTACCGGGTCTTCGGAATATCCGCTCGACGCACTCAAGAAATAGACATGGAAACGTTTGCACAACGGATGCACTGGCCGGATTGCCGACATGACGGTGCGAGTTTACACCGACGGAGGCATCAAACCGGACATGGCATCCGTTGTGCCGATGGTGCACCGCGCCTTTATCGATTTCAAATTTTTTTATCAACTTTTTTAAAGTAAAGTTCAGGCAGAATAATTTTTGCTTCTGATTCCGCCCCTTCTCTCAGCCAGTAGAGAATAAAGTTTACTTTCGCGCTCTTTAATTCGTAATTTGTCCTTCTTATATTATCAATTTGCCTGACGAATTGGTGTGAGAATTTCAAAACCGATTGCCCGTTCGAGTTCAGGCATTCATGTCCCTTCACGACTAATGCATCTCCGCTTGTAAGTTGAGAAATCAGCCGTTGCCTGTCGATAAAATAGTCCAGCCAGACATCCTTGAACGTGAGGTTCATTACCGCCTCATTTGGCGGCGAATACGTATTCTTATCCTCAAGACGTTCCATGTTTTCTACTGAAATAGGGTCAAGGAAGTGTGAGTTCAGATGAATAATCAGGTTCTTCTTTGCTCTTGTCATGGCAACGTACAACTGCCGTCTGGCCTCATCCGTGGCCGGGTTGCAGTTCTGAAGCATAAGAAAAACGTTATCGAATTCTTTCCCTTTCGCTTTATGAATGGTTGAAACGAAAATTGTGTCCCCGTTTTCGCCATAAAAATCCTCCAGACTTGATTCGCGGACGAAGACCTCCAGATCGGACTTGTATTTCTTTTTTGGGTTGGTCGCTTCAAAATCTTTGATGATGTTGTTGCATATTTCCAATTTCGTGCTGTTGCGGAACGTGCTTTTCAATTCTCCCGCGGCTTTTGCCCAAACATCATCGCTGATGACGAAAACATCATCAGCCAGGTTGAGGCGGCTTAAAAAGTATCTGACTTCCAGAAGATTATACAGGTTAAAACCGTCGTTTGTCTGGACCAGTTTCGCCGGCATACCTTTTTTCAAGAGCAATCCGGTAATCTGCAATGCTTCTTCATTTGTTTTTGTGAGTACACAGGCAGTTCCTGAGAGCGGCGTAGCGAGGATGTCGCGCACCAGCGGGGTAATCAGATTGTCGCTTTGATAACGGACCAGCTTTATTCTTCCGTTGTCGGTTTGCCGGGCAATAATCGGCGTATTTTTCAACCGGTGCCGAACCTGTTTCACAAACCGGTTGCTGAACTCGACAAGATTGCTTTTGCTACGGTAGTTCTCGACCAACTCGTATTTGACCGCTTTGTTCTCCCGGATGAACCGTTCAAGATATTTTGAACTTGCTCCTCTGAATTCGAAAATATTCTGGTCGTCATCGCCAACCGCGATCACCCTCATCTCTTCGTTCTGTTCCATCAGTGCATGTATCAGGTTGAACTCATCCTCGTCCATGTCCTGTGCTTCATCAATCACCAAAACGGCTTTCGTTATCCGGCTTGCTTCAACGTTTTTGTTCTTGATATGATCGACCGTCATCTTTAAAATCTCATCCGATTTTTCCAGACTCCCCACCTTGCCCAGCAAGTCGAAACAATACGAGTGGAATGTTTTTATCTCGACGAAGTTTGCCGCGTTGCCGATCAGCGCAAGCAGACGCTTCTTGAATTCCGTCGCCGCCGCTCTGGAAAAAGTAAGCATCAGCAACTGCTCGTGTTTAACATCTTCCATCAAGAGGAGGGAGGCAAGCTTGTGCACCAGCACCTTTGTTTTGCCGCTTCCAGGCCCTGCGGCAACGACAATGTATCTGGACTCATTGTCGTTGATGATTTTCAATTGCGTTGGCGACAATTCTCCAAACAGCTGTCTGAATTTGGAGCGAGTCATCTTCAGTTTGAGATCGCCGGCCCTGCTTCCCGGGAAATATTTCTGCAGAAAAGAATAATAATTCAAATGGAAATAGTCCTCCACAAATTGAAGCGCGGCCCTGTAGTCGTCGATCATTTTCTTGGCATATTCACCCACGATGTGGATTTGCTGTACCTTGTTTTCATAAAATTGACTCAGTTTGACATAGTCGTCTTTGGTATATCTTTTCTTATTGTCCTGTTCAACACGTTCAATGGTCAAACGGTTATAGACAACCAGGAAACCGCCTTCTATCTCAATCGCCGCGATTCGTGACAGATAAAACAATGCGTCTTCAATGTCGTCAATGCTTACGGCAAGCTTGAGAAGAGAGGGGAAAACTTCATAAGCGGTTTTCAGTTCGTGAATGGAAAATTCTACCGGCGCCTCTTCTTTGCGCGGGTCCTCACCTGAAGCATTCGCATTGACTTTTTCGTAAAGGTATTCAACTATGAACCTTGCCAGCACCTGGCGCTTTTCCAGCTTATCTTTGAGCAATTTCCTGGGGAACAGGTAAACAGCGGCAAAATGATTTTTGGAATACTCCAGGTTCTGCCGCTTGATCCAATTCTTGATGGCCCAGAAGTTGAAGATGGTTTTGAGTTTATCGGGAGTTACATCCCTGCAGCCTGCCGCCTCGGCTTTTTCGTTCAATTCCTTGATATGAAATGTTTTTTCCTCTTCTTCCAGAACGGTAAGCAGAAAACTTTCAATTCTTCCGAACGCTTCAACGATGCCGAGCGACCGGTTTCCGTTTTCACTTTTCCTTATAAAAGCCGTCAGGTCCTTTGTGTCGGCAAGGATTTGTTCTTCGCGAAGAAGATTTACAACGTTGATCACTTCCCCCGTTACAATCCCCAGATGGTCGCTGATATAATCTATCCTTGATTCCGCCGTTTCATCGGATGGCTGCTTCCTGCTTCTGCTCGAGAAAAGCTTCTTGATAATCCTTATCCCGGTCTCTTTCTGCTTTTCCGCAAACCTTTTTGAGGCATTGATCTTATCAATCGCCTCCTGCGCATTTTTGCAGAGAATGCCGGTGGCGAAAATCCTTGGCATGTTCTGCCCACGTTTCAAATAGCCGGCCTCCTCCAATGCCGCAATGGCCGTTATTACTCTTGTTTCTATCTCGGCCACATTTTCATCCCAACCCGCTTTTCTAGCAATTTCCAAGGCCGAATTGGAAACCGTGGAACGGAATTGCGTTATCTCTTTTACGGCCTTCCAAATCTGCTGGATCTCTTTTATGCAAAGTTTGGTCTGGTTGAGCAGGATGAAATGTTTTGAAAGGTCTTCCTCGTTGAACAGCACGAAGCAATCGGCGGCTATGTTTTCGTCCCGGCCCGCCCTGCCCGCCTCCTGGACATAATTTTCGAGCGAATCGGAAATCTCATAGTGGATCACCATCCCCACGTCTTTTTTGTCCACTCCCATGCCAAAGGCCGAGGTCGCCACCATGATTTGCACGCCACCCTCGATAAAAGCATTCTGGTTGGCGGTTTTCTCCCTTACATCCATCTTGCCGTGGTATGGTTTGGCACTGAACCCGTCTTCGATCAGTCGCTCTGCAAGTGAATATGCTTTTCGTGTTCTTGAAACATAAACGATAGTCGGGCAATTCTTCTCTTCAATCAAATCCCTGACCGTCTGATATTTTTCCTCTTCGTCCCCTTTTTCGAACACCTTGTAATGAAGGTTTGTCCTTGATGCCTTTGAAGTGAAAAGCTCGAGGTCGATCGAAAGCTTTTCCTTGAAATAGGCCTGGATATCGGCAATGACCTTCTGCTTCGCCGTTGCCGTGAAGCAAGAAACAGGGATGGTGTCCTCAAGATTCTTCTTTTCCCGGATTCCCCTGATGAAATCACCGATGTACAGGTAATCGACCCTGAAATCCTGGCCCCACGAGGAAAAACAGTGGGCCTCGTCTATCACAAAGCGGACAAGCTTTCTGCCCAGCATCAACCGCTCGATTGATTTGGAGCGCAACGACTCCGGGGAGATGTACAATAAAGAGGCCGAACCGTCCTCGACCCTCTCAAATGATTTCGCCCTTTCAATCGGGTCCAGCAGGCCGTTTATGGTTACGGCCTCGGTAATTCCTTGTTTTTCAAGGTTGTCGACCTGGTCTTTCATAAGCGATTGCAGGGGGGATATTACAACCGTCAATCCATTTGAACTTTCACCGCTGATTAATGCGGGTATCTGGAAGGTGATAGATTTTCCCCCGCCGGTTGGAAAAACGGCAAGCAGCGATTTATTGTCAACGGCCGCCTTGACCGCCTTCTCCTGCAGTGGTTCCCCGCCATAGGTCCTGTATGAATCAAAGCCGAAAAATCTTTTCAGTCCTCTGTGTATATCCAATGCGTTATTGCAATAGTCACAACCGGGTATGCACGGCTTGTTCCGCAAACGGAACATTATCCTTTCAACGTCAGGATAATTCTTCAGTACCCAGGGCGGAGTGATTGAATGGATTTCCCGGTGACGGACGAAAGAGTCAATCAGGGACAGACAGTAGGCAAGTTCAATGGGACGCCCTGTGATAATTTCCGCCAGGCCCGCATTTTCGCAGATGTCCTTTTTAAACCTGGCGGGGATCAGGTCTTCAGTGCCGGTGCCGCAACCGTCATACGCAATGAAACGGAAAAAAGCTCCGAACTCTTCTTTATCGTTGAGCAGCAGATAGAAAATTTGTTTAAGGGCTTGGTCGGTTTGCTCGAAAGCGGCAACTTCGTCGTTGAATAAATCCTTCGCCTTGATCGAGTCATTCAAGGGATTGTTCGTGCACTCCGATTGAAGCTTGTCGTCCTTTAACAAGGCATGATACGGTTTGGTGGGAAAAAGCAAAGGGGAAAGGAACAATGTGTCAATGATGTTCGCTGAATATATTCCCGCATCATTCAGCGCTTTCCCGATGTACTTCACGTCATGGTTGAGGATGTTGTGGCCGCAGGCGAATTGCGTTCCGTTGAGAAACCGTATGAAATCGGAAACCGAAGCCTTGTGAAAGATGTTTCCATCGTTCTTGATACATCCAATGTCAAGAAGCTTGCCGCTATTGGGCTCAACTTCGGTGTCGATGAAGGCAATTGAGTTCATTTTTTCAATGTATCAAAGAAGCTGATGTGTTTTCAAATCCTTTGCAGTTTCTTTTGGCATGTGCTCCAACGCTCCACGCACCGCCCGCCGTGCCCGCCCAATATCTCGCCACCCGACGGAAGCCACGACGGAGTCTTCGACATGACTGGCTGACATGACGTGGCGAAACCGTCATGTCAAGCGGGCATGGCGCGGCTGCGTGTGTTGTTTGCTTTTTGGGCACCCCTTGTCTTTGCGACGCGCGATTCTTTTTGTGTTTGATTTTTGGCGGTGGCGTTCTGTTTTACATGCCCATGCTATGCAAGTTCGATGTCTGCGTAACCACCTTCTTTGCGTGCAATAATAAAATTGACGTTATCACCGATTTTTAATGATTGCTTAGCCTTTGGAGTTAAAAAACCTTCAACCTGATTGGAATAAACCAGAAAACCTTTCCTTGACTTCGAAACAACGCGGCCAGAAATGATGTCGCCATATTCCACATTATCCAGATGCTTACTTAAGAAGGATGTTCTGGAAACATGAATGATGCGGTGTGAATCTCTAAAATCTGATATTATAAAGTTGTAAAGTGCATTTGCGTCAAACATTAGGGCAATTGTCTCTTTAGAGAAATGAATCAAACGAGAAATATCATTTTTGTGCAAACTTGCTTGTGCCTGAACACCATCAGGGGTTGTAAGGGAAACAAGAACGCAAGAATTCTGACAAGATACGATTTTGCCTTCGATGGTGTCGCCCGGATTGTACGATGACCTAAAGTGCTCATAATTATTGGGAATGGCCATTTTCCTACTAACAATAACGTTATCAAAACGCTCGTCGTATCCTATAACAATTGTTTGGTGAACTGCGTTAACATCCATGAAATCTTGTGGGTCAGAACAGTAGGCCCATGATATTTCATTTATAGGCAAAAAGGACCGTATATTATTTCCAATGGTACCGATGCATCCGAAGGGGGCAAATTCCTTAACCTTGAAATCGCACTTGCAGTTGTTATTAGAGGAGAAAAAGGCTTGGGCTGGGCTAGCAATAAGTTGTCTCAAACTTAAAAGTGCGAGTCGCTTTTGCACATCAAAACATATTAGTTTGCCTTTTAAGTCTTGTCCAACAGAAAAGTTAGCAAAGGACGGGGGAGCGGATTGTGGATCGCTAGGCCAAGTCAATTCACGGCTTGTTAGACGAACCTCGATTCCAGGACGAATTTCACATATAAGAAACGCTTCGCGTATTTCTCTAACAATACCATTTACAACCTGCCCAACTGCAAAATCCTGTGCATTTGACCACGGGTCTTTAAGGTCTGGCAAGTCACAAATAATATTGGCGTGAGGGGCATCGAACTCTAGTAATCTTACTTTTATAGAATCACCAACCTTATATTGATTGGCTAATCTTGCAAATCTGCTTAACATAGCTTTTCTGGCAGGTAAAAAGCCTTTTACTTTCAAATTTGGCAAATCAATTACAATACCAGTGTCAAAATCATCTCTTGAAACGATTTTTATAATTTGGCCTGAAATCGATTGCCCAAGTTTATCTTGCAATTCTGAATTTATTTCTTTAGGATCACTTTGCGTCCCAACGCATGAAAGAACTATGTTTTGTGCTGAAACGTCAACAGATTTGGGGATTACCTCAATATCTAGGTTGGGTCTAAAATACAGGTCGATACGCGGTATAGCAATGGAAGATAATTCGGTTTTTGGAATTATTACCTTTAAACCATAAGCGTCAACCTGAATTGATTTATCGGAAACGTCTTCAACAGTTGCAATAAACCGAGTGTTTGATTTTGAATGGGATTCAATCCTTTCGAAGGCTTTTTGACGAATGGTCGTTGGCTCAGGTCTGAGCGGAATACATGTGATCGTTACAGGCCTTTCGTTATAGACTCGTTTAAGTGTAATATTTTTCGATAACTGTTCAAAACATTCCGTTTCTAAAAGCTTGGTTGCGACATCTTTTGCTATTTGGCTTTTATAATAGTTTCGCGCTAACAAATATATTGTTCGTATTCCATTTGAGGAATAGCGATTGGCCCAACGAATATAGGGTTCTATCCCAAATTTCAGATATGTTTTTTCATCTGCAATTAGAATTAATCCAACTTTTAGGTGATTACGCTCGAAAAATAGAGGTGCATGCTCTTGGAATTCCCTAGTGGCTATATCGTAAACCCAAGATAAGAAATCCTCTGCTTCTTTTTCGTATTCCGCGCGTGGAGGGGTTGTAACAAGTGCCTCTCCAAAAAAGAGTAATTCCTGCAAAAAAACTCGCTTCAATAACCCACTTTCATCAATGTCCTCAAGTTTGTAGTAAACATCCCGAGACTCCTGATCTACCTCTGAAAAACGGTTGTTGAAAATTGTCAAGGCTTGACGCTTAATCTTTTCTATCAGGTCTTTTGTTATTATCAAGTCTATTGCAGTAGCAGTTTGGCGTTTCAGAAATGGTTTAGTCTTATGGATAAGCGCCGTATTTACAAATTGTGTCGCTGCATTAATCAAATTCAAATCATGATCTTTCAAGTCAAAGCTCATTCTTATAATTGCTTTACCGGGCTGAATTAAGGATTTTGCGTTGCCGCTATTAACCCACTGCACGTGACACTCTGGAAGAAACGGGGTGGTAAGGCCCTCATTAAAATGTGCGGCATAGGTGTTCAGTATTCCTTCAAATTCACATTCAACGTTCTTTTTACGCAACCATTTTGAGATAAAGGCAATCGGCCTCGTTAAATCGCTGAATAACTTCTTAATTTCCGAATATTTTGCAATAGTAATAATTGCCCCAAGGATAAGTCCAATTACTAGGATAGAAAAGGGGATTCCAAACGCCGAGCACCAACTTTTAATGGTTTCAATTGATGGAATACTCATTTTGTACCATCCTGTTTAAGAGAATAGGCTTCTACACATGAAGGCTTATTGCAAACGTAAATAACTTTCTTATCTTCTTGCGGTACTATAATGCTAATATTGTTAAACAGGATGGTATCGTTACAGATATTGCAGAATCTTTCTCCAGATTCTATCTTCGGTAATTCATTTAAGGACCCAAGCAGATTAATTAATTCTTCGTCAAATACGGCTAGGACGCGTTCTTGTTTCTTCATAGGTACCTACCTTGAAAAACGTTTATTTGATTTGCTTGAATTCATTCTTGAATTCGCCACCGCCGACTTGTTTTATCCTTCTTTATTCTCTCGCGCCGCTCTTTAGGGTGCCAAATTGCAAACAACTTCAGGTATAATGCTATCATTATTCATCCCTTTTCGTCACATTATACGCTATATACGCTATCACCTGCATTATATCTCCCTCCGCGGTACATATTCCGCAGGTCTGCGTGCGCCGGTGAGCATCGAACCCTTGTTATAGCCGACCTGCCTCACGTGGGTATATTGTCCGGCCCCTTTCCTCAATATAAAAAACCCGTCCCTGTAAAACAACTAATTCCCGCCGCCGGGGCCTTCACGCGTGTCCGCTTCGCGGGCAATCGTGCGCAAGTTCGTTCGGCGGCCGCGCCGGACATGCATTTTTGGCGCGGGGAATGTATCTTATTGGGAAGCCGCGGGTGCGTCGCGCCGAGGCGTGGCGCGCGGGGCTTCCCGCGCATCTTCCAATTTATCAAGGATTTGGTATGGATTACAACAAGGACAAAGCGGACGAGCTGGCCCTTGCCCTGCTGTATCTGACTTCCTTCAAGTCGGACACGGGCGTGCGGGCGTGGAAGGGGCTCGAATGGGCCACCATGGAGCGCCTTTTCAACAAGGGCTACATCGGCAATCCCAAGAGCAAGTCGAAATCGGTCGTGCTCACCGAGGAGGGGGCCAGGCTTTCGGAGGAGCTTTTTAGGAAGTACTGCGGCTGATTCCGGCATCGAAAGACCGTCCCATGCACCTTACGAAAGTCGTGCTGCGGAGCGAGGATTTCCCCGCGCGCGACGTATATCCCTTCAACCTTCCCGTGTTCAGCGCCACCCGGAGCATCGAGTTCACCTCGCCGGTCACGTTCTTCGTGGGCGAAAACGCCACGGGCAAATCGACCCTGTTGCACGCCATGTCCAAACGGTGCGGCATCTACGTCTGGGGGGAGGACTCGGGCCGGGCGAGGTGCGAACATAACCCGTGGGAACGTTCCTTCTTCCGGTTCGTCGACGTCGAATGGGAGAACGGCCGCGTTCCGGGTTCGTTTTTCGGTTCCGATCTGTTTCGCAACTACGCGGCCATCGTCGACGAGTGGGCCTCCACCGATCCCGGTCTCCTGGAATTTTTCGGCGGGAAGTCGCTGGTAAGCCAGTCCCACGGCCAGTCGATACTGTCTTTTTTTAGGGCCTGCTTCAAGGTGAAGGGCCTGTATTTCCTTGACGAGCCGGAAACCGGGCTGTCGCCGTCGAGCCAGCTCGCGCTGTTATCGCTGCTGTCCGAAAACGCCTCGATGGGACACACCCAGTTCGTGGTCGCCACGCATTCTCCCATCATTCTCTCGTGCCCTTCGGCCGTGCTGTACAGCTTCGACTTTCCCGACATAAGGAAGATCGACTACAAAAGTTCGGGCCATTACCGGCTGTATAGGGAATTTTTCGACCGGGTGTGAGGGAACGGCGGGCGGGCGCGGTCTTTACTAAAGAAAATCTCCGCGCTATGGGCGGATGCTGTAGTCGTCCGACAGGCCCAAGCCGGTCGGATGCATGAGATTGTAGCGGGGTTTCGCCCCCGCACGACGACCTACTTTTTTCTGCAGCGAAAAAAGTAGGCAAAAACGCCGCCCCTCAGCGCCGTCTTATCCCTCGGCGGTCGGGCCGCTCGTGAACTCGCCCGGCTGGGGAGAGAAAAGATTAGCGTGCTCGGACGGCACGAGCGGCATGTCCTCCTGCCTCGGGGCCGGCGCTGAGGGGATAAAAAATACGGCGCACTTTGAGGGCGCTCAATCAATGCCGCCAGCATAGCAGGTGGAGTCCTTTACAAAAGGCTTTTCCGGTTGTTATATTTATAGCGTTGGCCGCGCATGCGGCCGCCCTCAACCTACAAACAAAAGGAGCGATTCGTATGTCTCACAGCCAGGACATGAAAAAGGAAGCGAAGAAACAGCCCGCAAAAAGCCTCAAGGAAAAAAGGCTCGAAAAACAGGCCAAGAAGGCGGCCAAACACGGCGGCAGCATCCAGTCCGCGGGCATATAATCCGAATACTTCCATACGGCAGGTTCGAGGTCTGAGGCGGGCGGGGCGTATCGTTTTTCGCGCACCCACGGCGGTGCACGTTCCGCTTTCAACCGTCAACTTCAAACTTTTCGACTTTCAACTTCTTGCGTACACCCCTTTTCCCGGATTCCGCGTGGAAAACGTCCGTTTTGCGACAGGCCGCGGCATCTACGACACGGCGGTGCTCGAAGAAATACCGCGGGCGCGGCGTTTCGTCTGGATGGGGACGAGCGATTTGAAGGATCTCCACGTGGCGAAGCGGGGGCGCATGGTGCCTTTTCTGGAGCTGCTATCGGACTGCGCGCAACGCGGGGTGGAACTGCGGCTCATCCACGCGAAGGAGCCGGGCCCGGCGTTTCGCCGGGACTTCGACCGGTATCCCGCGCTTATCGACGGCATGGAACGGATACTGTGCCCGCGCGTGCATTTCAAGTGCGTGGTCGTCGACGGGACCTTTGTATATCTGGGGAGCGCCAACCTCACGGGCGCGGGCATGGGCGCCAAAAGCGACCGGCGCCGCAATTTTGAAATGGGAGTCGTCTCCTCCGACGCGGCGCTGGTGCGCGCCGTGATGGACGAGTTCGACGCGGTGTGGATGGGACGGCGCTGCGGCGACTGCGGCCGCAAGCGGTACTGCGCCGATTTTGGGGACATCGAATGACGCGAAACGCGGCCTTCGTACTGATAGGACTCTTCGTCGCGGTGCCCGCGTTTTCTACCGATTATTTCGCGGTCGCGGGCGACGTGGGTCAGTATGCCGTGCCGGCGGCCGCGCTGGGGATTGCGATCTGGAAAAAGGACTGGAAGGGCTGCCTTCAATTCTGCGAGGCGTACGCGGCGACCCTCGCGGTCGCCTACGGCCTCAAATACACGGTAAACGAGACCCGTCCCGACGGCGGTACGCGCTCCTTCCCGTCGGGGCACACGGCGAGCGCGGCCTGCGGCGCGGCGTTTCTCGACATACGATACGGCCCCGCGTGGGGCCTTCCGGCATACGGCGCCGCGGCGCTGGTCGGAATGAGCCGCATCGAGTCGAACAGCCATTATCCGCTCGACGTGGTCGCCGGCGCGGCCATCGGCATACTGGCCAACGTCGCGTTCACCCGCGCGCGGATACCGCACGCGAGCGTCGCGCCCGTGTCGGTGCCCGGGGGCTTCGGCGCCGTCGCAACGTTCAACTGGTAAAGGAACCGCGTTCATGGACACCCTTCCGCTTGTTTCCACCGATACGAACCTTTTCGAAAACGTGAGGCGCCTCGCCGCGGAAACGGCGCTGGACGAGTTCACCGCCGCGACGCTCGTGGATCCGGGCCACGCCCTGGGCATCCTCAACCTGGAGATGCCGGAACTCGTCTGCATCGACTTCGCCGACGCGAACTTCGACTCGTTCTCCCTCCTTTCGGACATCATGGCCGACCCCTGGATTTTCCACGGCGGAATCATCGCGTTGTGCGAAGGGTACGAGAATTACGCGCGGATCGAGGAGACCGAAGGCGCGAACATCATCGTGGCCATCATGCACGAGGACCTCCGGCGCCGTTTCCCGAAAATCCTCGACATAGTGCGGCACAACAGGCGCATCCTGTTTCAGCGGGACCTCGGCGTCGACATCGTCTCGAACATCTCGGGATCGTTCAAGCTCGAAAACGACCCGCTCGAGGCGAGCTGCTTCGCCAACCTCATCAGCAACTTTCTCTGCAACGCAAACCGGATAGGGCAAAAGGACAAGCCGGTACTCACCACGGCGGTATTCGAGATGCTCATGAACGCCATCGAGCACGGCAATTGCGGCATCACCTACGAGGAAAAATCGGCGTGGCTGGACAAGGGGGAGCCTATTCAGGCGCTCATCGACATCAAGAACGGCGACCCCGCCGTCGCGCGAAAACGGGTGACGTTCGAATATTCGATCCTTCCGGAGTGCGCGCGGTTTTTCATAGCCGACGAAGGCGCCGGGTTCGACTGGCGCGGGTTTTTGAGCGGGGAGCGCCGGACCGACGAGCTTGCGCTGCACGGCCGGGGAATTCTCATGGCCAACCACCTCATGCGCAACCTGCGCTACAACGAGGCCGGAAACGAGGTGAATTTCGAGATAGCCTACCGCAAGGACGTGAGCGTGACGACGCCGGAGCTCTTCCGGTTCATAGGCCCGCGGGACGTGAACCCCGGCGACGTGGTGTTCGGCCACGGCGAGCCGGGAAATTTCATGTACTACATCGTGAAAGGGCAGTACGACGTGATCGTCAACGGGACGGTGATGTCGACGCTGTCGCCCGACGACGTGTTTATGGGGGAGATGTCCTTTCTTCTCAACAACAGGCGCAACGCGACCGTGCGGGCGAAAACGGAGGGTACCCTCATTCCCGTCTCCAAGGACGATTTCGTGAAGGCGGTCAAGCGGAAGCCGCATTACGCGCTCTTTCTGGCGAGGCTGCTCGCGCAGCGCATCGAGCGGTCGAACCGGCGGGCGTTCGGGGTGTAAGGTGATTACCGTCGCGCCGGGTTGCTTTCTTGACGAAGACGAGCTTTCGTTTTCCTTCGCAAGGTCGGGCGGGCCGGGCGGCCAGAACGTCAACAAAGTCTCTACCGCCGTGAAACTCAGGTTCGACGCGGCGCGCTCGCCGTCGATGTCGGGCCCCGTACGCGCCCGGCTCCTGGCGCTCGCGGGTTCCCGCGCGACCGCGGACGGGGTCATCGTCATATCGGCGAGCAGGTTTAGAACCCAGGAAAGGAACAGGCTCGACGCGATTGAGCGTCTGGTGCTTCTCGTTAAAAAGGCCCTCGTCGAGCCCAGAGAGAGGAGGGCCACCAGGCCTTCCCATGCTTCGCGCGTGCGAAGGGTGACGAGCAAACGTTTGCATGGAGCGAAAAAAAGGCTGAGGGGCGGCGCGTGTGCCGAATGTGAATAGCATCGCCCGCTTTTAGTTCATGAGATATTCCCCGTCTTTGGTTTCGCGGTGGAAAATAAGATGAACTATATTAACATTTGGAACATTCTGCAACGACAGTGATCGGAGGTGTTTGTGAACATCATAGAAACGCGGGGCCTCATAAAGGACTACGCGCTCGGCAACACCACGGTGCACGCGCTGCGGGGGATAGACCTTGCCATAGAAAAAGGGGACTTCCTCAGCATCGTGGGACCGTCGGGAAGCGGAAAGACCACGCTGCTCAACATCATCGGCTGCATAGATTTCGCCACGCAGGGCAGCGTAAAGGTGGGGGAGCGGGAGATAACCTCCCTCAACGACCGTCAAATCACCGACATCAGGCTTCATAAAATAGGCTTCATATTCCAGACGTTCAACCTCATTCCGGTGCTCAACGCGCTTGAGAACGTCGAATTTCCGCTTCTCCTCATGAAAAACCGCGCAAAGGCCGAAGTCCGGAAAAAGGCCGAGGACCTGCTCGGCGCCGTGGGCCTCGGCGACTACATGCGCCACAAGCCCGCCGAGCTTTCGGGCGGGCAGCGCCAGCGCGTCGCCATCGCGCGCGCTCTCGTGACCAATCCCGACATCGTGCTCGCCGACGAGCCCACCGCGAACCTCGATTCGGTGACGGGCGCGTCGATTCTCGACGCCATGCGCGAGATGAACAACCGCGAGAAGACCACGTTCATCTTCTCGACGCACGACGCCAACGTGCTCAAGTACGCCAACCATGTCATCCACATCAAGGACGGACGCATCGCCGGAGAATAGCGGATGAACCTCATTTCGAAAATCGCCTGGCGCAACATCATGCGCCACCGGGGCAAAAGCCTCATCATCGGCGCGATTCTGTTCGTCGGGGCCTTCATCATGACCGTGGGCAACGGCGTCATCTCGGGGATGGACAGGGGCCTCAACACCACCGTCGTCAACAGTTTTACGGGCGACATCGTGGTGATGTCGAACAAGCAGGAAGGCGACAACGTGTTCTTCGAGTTCATGGGCAAGGCGACGCCGCCCATCAACAATTACCTCGACATCAAAAAAGTGATCGAGTCCCGGCCCTTTGTCCTTCGCTCGCTTCCGGTGGGAAAAAACCTCGCCATGATCCTTAACGAACAGGAAGACGGGCTGCCGGGCAACGCGTTCCTTCTCGGCGTGGATTTTAAAAAATACCGCGCCATGTTTCCGGGAAGCATCAAGGTCGTGGCGGGACGGCTTTTGAAGGACGACGAAGCCGGCGCTCTTGTGCCCTTGTGGGCGTGCAAGGAGTTCCAGGCATATACCAACATCTGGTTCATGGCCGAGGGGGAAAAGCTCGATACGTCAAAACTGCCTCCCGAGGTGAAACCCGACGTCGCCACCCTGGTTCCCAAGGACAACGCGGTGCTCATGGGCTACAACGAGGACAACTCCACGTCGGACATCAGGCTCGGCATCAAGGGGATCATCGAGTACCGGGCGCTCAATTCGCTGTGGGGACGGTTCGTGTTGGTCGACATCGAATCGTACCGCCGCTGCCTGGGTTATTTCTCCGCGGCCGACAGGGTCGACCTGTCGGCTTCCGACAAGAAATTGTTTTCCATGGACGAAGGGAGCATGGACGATCTCTTCACCGAGAACGGCGCCGTCGTTTCGGGCGAAAAGGCCGCGACGCCGGAGAAAACCGCAACCGCGGCCGCACCGGCGAATACGGTAACGGTAACCAATAAACCGATGGACGTCGACGCGGGGGCCTACAATCTGGTGTTCGTGCTGCTCAAAAAGGGGGAGAACGCCAACCGCGCGATTGCGACGCTCAACGCCGCGTTCAAGGACAAGAATCTCGGCGTGCGCGCCGTGTCGTGGAAAAAGGCGCTCGGGCCCGTGGGAAGCATGGCGGTCATCATAAAGGCCGCGCTGTTCATGTTCGTGATGTTCCTGTTCTTCGTGGCAATCATCATCATCGTCAATACGCTCAGCATGGCGGCGCTCGAACGCACCACCGAAATCGGCATGATGCGGGCCGTGGGGGCGCGCAAGGGATTCATCACCACCATGTTCCTCGCCGAGACCGCGCTGTTGTCCTTCGTGTTCGGCGGGGCGGGCATCGCGGCGGGGCTTCTCGGCGTCAACCTGTTCGCGGCTTTCCATATCACGACCGCCAACGACATGGTCCAACTGCTGTTCGGCGGGGACACCTTTCACCCCATGCTCACGGCGATGGACATCGTCCTGTCGGTGATTCAACTTGTCATCGTAACGTTCATCGCGGTGATTTATCCCACGCGGCTGGCCCAGAACATCACGCCGCTCGACGCCATACAGAGGGACTGAAAAATAAAGAGTCACCGCGGAGGCGCAGAGAGCACAGAGAAGACAAAAATAATGGTCAAAAATGAAGACGCCCTGACTGAAACAATAATCGGCGCCGCAATTGAAGTTCATAAAGCACTGGGACCCGGACTGCTGGAAAGCGCTTATGAAAATTGTCTTTGTCATGAACTCGGATTACACCAAATAGCTTTTGAAAAGCAAAAACCGTTGCCCCTGTCGTATAAAGGCATACAACTTGATTGCGGCTATCGGTTGGATATCGTTGTTGACAATAGAATCGTCGTCGAGGTGAAATCAGTCGATCATCTTGAACGGATTCATTTCGCGCAATTGTTGACATATTTGAGACTTACAGACTTGAAGGTGGGTTTGCTTATAAATTTCAACGTTCCTGTTCTTGTAGATGGATTGAAAAGATTCGTAAATAATTTCTAATGAAACAATCAATTGTTTTTCTCTGCGTTCTCTGCGTCTCTGCGGTGAGCTTTTCTTGGAGAATTTCATGAACCCCATCGTCACCATCGCCCTGCGGAACCTGCTGCGCCAGAAGCGGCGCAACATCCTGCTGGGCACCGCCATCGCCTTCGGCATGATGATCCTGATGCTGGCGAATTCCTTTTCGCACGGGATATCCGACGTCATCTTCAACAAGATACTCAAGTACACCTCGGGCCATATCAGCGTGAGTTTCAGCAGGCACGGGAATTTCTACCGGATGATCTTCAAGGACGGCGACCGGATGAAGGATATCGTGCGCGCAAAGATTCCCGATCTGGCAAGCATGCAGGAGGCAATCGGGATAATGGCCCGGGTGGTGGGAAACGGCGCCAACGACAACGTGATAATGGTGGGCATGGATCCGAACGCGGGCGGCACGGAAAAGGACAAACAGGAGGCGGCGGAGAATTTCAAGATGCTCCAAGGGTCGTTTTACGACATCAACCGCACCGACGTTGAAAATCCCGTCCTTATCGCGGAATCAAAGGCGAAATCGCTTAACATTAAGCTCAACGACATCCTGCGCGTGCGGTACCAGGACGTCAACGGTCAGAACCAGGCGGGTCGTCTCACCGTGGTGGGGATATTCAAGCCGGCCAACGTGTTCATGGCCACGCCCATATTCCTTCATCTGCGCGACCTCAAGAAACTGGGCGGCTACGGCCCGCACGACATAGGCCAGATGTACATCATGCTCAAAACCGATCCCCGCAAGAACGCCAAGCGCTACGCCGACACGCTTCACGCCGCGCTGGAGCCAACGCTCGCGGCCGTTGCCGGAACGCTCCGCTTCCGCGCCGATACGGCGCCCGTCGTGGCGGTGGGTTACAAAAACGACTCGCTGTTGCGCAAGACGCTCGCCGATTCTTTTGCCGCGTCCGCCGCGATGCACGGGGAACCCTTTGCCAAGGACGGCGTGGCCCTCGATTCTACCGTGGCGGCGGTTCTCGGCGCGCGTCCGGGCGACACCTGCGTCCTTTCCTACGCGCCCAAATACGACAGCGTGCCGTTTGAGGAACGGCTGCCCGTGACCGAGTTGGTGAGGCGGCCGCGGTCGGTGCGCGGCGGTTTTGTTCTTGTCAACGAAAAACGGTTCTACCATTTCTACTACGACCACTGGCCAAGGCCCCTCGGCCGCGATGAGGCGTCCACGCTGCCGGAAAAGGGAAGCCCGCTGTACGCCGCGCTCGCGCCCGAATGGATGCTGCTCAAGCGGACATACACCACCCAGGAAGCGCAAAAACAGACCAAGGAAATATCCAAGCTCCGCACCAACGCCTTCACGGTCAAGGTGCAGTCGATGTACGAAAGCGCGAGCATGGTGGTGAACCTGGAAGTCGCCCTCAACCTCGTCACGCTGGTCGCGGTGATGGTGCTCTTTTTCATCATCCTCATCGGCGTGGTGAACACCCTGCGCATGACCATCCGCGAGCGCACGCGGGAGATCGGCACCGTCCGCGCCATCGGCATGCAGAAGAACGACGTGCGCAACTCGTTCGTGCTCGAAACCTTTTTCCTCACGCTGTTCGCGGTGGCCGGAGGCATCGTCGCGGCATTCGTCGTCATGGCCGCGCTCTCGCTCATCAAGATAAACACCCAGGACAACCCGATGGGAATGCTGCTGGTCAACGGACACCTCAACTTCGCGCCCACGGTGCTCGCCACCGTCGGATATACGGTTCTCATCCTCCTTATCGCCGCGGTAACGGCCTATTTTCCGGCCCGCCGCGCGGCAAACCTCTCTGCGGCCGCCGCATTCCGGCATTACGAGTGACGGCCCGGTCATTTGGTGAAAAGAGTCGACAGACCCGTTTTGCCGTTGATTTTTTTTGCACTTTTTGCCGAAAGTTCCCGGGAGAAATTGAAGAACCCCGCCCCAAGTGGCGGGGATTCTTCCATAGCTAAAGAAGGGATATTTTATATTCGCCCGCTAACCCCGCGCCAAGTCGCGGGGAATGCGC
>JGI20214J51088_10000009_pt1 | contig 203685 bp, 172 predicted proteins | sample WetSurMetagenome_FD_51088 | JGI IMG/M metagenome (IMG submission 51088) | reverse complement strand
TAGAGACTTCCAATCTGTCAGTGCCCGATTGTCGGTTGCACATCGAAAAAGGTCACTCTATAAAAAGACGTCAAGCTTTGCTTGACGTACCAACGTGCGCCAAGGGATATATAAGCTAAAGAAATGAGAAAACAGACCAATAAAAAGGCGGCGTAACAATAGGCTTGACAGAGGGCCACTGTCAGGTGAATACCATCACTGTACGGTATGAGGTATGTTTTTAACAATTCTTAAACATGCATTTGGCCAATAATTCTCAGGACCGGAAATACAATTTACGTTTTCACCCCAAATGGTATGGTCGCCGCATCCGCTTCCACGTGAACCTTGAATGGAGGTATCCGGATAAGTATCTAAAGTATATAAATCATTATTTTTAGTGATGAAATTGTTTTTGTACGCGTTATTTAATTCTATTCTTGTCGCCAATCTATATCCATCAGCTTGAGTATCAACACAAAAAACGCATGATACCTGTATTTCATTCGTTGAATTAATGTCTTCCGTATAATTAAAGTATGGTTCATATCCATTTCGTTTACTTAACTCATTACAAAATATCATTGCTTCCGCCAAGGTAATATTATGAACAGGTACCGTGTCCGACAAGTTAGTTATAGCCGTGTCTAATGGGTACTTTGCTAATACGGTTTTAAATAACTTAACGTCAATTTCTTTTGCGCTCAATTGAAAACTATCTATAAAAATATTTCGTTGGGTAGTGTCGTAAACCGTAACGGTTCTCCAAGAGAAGTGAGAGCCGGTACCTATGATTTCAATATAGGTAGAATCAATATTTATTACAACTTGGTGCAGCGTGTCGCTTGGGATGGTTGATAAAGAAACAGGAATATTAATTTCCTGATTATTGACGTCGACCGATTTGTTGCAACCAACAATGATTATGCCGAATGCAAAATAATGCAATAACTTCTTCATGTATTCCTCCTGCTATTTTTATGTGATTTTAAGCTATCCAATACGAGCCTGTTATTTGATTGAGATGAGCTTTTTGGTTGAAATATAGGTGCCCGAAACAATCCGGTAAAAATATTCCCCACCTGCAAGATTGATTCGTCATGAAAATTCCGGCATCATTGTTGTTATCCTATCCGCTCCCAAACTCCTTCCGGACGGCCTGTGCCGCCCCTTTGCAAAAACTACGCATTCCTGAAGCAAAAAGCAAGTGTTATCTCCTGTGGGTCAAGAGATTCGAACGGGGGTGGCCCTACCGTGTGACTTTGAAGAATAATCATATCGAAGGGGAAGGAGAGACATTAGCAAGCTTTGCAATCGGGGAAATCGGTCGCACAGGCTACCTGCCCGCTTTTTCCGCCGCACGTAGACTCGCGGGTTCCTATTGCAACGGTGCTTCCATACGCGCTTCACTGGTGTCAGTGCGAAAATTCTGATCGTGGGGTCAGGCTATAGATATACCGTGTGTAGGTAAGCCGTTCGTGGTGAGCCTGTCGAACCATGAACGCTCATCCTTCAACATTCTCAGGACGAGCGGGTTTGTACATGTTTAACTGTCGGAGTAATACTTTCGAACGTTTCGGCGTTCATCCTATCAGTCCCAGCATCCTTGCCGCGATGTCCGGTTCCACCCGGTAAGGGCTGCCTTTTCCCTGAAAGAACCCGTGTTTGTCGATGAGGTGCAGCGACAGCGGCGAGACGAAAAACGAATCCCCGGTTTTTTCGTCGGTGAACACCGTTTCGCCCTTCGAAAAAGTTCCTTCGCTGGGAAACGGTGACGGCGTCCTGCCGCGCCAGTCGCGGCTTTCCGCGGTGACGCCGTCGGAAACGGCGACCGGAGCGCCGAGCGCCTTTTCGGCGGCCGCGGAGGCGCTTCGCAGCGCTTCCACGAGCCTGGATTTTTCCACGCCGAGTTTCTTGAGCGTTGCCTCGTCGTCACGGATAATGTCCTCGGGACGCCTGCCGTCGGTTCCGAGAAAACCCTGGGCGGAATACCGCGAAGGCCCGAGAAGCTTCTTGAGATCGGCGTTGTCCTCGTGTGATGTCATGGCCGCTCCCTTGCTCACGCGAACTTGTCGTAGAAAATTTTGTCGCACGCCAGGCCGCACTGCGTGAGCACCGAGATGCACGCGTTAATCATGCCCGGCGACCCGCACAGGTAAGCCTCGTAAACCGAACAGTCGGGCACGAGGCGCCGCACGACGTCGGTGATGAGGCCGCGCTCGCCGGCCCATCCGCTTTGCGCGGGCTCGTTCGACAGCGCAGGGAAGAACCGGAAGTCGGGCAGTACCGATTCGAGCTTTTTGATGTCCTCCGTCATAAACAGGTCTTTTTGCGTGAGGGTGCCGAAAAAACAGCGTATGCGGCGTTTGCATTTCTTCTCGGTAAGGTCCTGCAGGACGGACCAGATTGGCGCGAGGCCGGTCGATCCGCAGACCATGAGCATGGGCGCGTCGGTTTGGGTGGCGCGGAACGCGCCGTAGGGTCCGGAGAAGGTAATCGGGGCGCCTTCCTTGAGGTGATCGAACGCCCACCCCGTAAAAATTCCGTTTTTCGTTCTTCGGATCATGAGATCTACGAGCGAATTCCTTGAAGGCGGGGAAGCGATGGAAAAATCGCGCAGCACCGCTTCCTTGCCGTCGTAGGGCATGGATTTCACCTGAACGTACTGGCCGGCGATGAAATCCATATTTTTTGGGCTGGCAAGTTCTATCGTAAGGCCGATGATGTCGTAGGTGAGGGGTTGTTTCCGCACGACCTTGCCCGAGAACCGTTTAATGGAGAATATCTCCTCGGGTATTTCTACCGCCATGTCGCCGATGGGTTTGGTCTGGCATCCGAGCCGCACGCCGGACGCGCGTTCGCTTTCCGACAGCAGGGGCAATTCAAGTTCGGACGGGGGCGCCGCCGGATTGATGACGCGAACCTTGCAGTACCCGCATCGCGCGTTTCCGCCGCATGCCGAGGGAAGGAAGACGCCGTTCCGCGCCAGGCCGGCAAGAAGCGAGGTACCGGGCCGTATCTGGATTTTCTTCCGGCCGTTGTTGATGTCGACGGTAACTGCGGGTAAAGAAGCGGTTTCCATCCGGTCTTACCTTTTGGGCGAGAAAGTATAAAAATAAAAATTAAAATTATGTCATGATGCCGTATATTCCAAAGGATAACGTGCTTTAATTCGCCGAAATTTTTATGGAGATCGGCTCTCTCGATGTTGCGGAGGAACGGCGGATGAAATTTGTCGTTCATGAATACGTATTAAATAAATATGAAAGAGGTGAACGCGGAGATGAATCGATGCCGGTTGAACGTTTAAAGGGGAAAAATCTTAAAAGGGCGGGATTGTGCGGCCCATCGAATTAAAGAGCCGGTTGGAAAAGGTATACGAAACCTATCACAGGCCGTCATACCTGCGGTATGATCCGCTTGAGTATGTGCGTTCCATGAAAGGGAGAAGCAACCGGGAGATTTCCGGACTTCTGTTTTCTTCCCTCGCATACGGCCGCGTGGAACAGATTCGCGCCACGATAAGGGATATCCTTGCGGTTACCGGTCCCGACGTTCACGGCTTCGCGGCCGCAACGACCCTGGGCCAAAAGCGGAAGGCGTTTTGCGGCATCAGACACCGGTTCAACACCGGCGGCGACATCGCCCTCCTGATGGAATGCGCGGCGCGCGCCACGGCGCGCCGCGGATCGCTCGAAGCTGTTTTTCTTGAAGGCATGGAGCCGTCGCACCAAACGGTGCGCGCGGCGCTCGACTCATTTTCGGCCCGGCTCAAGAAAGTGGCGGCCGAAACATCCGCAGTGCGGTCGCCCTACTTCGAATTTCTGCTTCCCGCACCGGCTTCCGGCAGTGCCTGCAAGCGCATGGCCATGTTTCTGCGCTGGATGGCCCGCCCCGACGACGGCATCGATTTGGGCGAGTGGAAGCGCGTGCCGGCGTCGATGCTGGTGATGCCGCTCGACACGCACGTCGCCGCCGTATCGAGATTACTGGGACTCACCCGGCGGGCCACGGCCGGATGGACAATGGTGGAAGAAGTGACCCGGGCGATGAAAAAGGTGTGTCCGGAAGACCCGGTACGGTACGATTTTTCTCTGTGTCGGGCCGGCATGATTGATTTTAGAGGAGTGACGGGCGCGTCGTGATGCGCGTCCTATCAAAAGCAGGGAACAATGATGAAGGAATTCAAGGGACTTGCAATCAATCCCGGCAAAGTGCTGGCGCCCGTGTGCCTCTATTCCGCCGATCTCCACAAGGCGATAGAGGAGTACGATATTCCAGAACCGAAGGTCGAGGCCGAGATACTCAGGTACGAAACCGCGCTCCGTGAAAGCACCGTGGAACTCGAGTCGATTTCCACGCGCGTCGCCGACAAGGTGGGCAACGTGGAATCGGAGATTTTCATGGCGCAGAAGCACATCATGAACGACGAGACCATCGTCGGGAAGATCAAGGACGGGATTCGCTCGAAGAAAAAGAACGCCGAATCGGTGATCTTCGAAGTGTACGGAGTGTTCGAGGATAAATTCAAGGCAATGGACAACCTGTACCTCCGCGAGCGCGGTTCCGACATCCGCGAAATCCGGCGAAGGTTGTTGGATAACCTCAAAAAGGAAAAACGAGGCTTCAAGTGCGAGGGACAGGCGCATTGCCAGCGCGGCGCCAACAGAATAATCGTGGCCGAGGAATTCACGGCCGACATGATGGCGCACATGAATTTCGAGCGCGTGCGCGGGTTCGTTACCGAACACGGCGGCGTGACGTCCCACGCCGCGATCATAGCCCGTTCGCTGGGAATACCCGCGGTCACGGGAGTGAAGGGTATCTCCGAACGCGTCAAATGCAGCGATATCGTCCTGCTCGATGGAGACAACGGTACGGTATACCACATGCCGTCCGAGGAAACCATCAAGAAGCTGATCTCCGCGGCGGGAGCTTCGGACCGGGTACGGCGCGTACCCGTTTCGCCCCGCGGCGTGGAGGTGCTCGCCAACGCGAGCATTATCGAGGACGTACACCAGGCGCGCGCGGTGAAGGCCGACGGGATAGGCCTTTACAGAACGGAGATCATGTTCATCAAGGAGGACAGGCTCCTTTCGGAAGACGAACAGTACGAACGGTACAAGAGCGTGGTCGACGGCATGGAGGGAAAACCGGTCACTTTCCGCCTGCTCGACGTGGGCGGCGATAAACCGCTTCCGTTCCTCCGTATCCAGAAGGAATCGAACCCACACCTCGGTTGGCGCGGTGCTCGTTTCTTACTCGGTAGTCCGGACATATTCGGCGCGCAGGTGCGCGCGCTCGCCAGGGTCGCGCAGGGCGCCAGGATTCGTATCATGTTTCCCATGGTCGTCGACGAACGCCAGCAGAAGGAACTCGTCGATGCGGTACGTGGGGTGGCGCAGGGAGTTCCCGGCGCGGCGGAGAACATGGAACTCGGTGCCATGTTCGAGGTGCCGAGCGCGTGCATGCAGGCAAGGCAGATTTACAAACACGTGCATTTCGCGAGCATAGGCTCAAACGATTTGATCCAATATCTTTTCGCCGTCGACAGGAACAACGAACAGGTCTCGGCCGACTACAATCCCGAGCATCCCATCCTGTGGACGCTTCTCAAAGACCTCGTTGCCGCGTCGAAGGAAGCGGGCAAGCCGCTGTCGCTATGCGGTGAAATGGCGGGCAGGCCCGGCTTCGCCAAGCAACTGTACGACATCGGACTCACCTCGCTCAGCGTGAGCCCCCGCCTCATCCCCCAGGTCCGCGTCGAGATGACCGAACATATAGAGCGCGAGGGAAAAAAGGAGCGCGCCGCGGTAAAAAACCGCGGTGCCGCGGAGCTCGCGCAGGTCTGACCGCCACGACGCTTCACGACCGCCGCAAGGATGTTTTTTTTCGCTTTCATCGAAAAATGAAGATGACCTGATTGATCAACATGTTTTATTTTGTTGAAAAGAAATCGTCCCGGAAGCGGCGCGGCAAGCCCTTCCGACGAACCCTGCAGCCGATGGAAAGGAGATTCGCTGTGATTAAAATTGAACATGTTCTCGCCGGCGCGCGTTGTGCGCTGGCGCTGGCACTGTCGATTGCGCTGTCGACGCCCGCTTCCGATGCCGGCAGGATACAGCAGCTTGTCGATATCGTCAAGAAGGGGCCCTCGCTCTATCGGTCGCCCGAAGCAGCCGCCGCCTACGCCAGGTTCAACCCGCAGGGCGGAATTCCGGCGGTTTCCACGTCCGACGGCTTCATCGCGATAAAGCAAAGCATCCGCGCGGCAATCGGTCTCGGCGATTTCGGCGACAAGGCGCGGTCGGCCGTCCCCACCCTTATCGAAGTCTTTCCTCAGGCCGAGTTCGTCTCCGTGATTGCCAACGCGCAATTCTCGCCCGGCATGGGCCTTTTCGACGATTGGGTGCAAACCTACGTCATAAGCACGAAGAGCAAATTCCTGCTGGCCGCGCCGCTCGTCGATTACCAGACGCTTTCCGTGTGCGAACAGTTCGTGGAGGCTTCGGGAACCACCGATTTCCATTCGAAACGCATGAGCGGCGACAAGGTGGCGGAGGCAAACGTCGATATCTATGTTACCATCCGCGTGAACGCGGCGGCATGCGCGCTTTCCAAGATAACCGGCGCGGACGGAGGAAAGACGCGCGAGTCGTGGCGCGACTGGTATGCGCGGTCGACCACGCCTTCGGCGCAGGCGGCGGGACAGCCCGCCGACGTCAAGATTACCGTGGTCAACTCCGCGGCCAATCCGCCGTCGGACTACGTGCCCGGCGCGCGCTATCAGATTTCCCTCACCACCGGCGACATAGTCGTCGGCGTCGTCGAATCGTCCAACGAGACGTCGTTTACCATCCGCACCGACGACGGGGGAAGATACAATTATGAAAAAAACTTCGTAAAGAATCGGCTCCTTCTGTCGCCGTCGCCCTACCAGTCCGCCCCGGCGCCGTCGACCTATGCGCCCGCCCAGGCGAACCCGCCCGCGGGAGCGTCCATTCCGTACGAGGAACTCATGAATTTCTCCTATGCGGGGAGGACCATGGAAGTAGTGCTGGCGAACGGCACGGTGATGCGAGGGGCGCTCGGCGTGGTGGACGCGAACATACTGCACCTTACCGTTGACGGAACGGAAATGCCCATTTCGCGCAGCCTTATCCTGCGCGTCTCGCTGGTGCCCGATCCGGCGGCGTCGCGGCCGGCCGATAAACCGGCGCCGAGTGCGTCCCCGTCGCCGTGGTGAAAAAATACCGAGGAAGGTTGGAGGAAAGAATGATTATAGGTATTAATGTGGTTGGAAAATAGAAGACGTTTTTTTTAAAAATCCATACCGCTCGTGGTGTGAGTTTGTCGGACCATGAGCGTCATCTCCCGGCAGGTTGAGAGTGAGCGGATGCCATCCGTCGGATGACCGGATGAAGTAAATTTTCTCCGCGCCCTCGCGTTTTTGCGCCGACGTCGGATTTTACCATGAAACTCGTCGTTGCAATCATTCGTCCCGGCAAGGTACCCGACGTTACGGAGGCTCTTCGCGACGAGGGCGTGAACGGATTCTCGGCCACCGAAGTCATGGGGTGCGGCAACCAGTGGGGACGCACCGAAAGCGAAAAAAACTCCACCGTGGAATCGAACCTTATACGAAAAACCAAGGTGGAGTTCGAGGTCGAGGAACCGGCCGTGAGCACAGTGGTTGCAAGGATAGTCGGCGCATGCCGAACCGGTCGTATCGGTGACGGCAAGATTTTCGTATTCGACGTGCGTGAAAGCACGGTGGTGTGATTGTGCCATGAAACTTATCACCGCCATAATCCAACCCTCAAAACTTTCCGACGTCAAGCAGGCGTTGTTCGACGCATGTCTGGGCAAAATGACCGTCTACAACGTGAGCGGCTCCAGCCAGTTCACGCATTTTCCCGATATCCATCACGCCGACGACTACGAACCTAACCTTATAGGCAAAGTGAAGCTTGAACTCGCGGTCAACGACGATACGGTGCGGCAGGCCATAGACATCATTAAGAAGTACGCGAAAACCGGGACCATAAGCGGCGGCAAGATTTTCGTGCTCGACATAGAGCAGTGCATCAGGATACGAACGGGCGAGGAAGGCCCGGCGGCCATCTGATTCCCGGCGGGCCGGGCGCACCATCCATTCCAACGGACAGGTTTCCATGAAAATCCCAGTGTATTTCACGCCGGTTTCCGCCTCCAGCCCCGCGCACGCGCGCGTCGAGGCGCTGCGGCGGCTGCTTGCCGAAAGCAAAGTGCTGGCGTGCGTCGACAAGGGCGACGGCGCCGTCATCAAGATGCATTTCGGCGAGGAAGGCAACACGGGCTACGTCGCGCCCGAGTATATCGGGTGCATCAGCCGGCTTTTGGCCGAAAAAACGTCCGACATCACGGTCTCGGACGCAAATACGTTGTACAAGGGAAAACGCACCTTGTCGGCCGATCACGAAAAGCTCGCCCTTGATCACGGTTTTACCCAGGAGCGCACCGGCGCTCGGCTGGCGGTGCCCGACGAACGGGGCGCCGATGCCTGCGTCACCGTCGAAACACGCGGCAAATATATAAAAAAGGCCACGATACTCAGGCTCTACGCGGAGGCGAAGGCGCTTGTCGGCGTCGCGCATTTCAAAGGACACCTGATGACCGGGTTCGGCGGCGCGCTCAAGAACATCGGCATGGGGTGCGCGTCCCGCGAGGGGAAGCTCGCGCAGCACAGCAGCGTATGCCCGGTTGTGCGCGTCAAGAAATGCGTCGGTTGCGGCGCGTGCGAAGCGGCATGTCCGGTCGACGCCGTGGCGGTCGTGGACGGAAAGGCGAAAATCACGCCGTCCAAGTGCATCGGGTGCGCGAGCTGCATCGCGGCCTGCGCCTACGGCGCCATGGACGTCAACTGGGGGGCGGGCAGCGACACCATCATGGAGCGGATGGTTGAGTACGTCGCGGCGACCCTTGCCGGAAGGAAAAAGGCCGCCTACGTCAACTTCGCGCTCAAGATTACCGCCGAGTGCGACTGCCTGGCAAAGGACGATCCCCGCATCGTCGACGACGTCGGGATATTCGCTTCGGCCGACCCGGTGGCCCTCGATCAGGCGTGCTTTGATCTGGTGAAAGAAAAAGCCGGCGGGGCGGATGTGTTCAAACAAGCCCATCCGGAGCGCGACGGACTGAGGCAGCTTGCCTATGCCGAAAAAATCGGCATTGGAACGAGAACGTACGAACTGGTCAGGGTGACGCCTTCCGCCGGTTGACGAGAAACGTCGTGAGAAACAGCGCTTCGGCGCAATCGAGATAGTCCAGATTCGCCTTCCGCCTCATGCCGTGCCCTTCGTCTTTCGCAATGATCGACCACACGATTCCGCCGTTCTTCCGTACCGCGCCGGCCATCTGCTCCGATTCGGAAAGAGGCACCCTCGGGTCATTTGCGCCCTGAAAGATAAAGAGGGGGCATGTGATGCGCGACGCGCTCGTGAGGGGGGAAATGCGCAGGAGAAACGACCGCATGGCCGTGTCGCGTTCGTCGCCGTATTCCACCCGCCGCAAGTCGCGGCGGTAGGCCGACGTGCGCTCAAGAAACGTCACGAAATTGCAGATGCCGTACAAATCCATGCCCGCCTTCAGGCGGTTGCCGTATGCGGCGAGAGAGGCGAGGGCCACGTAGCCGCCGTACGAACCGCCGGAAATCGCGACGGAGGAAGCGTCCAGGTCGGGCCTGGTTTTCACCCAGTCCAAAAGCGCGCCTATGTCCTTCACGGCGTCCTCGCGCCTGTACCCGTTGTCGAGCGACAGCCACGTTTTCCCGTATCCGCCCGATCCACGGACGTTTGGGGCAATCACGCACAGCCCGAGTTCGCATACGTCAAACTGGATGCCGGGCTTGAAATAGGGCCAGAACTGGCTCTCCGGCCCGCCGTGGACGTCTATGAGTACGGGAAACGGCCCCGGTTTGCTTCCGGGTTCGTAGACGAAGCAGGGAATCGTCCGGGCGCGCCCGCCCGCGCTGTCGAAGGTGGGGTAGTCCACGATCCGCGGCGTTACCAACGCGTTCGAATCGAGCATGCCCAGCCCGCTGTTCGTCCAGCGGACGAGCGAAATATCCGATAGCTTGAGCGAGTACGCTTCTTCCGGCTGCCGCGCCGTAGTGACGGTCATTCCGAGATAGTTTCCCGACGGATCAAACCGGAATCCGTACATCCCGCCCAAAGGCAGGCCGGGTATCTTTTTGACGGTAAACGTCGCGGTATTCATGATATACAGTTGCGAATAGCCGTTTTCGTTGGTTTGGAACGCCATCGTCGTCCGGTCGCGCGACAGGTCGATTTCGCGCACGTCCCGGGGAATGCCGGACGAAAGAACCGTCTCGCGCCGCGAAGCCATGTCGAAATACCGCAGAGTGCGGAAATCGGTACCTTTGTCGGATGTAAGGAAAACGCCCCGGCCGCCCGGGCCCCAGGCGCCTACCTCCTGCGACACCGTGTCGAGCGTGTCGTGCAGCGGGAAGCGCGCGCCGGTGCGCCAGTCGCATACGTACAGGAACGACGCGGTGCGGGAAATGTAGTGCAGCAGGAGCAGGAGGCTGTCGTTTGGAGACCAGTCTTCCACCGACCACGACCCCTTTGCCTCGAAGACCGGCCGGGACGGCGCGGCACCTTCGGCGCCGCAGGTGTAGATGTCGAAATCCCTGCCGTTTCTTGCGTTGCCGTCGAACGCGAACCGGTCTCCTGCGTTGGACCAGACGATTCCCTCGTTTTGACCCGTGCCTCCGGTGACGCGGATGGGCGTGAGGGTGTCGATGGAGAGGCGGTAAATCTGGAAATTCTCGTCGCCGCCGCTGTCCTTGGTAAAAAGCAGCACTCTCCGCGATGAATCGGGGCACACCGCGACGCTCGTGACCGGTTCGCCGAGGAAGGTAAGGCGCTTCAGCGGGGCGCCGGGAGAGGGCGCGATATGAATCTGGTTGATCTGCCCGACGCGCGAGACGACCACCATTTCCCGCCCGCCGGGTGACCAGCCGGCAAACGTGGCAAAGTTCCAATCGTGATAACGCGCGACCGAGCAGGCAAGTGAATCCGGGACGGGAGGAATCCCGCGGACGGTGAGGGATGGGGGCGGGGAAGCGCGGCCGGTGCATGAAAAGTGCGTGATTGCAAGCAGGCACGGCCACGCGACAAGCGCAAAAAACGGCGCGGGAAGGCGAAGAATGAGCCGGTTGTTGTTTGAAATCATGACTGGAAAAATACGGCATGACGGTCGCCCCGAGCTTTTTGAACCGATATGCAGTATTTTTGTCCGTGCGCGTGAGGATTCTTTTTGCCGTTTACGCCCGTGCGATGCAATCCAAAGCCCCCATGTATGTCGTATGATAAGAACCATTACACCACTCATCAAGAGCATTGTTCCCCCGCGTAAACGCTACGTGTTGCGTCAGGTGCTTCGATGGGGCGTCGCGTTGCGATACGGGGGAAATCGCGTTTATTGCCCGTGCTGCGACCGGAATTTTAATTCTTTTATTCGATGGGACCAAAGCGATCCGGCCGACGACAACTATGTATGTCCCTATTGCTCCTCGCAGAGCCGGCACAGGCTTTTGTGGCATTACTTGCATCATGCGACCGCGCTTTTTAGGCGCCCCGTACGGCTGCTTCATTTCGCGCCCGAATATTTTTTCTGGAAAGCGTTCCGGAAACAAGGCAACATCCGGTACGTTCCCGTCGATCTTGCGTCCGGGCTTGCGGATGCGAAACTCGACATCGCGCGCCTCCCTTTCCGCGACGGCGTTTTCGATGCGTTTATATGCAACCACGTTCTCGAACACATTGTGGACGACGGCGCGGCGATGCGCGAACTGTACCGCGTGCTCAAGCCCGGCGGGTGGGGCATAACCCTCGTGCCGGTTGATTACGCGCGCGCGTCGACCTTCGAGGATTTCTCCGCGGTAACGTCCGAGCAGAGATTGCGGAGCTTTGGACAGGTCGATCATGTGCGAATATATGGAAAGGATTTCCCGAAGCGACTGGAAGACGCCGGGTTTGACGTTGAAACGCGCGACTACGCGGCCGAGATGGAAAACGGGCTCCGGGAGCGATACGGGCTTATGAAACGGGAACATTTGTTCATTTGCGGAAGGCGCTAATTGTAACCGGCGTTCGTCGCTTCGCAATAAAAAAGGGGAACCGCGGTTCCCCTTTTTCGTTTGTTCGGATCGCGCGTCCGTTACCGCGTGAGGACGATCCGCTTCGCGGCGCAGGGCTCGCCGTTCACGATAATCGACACGAAATAAACGCCGGAGGCGCGGATTCCCGACTCCTGTCTCGGAGAGAAGGAGATCGAGTGCCAGCCGGCACTCTGGCGTGACGCCGGAATGCGCGAGACGACCTGGCCGTGCGCGTTGCGTAGGTCGACCGCGACGTCGGAAATTCCCGTTAGGCAATACTTGACGAGACGGCCGGCGGTGTAGATTCGTGTTCCTATCGCCGCGCCCGAAAGCGCATTGGGCTGCGCCGGGTTGGCGACCACGACGCTCTGGGTCACCGGGAGTATATTGAAAGTGGTGTTCGCGGTGGGCTGGGGAAGACCGTTCACGTTCGCGGTCACGGTCACCGTCTGTGTGGCGAACTGGGCTCGCACCGCCACCATGGCCATGCCGCCCTCAATGGCGAGTTCGGGATCAAGCGCGGCATGATAGCCGTAGCCTTGACCGTTGGTGACGAACTGGTCGCTGCCGCCGCGATAGGTGGCCGGTCCCGCAACGCTCCACGTGATGTTTCCCGTGGCCGTGGGACACCAGACGCCGTTGGCGTCGACAATGGTGGCTTTGATGAGCGCCACGTCGGTACCGTTGGCTGTAACATTGAAGGTTTCACCGTTGGGTTTGACGGTATTCTGTTCCTGGCTGAGTACGATGTGGTGCGGAGCGCCGGCCGTCACTTTCTGATCGGTGCAGACTACGTTGCCGCCGGCGTCAAGCCCTTCGGCCTTGAGTATACCTGACTGCCATGCGACGCCCGTAAACACGCATTGAAACGGAAGCTGCGTGGTGGTGTTGGTCACGTCGTTGATGCCGCCGGTCGCGCCGAGCTGGCCGTTGGGCGCCTTGGTGCCTATCACCGTACCGTTGACGCTGAGCCTCACCTGCGGACAGTTGCTCCACACGTCGACGCGCACCGTGCCGGTACGGTTCCAATGGTTGGCGATTGCGATTCGAGGCTGGATGGCATAGGGAATCCAGCACACGCCGTACTGGTAATACAGATACTTTGGAATGCGGTTGAAATCGGTCATGGATGAACCGAAAGACCTCGCGTTATTCGATGCAATTCCTTCTTCATACGGGCCGGTTTCACCGGGTGTTTCCATGAAATACCACTGCGCCATTCCAAAACAGTGGTTCTTTATTCCCGCCGCCCAGTCACGGAGAAACTCGGCGCAGAAAACCACCTGGTAGTCGTAGGCGAAGCGGGAACTGTGCCTGCCCCAGTATTCGGAGCCCCACCACGGGAAATTGATGTTGTTGCCGAGCGGCTTCTGCTGCGCGTCGCAACCGGTGAGGGTGCATCCGTGGAGATCGAATTGGCCCTTCGTATAGGGCTTTCCGCGGAGGGCGATTTCCCTCGGGGCGAGCGAGTCCCACGTTTTGCTCAGCGTGCGCAAGGTGTCCGCATACAACGAATCCATGTCTCCGTTGCTTGCCTCCCACGCGAGTATGGACGGATGACTCCGGTCGCGGATGATCATGTCGCGGTGAATTTCTTTCTTGAGGGGCCTTTTCGAGGTGTTCTGATCGATTGCCGTGGTGCTGAAGGAACCTTCTCCTTCGCCGCTTGGCTGAACAATCATGATTCCAAACGCGTCGCAGGCCTCGACGAACGCGCTGCTGCACGTGGAGTGGCCTGGTCTCCAGAGGTTGCCGCCCACCTCGGCCATCATCTTCGCGTCGCGCCACTCGAGAGCGGGAGGAACCGCGGTGCCCAGGGCTGGGTAATCGTACCGCGAGGAAGCGCCGTAGAGACATTGCTTCTTGCCGTTGATGTAGGGATAATCCTTGTCCCACGTGATGGTGCGGATGCCGAGCGGGCTTTGCGCCAAGTCGACCACCGTCGTGCCGACCTTGACGATATGATACACCTTGTGCATGTACGGCGTACCGTATGGACTGTTGTTCGGATACCACAGATGGGGATTGTTTATGGTCGCGGTCTGATCGAAGACGTAGCTCGATCCCGCGTCAATCGAATGCGTCGCGTCCTGCGAACTTATCACGCTGTTGTTCGACGGGTCGACGATTTTCGTGGTGAGAGTGACCGACTGCGCCGCGGCGCCGTCGTTGAGGACGTTGGTGAGCATGCGGACGGTCGCCTGCGACCCGTCGGTCGCGACGTTCGTCGTGGCGACGTAGGTGCCCCATTGCCTGGTTCCGGAATATTCGTTGGTGGGAATGTGAATCTTGTCGGTCATGATGAGCCACACGGGCCTGAACGGTCCGCCGCTTCCCTGGCCGAACCTGAATACCGTTGAAAAACCGGGGTCGCCGAACCACGCGGCGTTCATGGCCACGCGGATTGCAATGACGTTGTTGGTGCCGTCGAATTTCATCAGGTTCGTCACGTCGTTGGTGAACCCGGTGAACCCGATAACATGCGTCGCGTTCGGGTTTATGGTGCTGGTGGTCTGGAGCATCGTTCCGTTCACGTACACCTGGCAGCCGAGGTGCACGCCTTCGCATTCGAGAAAAACTTTCTTGCCGGAGTATTTTGAATCAAGCGTGAATTTTTTACGGTACCAGTACGGTCCGCCCGGAAGGTTCCCGCCGCCCGACGTATTGTTCACGAAAGTCTGATCTTCCGCCATGCTGTGAGGAATTCCGATGTCGAGCCCGGCCCCATCGTTGTAGTTTGGATCCTGTGCGCCTACGGGATCCGACTTGATCAGTTTCCAGGCCGTTGCGCCCAGGTTGATTGTGACCCTGTTGCTTGAGTCCGGCGTGTAGGTTTGCGCCGTGACGGTAACCGCGCCCGCAATAACAAATGCAAGCGCAACGACGAAAAAACGTCGAAAAACCATACCCCCCCCCCTTATAAGAAAGTGTGTTGATTTGAAAAGCGTTTAAGTCCGCATCCGTCCGTCTTCCCGTTTTAGTGCATTTTCGGACGGCTGGACAGTTTAAACACCTACAAATATAACCTCGGTATGTCTTTTTTGTCTTCTTTATTTGCGTGTTCGGTCTATCTGAGGCCGTCCTCCGTGTGCCACAGATAATATTCTCTCGACATCGGATGGATTTCGGATTTACGCAATACGGAAAACGCGAGGCTCCGGTGCTCGTGGAAAAGCCTGTCGATGGTTTGTGCGACGCGCTTGGACGCATATACGTTCGATTCCAAGAGGAACTTATACTTTGCCGCGTTTAGGAAAACGGGGTAGAACGACAACGCCTCTCCCGGTTTGAAGGGACGCGGTTTGAGGACGGGCGAAAGCGTGGAGTCGATGATGGAACATTGCCAGCGGACGCAGTTGGCATACGTTCTAAGGGTGGAGTTTGACGTGTCGAACCCGGCAATCCGCGCGGCGGCCCGGGCGGCATACTCTTTTGTGAAGACGTCGGCGCGGTGGAAAGCCATGCCTTCGTCGATTTCCTGGAACAGGTAATACGGGCTCGCGGGGAACTCCGTCTCAAGCGCCCGGAAAATTTTTTGTTTTTCGGCGGCCTCGTTTGATTTGAACGGGGACAGGAACTGGATAAGGTATTCCCGCGCGCCGTTTCTGGTGTAGAGCATCGAATCGGCGGAACAAAGCCGCAAATATGCAAGTCCCAAATTGAGGTCGACCCTGAGGCCTTTGAACAAATGAATGGCGAAAGTGATAATGCCCGGTTCGTTGGCCAGGGCGCACTGGAAAAGGCCGAGCCCGACGTACGAGTCTTTCAGGTTGGGGGCTTCGGCCGTCACCGAGTCGAGCGTTCGGTACGATTTCAATCCTTCAACGAGAGCGGTAAACGGCTTCGAGCGGATGACGAGCGTTGCGTTGAAACCGTTTATGCCCGCCTCCAAAAACCGTCTGGTCTGGAGCGTCGAGTCCGCGAATCGTCCCCGGTGAAGTATCCGGAGACACTCCGCCCGCAACGGCGCGAGTTCGCGGTCGAGCGCGTCGCCCTGCTCTCGCGAATCAAACTCGTCGTTGATGATTCGCCAGGAGCGCATCGCGAAGCGCAGCATGAAGCTCAGCGGCAAAAGATTGTCGTTTTTTTCCAGGTCGCGCATGGCGCAGGCCGTAGATTCCGCTTTGTCCCAGTGAAAAGCGAAAAAATCGTGCATCGTCGCCAGTGCAAGGGCGTGCTGTTGCGGCGTGATGCCGGGGTAGGGCGCGCTCCACTTTGTCTGAGCCGAGGAAACGGAGGCGGCGATGCATAACGGCAGGATTGAGTATCCGATATCCCGAATCGGTGCCGGAGCGTGCGAGAGGGCCACGTGTACGTGCCGGATCGCGGAAAGAATGAGTTTCATGGATGACATTGCACCGTTTCGCCCCAACTCGCCGGCATAGTACAAAATTACATGGTAGTATCCGGCATCACCACTTTTAAACCACGCAAGAATTTGGGGCCGCAGTCCGCACGCGCCTCGAAAATCCCCAATTTGTTTTATCCATAAGCCATTTTTATACTTCCATGACGGGCAAACCCATATCGGTTGAAAATCTTTACAAAAGCTTCGGACCCCGCGCCGTTTTCGAAAACACGTCGATGGAAATCGACGCGGCTTCCGTGTTCGGGCTTGTGGGGCTCAACGGCTCGGGCAAGACCACGTTCATCCGGCTGCTGCTCGGCCTGCTCAGGCCCGACCGAGGCGGCGCGCGCGTCCTCGGCTACGATCCGTGGCTTCACAATCCGGAATACTACCGGAGAGTCGGCGTCATCCTGGAACACGACGGTTTTTCCGGCAACCTCACCGTTCTCCGCAACCTGCGTCTGTTCGCCGCCGCAAAGGGTATCGCGTGGGGGCGCGTGGAGGAATACGTCGACGAGCACTGGGCCGGGACGTTCATCCACGCCGAAATCCGCGGTTCGACGACCAAGGTGAAGCACCTGTCGCGCGGCCAGAAAATGCAGTGCGCCATCTGCCGTGCGTTCCTTCCGGCACCCGACGTTCTTCTCCTCGACGAGCCGACGGTCGCGCTCGACGTGGACGCCATTGATCATTTTTATTCCCTCGTGCGCGGCGCGCGCGACAGGGGCGCGACCGTACTCATCAGCTCGCACCAGCTTTCGGCCATACAGGAGCTTTGCGACACGGTGGGCATGCTGCACGACCGCGCGGTTCACATTCTCGCGGCCGACGCGAAGAAACAAAAGGCCCGTCCGTGGCTCGTGCGGTGCGAGGGCGATGAGAAATACCGCGGCCTTATCGAGGCGGCTGCCGGAGCTTCGGCCGAATATTCCGGCGGGGGCTGGCGTTTCGAGGTTTCGGATTCCGATGCCGTGATACCCAGGATCGTGGCCGCCCTTGCGTCCGCGGGGTGCGCGATAACCGAAGTGCGGCCCGACGAGGGCGCCATACGGGATAAAATGCGGACGCTTAGAAGCGAACGGCGGGAGCGGTAGGCGGATGAAACAGATCGTCCTCATCCTAAAAAAAGAATGGGCTTGCTTTACGGGAAGCGAGAAAGGCGTGTTCGTCGTGTACGCCGTATTGGTGTTCGCGTGGAGCTTTCTGCCGAGGTACAACGCGACGGGCGGTCCGGGATTTCTCTCCGGACTCTGGTGGTTGTCTCTGGCGGTAATCATGAGCAGCGGGTTCGCCAATTCCGTTTTCGTCTCCGAGCGCGTCAGCGGCTCCATGGAGATTCTTCTCACGTCCGGATTCTCGCGCGACGCCGTGGTGTTGGGAAAGGCCGCGTTCGTGGCCCTGGTTTCCTCGGGCATGGGCGTGCTCTGCATGCTGCTTTCGTTCGTATGGTCAATCGGAAACATCCAGGCATATCCCGTGCGCTCGGCGATGACCGATCTCCTTTTGTACCTGGGCGGCGCTTTTATGGGGTCAACGGCCGGAGCGTGGATGTCCATCCGGTTTTCCAGCCCGCGCATCATGCCTTTCGCGAACCTGTTTCTGGTGATGTTGCTGTGCGCGGCATACTATGCCGCGATATCGTTTATTCCTCTTTCCGAATGGTTGCTTTTCCTCTTGACCTGCGCCGCCGGCACCGTGTTCCTGTGGCGCGCGATAAAGGATTTCCATGGCGAAAAAGTCATCGCTCCCGTCGAAATGTAACATATCCCGGATTGCGCCCCTGTGCGCGCTGCTGCTGTTCTGCGGGCCGCAGAAGAAAATCACGCGCCACTTCGCAGCGCTCGACACCATCATCACCGTGACGCTGTATTCGTCGCGCGCCTCCGCCGAAGCCGACCTCGACTCCCTCCAATCGTTCATGGCCGGGCTCGATGACAGCCTTTCCATCTCGAAAGCGGAAAGCGGGATATACCGCATCAATCATCGAACCGATTCCATCGTGGTTCTCAACCGGATGCTGAGCGGGATACTGTCGGTGTGCAGGGAAGAATTTCAAAAGGGCGGAGGGCTTTTCGACGTCACCGTCGCGCCGCTCAAGTTTTTGTACGGACTCGAATCTCACCAGAAGGGCGAGTATCATGTTCCGGTCCGGCGGGAAATCGACACGGCGCTCGCGAACATCGGATTCGGCCGCGTGCGTTTCCTTTCCGACAGCGTATGCGTTTTGCCCGCGGGCATACAATTGGACTTCGGCGGAATCGCGAAGGGCTACGTCCTCACCCGGGCGCAGCGTTTCCTCGCCGCGAAAGGCCATGCGCGCTTTCTGGTCAACGCGGGCGGCGATCTCGTCACCCGCGGGATAAAGCCCGACGGAAAATGGTGGAGCATCGGCATCCAGGACCCCCGAAAGCCCGACAGTCTCGTGGCCACGCTCGCGTGCAGCACCGGATGCGTTTTCACCAGCGGCGACTACGAGCGGTGTTTCATCCAGAACGGAAAAAGATACCATCACCTGTTCGATCCGAGGACGGGACTGCCGGGATGGCACAACATGAGCGCGACGGTGGCGGGGAGCGATCCGCTGGAAACCGACGCGGTAGTCAAAACGGCGTTTCTCATGCCGGCTTCCGAGGCGCTTGCGTATATCGCGTCGAGGAAGTTGCAGGGATTCATCATCGACAGCGCGAAAACCGGGTGGGCGAGCGAGGGGCTGCGGGGTGTGCTTTTGCCCGAGCCTGGGATGACGGTGAATTTTAAATAATCGTTGACAGGTAGAAGCAAGAAGAAATCGCGGCCCCTGGCTTGGGAGGGTGTTGAATAAGTCCTTTCGAAAGCCGTCGTGGTTCGGCACGCGCACTACCAACGACATCTCCGGTCGCGGACTTCGTAATTTACCCGCTCACCCAGGCCCGCTGAAGGACCATCGTGACTCTAACGGGACATTACCTCCGAAACATTTTTGTTCTTACGAGATTCCTCCTCCATCCTCCTCGCCACCACCCCGTACAATCCTTTTGCCCATCCGTCAAGTCCTGCGTCGCCGTCTTTTTTCTTCGTCCCGCCGTCAATGCGCCGTTTTTTCGAGAAGATATCCGCGATTCTTCTTTTTACATACGCCCTGCCGTCGTCCGCAATCCCGGGAAAGTATTCCAGGGCCAAAACGCCCGCGGACAGTGTTTCGTGATGGTTTTTGAACAGCCGGGCCATTCCTTCCAGCATCACCGCGTCGAACTTGAAGAAGGACAAAATCGCCGAGACCTGGAGCCATGTCCACAGGCGCAGCCATTGGCGAGCGGTTGCCTCCAGTCCCTCCCGCGTGACGAACGGAATGCTTTCGATACGGGTGCCGTAGGAGAAAAAAACGTCGATTAAGGCGATGAATGCGAACAGAACCCAGAATCGCGAAAGAGGCTTGAAGAATTCGGAAACCGATCCCTTTTTGACGATCTGGGTTATGAGCGTCGCGGCGGCAGCGGATGACACGAGTACCGCCGCCGAATCCGCGAAGGCTATGGCGACGCAGGAAGCAAGCAGGAGCACGGAAAAGAAACGTTCCGACGGAGTCGCGGAAAAACGCGCCGACGGCGCCGGCCGAGACGCCAAAGGAACCGGCACGGCTTGGAATATCCGGTATGCAAAAGGCGCGAGCCGGCCCACGATTCCGCCGAACACGACAGAGGCCGCCAGCATTACGGGTACTTGATAAAAGAGGTGCATGTTCTCCGACATGAGTGCGTACACCGCGAGCAGCTGCCCTAAATTGTGGAACAGCGCGCCGATTATCCCGAGGCCGACGGTGCCCAGCAGCCGGTTTTTTCCCGTTACGCGCCACGCAACCGCCATCGCGACGGTCGCCAGCACTCCTCCGCACAGTGAGAGGGACATGGTGAGAAAAGAGAACCCGAAATAGAACCCCACAATCCACGAGCGGAGCAGGGAATAGAGGACGGCATCGATGCCTCCGAATTCAACAATCCAAAGGATGGTGACTATGTTGGCGAGCCCGGGCTTGAGCCAGGGGAAAAAGGGGAGGCGCGGGACGAAGAACTCGATCGCGTTGATCGCCACCGCCGCGAGGAGCCAGACGGTTTTTTTCACTATGAGCGATGACGCGTCATCATTTTGCAACGGCATCGACGGCCCTTCCGGATGACGATTCGAGTTCTATGAGGACGTGGTTCGGCGCGCAGATGATTTGCTGGCCCGTCTGCCGTATCGTTCCGGCATGGGCGCAAATCTGTTTGGGGCAGGTGGAGCGCAGCACGCACGCGCCGTCGGCGCCGATAGAAATGGTCATCTCGCCCAGGTCTCCTCGAATTTGCACGGTCCTGGATTCCGAAAGCGGATACTCGGCGATTTTCTCGTCGTCGCGGAAAATCGCCGCGGTTGAGGGACGGTGCGACTGGAACAGTGGCCAAAAGGCAAGCGCGCCCGCCGCGCAGGCGGCGATGACCGGCGCGTCGAGAAGGCGAAACGGATGAAGCGTTCCGCGGCTCATGGACGAATCCCGGCGCGGTCCACGGCGTCATTCCCCGATGAAACGCGCGGCCCAGCCGCGCACCGTTTTGCCGTTGAGCACATGGAACTTCCTGAGTTTGTAGAGTGTTTCCGTACTGAACGCGGAGAGCGGGAGCCACAGCAGGCGCTTTCCGAGTTTGCGCGCCAGTCCGCAAAGCCGGACTCCCGGTTTCTTCGCGGCCACGTACGCCACGGTTTTCTCCCGCGAAAACAGCAAGCCGCCGTACGTCAGAACTTCCGCGCGCGTGCGGAGGTCGGACAGACCGGGCAGCGAAAACACGTCGGGAATCATGCGCGGCGGGAAAAGCAGCGACAGTCCGCCGTAATACGAGCGCGCGATTCCGGGGCCGATAAGATCGGCGAGGGGGTCGGTGGCGTAAAACGTGAGCGTGGATTCCTCCACGTGCTCGGCGTACCATGTGGCGCAGTGCGGATATTTTTCGTCGTGCTCGGCGTCGAAGATGATGACGACCGTATCCACCTTTCCTCGGGACGGCGGCAGTTCCCGCACGTAGACGTCGCCGGTGAACCAGTTGCGCATGGTTTCGCGTATGTCTATGCCGTCCTTTACCGATACGGTGAACTTTTCCGAAACGGCCCCGTCTTCGGCCATGATTTTATGGGTTTTCGCCCTCAGGTGGGCGTTGAACCGTTCGATGCGCTCGTCCTCCGGCACGTGCGAGCACGACGACAAGGGATTCCACGCGAAACGGTATCTGCGGCTTGCGAGCCGCGACGGGTCGGGCCGGAGCGGGAGCGTGCGCCACGCGAGTGAAACGTCGCGCAGCAGGTTCACGGACAAACGAGGCGCATCCTCGGACGGGAGATGTACTTTGTCGATGCCGAGCGAAAGAAGTGGCGCTTCGAGTTCGAATGGAAGGTACGGATAGTACTTGGCGTTCGCGAGGATTTTGAGGGCGAAGGAGTTCCCCCCGACGCCTTTTGCCGCCGTTACGATGTCGGGAAGGTTCGGGATAAAACGGCCGTCCTGCAGCGAAAGATTGCGCAGGAACGAAAGTCCGCGCTGTATCCGTCCCGGCGACAACGACGGTTGCCCGCCGGACGATTCGCTCCAATCGTCCCTCGTTTCGGTGAAAAGCCCCTTGATGCATTCGAGAACGTTTATGCGGGGAGAAAACGGATCATACCTTTCCCGTTCGAACCTGCCGGTGATGAAAGGCAGCTCGCCGAGCGCGAAGTACAGGTGGTCGGGATTGACGAATTCCCTGCACAAGGAATATTCGCGCGCGTCGTCGAAGGCGAAGTTCCACGTTTGCTCGCGCCGGAAGTGGTGCAGGACGCGGCTGAAATGGCCCAGGTGGACGAGCGACAGGACGTTCTTGTATCGGCTGGAGAGTTCAAGAAGGCGTTGCGCCGTGTATATGCACGAGGCCTCCGCTTCGGGCTGGAGTTCCGGACCCTTGCCGTCCGGAAAGAGCGACGCATTCACGGCGAGAACGCACAGTGAAACGTAGGCGTCGAACCCGAGGCTCGACAGCGCGAAGTCGTCCGGGAGCGGTGGAAGAAAACTGCGACCCGAAAGCGCGGGACCGCCCACGCAGTGGCAAGGGACGTGGTTCTGACGGCTCTGTCGAAGCGCTTCGATTGCCGCGTCGCACGGATCGGCCGCCGCGAAATAGGCGATTCCGTCGCCGTCGCATCCGACGACCGCGGAGATATACGGAAGATCATGGACGGCGTCGAGCAGGAATTCCTGGAGGCAATACGGGAGGTCCACGGCGATGCAATCGAATTTTGCCCTGAGGCACACATCGCGCACGTGCTGCGTGAACGCGAGCCGTCCGTGGGCGTATGGAACCATCGTGAGTGATCCGGCCGGCTTCATCGCTTCGGTCTCAGGCGTCCTTTGCATCGGGATTAAGGTCGGCGTCGTCGGGAAAAAAGTAATCGCCGAGGCTCATCGACGGCAGGTCGGTGCCCGACTGCTTGCGCCGCCGCGCCAGGCCGTCGAGGTCGAGCGCCTCGTCGCCGAGAATCTGGGCTATCGCGCGGTTGAAGAGGGGCGCGGAACCTTCGGAATCGCCGGACGCCTTCCGTTTGAGCGCGTACCGGACGGCGTTGATGCCGTCGCGCACCGAATACGGAAGATCGAGGCCGTGGGCGCGCTGGAGGAATTCAACGCATATATCAAGAACGTCTTCCGGGCAGAACGGCAGGTTGTAGGCGAGTATCGCGTGCTCGTCGGCGCGGGACGGAAAGCCTATCTGGATGCCTGGCTGGAGCCGGGACATGATATAGTCGGGAATCTCGAAGGTGGAAGAGTCTTCGTTCATGGTGACCACCGCGCGGAATTCCTTGTGCGCCTTCACCACTACGCCCGCCACCACCGATTCGACGGTTCTCCTATTGTCGAGTAGACCGGCCAGCGACGCCCACGATTTCTCCGACATGCGGTTTCCTTCGTCGAGAACGGCGACTCCGCCTTCGATGACCGCCGAGAGCAGCGGACTGGCGTGGTAGGCTATTTTCCCCTTGTCGGAGAGCACGGGGCTCACCAGAAGGTCTTCGGGCCTGGTGTCGGCCGTGCACTGCATTACGTAGGCGTTCTGGCCGCGCGCGCGCGCCGCCGAAACGGCGAGCGTGGTCTTGCCGATACCGGGCACGCCGATAAGTCTCGGCGTGAGCGGCACGTCGGCATCGGCGACGGTGAGCCAGCAGGCGAGGAGCTGCCGCATCGGCTCCCGCTGGCCTATCCATTCCGCCGCGACCTCGACGGGGTGGGAGAGGATGATTTCCACGTTATCGACGATTATCGATTTCATGATCCGACTCGGGCGGCGGGCGGGTGCCCGGCCGTGAAGATAAACGGGTGTTGGGAAAAGGTCACTTGACGGCCGCTTCGAGCTTGTCGAGGTCGTCCGATCTACTGAGCCGCTTTTCAAGCTCCTTGCCGAGTTCTTCGCACGCGTTGATGAAGGGCTTGACGTCGTGCCAATGCCGCTCGCCAACGGCTTCCGCGGTAACGGTGAGGATGGATTGCGACGACGAAGGGGACGGAAAGAACGTAAACGTCATGCGAATCGTTCCTTCCTTCTGGTTCATGCGCGCCGGTCTGGTGGAATAGGAGTCCAGGTGCGGCCGGACGACAATAGATTTGCAGTCTTTTGCGTTGCCAAGCGTCAAGCTCGATGCGGTGTCGGCCCCGTGCCGGAAGACGTGCTTCATCTCGTCGGCGATTTTTTTGTACGCTTCCTTCCATTCGTCGTCTTTCATGTCGAAGCCGAGTATCGACGTGTCGAACGGAACGAGCTCGATATACGCGCCGCCGTCGCAGTCGAGACCTGCCGGCGCCTCCGGTTGCCGCGGTTCCTCCTTGCGGGGCTCGGGACGCTTTTCCGGCTCTTTGGGTGCCGGCCGTGGCGGTGCGGGGGCCCTCTGAACGGTCTGCACCGGTTCGGGGTCGGTGAGTTTTTTGGCCACGTCGACAAGCCGTCCCACCACGTCCTCAAGGTCTCCCTTCACATCCTCCGAAACGGTCTTGGATATTTTTGCCGTCTTGATGTCTATGACGCGGACGTTGAGCAAGTAAAGTGAACCCACTTTTCCTATGGAACCGGAGACCAGCTTTTTCACGCCTAATATCTGCCCCATCTCGATGAGGCATGATTCGTTGGTACATGCGCCGGATTGCTGGAAGCCCTGCTCCTTGAGGATTTCCGACATCTGTTCACGTTCCATCACGTCCACCCGGCCTGTTTTGAAAAATTCGACGCGCAGCCTGTCGGAGAGAAGCTCGGATTCGTCCTTGGTGATGCCCGATGTGCCGCGCAGCGTCATCACCGCGATGGTCTCTTTGAGGGGCTGGCCTCCGAAAGCAAGCAACGTAAAGGACAAGATTGCAAAAACGGTCGCTTTGCTCATAACACTCCCGTGCGGGTGGAAAAAGGTCGCGCAATTCTCCGAATGAAAGACTCCGGTTTAGACGAAATATACCTTATTATATGATTAGAAATCCATGCCGTGCAAATTAGGTCTTTGTTAATGATTGGATGCATTTGAAAAAGCATCACAAACGAAAACTCAAGCAAGGTGAACCGTTCGGCCGCATCGCGCCCTGATTCTTGAAAGAAGATATTTCACTTTTCAAATTCGATATTCCCCGCTTCCGGCTGCACCGCAATTTTACGCAAAAGCATCTCGACCATTTCTCGGTCATATTCAGGCACCTCAACGATTGCCGTATCCCGTCGGTTCTTGACAAGAGTAAAAAGCCGTCGTTCCAGCCGTATTTTGTCAAGCAATTCCCACTCGCCTTCGGATTTTATCTTTGACTTCACGAGATTGACGTATCTGCTCAACCTAAAAGCCGTTACCATCTCGCGCGTGGTGAGGGAGTCGTTCCACGGATATGCCGACGAACCATTGCAAAGAGGCGGGCGAAGAAAATCGTATCGTTCAAGATTTTCAAATCCTTGAATCCCGGGAATAGCGTAATACATCGATATCCCGACAGCCGTAGGAAGGTTGTAAAGGAAGGCAAGCGTGTCTACCACATGTTGCTTCGAATCACCGCTGAGACCGGCGATAAAATAGGAAAGGACAGGAATCCCCCTGCCCGAAACATACCGTACAATGGATTTGAAATGCGAGAGTGGTGCCGGACGGTTCTGTTCCTCAAGGACATATCGAGACATGGAACCTAGGGTTAAATTGAATGATGCCATTCCCAGCGCAATGAGGCGGTCGGCAAGTTCGGGCGTGAGGAGTCGGTAATCAAGGCCGTTTTCGGCAAGGAAATTTACTTTCGGAATCCGTTTGCCGATTTCCGCCATTATGGCGCAAGCGAACTCCGGCGCAAGGAGCAGGTTGTCGTCCTCGAAGTTGATGAAAACTTTTGTGCTTGCGGTAGTTTTGTCGGTTAGAATCTTGTCCAATTCCCCGAGAAGACCGCCGATTGCGACGGTTCTGAAGTCGGAGCCGAACATTATTCCATTCGAGCAGAACCTGCACCTGTTAGGACACCCCCGGCTCAAGCTCGTTGAGAAATATGTGCCGTGTCTATTTTCCAAAACTTTCGAGATAATCGGCTCAATAGAGCCCGTGACGGTATGCCCGGCGACAGGTGATTTAAAGATTTGGCCTTTGTGTTTCCAAATGAGGTTCGGCACTTCCTCTAACGGCGGTTTGCCGCCGATCATGGCGTCAAGAAAAGGCCTCAGATTTACTTCGGCTTCGCCGAGAAGGACAAAATCAATGGAATCATCCCTGATGAAGTACCGCGGATTTGCGGCGACTCCCGCTCCTCCGGCCATGACGGGGATATCCGGCAGAAGACGCTTGATGTTTTTCGAGATATCAAGCAGTTCCTCGCCGTACGAGTATGCAAAACAACCAAGAAAGCACATGTCCGGCCTCAGGTCGCATATCATAGCTGCGCATATTTCGGCAGAGGGACCAAAGAGCCGGAATTTCGTAAAATACGACAGTTTTCCTGTTTCGCCCGGCAGGATAAACGGTTGCAGGTACGCCATTTCTTTTGGTATGTCGGCATGTCGCCCATGTTTTCCCATTAGGGGGAAATCGAGAAAGGTGGCGTCGAGTCCGTACTTTTGCAAAAGTTCGAGAACGGTTCGCGCGCCGAGCGACGAAAACCTGTGCCGCGTGAAATAAAAGTCCTTAACGGGAGGAACCGCCACTACGGCTTTGGCTTTTCTGCGCGGTGTCAACGTGGCGAACATGGTTTGCCCATTAAAAAAGGATTGAATACTGCGGATTTCAAAATACTTCTCCGTAAAAAATGGTTGAATTTGCAATCAGGAGTTATATTACAAACGAGATGCCGAAAAAAATCCTTATCTCTGCGTTGACCGCATTCTTCTTCGCCGCCATACTTGGGTGCAACGGCACGACCAAGGCGACTGAATCGCCGCCGCTTTCCCTCGCGGAAAAAGACATGACCGGAGAATGGTGTTTTGAATATTCGTGGAACGCCGATACCATTCTTCGGATAGCCCTAATGCTCGACAGCGTCCGGCACTACGAGATGAACGTCATTATAAACGGAACCGACACCTCGTATGCCGAGGACGGCGCGTGGCGTTTTGTCTCCGTCGACGGCGCCGACGAAACGTATTCCGTCATGCTCGACGCCTCGACCTGCGAGCCTCCTTCCGCAACCGGCGACTGCGCCGGGATTTCCCGCACGATTCCCGTCGTCGTCACACAGGATAAATGGCAGGTCCGGCCCGATACCTTATGCGACGGCGCGCCCGACGGCCGTGTTCCCGCGGCGGTCGCGCATCTGCAGGCGGATTTTTTTCATAATACCTGTATCCGGCAGATACCCCCGGAGGACGCGCAGGTTGCGGGTGTCTGGCGGTACGGCATGCAGTGGAAACAAGACACCACCCTGAACATCGTGATGTCGTTTGATAGCCTGCACGGCTATTCCATCGACGTCGATATCAACGGTACCGATACCGTGGAGAGCGAGACGGGGACATGGACGATTGCCGGGGGCGCAGTTTCCGGCCGCGACACGGTCTGGATGGAAAGAAAGGCGTGCAAGCGGATAAATGCCGCCACGCACGAGCTTGATTCCGTCGACTGCGGCATTCCTGTCGCCGGTATAGGACTTTCCCTGGGCAACAACGGTACATGGCGGATTCCGTTAAGCGACTTTGCAAAATATCTGCCCACGGGAATTCTGCCGGGTGGTCTCGCGTTGCCGCCGGTCGCGTTTGTTAAGGATCCGTGAGCATCCGTTTGCCCAATTCACGAGGAAACAGACGTGCTTGAACCTTCCTCCGGCAATAAGCCGGGAAAAATTTTCGTTTTTTCCGCGGCCTCGGGCGCCGGCAAAACCACCCTTCTCGATTACCTTCGGCAAACGGTCCCCGACCTTGTGTATTCGATTTCCGCGACTACCAGGTCGCCCCGGCCCGGCGAAAGCGACGGGGTTCATTATTTTTTTCTCAACGAAACCGACTTTAAAAAAAGAGCCGGCGCCGGCGAATTCGCGGAATGGGCCGTCGTCCACGGCCATTATTACGGCACGCCTCGCAGTTTTATCGACCATGTCGTCGGCGCGGGAAAACATATCATAATGGACATCGACGTGGCGGGGAAGAAGAAGTTCGACGTTGTGTATCCCGAGGCGGTAGGAATTTTACTGCTCCCGCCTTCGCTTGAAGTGCTGCGGCGACGTTTGGAGACGCGCGGTACCGATTCGAAGGAAGATATAGCTCTCCGTCTCGCCAATGCCGTCGCGGAGATTGATTTTGCTGAAAAACATGGTAAATACGAGTATACGGTCATCAACGATGATCTCGACAAGGCGAAATCGGAAGTGGCGGCCATAGTCCGCAACGAGATAGCCGCGCGGTAACCGGATGGCTTCCCAATCGGATTTCGTTTTCCCCAGGACCGAACGCGCCGTCACCATCGGACGCGATCCTTCCTGCGACGTGCCGCTGCGCGGAATAGGCGCGTCGCGCACCCATGCCATACTACATATCGGTTCCCGGGCAATCGTCATTGAGGACTGCCGCAGCACCTTCGGCACTCGCGTGAACGGAAATCCGGTTTCCAGGGCCGAGCTTGGCGACGGGGCGGTGATTACGGCCGGCGTCGCGAAATTCAGGATCGATATCGACGACAGGAACGTGACGCTCGTGCCGTTTCACGACGCCGAGATACCGCCGGAGGACGCGACATACGGGCGGACGCCGGCCGACGTCGCCATCGGCCGCGATCCTTCGAACACCGTATGCCTCCCGCATCCTCTCGTGTCGCGGTTCCACGCGACGTTCAGGGCGGAAGGCGACGCGAGGTACTCGATAGAAGATCACGGCAGCACGAACGGCACGTTCGTGAACGGGAAAGCCGTGCGTACTTCGGTGCTCGACGAGGGCGACGTCGTCCAGGTCGGGCCCTACCGTTTTTTTCTCGACGCGGGCGCTCTCAAACAGACCCAGGATTTCAACCGGATACGGATCGAGGCCTTCAACGTCGGCGTGACGCGCGGAAAGGCGACGCTCGTCGATGATGTTTCGCTTTCCATGGAACCGGGCGAATTCGTCGCCATACTTGGCCCGTCGGGGGCCGGAAAATCAACGCTTGCCAACGCCCTCACGGGCCAGATACCGCTATCGAGCGGGGAAGTGTACTACAACGGCCTTCCCATGCGTACATTCTGTTCCGCGTTCAATTCGACCATCGGTTTCGTGTCGCAGCACAACCTCCTCAGGAGCGAGCTCACCGTGCTGGAAACATTCACCGAACAGAGCATCCTGCGGCTTCCGCGCGACAGCATGCCGGCCGAACACCGCGAGCGTATCCGCGAAGTCATGGAACTTCTCGAACTGTCTGCACTCGCGAAGAGGAAGATCGGTGATCTGTCGGGCGGCGAAGCGAAGCGTGTCCATTTTGGAATGGAGCTGTTGTCGTCGCCGACGGTAATTTTCCTCGACGAACCTCTTGCAGGCCTCGATCCCGGTCTTACGCACAAATTCATGGAACTGTTCAGGTCCATCTGCGACAAAGGCCATACTATCCTGCTCACGACGCACACCCTCGAACAAATCGAGCTGTGCAACAGAATATTGTTCGTGTCGCGCGGAAAGCTGTTGTTCGCGGGCTCGCCGAAAGAACTACGCGGGAGTTTCGGCACCGTCATCCTCGCCGATGTCTACGAAAAGGCACGTACGCTTCCCGCCTCGGCTGTCGCCGCCGCAACGAAGCCGGTCGTGACTCCAAAAAAGAAAATCAAAGAGAGCGGCTACGATGAGTCGGTGCGACTGTACAAGCCGAAGAGCGTCTCCTTTTTACGCCAGATGAAACTTTTGACCGGCCGCTACGCCGTCATGCTCGTCCGCGACGCGAGAACGCTCGCTCTCATGCTTCTTCAGGCGCCGCTCATTGCCCTGCTGCTTGCGTTCGTTTTCAATCACGGCGGCGATTTTCTTCCCTTATCGTTTTATTTCTGCATTTCCATTTCGGTGATCTGGATGGGAGGAATGAATTCGGTGAGGGAAATCGCAAGGGAATGGGACGTCGTGGAACGGGAATTTAGAGTCGGCCTTTCAAAAACGGCCTACGGACTTTCGAAGCTCCTGGTTTTTTGCCTTCTCGCCGCCGTCCAGGCGCTGCTGTTCGGCGCGTGTCTGCACGTGATTTTCGCCGGTTTTTCCCTTGGTGCCGGCAACGGCGCGCTTTTATGTTCCGGTTGCGCCGCCGGGGCGCTGCTCGGTCTCTGCGTGAGCGCCTTTTCGCCAAACGTCAACGTGGCAATCAGCTTCCTGCCCATCATTTTTATTCCGCAGATATTTTTCTCCGGTATCCTGATGCCTTTCGATGAAATGCCCGGCGCAGGGATGGTTCTTTCAAACTTCACCATAGCACGGCCGGTATTTTCGATGTTCAAGAAGATGTGTTTTTTCGAACGGACGCCGTGGATGCTGGGCGACTGGCTCGGGCTGTCGCTTCTGTGCGGCGGATTAACTATTTTACTCTTTACGGGGATACGTTTCCGAAGACTGATACAGGGAAAAGGCTTCGGCGGATAAGCACCGGCCCTTCGCCGAGACCGGAAAAGGACCCATTGATGCCGATAAACGAGAAAAATGACGATTCCTCCTATTTTCCCGAACAGATAGGCCATTTCAAGATTCTGCAAATCGTAGGGATGGGGGGCATGGGCGTGGTATACAAGGCCATGCAAGATCCCATCAATCGCATCGTCGCGCTCAAAGTACTTCCACCCCAATTGTCGCTCAACGACGAACTCACCAAACGGTTCGACATAGAGGCAAAGGCGATTTCGCGTCTCCAGCACCAGAACATCGTGAGCCTTTATGAGGCGGGGGAAGACAAGGGATACCGGTACTTCGCCATGCAGTTCGTAGACGGGGAAAGCCTCGCCTCACGCATCCAGGCGAAGAAGCCGATGCCCGCGTCCGAAATCATCGATATCGCCAAGCAGATTTGCCGGGGTCTGCGCTACGCGCACGCCCAGAACGTGGTACACCGCGACATCAAACCCCAGAACATTCTCATCGATAAAGAAAACATCGCCCGGCTTTCGGACTTCGGCATCGCCAAAATATTTTCCTCAAGCGGCATCACCATGACCGGGGTCACCGTGGGTACCCCAGAATACATGTCTCCGGAGCAGGCCGAAGGCGCGGAGGTGGACGGCAAGACCGACATCTACTCCCTCGGTGTCGTCATATACGAGATGCTCACCAAGAAACCCCCGTTCCTCGCGAACAATCCGGTCGCCACCGCGTACAAGCACGTCCACGAAATTCCCATCCCGCCTTCCATGAAGCGGCGCGACGCGCCGAAGCGCCTGGAGCTCATCGTTCTCAAGGCGCTTAAAAAGGACAAGAAGGAACGGTACGACACGATCGACGAAATGCTCGAGCACCTCGATTCGGTGGACATAAACGAAATGGTGGACCGCACTACCGTTTCGTTTGCGGTTCAGAAGGAAAATCAGGAGGAATGCCGGGACCAAGACGGGATACACGACAAACGGATAACGGACCGGCGTTCCGGAGACCGGCGTCATGCGCGAAGGCGGCCGGATCGTTTTTTTTTGTTCGACAAGGGATACTGGCTCGATCTCTTTGAAACGCAGTGGCTTTCGTTGGTTCTCATCGCCATACTGGCCGCCATACTTCTCAACCACCTCTTTGGACGGCACCCATGAGCGAATCCGGCGCAAAATCCTTGAAGAACACCTGCCGCAAGGGCAGGGAGGGAGAGAACGAGGCGGTCGATTACCTTCTCTCTCAGGGGTATTTTATCGTTTCGAGGAACTACCGTACGAAACAAGGGGAAATAGACTGCATCGCCAACGATCCCAACGGCGTACTCGTTTTTCTTGAAGTAAAATGCGCACGGTCGGACGCGCTTGGAAATCCGGCGTTTTGGGTAACTCGTCCGAAGCAGTTGCGAATCGCACGGCTTGCCCGCCAGTATCTTGCCGAGCATGGATACCCTGGGCAGCGCACCCGCTTCGACGTGATTACGATTTACAGAGGGAAAATCGACCATATACGAAACGCATTCTTAGTATGACAGCATGAATCGTCGGGCGTTCTTCCGGCATCATGCCCGCGGATCACGGTCGTCATGAAAAAGATATCCTCGGAATCGGGTTGCGCAAACCTTGACTTAAGAGGAAGACGCTTCGGCTTCCTTCCATGTCCGGCCGTATTTTCCCAAGTCAACCCGGTCTGTAATCTCCTGCCGCAATATGTTATTTTCGTTTTGTCCGTCCGATGTGCGGTGCTTTTTCTCCTCTAACGATACACGCCGGGTACCGTCGTGGCCATTGTAATCAGCAGCAGTTCATCCGTCCACTGGGACTCCTTTGTCGGGAGAACGCTTGGCGGCGTAACGCTCATACGGGAGCTTGGCCGGGGAGTGATGGGGGTCGTGTTCGTCGGGTACCAGCAGTCGCTCAGGCGCCAGGTCGCGGTCAAAATTCTTGTAAAAGCCGCCGGCACACCGGAGCTTTCCAACGCCTTGTTTCGTGACGAAGGAGAGATGGTCGCCGTGCTCGCGCATCCGAACATCATACCGATATTCGAAATGGGCGAGGCATCCGATTGCTTCTATCAGGTGATGCAACTGGTCGACGGAACCGATCTCCGTTCCCTGTTGCGTTCATACGCGCGGCATCCCCTTCCACGCAAGCGGCACGTGCCGTTGTACGACGCAATCGGCTCTATGCTTCAGATTCTCGATGCGCTCCAATATGCCCACGAGGAAGGCGTGATTCACCAGGATATCAAGCCCGCCAACATACTCGTGGAAAAGCGGAGCAGCCGGCCCCTTGTCGCCGATTTCGGCATAGCCAGGGCACTTGCGGGCGAATATAAATCCGAAGGGCTTGTCGTGGGTACGCCGCTGTACATGGCGCCGGAACAGGTGAACGGTAACGTGACCGACGGCAGGGCCGATCTTTATTCGGCGGGAGTCATCCTGTTTGAGATGGCGGCGGGGATTCTTCCAGTGAGGAACGGCGAGAAGGCTGAGCAGATACTGCTTAGAAAGAAGAACTCCCCCGGTACGTTTTTTACCGCAAAGCCCTCCGAAATTTCCCCGCGCATCGACGCGTATCTGGAACGAATCATACTCAAGGCCACCATGCCCGCCGTGGAACAACGATATTCATCTTGCGGCGTTTTCGCCGAGGAACTGCGGGAATACCGAGAGGTACATGGTCGGTCCCTTAAACCCGCCGATGAAGGGGACGGCGCATGAGTTACGAATCGTCTGCGGGCGGAAAAATCGATCAAAAGCACGCGGAAACCCTCGCCCGTCTTTTCAACCTGGCCTACAACGGCGCCGTACTGTACGGCGGGAGTCATCAGACCGCCGTCGATGCCGCCCTTCCGTTCCATGCTTTTCTCGCGAGGATGCTGTCGAACGAAAGCATGGTCACTCTCATCGTCGAACGCGATTCCGTCTACATAGAAAATTTTTGCATCGACAAGATCATCAATGTCAGGCGTCTTGTCGTGCATTTCAAGAAAGCCGGCATCCAGTCGATCACGTTCTCCAAGGAAGTGACCGTCGAAGGAATTAAAGCCCTGCTCGTGGTGCTGAGCGATGCCGAAAAGTATCCGACCGCCGCAGCCATGCAGCACGGTCTCGCGATGCTCGGCGGGGGGGGGATCAGGTTCAATTACGTCGTGTATCGTAAGATGACGACGGACGAAAAGGTGGTGAACAAGAACGCCGCCCTTTCTTTGGCCCCGTCCACCATGGACACTGCCGTTGTCAAGCAAGTGCTCGACGGTTTGAGCGAGGTTGTAGCGGCCCGGCAGATAGTCGAGGGAACACCGCCGGCTTCTCCGGCGGCTGCGCCCGGCGAAGGTAGTCCGCATGAGACCAACCTTGCCGCGCTGCTTGAACAATTACGCGCCATCAATTCCCGAGTCAACGCACCCGCCGGCTCCGGTGGAACGGGTTCGATCCAGGAGATGATGGAATCCGTCGTCAATCTGCGGCGTGACGTCAACGAGAAACTGGGCGTTATACGTGCAACCCACGATTTGAACGAGAGTGAAAACCTGGTTGTGAACGAGCTTGACGCAATGAGCCACGAAGTCATTCTACGGCTTTTACGCGAGGAATACAAAGGCGGTACGATTTCCATAAAGAGGCTTTCCCAGATTACACGGCGCATGCTGCCCGATATCAAGGAACTCAAAAGGATGCTTCCGCGGCTCAAGGAATCTTTTTTGAAGGAGGGAATGTCGCAATCCGATTATCTCCAGTACGTCACCGATATTCTCAAGGATATCGAATCCGACGGGCTGTCCGGCGTGTTCGAAGGCGCGGTCAAGGACATCGGCGTATCCATGGAGGAACTCATCGAGTCCGTCCGCGCCGACCCGGCGGACGCCGCCCGCCTGATCGTACTTGCATCAGAGATCAGAAAATCCTCGCATGCCGACGGCGCCCAGCTTTCGTTCCTCCTCACCGATTATATAGAGAAAGTGAGCAGTTCCCTGTGCCTGGAATCCAAGGACGTTTCGAGCAAGGAGGGCATCAGGCTGCTTAAATCGGCCATCGGCAGAATCGAGACCGACCTTGTGGAAAAACTCCGAGACCAGGGAATACCGGCGGATATAATTGATAAAGCGGAGAGCCTGCTTCAAACGCGCCTTGACGCCACCGTCGTCGGCGCGAAAAAGGCATGGACATCGCGGTTCGTCACCTCGCTCAAGAATCTGAGCGAAAACGAACTGGTCGCGGTCGTGCGGGAGCTGTATTCGAAAGAAGGCGACGCTGATGCCGCACAAGAGGCGCTCCACTCGCTTCTCGAATCGAAAGGCTGGCCGGAGGAAAAAATCGTCCAATTCGTCAAGAAAGCGGCGTCAAAGCAGGCGGCAGCGCCGCAGGAGCTTCCCAAAGGAGTGCTTAACGTCAACGCAACGCTTTATTTCATAGAACGTGAGATAAAACGGGTACAGCGGTACGGTACGCCGTTCTCGTGCGTTATCGTAACCGCCGTTCGGGTAGGGAGCGGAACCGACATACAAAAGGTTCCGACGGAAACCGAGACGAAAGCTCTCATGCCCCAAATATTAACCCACCTTCGCCGCGTCCTGCGCGATTTGGACATTGTCGGCTCCCTGGGCCTCGTCTCGGGCGACGTGCCGTTTGTGGTACTTCCAATGACGGATGCCGCGGGCTCCTCGACGGTCGTTGAGCGGTTGCATCGGGTACTAGAGGCGGCAACGTTCGAAATCAACGGCGCGAACGTTCGCGGGACCTTCGTGATTTCGTGCTCTTCATTCGACAAAACCACCATGACGGGGTACCGGTCTTTTCTCGAGTATGCGTTGGGCCGCCACAGGAAGACCGAGGGGAGTGTTCATTTGAAACAAGGGGAATGATGCCGTTTTCTTCGGCGAGCGACGTATCGAGGAATATGCGGTTTTCCCGGCCCCGAAAAGGCCGATAAGAAACGGAGGGGAGAGGATTTGAACCTCCGGTAGCAGTTTTAACCACTACGACGGTTTAGCAAACCGTTGCCTTCAGCCACTCGGCCACCCCTCCAGGTAGACGATGCTTCTAAAAAAGCCTAATAAATATAATTGTTCCAGACAAGTTCGGATACTGTGTGTTGGGATAATTCGGCACAAACGGCACAACAAGAAGCATCGACCGATATCGCGCCCCTCCGTCCGCGCCACACCGAATCGCAAATAATTATCCGTTAAAGATCGTTCGCAGCTTTTCCAAGAAAGTCGGATTCCCGTGAATTCGCTTAAAGACGGGCACCAACCGTGTTCCATGAGCGGATTGAAAAAATATCTTATAATTGAGTTTCTCGTTTGCGTCGACGCCGAGTTGCGCCAAACCTTCGTTTATCTTGTCGTCTATCAGAAGGGTCATCGTACTGTTTTCGACTGTTTTGTCAACCGCCACGTCAATTTGGCCGATAGCCTTATTGATGCAAATGGCGACCAACAGTTCGCCGTTCCCGCCGGGCAAAGAGCCGTCCACCCATTGATTTGATCCGGAGTACAGACAGGTCTTATAGTACAAACCGGTTCCGTATTTTCCGGTTGTCATGGGTTATTTCTCCCGTGAAAATGTACTCATCAATGCGTGAAGTTGTGAAGTATAGTATAATTTCTGGCGTACAGAAGATGCGTGCTGCATTAAAAAAGGAGATTTTTTAACTGTCGTCACATCAGGTGCCCGCAAATAGCCCTTGATTTCAACATTCTTTTTGAGTAGTATTTATGTAGCACGGTTTTTTACCGACGCTAAAGAGAAATCGTATGGATTCAATCAAACAATCCTACCACAAATATCTCCGGTATTTTCTCGCCAAGGACGACTCAACCGCCACCCCCTACGATAAGTATATGGCGTTGTCCTACGCGGTGCGAAGCGAAATGGTTGACAGGTGGATCGAGACTCAAAGCGCATATCATCGTCTGAATTCCCGCCGCGTCTACTTTCTTTCGATGGAGTACATTTTCGGCAGGAGCCTCCAGCAGAACATCCTGAGTCTCGACATAGAAGAGGGGGTCGCCGCTCTTGCCGCCGAACTCGGGTTCGACATCGAAGGGCTCTATGCCCAGGAAAGTTCGTTCGACCTCGGAAACGGCGGGAAAGCACGGCTTGCGGCGTGCCTCCAAGACGCAATGGCGACTGCGGGAATCGCGGCGATGGCCTACGGCCTCAGGTACGATTACGGTCAATTTCATCAGGATGTCGAAAACGGCGTACAGGTGGAACGTCCCTACGACTGGCTGCATAAAGGGCATCCGTGGGAAATCATCCGCCCCGAATATGCTTGCGAAGTCAATTTTTACGGGACGGTCGCTCCGGCGGAGAAGCCGGACAATCCGCTCGCGGGCATATGGGAAGACCCCGAACGGGTCGTTGCCGTTCCGTACGACTTTCCGATTGCCGGATTCAGAAATCAAACGGTTAATACGCTCCGCCTCTGGAGCGCCCGAGGTTCGGAGGAGTTCCTCCCGGATTATACAAACCACGGTGATTACCTGCGCGCTTGCGAGGACAAGTCGCGCTCCGGTACCATCACCAAAATCCTTTTCCCCGACGAAGATGTGCTGCGTGCCACCGAATTGAGGCTAAAACAGCAATTTTTTCTCGTGAGTGCGTCTCTCCAAGACATCCTGCGGAGGTATAAAAGAAGGAACAGTGATCCGGCGGAGCTTCCCGAACATGTGGTAATCCACCTTAGCGGAAGCAACTGCGCGCTCGCCGTCCCCGAGTTGCTCAGGCTGCTGGTTGACGTCGACAATGTTCCGTGGCAAAAGGCCTGGGATATAACATCACGTGTTTTTGCCTATACGAGCAACGCCGTTTCCCGTGAACATCTCGAGGCGTGGCCGGTGTACATCATGTCTCAGATTTTTCCCCGGCACCTTCAAATTATCTACGAAATCAATCAGATGCACCTCGATCTGGTCCGAACGACGCACGGCGCGGCCAACGATTTGATACGCGATTTGTCGCTCATCGCGGAAGGGGAGGTGAGGCGGGTCAAATTGGGCCATATTGCCATACTCGGTTCCTCCACCATCAACGGGGTATCGGCGTCCCAGACCGAAACACTCAAACAAAACGTCTTCCCCGAATTCATGATAATCTCGCCGGAAAAGTTCCAGTGCAAGACGAACGGCGTATCGCACCGGCGATGGTTGCTGTGCGCCAACCGGCGGCTGGGAAGCCTTATAACCGCCGCCATCGGCGAGAAGTGGATGAAGAAGCCCGAAGAACTTTCGAGGCTTGAACCTATGGCCGCCGACGGAGCGTTTCTGGAAAAGCTGAGAGACGTCAGAAGCGAAGCGAAACGTTCGCTTGCCGCATATATCAAAATGGCTTCCGGTATCGCTGTGGATCCTGATGCATTGTTTGACGTACAGTGTAAAAAGATTCACCAGTACAAACGACAGGTGCTGCATGTCCTCCATATTCTGGCGCGCTACCTGCGTATCAAGCAGGGGCAAGCGTTGCCGCCAATAGCGCGCGTTCATGTGTTTGCCGGAAAGGCCGCGCCTTCCGATCAGTTGGGGAAACAAATCATACGGCTCATCAACGTCGCCGGCGAAATAATCAACAATGACCCTCAAGTAAAGGACCGCATCAAAGTCGTTTTCCTTCCCGATTACGGCGTTACGCTTGCCGAGAAGATCGTGCCGGCCGCCGATATTTCGGAACAGATCGCCACACCGGGTCAGGAAGCGAGCGGAACGGGAAATTCGAAGTTCGCCCTGAACGGCTGCCTGCTCATGGCAAGCAAAAGCGGTTCGAACATAGAAATTATCCAGCGCGTGGGAACCGACAACATGTTCGTTTTTGGAAGAACCGCGGCTGACTTGCCTTCTCACAATACCTATCAGGCATATGACGCCCTTTCGGCCAATCCTGTACTTTTAGAAGTCTTCAGGTTCCTTCAGGAGCAGATAGATCATCTTTCTCCAAACGCGGTATGCATCCGGCCGCTCCTGTCGACCCTCATGGATTCGGATCGGTATTTCGTCCTCCTCGACTTTGACGACTATGCGAAAAAACACGACGAAGCAGACGCCCTGTTCCTAAACAACAAGGAATGGTCAAAAAGAAGTCTTGTTAATATCGCGCGCTCCGGCTATTTTTCTATCGACAAGACCATTGGCCAGTATGCGGCCGAAATCTGGAAAATTTCCTCCAAGTAAGAATCTTCCACGTTTTCCCGACCGTTTTAAAGGCCGAGTGATGGTTGGAGTTCCTCGACGTTTCCGGAAATTGTAACGCAGAAACGCACATGGTAAAGAAAGAAGAAAAGCTCACCGGTATCACCGTGGTAGGCGGCAAAGGCCTCGGCGCAGCCTATTTCGTTGGGCGCGGCGTGGAACGGCCGTCGGCCGTCTCCATATCCCGCCAGGACGTGGGCGACCAGATAATGCGTTTCAACGAAATCAGGGAGAAAGCAAAAAAAGACTACGGCCAAGTTGCGAAACAGGCCGACTCGGGCGTGACGCCTTCCATTCTTCAAATTTACGGACATATTCTTGACGATCCTTCCTTCATAGGACAAGTCGTCGAGACGATATCCACAAATCTTTATGACCTTGAATCGTCGATTCGCATCGTGCTCAACGATCTCGTCAAACGCTTCAACGCGGCTGGTACGCCGTACCTCAAGGAGCGAAGCAGCGACATCGTGGAGGTGTGTGAAAAACTCATTTCCTATCTCTATCAGGACGACGGGCGCACCAAGGGCTTCACCGAACCCGTGGTGTTAGTGGTGCTGCGTACCTTTACTCCTTCGGACATCCTTTCCTACGACCGCTCGATGATCCGGGCGGTAATAAGTTCGAGCGGCGGGAAGACGTCACACGCGGCGATTATCGCCCGTTCGTACTCCATTCCCGTGGTATCCGGGATAGGGGATATCCAGAAAAGCGTTTGTCCCGGCGACCAACTCTTCGTCGATGCCGACAAAGGGGTTGTGTATGTGCGGCCCGGCCCAACGGTAATGAGCAAAGTACCGCGCCAACGGGTCTCACAGGAGGAACTGGACAAGCTTCGAAACAAGTGGCAACGGCCCGTGTACACGCGTGACGGCATTCACATCGAAGTGCTTGCAAACGTTTCCCTTCCCGAAGACGTCGCCGAGGCGAACCGATTCGGCGCGGACGGCATCGGACTGGTGAGAACCGAATATCTCCTGTCGAACCGGAAGAGTTTTCCCGATGAGGAGACGCAACGTTCCTATTACGAAAAAATTTTCGAAGGCGCGGGGAACAAACATTGCGTCATCCGCATCATGGACATCGGCGGCGACAAGGTACCCGAATTTTTCGACATGCCGCCGGAATTCAATCCGTTCATGGGGTGGCGTGCGATTCGCATACTGCTCGAAAAAAAAGAACTTTTAGAAACACAACTGACGGCTGTCATGAAAGCCGGGAAGAAACGTGATTATTCGCTCATGATTCCAATGGTGACCACCTTGCAGGAATGGCAGGAAGCAAAAAAGGTCATAACAAAAGTAGCGACGACACTTGGAGTAACCGTGCCGCAATGCGGAGTACTTTTTGAGGTTCCTCTTGCGGTCCTTGAGATGAGCACGTTTATGAAAGAGATTGATTTTGCCTCAATTGGAACAAACGATCTCATCCAATATCTCAGTGCCGCGGACAGGAACAATTCAAAGGTCAACTATCTTTATAATCCCATTGAGCCTGCATTTCTAAGAATCATAAAAAACGCCATCAACGTCTCAAAAGACAACGGTAAGTCCCTGTCGATTTGCGGCGAGATGGCCGGCAATGCGTTTCATGCCGTGCTTCTTGTCGGACTGGGGCTCAAGAGGTTCAGCGTGATTCCCCGGGCCATACCCATCATCAAGGAAATAATCTCGCGCGTCAGTTTCGCGGAAACCGCCGAAAGTGTTTCCCACATCGATTCCTTCGAGTCAACCGAAGAAGTCGCTAAATGGCTCAAGGGCCTTCATAGGAAGCACTTGGGAGACCTCCTGGAAAAACTCCCGCTCACCACGGAAGTCTAATCGGCATTTTTTTACTTTCCCGGTGGAAGCAGAATTTTGTCGAAGTACATGACGTGCGCTTCAACGTTACGGCGGACATAGGAAGGGACATGTGAGCCGGGGCGTTCGAAATATTGGTGGGCGATTCCGAGGGCGGTCAATTTTTCGTGGGCGGCGCGGTTTCCCCTGAGAGCAAAATCGGATGTTCCGCAGTCCAGGATTATCGCTTTATTGAGGCCGACAAGTTTGTCGCAAAGAGTCAGAAACGAACTCGCGCGCCATGAGTCGGCATGACTTTGGTAATCTCCCAATACCTCGTGAATGTCCCATTGAGTCGGGAACTCCGTAAGGTCCATTATTCCGCTGATGCTTCCCGCTCCGCAGAAAATGTCGGGGTGTTTCGCGAGTATCGTGACGGCGCCGTGGCCCCCCATGCTTGAACCGATGAGTGCGCGACCATGGACGTTTGCCCATGTTCTAAAGTGTGCGTCTATAAACGATACGACATCCACCGCGATGTATGACTCGAATTTTGAATCCTGTCGTATGGGGCTGTCGAGATACCACGAATTATAATTGCCGTCGGGACAAACGAACAGCAGATGATACCGGTCCGCATAATCGCCGAGTGGTGCGAGTTGAGACCAGGTTCGAAAGTCACCGCTGTAACTGTGCAACATGTATATCACCGAGAAATGTTCGCTGCCGTTATCGTATTCATATGGAGTTATGACGGTTGCATTAAAGCTGCGATTCATGCTTGAGGAGTGAATTGAAACTACGGTTTTATGAGCGGCGAATCCCGGCAGCGTAAGAAATAACGAAAAAGCAATGGCGCGGGTGACGCGGATACGAAACGATTGCGGAGATGTGGGTTTTTGAGATGCGTTCATCGTTGACGGGGTTTGGAAGTCCACACGATAAGATTACTTTCCCGACATTCCGATGAGGTTGAGAAACTCCTCGCGCGTGGCATGTTGGGAGCGAAAGCTTCCCAACATCGCCGAAGTAATCATTTTCGAGTTTTGTTTTGTGACCCCCCTCATCATCATGCACAAGTGCTGGGCTTCCACCACGACGCCCACGCCTTCTGCGCCGATGGGTTTCATGAGGCATGATGCAATCTGCTGGGTAAGCCTTTCCTGAACTTGGAGCCGCCGCCCGAAACAATCGACCAGCCTTGCCAGTTTGCTCACGCCGTACACCTTGTTTCTCGAAATGTAGCCGATATGGCATTTTCCGAAAAAGGGGAGCATATGGTGCTCGCACATGCTGTACACCTCGATGTCCTTCACGATGATCATATGATCGCATCGCTCGTGAAAGATGGCCTTTTTGAGGATTGCGCAGGGGTCTTCCTTATATCCCTGCATTAGGTATTCCAGGGAACGTTTTACACGCAAGGGCGTATTCTTTAACCCTTCCCGTTTCGGATTCTCGCCGATTTCCCTGAGGATGGTACGGATGGCGTCTTCCATATTGCGGCGTCCTTTATATCCGTTAAAGTTCGAAAAGGCAACGAATTTAACATAATATATATTTTGAGCTTACAGGAGCAGGGCGCGTTTGTTCTCCTCTCACGAACGGGTCTGTGGATGGCACCAAGCGAATCGAGAAAATCCTATACCAAGGCGCTCGTCTTGTTGATTGCCATTGTAGCACTGCTGTTTGTCGGAACCGCGATCCTTAAAATCCTTTCGTCTCCCGCAAGACCCGCTCGCGCCCTTTTCGGTACGGAAATGCTCAGCGGCGTGCCGTACCGCGACGACCAGAAGGATTCCGTCCAACGGCAAATTTCCGGATTCTGGTTCTACGACAATGTCGTTGATTCGGGCGCGCCTTTTCTGCGATCCTCCGACAGAATGGAAATCAAACCAAACGGCATTTATTGGCGAGTCCAGGCAACCACGATTTTGCTGCCGTCCGGCGATTCCTCCATCTATATGGTCGTCTCGACCGGTTTCATGAGTCCCTATTACCACACGGCTTCCACGCCGGACAGCCTTACCGGTCAGGTGCATTACATCGGCGCGAGCGTGGTTTCCGGAAACGATACCTGCTACCTTGAGTTCGCACGGCCCGATCCCTCGGCCTCGATGCTTCCCCAATTGCAGACAAGACCGAAGGCCGGGGAAGGAGAAGTCGACACGGTGTGGAACATTGTGCGCGATGCCGGCAGGCTGTTTCTCGGTACCCGCGCCTATTCGCGCTACGATACTTCGGGGGCGGCGCTCCTTGATTTCTTTCCGAAGGGGATTGTCGAAACGGTCAACAAGTTTTCCCTCAGCAAGTGTACCGGCGGTATTTCGCTTGAGATTTTTGCAAAACGGATGCTGCAAAAGGAATTCTCGAATCTTACGGTGCGGCAAAGAACCGCTGAAGATATCCAGTCGGTTGCACGCAGGTATTACCAAAAACTTTTCGCCCAAAATCTTGCCAGACGGATAACCGTATACGGCAAAGGAACCGCTTCAATCTCGTTTCCGGTGGATAACGGGGGGAGAGTGGGAAAAGAAATTCATGTTTCGAGCCGGCCGTGGAACATGAAGCTGGACGCCGAGATGGCTAAGGAAGTTCGGACGTGGTATTTCCCGGCGTGTGTTTCCCAGAAAAATCCCATTACGGTAAAGATGGAATTTTCATATTGATGATGGCGGCAACCATGGACAAACTTGAAAACTTGAAAAAGATAATCGGTCGCTACCCGTCGGCGGTGGTGGCGTTTTCCGGCGGCGTCGACAGCACTTTTCTGGCCTGGGCATGCGCGGCGGTGCTGCATGATAAGGTCATGCTCGTCACGGCCAAATCGTCGACCTACCCGGCGTCCGAGATGGACGGCGCGGTACAGTCCGCGAGAATTCTTGGATGCAAACACAGGCTGATCGTCTCCGAAGAAATCGATATACCCGGCTTCGCCGACAACCCTCCGAACCGTTGCTATTTCTGCAAGAGTGAACTGTTTTCCAAGATTCGCGACATTGCGCGTGAAGAAGGATACGCGGCGGTGTTCGACGGCAGCAACCTCGACGATACCAAGGATTATCGGCCGGGCCGCCAGGCGCTCAAGGAACTGGGCATCGTGTCGCCGCTTATCGAAGCGGAATTGACAAAAGAAGAAATACGCGCGTATTCCAGGCAGGCGGCGCTGCCCACGGCGTCAAAGCCGTCGTTCGCGTGCCTTGCGTCCCGGTTCCCCTACGGCGAGAAGATCACCAGGGAAAAACTCGACAGGGTAGGAAAAGCCGAGCAATCGTTGCGCCTCATGGGTTTCACCCAATTCAGGGTGAGAAGCCACGGGGATGTGGCCCGGCTCGAATTCGTGGAACCGGAAATGGACAAGGCGTGGTCCGGGCGAAAGGTCATAGAGGATGCGCTCACTCAGGCCGGGTATACCTATGTGGCAATCGACACCAGAGGCTACCGGACGGGCGCCATGAACGAAGTGCTCCCGCGCAACGAGCTATAAGGCAGGGACTGAAGGGTGGCGAGACATGGGGCGTATAGAGGGTGACGGCAATGAGTGAAAAATAGAGGGACTGGAGGATGGGCCGTGTCGCAGGATGAAAAATTTACCATCGAACTGGACGAGAAGCATCAGATTATCCGCCAACATATCTATGGGAATCTCGACGAACCACTTGCGCTTGAGATTGTTGCGAGTTCCGAAGCCCTCGCGCAAAAATTGAAAAATCCGGAAAAGGCGAAGATACTTGTTTACCTCGACCGCGTGGGCATGGGAACCTCAAGGGGCCGCAAGGCGCTTATAGAAAACCTTAAACGCCAAACACTTTACAAAGTAGCATTTCTCAGCGGCAATCCCTACATGAAGGTAATGGAGACCTTTGTTACGATTGCTTTAGGCAGGGATAAGTTAAGACTTTTTACCAAAGAAACCGAAGCCGTTCGTTGGCTGCAGGAATAAACCGCCCGCGGGAACGTAGCCGTATGTCCCAGCCCGATATTGAAGCATACAAAAAAGAAAACCGCGAACGCCTCGCTCGTATGATCGAGGTCTTTGCGCACATATCCTTCGGCGATTTCTCCAAACGCATCGACGTTGCTGGTTCCCCTGCCGATGATGATTTCAACGAAGCGTTTTACGGCCTCAACATGATGGTGGACGATCTTGAGGAGGCCCAACGCAGTCTCGCCGATATCCAGAAGAATCTCGAACATCAGGTGGCCGAACGTACGTCGGATCTTGCGCTCGCCAACGCGGAACTCAAAAAGGCGTACGAGGTGCTGGCGGAGCGTGAAAAATTCATGTCCGACGTCTTCGCAAGCATCCAGGACGGACTCAGCGTGCTCGATAACGACCTCACCATACTGCGCGTGAATTCCACCATGGAAAGATGGTATTCACACGCGATGCCCATCACGGGCAAGAAATGCTATGAGGTGTATCATAAGAGGTCCGAACCATGCAGAATATGCCCGAGCATCGCCGCACTCCGTACGGGAAAGGCCGCCTGCGAAGTCGTTCCGCTCAACGACAAGGACGGTGCCGTGACGGGATGGCAGGAATTGTATTCGTTCCCGGTGTTTGATCGGAAGACGGGGGGTGTAAAGGGAGTCATCGAGCACGTTCGCGACATCACCGAGCGCAAATCGGCGGAGGAAAAGTTGCGGCAAAGCGAGGGAAAGTTCCGTACGCTCGCCGAGACCGCCGGCGTGGGCATCTTCATCATCAAGAATTCGAAAATCGTCTACGTCAATTCTTCCATCGAGAAAGCGACGGGATATTCGCGTGACGAACTGCTGTCCATGAATTTTTGGAACATCGTTCATCCGGATTTTAGGGAACTGGTGCGCGAGCGGTATCGGACCCGCATGAATGGGGAGCGGATCAGCGCCGAATACGAGTTCAAGTATGTCAAGAAAAACGGCGAGAGCGGATGGGTAGTGCACAATGTAGGCCTCATCGAAATAGAGGGGGGGCCGGCGGTCATCGGAACCCTGTACGATATTACCGAGCGTAAAAGAATCGCAGAGGCGCTCGAAGCCGAAAAAGAACTGCTTTCGGTCACCATGGAAAGTATCGGAGACGGAGTTATTTCCATCGATGTGGAGGGCGTCGTTCTTTCCATAAACCGGAACGCGGCGGTTCTCGCCTGGAGCCACGCACAGGACGCGATAGGCAGGCCGCTCGACGATGTTTTTTGCTTTCTCGACGACGTGACGCGTGAACCCCGCTTCGGCGTCGTTCACGCGATGATCGCCAAATACGGCGTGCGGAGGTTTGAGCGCACGGTTACCCTTCGCACCATGCAATCCGCGACGCGGCTCGTCGAACTTTCGGTTTCTCCCATCGAAACCGAAAACGGAATCAAACTCGGCATGGTACTCGTCTTTCACGACATTACCGAGAAGCGGAAACTCGAGGCCGAGCTTCAGACCGCGCGGAAGCTCGAATCGCTGGGCGTTCTCGCGGGCGGTATAGCGCACGATTTCAACAATATCCTTACGGGCATCATTACCAATCTGTTCATGGCGAGAACCAGGGTGAAGGAAGACAACGCCACCTACGAACTCCTCGCCGACGCCGAAAAAGCCTCCTTCAAGGCTAGCAAATTGGTCAAGCAGCTTATTACGTTTTCAAAAGGCGGCGCGCCCGTAAAAGAAGTACTCCATTTGCGGAACAGTATCGAAGACTCGGCGGATTTCTGTCTTTCGGGATCAAATGTACAATGCCAGATTAATATTCCGCCCGATTTATGGACGGTTGAGGCCGATAAAGGACAAATAGACCAGGTTCTCAATAACCTCATCATCAACGCGGATCAATCAATGCCGTCCGGCGGGACCATCACCATCGCCGCCGAAAACGTAACGGTATCTGGGGGTGCGCCAGGCCCCATCGGACAGGGTTCGCAGCCGATGCTCACCGAAGGTAGGTATGTCAAGGTCACGGTGGCCGACGAAGGGCCGGGTATCTCAAAGGAAAACAGGGAAAAGATTTTTGATCCCTATTTCACCACCAAACCCAACGGCACCGGATTGGGGCTTACCATCGCCTATTCCATCATCAAGAACCACAAGGGGATGATTGCCGTTGATTCACCGCCCGGCAAGGGAGCCGTGTTCTCATTTTATCTTCCCGCGGCCGTGGAGAAAAAAACGCCGTCGCAAGCCGTACGCGGCTCCACGGACTCCGGCCCGTCTCTTCGCGTGCTTGTCATGGACGACGATCCGTCGGTGCGAACCGTGGTGTCCCAGCTCCTCAAGAGCGCTGGCTACGAGGTCCATTGCGCCTCGACCGGCGAGGAGACCATAGTCGCGTACGAGCATGCTTTCGCCTCCACCTCACCGTTCAACGTCGTGGTCATGGACCTCACTATTCCTGGCGGCATGGGAGGAAAGGAAACGGTTGAAAAGATCCTTGCCATTGACCCACGTGCCAGGGTCGTGGTTTCAAGCGGGTATTCAAACGATCCCGTCATGGCGAATTATAGGGACTATGGATTCTGCGGAGTCATCGCCAAGCCTTTCAACATCGACGATTTCCTCGGCGTTATCCGGAAGAGCATCGAGCGAGACGCCGGGCAGAGTCTATGACGTAGAAAGGAGAAGATGATGGGCATCGCAATCAAGGTCGCATGGCTTGCAGTGTCTTTTGTCGCGGCGGTGTCGTTCGCCGTGGTCGTCGGAATCGTCCATCCCTCCGAAAAAGTGAACGCCTTATGGGTGGTGACGGCGGCCGGATGTTTCTTTGCGATAACCTACCGTTTCTACTCGAGCTTCATCGCGGCTAAAGTGCTTTCCCTTGATGCGCGACGCGTCACTCCGGCTATCCGCATAAACGACGGACTCGACTACGATCCCACCAACCGCTGGATACTCTTCGGACATCATTTCGCGGCAATCGCGGGCGCCGGCCCCCTCATCGGCCCCATGCTCGCCGCCCAATTCGGATACCTCCCCGGTTTTTTATGGATACTCATCGGCGCCGCCTTTGCGGGCGCCGTACATGATCTGGTACTTCTTACCGCCTCGGTCCGGCGGAACGGGAGGTCGCTCGCGCAGATTGCCAAGGACGAGATAGGCCCGGTGGGAGGCTTTGCCGCTTCGCTGGCGATTTTGTTCATCATCGTGGTTGCGCTGGCCGGACTCGGCCTCGCGGTGATCAACGCGCTCAAGCAGAATCCGTGGGGAACATTCACTATAGGCCTCACTATACCCATCGCTTTGCTCATGGGATTGTATCTGCGCTTCCTGCGCCCAGGGAAGGTCGGGGAGGTGAGCATCATAGGGGTCGTTCTCCTCGTCCTTGCCGTAATTGTAGGCGGACGCGTACCGCATTGGCCCATTGCCCAGTACCTGATGCTCACCGACAAGCAACTGGTCGTCGCGCTCGTCGTCTACGGGTTCGTGGCGTCGGTACTTCCGGTGTGGATGCTTCTCTGTCCACGCGATTATCTATCGACCTACATGAAAATAGGCACCATAGGCCTCCTGGCCGTCGGCGTGATATTCATGGCTCCGGTGCTTCAAATGCCTCCGGTCACGAAATTCGTTGCGGGCGGCGGTCCCATCATCCCGGGCAAGGTTTTTCCGTTCATGTTCATCACCATCGCGTGCGGGGCGATATCGGGCTTTCATGCACTCATCGCGTCCGGCACGACTCCCAAGATGATCATGACCGAAAAAGATTTGCGCATGATAGGGTATGGCGCCATGATTACCGAAGGCTTTGTGTCGATGATGGCGCTCATCGCGGCGACCATTCTCATCCCGGGCGACTATTTCGCCATCAACACGAAACTTCCGTTCGACAAAATAGCCGCCCTCGGATTTCCAGTCTCGCAAATCAACGAACTTTCGTCGATGGTCGGTTTGAACGTGGTGGGCAGGCCGGGAGGAGCGGTTTCGCTTGCGGTCGGCATGACCACCATACTGTCGCACATTCCGGGAATGCGCGGGGTGATGCCGTACTGGTTTACGTTCGCCCTCATGTTCGAGGCCCTCTTCATCCTTACCACGGTCGACGCCGGAACGCGCGTCGCCCGTTTCCTACTTCAGGAACTCGGGGGGGCGGCGTACAAACCCCTCGCGAGGCTCAGGTGGGCGCCGGGGCTCATCGGCACCAGCGCCCTCGTCGTCGCCGCGTGGGGTTATCTTATCTACCAAGGAAGCATTTCCACCATCTGGCCCATGTTCGGCGTCGCCAACCAGTTGCTCGCGGCCATCGCGCTCGGCGTGGGAACCACCGTCATCATCAAGTACGGCAAGGTAAAATACGCATGGGTGACGCTCGTCCCGATGGCCTTTATGTTCGTCACGACGCTCACCGCCTCGTGGCAACTTTTCTTTCTGTTCCGGCATAAAGCGGCATCGGTTCCGGCGGCCGACACGTTCAATTACAACCTCGACGCCGCCCTCGTCGCGGCAATGGCGCTGCTCGCCGTGATCGCGCTCGCCGACATGCTTTACAAGTGGTATGGCTTCGTATCCGGAAGGCGCGAAGTCGCGATGTCCGAAGTCGTGGAAACCGCCCCGTCGTAGCGGGATCATCGGTTACGTGGTACGCTTCCTTTCCACTTGCACGCGCCCTCAGTGATGAAATATTTTTAAAAATCAAAACCGGAGTGTGGCCCAGCCTGGTTAGGGCACTTGGTTCGGGACCAAGTTGTCGGAGGTTCAAATCCTCTCACTCCGATTTTTCCCTTCCCGGTTCTATTTCCCCTATGTTACCAGGGTTTGCGCGGCGCCGGACGAAAAGCACCGGAGCCGCCGCCGCGGGCGGACACCGCTTGCGGACGACGGAGAGACCGTAACTGCCTATGGAAAATTCTCGCCTTCTCGGAGACATCGCCGACAGGACGTTCGACAACGGTCTCAAGGCGATATGCCTAAAAAAACCCGGGGCGCCCGTCGTCTCGGTGCAAATATGGTACAAAACCGGCAGCGTGAACGAGTACGACGGCATACGGGGCATTTCGCATTTCTTCGAGCACATGATGTTTCGCGGCTCGAAAAACGTGGGCCCGGAAGAACACGCGCGCCGGATTAACGACGTGGGCGGCCACTACAACGCCTTCACCGCCGAGGACGTTACCGCCTATCTCAACGCGGTTCCCCGCGAACACCTCGACATGGTTCTCTCCCTCGAATCCGACCGGATGAACGATCTCGTCATCAACGAAAAAGTTCTGGAAACCGAACGCAAGGTGATTGTCGAGGAATTCCAGACCTACATGAACAATCCGCTCACCAAGGCATTTCTCGAATTCCGGAAGGAATTTTTCAAAGGCCATGCCTACGAATATTCCGCGCTCGGCCGCCTGGAAGATATACGGTCGGTTTCGGTGGACGACTGCATGCAGTACTACAGGCGATGGTACGCGCCCGATAACGCGCTGATCGTGGTGGTGGGGGATATCGACGATTGTGAACGCGTTTTCGAAAAGATACACGGCAATTTTTGCCGCTTTCCCAGAAGCAGCGCCGCGTTCCCCGAACCTTCGGCCGACCCTCCTGAGCGGAGAACGCTCCGCATGCGGCGTGACGTCGATTTCGACGTGCCTATGTGCATCGTTGGATATCCCGCGCCGCCCGCCTCCGACAAGGATGCTCTGCCGCTCGAAATCCTACAGCTCGTGATGTCGCAGGGAGAATCTTCGCGCATGCACCGGGACATCGTGCGAAAGCGCTCGCTCGCCGTGGCCGCCGGAGGGCTCAATCAGAGCCTCAAGCGCGCGGGCATGTCGCTTTTCTTCGCCGTTTTCACTCCCAATGTTCCGCAGAGCCGCGTGGAAGAAGCCCTTGTTACGCATGTCGAGAGCGTGGGCACCGGCGGAATCACCAGAACCGAAATGGAAAAAGTGAAGAACACGGTCTTGACCAATCGTGTGTACGAGCTTTATTCGGCCGATCACGTTTGCCAAAAGCTTGCCTACGCCGAAGCGATAGAAGGGGATTACCGGCACTGGGTACGGCGCCTTGCCGACCTCGAATCGCTGGACATCGACGCGCTGACCGCCGCCGCGACGCGGCACTGGAACGAAAACGCGCGCCATACGCTCTACCTTAAACCCAAAAAGGTGAATCCGCTCCTGTACGCTATGGGAATTGTGAGAAGGCTGGCCCCGAAACGATAAAGAACTCTGCGGTGATTCAATATGAACGATAACACATCATACCGGTTTCCACCGGCCGTACGGGAGACGTTTCAAAACGGTCTTGAGCTGATACTTTTGGAGGATCATGCACGGGAAGCCGTTACCGTCGTATTCCAACTGCCCGTGGGAGAATTCTCCGACCCCGTTTCACGTGAAGGAACTACGGAAGTCTCGGTCGGCATGATGCTCAAAGGCCCTCAATCGCTCACGCCGGAAGAGTTTTCACAGGAGATGGAACAGGCGGGGGCGAGCCTTTTCACCGACATGGGTGACGAGCACTGCGTTTTCGGATGCAAAATGCTTGCGCGCGCGGCCGACCGGATACTGCCGTTATTCCGCGACATGCTGTGCGAACCTGGGTTCAGACCCGCCGAGCTTTCCCGTATCAAGCGCGAAATGGTCACCGGGCTCAAGGCCGAACTCGCCGATCCCGCGTCCATCGCGAATAAGCATTTCGGCGGCGTCCTATGCGGCGCGACCGGACATCCCGTGGGCAGGGTGCAGACCGTCCATTCGACCGGAAAGATAGGGCTACGGCACGTGAGAGAATGGTACGATTCGTACGTGTCGCCCCGGGGCGGCGTGATGGTAATCGCCGGCGACTTTTCCGCCGGTCGGATGCTTGATACGGCGCGTGAACTGTTCGGCTCCTGGCGAAAGGAACCCGCGAGTCCGCCCGTACCCGCGGGACCGATTCCCGCTCTGACCGCGAACAGGATTCGTCTTGTCGACAAGAAAGACCTTACCCAGGTGTCCTTCATCCTGGGACATCCATGCCTGAGCGAGATCGATCCGCTGCGAAACGAACTCGCGCTGGCAAACTACGTGCTCGGCGGCGGCAATTTCTCGTCCCGCCTCATGGCCTACATCCGCTCGGGCGAAGGCAAGACCTACGGCATCTCGTCGCAACTGGCGTGCGGCAGGGAGTACGGCATATTTTCCATCGCTACTTCAACTCAAAACGGCCAGGCAAGGGAAATGCTCGCCTCCATACGGGAAGTCTACCGGACCTTTGGTGAAAAGGGAATATCGCAGGAGGAGCTTGACAAAGCCAAGCGGTTCGTGACGGGAAGCATGGCGTTTCAACTCGAAGGAATCGTGAATGTCGCGGAAAAAATCCTGTGGCTCAGGCAATTTGGAAGGGAATCGTCCTACCTCGAACGCTTTCATGAACGAATCGCTTCAATTTCGCTTGAGTCGGTGAACGACGCAGTCTCCCGGTACCTCCGCTCTCCGGCGTTTGCCATCGTAGCGGTGGGCCGGAAGGAAGACATCTCGCCGATTCTGGCGGAACTCGGGCCGGTCAAAACGGTCGATTCCCGGTCGTTGTTGTAGAATGAAAACGTCCGGCGGTTGCGGTCTTTTGGGTGATGCAAATGCATTGCCACGAATTCGGCACCCAATCTATTTTAAAACCGATGACAATCGTTTTTTTGTGCCTTGGTTCCAATAAAGGCGACAAGCGCCGAAATATCCGCACAATGAAAGCCGAAGTTTTACGCTTTTTGTCCGAACCCGTCAAGGTATCGCGGCTCATGAAGACCGAACCCGTGGGTGTAACGGGAAAACAGCCGTGGTACCTCAATTGCGTGATATCGGGAAAGTTTTCGGGGAGCCCGAAAGAGCTTCTCGAACAATGCGGAAGACTCGAACGCAATCTCGGCCGGACGAGAGACGTCCGTTTCGCGCCGCGAACCGCCGACGTCGACATCCTCATGTTCGGCGGCGCTTTGATTCGCGGGCGTACATTGAGCATTCCCCATCCGCGAATGCTCAAACGGCGGTTCTGCTTGGAGGGAATGCGCGACATTGCGCCGCGGACAAAAGTTCCCGGCACGGGCCGCACGTGCGCGCGGCTGCACAGGGCAATGTCCCCGCGATTAAAGGCGCAGAAAATCGATTTTCTGGCGTGGCGGGACGCCGATTAAAAGGATAAACGATGGCGGCAAAAGCGACTCCGCGTCTTCCGCGCAACGTTCGCGTCCTCTGCGTCGAGGGAGTGCTCGGCGTCGGGAAAACCGCGCTGTGCAACCTCCTGAGCCAGCGGCTCGGCGCCCGCCTCGTTCTCGAGGAAGGGGAGGAAAATCCGTTCCTTCCGAGATTCTACAAGAATCGAAAATTATTCGCGTTCCAGACGCAATTGTGGTTTCTTCTGTCGCGCTATCGCCAGCTTTCCGACGCGTTTACCCAGCTCGATCTGTTCCAGGATGTGACCGTGCTCGACTATATGTTCGCCAAGGACAGAATATTCGCCAGCATAAACCTTGACGAGCAGGAACTCACCCTGTACAACAGAATCGCGTCGAACCTCGAACGGAGCGTGCCGCGGCCGGATTACGTGGTCTATCTCCAGGCATCGACCGACGTGCTCATCAAGCGTATCGAAAAACGGGGAAGGCCATTTGAGTCGGCGGTCGAAAAAGACTATATCGATCTCCTCAACCAGGCGTACAACCACTATTTCTTTCATTACACCGACACGCCGCTGCTCATCATCAACACCAACGAGATAGATTTCGTCGAATACGAAGGCGACCTCGACGAAGTAGTCAAGGAAATATGCAAGGTCGCGCCGGGAAGCAACTATTACCAGCCGCCCGATTCCAAAACGCGGTCTTTTCTCGACGACAGAAGAAAAGGAGAAGCTTGAATCCCACAGCTCGCTAACCCCGAAGCTTGCTTCGGGGTTAGCGAGCGACTATAAGTATGTTTTGTTTCCATAGGGATGGAAAGATTCCCCGCAGCTTGCTGCGGGGTCTTTCAATTGTCCCGCATGTATTCTCGATGGCCCCGCCCGTGCGCGGCGTGTGGCCGGGAGACTTCGTTGTTCGCGCTAAGGTCACGTACCTCCTATGAAGATCATCAGACACCCCGTCGAGATGCATGAATTCTCCTCGGCGCTCGGAAAATCCGGAAAAACCGTTGGGCTGGTGCCCACGATGGGCGCACTCCACGAAGGGCACGCGTCGCTTATAAAAACCGCCCGCCAAAACTGCGACGTCGTGGTGACCAGCATCTTTGTGAATCCCATCCAGTTCGGGCCCACCGAGGATTTTGTGAAATACCCGAGGCCGTTCGACAAGGATTGCGGCGTCGCCGAGGCGAACGGCTGCGACATTGTTTTCACTCCCGGGGAAAGGGAGATGTATCCGGAAAATTTTTCGACGTTCGTCGAGGTGGAGAACATAACCGACTCGTTGTGCGGGGCAAGCAGGCCGGGACATTTTCGGGGCGTCGCCACCGTCGTGCTCAAGTTTTTCAACATCGTTGCGCCGCACGTCGCCGTGTTCGGGCAAAAGGACGCCCAGCAATGCCTCGTCATAAGGCGCATGACGCGCGACCTCAACCTTCCGGTTCGGCTCGTCTTCGCGCCGACGATGCGGGAGAAGGACGGCCTTGCCATGAGCTCGCGCAATGCCTACCTTTCTTCAAGCGAACGGCGCGACGCGGCGCTCATTTACAAAGGGCTGTCGGCCGCCGAAAACCTTTACCGCGCCGGCGAGCGTTCGTCGGCGGTGCTTTGCGATGCAATCCGCGGGATCATAGGCGCTTCTTCGCTTCTTATCGTCGAATACGTCGAAATCGCCGACATGGAAACGCTTGCTTCCGTGACGACGCTTTCGACTCCCTCCCTCGCCGCGGTTGCCGTGAGAACCGCCGCGTCGGGAACAAGACTCATCGACAACGTGGTTTTAGGGGGAACATTTTGAAAACCGCTTCCGCGTCGTGCTGCCCGCTCATTTTCAACCTGTTCCCGCGCCATTACGCATCGATTGATGAATGGCATAAGGCGATTCCGCATGTCGCGGGCATGGGGTTCAACTGGATTTTCGTGAACCCGTTCCACTCGACGGGTTTTTCGGGGAGCCTGTACGCCATCAAGAACTATTATCAGATCAATCCATTGTTCGTCAAAAAGGGTCACGATACCTCCGACTGGAGGCCACTCAAGAAGTTCGTCGCCGCCTGCAACGATTCGTCCATCGATGTCATGATGGATTTGGTGATAAACCATACCGCCTTCGATTCGGTGCTGGTCAAAACCAACCCCGAATGGTACAAACGCGACGAAGAGGGCAGGCTCGTGAGCCCGCACGCCGTGGATCCCGCCGACGCCAACAACGTAACGGTGTGGGGCGATCTCGCGGAGATAGACAACCGCGAGTCGACGGATGGAAAAAAACTATGGGACTACTGGAACAAGCTGGTGCTGTATTTTCAGGAGATGGGTATCCGTGGTTTCCGCTGCGACGCGGCGTATCAGGTGCCCGCCGAGCTGTGGAAATTCCTCATCGGCGCGGCAAAAAAACGTTATCCGCGCACCGTTTTCGTGGCCGAAACGCTGGGGTGCACCATGAAAGAGATTGCGGCCCTCAAGGGGACGGGGTTCGATTACTTGTTCAATTCCTCGAAATACTGGGACTTCGACAAGCCGTGGTGTCTCGAACAGCACGCGGCGAACAAAGAAATCGCGCCGTCGATAAGCTTCCCGGAATCGCACGATACCGAAAGGCTCGCGAATGCCGCGCCCGGAACCCTGGACGTCCAGAAGATGAGATACGCGTTTGCCGCGATTTTTTCCAAGGGGCTTCTCATGGTGAACGGCTACGAATTCGGAGCCAAACGCAAAACCGATGTCGTGGCCGGCACCCCCAAAGACGTAGAACCGCCGCAATGGGACTTGAGCGCGTGGATAAATGAAATGAACCAGCGGAAAAGACTGACGACGGTCTTTTCGGAGGAAGGAAACTGGACGGCCCTCACGGGATACGAGAAGAACTTCATATTTCTGCTGAAGGAATCCGCTGCCAAGGTCGGCCCCGTTCTTGTGTGCGTCAACAAGCTTGCGGACAGAGAACTGACGCTCGACGCGCAAGACCTGCCCGAGGAATTCGCCTCCTGCAAAAAGATGATACGGCCGCTTTCTGGTCCGCTCAAAGAGAGTAGTCCGCCAAAGCGGATTGTGCTCGGCCCTGCCGAAATCCTGTTCTTCACCTTGTAGAATTTACCTGAGAGCCACGCTTCCGAGAGGAATCTTGAGGAGGAGCGCAAGGGTATCGCCGTTGGTGCGCTCGCATAGCGTTGATGAATAGGTTACTTCGCCCGCGATATTTCCGCCGAACGACGCCGCATTGCGTCCGAGGGCAATAGATTTGAGGTAGAGGGCCCAACGCTTTGCGTCCAACCGCGCGGCCATCGTACGCTCCGTTTCCTGCGCGGCCCCTGGATGAGAATGGTTGAACGTCCCTCTGCCGACCGTAAAAAAACAACCCGAAACCGAGTCGAAAGCCGCCCGTAAGAGTTCCTGAGTCCCCTTGGTGTCTCGATAATTCGCGCGGAGGCGGTTTTCGAGGTTCAAAACCGCGGCCAGCAGCGAATCGCACGACAGCGCACTGGGCGACGCCGCCAGCGAAACCTCTGCGGAGGACGGTTGCTTTCCCGAAGCCGGAGAGGGCTGTTCCCTGCATGAGAATGCGATAACCGCGCAGGCGACGAAAACGGCGATTGCGGCAAGGCGGCGTTTCATGGTATTTTATCCGGTGTCCGGTTCGTACAACCACGTGCATAGAAAATAGTTTGCTTTACCCACCCCAGCCAAAGCATATCGGGTCACATGCCGCAGAAAAAGAAAGCACTGTTTTTGGATCGTGACGGTGTCATCAACGAGGACAACGAATACCCCTATAAGCCCGAGCACATCACATTCAAACCGTCGATATTCGATTTCTGTAGGGCGGCTCTGGCAAAGGGCTACATCGTCGTTGTTGTTACCAACCAGGCAGGCGTTGCCAAAGGAAAATTCACCGAGGACGACGTCCGAGCGCTGCACCGGTGGATGGGGGAACGGTTCGCGCAGCAGGGAATACCTGTCGCCGGTTTCTATTATTGCCCGTTTCACAAAAACGGCGTCCTGGAGGCTTACAGGATGGATTCCGATTGCCGTAAGCCTATGCCGGGAATGTTCATTGCCGCCGCGAAAGACCTGGACATCGACCTTTCGAAATCGGTCATGATAGGAGACAAGCAATCGGATCGAATTGAATTGCCCGAATTGCGTTCCTATATCGTTAAGAGCCGTTACGTCGACACGGGGTACGATTTCGAATCGCTCGAACAGGCGGTATCGATCCTTTCATCATAGGAGAGAAATCGTGGAAAAGAAAAATGCCGTCGCTGCGCAGCCGAAGAATGGGTTTTCCTGGTCGTCACTCGCTTCGAACGACTGGCTTTACGTCGCGGCGCTTGCCGTGGTGGTCGTCATCCTCTTTACGCCGTTTCTTTTTTCGGACAAGATGCTGTACGGATCCGACACAATGGGCGGCCTCGACAGTCGCGTATTCCTCAAGACTTCCCTGGAGAAATACCACCAATTTCCCATGTGGTTCAACAGCCGGCTCGGGGGGATGCCGTCCATAGACGCCCTGTTCGGCGACGCGATGTATCCGCCCACGCTCCTGATAAACGCTCTTCTACCTATCTACAGGGCCCTCGGCATGCGACTGGTGCTGCACGTGTTTTTGGCGGGCCTTTTCTTTTTCCTGCTGCTGCGCCGAGGGTTTCGGATGCCCGCGCTGGTGGCGGGCATCGGCGGGGCCCTGTACATGCTCAATCCTGAATTCGTATCGCACGTCTACCCGGGACACGATGGAAAAATGTTCGTGATCGCCATTCTCCCGTTCGTGATCTGGCGCATGAAGGCGCTCACCGACGCGCCTACTGTTCTCAACGCCACTTTAGTTGGGCTTGGTGTCGCGCTTTGCCTCTTCACGTCTCACATCCAGATGTCGTATTTCTTGTTGTGGGGCCTGTTCCTGTACTGGCTCATGTTCACCGTGGTTTCGTGGGCGCGGCAAAAGACTTTTGCCCCCATCGTCAAAATGGGCGGACTGTTCTGGCTTGCCGTCGCCATAGGCATAGGCCTCTCTCTCATCCAGTTTCTTCCACCGTTCATGTTCGTACGCGAGGCGTTTTCGGTGCGCGGCGTCGACCGCGGATTCGAGTACGCGGCTTCGTGGTCGTTGCACTGGCCCGAAGTGTTCTCGCTGTGGATACCCGAGTTCGCCGGTTTCGACGTCGGGCAGCTTCAAACCTATTGGAGCGAAAATCCTTTCAAGCTAAACACCGAATACGCCGGCGCGATAGCTTCCCTGTTTGCCGTCCTGGCAATCATACAAAAGCCGAAACCGTGGCGAATTTTCTGGGGTTCAATCGCCCTGCTGTCGGTTTTATATTCGCTCGGCGCCCATACGCCCGTGTTTTACCTTGCCTATTACCTTATACCGGGTGTGAAGAAATTCCGTGCCGCAAGCATGCTCATGTTCTGGTTCTCCTTCGCAACGGTGCTTCTTTCGAGCCTGTTTTTCAAAGATATCATTTTGGGATACTTTTCGAGCTTGGGCGAGGCATTGAAAAAACGGTGGACCACAGGCCTGCTCATAGGCATTGCCGCAATCACGCTCATCGCGGTACTCTTCTCGATTCAAGGTTTCGCGGCCGCGGTGATGAACGTGTTCACCACGGTTCTCGCCGACACCCGGAAATTCGGAATCTTCGAAAGGAATTTCGGAAAAAATTTCGTGCCGTTTCTCTGGGTATGGTGGTTTTTCTCGGGAGCATCGCTGGCGCTTTTATTGGGCGTCGTGAACGGCAAGGTGGGAAAAAACGCCTTTCTCGTCGCCGTCGCCGCCTTCGCGCTCATCGATGTCTGCAGGGTGGATTCCCGTTTCATTACCACGGTGAATCCAAAGCCGTATTTTTACGCTGAACAGACCGTCGTAGACCTGCGGAACGAAATGAAACGGGAACCGTTCCGTTGTTTCGCTCTGCCCGGCGCGCTGCCGAAAGGCGGGGAAGGCATCCAAGGGCTCGAAGGCGTGGGAGGATTCCACGACAACGAGCTGCGGTGGTACCGCGAGTTCAGAGGTGATCAGGAAGACCTGAACTACTACACGAACCTTCTCGGCGTGCTTCAGGACGGAAGGCCGTACCTCAAGCCCGACAACCTGAAAAGCGGGAACGCGTTTCTCAACATCGCTAACGCCCGGTATTATCTGCTTCGCCAGAACGAGGTCCTATACAAGGTCCCCAACGAGGGGGCGCTGGGGAGGATATCCTTCGCGCCCGGTTTCGTAGTCATGGACAGCGCAAAGATTCTCGATGCGCTGAAAAACGGCGGTTACGATTACCGCACCACCGTCGCCCTGATGAGCGAACCCGCGCAAAAACCCGCTTCACAAGCGGACTCCCTTGGATCGTCGCCGGCCTCCGTACAATGGGAAGCCTACACGCCGAATTATCGCAAGGCACAGGTCATGGTTGGAAGCGACGGATTTTTACGGATTTCCGAGGTGTATTATCCCGGCTGGAAAGTGAAGGTCGACGGTAAGGAAGTTAGCATCTATCGTGCCGATCTGGCCTGGATGGCGATTAACATAACAAAAGGCACCCATGTCGTGGAAATGATTCCGCAATCCCTGTATCTCAAGAAAGCGGAGATGGTTTCCTACCCGCTCATGGTGCTCTTGGCTCTTTATTGGATTGCCGTCTGCGTGATTCGTTCCAAGCGGAAAAAGAGTCCGGCCGTATAATCCGTTCAAGAGCATTGATCGCGATGGATGATTAGCTCGCTCGCTTTGTTTTTTGACGCGCGGCTTTGAAGACCTCCGTATAAAAGTCTTCTTGGATTTTGGCGACCTTCTCAAGCGTAAAGTTGCGCGCCCAAGCGTTGCCGTTTGCGCCGAGACCGGCTCGCAACCGCGAATCACCCAAGAGCAAGGTCATTTTCTCGGCCAGCGCACCGGCATTTTCCGGCGGAACGAGCAGGCCGGTTTCACCGTCGCGTATCGCGTCTGACAATCCGCTTATCCTCGTGCCGAGCGTCGCTTTTGAGCTTGCCGAAGCTTCTATCGCCGCGATGTTCCATCCTTCGAATCGTGAAGGCATGCACACAAACGTGGCTGCGCGGAACAAACGTCGTTTCTCGTCGTTGCCGACGTTCGTAAGAACTTGAATGCGCGTTTGAAACGAAGAACCCTTCGCGCGCTTCTTTACCCATGTGATATCCGCTTCTTTTCCCCGGCCGGCAATTACGAGCCGATGCAAAGGAAAATCGCAGGCGATCTTTTCAAAGGCTTCGATGAGTATGTCTATCCCTTTCATCCGGACGTCTATACGGCCAAAACAGAGGATGTAATTCCCATCTTCCTTCGAATCCGAAAGCATGGAAGTGTCAAAATTCGCGTACCCGGCCCGGGCCTTGACATCCGGCCTGGACGCGGCGATTGCCTGCGACATGGAATCGGTAAGCGTTATAAAATTCCGTCCGAACCCGAGTACGGTTTTTTCCATGAGCCAGGGGAACAACCCGGCGATTCCGTATTTTTTTACTGCTTCCCATCCGGTCACGTGAAAGAACAGGACGACGGTGTTTCGTGGCTTGAGCAGAAAGGTGAGCACCGGGGAATAAATTGAAAACGGAATCGCGACGATATCCGCTTTCGAAACCAGCGAATGAAACGTTGCCAGAAGTGAAAACGTGACTCGGCTGAGAAGATACGACGATGAGGTTCCAAGATGCCTAAAGGATATCCCCGGCTCGTCGGCATCTTTTGCGCCGGGGAAATTGCCGGTGAAATAACGGATCGTATGGCGCGTCGCGATTGCCCGGTGCACGGCCAGCTCGCGGAACGCGCCGCCGCCGCCGCACCGAGGATTTTGCACGTCGTCATAACAGTAAACGGAAATTTTCACCGTTCCTCCGGCCGAACGGAGGATTGGGTGCCAATTGATGATTTAATCCTGTCGAATCGTATCGAACCGTCAAAGAGCAGCGCAATACCGCCGACAAGTTTGAGCGTGATGGAAAAGAAACCGAGCATCACGTAAATGCCGAGTTGTTCCTTCGAAAGCCCCACCTGCATAAACATCAGCGCCAAAAGTCCCTCCCGAAGACCGAGCCCGTTTGGCGTGATTGGAACGGCGATGCAGAGAATTTCGATGATGGGAAGATAACAGAAGGACTCGAACAGAATGAACCTTCCGGAGATGCCGTAGAGAACAAGGCAGGCGCCGCAGAAAAGAAGAAGCTGCATGGCCGTTGTAACGACGAAAACCAGAAACAGGTTACGCTTTGCATCGCGGTATTTGTAGACCGCCTCGCGGATGTTGCCCATGATTCCGAGCAAATGTCCGGGCAGAATCCTGCTCAGTCCTTTTCGGACGGGACCGGTAAAACGTTTGGAAAACGACAAGAGGCAAAGGAGCGCAAGCACGGCGAATGAGGTGAGCATGGATACGAAAAAACCGGGCGGCAGGGTACTGCGTTCTATTCCGGCGAGCCCGGTTAGAGACAGGATTGCCAGCACAAACAGCCCAATGACGCCGGAAACCCAGGACGAACCCCAACTGAGGGAATAGTCGGATTTCTTGGAAAGGATGACCGCGCGCACGATGTTCTGGGCGGCGGAAGTGGGCAGGACTATGGAATAATACAGTCCCGCGAAATGTGCCTGAAGGGCTTTCGAAAGGGAAATCGCTTTGCTGAACGGAGTCATCAGAAGCCACCACCGGAAACCCTGAAGGAACATGCCGCCGAGCGTAGTGCAGAAAAGCAGGGGAACCGTCCACCATGCGATTGACGCGAGCGTGCCGAGCATGCGGCTCCAATCGATACGGAAGAATATCCACGCAATCGGAACAACGGCCGCCGCGTACCGCAGAAGCACCATAATGGGGGATTTGGTAAAGTTTATGGAAGCCAAAATAAGTATTTTTCTTTACGACGGAATGGCAGCCGGAATTTGCACAGTCCAAAATACACGATTTATGACGCCACTTTCAATTCCGCCACTGCCGGACGGGAAACTAAAAAGAAAGCGAATATGCGAAGAACACCGGGCATCTCATCGCAGCGAATAACGCGCGACTACTACGACGGAACCTATTACGGTAAACACGCCGACAGGCTTTCAAGAAATGATCGTTTTACCAAGGTCAAGCTCAAACGCGTTTTCGATCTCCTGAGGCCAGGGAGGGATGAACTGGTTCTCGACCTCGGCACCGGGGTAGGGACAGTGATGGTCGCTCTGGAAAAATCCGGCGCGATACCCATAGGCCTCGACTACTCGGCGAGCTCCCTTTCCCTTGCCGGAAGTTTTTTTGCATCCTTGAATCCCGGCGCGAACTTCCGCGGGGTTTGTTGCGACAGCAGGTTTTTCTGCCTCAAGACCGGTTCCCTTGACGCCGTCACCGCGGTCGATTTCACCGAACACCTTGACGACGAGGTGATTGTCCCGACGATTGCCGAAGTGCACCGCGTGCTTAAAAGCGGCGGCAGGTTCGTGATCTATACGCCGTCGAAGTCCCATTTGTTCGAAATTCTCAAAAAGCGTAATATCATCCTCAAGGAAGACAAATCACACATCGGTCTACGAACCATGGGTGAATACATAGTGATGCTGGAAAAACAAGGTTTTACCGTCCGCTCGGCTCATTTCGAACCGACCGACATCCCGCTTTTCAATGCCGCGGAAAGACTTCTCATGCCGCTGCCTGTCATCGGTGGTCTTGCACGGAGGAGAATCTGCATCGCCGCCGTCAAGTGACGTCCGCGTATACGGGCGGCACTTGTTATTTCGTTCAAAATCAGCTATTTTTGTCTGTCCCATAAAGCCAGAATTCCACATATTTCTTCATACCCACAAAGGAGCAGTTACCGTGGCAAAACTCGTTGGTAAAGCAGTCATCGCGCAGGGCGGAGGCCCAACCGCAGTCATCAACCAGAGCCTTGTCGGCGCCGTTCTACAGGCAAGAAAATACACCTGTATCGATAATATTTACGGAGCGCTTCACGGCGTCAAAGGCATCGTCAACGAAGATTTCCTCGATCTCACCCAGGCCACCACGCACAACCTGGAACAGGTCGCCTGCTCGCCGTCCTCGGCCATGCTGTCGACCAGGGACAAGCCGGACGCGGAGTATTGCGGCAAAATTTTCAAGGTTCTCAAAGCCCACGACGTTCGCTATTTTTATTACGTCGGGGGAAACGACTCCGCCGACACCTGCCGCATCGTGAACGAAAATGCGAAGAAGGCCGGATACGAACTGCGCGTAATTCACATTCCCAAGACCATTGACAACGATCTCCGGATCACCGATCATTGTCCCGGATTCGGTTCGGCGGGAAGGTTCGTGAGCCTGGCCTTTGCGGGTCTCAATCTCGACAACCGTAGCTTGCCCGGCGTTTATATCGCCGTCATCATGGGGCGTCACGCGGGATTTCTCACGGCCGCCTCCATCTTCGCGAAAAAGTATCCCGACGACGGCCCCCACTGCATTTACCTTCCGGAAAAAGCGTTCGACAAGGACAAGTTCCTCGGAGACGTCGACAAGTACTACAAGCAGTACGGCAGGTGCGTGGTGGCGGTTTCCGAGGGCATTTGCGACAAGGACGGCACACCCATCATTGCGGCCCTGTCGAAGAACAGCGAAAAGGACGCCCACGGCAACGTGCAACTCTCGGGAACAGGCGCGCTCGGCGATGCGCTTTCCAACCTCGTCAAGGATAAGCTCAAGATCAAGCGCGTTCGCTGCGACACCTTCGGCTATCTCCAGCGCAGTTTCCTCGGCGTGGTGTCGGAAGTCGATGCCCAGGAAGCGCGCGAGGTGGGGGAAAAGGCCGTCCAGTTTTCCGTGTGGGCCGACGTCGACGGAAGCGTCGCCATCCGCAGAACCGGAGACTACTCGGTGGAATATTTCCTCACGCCTCTCGAAACGGTGGCCAAAGACACCAAGCACATGCCGGACGAATTTATCGATGAGAAGAACTCCACGGTGACCGAGGCGTTCAAGGATTATGCCCGGCCGCTCGTCGGAACCTTGCCCGGATACGAGCGCATTTCGGCGCCGCCGGTGAGTAAGCTTCTTGCTTGATGACGGTCTGATGCGTTCGAGGGTTTCTCATTTTCCGGGCCGAGCGGTTGTTGCCGCAGGAATGGAGAGCGCCGGTAGCGTTTCATGAATTTTTTCGCAACGCTTCATAAAAGCGTCGTGTCCGGTGAATTTTACGCCACCGTCCGCGATCTTCCGGCGTCTTCCGTGGCCGGTTTTTTTCTCGTCGCGAGCATTCTGTCGGCGGCTGTTTGCGGATTGTCCCATTTGTATTACGCCATGGCTCCGGTTTCGGGTCTTGCCGCCGAGGCATCGGCGGCCTTGGATGGGATCGAGTTTAAAAACGGCGTGATGGATCCGCACAAACCCGTGCCGTATGTTCCCGATAACGCTCATGTGTCAAGGGTTTTCCAGCTTGTCTTTTGGCTTCCACAATCGGCCGCGCTGGTACCCGACTCGTTCGTCGTTATCGATACGAACGAGAACTCGGCCCGTAAAGCTGGCGCCAACACCCTGTTGCTCCTCACGTCCCGCCGCGTGATAATGAACCCATCGTCGCCGCATGCCTATGCGAAATCGTATGCGGAGCTTTTTGGCCCGCTGCACGGCACCGTCAGCGACGACTCCCTTCGACGGCTCATCGGCCGGTGGTTCCCATTCTTGGCGCTCTTCTATTGCCTATGGGCGGCATTCACGAACATTTCGGTCTATTTCATAAGCGTGGCGTGCATTGGTTTCCTCGCGCTTGCGGCATATATTTTTAGTTTCAACCGTTTACTGCGCGCCGGAGACTTTTTCAAGATGGCTTTTTTCGCCGCGTCGCCGGTGTATATCGGGACAACCATCGTCGCCCTTTCCGGCACGAACCTGCCGTGGACGTGGCAGGTTTTTATTCTGATTTCCACCTTCGTCATGCTGCGAGGCGCGCAATACGCCTCCCGTGCCTCCGCGCAGGGCCCGGACATCCAGCCATAAGGAGCGGCATCGTGCTTCTCGGAGTCCAGCAGAAGAAAGGCGACCCGGACAAACTCGACGGTCGTCTCACGGTGTATGCCGTCCTCGACATCGATCCATCGGATTTGCTTTCGATGAAGCATCCCGTGGCATCCATGATCCACAACGGACTTCTCGTCGCGCAGGGAAATTACCGCGAACAGAATAATCTCAGGGATTTTCTCAAGTCGGAAATGGGTTTGTCCATCGAGGAAGGTCTCGAGGATTTTCTCGAAAAACTTGGCGGTATCGAATCGGCCCTCGATCCCGAAAAGCTGCGCGAACGCATCGACAATATCGACGAGCTTGAGGATTTTATCCCCACCCCGGCAAAGATAGTCCCGTTTCCCTCCGAAGACGACGTGCTTTCCCAGGAAGGGGACGTCTATTTCGCGGGTACCTACAAGAACGTCGGGAACGCCATACTGAGCGTCAACTCCATTCCGATATTGTACCAGGCGAGGTTCAGGGAGCAGGAGATACACAAAGTACGAAACGAAATAGAGATGCTCATCGCCCAGATCGAGAAGAACGCGCCGCCTCGCGGGAAACCCGCCGCGAAAAACGTCAGAATCGAAGAAAGGATCATGAAGGATTTCATACCGAACATGCTCTACTGCCGCAAGGAGACAAAAGTCTTCGACGCGGCCCAAAAACAGTTCCGCGATTTCCTTCACGATTACGGCCGCGTTGAAGATGTCGACGCCATCATAAAAATCATAGGCGGCGATGCCGACCTCACCTCACGTCATTTCAAGTTGCTCGAACTGTATGCCAAGAAAATATCCCGGGTGATGGAGGAGAATTTTACCGAGGCGGAGAAACTCCAGAGGGACATCGCCGCGCTCGAACGGCAATAGGCCCGCGGGGGAGCCCCCAACTTAACGGAGTAACGAACGGCGGTGCGGACAAAGACGATAAAGGGGAGCGCCTTGTCTATTTTAGGCAGCCACGGCACGTCAGGCAATATCCAGAGCGATATCACGCTCATGACGCGCATCGTGGAACATTCACCCATCAACATCATCGTGACCAACCCCGACGGTTCGATACTCTACGCGAACGCGTGCGCCGAACGCGAACTCAAATTCCCGCGCAGCAAGCTGCGCGGTACGTCCCTCGATTCCATTTTGTCGGATGCCGGCGACGGGCTTTCGTGGAAAAGCATTCGCGAGAAACTTGTCGCCGACCATGCCTGCCAGGCGCGTATCCATCTGTTGAGCAAGGGGGCGGTGGATATCGTCTGCTCGCTCCAGGCCTTTTCAATCGACGACACCTCCTCGGGTGAGAGCGTATTTGTGTTCCAATTCAAGGATCTCACCGCGGAACTCAAATCGATGGAGCAGATTGAGCATAACAACATAGAAATGGCGAAGATCAACACCGAACTCATCCGCTCCAACGCCGAACTCAAGCGCGTGAGCGAACTGAAGTCGAATTTTCTGAGCATCGCCTCACACGAACTCAAGACGCCTCTCACGTCCATCAAAGGCTATTCCGATATCATCATCGACACCATGAAGGATAGGCTGGAAACCGGCGTGTTCCGCATGATAGAAAGCATCAACCGGGCCGCCGACCGGCTGCACCGTGTGGTGAACAACATTCTCGACGTCACTAGAATAGAGCAAAAGCGGCTCAGGCTCAAGCCCGAATCAATGGACCTCGCCAAGGTCGCGGGCGAGTGTATCGACGAACTCGCGCAATTTTCATCGAAGCGGAACATACGTTTCGAATGTACCGCCGCCTACGGCCTGCCCGCGTTCCAAGGCGATACCATGCGCATGCAACAGGTCTTCACCAACCTTTTTTCCAACGCGCTCAAGTTCTCTCCCGACAATTCCGTCGTGCAGGTGCGCATCGGGCTTAACAACCCGTCCGAGTTTCATATTATCGTGAAGGATCAGGGAATCGGGATCGACAAGCTCGAGCAAAAGAAGGTTTTTGATCCTTTCTACGAGGTCGCAAGCACGACCCGGCACAGCACCGACTTCTCAAAATTCATGGGCGGCGGAACGGGACTCGGGTTGTCGATTGTCAGGGGAATCGTCGAACGCCACGGGGGAAGGATATGGATCGAGAGCGAAGGGCCCTCCGAAAGCGACAAGTTTCCGGGAACCGAATTCCATATCGCACTGCCCGTCAAGGCGAAAATAGATTGGGACGATGACGAGACGAAAACGATACGGCTTGCCGAACTCCAGGAGGTGATGGCCAGGGAAAACGACGACGACGAGACCAACGTGGACAAGAAACCCGTCATTCTCCTCATCGACAGCGACCGCGAGGCCGTTGAGATTTCGAAGATGGTTCTCGAAAACGCGTTCGACATACTGGTCGCGGAGACGGGAGAAATCGGACTCACCATGGCGTTCACCCATCTGCCGTCCGTCATTCTCGTGGATTCATTCCTTCCGGGAATGGACGGATACCGCGTATGCAGGATTCTTCGAAGCCAAGAGGAGACCAAGGGAATCCCCATCGCTTTTTTCTCGGCCGGCTCGCAAAGCGCGGAGATTCAGAAATGTTTCGCGTCTGGGGCCGACGATTTTATCGTCAAACCGTTCGCGGGGAAGGAACTGGTCGAGAAGATATGGCGACTGCTTATGAAGAAAAAGGAGCAGCAGAATTTCAAATAGCCGCCATATTCTGCTAAAAACAAGAGAGGAACCGGCCCACGGGCCGGTTCCTCTCTTGTTTCATGTGTTGGTGATTGCCGCGTTACTTTGTCTGGCGTTCGACGGTTTCACGATCCACGTTTTCACGGAGTGCCTCCGCAAACGACCTGTCGAGCTTGATAGGATCGGCATTGGGGTTATCGGCGTCGATGATGTACACCGGCGTTGGATTATCGAGGTAACCGACAATTTCGGCGTCGTCGAACACGAAAGTCTTGCTTTTGCCGGTCGTGACCACGAGGCGCTTTTCGATCCAGCCGGTTTCGCCATTCGCTTTTTGTACCTTGTAATGATTGCGGGCGGCTGAAAGGATGAGAAGTCGGTCGTTTGTGCCCACCGTAAAAATTGGTTTTTCATACACTTCGCGGATTTCGTTCTTGAATACTCCGACATCGTTGGAGGTCGGAGTGACGTATTTCTCGGCATTTTTTTGCGCAAAAGCGACTCCGAAGGCCAACGCCAGAACGGTGAAGACAAATGTTTTTAAACGCATAACGTTCTCCTTGTTACTACAATGATTTTATATGGCCCTGCATCCGTAATTATAATTCTTTCTGAGGCCGGAAGCAAGCGGTAAAACGAAACCGACGCGCCGCAATAACCTCCTTTTTTCGCCGGTTGAATTTATCAGAAACATCATAGGGTTACTCCGCAATTTCCTTCCAGGCAAAATCCATATCGCGGGCCGCCTTTACTTCATCAAGACGTCCCACCGGCGTAGCGGCGGGGGCTTCGTGAAAACCGTCGGGATTTTGCCTTGCCTCGGCCGCGACGGTTTCCATGGCCGCGATAAAGGCGTCCAGTGTTTCCTTGCTCTCGGTCTCGGTAGGCTCGATCATGAGCGCCTCGCGGACAATGAGGGGAAAATATACGGTGGGAGGGTGAAAGCCGAGATCGATGATCCTTTTTGCGATGTCAAGCGCATTCACGCCGTGTCCGGCCTGCTTCGCGGCGGTAATCACGCATTCGTGCATGCAGGTACGGAGATAGGGCACATCAAACGATTTTTTGAGCCCGTTTAGAACATAATTGGCGTTGAGTACCGCGTTCTCGCTCACTTCCGAAAGCCCCTCGCCTCCGAGCATGAGTATGTAGGCATAAGCCTTGAGGCATACGGCGAAATTGCCGTAGAACGGCGCGATATAACCTATTGATTTTGGATAATTGTAATTGAGCGAATAGGTACTGTCCGGCCGTTTTACGATACGCGAAACAGGAAGAAATTCCTCCAGTTTTTTCTTGACGCCGACCGGCCCTGCGCCGGGTCCGCCGCCGCCGTGCGGGGTTGCGAACGTTTTATGGAGATTGATATGTACCACGTCGAAATCCGCGTCTCCTGGCCTGAACTTTCCCAGGATGGCGTTGAGGTTGGCGCCGTCGTAGTACAAAAGGGCGTCGTGACGGTGCGCGCATTCCGATATTTTCCCTATTTGTGAATTAAAAATGCCGAGCGTGTTGGGGTTGGTCATCATGATAGCCGCGGTCTGCGGGCCAATCATCGATTCAAGCGTGGCGCTGTCGATGACGCCGGTTTCGGGATTCGTTGGTACGGGCCGCACGGTGTATCCCGCGATGGCCGCGCTGGAAGGATTCGTACCGTGGGCCTCGTCGGGAATGAGTACTTCGGTCTTTTCGTTGCCTTTGTCGCGGTGATACGCAGCCACGAGCATCATCCCCGTGAGTTCCCCGTGCGCGCCGGCCATGGGCTGCAGGGTAAACGCGTCCATGCCCGAAATATCGCACAGCAGGCGTTCCAGTTCATAAAGAACGCTCAGCGCGCCCTGCGTGAGCATGCCGCCGTGCCTGAGTTGCGGCAGCAGTGGATGAAGATCCGAGAAGCCCGCGAACTGGGCCGCCTTTTCGCATATTTTCGGGTTGTATTTCATGGTACAGGAGCCAAGCGGGTAGAAATTGGTGTCGACGCCGAAATTGCGCCGCGAAAGGGCGGTAAAATGCCGTACCACGTCGAGCTCGGAAAGCTCGCACAAATCCGCGTCCCGTCCGCGTCGGTATTTGGGTTCTATGACGGCATTCATGGGGACGTCAAGCTCCGGGAGGGAAACGCCTTTCCTGCCGCGTACCGATTTTTTAAAAATTATTTCCATGCCGCATTCGTCGCTTTCATGTGTATAGTCGTGGATTGACCTTCGATAGTTCATTTTGTTCTGTTCGAACAGATGTCGAGAAAAAGTCCGCGACTCAGCCGTTGCGCCCGAGGACGTATTCGAGCGCTTCGGCAAAGGCGCCGATTTCATATTTGGTACGTTTCTCCGTCACGGCCACGAGCAGATAGTCGTCCATGCCGGGATAATAGCGACCGAGCGGAAACCCGGGAGCGAAACCGTGCTCTATCATCCTGCCCGCGACCTCCGCCGCGTCGATGGGCAGACGCACCGTGAATTCGTTGAAGGTAGGACTTGATTCCATAACCTTGACATCGGGAAGCGCCTTGAGTCTTTCTTTGGCGTAATGGGCCTTGTTGAGGCACAGCCGGGCCACGTCCTTGAGGCCTTGTTTTCCGAGGAGGCTCAGGTACGTGTGGGCGCGAAGCGCGCACAGTGCCTCGTTGGTGCAGATGTTGGATGTCGCCTTTTCCCGCCGGATGTGCTGCTCGCGTGCCTGAAGGGTGAGCACGAATCCCTGGCGCCCCTTTCCGTCCACGGTACGGCCGACAAGGCGCCCCGGCATTTTACGTACAAGATTTTTCGTCGTGGCCATGAACCCGAGGTACGGCCCGCCGAAGGAAAGGGGAAGGCCGAGCGACTGTCCTTCGCCCGTCGCGATGTCGGCCCCTATTTCACCCGGAGATTTGAGCAGGGCCATCGCGATTGGGTATACGGATTGAATCACGAGGATTCCCAGGGAATGGCAGCGTTGAACGATATCGCTCTGATCGTCTATGACTCCGAAGAAATTCGGGTTTTGAAGGATGACCGCGGCGGTGTTCCTGTCGAGCGCGTCGAACACCTTGGTACGGTCGCTTTGGCCGTGAGACACCGGCACTTCGTGAAAGTCAATCGAGAGATTGGCGGTGTAACAATACAGCATTTTCCGGTAGATGGGGTTTACCCCGCCGTCCACTATGATTTTGGGTCTCTCCGTGGCACGGATAGCCATCTGGCAGGCTTCGTACAACGCGGTACCGCCGTCGTACAGCGAAGCGTTGGCCACATCCATGCTCGTGAGACGGCAGATATGTGACTGGTATTCGTACATCGCCTGGAGGGTACCCTGGGAGAGTTCTGGTTGGTATGGCGTGTATGAAGTATAAAATTCACTGCGACCGGCCATGGCGTCCACCACCGCCGGAATGAAATGGTCGTAAAATCCGCCGCCAATGAAATTGATGAGATGTGAAAAATTCCGCGATGCGAGCCCCGAAAGGAGTGACGTCACTTCGAGTTCCGATTTTCCCCGTGGAAGCTTGCTCTTGGGGGCCCGGAGCGCCTCGGGAATGTCGGCAAACAGCGAATCGACCGACGTTATCCCGCAGGCGGCGAGCATTTCTCTTTGCTGCGCCGGAGTGTTCGAGACATAACTCATTTCTCCGACTCCGCGAATGCGTCGTAGGCCGCGCTGTCCATGAGATCGGAAATATCCGAATCATTGTAACCCTTGATTTTAAAAAGCCAGGCTGCGCCGTAAGGTTCCTTGTTAATCGTCTCGGGTTTTTGGGTGAGTTCCGAATTCACCTCGGAAATTTCACCGGAAACCGGCGCGTAGATATCGCTTGCCGCCTTTACCGATTCGATGACCGAACAACTCTGTCCCTTCGTCACCTTTTTTCCGACGGCCGGCAGCTCTATAAAAGTGATATCGCCGAGAGAACTTTGCGCGTGATCCGATATCCCCACCACGGCCGTTGTCCCATCAATTTTTACCCATTCGTGTGTCTTGGCGTATTTCCTGTCGCTCGGTGTCGGCATGTGCCATCCTCCTCGTTAATGTTTGCCATTATGACGTGAAAAATTCCCGCATTGGACGCCTTGCGGTCGCTGTTTTGTAAAAAGGAACAGCAGTAATCACTCCGGGCAGTGAATTCTTACCGGAAGAAATTAAAACCTTTTGGCCGATACCCGAAAATTGCTTCGCAACGTAGCCGAGGGCGACGGCGCAGGAAAGCGAAGGGGAGAAGCTGCCGCTCGTCACCGTGCCGATTGCGTCACCGTCCAAGTTGTTGACCGTATCGCCGTTTCTTGCCGTACGCCTTCCGTCAAGCTTGATTCCGCACAGCAAGTCCCGACGGTTCCCGCCGTCGTGTACGACATCCGATCCAATAAAACGTTTAGCGGTCGAGATTGCCTTTGCGAATCCGGATTCTGCGGCGTTGCGGGCGGCATTGAGTTCGTGGCCGTAAAGCGGGTAACCCATCTCAATCCTGAGCGTGTCTCGCGCGCCGAGCCCCGCCGGTTTTGCGCCGAGTTCCAAACATTCGTTCCAGAACTCAATCGTCCGTTTCTTATCAAGATATATTTCAAACCCGATTTCTCCGGTGTAGCCGGTACGGCTGATAAGAACTTTGTTGTCGTGATAGCTGTTTTCCATCCACTGGTAATACTTGAGACCGGCAACCGGAACTTTCAAAAGCCGGGTAATTATTTGGGGCGAATCAGGGCCTTGCAGGTCGATTTTTCCTGTTTCCGCGGAGAGATTTACAAAGGAGGTGGTTGGCGATATGTTTTTTTTAACCCATTCGAAATCAGCATCTTGCGTTCCGGCGTTCACAACCATGAAAAAACCGTCTCTGGAAAGACGATAAGTTATCTGGTCGTCTATAACGCCTCCGTTTTCGTTGCAGATGAAGCCATACTTGCATTGCCCGATCTCAAGCGTCGAAATGTCGCAGGAAACAATCCGGTCGAGATCGGCCGCCGCATCCGGCCCTTTTATGGAAAATTCTCCCATGTGGCAGGTGTCGAATACCGAGGCGGACTTTCTGGTATAAAAATGTTCCGCCAGTATTCCTTCGTACTGAATCGGCATTTCAAATCCGCCGAAAGGCGCCATTAACGCCGAAAGGGAAACGTGGGATTCGTAGAGGAAGGTTCGTTTCATTTGTGATACACGGATGTGGTTTTGCGGCACTAAAAAAATACATTCCACCACCGAAACGGCAAAGCAAAGAAGAGCCGGAACCGTTCTTTCAGCGGCACGCCGAATGCGAGCAAAGCGCCGCGCTTTCCTGCGGATTATTCCGGGGACGGTTCGTCGTAGATGCCAAGCAGTTTTATCGGGCTCACGTCCGTTATTCCCTTGCCGCGCGCCCATGCGTAGGTGAACCTTACAGCCTCGCCGGGGACCACGGAACATACGCGCGAAACAAATTCGTTGAGACCGGACGGCTTTATTTTAGGTGAATGAAAACCGGGCATGTTTTCGATGAAACGGACCACGGTATTATGCGCCCCCTCCCCGAAATAAAACCCGGGCCCGGATTCGACGAGCGCCGCGTCGCACTCGATGGACAACTCCCCGCGAACCCGTACCCGAGGCCCAAAACCGGGTATGCGGAGTATATCGCTCCTGTAAACCGTCGCGTCAACCCACAAAAAGACCGAAATCCACGCGATGTCCGGAATCGACGCGGAGCGGCATAAATAAACGAATTTATAGCCGGTGATTTTCTTTCGGATGATTTCGCTCACGGCAGGCGGAGTGGAAGAAAATATTCTTTCTTCGTTTGCATACATCGCCACGCCCGCCGTTTTTTCACTCTCAAACCTGCCAAAGGGGTGGGCGATGCGTCCTCCACCACGATTGAGAACGAAAAAATCGCGAGTGCAATCGTTTGACTTTGCTATATAGAAGTTTTTCTCGGCGCCATTTTCCCATGCGATGAAGGCATCGGGGAGGGGCGCTATTCTGCTGCCGCATGCACCGTACTTGAGGTCTGTATTCTGTGCCAGCGCCCAGGCGCACCCCAAATATCCGATTGCCGCCGCCGTTTTATTCGGAGAAAGCCTGCAAAGCGACTTCCGGAACGCAAGAAAATGGGCATGCGCTGCGCGTTTTGCCGTTCCATTGTCCAATTCGTCGCACCAGCCGAAGCTCACGGCAGCTTCGAGAAGAAAGCAGGACATCGTCAAAAACAAGGCATCTTCCAAAGAAACTTCGAACGCCGCACGTCCCACCGCGCATCTGCACAATAGTCGCGTCATTTCCACGCCCGCGCTTCCAAAGTCATGTTTTGTGGGATTCTTTCCATCGAGCACCTCAATCACCGCCGCGTGAGCACGACGAAAGAGGCCGGCAAAGGCATTGTCGGGGACGTCAAGAATCGACGGACGCCCGATCTGCGCGGTGCCGCCGTCGGCGGCCATTATTGCAAGGAAACGGCTGCATTCTTCCGCCGTAATTTCAAAAGGACGTTCTTTGGAATGATGGAAGGATTCGGCTAACGTGCCGCATCCCGGGCGGTTGATGGTTTCCATGCGGCGAATCAGATACAGGTAGGCTGTAGAGTCCATCGAAAATATTGCTACCGGTACACAATGGCCCTTGCGATTTCGTCGGCCTTTTCCTTTCCGACGAGCGCCGCCACGACTGATAGCGAGAACGGAACGGCGGTGCCCGCGCCCCGGCTCGTTATGACGTTTTCGTCGGAAACCACCGCTTCGGCGATGAAATTAGCACCGCCGAGCTTGCTCTCGTCTCCCGGAAAACACGTGGCTTTTCTGTTTGCAAGAATACCGGCTTTTCCCAAAACGGTCGGTGCCGCACAAATGGCCGCGCATAAGTTTCCCGCGGAGTTCATTGTTCTGATCAAATCCAGAAGCGGCTTCGAATTTAAAAGCGCCTTGTGCCCCGGCCCCCCGGGCAGCACCAGAGCGTCGGGGAGAGGTGTAGGAGGAGCGAAAATCATGTCGGCCTGCATCGTGATTCCGTGGGAGCCTCGTACCGTCAGCGATGAGAGCCCGACAATCGACACTTTTATGTGAGCCCTTCTGAGCAAATCAATGGGCGTAACGGCTTCGACCTCTTCGAATCCATCGGCAAGTATGATGAGCGCTTCTTTCTCCATGTTTGAAATCTCCCTCGCATCCGTTGTAGGGGAATACGAAGATACGAAGATAAGATATATTGTTGTCGGGAAAATTGCAGGAAACTTATTATATTATAAAATGTGGTTCTTGCCCTTGCCTATAAACAAAAGACCCACGTATTTTGTGAAGAAAGGGACTGGACGTTTAAGCGGCTGTTTTTTGTTCAAAGGCGATTCGATACCACGCGGGGGCATGGTTCGCTTTTATTATTAAAATCAACCAGGAGTTCCCAATGGTTCCACGTTCCCGCTCAGCAGGCACTTTAATTACCGTTTTGGCTCTTCTTTCCGCCATTTTTTTCAGTTCCGTTTCCGCCGACGAGAGGTGCGCTCTCACGTTCACCGGCTGCCCGGAAGAATTTGACGGGGACACCATACTTGTTCCCGACAACGTTACCAAGCTTTATTCTTTGGTGCACGCCTGCAAGGCATCGCAAGTCATACATGTCGGCGGAACGGGCGGTACCTCCTCGATTCTCTTCGTGATCGACAATACGGGGAGCATGAAAGGGACCAATGGAAACGATCCTACCGGCGCACGCTTCAAGGTCGTGAAGGATTTGCTCGACACAATAATGGAAAAACAGCCCAACGCCGAAGTCGGGCTTATTGTCTTTCGTGAGCACCTTTTTTTCGACACGACGACAACCCAGTATTACACCCAATATTTCAAGGCGTTGCACCCTGTACTGGATGGCGAGCCGGATCAGGCCTATTTGCCGTTCATGGGCTTGAGCAAAACCTACAACGGAAAGACCGGAATCGAAATAATCAAGGACATTCTCACTACGGATTCGACGGGCGGTGATCTTCTGTACCAACCGCTTTACCGGAACGTTCGCCCAAACACCGGGGGTGAAACCAATATAAACGGAGCTTTTATCGCGGCGAAACAGGCGCTGCTTTCCGCGCAGAACCAAAAGGATCATCAATTCATGATTTTTCTGTCGGACGGCGAACCTTCCGGCTCGGCACAGGCGGGGCTCAATCAGAACTGGTTTTCAACGGCGGTCGGCGTGGACAGCATCGCGACGACATTTACCGTGTATTTCAACAAGGCGGGAACTCAGCCTGCCCTGCTCACCACGATGACGACGAATATCCAGAACAACGGCTATTCGACCGCAAACCCGGAAAGCAACATCTGGTCTCTGGCTTCGGTGAGTTACGCCACGCTCATGTCGTTGCTCATGAACAATGTCATCTCGAACATCCTCGTGAGCGGCAATCCCACAAAGATGACGCTCAACGGAAAAACGTCTTCCATTTACCTCGACAGCTCATTTTTTTACGCCGATAGTTTTCCGGTCACCGAAACGCCGACGCACATCACCATGGAAATCAGTTACCGCTACGTCAACCCGAGCACCCAGGTACTCACGGATACAGTCATCAAAACCGGCTTTTACATTCAACGGAGCGCGCAGGTTACCACGTTGCCGGCGCATCTTGGTGAGGTATGCCAGACGTACACGGGGCCTGCCGCGAACATACCGGTCCGGGCCGTCCTTAAGGATGGTAATCACAATGGACGTCTCGACACAATCGACATCGTCTGGACGGTGGATTCGAACATTACGGGGAATCCCACCGTCACCCAACTGGTTCAAACGCTTGTGATAACCACGCTGGACGGAAAGAAAGACACGCTGCATGCCGCTTCTCTCCAATATGATCGGGCCCACAAAACCATTCACGTCGTTTTGACCGAAGACACGTCAAAAGGATTCGAAACCGGATGGACCGGTTCGACCATTACCCTCTCGAATTACAAAATGACCTCCTCCGGCAGCATTTTCGTCGTGGATTCCGTAGTGGACAGCGCGGCACCGGTCATCAAGAGTGTCTGCTTCCAGCCCATGTCGAACGCCGATTCGTTGCGCGTGGAATTTAGTGAGCCGTTGTCGGGAACATACCCGCCCGTGTGCGGCGACACCGTTTTATGGGATTCAACAGGCGTGCCGCGCAAGGAGGTACTATGTTCGGCCGGCGTCGCTGCCGTTGCACCGCAGGGCAGCATGGTTTCTTACGGGTTCCCCAAGGGAACGCTTTCCAGCTCGGGCAGTCTTATCGTTGAGGGCGACAGGCCCGCTTTCCGCCTGGAAACGTGCAGCGGCGTCGAGATCGTGAAGAGTTACATTACGGTAGGAAATCCGCTCAATCCGCATACAAGCGTCGTGCCTCCGGGCCTTCGCAACCCAAACAATCAGAGCTATCCCTACGGGTCGCGGATAGAAATCACCCTCAATCCCGCTCTTTCCGGCCACCTCGGGAAGATAACGGGGAAGCTCACGATCCTCGATGCCGTGGGAAATGTCGTGCGGGACACCATGATGTTCAGCGACTCGGCAAGCGCAGACAAAAAGCTTTTCTGGGTATGGGACGGCAAGACAAAAAGCGGCGCCTGGGCCGCTCCCGGTACTTACCTCGCGCGGATACTTGTACGTGACAACGTAAAGGGAACCAAGCAGGTAATTCGAATGAACGTAGGAATCAAGCGTTAGACGTTTTCCGGGGACTTATTGTTTGAGGGGGATACGGAGCGTATACACCGTCTGTGACTGGACACGCGGGAACAACCGGTGGCGGGCGAGCGCGAGCAGCGTTTGCCCGTTTATTCTTTCCGGCCGCAACTCGCGAACCGGGGCGTTATTAATCGAAACGTACTTGGCGGCGCCCGACAACCCGGAAAAGGCAAGCGTCGCGCTCGAAAGCCCCATGACACGGGCCCGCAGCGTATCCTTTTCCCAAAAAGCCGTTATTTCGGCCGACGAGGCGGAGGCATCGTTTTGCAGCTTCCAATCGATGCAATTCGATGGAAGATTCGGGAAAAGGGGAGTGAATGTCCATGAAACGGAGTTTCTCGCCGCGGGCCTGCTCCACGTTCTAAGAATGGTCGCAAGATTTCCATACTCCTTTGGGCGATAATCGAAACCGTGCTCCTCGTTCGGATATTCCCGGTGCTCCACGTTCACCCCGTTCTCTTCGAGCCACGAAAGAAACCGCAGTACCTGTTCGAACGGATAAATTCGGTCGTGTCCCGCGTTGATATTGAGAATAGGACGCTGCATGAGATTTTGCGGATACAAGGTCATTCCCATTGCAGCCAGCATCCCGCCGTACCCGGAAACGGCGATGAATCCCGCGAACGGATCGCACATTGTGTTTGCGGCGCAATAGCACCCCGTTGCGCCGTCGGAAACGCCCGCGAGAAAAATCTTGTCGGAATTTATCGGATAACAAAGCGTCATAAAACGGACGGTTTGCAGCACGCGTGACATTCCGGCCGGGCTCCACCAGGGAGCGTACCTGTTGGCCGACGGGCTCGCCAGAAAAAGGTTGAAGGTGTCGCCGAGCGCGGAAAGCATGTCGTAGGCCAGCTCGCCCTTGGTGGAAAATTCGGTCCCCGTTCCACCGTGAAGGTAGACGATGAGCGGGTAAAGGGTATCGTCCCGGACGGCGGCTGGAGTTTTCCATCCCACGGTATACGACGCGCCAAAGGTATCGACAAGTACGGCTTTCTGCGCCCCGAGAGGGCCGCGATTGGCCCGCATGGCGGCGCGAGCGAGGGAATCCTGTTTTTTCGCGAAATCCTTGAATGACAAGAGGGAATCGTAAAGGGCGCCGGACGGGTTCACGAACCAGCGGCCGTACAGTGAGGCGGCCTGCGGCGGCATCGCCCTATGCTTTTGACAGCCCGGCAAGGCAAAACAACCTGCCGCAAGGAGGGGATACGCTACTCGTGTGAGGAAGGAGCCTGCACGGAACATTGACGCGTTTCCCGCCGGTTGGCCGTCAGTCGCGGCCGGAAGTGACGTTGCGTTCGAAATCGGCGCGGGAACGGTGTATGGGAACAAAGGAATCGAACCCTACGATGGAGATTATACCCATTATGTCTTCGTTGGCGCCGAATACCGCCAGCCCGCCCTGTTTTTCCTTGAGCCGGTTTTGGTAATTGAGCATGAGCGTCATGGCGCTGGAATCAAGGTGAGTCGTCCTGGTGAGATCGAGCGCAACGAGCGGTTTTTGTTTCTCTTTGAGCGGCTCCAACTGCTTACGGATCTCGGAGACAAACTTTATAACGAATTTCCCCTCGATGGCGACGATGTTCCACGAATTCCAGGTCTCCACGGATACCTTGACGGAGGTTTCTTCCATGACGCCCCGCTTTCCTGGTGCGTTCGAAGGATATGACATTGCGGTTTTATATGCCGCCCCACCGTACCGAGCCTTTACAAAAATAATAATTGTCATCGTCAAGGCAAACGCTAATCGATCCTCCAATAAAACCGAAGACGACTTGACTACCCGGCCATCAATCGGAGGAACGGCTGCCTTGATACAACTCGTATTCGTAGAGTCTGCATTCTATGGTGCCATTCAGGAATGGCACTTTCCGACCCGCTTTGAGCCCTATCTTTTTTACAAGTTCAAAGTTTCCGGAAAACACGTAGCCCGTATATCCGGAGCACCTCCGTTTTAGAAAGTCGCCGATTCGCTTGTATACGGCGGGAAGAAGCTCTGGCACCCCCAGGCGGAATCCGTATTCCGGATTGAGCATCACGATTCCATCGCCCCGAGGAATTTCGGTTTCATCGAATTCACACGCGGAAAACTCGACAACCGAATCAACGCTGGCCGCCCGTGCGTTTTCCCGTGCAATCTTGACGGCGCCGGGGTCTATATCGGTGGCGATAATCCGGCAGTCGAGGTTTTTTCGTTCACCTTCCCTAAATCTTTCGCGAAGCTTTCGATAGCGGGTACCGTCGAACTGCGCCAGATGCATGAACCCGAAATTGTCGCGGAGCGTACCGGACATTCTGCCAAGCGCCCGGAGCGCCGCTTCGATGGCGATGGTTCCGCTGCCGCACATGGGGTTGACGAAATGGGTTTGCCCGTTCCATGCGGCCGCGCGAACCACCGCCGCGGCGAGAGTCTCCTGCATCGGAGCGCCTCCCGGAACAAGCCGGTATCCTCGGCGGGTCAGCGTCTCACCCGATGTGTCGAGGTACACCATGCACGTCTCGTCCTGCCAGTACAAATGCACCACTGCGCCGTCGCGGCCAGGGCCGCTGTTACACCGCGCGCCGGTTTTTGCCGCGAGCCTGTCGACAATGGCGTCCTTGCATTTGAGGTTGGCGTAGCGGGTGTCGGTGATTGATTTGGTATGTACGGTGGAGGTCACGCTGAGGGTTGTGTCGAGGGGAATGATACGTTCCCATTCGAGCGCGGAGACCGAAGCGTACAACTGGGCCGGCGTTGCGCAAGTACCCGCAAAGACCAGGTATAAAACATGATGGGCGGTGGAAAGGGCAAGGTTGAGCGAAATGCAGTCGTCGAGCGTCCCGCGCGTACGCACGCCGGTGGGAAATCGGGACAGTACCGGAAGGCCCGCGTCGGCAATCTCGGTGCTCACGAAACCGGAAAGTCCCCGTGGGCAGGTGACCAGTATATGCGATTCGTCGGATGTGAAATTGCGTGGTATCATCGGCACGTACAGCGGTGAGTGTCGGTCGCACCGCGTTCAAGACACGGTTTTTCTTGCCGCGCGATTGATTTCATCGGGAATACCTTGCTCCTTCTTCACCGTTACGGGCTGCCGCAAGCGGGTGCCAATCCGGGATGGTATATGCAATGTCCGGCGTTTTCGGCGCATGGAACGTTACAATGGCCGCGCCCCGTTCTTCGGACGGCGCTACGAGAGAATCGGAAAATGCGATTGAAGAACGTCCCACCGTTACTATGCAGCGGCCGAACGCCGCGTTTTGTTCTCCCGGAACACAGGGTTCCACCAACAGGGAGCACCCGGCACACGGAGAAAAAATACTTTTCGTCGTCGTTGTCGAACAGGCGACTCCGAACTCCCGGCAGAACTCTCGAAAGTCGGCACACGGGGACGCTCCGCAGGAAAAGTCGAAGATGGAACGGATATGATTTTCCGTCAGAAGGGGCTCGATCGTCTGGATGGAATTGCATGGTTCCCCGGCCAACGCGACCGCGCCGATGCCGGCTCCGGGCATCTCCCTGAGCCACGGTTCGATGACATGGGGATACGTGTTGGGCGAAACGCCTTTGCCGTCGAGCCCGACGATCCAGATTTCACGATTCGGCCAGCGTATACCCGCGCAATGCGAATGCCCGGTTTGGAAAAATACCAATTGGGATGGCGTAGCGTTTCTCTGCCATAAAGCGAGCAGTACGACCAAAACGGCCAGCACCGCTCCCGCGACGCAGAAAAAACGAACAACGAACGCCGCTCTGACGGCGCCTAAACCCAGAAGAAAAACCGCGCATAAAACGTATGCGGGAGGATACAGTCTGGGCAACACGGATAGAGGATGCGGACCGTTCGACAAGGCTGCCGCGCCAGCCACCATCAAGCCGACACACCACTCGGCGGCGGTCATGGCAAAGGGCACAAGGGGAGAGAAGACAACCTGCAGGAGAAAGCTTAACATGGAAATCCACATAGCGAGCGACATGAGAAAAACCGCGAACAGATTCACCAGTATTCCAGCGAGCGAAAGCGTCCCGAAATGATACGCAAGCACCGGAGCCGAGGCGAGAAACGCGGCGCACGAAACCGATAGCGGCGCGGCCAGCGGCGATAGAATTTTTTTGCAGGCAAAATCGGGAGCATCCTTCCACATCCGCATGAAAACGGGGGAAAGCATCACAAGCCCGGCCGTAGCGGAAAAAGATAATTGGTAGCCCGGTGTGAACAAAGACAAAGGAGAAAAAAGAAGCCAGGTAATCCCAGCGATACCCAGAGAATTGAGAAGGTGCGGACGCCGCTGGAACAGGAGGGCGGCGGAAACCACGCTCGTCATGACCACCGCACGGAAGAGGGAAGGGATCGGGCCGATAAAAAACAGGTACATCCACACGAAGCCGATGATTATCAGCGCCTTCAGACCCCTCGGTACCGGCACGAGCAGCAAAAGCGCGTAAAACGCGGCGGAGACTATTGCGACATTGAATCCGGAAAGCGCGAGCAGATGGTAGATGCCGGCCCTGGAAAAGAGTACATTCATATTTTCGGAAATATCGCTTCGGTCGTTGAGAAACGCGGCCGTGATAATCGCGCGGTAATCGCTGTTGCGGATGTGCGAGGCGGCACGTAACACGGTAGTGCGTGCAAATTGCACGAGTTTTGGCCATGCCCCCGGGTTTTCCGCGCACGAGATTATTGAATCGCAATAGAACCTTCCCCAGACGCCGCGCGACATGCAATAAAGGTAGTCGTCGAAGGAACCAGGATTGGCGGCGGGCCGCGCCGGAACGAAGCGTCCGTCAAGGGTTACCGCGCCGGCGATGCAGGGGGTGCGCGTACTGCGGCATTCGATGATTTTACGCCGGAAAACCGGCCCCGCGTTCTTGGCAAACAAGGAATCGCACCGAACAAGAAAAACGAAAGCCCCCTTCGTCATCACCGGCGCGGTAACGACGGTTCCGAACAGCGTCGCGTGCCCAGCCTCCGACAAAAAGCTACGTGCGCGTCCGTATTCCAACTGCTGGCCGGCCACGGACAGGCCGGCTGCGGCAACCCCCGCGATGAAGAAGGCCACCGATCGTGCGCGTATTGGTGCGAGGAGCAGCCCCGCCGCGGCGGATAAAAATATTGCAGCGGGGAAAGCGGCATCATACAATATCATAGGCAAATGGAGCCTGCGCAGGAGGTAATACCCGGTCGCGATACCGGCGGAAAGGCAAAGCCATCCGATGAAAGCGGGAAGCCGCAGCCAGCCCTTTACGGCGGGGAAGTGCCTGGAAAGTAATGCGGTACGTTCTTCGTAGCCTGTCATCAGATTACAAAATACGACTTTCTACAAAATGATACGTTGATAAAACGATTCGGATTTCACGATGGAAAACTTTTCAAAAGAAAGCAAATGCATCCTCGTCGTTGATGACGAGGAAGAGATGCGGGGAATGATCGTCGACTACCTGGAACTCGAGGGATATACCGTTCTGGCGGCTTCAAGCGGCAGGGAAGCGCTCGACGTGTACCTTCCCGCCAATAAAATCGACCTCGTTCTTTCCGACATCAACATGCCCGCCATGAAGGGCTTTGAACTGCTCAAGGAAGTGCGTGAATCGTATCCTCATATCAAACGGGTACTCATCACCGCCTTCAACGTCGAAGACTACCTCGAGCTTGCCATGAAACACGATGTCGGCAATATATTCGTCAAGTCGACGCCGTTCAATTTCCAGGAATTGTCGACGATTCTGGAGAGCCTGATTTCGGGAGACATTTTCGGAGTGTCGCGGTATTTCGACAAGCCGGTGCTGGAAAGAAACTTTTCCATACGAAAAGGCAACAAACTCGACGTCTATGCGCATGAAATCGTGTCGTGCCTCCCCAATGTCGCCAACGCCAGGAAAATCGAGCTCGTGTTGATCGAAATTCTCGCCAACGCGGTGTTCTACGGAATCAGGAAGGAAAAAGCCGACAACAAAGCCGCCTGGGCCTATGATTTCGAACTTGCCGAAACAGAAGCGCCGTGCGTGACCCTTGTCGCGGATGAGGAGAAATTCGGCATTTCGGTGATTGACAAGGGAGGGAAGCTCAGCAAACACGACGTGCTGTATTGGCTCAACAGGCAGGTTACCTGCAACGAAGCCGGACTACCCCTCGGCGCGTACGATTGCCACGGCAGGGGGTTATATATCGCCCGGGAATACATCGACAGGCTTATTATCAACATCGACAGGGACAGGCGGACGGAGGTCATAGTCATCAAGTATTACACGCACAACTTCTCAGGCTACAAGTCGCTTCACATCAACGAAATATGATGTTTTCTTCGAGCGTTTCACGAGGCGCGCCGCAACAGCCTCTTGTTGCCTACCTTGCCGGCCGGTTTACCTATCTTTCCCAAGACGAGTGGCGAGCACGGATTCTGGAGCGACGGGTTCTGGTTAACCGAATGCCGTCAACGCCGGACGCCTTAGTGAAAGCGGGTGATCTCGTAAGTTACAACCTTCCCGAGTTCACCGAGCCCGAGGCGGACACGCGATACCGGATCGTTTATGAAGACGGGTGGCTCGTGGCCGTAGATAAACCGGGGAACCTTTTGGTCCATAAGGCGGGGATATCTATAACAAAAAACCTTGTTTTCCTTCTTCGCCACTCATCGGGAAACCCTTCCTATGCGAAGCTCGACGCGGTGAGCAGAATCGATCGCGAGACCTCGGGGCTGGTGCTTTTCGCCAAGGATCGCGCGTCCCTCACAAGCCTCCACCGTTCCTTTGCGAAAAAATCCGTGGAGAAGGAGTATATCGCCGTCGTTCATAACGCGCCCGAAACACAATCCATGACGATAGAAATGCCCATAGGCCTGGACGCGAAATCCGCGATACATTATAAATTCTCGGTCGACGAAGCAAACGGAAAACCCGCAACGACACGCATTGAAGTGATTTCGGTTGAGGGGAGCCACTCTCTTATACGCGCCATGCCGCGGACCGGCAGGACTCACCAAATACGGGTTCATTGCGCGGCAATGGGTTTTCCAATCGTAGGCGACAAGTTATACGGCATGCGGGAATCGGATTATCTTGAATGGAGAAACGATCCGGCATCCCATTCCCACATGCTTGAGTTTCCACGCCAGGCACTTCATTGCAAACGACTGTCGTTTACGCATCCGGCAACGGGAGAACCGCTCTCCATTGAGGCGCCGATTCCCGATGATATGCTCGGCCTTATAACATCAACCCGGCTGGGCTTGTAACGAATCGGGATAAGGGGATTCCCGCGTCTCGTCCAAATCAAGTCCCGATGTTTCCTGGGAGCTTTCATCGCCGCCGGACAACGGAAGTTTTCCGTCAGTGCCGTAGGGCGGGACCCTCGTGTTGAACATCACCACCATCTCGCCGCGCGGCGCAATGCGGCCGAAATGCGCAAGAAGGGTTTCGGGCGTGCCGCGGAGGAACTCTTCGTGCACTTTGGTGAGCTCACGGCCGACAACGACGGATACCTCGCCGAGCACTTCCTTCATGTCTTGCAATACTTTGACGATACGGAACGGCGACTCGTAAAAAACGACCGTTCTCGGCTCGCCGCGAAGCTCTTCGAGCAGACGCCTGCGCCTACCGCTTTTTACGGGAAGGAAATTCTCGAAAACGAATCTGTCGGTGGGAAGGCCGCCGCAGGCCAATGCCGCTATCGCCGCGCATGCGCCGGGCACCGGCACGACCGTAATCCCGTTCCTTATCGCCTCGCGCACAAGGTAAAACGCCTCGTCTGCTATGCCTGGAGTGCCCGCGTCGCAGACCATCGCGACGTCGCTCCCGTCCTTGAGCATTGTAATGACGCGCGGCGCGGCCTTTTCCTTGTTAAAATCGTGGAACGACATGACCTGCGGCATCGCGCCCAGGCGGCCGAGAAGCACGCGGGTTCTCCTGGTGTCTTCCGCAAGTACCACGGAGACGGCGCGGAGAACCTTGCTCGCCCGAACGGTGATGTCGTCGAGATTTCCTATGGGGGTCGAAACGACGTACAAGATGGCCATCAATATCCTTCCAGTTTCGCGATGCGAATGGTGGAAAAGATTCTCTTCGAACCGTTCGTCACCACCAGTTTGGCATAGTAGGTTCCGTTCGCTATCCGGTACCCTTGCGAGGTCTTTCCGTCCCAAGGCACTTCCTGGTATCCGATGATGCCGTCGTCTCGCTGCCATTTCCATACGGCTCTGCTTCCGATTGTATACACGGTGAGTGAGGCCGACTGCGCCACGTCGGTGAGAAGAAACGCGAATCGGATGGTTTGTACCGTATTGCCCGAGTTGTCCTGCTTAGCGGTGAACGGGTTCGGATGACACGAAAAATTCTTGATGGCAAGTTCCTCGCCCGGCATGTAGGCAAAGGTCGACGCGGCGGAGTTGCCGGCGAAATCTTCGGCGATGATGGTAAGCGAATCCACGGCCGATTCCTTTTTAGGATAGGCGGTGCACGAAACTTCACGCATGTCCGACTGAACCGGGATTCCGGAGACGAGCGCCGAATCGAGGTTTTTGCGGTCGAGCAGGACTTTTACCGTGGCGGGGACTACGCCGGAAGCGTCGGTGAGGGAAATGTTGAACGGTTTTCCCTTTGCCGCGTAATCGAGGAAGGTGAGCTCACGTCCGTTCACGGAAACGCGGATTTGCGGCGGCTGGTTGTCGGACAGCAACCCCAGTGCGAACGGCCCGCTTCGCGATGAGCGCATAGTGCACGAGACTTCGGACGAATCGGATGAAACCGCGGCGCTCCGCCAGGCGTTGAGACCATTGTCCTGGAGCATGACGCGAAGGCGCGCCGAGGCGGGGTAGTCGGCCGCTCGTTTTGCCGGGGAAGTGTCGGGCATGAGTCGATGGAACACCCACGAGAAACTGTCCGAAGGCAGAAGCGCCGGGCGCGACCAGAGCATGAACCGCGAGACGGAATCGTCGGAAAGCGGAGGCCAGTACGATTCGGTACGCAGGGGAGCGGCAGCCCCGATTGTATCCGCATACAGGAAGACGCGTCTTTTAGGGCTCAACGGCGCTACGGGAGAAACGCACACGGCCCGTCCATTCCAGCAAAGCGTATCGGAAGTGGAGGCCTCGTCACGATAGGTGACCCGCGCGGCTAGGCGCGCGATGTTGTTGTCCGACGAAATTTCCTCGAACGCATGGGACGGGTTAACGACGGCGCTCAATTGCAGGGTACCCTGGGTATCGGGCAGCGAAACCGATAGCGTACGGACCTTGCCGGAAGAGAGGGAGTCCTTCGATGCGATAAGCGCCATCGGGGAGCCAAGCGAACCGTCGGCGTACAGCGTGACGGTGAAGGGAGGAGCGCTGGCGTTCCCGGCGTTGAGAATGTCGTACTGGACGGAGAGGGAATCGTTGAGCCACGAAAGAGAAAACCCATGTTTCGCGAAGGTGAGGTCGGGCCTGCCGAGGATGGAAAAGTCGCTTGCATCGGTCGTGTCCGATACGTTTGTCCCGACCGCCCTAAATTTTATAAGCAGTTCGTCGCCGACCATGCCGTCGTAGACGATAGGGATTCTCACGCCCGTTTTCCACCTTCCGGTACTGTCGGCGGCCATCGTGATACTCTGGAAGACGGGATTCTTCACGTAACGCGGAGCGATGGCCCAGAGGCACGCGACGGCGTCGACTTTTTGCGAAGTGTCCAGCATCGCTATGGAGGTCCAAACGGTCGCGCTGTCGCCGTAACGGAGCGGGGAAGGGGAGACCGCTACGTTTTTAAAAAGGACGGTGCTGCGGGAAAAGGCGACGGAACCGCGCACTTCCTGCGAGTCGTTCCATGCAAACGCGCGTGCGATGCCGCGTGAAGTGGTGAGGGAATCCTTGAGGGGGCACGCTCCCGAAAGCGAATCGGAGCGGACGTTCCAAGCAAACTGGTTCCATGTATCGAAATCGGCTCCTACCGTCACCCTGGCTTGTCCGGAATGCACCGGCGCGCAATATCCCTTGATTGCGAGCGTGTCTCGCGGCCGCAGGGCGCTTTTCGCAACAGTCAAACGCAGCGAGTCGGGCGCCAGAGCCCAGGGAAGCGCGGGGTCACCCAGAAAATTGTATTGCCTCACGAGGGGCCCGAATTCGGCTCCAAAACGCACCAGCATGTTTATTTTGACCCAGGAAAGCAGGTCGCCGACGCTTTCGAACGAACCGGCCACGGCATTTTGAAGCAGCAGCCTGTTCATTATCATGTTTCCGCGTTTCGACGTATATCCCGAAGCGCCGAAAAAGCCCACGTCGCCGTTTTTGGCGAGCCTGAGGAACTCCTCCCCGAGGGAAGGATAATCGACGCTTTCGAAATCGCCGGTGAGACAGGTGAAGCTGAAGGCGATGGGCAGCCTGCCGGCCCGATCCCACTGGCCGTTATACAGCTTGTCGAGATCGCTGTAACTGAAAAATCTGCTGTCGGACCACACGAGGCCGCCGCCGTGGCCGTTGAAATTCACGGCGTAGACGCCCGCGTTTATCACGCCCGCGAGGTCCTTCGAGGCGTTGGATTCGTCTCGGTAATACCGGGAGCTCGGGTCGCCGTCGAGACGGTAAACGTTCATGGCGGGGCCGATGACTTCGGTCTCGGTATTGTCGTTAAAGGCGGTGAAATCGCTCTCCGCACCGCCGACGAGGAGGAGGTTGTCGTGCCACGGGCCGCACGCACGGCCGGTAATATATCCGACGGTTTTCGACACGATGTTCCGGAGTTGGACGCGATTTTCGGCGGGGAAGCGGCCGACGCAGATATCGGGAAAATCGTCGTCGCCGAGGAACGACGCGAAATAGCCGTCGTCGGATGCGGGCCCCCATCCGGGAACTCTTGACAGATGTGTCGGCACGACGTTGCGTCCCCGGTTGGCCTTGTCGAGATCGTGGCTGGTGTCTCCTCCCAGCAGCAGATAGCGGGGATGCTTGTCGGGAGAAACGGCGACGAGATAATTGAGCAGCGTACGGATGCTTTCGGGGTCGGCCACGCCGCCCGAGAAGGCGTCGTACACGCTGGAAATGTCGGCGATGGCGACGGTGAGCCCTTTTTTCGCGTAGGCGTCGGCGAGCGGCTTGAAATCGGCGATGAAGCTGTCGACCGTAATTATCACGTAGTCGGCGCGGGCGAGCGAACTCCAATCGCGGCGGACGGTATCGATGGACATGCGGGCCGGCGCGAGGCGTTTGGCGGTCGTTTGCGCGTAAAAGGTATGCGTCGTGGTGAGGCTGTCCTGGAAAACGAGAGTATAGGAGGTCTTTCCGTTCGTCGTGCTGCTTTGCGTGGAAAACCCCGTGAAGAGTCGTGAGTTCGAAATGTCCCATAAATCAAGCGCTGCGGCGCTGAATCCCTTTACCTGAAATTGGAATATCCCATCGACGTCGGTTGCGCCGTTTTTAAAAACGACCCGATCCGAATCCGCGGCGAAGGTGCGGTAATATTCGATTTCAATCCAGTTGAGCGCCGCCAAATCCGGATAGGCCTGCGCCTGCTGGCCGCTTCCAAGCGGCACGCGGCTGAAGGTTATCTTGTTGGAACCGTTTGCAAACGACGAGGAAGGAAACGGATCGGAGTAGAAGTCGAAGCCGGCCTGCCCGTTCCATTCCGCGATTTGTGGGTTGGTTCCCGGCACGTTGTCGTTGAGGTAAATGTAAAAACGGTGGTTCGGCGAAACCGACGCCACGTTGGACATTCCCTGCAAACGGACGTGCATCCGCCCGGAAAGGGAAGGATCGGTGGAGAGGGTGGGCGATGGAACGTCTATCTGGAAATCGGTTATCGCGTCGCGTCCGATGATTCCCCAGTACCAGTCGTCGGAATCGGCGCCCGGAACCGAATCGGCCATCTCGCTTATCACGTTCACGTTGCCGAGGAATAACATCTGGTTGTCCTGTTCCAGATGAATGGTATCGCGGAATTCATGGGCAAGTACTTGTGTATTGGTGCCCCCGCTGTAAACGGTGACGTCCTTTTTTTGCGCGCCCGATACTTTAGAAACGCGGATTCCCGGCGTCACGCCTTCCCAGGTGAGCCAATAGACATTCGTATTTGAGAATTGGGCCAAATAGGTTTGCGCGCCACGCAGAAATTTCCCGTAAAAATAGATTTCATCGCCATCCTGCAGCACCGGATGAAAACTGTTCGACACGCAGATCGGCACTTCTATGCCGTTGCAGTAGAGTTTGTACTGCGTTCCCGGTACCGATGCTATGGGGACACCGAGGTTCCGAAGGGACGCGCCGGTGATTTTGTACAGTCCGTCCTTTTCAACCGAAATCTTTACTCCTTTTGAGAAGAGCAAACCCGGCTGGAAGACGGCGAGACTTTTTCTGAGTTCCGAAGATTTGCCCATGTACAAGACGCCGTTTTTTACGTATGGCTTTTGGCCGATAATCATTCCGGCGGCAAGGGCGATGGATATGGTTCCCTTTGCGACCGTCCCTCCGGGTGCGGACTGCATCGCAACGGGAGCAATGGAGAACCATTGGAGATACGATGTACCCGCCCATCCCTTTGCTCCCGGCGTTACCGCAAGCGCTCTCCCGCCAGCACTGTCGGCATAGGCATGAACGGAGAAGGTAAGTGACGGCGACGATGCGACCGCGAAAAGCAAGGGCTGCACCGTTCCGTTCGAGACATCGCATTTATCACAGGCGAATCCGACGGTGACATCGGAAGCTCTCACCGCTTGGAGATTATAGGTAACGGCATCGAGCGGAACGGGCGTGATCCATGCTGCGACGGACGCCGACCAGAGCAGGATTTTTCCGCTAAGCCTATTTCGCATACAGCCTTCGTACCGCCATGGACCGGGCGTTTAACGCCGGAAACTCGATTTTGACCAGCCATGTGTATGCGCCCGGCGCAAGGGGAAACTTTGCGGCGGGTATTGTTGCGGCGAACCAATTCGTGTCGTTTTCGGCCCCATAGGTGGGGACCGGCGGACGCGACTGGCTCCAGACGAGTCCGGCGGAATCGTTGTACAGCATGGAATAGGTATAATAGCCGCCCATCACGTAGCGCACCGACCACACCAGCGAATCGGCCGCGATGGTGTCCGCTTCAAGAGGCGTAATGGGATATGGCGGCCAGCAGAGGACAACCGAGTCGGCGGCCGCGGTATCGCCGCCGCGTCCGAGCGAGTCGATTGCGTACATACGGTAGCGAACCGTCTCGTAGGCAAGGGCCTTGGGATAACCAATGTCGTCTACGTTTTCGTAGTACTCAAAGACGTTTCCGGGAATGGAACGGACGAGAAGGGTAAATGAACTGTCGGCCTGTCGTCGCTGGTAAATAGCGAACTCCTTGGCGCCAAGCGAATCGTTCCGCGGCATCCGCCAGCTGATATGGATGGCGGGCCGGTAACCGAAGGACGCCTGGAACTCGAACGCGGCGAGGTCTATGCCGGTAAAAAGCGGGGCCGATAGCGGCGGAGGCGGAAAGGTTTCGGGCGAAGGGCAGGAACTCGCCGTGAGGAGCAGCCCCAATGGCGCGCACAGCACGAATCGCAAGCAGGATTTCACCGCGTTTCCTTCTTGAATTCCTCAATGATAAGGCATGCGGCTATCCCGTCTACGGCGCCCTTGTCCCTGCGGGACTTCCGCTTCCGATACAGGATGATATCATGAGCTCGCTTCGAAGTCAAACTTTCATCGACGAAATGTACCGGAACCGTCGTTTTTCCGGAAAGCTTCGCGGCGAACGCGCGGATTTCGAGAGACATTTCGGTTTCACCGCCGTCGGCGTCGAGCGGCAGCCCGATGACGACGCCCGAAACGCGCTCCTTTCCGACTATGTCGGAAAGGATATCGATATGCCGCGGCTGTTTTTTCCTGTCGAGCGTTGGAAGGCTTCGAATGAACTCACCGGTCTCGTCGGTCGTCGCGAGGCCGATTCTCCGGCGGCCGTAATCAATGCCGATGAGCTTCATCGACGGTTTTGGTCCATTCCATGAGGATTTCGAGCGTGGATAGGTCGACGTTCGTGGTCTGGCTCGTCTTGTCGAGGACGAAATGGAAGTGGCCCTTCTTGAGGTTGAGTAGTTCGAACACCGCGTCCCGGCCCTGCTGCGTCTGGGTAGCGGCATAGGAGAGCCGTCCCTGCACAAAGTAGATGAGGCCGAACGGCCGGTCGAACACGACGTAGAGGCAGCCGGTTTTCCTTCCAATCTCTATAAATTGCATCACCTCAATGAGGCTTCCCTGGCCGATTTCACCGCCGAGCGCGGAAGTTTCGACGCTTTTGCGTATCGCTTTCGCCCCGCTCTTCGAGATGATGATCGGCGTGACGAGCTTGAAAATATCCCGGTCGGAAAACGCTATGCCGAGGAAATGCGCGTTTGGAAAGGCATCGGGCTTTCTCATAATTTCGGCATCGGGAACGTTATAGAAAACAACAAGCGTGTCGCCGGGCGAACGCCTGTTTGCGAAAATCGACTCCATGTGGGGCAGGGCCCTGGGGTCTACCTGCCAGTCTACCACGATGACGTCGGGGTCGTAATGCGCCAGCAGGTTCGTCGCGCGCTCGAACGAAGAGGTGGTCTGAATCTGAAATCCGATTTCGGAAAAGCATTTCGACAAGGTAGTAGTGGCATCCGTGAGGGAATACTGGATTTGTTTCTCCGATTTGGCAATAATAAGGAGATCCTTCTTGACCGCCACCTTACGCGCCGACTTGCTCCGCAGCGAAATCACGATGAGTACGATGAGAAGCGCGAGCAATATCACTGCAACCCCGCCCAGCGAGGCATAGAGCACGATCCGCTGGATGTCGGCGGCGGACGTGGGCGCATCGACGATTCTTCCGTACCGTCTGTCGATCCACCCCGCACTGTTGCCGAATTGAATTTTGCACCACGAGGTACCCATGTACAGAACAGGATAACATTCGCTGTTTCGCGCGATACCGAGAATGGGGGATTCGGGACTTACGGAGACAAGCACCTTTGCCGGACTTTCGGTGATTTCAAAATATTTCTGCCCGTTTTTCTGCTGATCCGTCGGGAGAGTACCGGTTTGTTGCTTTTCGGACGGTTTTTCCGAGGATACTTTAACCGCTTCGCCCGTGCGTGCCGATCGCCCGGAGAGATTTGAGCTATCGGAAGGATACGCCGACAGTTCCTTTGTGCCCACAATGGGCGTCACCTGGGCGGGAGGAAGATCGACCGTCGGGTTTTGCTGCGGCTGTTTGGAATGTTTGCGTGAGTATTTTTTCTCCGCCTGCTCCACGGCAGGGGAGGTTTTTTCATCGGGACGCGATACGGGCTGGTCTGCGGATGCTTGCGGCTTCGCGGGTTCGGCAGCAGCGGCGTTCCGAGAAGCCGACGGCGGATTCTCCTGGGATGGCGATGCCGCCGATGTCTGCTGCTGTTGCTGAGGAGATACAGAAGGCGGATTCTGGTTTGGGCGGGATAATAAGGATGGGGGCGGAGGGCCATCGATGGGCTCCACGTTGGCCTGAAATATCCAGCCGTGACCGCCCCTGAATTCTACATTGAACCATTCGCCGTTTTTCGAAACGACTTTAAGCCTGTCACCTTTCCGTGCCATACCCAGCGTTCTCGCGTCGCCGTAGGGCATGTAGAGGACTTTCGCGACGTCCTTGGTGACCGCTACAAAACCGTTGTCAGCTCCGTGGGCCGCGAAAACGGCGGATAGTACGAGTATTACTACGCGGAAAAGTCGGAAACGCATCATGGCGCAACGTCACACCTCGACGGCTTTTTGTTTGTAAATGTACATCGATACGCCGACAAGCGTTCCGAGCAAGAGGATGACGAAGACGAAAAATGTTCCGAGAGGCAGGTATTGCGGGTTATTGACCACCACGCCCGCTTTCTGTTCGAGCCAGCCGACCTTGTCCTTCACCTTTACTTGGTACCATGCTTTACCTTCGTAAATCAACTCGAAGTGGTCGCCTTTCTTCGCGACGACAATCACGTTCGATTTCGGATCGAGGAATTCATAAACATTGACAAAAGGATTTTTAATCTCGACGTATTTCGTCGCGGCGTGTGAAACGGCGACGAGAAGAAACAAGAGGCTCAGAAAAGAAACGGTCAACTGCTTCATGGAAGGTTACCTCCTCATGGGGATGTATGATGTAATTGAATCGTTCAAATTCGTGAAGAATAGATCCTTCGATGGCCCGTCGGCAAACGATAAATCTATTTTAAGATACCAAATATCCGGGCCATTTACAAGCTTTATGCTACGCAATCTGAAGGCGTCTTTTTCGGTGGTGATAATGCAGTCGCGGGTGTTTCCGCACAACCTTCTTATTTCGTCTTGCGTGAACGGGTGATGGTCATCGAAGAAATGGGACGCACCGGGCGTTATTCCCATCTCACGCATCATACTTGAAAAACGCTCGGGGCGGGCGATGCCGGACAAAAGCAGGGGGTGGGGGCACGGCGGCACGGAGCAGGTCGCGCCCGACACAAGATTGTGCCATTTACCCGGAGTTTGGTATAAAACGGCGATGGGCTTGCCTGGGAACATGGATTCAAGCGTCTCCTTCGTGTGCGCACATTCGTCCGCCTCCGCTCTCATGCCGATGACGCAAAGAAAATCCGCGCGATTGCACGAGGAAAACGGCTCGCGCAGCGTACCCGCCGGCAGTAGCTTATCGGAAAAAAACGATGGCGGCAGACATACGACATCAAACGCTCTTGCCACCCGCCGATGTTGGAACCCGTCATCAAGGACGAACACCGCGTTCGATGGAATTTCTTTGCACAACAGGCGAGCGCTGGAACGTCGATTTGGGAACACTCCGAGCCATGATTGGGGCAGGTTATCGTGAAGCATCGCCGGTTCGTCTCCAACGACGTTCCATGCGGCGGAAACACCCGGATTGCAAACGACAATGCCTTTGTAGCGCCTGCCGTAGCCCCTGCTGAGAAAAGCAACCGGGCGGCCCGCCTCGACGAGGCCCGCCGCGGTCAGAAGCGCCATCGGCGTTTTTCCCGTTCCTCCGGCGTGCAGGCCTCCGATGCTCACCGCGGGCCGGCCGATTTTGGCGGCAAGAAATTTCAGGTGATCGAAGGAAAGGTTCCTGATACAGACCGCGGAACCATAAAGCGCGGAGAGAAACGCGGGGAAAATCCCGTCTCCCAGTGGCTGGCGAAGATTTTTTTGAATACTGTCCATCGGCGTTCCGGTTTAAGAGTCGGGAAAACCGGCCGTTTTACGCAACACAGCGACAAAATACGTGATGAACCGGACGATTGTCTCCGGAGAAAATATCGCACGCAAACGGTCTCTCAGGCAACTGCCATCACGACGCGCGGTCGTCCCGCAAGGTCGGAAAAAACGCCGATATTCCTCCATCCGCGGCGTCCGAACAACCTCGTGACTTTTTGAGACTGCGTTGCTCCGATTTCACAATACAATCTTCCGCCTTTCACAAGAACGTTTTTTCCTTGGGCGGCGAGCGTTTCGTAAAAATCAATTCCTTCCGCGCCGCCGAAAAGGGCCTCACGGGGTTCGAAAAGTCTCACGCTTTCGTCAAGCCGTTCCATTTCGTCCGCCGAGACGTAGGGGGGATTGCTTACGATAAAATCGAATCCGGATGACGCGGCGGGCGCCGGGATATTTTTCAGCGCCGAGAGCATATCGCAGCACAGCAGGCGCACGTCCCTTTTTCCGCAGTTCATCCGCGCAATCCGCAGGGCGGCGCGGGAACAATCTACGCCGATTCCGGTCCAGTCCCGCCTGTTTTCCGTCAAGGCGGCCGCAATGGCCCCGCTTCCCGTACCAATGTCAAGAAAACGACGACGTGACGCGCGTTCGTGAACGAGCACCGTTTCCACGAGCATTTCCGTCTCGGGACGCGGAATCAACACGTCCGGGGTGACGGCCAAATCCAACGCAAAAAAATGCGCGACGCCGAGGACGTAGGGAAGTGGGGTTCCCGTGAGCCTCCGCAGGAGTACGTCGTCGACACGACGTATTTCCTCGTCCCGGATAGGACGTTTGGGACAAAGATACAGTTCGCTGCGCGTGCATCGAAGGGTGTGTTCAAGAATCCGTTCCGCTTCCGAAAGCGAAAGGCCTTCCGCAACGGGACGGAGATTTTGAGAAAGCGAACGAAGTAGCGCGGAAAGTTCCATGGCGATGCCGCGTAAGTGGCAAGACGGGCTCAGCGAATCGGTCTCGTGCGTCGAAGAGGCTCGTTTACCCCTTTGCGGTGGATACTAAAATTTGCGAATAATTCAAGCTACTCAACGTCAAGGAGCCGGATTCGTTCGCTGAGGTCGGCCGCGGTGAGCGCGTCGACGATTTCCTGCATATCCCCGTTCATGACCGCGTCGAGCTTGTACAGAGTCAAATTGATTCTGTGATCGCTCAGACGGTTCTGCGGAAAGTTATAGGTGCGTATCTTCTCGCTCCTGTCGCCCGATCCTACCATCGATTTCCTGCTCGCCGATTCCTCGGCTTGTTTTTGGGACATGCGCAGGTCGAACAGGCGCGACGACAGTATTTTCATGGCCCGCGCCTTGTTTTTGTGCTGCGATTTTTCGTCCTGGCACGTGACGGTGAGCCCAGTGGGAAGGTGTACGATCCTCACCGCGGATTCGGTCTTGTTCACGTGCTGGCCGCCCTTGCCGCCGGCGCGGAAAACGTCGATGCGGATTTCGGCGGGATCGATGGTGACCTCCACGTCGTCGGCCTCGGGAAATACGGCGACCGAAGCAGCCGAAGTATGGATGCGCCCCTGGGCTTCGGTCTGGGGAACGCGCTGGACGCGGTGTACCCCGGATTCGTACTTGAGGGTGCCGTAGGCCTCGTCGCCCTTGACGAGGAATATTATCTCTTTTATTGCGCCGATGTCGCCGTAGCTGGAACTGAAGACCTCCATGAGCCAGCCCTTGTTTTCGACAAAATGCGTATACATCCTGTAAAGGTCTGCGGCGAAAATTCCCGCCTCGATTCCGCCCGTGCCGGCCCTGATTTCGACCAACGCGTTTTTCAAATCACTGGGATCGCGCGGGACGAGATAGTATTTGATCTTCTGTTCCAGCTCCGGAATTGCCTTTGCGAGGTGCTCGTTTTCCTCCGTCGCCAACTGGCGCATCTCCTGATCCGTTTCGGTGGCAAGGAGCCCCTTGTTGGATTCAAGGGATTCCATCATGCCGAGATACCGCATGAAATCAGGCATGTTGCGTTTAAGGGAATTGTACTCCCTCCCGAGTTTTTCTATCAGCGCCGGGTTGGAGGATACGCCGGGGGACGCGAGTTCATCTTCGAGTGACTTTTGGCGGGCGATAAGCTCCCGGATTTTTTCTATCATAGGGACGCCTTGAGAGCGGCTGAAGCTATGGACAATTGCTCGTCATCCGGTTCCCGCGTAGTTATTTTCTGAAGCCACAATCCCGGCAATACGACAAGACGCACGGGCCAGAGGTGTTGGAACCTGTCGGAGAAACGAAGTACCTCGTATGAGCACCCGCTTACGAGAGGAATGAGAAGAAGATGAACACAGAGCCGTGTGACAACGTTCGGATAGGGGCCGAACAGTGAAACGAAAATCGCGTCGATGACGGAAAAAAGGACGATACAAATCATGGCGACGAGCAGAAGAAAGCTGGTACCGCACCGGGGATGAAGCGTAGAATAGCCCCGCATGTTGTCCAATGTAAGTTCCTTGCCGTCTTCGAAGGCGAAAATAGCCTTGTGCTCGGCTCCATGATATTCAAAAACCCGGCGTATATCCTTCCACAGGCTGATTGCCGCAAGGTACAGTAGAAACAGGCCTATGCGGATTAGGCCGGCAACGGCGTTGAATTCGAGCACCGAACCGTTGAAGAATTTCTGGGAAACAAGCATCGGCAGATACATGAACAGACCAAGGCATACCGCCAGCGCGATGGCAAAACTTGTAACGTAGGTGAGAACAGGGGGGGATGTCGCTGGGATCGTTCCGGTACTGATTTGATCACCTGTGGAAATTTGTGCCGAACGGGTAAGGGCCTTGAAGCCCACCGATAGAGATTCGTATACGCTGATGGCCCCTCTGATAACCGGAACAGTGAGAAAGCCGTACTTTTTCATCATTGAAACATACGGCAGTCGTTCTATAATCGTCTCGCCTGATGGGCTTTTGACTGCCCAAGAAATTCTTTGCCTGCTGCGCATCATCACGCCTTCGATGATCGCCTGGCCGCCGACCCTGGTTTTCTTTGCGGCCGACATGACGATAAACGCCGGTAAAAGAGTGGCCGATAATACAAGCGGATGCCTTTTCATTTAATACCTGTTTCAGAACAAAAAGAAACGGGCACGAAAGGAAAAATCCTCTCCGCCCGTTTTAAAAGAATCCGGGATGCTACGATTCCTTTTTGACTCCCGCATACCTCTTTTGGAACCTTTCGACGCGCCCCGCGCTGTCGATAAGTTTCTGTTTTCCCGTATAGAAAGGGTGGCATTTGTTGCAGATATCGATGTGCGTGCTTTTAATCGTAGACTTTGTTTCGATAACGTTTCCGCACGAACAAGTGAACGTCACTGGCTCGTATTTCGGATGAATTTTTTCCTTCAAGGGGATTCCTCCGGTTTAATTTCAAATTTCTTATTTTAAGGAAAATAATTCAAGCCGGCATTAAGTGTCAATCCAGTGTTAAGAACTTGAGCATTCAATGAAGACAAATGGGGGTGGTGGCCTAAAAGGCACTCGTGACGGTCTTCGGCACATGTCAATAGTTCAAAAGGAAAATGATAGTTTACATAATATATATTATGCGTCATCGATTTCCCCGCTTCAGAGAGGGAACGCGCTTTCGTGTTGACGCTTTGGTTTCTTGGCGATTCCGTTTTTACCCTTTCGTCCATCAATTTTCCTCAGAATTGATTCATCCACACCTCAATATTCAATTCCTTTCCTGGCTTTCACGCCACAATCGAAATAATGTTTTACCACCCGCATCTCGGTTACCAAGTCGGCCATTGCTATTAATTTCCTTGGCGCATTACGGCCGGTCAGTATTATTTCGACACCACCAGGTTTTTCCAAGAGAACATTCAGCAATTGGTTTAATTGAATGATTTTCAGATCGATAGCGCAGCAAATCTCATCAAGAACTACAATGTCGAATTTCCCGTTGCAAACAGCGGCCTTGGCGGCTTTGATTCCTTCCAAAGTCATCAACCGGATTGTTTCCGACGGGGTTCCAGTCACAAACTTTCCCGTCCCGAATTGTCGTATCGTAATCGCCTTGCCGAATTTTCTAAGCGCCGTGAGTTCGGAAAAATCGCCTTTTTTAAGAAATTGCGCGATATAAACCCTCAACCCCGCTCCTGCGGCCCTGAGAGCAAGGCCCAAGGCAGCCGTGGTCTTTCCCTTGCCGTTTCCCGTGTACAGGTGGACGAACCCTTTTTGCGGCCGAGGTCTCTTCCCCATCATCTTTCCTATTTGTTAATATCCCTGATTCTTGCGACGGCTTTTTGGAGGGCCGCGACCGCGGCATGAACGTCGTCTACCGTGTTCTCTCGTCCGAGCGAAAACCTGACGGCGCACACCGCGTCCACTTTTCTTCTTCCAATGGCAAGCAGCGTCCGGGACGCGCTAATCGAACCCGACGAACACGCCGACCCTCCGGACGCGCAGATTCCTTCCCGGTCGAGCGACGCAAGCATTGACTCGGTTTCCGCGCCGGGAATACAAAGGTTGAGCGTGCCGGAGATTCTTGCATCCGCGTGACCATTGCGCAGAACGTTTTCGATTTTTCCGGCAATCTCCGTATACATCAATTCCGTCAAATCAAACAGTCTTTTCCGCTCGGATTCCATGACGTGGTGCGAAATTTCGGCCGCCTTGACGAACCCGAGAATCGCGGGAAGATTTTCGGTGCCGGTACGCATGCCGCGCTCTTGGTGCCCGCCGAACGTCCTCGGCGAAAGTTTCGTCCCGCCGCCGCGTATGAACAGCGCACCGCATCCCTTTGGGCCGTAGATTTTATGGGAAGAGATCGACATCAACGTCACGTGATCTTTGCCCACGTCTATGGGAATCTTGCCGAACGCCTGCACGGCGTCACTATGGAACGGTATACCGTTTCGTTCCAATACTTCTCCGATTTCCCGAACCGGTTGTATCGTCCCGATTTCGTTGTTCGCGTACATGATGGAGACGAGCCTTGTTGAGCGGTCGAGCGACCTTTCCAGTTCATCGAGGAGAACGATTCCGTCGTTACCGACGGGGCATTCACGCACCGTGAACCCTCGATTTTGAAGTGAATGCGCCGCTTCATGTACCGCCGGATGCTCAATCGACGATATCACGACGCAGCCGTCGGCACATGGCGCCGTCATACCCAGAATCGCAAGATTGTCCGCTTCGGTTCCGCCTGAAGTGAAGAAAATTTCCTTTGCGTGGGCCCCGATGAGCGCCGCGAGACGCTCCCGCGCCTGTTCCAGCAGAGCGAACGCCTTTTGTCCCATCGAGTGCGTCGAGGACGGATTGCCCCAGTATTTTTCCATGGCTTCGCGGATCGTGTCCCGCACTTCGGGAAGAATCGGCGTGGTGGCGTTGTGATCCAGGTAAATCATACGGGGTAAAATAACAATTAGTGCCGCTGCGCGGGGCCGCAAAAATCAGTCGAGGCCTATTCCGCGCGCGTTCCTGACAAACAGCAGCCACAGGAAAAACGGCCCGCCGAGCAGCGCGGTGATAACGCCCACCGGCATCTCTGCCGGAGCCACCACCACCCGCGCGACCGTATCGCACAGGACAAGGAATATGCCGCCGGCCAGAAACGACGCAGGGCCAAGTACGGCGTGACGCGCCGGGAAGAGCATCCTGCAAATGTGCGGAATGATGAGACCCACGAATCCAATGGGGCCGCATACCGCGACGACGCTGCCCACGATGAGCGTCGCCGCAAGGAGAAGCAGATTCTTGGTTCGCACTACACGCACTCCCCTGCTTTGCGCCAGATCGTCGCCAACGAGCAGGTGGTCGAGTTCGGGAAGCTTCACCGCCAATATCACCATTCCTGTTCCGGTAAACAGCATCATGGTGAGCGCCTGCCTGTAGCCGAAAACCTCGATACCTCCCATGAGCCAGCGCACAATTTGGAATGAGTCGCGAAGCGAGCTCAAGTACTGCATGAACATGAGTACGCTGGAAAACAGGAAGCTTATCGCGATTCCCGCCAGGAGCATGGTAAGGCTCGTGGAGGTTCGCCGGAGTTTGGACAAAAGATAGACGCACGCAATTGCCGCGGCCGCGCCGATAAACGCGCCCAGCGAAATGACCGGGATTCCGGCAATCGCACCGGTCAATCCAAGAAGGATGGTCGCCGCAGCCCCGCATGAAGCTCCGCTCGAAACGCCGAGGGTGAACGGATCCGCAAGCGCGTTGCGGAACATGGCCTGAAACACCATTCCGCACAGGGCAAGCCCCGAACCCGCCGCGAACGCCGTGAGGACGCGAGGAACCCGCAGCGACCAGAAGATAGTTGCCTGCAGGCCGTTCTCCACGATACTGCGGGGTGAAATCGCCTCCATGCCAACAAACGGAGCGGCAGCAACCACACAAAGAGCAGCGGCGAAAAGAAACAAAATTGGCTTTATACCAGACCGCTCCATCATTCCGCCTCGCCGGGGATATAAACCAATGTACCGGAGCGCGCTGCCTGGGCCTGTTCAAAGCCCACCGAGTAAATCTCGCTCAGGATTCCGGGGCATTGTTTTCTAAACTCGGAAGTTTTTCCGGCATAAAAAACCGCTCCGCCAACAAGCGCCAATACATTGCCGTGCAAGCCGATTGCGACATTGACGTCATGCGTTATCGTAATGGTGGTAGTGCCGAATTCTTCGTGGATTTTTGATAGTGTTTTTGCCACGAGCCGCTGATGCAAGGGGTCTAGAAACGTCGCAGGTTCATCGAGCAGCAGTATTCCGCTCTGCTGTGCCACGGCGGCCGCAAGGAACACGCGTTGCAATTCTCCTCCGGAAAGCGTGGTGAGGAGGCGGTGTTTCAGGTCATGCACGTCGGTGAGGGAAAGAGCGTCGGATACGATTCTGTCGTCCTCGGCCGACGGCAGCGCCATGAATCCCTGGTACGGAAAGCGGCCGAGCATCACGAAATCCCAGACCGTGTACGCCGGAACGCCGCGCGTTGCGGCCTGAGGGACGTAGGAAATGAGTTTTGCCCGATCTCTCGGTTTGATATGTACGATGTCGACGCCGTTTATGCGCACGCACTCGCGGCCGGCCGGCAGCAGTCCGGCCATGCATTTGATGAGCGTGGATTTACCGGTGCCGTTTCTGCCGATTATCGACCATGTGTCGCCGCACGCTATCGAAAATGTCACGTTCGAAAGTACCGGCTTGGTCCCGTATCCGAACGAAAGCCCGCGCACTTCCATAAGCGGCGGCGCGCTCATTGTCCCCTCCGGTCCCGGCACAGCTCCACGGCCTGTTTGATGTATTCGAGGATGAGCCCGATGCGCGGCCCGGGAATGGTCATAAAGTCGTCACTCGAACAGAACACCAGTTCATTTTTTACGGCGGGAATCATGGACAGATTCCGCCAGTCGTCACGCGCTTTTACAGGCGTTAGGCCCGAGGCGGAATTCATGAGATCGATGATGATGTCAGGCGAGATGCGGATAATCCCTTCGGCCGACACCGAAGGGTAGATGAACGACGAATCGGAATAGGCGTTCACACCCCCGCCGTATCTGATGAGCGTGTTGTAGAAGCTTTTCGGCCCGGCGGCATACACTTTGGTAATCGAGCCGGCCCCGGGATTGTCCCTGCCCACGCACAAAAAAATACGCGGCCGGTCTTTTTTCTGCGCCGTGTCGGAAATCGCCGACCGTATCGCCGCAACAATGGAATCCGCTTGATGCGTCTTGCCGAACATGGCGCCGATCACGCTGAATGACTTTAGTATCGCGTCGAAGCTCTCGTTATCCACCGCCTTCCGCGCAATGCCGTTTTTTTGCAGGAATTCCGAGAGCGTCGAGTGCTGGTTGAGCGTAAGCACAAGATCGGGTTTGAGCGAAAGCATTATCTCGAAATTCGGGTCGGTGTAGCCGCCCACCTTGGGAAGATTCTTTACCTGCGGCGGATAATTGCAGTAACGCGTGACTCCCACCACCCTGTCGCCCACGCCGAGCGCGAACAACGTCTCGGTGATGCTCGGCGCGAACGAGATCACCCGGTGATAGGATGCGGGCGCATGCGTACCGGCATTGCCGCCGCACCCGGCGACAAACGCCAGCGATACCGCCAACAGTAATATCGTCCTTTTCATCGTATAATCCGGTCGCTTTCTCGCCACAGCAAGCACGTCTCACCTTCGATAAAAATCACCGCAAAGGCGCAAAGTTTGTAAAAAATTGTTTTATCCACGAATCCGTACCAAATAAACCCGCGTTTCCCCTTTGCGTCTTTGCGGTGAGGTTTTCCATCTTACCCGTAAACCCGGTTAATTCGATTTCAGAAAAGCCAGCGCGTTCGGCGGAAGCCCCATGTCGAACGGTCCTGCTTTTTTGGAATCGTCGGTTGGGTCGACGACCACAATTCCGGGATTCGTCGAACTCCTGTCGCCCACATAGAGATAGGCACCGTCGAACGCCAGCCCGCCAAAAGCGTTGGCGATGTTCTGCACCTTTCCGGCCACGCTATGTGTTTTCGGGTTAAAACCTATGACTTCGGTCCAGAAGCTCGAATAGTCGGGAGTGTTCTTCCCCACCGCTACGTATCCTTTGTCGGGGCCCGTCATCTGAATTGTCGACAAATCTCCGGCAAAATCCTGCTCTTCCGCGACTATGCCGATGTTCTTGTTTGAAAATAAATCCACGCACTCCACTCCGCCGTCGGTCCAATCCCCCCAGCCTCCTGTGCAGGATACGTACAGCTTCCCCGCCGCGACGCTCATGGAGTATGGATTCTTTTTGGCAAGGTTGATTTTGCCCACGATGGAATCGTTGAACGTCGAGACGACGGCGATGCAACTGGTATCGGCGGGCACCAGGTTCACGCCGCTGTGCGCAAGGCGCTGGCACGCTACATAAAGATATCCGCCGTAGGTTATCGCCGACGACATGAATGGATATTGCTCGGCGTTGGCAGTACCCGCGTAGGTGTTAAAGCGAGACAAATCGATGGTACCTGTTTTGGTGCCGGTCGAAGGATCGAAGATTACGACGCCGGAACTTTGAAACTGGGTGATATAGGCCTTTCTGTCACCGGCAAAAGCAATGTCTTGTATGTTAAGGGAATGTCCGATATTCACCTGGTATTCCACGGTGGCCGGAGAAATGACCCGGCCGTTTATCCGTATCACGTTGTCCTTGCCGTATCGTTCCAGAATGTAAACCGAGCCGTGATAGGTTCTGATGTAGGTATCGGAGCCGACCGCAAGGCAGTTTTTTGCGACACCGTCGTCTTCCAACTTGAGCGTTCCCGCGTTACCGGTGGAATAATCGGCGGCGGTCGTGGTGGCGATGATGGTTTGTTTGTACGCCGGCGGGTTCAACGTGTCGAGCACGATGTCTCCGGCAATTGAATCCGAAGACGAAACCAAAACGTATTTATCCGCATATCCTGAGCCTGTCACCACGAGCGTGTCGATGGCGGCATCGAATGCTTTACGCAACGGCGAGATGGTGGTCGCCATTGCGCCACGCGACCTCAACGCGGCGCGATCGTGTGAAGAATAGTACACGGGAAGCGTCACGGTACTCTCCCCCAGCCGGATCGACACGAAATACACGCCGGAGGCGGCCCGTAGAAAATAATCGGAGAGCTTTATCTCCATGTTCCCCGATGCCGGATTGGAATATTTCAAATGGAACAACACCTTTCCATCCGTCCTTGCAGCCGACACATCCAACGGCGCGTATTGGCCGGACATGGGGATTGAAAGGATTCCGTTCCTTATCGTCATGTCCATGGTCTTTTTTGCGGCAACGTCCGTATGGCGCACCGAGGTAATCGCCAGCGTGAACAATCCGAATTCGTTCGCGCTTACGGCCGTCCCCTGCCTGCCTATGGAAACATGGGCTCCCTGCACGGGCGACGCGTCACCATTGAGCACGCGACCGGTTAGGAGCGCACCCGACGCCGGGAATGCGCCCGCGAGAAACAGCATCGATGAACCTATGATAAATCCTTTACCGTGCTTCATGAGTACCTCCGTTGTTTGTTGGGTGTCGTGTAAGGCTGAAATTCAACGTGACAAAGTGCATCCGGCCGGGACGCGGACTGTCGCGATAGTCTTCGTTCTGATAGTCCAGGTAATTCTCTATCCTGTAGGTTATGGACATGTTGGGAAGGCCGCTAAAGCCGATAAACGCGTCGAGGAGGGGCTTGGAGGTGCGCCTGTCCGCGTCGAGGTTGGCCGAGTTCAGGTAATACGGCGACGAATACGTGAGCCCGTGCCCGATCTGGAAACCCTTCCATCCCAGAACAAGGCGCAGGTTTTCGCAAAACCGCGGCATGAGCGGCTCGTCCTTGCCGTTGAGCGAAGCATCGTTCATACGGTAGAACGTGCTCGCCATGTACGTGGTGGAATTGACGAGGGACACCCACGAAAGCGGCGTGAGCCTCGCGTCCCACTCCACGCCCCAATGCGCCACGTTGGAGTAGTTTTTGGGCTTGAACACGCCCTGCGCCTGCATCTCCGCGATGATTTTGTCCTTTGTAGTCCCGCCGTATGCCGCCACCGACGTATTGACGAACGAATTTTTGAACGAAACGCCCACGCTCGCCTCCATGCGTTTTTCCGGAACCAAATCCGGGGTGCCCGAAGAATAGCCGGTCTCGCCGAACTTTTCGTCGAAATCCGGGTTTCGGCTCTGATAATATCCGCCGAGATACGCCATTATACTTTCCAATGGCTGCCACTCCACGCTTGCCTGGGCATTGGGAAGCTGCTCCCGTATTTTTTGCGGCTTGGAAACAAATACAGCGCGTTCGAACGTACCGTTGGAAGTGTCAAGTTCGTACCGGTGCACGTAGGACGCCTTGCACCGCAGCCACGAAAAGGGCGCGAAATCGCATTGCAGACCGCCCGCGACTTTAAGCCGCTGCGCAAACAACGGAAGTTTTCCGCCTGCGAGCGATGAGGTAAATTGTTCCAGCGATGAAAACGCGAGTCCGTTCAAGCAGAGGTTTCTATTGATGGGACACCGCAGTCCGGCCCTCGCTTCGCCGAACGGCATGGAGTGACTGTAGGTCTCCGAGGCGCCGGTGGAAAGCCGGCCGAGCGGATCGCTCAACGAGTCGCTTTTGTATTTTCCCTGCACGAGGACAAACAGGTGCGACCGGCCCATGACGTTTGCCTCGTACCGTTCGGAAAGCGAGACGAACGTACTCGTGTTCCTTATTCCTTGGGCCGTATCGTCGCTGTATAAGAGAAACTCCCCTTTGTCGTCGCGCAGATAGGAGGCATTCGACAAAAGAAGCATGCCCCCGCCGCCGAACCGGAACACGTTGGAATACCCGCCGAACACCGACGTAAAATCGTTGTTCGTCTTGCGCCGGATATAATCGTCGGAAGAATTATAGGGAGTACCGTTGTCGTATTTGAATGGATAATCGTTCTTCGCGTACCCGTAGTCGACCGAAACCTGCTGGTCCACGGCCTTTCCGAGCACGCTCACGAGCGCGCCGCCCTTGAGGTATCCGTAGCTTCCTGCCTCGCAATCCACCGAGGCGAGATCGCTTCTGGAAATCGTGGAAAGGCTTATCACCCCGCCGAGACCGTCTTCCATCATTTCGAACGGAATTTGCTCCTTGTAAATGTCTATCCGCTGGAGCGCGCCGAGCGGTATCTTGGCGAAATCCACGATTCCCGAAGACGCGGAATTTACCGGCATGCCGTTGAGATACACCTGAAGGTGCCGCGCGGCCCCGCCGCGGATGGACGCGACCGAATACTCGCCGAACGCTCCGGTGCGGCGAACCGTGGTACCGGATTCCGATTCGAGCACCGACGGAAGGTCCTTGTACATCCCCCGGAATTCTTCGGCCGGAATACTTCGCACCGACGGCCGCAGCGACTCGAACCTCTTCCCCACGACCGTCATCCTGTCGACGGTGAGCCCGGAATCGTCTTGTTTCGCGTATTGTGCCGAGCGGGAAGCTTGGGGAACGGTAAAAGAAACGCTGTCTTTCCATCGGACGGAACGGCCGACAACGGCAGCGGAATCAACGCCGATTGCGGCGGAGTCCGCAACGGCGGATGCAACCGGGGCGGGCATGAAAAATACGCAGCCACAGGCAAAAAGCACAAATAACAACGAAAACCGTCGCACGGATACACGTCCTTTGATCCCATTCCTCGGGGATCGCCGGTGTAAAGATACAAGGCATGTTCAGGTAGGTCTCCTGGCTTCCCCTGGTCGCTTCGCCTTCCCGTTCCGACTTTGGAACAGTGGCTTTTGAATAGCAGGCTCCCCTCATAGCGAGAAAAGAGCCGGGGTCACAGTGGCGGGTCCGCTCCCGATTTCAACGGGATTCCCTTGGCACCTGAGCATGAGAAAGAACTAAGAAAAAATTAATACACAGAAAAGTTTTCGTCAAGAAGAAAAAATGGACATGACGGCAACCAGGGGAAGGCGAATGGTTTCGCCTTCCCTATTATAGTAGAGATGTACGGAACATATTCGATATAGGCGTAGAGGTTTGGCAAGGTCGGAAAGAAACCACTAATTCCGAAGAACAAATTTGCCCGACCATGAGGAGCTGTTTGATGTGATTTTTGCGAGGCGGGTTCCCGGCGACCACAAAGACGGTAACGACAACGTACCGCCCGTTCCGGTTAACTTAGTATGATAAAGAATGCGCCCGCACACATCATAAATCGATACCTCATAAATGCCATTGGAAGGCGTGGAGATGATGATACGCCGACCGGGAAGTGAGCGAATTGCAAAAGCGGAACCGACAGCTTTATGAACTTTTGGCTCAAAAGCAGCGTTCGTGATTCCGTTGCCTTGATAATATCCGATGTTGGTACCATCGCTGGCCGCGCCGATGGCCGGAGAATTGTCGTACAGGAGTCCGGACATGGAGTCGGCAAACATGGGGTCTCCAAGCATGTTAAACCAAATGTCACAGCTGTCGCCGTTTACGTTTCCTTGCGAATAGGTAAGCAATCCGAAAATGCCCAGAATGCGTGAAGGGGGATCGGAAAATGTCGGGGCGAAAAGATTGTTTCTAAAAGGAGACAAGAAGATCAAAGAATCGTGCGCAAATTGGTTCAGTTTTATTATGTTGTTGGAGATAGTATCGGACGAGGTCCATCCTTTCCCAAGTGTCAAATAAAAAAGGTTGTTGTGATCCAAGATGGAAACTCGGGCAGGGTTGATTTGAATCTCGCTGGGTATGCTGCCGCACCTTACACCGCTGCAAAAGCCATTCCACCCGGGGAATATTTGAGTATGACGAATGACTAATGAGGATTCCGGATTGATGGTGCCTGCCCTCAGGATACACTTGCAGTTGTCAATCAACAATGAGCCGGAGGAAATAGTAGTCTGGTGATTAAGTGACAAAAATGAATCGGAAATTCGGATATTTTCCGCCGAAATCGAATCATGTATAGACCCGCTTCCAGTAATAATATCGCAACTCCTTTTAATAATGATGTCGTCGCTTGCCGCAATGGTGCAACCGCTATTGAGGTAAAGAGAAACAGAATCAAGTCTCATTTGAGAACAACGTACCAATAACCCGTTAAGTGCCACATAGGCGTTGGCAATGTCAAAGGAAGAGAATGGATTGCTCAGTATGATTGAGCCGCTGAAATCTGACTCCTGGTACGATTGTTGTGGATGGACATACTCAAAATGGCATCTCTCGCTTCCCAGCGAACCAATAGCCAAGTTGCCATTTACTTTCAGCGCACACTTGGGAGGGGTAGACATCCAGAAAAGCACCGAACAACCCGGTGCGATGTAAAGACTGTCGTTGACGACAACGGTGTCGATGATAAAATGAGGATTTCCGGATGGCAACCACGTTCCGCTTGCCGTTTTGGAATGGATCGTTCCTTCTGATGGAAGCGACAGGTACGCAAGAAAGACGTTGTACGTCTTATTGGTACTTCCGATAACAATGGAATCCGTGCGGCTTTTATATCCGTTCAACCGAAAAGTCATTCTAAAAGTCGCCAGAGCCGACACGCCGTCAAACTGATATTTTCCGTCCGCGTCAGTAATGGTTGACTCCGCGAATGTCGGGACGCTCAAGCCGAACACCCCTACCGAAACGCCAGAAATCGCCATTGCCGAAGCCGAATCGGACACGGTACCGCTCAGCGTGACCGCGCCAGAACAAGCCAAGACGAGAAACAAGCACGCGATAGTAGCTGGAATTCCACGTTTCATTTTTCATCCTTCGCTAAAGAGAGGCGATTTTCCGGCCTGTCACCACAGCAACATCACAAAACGGGCAAAGAATCGAACCCGTCGAGGGGTTCGGTGGCTTTCTCAAACGGCTCCGCGTCGGGGAGCGGGTAGAACTTGCATCGTTCACATCTTATTCCCATGCGCTTTGCGGGAATCCGCTTGAAATCGAACAGCGATCTGGCGTGACGCATACGGTCGGTGTTCCAGTAGTCGGCGCCATCATACTTCACCTTTGCAAAATCCGCGATGAACAGATCCCTGCCAATGTAGTCCACCTCGCAGCAGCAGACCTTCGCATCCCACGTCAGAAATACCGACCCCCACAGGTAAGGGCAGGCCTCGGGTTTTCCCGGACTTCCGCCGTGATTGAGTATGTTACAATTGAGGCGAAACCGCTGGGTTTGCACGCCGACATCCCGCGTCAGACGTATGATTGCATCCCGCTCGTGTGCGTTGACCTCCGTCGTAATGGTCTGAACTTCCACTACCGGAAACCTATACCCGCCCTGCTCCTTGAGCCTCATGAGCGTCCTCAGATTTTCCAGCACCTTATCGAGAGAGCCCTTGCGCCTAAACCACGAATGTGTCTTTTGCGTGGCGCCGTCGATGCACACAATGAGGTAGTTGAGGCCCGAATCCAAGAGACGTTGCAGCTTCGTTTGGTCCAGATTATTAAAATTCGAGCAGATGGACACCGGGCAGCGATTCTGTTCCGAATATTCTATCATGTCGAAGATGTCCTTGTGCAAAAACGACTCGCCCTGTCCGTACAGACAATTGCGAAGGCAGTATGGCTTGAAATAGTCGATGATGTCTTTGTACACCTCGAACGTCATGAATCCCTTCGGCCGTGAAGTGAGCGTCGGGCATTCGAGGCAGGCGTGGTCGCACACGTTGGTGGGTTCGATTTTAATATAAAAAGGCTTGGCTCGCGCCCTGGTGACGTGCAGTTTTTTCTCGGCGAGAAACATAAGCGCGTTCACCGCCTTTCGCGGTGTTACGCCCCTTATCATCCCAGCCGCGTGTCGCCCGATGAGCTGCGGAATGCTCTTGCCGAATTCATAGTCAATCACTTCCATGCGCTCGGCCGTCCCGGTTGAGCAGATGTTGCCGGCATGTATAAAGGAAACTACTGCTTAAACCTTCATGGCACAACCGGAGAATGCAGAAAGTGTTTTCTGGAAGAAAATGCGCGCACCGAAGGTAGCGCAGTAATGATGCGACTTTTGGGTAAAACTACCCGCCCGTTTTACGGGTGGAGGCCGATTTTTCGAAGCGATGCTATCGTGGGCCGCAATTCGTTCCGTCTACAGCCACGCCGGCAGATTTGTGGCCAAATCCAGACCCATTTTCTGGAATTGGAGGATATCCTTTACATTGTCAAGCGCGTCCATGCTCTTTGGGATGGTGGTGTCGAGCCTGCAGAACTTTATCCCGGGCCTTTTGGCCGCGACGTAGGTTCCCGCGCCGACCTGATCCGGCATCGATTCACATGCCGCCTGCCCCTGAAGGTATTGCGCAATCTCTCCGATGTATCCCGTCTTGCGCGTCTTTTCGAACGGCGTGTACAAATCCTGATCGCCGGTACCGAGGGAAAGTACCCCGGCGTCGGTGATGCCCCGTGCCAGGATTTCGGTGAGGCAGTAGCCCACGGTGCAATTCTGCGTTCCCTGACCACCGTCCTGAAAACTCTCCCCCGTTTTTTGCGAGGTGTTCCCCGCGGGATCGACGTTGACCCATTTGTAGTCGGGAACATCGATCTGTCCGAAGTATCTCGCGGCCGACAGCGCCGACCACGCGATGACGTCGACCAGCGCGAAGTCCATGTCGGAAGCATCCTTTGACTTGATGAAGTGCGTCCTGCCCGCGGAGAGCCCGAACGACGTGGCCATGAATTCGCACCTGCAACTCCCGAGCGTGGTGCTCGCGCCTATGACGCTCTTGATCTTGTCGATAAAAGGCCCGCGATCGTATTTGGGCCGCAGCCAGTTCCACGGCTGCCACCAGGGACGCGGGGTAAACAATTTGGGGCCGTCATTCAAATAAAAATCGACAAGACTGGACGCGTCCGTTAAACCAGATGCCAGGCAGCCGCCAAGGATGGCGCCGGTGGACGTTCCGGTGATAAGGTCGAAGATTTCGCAAATTTTCCTGCCTTTGCCGTGTTCAATTGCCTTGCAAACTTCCGCTTCCATTATTCCCTTGATGCCGCCGCCGTCGAGCTCGAGAATTTTGAACATCCGTTCCCCTTTTTTAATGTTGAAAAGCCGCTGCGGTGCCGGCATCACTTATTAATCGCTTCTTGTCCAAAAGCGTAGGTAACGCATCCATACCAGCCCCAGTCATTTTTTAACACTGTTGGGACGGAAGACAAATCCGACTGGTATGGCTTGCCGAGTACAAGCCCGTCAGCCAATCTGGATACTTTTGACAGAGATACTCCGCCAGAAAGAACGATGCGCGACATTTCGCCGAAGGCTACGGATACGCCGGTCAGCAATTCCGTCCTGTTTACCTCCGGAACATCGAGCGTCACCCCGAGATTCGACCCAACACCGAACCATTCAACGGGATAATACATCCAATGATATATTGCGCAAAATCCGTACGACAGCGCCGCCCCGGTCTGGTCTACCAGCTTCTTGCCCTTTATTTGTTCCACCGTGTCTTTGCCGTTTACAGAAGTATGTTCCTCATACGATGTGTCTTTTGTGCCGTACGTTGAATCATGTACGGAGGAAACAAATACTCCGGCGCTGAAGAATCCTTGGAAGGGTCTCCGTATTTTGACCGAGAATCCGAACGAAGAAGTATCGGAAGAATCGGTCTTGCTGACTATGCTTATCTTGCAGTTAAGGCCGTCACTTTTGTTGCCGGATGAGATCGTTGTTCCGACCGTGGTTTCGGAATTGATGATGGCCGCATACAGGTTCCAATCCGATGCGGCCTTTGCATTCAAATTGAGTATCCCAATGGAGTCGATTTGTCGCCATGCTTTTTCAACCGAAGTATCGCGACGTAGCGCCATCACAATGCCGTTAGTAGAAATATATAAACTATCTATCATATGTACCATTTCATTGTAAGTTACATTTGTTATCCCATAGGCGTCCTTTAAACCTTTTTCCGCTTGAGCTTTGATGGAATCTTTGTTGAAAGCCCTGTTTTGAAGTAAAGGCTGCAAACTGTAATTATGAATCGCAACAAGCCGGGAATAACCGGCGATGAAGGCTTGCATTGTATCCCGTTGCGGAGAAGATTCAGCAATCGTTTTAGTAGTAAAAGCCTGCTTCACCATGATTCTTTCTACGCCATCAGACCCAAACACCAAGGGCAATTTATTCCTAAGTGTATCCTGTAAATCAAACTTATACGTATAGGTTTGCGTGCCGACGATGACTTTGTATTTAATCTGGTTTACGTTCCGTATTGTCAAATCTATGACGTCTCCGGCGATTATGCAGCGGGGCGGTTGTTTGTTGACATAATCGTTTTTACACAAATCATATTCCACTTTATGTATCCGGGCGATTGAAGTCGCAGGAAAAAGCATAAAAACGACGACGCAGATTATGGTCGGTTTAGGCGGCCGGCATACCGGACAAAAAACATTTCTTCGTATTGATTTTAACATATTACCCCTCCATGCTTGTTTGTGGCAGGATTTTCCTTAGTCTTAACCCACAATCGACAATATCGACGGCCTCGAAACGCGCAGTATGATGCCGGAATATTCCAGAAACCAGCCGTCGGCCCATTTGTCCCGGTATTCAGCTCCGGAAACGTTTTTTTCGGGAAGCCAGAATCGGCTGCTGTATTGTTCCCTGCACAGCCATATCAAATTGCCGTTTTTTTCGGACGTTCTGTGCAATATTGCCATTTCTTGCCGTCCGGCGCGGAGCGTGCCGTGCTCAACGGATCGCCATCCCGGCGGCACTTTTTCATCCGCGCCGAGCGTAGGTCGTTCGATTCCCGAATAACGCCTGAGCGTCAAGGACAACGCCGGTTGTTCGAATAAATCCCAAAGTTCCGGGTCCGCGGGGTACCAAAACGCCTGTGCAACGACGATAAGTTCGTCGTCGTCGGGAGGATTAAAAGACAGAATCACGCTGGCGCCGTCTTTGACATTCAGGTAGCCGCGCAGTTTGCGCGGGAGGATGATGAGTGGGCGCAAGGCATGATCGGAAAGTTCCTTGATGAATTTTGGATTCGACGCCAACAAAGCATCGCGCAATGTGAGAGGAATTATGTGACATCCGGAAAAAAAGAGAGCTTTTTCGCGAGATTTATGGACAAGTCTGATTGACGCCCACAAAGCCCCAAGGATGATACTTACGGAAACCAACACCTCGCCTATTGTCTTGCAATGCTCCCAAGTCATAGGCGCATCACCTCCGAGCAATACAATTCAAATTTCCTTTCCGCAATGCGGGCACGTTCCTTTTTCCTTTTTTTTATTCAGTTCATCCATGAATCCGGAGGTTATTATCCCGGCCGGTACGCCGAAAACCCCGACGCAGAGCACGCCGATTATGGCGATGAACAAACGGCCGGGCACCGTTATGGGATATATGTCTCCATTGCCGATGAACGTAAAGGTCGATAACGCGCACCACATCGCGGAAAAAATATTCGGGAAAGTGTCGGGCTGCGCTGTATGCTCAAAATGATAAAGGAAACATGAAGCCGCCAGCAGGAACAAAAACAATACGGCGAATGAAACGGCAAGTTCTTCCTTTTTGGAGCTTAGCACCCTCATCATGGCGTTGAGGGCCTTGGAATAACGCGTCATCTTGAACAACCGGAATATCCTTATCAGCCTAAAAAGCCTGATAAACCGGAGATCAATTTTCATCAAGCAAACATAGAAAGGCAGAATTGCCAGCAAGTCGACAAGCGCCAATGGCGTTAGGGCGTATTTGATTCGCCCGGTAATGGGTTTAGAGTATCGCGGATCGTGGTGACATAAAGATATGCGAAGCAGATATTCTACGGAAAAAAACATTACCGAAAAAAGTTCAAAACCATCCAGGAGCCGAGAATATCTTGCTTCAATTTGGTCAAATGTTTCCAGCAGCACCGCGATTACGTTAAGAAATATCAATGCGACTATGAAATAAGACACACAGCGTGAAAGCATGGACTTGGAGTCGGCAAACGAAAGGGCATCCCATACGAATTTACCTATGCGGGAGATAGACCGTGGAGGTTGGGTTGCTCTCATGAAACGCACCTTAATGGATTATGCCTTTGCCTGTTCTTCCGCGATAATCTTGGCCAGCGCCCTGAGCGGCGCAGGTTTCATCATCATGGTCACGTTGAGCATTTTGATTTCTTCGGCGTCGATTTCCATAGCGCCTTCGGTTACCATGACTTTCCTGGCGCTTTTCGGGGCGGCTTTGGCGAGCCGTATGCCGTCAATCGCCGGTAATTCGTGGATGGTAATGATGAGGTTGACGGGATTTTGCATCACAAAGTCTCGAGCCCTTGCGGCGTCGGTGAAGCCGTGGACCCGCGCTTTCGGCGCCGTAAACCGCACGAAGCCGCGCAATGCCTCCACGACTCGTTCATCTTTGTCAACAACGACGATTTCGATATCCGATTTCATGCTTCCGCCTAGTGTCGCTACTCGGTCGCACAGGTCTATCGCTTTGTTGCCGGTTGATTGCCTGGAAGAAACATACTATTAATGGTCTAGGCAAGAACGGAACCTCGAGTTCCCTTTTTGACGGATTGCGGTGATTCTAATCGTTTAATCAGCGCGGATTATGAATGATGGCATCTATGTGGGCTTTGTGCTTGCGGTAGTACCGGCAGCAGCGCGCGTCGAGTTCCCTGGCCTTGGCGCCGGCGCGGAGTTCGTCGGCGGTTTTTTCGGTGTGGGATAGGATTCCCTTTTTGCAAATCTCCTCCACCCTCTCGAACGCGCGCAGATAAAGGTGGAAAATGCATAGCGAGTATTTGGGCTCTATTCCCAGGTATTTTTTCCACCCGTTCCGTACCGCCTTGTCCGTCATGTTGAGGCCTTGGGCGACGTCCTTGACGTAGCGGGGTCTTTTCTCGATCATCAACTCGACGCATCGGGACAAAAACGGCGACGGCCGTTCGTGGTAGCCGGGGAACACTATGCTTGTGAGGGCAAGTTTGTTTATCGTGGCCAACATCTTGTCGTGGAAACCAGGGGAACCTTTTGAAATAACGTGTTTTGCGCCGCGCTGGCAGCACTCGAACCCTTTTTCGGTGTCTTCCCTGGCCGTGATGACGATAAACGGCATTTTCTCCTTGTACGCGTCGAGGAGGTAGAACTCGTTGGATTGGACGTCGCACAGGCCCCGATCCATTACGCAGACGTGGAAGCGCCGTCTGGTTTCGTCGAGCACGGCCACGGCCTCGGCGGTGGATGACGCGACGGTGATGGAGTAGATCGGAAAAGCGCCGAGGTTGTCGCACGCCAGTACGCGCATGAGAGGCTCATCGTCCACCACGAGCACACGCACCGAGTCTTTAAGCAGCGTAAACAATTTGTCGACCATGAGACGCCATGCTTCAAGTTGTCGTAGCTTGTAGCCGCCGGTGATAGGTGATATGAATATAGTAATGCGGATGGAATGGAGCAAGCGGGTAATAATTTTGTCCCCGACAAACGGCTATAACGGTGTTTTTTTTGTCAATCACTTTCGCCGCCCTTACATTCCGGATTCCCCTTACCGGCGACACGGTTCGTTATGTGAAAACAATAGCAATATCCCGGTGCGCTTTCCATTTGCAATTCAACGGGATAAGATGATTTTTCGACTTTGTTTTCACTTACCTGCGGGAAGAAAAAAAAACTATGGGTAACTCAAAGAATAGTTTAAATTTATGCCTAAAAATATCGTGCGGCCATCATTTTGTCCTTTCGTGCGGGCATTTCAAATGGAAATGCCCAGTGTTTCCCATTCATGGCGAAGGAACATATATTATTTTTTTAAGTCTTTTCGTCCAATCCGTCTTGAAAGGTCTAAACTACACCATCTTTCACATGAGTATTATGCGTCAATTTAACCCCTTTAAGAAAACGTTTGCCTCCCTGTCGATACAAGGGCTTATCCTTGCGGCGGCATTGTCTTGCTCTAAACCCGTTCCCACCATAGAAATCACCGACCCGGCGGCCGGGGCTATGCTTGTGGCGGGAGACACCATTTCGATCAAATGGACGCCAGCTGTTTCAAACCCCGTCGTATCCTACAACTATAATTTTTCAACCGCGGCTGCGTGGCAACTCTTTGCAACCGTTCTGCCCGTGAGTTCCGAGGAAGTAAAGGTCGTCCTCCCGGTAACCTGGTACTCGGACAGCTTCCAAATAAAGGTCGAAGATGCTTCGGGCGGCGTAAAAGAAGGCGTCACCCCCTATCTTGCGGAGAAATACATCTTCGTCACTTCTCCCGTTGCCGGACAAACGGTAAAAGTCGGCGACTCCGTTGTCGTTTCATGGCGCCACAATCCGGCGCTTTTTTCCTCGTTGGAAGTCCAGCTTTCCACCGATTCGGGTAAATCCTTTAGTGAGCTCTATTCGAGCGGTTCTTTTTCTAAGACCACTTCATCGGTTGCGTGGGTCGTCGGTTCCGAAACGGGAGGATCGTTTCTGCCTTCCTACCCCAGCAGCGGCTGCGTGATTCGGGTACGCGACTATTCCAACTATTCAATTAATGCTACAAGCGGTCTGTTTACCGTGGCACTGCGGTAAACTGGGCAGGCTCATGAACGCTGATTCCACATCCATCCAAAACATCTGTCTCCTCGGCTGCGGCGGCTTCATAGGCTCGCATCTGTGCGAACGGATACTCTCCTCAACGGACTGGCGTATTTACGGCGTGGACAGGAACCCCGCCAAGATTTCGGCGTTCCTTTCGAACCCTCGCTTTACCTACGCAAACATCGACATCGACGCCGCCGAGGGGCTCGACGAATACCTGCACAACAGCGACGTGGTGGTTTCACTCGTGGCGTTGTGTAATCCGTCCCAGTACAACACCGTCCCTCTCCAAGTCATCGACGCCAATTTTACCAGGCCGTTCAAGATAGTGGAACGCTGCGCCTCCCTCGGCAAACGCCTGATCCATTTTTCAACGTGCGAAGTGTACGGTACCACGGTATCGTACCGTGCCGGCATGCCGTTCAATTCCAACACCGACATTTTCCGCGAACAAACCACGCCACTCGTTCTGGGCCCGGTGTCGGCCCAGCGCTGGACCTACGCATGCGCGAAACAACTCCTCGAAAGGGCCATATTCGCGCATGGCGAGGAGAACGGTCTCGACTACACCATAGTGAGGCCGTTCAATTTCATCGGGCCGCGGATGGATTACCTTCCCGGCATCGACGGCGAAGGGGTTCCCCGCGTCCTTGCCTGCTTCATGGACGCGTTGCTGTCACAAAAGCCGCTTAAGCTGGTCGACGGAGGACGGAACCGGAGAACCTTTACCGACATTCGTGACGCAATCGACGCCACCATGGCAATTCTCGCGCGTCCGATGGAATCGCGCCGAAAAATCTTCAACATCGGCAATCCGGCGAACGAAACGACCATCGCCGATCTCGCGAAGATCATGATTGCCCTGTACCGTGAACTCCGCCCCGGACTCGCCGACGTCGCGTTTTGTACGCAAACCGTTTCATCGATGGAGTTTTACGGCGCGGGATACGAAGATTCGGATCGACGGGTACCCGATATCTCCGAGGCACGAACTTTATTGGGTTGGAATCCGTCGATAATGCTCAAGGATGCCCTCCGGTCGGCCATGACCTTTTATATAAAGGAATACAGCGGAGCGCAGGCGTGCAGGGAGGCGGTCTGATTGATGCCAGGGTATCCGTGGTCATGCCCGCGTACAATGCGGCCGGAACCATCGCTGAGGTGGTGGAACGCATTCCCGAAGACCTGTGGAACGCGGTGGCGCATTTGTGGATTGTCGACGACGGTTCCACCGACGCAACGCTCGACGCAGCCGAGAAACTGCGCGGTTCGAACGTAAAAATCGGGGTGATTCATTTTGGGTTCAACCGTGGTTACGGCAAGGCGGTGCGCGAGGGGCTTTTTCGGTGCAAGGATGACGACTGCGATTACGCGGTATGCCTGCACGCCGACGGCCAATATCCGCCGGAGGCGGTCCCGCGTTTCATCGACGAAATGCGAAGCCGCGGCACCGACCTTCTGCAAGGATCACGCATCGCGTCCGGTACCGCCCTTTCGGGCGGCATGCCGGTGTACAAATACGTCGCGAACAGGATTCTTACGTTCTTTGAAAACATCGTTTTCGGCCTTTCGATGACCGACTACCACAGCGGCATGCTGCTGTACGGACGCAAATCGCTTGAGGCGGTCTTGTCGGCCCGTCTCAGCACGAGCTTCGATTTCGATATCGAGGTTATCGCCTTGTGCAGGGCCCGCGGCCTCTCGATAGCCGAGCTTCCGATTCCCACGAGGTATGCCGGGGAAATATCGTACCTTAATCCTCTCACCTACGGACTGCGGGTACTCGGGGTGATGGCGAAATACATGGCCGGAAGGTATACAACGGTATGATTCTCGTCACCGGCGGAACCGGGGCAATGGGAAGCGTGCTGGTGCGGATGCTCGCCGGCGGCCGCGGCGAAGAGATTCGCGTGCTGTGCGCTCCGGGCGATCCGAACGTTCCGAAGGTGCACGGACTCACGAGCGAAGTTCGCTTTGCCGACATCACCGACGGCCGCGCGTGCGACGGCGTGTGCGACGGCGCCACGACGGTCCTTCATCTCGCGGCGGCCATCATTTCGAAGGATGAATCGATATTCCGAAAAGTCAACTTTGAAGGGACACGAAACATCGCCGAAGCGGCGAAACGCGCCGGTGTACGGCAATTCGTGTACGTGTCGTCGGCGTCGGTGACCTATCCGGTCCCCACCCCCTATTCGCTCTCGAAGCTCGCCGCGGAGGAAACGGTCAAGCAATCCGGCATCCCGTACACGATACTTCGGCCGACGCTTGTCTATGGGGAACGAGGAGGCCAGGAATTCGACATGTATCTTGACTATCTGAGAAAATTCCCGGCGGTACCCTTCATAGGAAACGGCAAGGCACTCAAACGTCCGGTATTCGTGGAGGACGTCAACGCGGGTATCATCTCCTCGTGCGGCAACGAAAAAGCCCTGAACAAAACATACAACCTGAGCGGCGGAGAGGCCGTCAGCATGATCGATTTCACCCGGCTTTGCCTCCGTCTTCTCGGTTCGGCGGGCAAGCCCGTGGTTCACCTTCCGGTATGGTTATGCAAGGCAATTGCCGCGATGATGCGGGCGACCATGAGCGATCCGCCGCTCAAATGGCAGGTTATTGCGGGCATCATCCAGGACGCGAATCTCGATCCCTCGGACGCAACGGCCGACCTTGGATACGCGCCGAAAAAGGTCTCCGAATGGCTGCCGAAGGTATTTCCGAGAAAGAAGTACCGATGAGCCTATTACTCCAGCAATTAGATATGTACAAACCCGATCGTCCTGAGCAGATTGTCGAAGGATGAGCGTTCATGGTTCGACAGGCTTAGCACGAACGGTCTTTCGTCTTTTTATTGTGAGGTTACATACCGGAACGAAATTTATCCAAAAGGAGGTTTTATGAAACGTTTCACGGCTGGCGTCTGCGCATTGACCCTCGGTCTTTTTCTTGCGTCCGCGTGTTTTGCCCAAGCGGACAAGCCTGCGGCTTCCAAAACGTCGTCAAAGGCGGAAAAAACGGCTCCCGCGACCGCCGCAAAAAGCGCCGCGCCGGCGAAAGCTGCGGGTGATACCCTCGTCGTCATCGCGCGCATCACGGAAATTCCGGGCAAATTCGCATCCAACGATTTGTACAACTACGTGTACATCATGAAATATCGCGTTCTTTCGGTAGTCAAGGGTGCCTACAAGGGCCAGGATATTCTCGTAGGCCACTACAATCCCCTTATACCACGGTCGCAGATCAAGGACACCATGAAGAAAAACGTCTCCGGCAACGTGGAAAAATTCGAAGTCGGAGCAAAGCAGAAACTCTGGCTCGTCACGCCCATCGACAAGGTGTGGAAAGACGCGGTGGACGACGAATACACGGATTCCGATCTCGATAAATACTACGCGGTAAAAGCCGATATAGCTCAGTAATACCATCCACCATTCACGACATCGCGGGGAGCGACAGCATGGTTTTCTCGTCCCAGATATTCCTGTTCTATTTCCTTCCGTTCTTTCTCCTGGTGTATTTCCTGCTTCCGTTCAAATGGCACGGAATGTACATAAAGAACGTTTGGATAACGGTAATGAGCTACGTCTTCTACGGATGGCTTGTGCCGTGGTTTACCGTTCTTCTTTTCCTCACCTCATATAAGGACTACATGTGCGCCCAGGCCATCGTAAAGCCGGGCGCGACCCACGGCAGGCGGAAATTCGCGCTCGTATTCGCCATCGTCACCGATCTGCTTCTGCTGGGGTTCTTCAAGTATTACATGTTTTTCATGGGCGGCGTAAACGGCCTTGTTCACATCTGCGGCGGCCCCACGCACACGTTCCACATCCTTCAGGTGCTTCTGCCGTCGGGTATATCCTTTTACACGTTCGTGGCGCTCTCCTACGTCATCGACGTCTACAGGGGAGACGCCCGGCAGGCCCCTTCTTTCGGGGCGTTTTCGTGTTTTCTGGGCCTCTATCCGCACCTCATCGCCGGTCCCATCATCCGCTACCAGACCGTGGCCGACCAGCTCATGGAGCGGGAACATTCCATCGACAAGTTCGCCAGCGGCACCGCGATTTTCATCCTCGGGTTTGCCAAGAAAATCCTTCTCGCCGACCCGGCCGCCCAGATAGCCGACGCAGTGTTCGGCGCCGATGCACCCGGAGCCCTCAACGCCTGGTGGGGCGTTCTCGCCTACTCGTTCCAGATTTACTTCGACTTCTGCGGATATTCCGACATGGCCGTCGGCTTGGCGCGCATGCTCGGCATCGAATTCATCAAGAACTTCAACGCGCCATACCTGTCGAAAAGCATAACGATATTCTGGAAACGATGGCACATTTCGTTGTCGTCGTTCATCATGGATTACCTCTATATCGGGCTTCTCGGCGGAAACAGAAAGGGAAAAGTCCGCACCTACATCAACCTCATCCTTTGCTTTTTCCTGTGCGGACTCTGGCACGGGGCGAGCATGGCGTTCGTGGTGTGGGGCCTTTTCCAGGGCGTGTTTCTCGTGATTGAACGCATGCAGGGCAAAAACACGTTCTACGGACGTACGCCCGCGTGGGCGCAGGTCGCCATCACGTTCGCCATCGTACTGTTCGGATGGGTGCTGTTCCGCGCGCCAACGCTGTCCCAGGCGATGCTGTACTGGGGCTCGATGGTCGGGGCGGTTCATGCTTCGGCTTCCGCTCCCCTGCTTACAGCGCAAATTTTCTCCGTGCGGCATCTCTTCGAAATGGGGCTGTGCGCGGTTCTGGTATGGCAGCCCGTGCAAGCCTACGAATGGGTGGCCAAAGGCATGACTCCCGCCAAGCTCGCGCTGTGCGGAGTGCTCTTTTTGTACGCGGTTCTCGGCATGTTCACGCAGTCATTCAGTCCTTTCCTTTACTTCCAGTTTTGAGCCGGAGATAAAACGAAATGAAAAAATCCGCACTTATCTTCACCCTGTCATTTTTGTTCATCATTTTCGCGTTGCCGATTTCGCAGGCGATCTACGAAAAAACAAACGGCAGGCGCATCCAGGTCTTCGACCTCATCGAAGACACCTTTGCCACCCCGATAAAACGCGCAAAAACCGAAAACATCCTCCTCACCCGCATCGGCGCCAGGCTCGACTCCATCGCGTCGGAAATAGCGCAAACGCGGGCGGATTCGACCGGCGCGTGGGATTCGCAACGGGAACAGGGACAAACCGACGAGGCCATGGTCGACGCCGCGGAACTTTACAAGACCGTGCAAACCTATAACCGGCACGTAAAGGCTCCCGAATCGTCCAAGCCCGTGAAGGCGATTGCTCACTATCAGCTGGCGTTCGATTCCCTCATGGAAAATCTCAAGTCGGGCGACCTGAGCGCTTCCCGGCGCTCGGTCGAGACATTGCGCGCTTCAACGTCGGGACTTGCCGCGCAGTATAAAAAGCCCGCGGGGTTCGGCAACGTCGCGCTCGTCCTGAAGAACCTTCCCGTCATTTTCTGGGACGCCAAGTACCTGCGGCCCTTTGAAAAGGAAATCGAGAACACGTCCATTTTTACGACTTCGACGAGGCCGGTCATGTTCTTCCTCCGTTACGCGCTGTACGGAGATTTGGGCGAAAAAGGCGTACTTGGAAAAAAAGGATGGTTTTTCTACATGCAGGACGTCGATTACCTCATCAGGCCCTATGTTCTCGATCCTCGCTCGCTCAAGGTCGATCCCAACGACGTGGTCATGTCCGACAATCCCATCCGGGCGGCCGTGACCTTCAAGAAACAACTCGCGGAATTCGGCGTAGACCTTCTTGTCGCCATCGTTCCCGGAAAGCCAAGCATCTATCCCGAGATGCTTGCGGGCGGATCGGACGCGCGCAAGGTATCGTTCAAGGGAAATTCGTTTAAGGCGCTTGCCGACCTTCGCGCCGCCGGAATCGAAGCGGTGGATCTCTTTACTTCTTTCATCGCCGAACGGAAGAACGACTCCCTGGCGGGCGATTCGATGTACCTCTCCAAGGACACGCACTGGCGCGCGCGCGGTGTGCGCACCGCGGCGCATGTTGTGGCCGAACGTATCAAGCAATATCCCTGGTACAGCCCCGGAACGACCGAATACGCCATTGATTCCACCTTCATCGACCGCACCGGAGACGTCGGCGTGATGACGACGCTTCCGGCCTTCAAGGTGCACGAACTGGCAATGGCATTCCCCACTGAGAAAACGAAGTGTTACCAAGTCTACCAAGTGGAGCGCGACGACAAGGGGAACGAAACCGAACGTCACCTGTACAAGGACGATTCAAAGAATTCCCAGATAGTTCTTATCGGCGACAGCTATTCGAGAATCTACCAGTCCGACGAGCCCCGTTCGGCGGGCTGGATTTCCCACATCGCCTACGAACTCAAGCAGCCCATTGCCTCCATCGTGAGCGACGGCGGCGCGTCGACGCTCGTGCGTGAATCGCTGGCGCGCAGGCCGGGGCTGCTCAAGGGGAAAAAACTTGTCGTATGGGAAATCGTCGAACGTGATTTCCGCTACGGAAACGAAGGCTGGAAAGACGTTCCACTCACGGTTGCCTCCACTCAATAAGAAAGGTTGCTCGATATGCGATTCGTACATTCGGCCGCCATGGCCGCCGCGCTCGCCATAGGCTCCGTATCGGTTTACGGGGCGCCGTTCGAAAGCATGCTCAGAGGCTATAACCGCGTCACGTCGCGCGTGATGATACGTAAGATTGACGTTCCAACGCTGGCCAACCTCGACTTTGCCGCGTATTTCGCCAATCCGATACGCTTCGACCACCAGCCGGTGTCGCCGAAAAAGCCCGCGAAGAAAATCGGGTCGGCCGACCTCACGTTCGGCGGAGCGCTTTCCTCGCCCTGCGTTTCCCTGTCGCAGACCCCTCTCACGGCATCCGAAAAGGATATGCCGCTGGCATGGGACCCGCTGCAAAACAAGCTGTGGGAAGTCACCAAATCCGACGCGATAGCCAAGGCAGGCTCGAAAATCATCGGCGAAAAATGGGCGGACCCGTCGGTGTTCATGGCGTACCAGGAGATCGCCGCGACCTATTTGCACGGCCGGGGCGACAGCACGCAAGTATGGGTAAAGATAGAGTTCAAACCGTGGGTCAAGTTCCTTGACGCGTCGATTCCCGACGAAGACAAGGACGGTTTCCACCAGATATACGGACGGCTCAACCTCGACGGAATCGACAACGCCGTGCTCACGAAGGCGTTCGAATGGATACGCTCCGATTATTCGAAAACAGTATTGACAAAGGAGCAAGTCGTCGACTGGGCGAACGTGCTCGCCTCGTACTGGTATCCCAAGCTCAACACCGATGTGGTCGACCTAACCGGCCAATCCCAATGGCCCACTCCGGACGCGGATAAAGGCGCCATTAAGGAGCTAAAAGGTTTTTCGGTGAAGAATCCGCTTGTGGTCATCCGCGGAAACCCTTACGGGACAATTCTTTACAACGTGTTCTGCGTTGATTTCCCCGAGGAAAAGACGACAATTCCCGTTTCTACGGAGGCAAAGCCGGCTCTTGCTCTTGCCACGGATACTTCGATCTCGGCAAACTACAAAGAGAACAACGCCAGGTTCGATTCGGAAGTGAAGCCCTACGGCGATTATGCCGCATGGGCGAAAAAGGACGAGGCTTTCCGCCAATCGGCGGCCGCGTTCGTCAAAACCTTACCGGAAAAACAGATGGGCTTCAAGGGAAAAGACGACTGGCTGTTTTTCCGGGGCGAGGTGTCGTACCTAAACTGCGGCGACATGTCCCTTCAACAGCCCGACAAAAACCCGATTCCGCATCTTGTCGAGTTCGCCAAATTGCTCAAATCGAACAACATCTCCCTTCTCTTCGTTCCCGTTCCGAACAAATCCGACGTTTATTTTGAAAAACTGCCGGTGGCGAATCCTCCCAAGGATATGTATGAAATCGTCAATCCCTACGCGAGAAAATTCCTTCGCGATTTGCAAAACGCGGGCGTCGAGGTGATTGACCTGCTTCCCGCCTTCCTCGCCGCCAAGAAAGACGACGCAAAATACAAGGAAGCGCTCTACCAGCGCCACGATACGCACTGGACCGACAGAGGGCTCGAAATAGCGGCCCGGCTCATCTCCAACCGCGTCAAGCAATATTCCTGGTACGCTTCGGCGGCGGCAAATGCGGTGTCGTTTACCGTCAAGGATACGTCGTTTATGCGACAGGGCGACCTTGTAGACAAGCTCGCCGAAGCGGACAAAACCGCGTTCCATGCCGTGGAAATCGCCGCGAAGCAGGTTCACAATCCCGACGGAAGCCTGTACAAACCGGCCAACGTCGATTCCCCCGTCATGCTCATCGGAGACAGCTTTACCGGCGTTTTCGAACTCATCGACTGCAAGGCGGCGGGCGTGGGCGCCCACATTTCGGCGAACACCGGCATTCCGCTCGACATCATCACCAGTTGGGGCGGCGGACCGCTGGTGCGCGACAAATTTTATCGCGCCCGCAAGAGCAATCTCGACAGGAAGCGCGTGGTTATTTACATGATGGTCGCGCGTGATCTGTTCAATTACGGACAGTTGTGGCAGCCGCTTGAAATGAAATAATTTTTAAAGACGTATACGGATTTAAAAACCAAACGTCAAAGGAGTCCTTCATGTACAAACGTCTGTTATGTTTTTCCGGAAGCGTTCTCATGTCGTTGTGCCTCCTCGCAAGCGCGCAGGAGGCGCCCACCGGCTCCGCGGTGGCGCCCAACAAGGACGAACAGAAAGCGCTCGACGGACTCAAGGGAAAGATAAACGGCAAGATATGCTGGTCCACTTCACGCGTGAATTCGAAGCACGACATATGGATCATGAACGCCGACGGCACCGATCAGAAGGCCGTCACCAACACCTCCGGCAACGTCGACTGGTTCCCCCGCTTCTCGCCCGACGGTTCCACGATACTCTTCTGCCGCAGCAAATCCGGCTGGGTGGCGGAAAACGACGCCGAGATGAACGGAAAATGGGATTTATGGACGGTCAAGCCCGACGGAACCGACGAAAAGAAAGTCGCCGACGACGCCGTATGGGGAACCTGGAGGCCTACGGGCGACTCCATCGTTTTCGCGCGCGCTTCCAAGGTTTTCGTCAAGTCGCTCGCAACAAACACCGAAACCGAGATTTTCGACGCCGAAAAACAGTTCAAGAAAAGCACCTGGGCACAGGAACCCGAGATGTCGCCCAACGGAAAGTTTCTCGCAATTACGCTTCGCGGAACCAGCCGCCAAACTGGTATTTGGAATTTTGAAAAGAAAGAATGGTACACCACCGGCGCAGGCTGCGAAATCACCTGGTTTCCGGACAACAAGGCGGTGCTGAGGATGAACGAAGGGCAGGGCAACGGCAGCACCGAAATTCTCAAGTTCGACGTCGACGAAAACGGGAAACCGATCTCGGTACCGTCGGGTCTTTCCATCGACAAAAAATTTCGTTTTATGGACCTTCCCGGCAGGCGCTCGCACGAATATTTCCCGACCATAAGCCCCGATGGTCAGTGGATGGTTTGGTGCGCCACCATCTACGGACAGGAACACGACATCTACGACTACGAAGTGTATGTCTGGAAAATCGACACGCCGCAGAAGGATGCGGTGAGACTTACGTTCAACACGGGAAACGACCGCTGGCCCGATATTCATCTCGAAAAATAAGCAGGCACTCCTTGCCTTTTTTGATAGGGCTCGCCGTATGGCGGGCCCTATTTTTATTCTACAAATGAAAACCTCCTTCCATAGCAGACCATCGGTCTGGTGTTTTACCACCTATTTTACCGAAGGTTTCCCTTTCGGGATCGTCCGCATGATGTCGTCGGTGTTTTTTACCGACATCGGCATGCGCGAACGCTATCTGGGTTACCTCAACGCCCTTGGACTTCCCTGGAATGCTAAGTTCCTGTGGGCGCCGTTGGTCGATATTTTCGGCGGTAAGCGGCGCTGGATGCAATCCATCCAGGTGATTATCACCCTGTTTTCGGCGCTCATCGCGGCGTTGTGCTTCGCGGCCGGAGGCATCCAAAACGCCATTGAGATTCCGAATACCGTGTTCGTCCTTCTTTTCGTGGCGACGGCGTTCATCGCGGCGACCAACGATATCGTCATAGACGGCTATTATATGGACGGGCTCACCGATCCCGGAAGCCAGGCCGCCTACACGGGGTACCGCGTTTTTGCCTACAGGCTTGCCTTGGTCGCCGCGAAATTCGGCGTTATTTACACGGTGGGCATCCTCACCAAAAACGCGGCCGCAGGCGCACTGTACGGGGCATGGGGCTGGGGATTTCTTGCGGCGGCGGTCATTATGGGGCTGTTTACCGTTTTCCATCTCTTCGCTCTTCCCCGATTCGATTCCCCGCAAAAGGGCGGTGCGACTGCGGGGAAAGCGATAGACGACTTCCTCGCGTCGTTTGCGTCCTATCTTGAAATTTCAAGAGACAAGTCGGTTTTCGCGCTCACAACCGGCATCGCATCCGCGGTGCTGACGTTCATCGTGCTTGTCGCATGCAAAATCGACGCCATTCCCGCCATGAACTTCGGCATACTCGCCCTGCTTGCGGTCATGGCAATCCAGGCGAAACCGGCCGTTGCCGTAAGCCTTTTGTTCATCATTTTCTATAAAATAGGCGACGAAATAATCTTTTCGATGGGCACACCGTTTCTCAAGCGCTACCTGCTGGTTTCGAACATCCAGCTTGCGTGGATGAGCGGACTGCTCGGGCTTTTGGGCTCAATAGCGGGAACCAGCGCCGGCGGTATATGGATAAAAAAAACAGGACTCAAGAAAGCGATCTGGCCCCTTACGCTTCTCATGAACATCAATATCCTCGCCTATGTCTGGCTCGCCTGGCACCGGCCGCTTGCGACAACTTTCTCCGGAATGCTCACTATCGGGAGCGTGTATTGCTACGAACAAATCGCGGCAGGGCTTGGAAACGCGGTGCTTATCGTGTATATCCTGCAAACGTGTAAGAAGGAATTCAAGGCGGGGCATTACGCGATAGGTTCCGCGTTCATGTCGGTTTTCTCCACCATATTCGGGACGTTCAGCGGAATAATCGTCGAGCGCGCCGGATACGTCAACCTCTTCCTTCTTGGGTTTCTGGCGACAATCCCGGCGATGGCGCTGATGCGGTTCGTTAAAATCAGGGAATAGCGGATTGCGGCGTTCGCGGTTTTTACTTCGTAAAAAGAACGCTGAACTTGCGCACGCTCTGCGTGAAATTCCCCCACGACCTGAAGGAACGCAGCAGCATCATCCAGAGATACGCCGGCCTCCGGTAGTACCGGCGGGAAAACGTGGACAGGTAGCGGTTGATAACGTCGTTCGGGAGATGCGGAAGTTCGACGGCGGAATGGTGCACGCTGTCGTGCTTGTCCCACTCCTCGGTGAGCAGGCAATCGTTGTCCTTGAGCAGCTTGTAATAATCGGTGCCCGGCAGCGGCGTGGGCGCCGACACCTGGGTGAATTCGGCGTTGAGTTCGAAGGCAAACCGTATCGACTCCTCCACGGTCGCTTCGGTGTCCCAGTAAAAGCCGAGCATGATGCAGTTGAGCACGTCGAGTCCGTGTCTCTTTGCGACGGCGACTCCCCTGCGGATTTCTTCCTTGGTGGTGTTTTTCCGCATGTGTTTAAGGACTTCCTCGTTCCCCGATTCCACCCCGTACAACACCATGCGGCAGCCGGATTTTTTGAGCCAGTAGGCCATCTCGTCGTTCATGAGCTGCGCGCGCGCCTGCACCGAGTACAGCACTTTTACCTTCCTGTCGACCAAAAGCTTGCATATATCGATTACGCGCTGGCGATCCACGTTGTAGGTATCGTCGTCGATCCGGATTTCCTTTACGCCGCGGTCGTTGACGAGATATTCTATTTCCCGCACTACCCGCGCCGGCGACATGGCGCGGAATTTGTGGCCGTAAATTGTTTGCGGATACGAACAGAAGATGCAACTGAACGGACAGCCGCGCGAGGTAATCATGGTGGCGGCCGGAAACGCGACGAATACGCTTTCGTAGAACTTGCTCAGATCAAGAAGGTCGTAGGCCGGAATGGGTAGCGCATCGAGGTCGTCGATAGGCGGCGCGTCGTCGTTGACGCGCACGCTACCGGCCTTGTCTTTCCAGGTGAGGCCGCGCACGGTCGAAAGGTCTCGGTGGGACGCAAGGGCTCCGGCCAGTTCCCCCACCGAATAATCCCATTCCTTGCGGAGGATAAAATCGACGCACGCCCGCTTTATCTCGTTTTGGTGTAGAGACGTTACAAAGGGCCCCACCCACACCACGGTAACGCCTTCATCCTTGGCGTGCCGGCTCACCTCCCACGCCACGGGCGCGTTGATATGCTCCACCATGATGACGAGCATGTCCGGCTTTCTCGTCGAAATTTCCTGTTTGGTCATGGGAAGGTCGAGCCGTTGCGTGGGGCAATGCAGGTAATCCACGGCGTGACCGGCGTTTCGCAGTACGGCGGCGCAGGAAAGGTTCTGATAGCTGTATACTTGCTCGCCCGTTTCGTTGAGGCAAGGATGCCGCCTCCCCGCCTTCGAGACTTTTGAACCGATGGTCCAGTCAAGCGTAGGAGGGGGTTCTACAAAGAGGACTTTCGCCATTCCGCACAGTTCCATTCCTATCAATCGACGACGACCCAGCCACGGCCCTTGCGCACCTTCCAGTGTCCGGGCACCCACACGTACCTACGAATCCAGGAACGCCATTTATAATGGCCCGGTACCCAGAGCGCGTCGGAACGCGGCCGCGCAGGAATGACGACCGAGGGATCGGGCGGCGGCGGCATCGTGGGCACGCAGCCGGATAAAAGGATACATGCGAAAAGCACGAAAATGGCTGCAGCTTTATACATGCTGTTGTTCCCAAAAAAAACTTTTCCTTACAAAAATATATCGCTCCGCCCGTTTGTTTCAACGAAGGCGGTTGAGGCAAAGAAAAACGGGTAATTTTCCTTGGAGAATGGAAAATCACCCGTATCTGTCCGGTCCCGCCGTATTCGGCTTTATGCGGGCTTTTCGGTTTTTTTGTGCTTCGCGCGCCAGTTTTCCCAGGCATAATAGAAGGTCGGGGTGACCACGAGGACCAGAATCGTGTTGAAAAGAAGTCCCCAGAAAATCGCCCATGCCATAGGCGCCCACCATTGCGTGGTTTCGGAACGCGTGACGAACCCGAGATGCAGAAAATCGATTCCTACTCCCGTCGCGATGGGAAGCAGTCCTATCATCGCGGTTATGGCGGTAAGAAGTACCGGTCTCAAACGCGTGGCGCCGCCTTCTATCACTGCCTCGCGAAGCGGACGGCCGTTTTTACGGAGCCTGTTCATGAAATCGATGAGAACGATGCCGTTCTTCGCCACGACGCCCGCCAGCGCGATGATGCCGACACCGCTCATGAGAATGGCGAAAGTAACGTCACGGAGGTCGGCCCGGCCGCCGGTGAGTAGATTGATGAATGCGGAGAATTTGTTCGTTATCAGCAGTCCCCAGAACACTCCGCCCAGCGACAACATGATTCCGATGAGAATGAGGAACGGCTGGAACAGCGAGTTGAACTGGAACACCATGGTAAGGAACACCAGCCCCATGGCGATGAAAAACGCCCGCACGAGAAATTCCTGCGATTCGGACTGCATCCGGTTGCCGCTTCCGGGCCGTATCGTGTAGCCGGGAGGCGGGTTAACCTTCTTAACGGCCGCGTACGCCATCGACTTTGGGCCGCGTTCGTCCTTTTGTCCGGGCGCGAGTTCCGCGCTCACCTGGATGGTGCGTTTGCCGTCGATGTGCTTGATGGAGGCGATATCGGCCCCCTGTGCCGTGGTGGCGACGCTCGACAACGGCGCTTCTTTTCCTTCCTTAGAAACCTCTATTTCGCTGAGTCCGTTGGGATTCTCCCGCACATCGGGCGACAACCGTACCATAATTTTATACTCGTCCTTGCCCACCCTGTACTTGCCCGCCTCTATACCATAAATTCCTCCGCGAACTGCGGATGCGACGTCGAGCGTGGAAAAACCGAGCCGTTTGGCCTGCTCCCTGTCGACGTTGACCCTAATTTCGGGACGGGCCGGATCATAGTCGTGGCTCACGTTGGTGAGCCCTTTCACCTGGCTCACCAGCCTCTTGATTGTATCGGCAAGAACGCTCAACTGCTGATAATCGTCGCCGCTTATTTCGAGTTCGACCGGTTTGCCCGTGGGCGGACCAGATTGTTGTTTTATCACCTGGAGCTTCCAGCCGGGGATGATATCTGGCAGCGTATCTTCAAGCCATTTCATGGTCTTATACGACGACACCTTGCGTTCCTCGTAATCCTTGAACACAAGATCGAGATATCCCTTGTTACTCTCGGCCTGAGTGCTCATGATGCGCGACGATTTTCCCTTGCCGACAATCGTGCTCACGGTTTTCATCGAAGCAATCGAATCGGGCATCGACATGGCGATGCGCTCGGGTATCTTGATCGCGGCGTCGGTGATGGAAATTTCCTGGGACAACGGGCCTTCTATCTGCACCGAAGCGACATCGGGTTCAATAACGGGAAAGAACACCACGCCCGGGCCGAACTTTCCGTACATGAAAATCCCGGTGATGACGAACATCGCGCAGAACAACGCAAGCAGCCACGGATGGTTGAGAGAGCGCTGCAAAATCCTTCTGTAAAAATCCTTGAATTTCTCAAACCATCCTTTTTCGCCGCTTTCCAGTTTATGGGCTTCCTTGTAGGTCATCGAAAGCGAAGCAAACACCGGGTTGAACACGAACGCCACGAACAGAGACCCTGAAAGCGTGATGCCGACCGTGATGGGCAGGTATTTCATGAATTCACCCATGACGCCGGGCATGAAGAGTACGGGCGAAAACGCCGCGACGGTGGTGAGCGTGGCCGTGAAGACGGGGATCATCACCTCCCTCGTACCGTCGAGGGAGGCCTGGAACCTGCTCTTCCCCATGCCGAGATGGCGGTAAATGTTCTCCACCACGACAATGCCGTCGTCCACCAGCATTCCCAGTACCATGACGAGTGAAAATAGAACCACCATGTTGAGAGTGACGCCCATGTAACTGAGAACGATAAAGCCCATGCACATGGAAAAAGGAATCGCGGTGGATATGAAGAGCGAATTGCGGACGCCGAGAAAGAAACTGAGCACCACGAGCACGAGGATAATGCCCATCAGCAGGTGATTTTGGAGTTCGTCCACCATCTGGCGGATGTTCTTCGACATGTCGTAGGTGATTTCGTAATGCGTACCGGCGGGCCAGCGCGGCTGCTCTTCGGCTATTATCTTCTTCGCCTCATCCACGATGCGAACGATGTCTTCTCCGGTGCGCTTGGCGACCGTGAGCGTGAGCGACGGTTTGCCGTTGGTGCGGGAAATCGATTGCCGGTCGCGTGTGTAGGTAAACGCCACCTTTGCGACGTCCTTCACGCGGATCATCTTGTCGTTGAGCGAACGTACGATAAGATTGTTGAACTGTTCGGGGTCGGTGAGTTCTCCGGTTACCTTTACGGAAAACCTGTAACCCGACGTTATCATGGTTCCACCGGGAATGTTGACGTGCTGGTTCGAAATCGCCTTTGAAATGTCCGACAACGTCAACCCGTACTGGCGCAGCAGCGCGGGATCCGCGTCGATGGCAATCTCCTTGTCCTGCTTTCCCAGCACCTTTGCCTCAAGCACGCCCGGAATCTTCGCCATCCTGTCTTTCAAGTTCTCGGCCAGGCTTTCGAGGCGCTCCATGTCGTAATCGGCGTAGAGCGCGATGTTGGCAATCGGAATGGTGTTGAAATTGAGTTCCTGCGTGATAGGGTCCTCGGCGTCGGGCGGCAGGTCTCCCCGTGCCTGGTCGACCTTGTCTTTAACGCGGCGAAGCGCGTCTTCCACCTTAACGGAGGGGTCGAATTCCAGAAAAATGTTGGAATAGCTTTCGTTGCTCGAGCTGCTCATCTGCTTGACGCCGTCGATGCCGTCGAGTTTGTCCTCTATCTTCTGGGTCACGAGGTTCTCGATCTCGGCGGGATTGGCGCCCGAATACACCGTGGTCACGAAGATATAAGGAATCTTGATTTCCGGAAACGATTCCCGGCGCATTCCAGAAAAGCTCATGAGCCCGGTAATAAACAGGAGTACCGCGAGAACGATTACCGAGATTGGATTCTTTAATGCAAATTTTGTCATGTTCGATTCTCCTCAACCGCGGAACGTGGCAAGAAGCTTTTACCCGTCGTTAAAACGACTCGGAAGTGACGACTTTCTACCTTGAGCGTTGACCGTCGAATTTTTAAAATGACACCTTTGTCCCATCGCTCACCTGAAATGCGCCCGTGACGATAAGCTTTTCTCCGGCGATAAGTCCGCTGGTGATAAGGGAGGTATCGGTGTTCATGGCGCCTACGTTGACTATTCTCTGTCGTGCGATTCCGTTTTCGACCACCATCACCGTTATGCCGTTTTGCAGCCTCACCAGCGCGGTAGACGGGATAACAATAGCCTTATCGTATTTCTTTCTGAGTATGTTCGCGCGTCCCACCATGCCCGGTTTAAGTACGCCGTCCCGGTTGGTAACGATGAGCCGCGCCATAACCGTCCTCGACTTCGAATCGACCGCCCTGTCAAGGCTTTTGAGCACGCCGTCATACGCCTTTTCCGGATACTGGAGAAGGCGGAATTCGGTTTTCATTCCCTCCTCGTAGGCAAACGCCTCGGCCTCGGGAATTGCTATGACCGCCTCAAGCTTGTCTATGCGCGAGACCCGCACGGTGGGCATACCCGGCGCCACGGTCTGGAACTTGTCTATCGAGCGGCTCACCAGGATTCCGTCAAACGGAGCCTGACACCGGCAGTCTTCCCAGGCGCGCTGCGCGGTCGCCAGCATTACTTTGGCGTTCTGGTACGCGAGATTCGCCGCGTCGACGGCCGAACGGCCGAGAGAGCCGTTTTCCACGTTCGCCGTGGCCCTGTCGAGATCGCCTTTCGTCACCGCCACCTGCGCCTTGGCGGCCTCGTACGCCGCTCCGTACCTGTCACCGTCGATGTCGCAGAGGGCGTCGCCAGCCTTGAAGCGCGTTCCAACCTGCTTGATGGAATTGACGCGGCCGCCCTGAGCCGGTGCGGTGAGGTTGGCGTCGTCTATGCCGCGCAAGTCGGCGGAGTAGCCGCCCCAATCTTCGAACGGCGCTTCCTTGATATCGGCGACGACGACCTTGACGACGGCGGAGTCGGCATGCGTCCGGCCGCTCACGTCGTTTTTCTTCATGTTTTTTTCATTGCAGCCGACGAGCGCGACCGCAAGCCCTATAAGGCATGCCGCCGTGACTCTCAGTCGATTTTTGGCCTTAACAATCATATGGTTCCTCCTGTAGTACCGTTTGCGACTTTTTACTTGATTTTAACAATGTCCCGGCCCATTGCGACGAGAAGGGCGGCGCGGCTTCGTATTTGACGATACTTCGCATTAGTCACTCCCAGTTCGGCCTGTTGCAGGGTTTCGTCGGCGAGCTGTACGTCGGCAAACTGGCCGCTGCCCTGTTTGAAATTGCTGCTGGTAAGGTCGTAACCCTCTTGAGCGGCCTTGTACATCTCCCGTGACGATACTATATTGCTGTCCGCCGCGGAACATTCGAGAATAGCCGAACGAACCTCAATTTCAACCATTTTACTCATTGTTGAGGCGACAATATCGAGTTTTGTCGCGTCGCTTTGGTACTGGGCGGCTTTGGCGCTGTTCGCGAAGCCGTCAAAAAGAGTCCAGGAAGCGCCGACGCCTATTGAATAATTCGGATTGCAGTTATTTTTTCCTATAAGCTTGGAATCGGAATCCATCCGGGTATAGCCGGCCGAGCCGGTTGCGCCTATGGTAGGCAGGTACATCGAACGGTAAATTTTTGCTCCCCCCTTGGTGCTCGCCGCGAGAAAATTTATGGACTTGATATCCGCCCGGTCGGAAAGGGCCGATTGTACGGCGTCCGTTGGTGCCGGAATGGTCATGGCCGCCAACTGCGGAATCAATGTTATGGTGTCAAGCGGTATTGAGTCGGTAAGCGCGGTCCCCATCATCGCGTTCAGATTCATCATTACCACTTTCGCGTTCCGTCTCGATCCGATGGCCTGCGCTTCTTGGTCCGCAACGTCGGCTCGAGTCTTCAAAACTTGCGCCTTGCTTCCGGCACCGTTTTTAAAATTTCTTTCCAGAAATGCATTCAACTCCTTTTTCCGCGCAAGCGAGCGTTCCGCGATGTCGGCCGCCCTTTGAGCGATCATGGTTGTAAAGAATATGTCAAGAGCCCCAAGTTGCAGAGTCTGCATGTTGCGGGCGTACGAGGCTTTCGCCGATTTGTTGAAATTTTTCGCGACATTGATTGCCTCGCCTATCTTTCCAAAGGTGTATATCGGCTGATTGATGGATATTCCGGCGCTATAGACGTCCGTGTTCGCCGGTTGAGAGATATCACTGAATTCGGACAACATTGACCCGATGTTAGCCAGCAGGCCGGAATCGGCGGGTGTAAATTCGCTTAAGGCTTTTCCCATCGGCCTTGTCTGGGAGCCCGAACTTCCGCTTCCGCCGACGGCGGAGCCATAATTATGGACATATGCCCCCGTCGCCGAAACCAACGGAAGTGCATTGGCCCACTTCTCCCTCACCATCTGGTCTGCCTTGAAGACAGACTGGTTCATCATCTTCACCGAATCGCTGTTGGTGCAGACCTCGCGAATAGCGTTTTCGAGCGTCAGAACCTGCGCCTGCGTCCTCGGTGAAAAACCGATTGCCGCGAAAAGCGCGATCACCGGAATCGTCGTTTTACATTTCATTGGGATTCTCCATGTTCTCTGTCGGGTATTTGCTTTTATGCAAGCACGATGCCAATCAGCGCGACATCTACACCCCGTTGTTGCCGGTCAAAAAATTGCCATATATGTTTTCGAACGGGTGTGACTGATTTCCCTTTTCGGAGACAAGGGGGAATCCGTTCACACGGGTTTGGTGCCCGCCGAAAATCCCAGTCCGTTCGTGAGAAAATCCATGATATTCCGTACCTGTGAATCGATATCGCCTATCTTGCCGGCGCTTTTGCACTCGTACATCACGCCGCGTACGATTGATCCCACATACTGGGACAGCGTTTTGTCATCAAGATTCGATTTGATCTCGCCACGCGTACGGGCCAACGAAAACACCTCCGTCGACATTTCAAGCATTTCCTTGCTATAATGTTTAAAACGGGAAGTCAATTCCTGGTGCCTTTCCTGAAATCGCCGCATGCTGCTCGGGGCCATATTTTTCAAGTCCGCCATGCTCATTGAAAACGAGAAGTTTTCCTTGTAAATCTTGAGGACTGAAAACAGTAACGATTGAATATTGTCCTTGATATGCCTATCTTCCCTGATTTCATTCTTGAAGACGTCAAGAATTTTTTCATGCATTCGAATTAAAATATGGAGAAATATTTCCTCCTTGTCCGCATAATAATTATAGAGGGAAGCCTTTGAAAATCCGGCGGTTGCCGCAATATCTTCGAGTCTTGAATCATGATACCCTTTTTCGGCGAATACCTTGAGTGCGGCGTCTAATATAAGGTTTCCTTTTGCATCACGAACCAATCGGTCACGCGCCGCCTTTGGATTTACACCCATTCTGACTCCTTGGTCACTAAATTGACTTTGAAGTCAAATATAGCGAATCCTAAGTCGGTTGTCAATAGGTTTAAGCATTGTGGGTAGTTCGGGATTGTTAAGACGTGACGCGGCAATGAAATATTGCGCGTAACCGGAGCGTATTTTGGTTTTATCGTGTCATATAATGCAGTGCGCCGGAAACGGCGGCGCGGCCAACGTCACCTTGTCATCCTATTTCATGGCATTCCCCAACCGCATCGGCTTCACCCTGCAAGCGCTTTGCGCCTTGTACGGTATCGGGTTCTCGGGATCGCATAACATGCCCGAGGTACCACAAGAATCTGGAATCGTCAACTCTCCGCTCACCTCCGGGCCACTTTCCATCGTCCCGGGCGAGCCGTTATTCCCGCAGATCAACCCTCCACGCTCCCCGTTGCTGAATGAATGCGCGTTCTGCGAATCGGGACGGGCCGAATGGCACCGCGACATACGGATGCTCACGCACATGGCCTACGAATGCGGGTTCGACTATCTTTTGCTCCGCTTTGACCGGCTTTACAAGTTCGATACCGTCACCGCGGAAGCCACGTATTACTTTTCCATCACTTCGCACGACTTGCGGTTCGACTCGGCCACCGTTAAGATCGGGACAAGAACAGCAATAAAATCCCTGCTGTTTCCCTGCGGGACTTGTACCAAGATTTTGACTCTCGCCCCTTCTTCCACAGAAGATACTTCGTTTTCTTCAAAACTCCACCTCATCGGCAAAGCGGAGAATTTCGCAAAAAGTTTTTCGTCCGCCATGTTGGCAAGAAACCGTGATGACGGCCTGCGCGTCGCGTTTTCCTTCGGACTTGCGGGCAAATCCTTTGTACTTGATGAACGCACAGGAGTATCCACGACCGCGTTTCCGCCCGATGCACACGGCATCGACACGGGTTGCGCCGCGTACAAACTCGCTTGTTATTTTAACCCAACCAATGTGTCATCCGGAGACAAGGCCGTCGGCAACGGGCCCGCGATACGGAACGTAACGCTCTCCTACACCAGTACGCAACAGGTTTCGATTACTTTTACCGCCGCAAGCGATATAGGCCTCCGCGAAGCTGAATTCAATTCCGACGCATATCGTGAGAGCGTTCATTTCGACGGTACAAAACGTGAAGGCATCACGAAATCATTTCCGCTGGATTCATCCCATTATCGACTGACGATAACGGTGTTCGACATTGACGGCAATTCGGCTTCCGCGTCATATCCTGTTTTCGAGGCAAAACGTGAGGAAGGCAGGATTGCGCAGGCCCGCCGAAAGCGCATTGAACAGGAGCGCCTATGGGCGGAAAAGAACCCCCTCAACGGAGCACTGTACACCCTCGGCCAATTCGACGGAAACATCGGAATGTGGATCAAGGCAATCACCAACGCCCTCATTGCGCAGGACGCTAAGAAGGACGCCAAGCGGGACACGGAGATGAAAAACGTCGCACGGGAGAAGAATGCACTCCCACAAAAGCCATCCGCTCCGCCGGCGTCCGATACAGGCCGTACCGGAGTCGAGGTGATTGGCGAATAATCAGACAAAGGGTCGTGGAAAGTTCACGCTGCCAGGCAAACGAAAAAAAACAAGAAACGTTAACGCGCGGAGGCGAAAAGCGTTTCAATCATATCAACCGATACATGCTCCAGGCTGTCGACCACCACGTCGGCATCGGTTAATGCGTCACGAGGATAGGTATTCGTAACCGCTATAACCTTCATGCGGGCCGCCTTTCCTGCGGCAACGCCCACCTTTGCATCCTCAAAAACAACGCAGCGTTCCGGCGCGGCGCTTATTCTCCTTGCGGCTTCAAGAAATATCTGCGGCGAAGGTTTCCCGAGCTTTACATCCTCACCCGACACCAACTCGGAGAAATACCTGTTATACCCGAGAATATCGAGCCCGGTCGTAATGTTCGCAAGCGGCGCGGACGAACCGATGGCGCACGGTACTTTTTGACGCGCGAGATTTTTCAGCAGCGGTTCTACTCCCGGCAGCGCCGACAGCCCTCTCTCCCGCATGATATCGCGATAGATGGCCTCCTTTTTGAGATCGATGCGACGAATCTCGTTTTTGTCCTCCGTCCACTTCCAAAGTTGAGGGATAATCTCCTCGTTCTTCATCCCGAAGCTCTGTTTGAACAAACGTTCGGGAAAAACGAGCCTTTCTTCTTTGGCAAGCCGCCGCCATCCTTCAACATGATGTTCGGAGGAATCGATGACGATGCCGTCCCAGTCGAAAATACAGGAAAAATTCATTGTAAGGTTCTCGCGAAGAAATGCAATCGGAGTAAAAAAACACGGCCGAAGGCCGCGGTATCTTTTCGAGAAAACGCCGTAGGCTTTTCACTATTGCCCGTTCGAGCAGCACAAAACAAAAGCGAAGGAGATGCCTTTTCAGTTTTACCGTTTCATCATATCAATCGCGTATTCAAAGCCGACAAACGACCTTTCTATCATTTCTTCCGGCACACAGAAGACTATCCGGAAATATCCCGGCGCGCCGAACCCGGTACCGGGCACGGTGAGCACGAGTTTTTCCTGGAGCAGCTTGACAAATTTTAAATCGTCGCCGCCGGGCGCCCTGGGAAAAAGGTAAAAGGTGCCGCCGGGCGTGGTGAAATCGTAGCCCAGTTTTCGAAGGCCGCCGCATAGAAGGTCGCGCCTCTTCTTGTAGAGGCTTACGTCGACGGACGCGCCCTGAATGCCCGTCACAACGCGCTGCATGAGCGCCGGAGCGTTGACGAACCCGAGAATCCTGTTACAGAGGATCATGCCGTCAAGCAGGTCGGCGAAATCGTCCGCTTCGGGATGCACCGCGATGTACCCGAGCCGTTCGCCCGGAATGGAAAGGTCCTTTGAGTACGAATTCACCACTATGCTGTTTTTATAATCGGCGAACAGCGGCGGAACCATCGCTCCATCGTATACGATTTTCCGGTAGGGCTCGTCGCTTATCAGGTATATCGCCCTGCCGGTTTCCGCGCTTTTACGTTCGAGCATCCGTGCAAGCGCCCTGATGGTGGTTTCCGGATACACCTTTCCCGTGGGATTGTTGGGTGAATTGATGAGCACGGCGGCGGTTCTCCCGTCGATTGCCTTTTCGACGGCGGCCACGTCGAGATCGAAATCGTCCCGCGTACGCGCGAGCACCATCTCGCCTCCGTGGTTGCGTATATAAAAATTGTACTCCACGAAATACGGTACGTTCACCACGACGGTATCGCCCGGATTGAGAATGGTTTTGAAGACGACGTTGAGTCCGCCCCCCGCGCCGCAGGTCATGATAACGCTTTTTTCCGTGACGGCCACCCCCTGTTCCTTCGACACGTAGTCGGCCACGCTCGCGCGGGTGTCCTGGTACCCCGCGTTCGCCATGTATCCGTGCTTGAGGGGAATTTTCCTGTCAACGATATCGGCAAGCGCCCGCTGGAAAACCTCGGGCGGTTCGAGGTCGGGGTTTCCCAGGGTAAAGTCGCACACGTTCTCTTCGCCGTGCTGTTTTTTGAGCTGCGCGCCAAGCTCGAACATCTTGCGGATGAACGAGGAACCCGACATGGTTTCCTTGATGGTTTTCGCTATCGCCATATACGTTTCCTTCCTTGTGTGCGAAGCCGGTGGCCGCGGGGAAAACGTTTTTCTTCCGAACGGTAGTCGGCCGATGATAAAACTTACGTGATCGCGTAAGGGAAGTCAATATGGGGTCACGGTGGGCAAGGACGTCTCGGTACGGATTACACTGGCCCGCTCTTCATGGAGTGGAAGCACGAAACTTAAAAAAGAGCGCGATTACATTCGCACCGTCATTCGCGTAACTATCTTCCCGTCCGGAAGATTGAGCCGTACGATGACCGTTCCCTTTGCCGTACCGGAACCGTCGGGGACGATAATATGGTTGAATCCCGCCGAAAGCCATGCGGTGGCAAATGTGCCGAGCAGCGCGCCGTTTGGCGAGTAATACGCTCCGAAAATTTTACCCGGCTTCGTTATCTCTCCTTCAAAGACAAGGCGCCCTTTCCGGCCTACGATTTTCGCCGTGAAGGCGTTTTTGCCCGAAACCGCCGGATGCTTAACCGACAGCGCATCGACAACCGTGAGCGTGTCCACGAGCTTCGACTGCACCGCTATGTCGCACTGCGGCGCGCACTCCGGCTCCTGCACCGAATATACGGCATATTTCCCGGCCGCCAAGCCGCTTGAAGAAAACGAAGTTCCGTACAGGCATGCCGAAGGGCCACAAATGCCCGCCGTTGGAAGGTCTATTGCCTTGTAGTCAAGCTGCACCGTACCTGCGTTTCGCGAAAACGACTGCATCGAAAAAATCGTGTTGCAACTGAATGAATAGCTGAAAAGCGTGATGTCGAACGGCCTGTTCTCTACGACGCTGTCGGGCATTGTCCACATCCACGAAGTGTCGATGTCATCGGTTGCGGCCGAGGGTTTGAGATGGTAGATGAGCGGCGTGCAAGAGCCGATGTTTATTACGTCGAGCGTGCAAACGTAAGCGTTGCCCGGTTTGATGCGGAATTGCCCGAGGTTTCCAGCCAGGCCGGTTATGGTCGAGATGTTTTTTTCCGCCCGCGCCGACGAATCGGCCCATGTTTCCCGTATACTATTCGATGTACCGAATCTAAAATACGCGGAATATGCGCCGCTCACGATGTCGGAACCGGCCTTTTCCAAGCGGGTGATGAGAGCGGTGCCTATGTATTTCGAGTACGCGCAGGGGCCTCCGTCAATATGTGCAAGATTGGTCCAGACAAGGCTCCAGTCCTCTTGCCAGAAGGCGTCCATAATAAAAGGCGAACTGGACGTATGATATCCCACCGGCCCAAGACTGTCGGCGGTGATGAAATACCGGACATCCGAATATGGATTGCGGCACGGAGAAGGATCTATGATGGAGGCGGAGAGCGATTTACCACTGTAAGATAGTGCCGTATCTCGCACGGCGATTTTTCCCGCCAAGGACGGATCCTGCGGATTGTGGGCGAATGACCAACAGGTATCACTCATGGGAAAAGCAAATCCGTTATTTACGCCGTTGCTTGCGACGGCAAAGGAATCGACGGTCACCCGGAAGGGCACATAAATGGAATCATACGCGGCGCCCGAGCCCGGCAGCACCGAACCCGGATTATATATTCTGCGACACAGGCTCTTTGTCTGCCGAATGGTGAAATGAGCGGTAACGCCTCCAGGTACCGCGGCGCCGTAGAACACCGGCCCTATGTCCCATTTGATTGTACCGCTGTCGATAGTCGACACGCCCCATCCGCCGCTGACGTGTTTGTAAGAAAAGAGCCAGGCGTTTCCCTGGGCGATAGGAAAATGATCGGCCGCCGCGAGGGCGGACGACGCACACAGCACTATTGCGGCACGGCGAATAAGATATTTCATGGCGAACCTCGCTTGGGTTGCAATGTATGTATAAGTGCAGGGGTGCTCGGGAAGATAGTCGCCGGATGCGCCGGTAAGGTTCACGCCGGGACTCACCGAACAAAACGCCGTTAGAAGTTGTCTTTCCTCTTCCTCAATTCGGCGAACACCTCCACTGGGTTCGCGTCCTCCATTGTAAGCCGTTTCCTGATGGCGGGACTCCCCGTTCGAAGGAACGGGTTCGTTGCTCGTTCCAGAGCGACGCTGGACGGTACGGTGGGCATGTTTCTCGCCTGGAGATACTTTACGTCGGCGAGTCTCCGCCATAGTTCCTTATTTTCAGTCTCCATGGTGGTGGCAAACAGGAGGTTTTCCTCGGTGTATTCGTGTCCGCAGTAGACCGAGGTGACGTCGTCGACGTCCGTGCACTTGATGAGCGAGCCAAGCATATCGGCGGGCGAACCTTCAAACAGCCTGCCGCAGCCGCCGCAGAACAGCGTGTCGCCGGTAAAAAGCGCGCGGAGGTTCGGAAAATGATACACGACATGCGTCATGGTGTGCCCTGGAGTATGCATGACCTCCATTTGCTCATCGAGAATCGAATACGCTTCCTCCTCGTGCATGATATCGTCAACGAAGGGAATCCGCGTGTCGGAGGGGCCCATAATCCTGCACCCGTGGGCGCGTTTGAGATTCACCGCTCCGGCGCAGTGGTCGGAGTGATGGTGCGTGACGAGTATGTAACGCAGCTTGAGTTTGTTCCGGTCTATGAAGCGAAGTACTGCCCGGTCGTTGCCGGGATCCACCACCGCGGCGTGGACGCCGTTGTGCAGCAGCCACGCGTAGTTGTCGGCCATGACGGGAAGGGCGGCAATTGTTATTTCGGTTTCCGTGGCGGCATTCCTTTCGCTCTACGAATAGAAAAATATGGCTTTTGACGCCCCGAAAGCAAACCCTGGATTATTTTTCGAAGACGGGATTATTATTTACAAACAGCACAATACCGCGCATGCGTTTTTCCAGCATCGACATCATCTGCAGCGTGGTCGACAATTTCGGCGACGCTGGCGTCGCGTACCGGTTCGCGCGAGAATTTCGCCTCGTGCATCCCGCCTGTCGCGTGCGGCTGTTCTGCGACGATCTCAAGCCGCTTTCGGCGATGTGCCCGGCGATAGGCGCAAACGTCGCGGTACAGGAAACCGGCGGCATCGTTTTTATCGACTCCATGAGGCTCGACCACACGCTCGCTCTCCGGCTCGGTCCATCCGACGTCGTAGTGGAGGCGTTCGGGTGCGTCATTCCTCATGCGTACTCGGCCGCGCTGTTGCCGTCGGCTTCTGCGTGGATAAACCTCGAATACCTGTCGGCAGAGGCGTGGGTGGCGGGATACCACGAACGGCGGTCCATGCTGGGAACGGCCGGGCCTAAAAAATATTTTTTCATGCCGGGCTTTACGGAAGGTACCGGCGGCGTGATTGTCGATTCGGCGGTCGAACGGATCAAACAGTTGCTTCCGGCGCGGCGCACGGAACTCCTCGAAGAATTCCTCACCCCGTTCGGCCTGTCAGCCCCGATGGAACCGACGATACTTGTCGGCGTCGTGTTTACCTACCTGCGCGGATTCGATTCACTCCTGCGCGCCGTCGCCTCGACATGCGACGGCGCGTACCTGTTCGTATGCGGGGAATTGAGCAAGACGGGAATGGCCTCCACCATCCGCAGGATGAACGGGACATTCACGGCAAACGATCATGGCCGTATAGGCCGCACGCACGTACTTTTTCCGCCGTTTTTGCCCCAGGAGCGGTTCGACGCGCTCTTGTGCCTTTCCGATTTTAACCTTGTGCGCGGCGAAGATTCGCTTGTGCGGGCTATATTCGCCGAAAAGCCCTTCCTCTGGAACGCTTACGTCCAGGAAAACCAGTACCAACTTGTCAAAGTGAAGGCGTTCTGCGACACGTTCGCCGCCTACATCGAAGACGTGGAGGAGTGCGCGCGGTACCGCAGTCTTTCCCTCGCATTCAACACGCCAAACGGTAAGACCGCGGGAGAAGGAACCGAGGATTTCTCCGGTTTCCTGGGCGGCCTCAACAAACTCGGGCATGCGACAAGGAACATGAGTTATTTTATGGCACGAAATTGTAATCTTGTCCAAAAATTCAATGATTTTTTGTCCCGTCTACCGTAATTAATCAATATAAAACGGAGGATGTCCAGGTGAGAGAAGCACAGGATCTGAGGGCAGGTAATACCCTCAAAATAGGAGACGATCTATTTCTGGTAACCAAGTTTACCTATAATAAGGGTGCGCGTAACGCATCGATGGTTAAAATGAAGCTCAAGAATCTTTCCACCGGTTCCACCACCGAGTCGGTCTGCAAGGCCGCCGACAAGTTTGAGGACGTGGTTCTCGAACGCCGCAAGATGCAGTATTTGTATTCGTCGGGCGACTTCTATACCTTCATGGACCAGGAGAACTTCGAGCAAATGGATCTCACCAAGGACGACCTCGGCGATGCCCTCAACTACCTCAAAGAGCAGATGGTAATAGACGTGGTTCTCTATGGAGCGCGTGCCGTGGGAGTTGAAATGCCCATCAATGTCGAGTTGCAGGTGACCTATTCCGAACCGGCGGTCCGGGGCGACACATCGGGCGGCAAGGTTCTCAAGGACGCGAAAACCGAGACGGGCTACGAGTTGCAGGTGCCGCTATACGTAAATGTGGGCGACGTCATTCGCGTCGACACCCGCAACGGAGAATTCATCGCGCGCGCCTGACCCGTCGCGGCGGTACATCCCCCCCCATCCTCACGTGGAAGCGACCCGGTTCGCAGAAGGGCGCGCATGTCCGTACCGCGTCCGAGTATTTGACAAATACGGTGCGCTTGAATGTAGTTTACTACCATCCTTCTTCCAACCGGGGTCTTTCATGGCACTCTTCAAAAAAAAAGACGCGCTTGACGCAAGGAAGAACCTGGATCGTACCAGCCAGCTCTTGTCCGACTACAAGCGAATCACCGAGGTCTTCAAGGTGCATCCGTGCATTTCCATCAAGGAAGTGTTCGGCGCCCCGCCCGAGAAATACCACCTTCTGTACAAAGTCGACGGCCTGGAAAAAAACAAGAACGCCATGGAGGTAAAGAAAGAGCACGTGGTCGAAATAGCGCTCCCGCCGGACTACCCGTCGGCGCCGCCCGTGTGCAAACGCGTTACCACGATTTTCCATCCGAACATCTCCGAAGAAGGTATCGACATAAAGAAATATTGGCGGCCCGACCTCACGCTCGCCGACCTCATCGTCCTCATCGGCCAAATGATAACGTTCCAGAAATACGACACCGATACCCCACTCAGCCCCGAGGCGGCGAAATGGGCCGCCAGGAACGCGGAAATGCTGCCTCTGTCGACGGTCGATCTGGCCTACAAGGAACCGCAACGAACACAGGACAAGGCGCCGCCTACCGAAGTACTATTTAGGGATGCGGAACCCGCCGCCTCTCAGGTTATGCAGGATGACGGCCGCAAGACCGAGGGAATCTTTATCGACGCGGGCACCGATCAGATTTCCATAAAGGCGGAAACCGCGGAAATCTCACCCCCGCCGACCGCCGCCGACTTCAACAAGACCGCCGTGCTCCAGGAAGTTCCCGGCGATACCGCGGTTATCGTTCCCACGCCCGAATTCGAGGAGCCGCCGCCCAAGCCGGCGCAGCCAAAGCCCGTTCCAAAAAAACAATCGATTCCCCAGGTACGCCCATCCCCATCCGCGACGCCATCACGGCCGCCGATGGAAAAGGAAACCGAATATTCCGTACCCGTAGTTTCACGACCTGAAGACTCCGGGGCGTTGCGACGCTCCGGATCGGCTCCCGCCGGCGACGGCATTGTGTGCCCAAGATGCGGAAACAGAAATCCGGCCGTTTCGAACTTCTGTCTCAACTGCGGGGCAAAAATCCGGAGCGATTCCGCAAGCCCTGGATGTCCTATTGCAAAAGTACTCCTGCTCGCGTTCCTTATTTCCCTGCCCGTGGCGGTCATCGCCGTAGGCATGACGCTCATCATTACGCGCCATGCCCCAAAACCGGCGGCCCAGGCATCGAAAACCGTTCAATCGGTGCAAGAGCCTCCCGCGGCGACGGTTTCCACTCCTGCCGCTGCGCCCGCCGCCGCGGCGGCCACGCCACCGGAGGATTCTTCCGCCGTCAAGGCAACGCGAAACGATACGACGGCGGCCACGCAAAAACCAACCCGCTCCGGGACTTTGTCTCCCGAGAAAAAACAGGCAAGAATCGACGAAGCACTCAAAAACGCGCAACTGTACCTGAACCTCGGATCCTTCGACGAGGCGATGAACCAGTACATGATCGTGCTCAAGTATGATCCGAACAACGACGACGCGCTTGACGGATTGAGAGCGGTACGCGACGCAAAGGACAAAGCCGCGGCGGACTCGGCCCGAAACAAGAAATAGTTTCATGCAAGTCCGGGGGTACGAAGGCCGCAGATAGTCCGCTGCGGCCTTGTCTTTTGGTGATTCTTGGCCATACTGCAAATCTGTGTCGCTTGATTTGAACCTCTTCATGTTTTAATCCGGAAGAATGTTACGATGCCTAACAACGCGGCGGCTACAACGGCCAAAAAAGACGTTGAAATCATAGACCTTACGCCCGATACCATCGCCGATTACGGGGTGTGCGGATACAAAGACGTAAAAAAACATTTGGAGTTGAGAAGAAAGATAGAATGGTTCGGGGAATATTATCCAAAAGGCCTACGAATTAAAGTGCTGTTTTCCAAATCCGGCGGTTACCAGGGGATGCTCGAATATATTCCGGGAAAATACGCGCATCGGCCGGTGATGGCCGAAGGATATATGTTTATCCATTGTATTTTCGTGGGTTTCAAGAGTGAATTTAAAGGAAAGGGTCATGCCACCGCCTTGCTCCTCAAATGCGTGGAAGAAGCAAAAAACCTGGGAATGCTCGGCGTTGCGGTTGTAACGAGAAAAGGGCCTTTCATGGCAAAGCGTGACCTGTTCCTAAAAAACGGATTCGAACCCGTTGATAAAGCGAAACCGGATTTTGAATTATTGGCCCTTAAATTCGACAAAAACGCGATAAATCCTTCCTTCAAAAAAATCTCATCGGAAAAATACCCAAAAGGATTGACCATTCTCCGTTCGGCTCAATGCCCGTATTCGGTGAAAAACGTCGACGCGATACTGAAAACAGCGAAGACAATGAAACTCAAGGCGAATCTGGTGGAATTAAAGGATGCGGCTTCCTCCCAGCGGGCGCCTTGCGCCTTTGGAACATTTTGTATTGTTAAGGACGGTACCGTTCTGAGTCATCACCCCATCAGCAATACAAGATTCGAAAACATTATAAAATCGGCACGATAAGCGGCCCCGTCAACGAAAGGTTTCTTTCATGAAATACTTCCCTACCCTTTTGAATCTTCTCGCCGTTGTTTTCTTGTCCGGCGCTCAGGCCGCCGACACCCTCTCCATTCCGTCCGTTCCTCATAAATTATTCTGGGAAAACAAACCGATTAGGTACGCGATAGATGGGAACAAACTCTCCATCAGGGCCGGAGAAAAGACCGACATGTTTAGAGACCCGAACGTCACATACAACACCGACAACGCGCCCAAACTTCTGTTCAGGCCCGACGGCGATTTCGTCCTTTCGGCATCCATAGAACATGCCTTTGCAAGCAAATGGGACGGCGGCGCGATAGTTCTCAAGAGCGACAGCCTCAACTGGATAAAGTTCTGTTTCGAAAAGGACTATACCGGCGCCAGAAGAGTGGTCAGCGTCGTGACGAAAGGCGTTTCCGACGATTGCAACTCCATCGACATCAAAACAAACAGGATTTTTTACAAAATCGCGAAAGCGGACAACGTGATAACGCTTTATTATTCCGAGGATGGACAAAAATGGTTCCTGATACGGCATCTTCAGTTCGACATCAGACCGGGATTTGCGGTCGGTTTTCTGGCTCAATCGCCCACCGGCATGAAATGCGACGTCACGTTTTCCGACATACGATATCAGCGCAAGAAAATAGCCGACCCGTATGCCGGCGAGTGAGTGCGTTTTTTCGCGTTTGACGCGCCTCATTCTCATTCCCGCCCCCACTACCGTAAAAAATTGTTATATTATCCGTACACGCCCCATGAAATCCCTTACCCCTCAACTCGCTTTTCTAATCCTTTTCTCCGTTGTGTCGCCGCGCGCGGCCGATACCATCCACGTCTCCTGCGTCGGCAACAGCATAACGGACGGAACCGGTCTTGCCGGACGCGATACCGCGTGTTATCCCGCGCGGCTGCAAAGGCTGCTTGGACCGGGATACAACGTGCTCAACTGCGGAGTCGCGGGCACTACAATGCTCAAGAACGGGAACAAGCCCTACTGGACTTTTGGAGCAAGCCTGTTTAGAGCCGCGATGTCGTTTCTGCCAAAAATCGTGATACTCGATCTCGGCACCAACGATTCCAAAGGAAGCGGCGGGGTCGACAACTGGCCGTCTCACAAGGACGAATTCATCTACGACTACGCGGCAATGGTCGACACGTTTGCAAACCTTTCGTCCCGGCCAAAAGTCTGGGCGTGCTATCCCCTTCCCGCCTACAGCACCGCGTACAACATCGACAGCATGGTCATCCACTACGAAATCCAGCCTAAAATAAAAGCTGTCGTACTTGCAAAGGGCATTCCCCTCATCGACCTTTTCACCTGGATGAGCGGCCAGCCGAGTCTGTTTGCCGACGGCATCCATCCAAACGCCGCCGGCTATCTCAAAATGGCCACAAAAATCTATCAGATGCTCCAAAGCGACACGCTCAAGATAGTTCAGGAGAAAAACAGGCTTCAAGCCCCGTCGGGCGGCTCACTGTACCAGTGGTACCGGCAAGGAACGCCGGTGGCCGCAGCGTCGGGTGGAACGGCCGAAGTGCTTATCGCGAAAGACACCGGAACGTACAAGGTATCGGTGGGCGTGAGCCATGCCAACGACGATATCTTGGTGACCGGCCCGGTGCATGTATCGACTTCGGATATTGACGTACGGGTTTCGATTGCGCTCCGGCGTGACTATGCACCGCCGGTCAATGGATACACTCGGCTGTACCATGTGGACGGCAGCCTCGCGCTTGTCATAAAAACTTCGGCGAACTCGCCCCCGTCCACGCTCCTTCCAAGGCTTCCGTCCGGCGTGTATCTGGCGAAGACGCAGAACACTGCCTTCCGGTATATCGTTCCTTGATTGTTCGATTTCCCACCGTTTTTATCGGCCGGTAATCATTCGACAGCGGGCGGACTCTGTACGATGCATGCGTCGAATCGCAAGACGGGCGCGTAGGTCGTTCCGGCTGGGCAAGTTTATTTGATCAACAGCAGCATTATTCCCTTCCTCACCATCATCACCCCGATGGCCGAGAGAAGGAGACTCGCGAGCTTGGAAACGGCCTTGGCGCCGGTGGCGCCTATCACCTTGATGATTGCCTTTGAAAACCACAGCACCACGCCCGCGATGGCGACATTGAGGATTACCGCGGCGGCGACAATGTACGTTGCGGAAGGAAATTGCCTCACAAGAAGGATCGTGGTGGTAAGAACCGCCGGACCCACGATGAGCGGAACCCCCACCGGCACGGCACCCAAGCCGCGAACGTCGATACGGTGATGGGGCTTTTCAACGGCAACGAGGTCGTACAAAGACAGCGCGAACAGGAGTGCGCCGCCCGCGACCATGAAATCGGATACCGTAATATTGAGGAGACCCAGTATGAACTCGCCAAGCGCGCAGAACGCGAGCGCGACCGCAAGCGCGGTGACGACCGACTGGAAAACAATCCTGTTGAGCTTTTTCTCGTCGACGCCCGAGGTGAGATTAAGAAAAAGAGGAAGGATTCCTATCGCATCGACCGCGACGAACAATGGTACGAAACACAGCCAGAACGTTTTCATCGGTGGTGTTCCCGCCAAGAAATTCCTTCGGTGTCCTCACCTTTTGGCCGCGACGGCCGACCGCCAACGTTCTCAACCTTCGGTAAAGCTGTACGTTATGTGATACATGTCTTCCATTTTCTTCGTCGACACTTGGAAGCCGGAGTTGTAGAACACCGCGAGCATCGGCTGGTTCTGCTCCAGAACCTCCGCATCGAACCCCGTCACGCCGCGTTTCCGCGCAATGTCGGTGAGCATGTTGAGCAGGTCGGTTCCCATGCCCTTGGCCTGCCATTCGTCCCGCACCAGGAACGACACCTCGGCCTTGTTCGTCGCCTTGTTGATGTGGTAGCTCCCCAACCCCACCATCTGCTCGCCTCCCATGTCCTGGATAAGCCCAACGATGACCATGTCCTTGGAAAAATCGCAGTTGGTGAAATCCTGGACGAACTTGTGCGGAAACGCCTTGATGGGCTTGAAAAACCGGAACGCGATGGAGCGTTCCGACAGCGCGTAGCACATGTCGCGCAGGAGCTTGTCGTCTGTGGGGCGTATGGGCCGGAAATAGAGTTGCGTGCCGTCGGCGAGCGGCGTCACGGTTTCGAATTCGCCCGGCAGCGGCGCCCCGGCGGCCGGGGCGGTCTTCTGATGCGCGTAGATGTAGTTGCGGGACTTGGCCTCATCAAGGATTTCGTTGCGATAGTCGGGATGGGCCACTCGCGCGAGCGCAAGGACGCGCTCGCGGATGTTCTTGCCGAACAATTCGGCCACGCCGTATTCGGTGACCACGTAATGCACGTCGGCGCGCGTGAGAACCACTCCCGCGCCCTCGGTGAGACGAGGCACTATACGAGACTTGGTCCATTGCTTCGCGGTCGACGGCAGCGCGATGATTGCCTTGCCCTCCCTGGCGCGCACCGCGCCGCGGTTGAAGTCCACCTGGCCGCCCACCCCGCTGTAAAAGTTGAACCCGATGGAATCGGAGCACACCTGGCCGGTCATGTCCACCTCGAGCGCCACGTTGATGGCCACCATTTTATTGTGCTGGGCTATCACGAACGGGTCGTTTACGTATTCGGACGGCCGGAACTCGAACACGGTGTTTTCGTGGATATAATCGTAGAGCTTGCGCGTACCGAGGCAGAAACTCGCGGTGACGCGCCCGCGGTTGATGCTCTTGCGGCTGCCGTTGATGTTCCCGTTGGCGACGAGCGGGATAATGGCGTCGTTGAACATTTCGGTATGTATGCCGATGTCGTTTTTCTCGCCGAGATAGCGGAGCACCGCCTGCGGAATGGTGCCGATGCCCACCTCCACCGTTGAACCGTCTTCCACGAGCGACGCGACGTTCCTCGCGATTGCTTCTATGGTGGGATCGGACTGCGGAAGCGTGTATTCGAGGATGTCGCGGTCGCTCACCACCATGGCGTCCACGAGATCGGCGGGTATAAAGGAATCGCCGTAGGTCCGCGGCATCTTTTCGTTTATCTCCGCTATCACCATGAGGCTGTTTTCGGCCGCGGCCTTCACGATGTCCACAGAGATGCCGAGGCTCAAGTTTCCATTGCGGTCGGGAGGGCTCGTCTGGATGAGCGCCACGTCGAGCGGAATCCTGCCGAGCTTGAACAGCGAAGGGATTTCCGACAGAAAGATGGGAACGTAGTCGCCACGCCCGCTCACGATACCCTCGCGAACGTTTGGAGCGAGGAAAAAGCTGCACGTGCGGAATTTCTTGCTGTACTCCTCGCTGATGTAGGGCGCTTCGCCCTGGGTGAGCAGGTGGTATATCTCGGCGTCGATGATATCGTTGTTGCTCGATACGAGCTCGGACACCAACGTCTGCGGCTGACCGCAACCGGTACCGATGAATATGCGCGCACCGGGCCGTATGCGGGAAATCGCCCGCCCGGCGGTCATCAGCTTGTTTGCGTACCGTTCTTTCCAGTCCATTATTATCTGTCTTGCTCCTTTGCAAGAATGATTCTCGCGTCAACCACCACCGCCCCGTCGCCTTCCTGCCCGGCCTTGAGGGGGTTGATGTCGATTTCCTCAATTTCGGGGAAATCCATCACGAGCTGCGAAAGCCGCTGTAGATTGAGCACGATGGCGTCGATATCGACGGGTTTCTCGCCCCGCACGCCTTTGAGCAGTTTGTAGGTTTTTACCGATTGGATCATGGTGAGGCATTCCTCGGCGGTCACCGGCGCGAGCGAGAACGTGACGTCCTTGAGGACCTCCACGAAAATTCCTCCGAGCCCGAACATGAGCATGGGACCAAACTGCGGGTCGCGTTTCATCCCGAGGATCACTTCCCTGCCGCCCATCGCCATTTTTTCCAGCAGCACGCCGCGTATTTCGGCGTCGGGCATCCTTCGTTTAATGCGCAGCATCATGAGCTCGAACGCGTCCTCCACCGCCGAGGCGCTGGCCAGGCCTATCCGCACCCCGCCGACATCCGATTTGTGAAGAATATCGGGGCTTGAGATTTTCATCGCGAGCGGGTATCCGGCCTCGCCGGCGAAACGAACGGCCTCGCCTGCCGTAGTGGCCAGAATGCCGCGCGGCACGTCGAAATTGTATGCCTTGAGTATCGCCTTGGCGTCGAACTCGCCGATTTCGTACATTTTCCGGTACCGGTACGAGCGGAGGATTTTTATTACGGGATTGCGGTTGACCGCGAAGCGCTCCACCATGCGGAGTTGGCGGGCCTTGTAGCGAGCATAGGTGACCATCTCGTTCATGGTTTTGGCGGCACGTTCGGGAATGGGGTATTGGGGTATGCGGTTGTCGCGCAGCACCGCTATTCCCTTCGAAATGATGTCGGCCCCCATGAAGCACGTGAGTACCGGTTTGTTCGAACCCTTCGACACCCGCACCACCTCCCTGGCGGTTCCTTCGTCGTCGGTCATCTTCTGGGGGGTGAGTATCACGACGAGACCGTCGATGCTGTCGCTTGCCAGCAGGATTTCCATTGCCTTGCCGTAGGTCTCGCCGCTCGCGTCGCCCAAAACGTCCACCGGGTTGTGAACCGCCGCGGCGGGCGGCAAAAGCTTCTGCAGCTTGGTGCAGGTAACGTCATCAAGTTTTGCGACGGTAAGGCCAGACAGTTCGAGGGCGTCGGACATCATGATGCCCGGCCCGCCGGCGTTGGTGACGATTGCGATCCGGTTCCCCGCGGGCAGGGGCTGGTAGGCAAGCGCCGTCGCGACGTCAAAAAGGTGTTCTATGGAATCGGCGCGGATGACGCCCGTGCGCTCGAACGCGCTATTGTATGCCGCGTCGGCGCCCGCGAGGCTTCCGGTGTGCGACGACGCCGCCGCGGCGCCCGCCTGGGTGCGGCCCGATTTGAGTATCACGAGCGGCTTCTGCTTGCCAACGCGCTCGGCCACGCGCATGAAATCCTGGCCGCGCGGAATGTCCTCCAGGTAGGCGGCGATTACCTTTGTGTTGTCGTCGCCTCGGAGGTTTTCAATGAGTTGCACTTCGTCAAGGGCTGCCTTGTTGCCCATGGAGGCGAGGAGAGAAAAACCGATGCGGTTGTTGGCCGCGATGTCCTGGATGGCCGTTATGAGCGCCCCCGACTGCGACACGAAGGCGATGTGCCCCGGTTCTCCAAGAGGCTGCCCAAAGGAGGCGTTGAATTTGTGCACCGGGTTGATAAGCCCGAGACAGTTGGGCCCAAGAAGCGTTATGCCGGCCTGGCGCGCCGTCATCGCGATTTCACGCTGGAGCTTCTTGCCCTCCTCGCCCGTCTCCCCGAACCCGGCGGTGATGATGATGACCGCCCGTACGGCCTTAGCCGCACAGTCTTTGAGCACGGGAAGGACCTGGTCGCGCTTGACGATGATCACCGTACAATCGACTTCGCCGGGAATTTCCGTGAGGGCCTTGAAACATTTTTTTCCGAATATTTCCTCGGATTTCGGATTGACCGGGAACACCGGGCCGGGAAACCCTCCCGAAACGATGTTGTTGAGTACGGCGTAGCCTACTTTTTCGGGATTCGCCGAGGCGCCGACGACGGCGACCGACGAGGGTGTGAGCAGCTTTTCAAAACTCATTTTCGACGACCTTTTATTCTGTGATTCGCGTATATTTTAATTATCGGTGCGGATTTGATTTTTCCTTTGTTTTCCAATTTTTAAAGGGGTATAAAAATATATCGCGCGCTGCGGCTTTTGTTGCCGCTCTGTCTTGGACCGCGGCGGTATTGCGAAACTGTGGAATTTATTCACGTAATCTTCGGCGCCGGCGAGCGGGAATCGTTTCGGATTGCGTACCGCGCCGGGCGGATATTTTGTCACCTGTCAACAACACCAGCGAGCGGAAATGAGCCGACCTACCTTTGCTTTCGTTCATTCGGTCGAGATTGAAAAATACCATTATCCCGAATCGTGCCCGTTCAAAACCGAGCGTGCAGCGCAGGCAAAGTCTATCCTCGTTTCGAGCGGCCTGTTTGACGGAGGAGACAGGGCCGAAGTCGCCCCTGCCGCGCTGTCCGATTCCGAACTGGGGCTCTTCCACACCCAGGATTACATCGAACGGCTCAAGCGGGTCTCGGCCGGCTCCTTCGGCGTCGACGATCTCGCCGCGGGCCTCGGCACGCAGGACACGCCCGTGTTCCCGGAACTGTTCGCCTATGCGACGCTGGCGTCCGGCGGGACCCTGACCGCCGCGCGGCTCGTTTTGGACGGCTGCAGGACGGCATTCAACCCATCGGGCGGATACCACCATGCCTGCGCCGGCACGGCCGGGGGATTCTGTTACGTCAACGATGTCGCAATCGCGTGTTTCGTACTTGCCGCCGCGGGCAAAAGGGTGTTCTGCCTCGACCTCGACGTGCACCACGGCAACGGGACGCAGGAGGCTTTCTACGGTGACCGCCACGTGTGTACCGTGTCTTTCCACGAAAGCGGCGCCACGCTGTATCCGTGGGGCGGCTTCGAGACCGAAATTGGGGATGGGGACGGCCGCGGGTACAACGTGAACGTTCCGCTCCCTGCCGGTACCGACGACGCGATTTACAGCGCCGCATTCAAGGAAATCGTCCCTCCCCTGCTCGACGCATTCGGGCCCGACGTGGTCGTTGTGGAGCTCGGCATGGACGTTCTCTCCACCGATCCGCTCGCCCACTTCAAGATGACCAACAACGCCTTCGCGGACCTTCTCCCGCTCGTCATGCGCCGCGGCGCGCCCATCGTTGCCGTCGGCGGCGGAGGGTACAACCCCCGGAACACGGCGCGGGGCTGGGCGCTTTTGTGGACGGTCCTGTGCGGCATCGAGCCGGAGTACGATATGTCAATAGGCATGGGCGGCGATTTTCTGGGTAACGCCGAGTGGAGCGCGGGGCTGCGCGACAAGAGAATTTACGTTACCGGGGACGATAAAATACGGATTTCGAGGGAAGCCGAGCGGGTGGTTGAATACATTAAAAAGACGGTGTTTCCGATTCACAGGATATAAAGCGGCATTAATGCTTGGCGGTGCACCGCTTCAAGTCAAGAAAAAGAAATCGGACGTTCCTCTCGCTCCTCGGCCGTTCGCCTCGTTGCTACAATCCTCTTTGCTCCAATTCCCCGCCCTCTCCCTCATTGGGACTTGGGACCGGAATTCCACCCTTCTCGCCATCTTCCTCCTCTCCATCCGTTGAAATGGCCGGCAAAACAATGTATTTTAATGCTCTTTTTTTGAAAGCAGGAAAGTGTTCTTTGTGAAATGCAACTGACCGTCCGCGACGCATCAAGGCTTGTCAATCTCCCGGAAAAAGCGCTCTACCGCCTTATTAAACGGAATGAAATCCCCTTCTACCGCCTCAACAAGCGGTGGTTTTTCAACCGCGCCGAACTTCTCGAATGGGCCATCGCGCGGTCGGTGGACATCTCACGCGACTTTTTCGGAAAGGACACGCCCGCGGACCGACTTCCGATGCTGGCGAGCGCCCTCGATAACGGGGGCGTTTACACCATCGCTGGAATCAATACGAGACGGGAAGCGATTCAAAAAGTGGTACTCCTTATCCCGGGACTGGGTAAGGGGGACAAGGAACTGGTTTTCAAGGCACTCATGGCGCGCGAAACACTCGGAACGACCGCCATCGGCAACGGCATCGCCGTCCCTCACGTCAGAAATCCGATTATTCTGAATATCGCGGCCCCTTCCATTCTTCTCTGTTTTCTCGAAAACCCAGTCGATTTTAGCGCGCTCGACGGTAAAAAGGTGACGACCATGTTCACCATGATAAGTCCCACCACGCGCATCCACCTGCACCTTCTGGCGAGACTTTCGTACGTACTTCAGAACAAAGAAGTACGCAGCCTTCTTGCGCCCGGCCGCGATCCGGCTCGGATAGTATCGTGCATCCGCGACCTGGAGAACGACATACCCGGAAAATCAACGGGGAAAGCCGGAACATGACCGCCTGCAATTCGATGAGCGCATTTATTCTTTGCATGCTGTTTCCGGCCGCCGCCGCCCTTATTTCGCTGCCCTTTCGTTTACGGCCGCGACTTCAGGCCGCGCTTGGAGCGGGGAGCGCCATTCTCGCGTCGACCGCGGGGCTTCTGTACGCGGGCCGGGGCCTTGCCGGGGGCGCCACCCTGGCATGGCATTCCCCATGGTCAATGCCGTTCGGGTCATTTTCGCTGACGCTCGACCCGCTGTCGGCCCTGTTTCTGGTGCCGTTGTTCATCCTTTCGTCGCTCGGCTCGTTCTACGCGGTGGAATACACAAAAAACGACGGGAACAAAGGGCTGCAATGGCTTTTTTACAATGTCCTCGTGGCGAGCATGGCGTTTGTCGTTACGGCCTCCAACGGCCTTCTCTTTCTTGTCGCATGGGAAATCATGTCGCTGTCGTCCTTCGCGTGCGTCCTTTCCAGATACGAGAAACAAGAATCGCAGGAAGCGGCATGGATTTACCTGATCGCCACGCACATCGGGACCGCGTTCCTTTTGCTCTTTTTCCTTATTGCCGGGTCAAAGGCCGGCGGGCTTGATTTTGCCGATTTTTCACGTGCGGCGTTTTCTCCCGCGCTATCCGGCGTCCTTTTCGCGTCGGGCCTTATCGGGTTCGGTTCCAAGGCCGGTTTCGTACCCTTTCATGTGTGGCTGCCCCGTGCGCATCCGGCCGCGCCCAGCCACGTTTCCGCGCTCATGTCGGGCATCATGATTAAAATGGGAATTTACGGTATAGTCCGGTCACTCACGTTTCTCGGCCGGTTTCAGGAATGGTGGGGAATCGCGCTTATCCTTATCGGAAGCATTTCCGGCGTTCTCGGCGTTCTGCTGGCCATCGGGCAGCACGACCTCAAGAAACTTCTCGCCTATCACAGCGTGGAAAACATCGGCATCATCGCGCTGGGGCTCGGGGCCGGGATTCTTGGCGCATGCTTCGATATTCCGCAGCTCGCGGTCCTCGGGTTCTGCGGAGGGTTGCTGCATGTCGTCAATCATGCCCTTTTCAAAGGACTCCTGTTCCTCGGCGCGGGGGCGGTACTACATTCCACGGGAACGGCGCACATCGAATCGTTGGGCGGTCTTATTAAAAAAATGCCGTCGACGGCTTTTGCCTTTCTCGTCGGTTCCATGGCCATTTGCGGGCATCCTCCCCTTAACGGGTTCATTTCGGAATTTTTTATCTATGTCGCGGGGTTCAACGGCCTCAGGTCGCACCATGTCCCGGTGTTTGCCGCCACGGCATTGACAATGGCGAGTCTCGCGCTTATCGGGGGCCTTGCGGTCGCATGTTTTACAAAGGCGTTCGGCACCGTATTTCTCGGAGAACCAAGAACCGCGGTGCCGGTCCGCAAGGACGCCGGGCCGTTCATGCGGATTCCAATGTTCGTCCTGTGCGCCTTGTGCCTCGTCATCGGCGCGTTGTCCTGGCTTTTGGTCCCGGTGCTTGTAAATCCGGTACATCTCGTGACATCAATTCCGGAACGCGACGTCCGTTCAGGTATCTCTCTTTTTACCGGGAGCCTCGCCGGAATCTCGGCGGGCTGTCTTGTGTTCCTCGGCGTTGCCGCCGTCGCGTTTATTATAAGAAAAGGCCTGCTCTCGAAAAAGCGGGCGGCCGCTTCCCCGACCTGGGACTGCGGATACATTGCCCCGAACCCGCGCATGCAATACACGGCGTCTTCCTTCGCGCAACCCCTTGTGCTGTTCTTCAGAAACGTCCTGTTTCCGCGCCAGAAAACGAATACGCGTCCCGTGCCGTTTCCCGGCGAATGGTCCTTTCATTCGCACGTGCCGGACATACTGCTCGACAACGTTTACATTCCATTCTTTACCGTTCTTGGGAGAATACTTTCGAAACTCCGCTGGCTGCAGGGCGGAAAAGTCCACGTTTACGTGCTGTATATCGCGCTCACCCTGATTGCCTTGCTTATATGGAATTTCCTATGGAACGTATAAACTTTGCAGGCATCCTGTCGCCATGCATGGCCTTAATCTGCGCCCCGGCGCTTATGGGCGTTATCGCAAAGACCAAGGCGTTTTTCGCGGGACGCAAGGGGCCTCCTTTTCTTCAGACGTATTACGACATTGCAAAACTGCTTCGAAAAGGCGCGGTCTACAGCACGACGACGTCGTGGGTGTTTAAGGCCGGCCCCGTCGTTTGCGTGGGAGCGGCAGGCGCTGCGTGTTTTTTTATTCCCTTCGGAACGCTCGGCGCGCCCATCTCATTCACGGGTGACGTCGTGCTGTTCATGTACCTGCTTGGAGTGATGCGCTTCTTTACCGTTATCGCCGCGCTCGACACCGGCTCCGCGTTCGAGGGAATGGGGGCGAGCCGGGAGGTTTTCTTCTCGGCGCTTGCGGAACCGGTGTTCCTGTTATGCATCCTGTCGCTCGCGCGGTCCACGCAGGGCTTCAGGTTGAACGAACTCTTTTCCGCTGCTCCGCCTTTTCACATGGCTCCCGCCCTGCTTGCGGGCGCGAGTCTCTTTGTGATACTGCTTGCCGAAAACGCCAGGATCCCGGTCGACGATCCCGCCACGCATCTTGAACTCACCATGATTCACGAGGTGATGGTCCTCGACCATAGCGGACCCGATTTCGGGTTCATAACCTATGGATCATGCCTCAAGCTGTGGCTGTTCGCCCTCGTTTTCGTCAGGATGCTTTTGCCGTTCCATGCTACGGCGCCCGGCGTCGACGTTCTCCTGACCGCCTTGGGTATGGGAATCACCGGCGTTTGCGTCGGGACCGTCGAATCGGTCATGGCGCGCCTCAGGCTTCTTCGCGTTCCGCAACTGCTTGCGGGCGCGGCCGCGCTTGCCGTTCTCGCCTTGCTTTCCGGGGAAGGGGCCATATTGTGAGAACCCCGGCTGATGCGTTTATAATCGTTCTTGTGGTTTCCAACTTCTCCCTGCTCGGTTCGAGCCGTTTGCGCGCGCTCATCCGCATCGCCGCTGTTCAGGGACTCGTGCTGGGCCTTTTTCCGTTCATCACCCAGGCGGGCGCTTTTTCCGCGCATACGCTCATCATCGGATTCGGCGGCATGCTGTTAAAAGGCGTTGCAATCCCCCTCCTTTTGTTCCGCGCGCTTCGCGGCGTCGAAGTATACAGAGAGGAAAAGCCCCACGTCGGATACACGATGTCGATAGCGGCAGGCATCGTTTTTACCGTCGTTGCATTCTGGGCCGGCGCCGCGATTCCCAAGTCAGCCCTGTTCCCCTCCCCTTCCCTGGTTTCCTTGTCGATTTTCATGGCGGCAACCGGCCTTTTCCTGACAATAGGACGCGCGGAGACCATGACGCAGATCATCGGATACCTTGTTCTGGAAAACGCCATTTACTGTTTCGGCGTTTCACTTTCCTCCTCGCAGTCGATGCTGGTTGAAATGGGGGCCCTGCTTGATCTGCTCGTCGGCGTTTTCATCATGGGCATCGTGATCTATCACATCAACAGGGAATTCGATTCAATCAACACAGAAGAGCTGGAGGTCCTTAAGGAATGATTTCCGGCGCGCTGTGCATCGGGTCCCTGTTCGTTGCGCCGCTGCTGGGCGTTTGCGCCGGCGCATTGCCCGTCGGAAGCCGCGGGGTACTTCGGGCGGGCGCGGGCGCGGCGGCCATGCAATGCGGCATCGTCGCCTTTTTGTATCGTGCGGCGGGACGCGATCACCGGATATTCGCGTTCGGAAATAATCTGTTTCTCGATTCCTTGTCATACTATCATTTGGGACTGGTCGCGCTGGTCTTCTTCCTGTCGTCGGTGTATGCCAACAGCTATTTCTCCGAGGAAATCGAACAAGGAACCTTCGGCCCCAAACGCGCACGGCGCTTCGGATTGCTCTGGAACGGTTTCTTTGCCGTCCTTACCGCGGTCCTCTGCGCCAACAACCTGGGAATTCTCTGGATATGCCTTGAGGCTACCACCCTCATTTCGGCGCTCCTCATCCTGACGCGTGGAAATTCGGCCTCCATCGAGGCGATGTGGAAATACCTCCTCTTATGTTCCGTGGGGATCGCCTTCGCGTTCGTGGGAACGCTTCTTCTTTCGGTCGCCGCCCGCGCCGCCCACGTTCCCCCCGGGGAATCGCTTTTGTGGACCTCCCTGGCCGACAGGAACGGCATGCTCGACGGACGAGTCATGTGCGTCGCGTTCATCTTTATTCTTGTCGGGTTCGGCACCAAGGCCGGACTTGCGCCCATGCACACGTGGCTCCCCGACGCCCACAGCCAGGCACCCACGCCGGTGTCGGCCGTTTTTTCCGGCGTCATGCTCAATTGCGCCCTGTACTGCATCATGCGCTATCTTCCGCTTTGTGAAGCGTCGATGGGCCTGCGGGGACGGCCGCACGCCATGCTCGTCGTTTTCGGGCTCCTTTCCATCATGGTCGCCGCGGTTTTCATTCCTTCCCAGAAGAACATCAAGCGGCTCCTGGCCTATCACAGCGTTGAACATATGGGAATCATCGCCCTGGGACTCGGGTTCGGCGGACTCGGGACGTTCGCCGCGCTCTTCCATACCCTCAACCATTCCGTTTCCAAGACCCTTGCTTTTTTTTCGGCCGGCCGGCTTGCGCGCCACTACGGCACCCACGACATGGCGGCCATGAAAGGCGCGGTGGGCCGAAATCCGCTCTGGGGACCGGCTTTTTTCGTTGCGATTCTCGCGCTTATAGGCGTTGCGCCGTTCTCCGTCTTCATGAGCGAATTCCAGATCGTAAAGGCCTCGGTGGACGGCGGGAAATACGCGGCGCTGGCCGTTTTCCTCTTCGGCTCCGTCGTCGTGTTCGTCAGCGCGCTCCGCCACGCAATCGACGTGTGCATGGGAAAACGGGGCCCTGTGACGGAACCCGCGCGATGGTTCCCCCGCGATTTCGCGCTCGTGATCGCGTGCGTGGGCCTGCTCCTGGCGTGCGGATTCCATTTGCCCGCCTGGTACGTCGACCTTCTGCGCAACGCCTCGGCCATCGTCGAGGGAACGCAAGCCGTTTCGGGTTTTGCCGGAGGCCTGTTCCAATGACGCGGGCGCCCCTTGCCGTTCGAAATTGCGAAACGATCCCGGTCGACGCGGTCCCGCGTTTTGACGGCGAAGCATTCCGCGAAATCCTTCGGCAACAGCTTGCCGAGGGAGGACGTATGGCGTCGTTGTTCGGGTGCACGATGGACGACGGCACCAGAATAATCGCCGTTGTCGCCCGTCACATGACCGGTTCGCTGGCGGTACTCTCCTGCGACGCCGGCGCCGAAATGACCTCGCTCGCGCCCGATTATCCCCAGGTGCAGCTTTTCGAACGGGAAATCGCGGAGCAATTCGGCGTTTTGTTTCGCGGGCATCCCTGGTTCAAACCGGTGCGTTTTCATCCGCCGCCCCCCCCCGCGCGCGACCTTTTTTCAAAACCAATTGGGAAAACGGATTTCTTCGCGGTAACGGGTGACGAAATCCACGAGGTGGCGGTCGGGCCAGTGCACGCGGGCGTGATCGAGCCCGGGCATTTCAGGTTTCAATGCCATGGCGAAAACGTTTTCCAACTTGAGATTTCGCTGGGGTACCAGCACCGCGGCGCGGAACGGCTTCTTTTGGGCGGCCCCCGAAAAAATTCCCGTTATATTCTGGAAACCTGCGCCGGCGACTCCACCGCGGCCCACGCGCTGGCCTACTGCCAGATCCGGGAGGCACTTGCTTCATGCGAAGTTCCTCCCCGTGCGCACGCGCTGCGCGGCATCGCCCTGGAACTCGAACGCTGCGCAAACCATATCGGCGATCTGGGCGCCCTTGCGGGCGACGTCGGCTACCTGCCCACGGCGTCGTATTGCGGCAGGATACGGGGCGACGCGCTCAACGCCACCGCGCTTATCTGCGGCAGCAGGTTCGGGAGGAGCTTTTTGTGCGAAGGTGGAACGCTGTTCGACTGTGACGACGTGCGGCTCGCGGAAATCGGAAAAAACACCGCGTCGATCCGCGCGGACTTTACAAATGCCGCGGATCTCCTGTGGAACGAACCGTCGGTGCTTGCCCGATTCGAAAACACCGGAACGGTCTCAAAACGTGACTGCGAGATGCTGGGCGGCGTCGGTCCGGCGGCGCGGGCCAGCGGCTGCAACCAGGACGTCCGCCAGGACTTTCCCGCGGGCATGTACCAGTTTGTCCATATCCCCATGGTCGCGCATTCCCAGGGCGACGTATTCGCCCGGGCATTCGTGCGATACGGCGAAGCGCTGCATTCACTCGATTTTGTCCGGGACCAATGCGGCGGCCTGCCCGCGGGCGCCGTTTGCGCGGACTGTAAACGTCCCGCCCCTAACAGCTTCGCGGTGTCCCTCGTGGAGGGTTGGCGCGGAGAAATCGTGCACGCGGCAATCACCGATTCGCAGGGAGCGTTTCTCCGGTATAAAATCGTCGACCCGTCGTTCCATAACTGGGGCCTGCTGTCGTATGCGCTGCGCAACCAGCAGATATCAGATTTCCCTTTGTGCAACAAGAGTTTCAACCTGTCGTATTGCGGACACGACCTGTAAGGCCACCGTATGATCAAGACCATACTCGCGCGGTTTCACCAGGGATACCGCACCAACGCCTATCCCAAAACGGTACCTTTGCTTCCCGACCGGTTTAGGGGAATGCCGCGCTTTGACGGCGGCCGTTGCCCGGCCGGTTGCGGCGCGTGCGCGGACGCCTGCCCGACGCAGGCCATTCTTCGCAAGAAACCGGCGACGCTCGACCTCGGCGCGTGCATTTTCTGCACCGAATGCTCCGCGTCCTGTTCCTCGGGCGGCATCACGTTCACGGGCCGCCATGAGCTTTCGGCCCGCAAACGGGACGATCTATTGACAAAGGGAAACGCTCCGGTTCCGTGCGAACCGCTGGCGCCAGACCTCGGGAAGCTCTTCAAGCGCTCGTTCAAACTGCGCCAGGTGAGCGCGGGCGGGTGCGGCGCGTGCGAGGCGGACATCAACGTTCTTTCGACGGTCGGCTGGGACCTGGGAAGGTTCGGCATCCAGATTGTCGCGTCACCCCGCCACGCGGACGGCCTTCTCGTAACCGGACCGGTCACCGAAAACATGCGCATTGCGCTGCAGAAGACCTACGACGCCGTCCCGGCCCCGAAAATCGTGATTGCCGCCGGCGCGTGCGCGATAAGCGGCGGAATCTACCGGCCGTCGCCCGCCCAGCACTGCGGCGTGGATTCGATGTTGCCGGTGGATTTATACGTTCCCGGATGCCCGCCGCACCCGCTGACGATTCTGCACGGGTTATTGAGATTGCTGGGAAGGATATGACGCAACGTTCAAGAGTCAACGCCTTTAAAACCGGATAAAAGCAATTACGTTTGCGAGGAATTCCAAACGAAGCAACCGATGGTTGTTCTTTCCCGGCAGGAAATCACCTTTGACATTGAAAGCCCCCCGAAGCAAGCTTCGGAGAATGCGCTCGCTGTGGGATTCATCCCGCCCCCTCTTCTCCGAAGTGGAGGGGGCGGGATGAAGGCGATGGCGGCCCAAAGAATCGGGCGACGATATCCGCGACGCATTGGGGCGGAAAGCGTTTTTCTTTTTCTTTACTTTTTAACTACTCCCAGCGGCAACACCGTCTTCCCGTAGACCTCATTCAATATTTGCGCAATCGCGGTATACATCGCCGACAATCCGCAGACAATCCCCTCCCACCCGGTAAACGTTTTGAGTCCGACGTTTCCGGTGGCGTCGCCGGCCGCGAGCAGAAAGAACAGCAGAGTGAGCGTGCCGAACACCACCTGCAGCGCCTTATTGATCTTGAGCGTGCCGATAAAGAGCAGCAGGGTGAAAATCCCCCACATGCCGAGGTAGCAGATCATTCCCTTGGCGGAGGGACCTTCGGTCCATCCGAGTTTTGGCAGCAGAATGAGCGCAACGAGCGTGAGCCAGAACGCTCCGTATGAAGTAAACGCGACCGTGCCGAACGTGTTCTTTTTCTTCCATTCCATGATTCCCGCTATGAGCTGCGCCAGCCCGCCGTAGAAAATCCCCATTGCAAGGATCATCGAACTCATCTCGTATATCCCCGCGTTGTGAATGTTGAGCAACACCGTGGTCATGCCGAAGCCGAACAGACCAAGCGGCGCGGGATTGGCCGTGGTGTCCTTGATCTCAAGAATCCCGTTTTCACCCATAGTTCCTCCTTAAATGCCTTAAATGATGGAAGGTTAATTAATGGATATTGACGGTCATTGACGGTTCTTTACAAGCGAATCCACCACGGTCGGATCTGCCAGCGTCGACGTGTCGCCCAGGCTCCCGATGTCGTTTTCGGCGATTTTGCGCAGAATGCGGCGCATTATTTTGCCGGAACGCGTCTTGGGCAGGCCCGGCGCGAACTGGATTTTGTCGGGCACCGCGATGGGCCCTATCTCCTTGCGCACGTGGTTCATGAGCTCCTTCTTGAGCTCGGCGCTTTCGGCGACCCCGTCCACGAGCGTCACGAACGCGTACAGGCCCTGGCCCTTGATCTCGTGCGGCATGGGCGTCACGGCCGCTTCGGCCACCTTGGCATGGCTCACCAGCGCGCTTTCGACCTCGGCCGTGCCGATGCGGTGGCCGGAAACGTTCACCACGTCGTCGATGCGGCCCATGAGCCAGTAGTCGCCTTCCTCGTCGACGCGGCAGCCGTCGCCCGTGAAATACAAATCGTTGTACATGGAGAAATAGGTGTCGATGAAGCGGTTGTGATCGCCCCAGGTGGTGCGCATCATGCCGGGCCACGGCCTGCGTATGCACAGTTTGCCGCCCTCGTTCACGGAGCATTCGCTGCCGTCGTCGCGCAGCACCACCGGGTCGACGCCGAAGAAGGGACGGTTGGCGCTCCCGGGTTTGAGGGTATGGGCGCCGGGCAGAGGCGTGATGAGGATGCCGCCCGTTTCGGTCTGCCACCAGGTGTCCACGATGGGGCACTTCTTGTGGCCGATGTTCTCGTAGTACCATATCCACGCTTCGGGATTGATGGGCTCGCCCACGCTCCCGAGCACGCGCAGCGAATCGAGTTTGTATTTTGCCGGCCAGGCCTCTCCCTCGCGCATGAGCGCGCGTATGGCCGTGGGCGCGGTGTAGAACACGGTCGCCTTGAACTTGTCGATGACGTGCCAGAACCGTCCCGCGTCCGGGTATGTGGGAACGCCTTCGAACATGAGCGACGTCGCGCCGTTGGCCAGCGGGCCGTACACGATGTACGAATGGCCGGTCACCCAGCCGATGTCGGCGGTGCACCAGTACACGTCGTCGTCGTGAATGTCGAAAATGTACTTGTGCGACAGGGACGCATGCAGGAGGTAACCCGCCGTCGTGTGCACGACGCCCTTGGGCTTGCCCGTGGAGCCGGACGTGTACAGGATGAAGAGGTTGTCTTCGGCGTTCATGGTCTCGGGCGCGCATTCGGAAGACGCCTTGGCCATCTCGTCGTGGTACCAGGTGTCGCGGCCGTCGACCATGTTGCACGGTTCCTCGGTCACCTTGATCACGACGGCCTTCTCGATGCTCGGCGTTCCCTTGAGGGCTTCGTCGGCGATGTCCTTGAGCTTGATGTGCTTCCCGGAACGGAGCGACACGTTGGCGGTGACCAGCAATTTGCACTGCGAATCGTTTATCCGGCCCTTGAGTGAATCGGCCGAGAATCCGCCGAACACAATCGAATGGATGGCGCCGATGCGCGTGCATGCGAGCATGGCCACGGGAAGTTCGGGGACCATGGGCATATAAATCGCCACGCGGTCGCCTTTCTTGACGCCCTTCGATTTGAGAACGTTTGCGAACTTGCACACGAGTTCGTGCAATTCCTTGTAGGTAATTTTACGGACGTTGTTCTCCTCCTCCCCCTGGAACAGGATCGCAACCTTGTCCCCGTGAGTGGCCAGGTGCCGGTCGAGACAGTTGTACGACACGTTGAGCTGGCCGTCGGCAAACCAGGTATGTTCAATCTTGCGTCCCTTGGTGTCCCAGATATATTCGAGCGCCTTTGCCGGGTTCTTGACCCACGAGAGAGTCTTTGCCTGTTCGAGCCAGAATCCCGCGGGATCCTTAATGGATTTTTCCCACATCGCCTTGTACGAATCGAACCCCTTGATGAGCGCGCGATCCCGCACTTCGGCTGACGGTGGGAATTTTCTCTTTTCCACCATGAGAGACTGCATCGCTTTTGGTTGATCGGACATAAGCTGCTCCCTTTCTAGAAGGTTGATTATATGATGTACCTAATCTGGTGAATGCAATCGCGGATTTTTTAGGTGCAAGCTTCTCCGGCAGAGGAACCAACGCGGGCTAAATCAATCGGAAAAGTTTTTTAATATACATTGCACGGAAAGGAGGGAACAAGGTGTTTTGTGAACAAAATCCCATGAAATATTGCGCTCAACCGACCCGCTCCCCGACCGAAGGCCGGACGGCGTTTATATCGAGACACAGCACGAACCGCCTCCCGGATCCGATGCAAAACGGACCGGATAAAGTGGTGCACAGAGAGCCGCTGGCAAGGGATACATACGGATCGGTCGTGTATCTGTCGAGCCCGGCTTCGACCAGACTGTAGAAATATTCCTTGGCCGAATGATCGGCCCCCTGGGCGGCGGGAATGAACAGCCTGCCGTCGACGACGCGTTTTTTGCCGCTGAAAACCGTGGACGTGCACTGGATTCCCGCTTCGTCGACAATGTAGGCGCATTCCAGAAAGTCGTTCTTGTCCACCATGCGCCGCAAAAACGCCTCGAATTCGGCCTGGGAGCTGGAACCGAGCAGGCCGATGGCCCAATCCAGGATGTCCTGGTGCGTGCGCGCGTCGTTCTTGCGCTGCGCAAGACGCTCCACGGCCCTGCGTTTGAGGCGCGAGCAGGTCTCGCGCATGAGCCCCGCCGACGCTCCGGGCGCCAGGACTTCCGGGGGCATTGGCTTTGCAAAGTAGAATCCCTGCGCCAGTTCGGCGCCGAGATCAAGCGCCGCGTCGGCTTCGCCCTGGGTTTCCACTCCCTCGGCGAGCAATATGGCGCCTATCTGCCGCGACAGGTGCGCCAGCGACTTGACGGTTTGCTGCTTGAAAAAATCCCTATCCAGATCGCGAATCAGCTCCCGGTCGAGCTTGATGATGTTGGGCCTGAGCCTGGGAACCCGCACGAGGTTGGAATCCCCCGTGCCGAGATCGTCGAGCGCCACGAGAAATCCCCGCTTGCGGTGGTTTTCAACGAACGCTTCGAGGCACGACACGTCGTGCACTTTGGACTCGTTTATCTCTATGACGATGTTGCCCGGAAGAAGACCGCTTTTCCGCGCCGCCGACACCACCGCTCCAGACCCGAGCACGCCCTTGTCGAGAATGGAGGATTCAAAGTTCACAAACAGGATGGATTCCCTTCCGAGGACTTCGCGGTGCGCGGCGAAGGATTCCATTGCTTTTGCGCGGCATAACCTGTCGAGCGTCACGGTCTTCTGCTCGGCAATTGCCATGACGAACAAATCCGCCGGAGGAACGGGCGTCCCGCCGGGCCCCGTCGCGCGCGCCAGCGCCTCGTATCCGAGCACGCATTGCTTCTTCACGAAAAGTATGGGCTGGAAAACAATCGTCACAGACTCGCGTTCTATCACATACTCAAGCGTCGTGGACATGAGGACATCCTATCTTCGGTTTATTCCCGTTGTTTCAAGATAGTAATAATTGCATTCCGGAGCAGGGTTTTCAACCTCAAAACCGCGGCTGCGATACGGCGCGCCATCGGCGAAACCGATTTCGTTGACTCACGTCCCGGTCGAGTGTACAATTGAAAAACCTTGAAGCAAGCTTAGAGGAATGCGCCCGATTTAAAATTCAAATTCGGCGGGCAAAAGTACCACTGTTCTTTTACGTATTGACCGCGTAGAAAACCCGGAGGAAACCATGGACATCGAAATCTTTTCTTTGTGCGACTTCGCCGAGGACTTCAACGGAAAACTTTGCGTTATCGGGACCTTTGGGAACATAGCGGTAAACAGGTTTCCCGCACTCCACCCCCACTGCTTCATAGCCGCCAGAATCCGCTTCGACCGCGCCGAAGCCGGCATTCACCCGTTCCGCATTACGATAGCCAGCAGCGACGGCAACGATCTCGTCCCGCCGCTGCGGGGGCAAATAACCGCCCAACCCGCCGAGAGCGAAAGCCACGCCACCGTGAACCTGGCGCTGTCCACTGGCCAGATGCTGTTCCAGAAACCCGGCGTCTATTCAATCGAGCTGACACTGGGCGGCAAGGCAGTGAAGTCGCTGCCGGTTACGGTGGAAGAGAAAAGACAGTGAAGCTGCGGCCCCCGCTACCCCGCCTGCATCTTGACCGAACCAATTGCTTGCTTCGCGGATACGAGTTTCTTATATTGAGGTCGGGGAACGAGCCCGAGACCTGAATGCGGAAATCGCGGCGAGGATGCTGGGGCTGATAGGATAAACGAATAATAGACTCCCGCAGGTGATGGAAATGATGGACGAGCATAGTGACGCGGATTATTTTCAGCGACAAACCGGAAGGTTGCCTCAAGGCCGACGAACTCAATGTTTTTTGGAAGCTGGCGGTCTCGGGGCAGAAGGTATTTGCAATCGAACCTCTCAAATGAGGACCCAAGGGTAAAAGTCATTGAAGCAAGGCCATGTGACGACTATACTCTTGCCGTTACACTCGACAACGGCAGGAGGGGGGGAATTTAATGTGGCTCCCTTTCTCGACAAAGGCGTCTTCAAAGAATTGCAGGATAAAGATTACTTTCGACAGGTACGCACACGCGGCAGATCTATAAGCTGGCCCCACGATCAAGATTTCTGCGCGGACACTATTAAAGCGCTCATGGAAGCACCCTCGCAATAGGAACCCGAGAGTTTACGTGCGGCGAAAAAGCGGGCAGGTAGCCTGTGCGACCGATTTCCCCGATTGCAAAGCTTGCCAATGTCTCTTCTTCCCCTTCGATATGATTATTCTTCAAAAGTCACACGGCAGAGCCATCCCGTTCGAATCTCTTGACCCACAGGAGATAACACTTGCTTTTCGCTTCAGGAATTCGTAGTTTTTGCAAAGTAGCGGTGCAGGCCGTCCGGAAGGAGTTCGGGAGCGGATTGGATATGGATAAACTCTTTAAGGTAACAGGCAAGGAAAATGTGTCGATTGATATGGTCGGGCGTTATGTCGTCTGAGGAGATAATTATTACTCCGGCAATTAAATATGTGTGCGAAAAGAATGTTATTTCCCTATGAAAACATATGTAGATTGTGTGCAACTATAATTGCCGGAGTAATAATTAGGTCGTTTGCAATCTAATACATGTTAGAACGCAAAGAAAGGCAAAAATGCAGGAGGCGCCCAGCAGATTATGATATTTCATATTGAATTCAGTAAAATTGAGCTTGAAGCAATCTTATGAGCAACCTTCTGAGGATTCATTTCATTATGGTGCAAGACTCATAGTGCCTGGCGATGAAGCAATTGTAAGGAAATTAAATGAAAGTGCTTCTGGAATATTTGATTTGTCTGAAAATGAAGTCAATACAATATTTAAGTTTATTAATGAAACAATTGAACGGAAATATAAGGATGCGAAATATGCTTCATCAGCAGAAAAAAGTGCGCTAATGAAGGTGAGCGAAATAGTGAAACTGTTAGAGTTTCGGGATATTGGCAAAAAACAGGCAAATCAAATAGCTGAATTGGCAAAAAAGGGCAAAGAGCCTAGTACAATTATCGCTATTTCGAGCAAAAAGCGACCTGAAAAGCGAACTGAACAAAAAGTCGTTAAGCAAATAAAGCAGATCGCAGCAATCCATATTGAAAAGAAAACGGATAATCGTAGCATTGATGAAAAGATAAAAGCAGTAAAAGCTCTTAAAGAAGAATTGACTAGTATCGACAAAGAGTATACAGCAAAATTCAATAAGGTAAAGAAAAGATTACAAAGGTAATTGTTCAGAATAACCGCGTTCTAACATATAGATAAAGGCCTGCAGTCAAGGCAAAGAAGCGTCCCGCTCCAATTTTCATGCTTAGCGAGCGGTCGATTCGACCGTTCGTGGCGGCAAAAAAGTCGGTTTTTGCTCTTTGACGAATGCTTCATCCGGCTCGCACTTCACGGTATGGTTTAGAGGCATCTGCAAACACCCTTCGTGTGCGAGCGGTTGGTTCTTCAAAGGAAAATTAGTGGTTTGCAAGCAGAAAATGCGTAGTCCGGCATAGTAGCGCGGTCGTTATGCCGCACGAACAGTGTTTGGCTGAAGGCATATTTGGAAACATAGAGAGTACGAACAGAAATTCACATCGAGGAGGTTTCATGTTCATTCAAACCACGGACGAAGCGAATGCCGAGGGCAAGCTGCGCGAAATCTATGATGGAGACAAAAAGAGTCTCGGGTATGTGCCCAATCACGCCAAAGTCTTCAGCTTGCGCCCTGAGGTATTGGAAGCGTGGCGAGCCTTTCAGGGAAGCATTCGCAAGAACCTTCGATTAAGACGATACGAACTGGTCACGCTGGCGGCTGCAAAGGCCTTGAATTGCCGTTACTGTCTTCTCGCCCATGGCTCAATCTTGATCAAAAACGGGATTAGCATAGATCAGTTGCGCGCGATCCTCACAAATTTCCATGATGCAGGGTTGGAAAACGACGAGGTCGCGATGATGGAATTCGCCCAGAAGATTGCCCGGAACGCCAATGAAGTGACTCAGGCGGATGTTGACGCGCTTCGTGCATTGGGACTCAAAGACATCGAAATCTTAGACATTACATTGACGGCGACTATGCGCAGCTTTGCCAGCAAAACTTTCGACGCACTGGGTGCCGAGCCAGACGCTGCTTACGATGAACTCGAGCAGAAGTTGTCCGACCTGCTTCCAGCATAGCTCCATCTCTGATGTAATAAAGCGTGAATCTGTGCGGCGTCAAGGTGCATTAAGAGATCCAACAACGCGTTAGATCAATAACGTCCGCAGCTGCAAACACCTTTGGTTCGCGGGCTAAGGAGACTTTCCCCACAATGGACATCCCGCGAATATTCAACATCACCGAAAGTGCTCACCGCATCCACAACCCGATCACACCCGAAAAGCTCGCCGCTCTCGGCGCGGCGCTGCGTTTAGAATCGGGAGCCAGAGTGCTCGACCTCGGCAGCGGTTCGGGGGAAATGCTGTGCACCTGGGCACGCGATCACGGCGTCATTGGCATCGGCGTCGACATGAGCCGGTTGTTCACCGAGCAGGCGAAACTTCGCGCCGAGGAACTCGGCGTCGCCGGCCAAGTCACGTTCATACATGGCGATGCCGCCGGTTATGTCGCCGACAAAAAGGTGAATGTGGCGGCCTGTGTGGGTGCCACATGGATCGGTGGAGGGGTTGTCGGCACTATCGAGCTTCTGGCGCGGAGCCTGGCCACCGGAGGGATTATCCTCATCGGCGAGCCCTACTGGCGGCGGTTACCGCCCACGGAAGATGTCGCCAAGGGGTGTTCCGCCGACTCAATCTCCGACTTTCTCATGCTTCCGGAACTTCTCGCGTCTTTAGGCCGCCTTGGTTATGACGTCGTTGAAATGGTACTGGCCGACCAAGACGGCTGGGACAGATACGAGGCGGCCAAATGGCTCACCATGCGCCGATGGCTTGAAGCCAATCCCGGCGACGAGTTCGCGAAAGACGTTCGAGCCAAGCTGACCTCGGAACCCGAGCGCTATGCAGCCTACACGCGTGAATACCTAGGCTGGGGTGTGTTCGCGCTCATGCCGCGATGATGCGCTGGCGCATCCGGCGGATCGTCAATGGCTGTGCCGCGCAACCTACACCATCTCCCCGTTCCTGATCCACATCTTGTCATCCAGCCATACCGTAGGATTTTTCACTATTCCGTCCAAATGCATCGGGACTTTAACCGTCCCGCCCATCGACGCGTTGTCGCCGAAGGCGACGTGGCACGTGCCCTTCACTTTTTCGTCTTCGAGCGTGTTTCCGGATATTCTCGCGCTGTCGAGGGTTCCCACGCCGAATTCGGCTATATTGCGCCCCGCCGATCCGTATTTCTTGAAAAGCTGTTCCAGTTCGTCCCGGCATTGATGGGCTTCGATGTCGGCGACTTTTCCTTTGTGGACATGCACCACGAGCGGCTCGTTCAGTAAACCGCCTATCGGAAATGACCCGTCGACGACAAGAGTGCCTTCGGCCGTGCCTTCGAGGGGCGCGAGGTATGCCTCGCCGGCCGGAAGGTTGCCGAACGCGCCCTTGAACAGAATCCGCCCGTCGTCGGGCTTGGCGGGCCTGCCGCCGGTTTCGAACGAAAAGTCGGTGCCTGCCCGTGTGCTGACGCGGACGCGCGACGCGCCGGAAAGCTGCGCCGCGATCCTGCGTGTTGCGATGCCGAGCTTTTTCCAGTCGGCGCGCAGGGTACGCGTAAAAATGTCGGCGGTGATGCCGGGAAGCGTCGCGACGCGCGTCCCTGATGCGCAGGCCTTTCTCCGGGCCTGGGTATGCGAGAGCGAGCGCGACGTCGGCATCACGGCGACGTCGAACTGCCCGAACCATGCGCCCACGGGATCGGGTGGCTCGTTGCCGTTCTGTTTGCGGGGCGTGATGCACACCATCACCGCCTCGCGGCACATCGACGCGCCCACCCGGAAAAACGCGTCGCCTATCTCCGCGCAGGGCGGATCGCATACGACGAGGAGTTTTTCCCTCCGCCCGAGGCCGAGGCAATCGGTCAGCGCGATACGGGCGCATTCGTCAAGTTGTTCGGTCATTGGGTGCCTTTCCATCCGTTTCCTCACCGCTCTCCCCCGCTTTCATTCGATTCAACGTTTCGGCGCGGAACGAAGAAAACGTCCCGGCCATGATGTTTTCGCGCGCCTTGCGCACCAGTTCCATGTAAAAATAGACGTTGTGCAGGGTGAGCAGGCGGAGCGACAGTATCTCGCCCGCGCAGAACAGGTGCTTGAGGTACGCGCGCGAGAAATTGCGGCACGCATAGCACCCGCACGCGGAGTCTATGCCCCGGCCGAAATCGCGGGTATGGCGGGCGTTTCTGATGTGTACCGTCCCGTTCCACGAAAACGCGGTCCCGTTTCTCGCGTTTCTCGTGGGAAGCACGCAATCGAACATATCGACGCCGAGGCCGATACATTCGAGGATGTTCTGGGGCGTCCCCACGCCCATGAGATACCGGGGCCTGTCTCCGGGCAACAGGCCGCACGTGTAACCGGCGATGTCGTACATTTCGGGCGCCGATTCCCCCACCGCGAGGCCGCCTATGGCGTATCCCGGCATGTCGAGGGCCGCCAGTTCCCCGGCGCAGCGTTTCCGCAGTTCCTTGCTCGTGCCGCCCTGGACAATGGCGAACAGCGCCTGCGTAAAGCCGTGCCTCGGGGGGACGGACGCATGGGTGTCGCGGCACCGCGCGGCCCATCGCAGCGTGCGGTCCACCGCCGCGGCAATCGCCCGCTCTCCCGCGCGGGCCGGCGGGCATTCATCGAACATCATGATGATGTCGGCGCCGAGGTTGCGCTGGATTTCAACCGAACGTTCGGGCGAAAAGAAATGTTTAGAACCGTCGATGTACGACTGGAACCACACCCCGTCTTCGGTGATCTTCGAAATGTCGCGGAGGCTGAACACCTGGAACCCGCCGCTGTCGGTGAGAATCGACTTGTTCCAGCTCTCGAAGGCGTGCAGGCCGCCCGCCTCGGCGACGAGCCCGTCCCCGGGACGCAGGTGCAAATGGTAGGTGTTGGCGAGAACGACGGAGCATCCGCATTCGTCAAGGTCGGCGGGCGACAGCGCCTTCACCGTCGCCTGGGTGCCCACGGGCATGAAGACGGGCGTCTCCACCGTCGAATGCGGCGTTCGCAGCACGCCCGCGCGCGCGCCGGTTGCGTCATCGGAACGCGCGACATCAAAAGAAACGCCCTCGTTTGCGCCGTTCATCGCCAAATATCCCGCCTTCCGCGGACGTAATAGTTGATATCGGAGCTACTTTCAGGTATCTTTTAGCTGTCCGATGACGTAAAGAGACCTCCGCCTCGTCTCGTCACCATTTGAAAAATACGTTGCACCACATGAGCCTGATAGCCTCAATCAACGGCCCCGACGATCTCCGAAAACTTCCGCTCGACAAGCTCCCCGCCCTCGCCGAGGAGATACGCGCCTTCATGCTCGAACACGTGAGCCAGAGCGGCGGGCATCTTGCCTCAAGCCTCGGCGCGGTGGAACTCGCGGTGGCGCTCCACTATTGCTTCGACACGCCGAGGGACAAACTGGTATGGGACGTGGGACACCAGGCCTACGCGCACAAAATCCTCACGGGCCGCAGGGAGCAGTTCGGCAACCTCAGACGGTTCGGAGGAATAAGCGGATTTCCCCGCACCACCGAAAGCGCATACGACGCCGTGAGCGTCGGCCACGCTTCCACGTCCATTTCGGCAGCGCTGGGCCTCGCCATGGGGCGCGACATCAAAAAGGAAAAACACGCGGTGGTCGCCGTCATAGGCGACGGGTCGCTTTCGGGCGGCCTTTCGTTCGAGGGGATGAACAATCTCGGCTCCCTTTCGACCAATATGATAATAGTGGTAAACGACAACAAGATGTCCATATCCAAAAACGTGGGGGCGTTGTCGCGGTATCTCACGAGGGTCATCACCGACAAACGCTACAAAAGGCTCAAGGACGAAGTGTGGGAGCTTACCGGCCGTCTTGCCGGGTTGGGCTCCCGCATCCGTACGCTTTTGCACAGCATCGACGAGACCGCCAAACACTTCGTCATACCGGGCAAGCTGTTCGAGGACATGGGAATCCGTTACTTCGGCCCGGTCGACGGCCACAACATCGCGGAGCTGACGGAGATATTCCGGTTCGTCAAAGACCACACCAACGGGCCGGTACTGGTGCATGCCGTCACCACGAAGGGAAAAGGCTACAGTTTCGCCGAAAACGACGCCACCAAATACCACGGCGTTTCCAAATTTTCCCTCGACACCGGCGATCCCGTCTGTTCGCCCGAAAAAAAGCCTTCCTTCAGCGACGTATTCGGCGCAACGCTCGTCGAGATTGCCGCCCACCGGAAGGACGTCGTCGCCATCACCGCGGCCATGCCCGACGGCACCGGGCTGTCCAAATTCGCGGAAACCCATCCAAAACGGTTTTTCGACGTGGGAATCGCCGAGGAACACGCGGTCACCTTCGCGGCGGGCCTCGCGCTCGCGGGCCTCAAACCGGTGGTCGCCCTGTATTCCACCTTCCTGCAGCGCGCTTTCGATCAGGTGGTTCACGACGTCGCCCTCGACGGCCTCAACGTCACGTTTTGCATCGACCGCGCCGGCCTCGTCGGCGAGGACGGCCCCACTCACCACGGCACGCTCGATCTGTCGTTTTTGCGGACCATTCCCGGCGCCCTCATAATGGCTCCGGCAAACGGCGCCGAGCTTCGGCGCATGTTGTACACGGCGATGGACTACACCGCGGGGCCGGTGTTCATACGGTACCCGCGAGGTTGCGTGCCCGACGGTTTGCCGGACGGCGAACGAACCGCCCTCGAAATACCGGAACCGGAGATCGTCGTGTCCGGAACCGGATGCGCTCTTGTATGCGCGGGAGACGCCCTTTCGCGGGGCCGCGCCGCGCGGGAAATTCTTGAGAAGCTGGGCGTCACCCCCACGCTGGTGAACGCGCGTTTCGTCAAGCCGTTGTCGGCGGCCTTTTATACGAAGCTCTTCGCGCGGCACGAGCGGGTGGTCACCCTCGAAAGCAACGTCCTGGCCGCGGGGTTCGGTTCCGCGCTGCTGGAATTCGCGGCCGACGCCGGCATCCCCGCGACGCGTATGCTGAGGCTCGGGTATCCCGACTGTTTTCTCGAACACGGCGGCAACGCGCTGATTCTCGAAAAACACGGGCTTGCCCCCCGGCAGATTGCCGATAAAATTCTCGAATTCGTACGGCGCGGAAACATCGGCGCGCAGTAATATATTTTGCTACCATGAAGAGGGTCGCCGCCAGTTGCCATACCCGCGTTACGCTCGCCCTCGACATCGTCAATAGAATCGAATCCGGCCCCCACAAGGGCTTTCACGCACTCTCGGTCATCAAACACGCGATAAGCCTGCACGACGTTCTCTTTGTCGAGGATTCGCCGATCATGCGGATTCTTTGCGACGACCCGAGGGTTCCAAAGGACGCCTCAAATATCTGCTGGAAAGTGACGGATATTTTAAAGCGTGAGTTCGGGATATCGCGCAACGTCGCGATCACCATCGACAAACGCATACCGGTGCAAGGCGGCCTCGCCGGCGGGAGCGCCGACGCCGCGGGGATGTTTCTTCTGCTGCGCGATTTGTGGAACCTCGACGTCGGCGCGGCAAGACTCGCGGAACTCGCGCGCGCCGTCGGCATGGACGTACCGTTCTATTTCACGGGAGGAACGGCGCTCGATACCGAGGCGGGCGGCGTCATTGAGCCCATACCGACCCCGTGCGTATTCCACCTGATTCTCGTTACGCCGGATTTCGGCGTTTCCACGGCGGAGGCGTACAAGGACCTCGATTATTCGCTCGTCGGACGCGGGAAAAACGATACGCTTTCCATGCGGGCTCACCTGACGCGGGGAGACGCCGTCGGAGCGATTGCCGCGATGCACAACGACTTCGAGTTCTCCGTGTTTTTGCGCCATCCGGCGCTGGGGGACATCAAGCGGCGGCTGCTGAATCTCGGGTGCGCCAACGCGGTTCTGAGCGGCTCCGGCTCCACGGTCATCGGCGTTCTGGATTCTCCCGAGCATTTTGAACGTATAAAAGGACGCGTGGGTCACGCGTCCATCCTCGTTTCTTCTTGTCCCGATAGCGTGCCGGACATCCGGCGGGAGGAATAACTATGGACGAAAAGAAGATGCAGCCCCGCAGCGACGCGTTCCGTTGGCATTCGAAACAGGAATTGTGCGAATATTTCAACATCCGTTACGGTCTGGGGAGAAAACTCGTCGAATCGGAAATCGACGAGGCGATCAAATCCTTCCGGCTCCGCAAACACCTTCCGATTCGTATGGAGGAACTCTGGCAAAAAGTAGGGCTGCGGATGGAAAAAAAACTTAAATCGCTGGATTTATAGGCGCGGCGTTTAGCGGACGCCCGACGACGGTGCGATGGCCGATGCCGCTCCCCTGTCGACTGGCAAGTAGTACAGCGGCGAATTGAAATCGGAGTAATATCCCGCGGGCAGGCGCTCGAAACTCAGCAGAAAAAACATGTTGTCGGAGGCTTTCCAGGTCAGCGACGCAGCTATGGGCATGTTTCTGAAATACTCGGTCGAGGTGATGTTCCGCGCGTTGAGATTCTGCGCGTCGTTGAACGATGAAAACAAAGGCAAACCGAAGTTCAGATTGAGGGTGACCGGCTGCGAAATTCTGTACGAAAGCATGGTACTGTACAGTCCTTGCGATTGCAGCGAATAGCCGCTCGCCGTTGCCATCCCGAAGCTCAGACTGTTATGGATGGTGAGCCGGGACGGATCCAGCAGCCCGCCCTTGAGCGTGTCGCCGGTCGATTTATAGGCCTGTTCGTCCTGGCCCAACGCCAGTGATGCAAGCGCGAGCATCATGATTGCAACCGCACTTCGCATTTTTTCTCCTCTTTTCATCAGACCTTTTGAGCAAGAAAAACATTTCGGCCTCGTCGCGAGGCTTCCTAAAATTACGCGGCCGTATTTTTCTTATTGCCGTTTGCTTCCCGGAGGCCGCTCAAAATATACATCACAACGGCCCTGTTCCCTGCCAGAACGGCTTGCGCCGGCGGCTCGGTCTCCAGATGAATTTGCATACCGGACATTTGACGCGACGGTGTCCCTTGAGCGTGCGGATCGGGGAAAAGAAAAAGGGGTCGTAGTAATCGACGTTGGGGTTGCCGCACTTTGGGCAGTTGATGCGGGGAGGATACCAGAACGAATTCCACAGCTCCTCGAAAAAGGACTGGTATTCCTGTTTGCCGTTACGATGGTTGAACCGGTTTGACGTCATTTGAATCCCACAGCGCTCGCTAACCCCGAAGCTTGCTTCGGGGAATCTTTCAATGTCCCGCCCCTATCGGGGAACAAGGTTTGGGCCGCTTTCGTACAAAATAACCTCGCCGCGGAGACAAGCGCGTCGTTTTCGCCCGTCAAATCATGGGCGTCGGTACGAACAATTGAATGTAGGTTCTCTCCGCGAAATGATCGGTCATTCCCGCGATGTAATCCGCCGCGATGCGCCACGCCGGCGTGGCCTCGACGTAATTGGTGTTCTTGATGAAATGAAAAAACACATCCATGCTCGGCGCCTCACGGACAACGGCATGTGACGCCGCGGCGTCCTTGCCGCGTTCGGTCTTTTTAAGAATAGAGATGAGTTCCTCGAAGAGAAGTCCGAGTATGTGCCCCGATTTCCGCGCCTTGCCCGCGACTTCGGGATGGTTGTAGATGCGTTCGTAGTTGAAATCCTTGAGCCGGGTCATGAGCTCGTGGACTTCCCCGCTCATGGCGACGGCGTCCCTGTCGATGCTGTTGGCGATGATGTCGTTTACGAAGCGGCCGATGATGGCGCCGTTTTCGTCGCCGAGCCCTTTCGCCACCACGGTGGGGATATCGGACTTACGGACGAGCCCGGCCTTGATGCCGTCCTCGAGATCGCGGCCCAGGTACGCGATGCGATCCACCATTCTCACCAGGCATCCTTCGAGGGTTGATGGCAGCGCGTCGCGCGCGTTGATGCTTTCCAGCTTCGCAAGATCGCGCTCTCGGTCGGGCGCCACTTCCCGGTCGAAACTTTCGCCGCAATGCGTGATGATTCCGTCGCGCACCTCATAGGTGAGGTTGAGCCCGGCGCCGTAATTGGTGAGCTTGTCCACGACGCGAAGCCCGTGTATCTCGTGCATGAACCCGTGCGCCACGCCGTGCGCCTTGAGCAGCTTGTCGAGTTCGCGCTCTCCGGCGTGGCCGAACGGCGGATGCCCCAGGTCGTGTCCCTTGGCTATGGCATTAATAAGGTCGATGTTGAGGTTGAGGCACCGCCCGATGACGTAGGCGATGCTCGATACGTGGAGCACGTGTTCCATGCGCGTGCAGATGTGATCGTTGTCGGGCGACAAAAACACCTGCGTCTTGTGCTTGAGCCTGCGAAAGGGCGGGCTGTGCAGGATACGGGTTTCGTCGCGCGCGAACTCCAGCCGGAAAGGATCGCGCTTGATGGGAAACTTTCTTCCGAGCGATTGGACGCTCTTTTTCGCGAAAGGAGAAAGTTTGTCCTCGTTTTCGCTGAGGATGCGGATGATGTCGAATTCGGTTTTCATGGCGATGGAAAAATAATAGACGGTCTACCTGAATCCGTTGATTCCGAGCGACACGAGACCATCCTTGTTCTGGCGCGGCGGAAGCTGGTCAAGCGCCACCCAATTGACGAATATATCGAGGCCGAACAGCCCCTGTGTCGCGAGCAGCTGCGCGTAAAACTGCTGGTTCCACAACGTCGTATGCGTCCGCGTGAAATACGCGCCCGTTCTGGCGCCCACGATAACGGCAATTCCCTTGAACCGCGCGACCGCGCACCGCGCCTCGCCGGTGAGATCGACGAGATACGGCTGGTTCCACGACACGACCGACGTGTCGAATCCGAAAAAATCGTGCAGGGAGTACGCCGCGCCCGCCTGCCAGGATATCCTGCGGTTCCACGAAAGCGTCCCTTGCCCGGCAAGCGCCTCGCGAAACGCCTCGGGGCGGAATTGTTTCGACGAGACCAAAACCGATATTTTATTCCAATACACCGGTTCAAAATCCAACGTGTCGATGCCGTGAAAACAGTGGTGGTCGAGTCCCAGCGACACGTTGACGGGAGCGAACCGGTACTCGAACATCGGCCCAAAGCCCAGATCGATGTCGCGCGGATCGAAGAGAATCGCCTTGTCGGGCCATTTTCCCAGCCCTACCGTAGACTCCATCTCGCCGAAAAAAAAGAACCTGTCGCGGCAGGAAAAAAACGCGAGTTCGGCGCTGTTGTACCATTCGATGAAGTACCGGTTTTTGAATTCTTCCTTCTGATGAAAAAAAACGTGAAGGTCCTCGAAAAAGTGGAATTCCGGAGCGAATTTGAACCCAGTCCCGTTTTTTTGCCTCTCGGAATCAGCGAGGTCGGCCGCCGGACAAAGGCAGGCGGCCGCAAACGTAATAAACACTCCCGCAAGATATGGCGACATTCTCGGCAAAATCCGTCTCCAGGGCGAAGTTGATAATTGCTTCTATAAACTACTACATGGCGCGGTTTCTTCCTTGTATACACTGATGGGTTCAAGTGGCGGTTTCTTTGTTTAATTATCGTTTTCATCCCTGCCTCGGATTTATTTTAACCCGCTCCAACATCCAATAATAAATTGAGTTGCCGGAACGTAATTCACTGCTTTGTACATGCGGTTTTGTCCCGAACTTCAACCGTCATCAATGATGATGTTTTGATCCGCCTATGAGCGCTTCGCCAGCCCTTCGAATCGTCGTCTGCCTCGCCTGCCTAATGTGCACTCCGCCAGGTTTCGGCAGCATCATATCCAGTTCCATCAACCAAGACAGCCTTTATCTGGGCGACAGGCTCCGCTTCGGCGTGACCCTCATCGTGCCGCCGGGCAGCCAGATAACTCCTCCACCCGTCGACAACGGTTTTGGAAAACTTTCGGTAAAGGAATGGACATCGGACAAGACCGAAAAGAAAAACGCCGATAGTGTGGATTTTCACTATGTGGTAACCACCTATTCCCCGGAACCGTGCACCATTCCCGCGCTCGACTTCTATGTGATAAAGGAGAATATTTCCGAGACGCTCCGCACGCAACCGCTGCCCCTTCGCGTGCTTCTCGTTACGTCGTCCGACACGGGCACCGTCAAGGACCTCAAGCCGCAGCTATCGGCGGGGAAACCTTCGTTATGGTGGTTGTGGACCCTGTTGTGCGCGGCCCTCGCGGCCGCGGCGGTGTTCTTCGGCCGCAGGCTGTTCAAAAAACGCGCCGCCGCGGCTCCCGAGATTCCGCGACGACCGCCCTACGAAGAAGCGATTGACGCCCTCGCCCTTCTGGAGGCGAAAAATTACGTGGCGCGCGGCATGATTCGGGAATACGCGTTCGAGCTGTCCGACATTGTCAAGCGGTACGTCGAACGCAGGTTCGACGTGAGCGCGGCGGAGTTCACCACCGAGGAAATGCTCGACTGGATAAAACGCTCGCCGCTCGATCCGGCGGGGCGCAAGGCGCTCGACTGGTTCTTTTCCACCACCGATCCCGTCAAATTCGCCAAGTGGCTGCCCGACAACGACACCGTAAACGGCTTCGGACCCGCGATGCGGGACTTTATCGAAAGAACAAGGCCGTTGCCGTCCGCCGCTTCCGGCGCTCAAGCAACCATTTCGGGAACGCCGCAAAAGTCGCAGGAGGGCTCCGGTGCAACTTAAGAACCCTTGGTATCTGCTGCTTCTCATCGCGTGGGTTCCCATGATATGGGTCTACCTGCGCCGGGAGAAAAACCGGCCCGCGGTGAGCTTTTCGGTGACGCACGTCCTGCGAAAAATTCCATCCTCCAAATGGGTGTACCTGAGACACGTGCCGTTCGTTCTCCGCTGCGCGGGAATCGGCCTGCTGGCCATCGCGCTCGCGCGGCCACAGCAGGGCACCTCCGAGGAGGAGGTGACCACCGAAGGCATCGACATCATGCTCGTACTCGACGTCTCGTTCAGCATGCGCGCGCTCGATTTTCATCCCAACAACCGGTTGTTCGTCGCAAAGGAGACCATAAAGGATTTCATCAAGAAGCGCCGCAACGACCGCATCGGGCTCGTTGTTTTCGCGAAACGCGCCTATACCAAATGCCCGCTCACCCTCGACTACAACATTCTTACGCAGTTTGTCGACAAAATAGACTTTGAGGACTTCGGCGACGCCACCGCCATCGGTACCGCCATCGCCACCGCCGCCAACCGGCTCAAGGATACGCCCGCCAAAAGCAAGGTGATGATCCTGCTCACCGACGGAGGAAACAATTTCGGCGAAATCGCGCCGCTCGCGGCGGCAAAGGCCTCGGGAGATCTCGGCATCAAGATTTACACCATCGGCGTGGGCAAGGAAGGCCTCGTTCCCTATCCCGTTCAGGTGATCGATCAGTTTTCCGGCAAGGTGGTGGGCACCCAGATACAAAACGTCCAGTCGGATCTTGACGAACAGCTCCTCGCCGACATAGCGGGTGCGACGGGAGGCAAATTCTTCCGGGCGCAGAACGCCGAAAAACTCAAGGAAATCTACGACACGATAGACAAAATGGAAAAGACGGAGATCAAGACGAAGCTGTACACGAGTTACGCCGACAGATTTTTCCCCTGGCTCATTGCCGGGTGCGTTCTGCTTTTCGCGGAAAGCATTCTGTCGCTCACGTGGTTTCGTCGGATTCCTTGAAAGTGGATGCGTATATGCGCATAAGCGACCATGCGGGAATGGGGGAAGCTGGCATGCCCTCGATTCGTAATGCAATACGCCCGCGTTCGCATGCACACAACCTCGCATATACGCATCCGCGCATACACGCTTTCACCATTATAGGGCATTTTCGACCATGAGGTTCGGCAACACCGCATTTTTCTGGCTCATGTTCTGCATTCCGCTGCTGGCCGGGCTCTTCATTCTTGCCCACCAGTGGAAGCAGAGGGCGCTTTCGAGCTTCGCCTCCGTCGCGCTCATGAAGCGCCTTACGCCGGAAAACCTTCTTCAGCGACAAATCCTCAAATGGGTGCTGTTCACGGGGTTCGTTTTCTTCGCCGTGATCGCGCTTACGCAGCCGAGGTTCGGCGTGAAGACCGAAGTGGTGGAACGCAAGGGCGTCGACATCATCATCGCGCTCGACATTTCCCGCAGCATGCTCGCCGAAGACATCGCGCCGAACAGGCTGGAACGCGCGAAGTTCGAGATCGCGAAGCTCATCGATCTTTTACGAGGAGACCGCGTCGGCCTGGTTGTGTTCGCGGGCGAAAGCTTCGTCCAGTGCCCGCTCACGCTCGATTACGGCGCCGCGAAAATGTTCTTGAGCGTCGTCACCACCGACTGGGTGCAGACGCAGGGAACCGCCATCAACGAGGCGATACACCAGGCGGTGGAGGCGTTTCGTTCGCAAAAAAGTAAGTCGCATGTCCTTATCATACTCTCCGACGGAGAGGAAACATCGGGCGACGCCGAGGCCGCCGCGGCGAAAGCGGCCGAGCTTGGCGTAAAAATCTACACCGTCGGCGTCGGGTCGGTAAACGGCGTTCCCATCCCGCTCAACAAAGGGAAAGGCAACGTCTCCTACAAGAAAGACGACAACGGCAACCTCGTCATGACCAGGCTCAACCCTCTTATGCTCGAAAAAATCGCGGCCGAGGGGCACGGCAAGTATTTCCACGCCGGCACTTCGTTTGACATGCCGGCCATCTACGGCGAGATAGCGAAGCTCGAAAAGAACGAGCTCGGCGCGGATCGCATGAATATTTTCGAGGAACAATACCAGTGGTTTCTCGTCATCGCGGTATTCCTCCTCCTCCTGGAATTTTTCATTCCAGAGGCCGTCAAATCGAAACAGCAGTGGAAAGGCCGGATAGAATAACCATGTCCGCGAAATCACCGGCATATATGGGCTCGTGGCGCGGGGCGGTTTGTGCCGTTTGTATCGTCGCCGCCGTCGTTCCGGCCGCGTCGCACGCCGACGAACTCCATTCGAAAAACAGCGCCGCGAACCGCCGATACGACGCCAAGCGCTACGAAGAGGCGCTCAAGGATTACGATAACCTCATCCTCGAATACCCGGGTGAACCCAAGCTAAAAATCAACAAGGGATCCGCTCTGTACCGGCTCGGTCAATACGACAAGGCGGAAGAGGCGTACGGCCAAGCCAAGGAAACAAAGGATAAAAACGCCCTGGCGGCGCTCCATTACAACCTCGGCAACGCCCAATTCATGGAGGGTGAACGGATGTCCGCGCAGAACGGCCAGCAGGCCATGGAGAAATACAAGGCCGCGCTGGAGAATTATATTAAGGCGCTCGATTTACGGCCGTCGGATAAGGACGCAAAGTGGAACGTCCAACTGGCGCAAAAGAAAATCAGGCAGATGGAGCAACGGCAACAACAGCAGCAGAACGATAAGGACGACAAGCAGAACAAGGATAATAGAAACCAGCAAAACAAGAACGACCAGGGTAAAAACAAGCAAGATCAGAACAAAGACCAGCGGAACAAGAACGATCAGCAGAAACAGGATCAGCAGGACAAGAACCAGCAACAAAAAGACCAACAGCAGAGCCAGGACCAGAACAAGAACCAAGAGCAGCAAAAGCCCGAGCCCACGCCCCAGCAGCAGAAACAGGAAGACATGAAGAAAGACGAGGCGAAGCGGCTCATCGAGCAGTTCTCCGACGACGACAAGGATTTAAACAAGAAGCCCCAGAAAGTCGGCGCGGTCGGGGAAAAGAAAATCGAGAAAGACTGGTAAGGAGAGTTTCCGGTGTTTCGGACGGCTTCACCGCTTGTCATATTTTTCGCGTCCCTGGCGGTTTGGGGACAGGACGTTTCCTTCTCGGTTTCGGCCGACAGGACGTCCGTCGCGCCGGGAGAGAGAATCCAGGTGACGGCGCAGGTCGTGAGCAACAAGCAGCTTTCCGGATCGTTTGCGCCGCAAGTTCCCAAAAGCGACGACTTCGACCTGCTCGGTACAAACCAGAATTCCTCGCAATCGACCAATATCCAATTGATAAATGGTAAGATGGTACAGAACGTCAACATCACCTATTCCTTTTATTATTCCATCGCGCCGAAAAAAACGGGCCAGTTCACCTTCCCCGCGCTGACGGTTCAAATCGACGGCAAATCGTATTCGTCGAACCCGTTCGCCATCACCGTCGGCAAGGAGGCCGCGCAGGCATCGGAGGTGCGCGTCGTGGTATCGGCGACGAAGAGAAACCTCTATCAGGGCGAACAGACCCTCTTAACCGTGAAGGTGGCCCAGAAGGCCGGCGCGCAGGTACAGCTTTCGATGCAAGGACTCGCGGCCTTGTGCGACAGGCTTGAAAAAAGCATGAGCGGGAATTTCGCGGTCGTCCGCCTTTTCAACCAGTTGCCGTCGAAAATGGCCCCGGAAATCGTGAACGGCGAAAAAGAACTCGCGGTGAAAATGCAATACGCGCTTTTCCCCATTGCAACCGGCGAATTGGCCATCCCCCCGGCGGCATTCGAATACGCAAGCCTCAAACGCGTGCATGGCCGCAGGGGCGCAAGCCCGTTTGACGACTTTTTCCCCGATGCCGACGAATTCTTCGGCGGAGGGGTTCAACAGGTCGCAAGGAGTGTTCCGTCAAACGGCCTCACGATACGTTCGAACGCCCTGCCTCCGGCACCGGCGGGATTCTCCGGCGCCGTGGGCTCCTTCTCGTTGAACGTGGGCGCTGATCCGAAAACGGTACCGTCCGGTGAGGCGGTGACTCTTTCGGTCTCCATCCGGGGCAACACGCGGCCCGGCAGCATCGCCGATCTCGTTCTTCCGCAGATTCCGGACTGCGAGGCGTTCGCGCCCGAAAAACACGTTTCGGTCGACACCACGCAGAATGGGATTTCCTGTTTCAAGGGATACAAATACCTGCTCATCCCCCGTCAGGAGGGGACGCTTACCATTCCGCAGCTTTCGCTGGTGTATTTCGATCCCGCGCAAGCGACATACAAAACGCTCAAATCCGAACCGATTTCCATCGCGGTCACCAAAGGCAAAACGCCGCAGGCGGGCCAAACGCGTTATCTCACCCAGGAAGAAATCCGGCAGGTGGGTCAGGACATTCGGTACATCAAAACCGGCCTTACCGGCGGAAAGCAGACCGACCAGCCCTACAAAAATCCGGTTTTCCTCGTTCTTTTTCCCCTGCCGCTTCTTATCGCGATATTTTCGTTGCTTTACAAAGTACAGGCACGGCGTTACGAGCGGGACGCCTCGCTCGCGCTCAGGCAAAAGGCCGCACGAACGGCCCTGCGGCTCATCGCGGGCATGGAGAAAAACGCCGCGTCCATGCCCGCGTCCGATTTCCTTTCGAAAATCTCCGCGTGCATCGAGGACTTCGTATCGCACAAGTTCGGATTTTCGGCCACCGGAGCAACCCTCGACGAACTCCAAAACAGGCTCCTGGATCGGGGCGTCGCTCAGGAACTCGCGCGCGGCGTCGCGCAGTACCTGGAAAGCATGAACGCGTTCCGCTTCGGCACGATGCCGCTCGACGCGCCGTCCCGTGCGGCCATGCTGGAAAACGCCGCGAGGCTCGTGCGCGATCTCGCCAAACACAAGCGGGAGGCGGCATGACCGGACATCGCGTTTTCCTCCGCGGAATAGTCGTGACGCTGTGTTTTTTCGCCGGATCGATCCAAGGCGCTCCCGTAAATTACTGGTTCGAAAAGGCAAATGCACTCTACGAACATCAAGGATACGACAGCGCCGCATATTATTACGAACGGATTCTATCGTCGGGCTTTACCAACAGCGCGGTCTATTTCAACCTCGGCAACGCGTATTACCGTCTCAAAAAGGTTGGCCCCGCCTTGCTCGCCTACGAACGTGCGCTGCGCCTTTCGCCGAACGATCCCGACATCCAGGCCAACGTAAAATTTACCAACTCCGCCATCATCGATCACATTCCGGCCCCGGAAAAATCGTTTTTCGATGCGGTGCTTCTCAGGCTCCATACGCTGCTTCCGCTCGGCGTCCAGTTGTGGACGCTGTTTTTTCTTTTACTCTCTCTTAGCGTTATGTTCGCGGCTGGACTGTATGTGTCGCCAAACGTGCGGCTGTGGCTCATCTATCTCGCAAGCCTTGTGGTGCTGGTCACCGCCGGCCTCGGCGCTTCGGCGGGCATCAAGATATACAACAGCGAACGAGTCGAGTATGCCATTGTGCTTTCCACTTCGCTCGACGCAAAAAACGAACCCAACGGCTCAAAAGTGATTTTTACCGTGCACGAGGGCGCTAAATTCCGGGTTCACAAGACGATCAACGACTGGTCGTTCGTAAGCCTTCCCACGGGGCTCTCCGGATGGGTGCAGAACTCGTCCATCGGGAAAATCTGACATAGTCCCGCCTCTCGGCGTCACAAAAAGTTCCCGGATACAATCACACGCGGCATGAAGGTAATTCTTTGACTGATGCCATGAAATTATTATTTTATGTCGGTTTTAGGATCGTTATATGGCATCAAAAATCAGAAAACAGCATCCATTCGCCCTCACGTTCGACAAGAACGTTCTCAACTCCATTTCCGAACCGGTGTTCTTTCTCGATAAAAGCCTGCGTATCGCGTGGGCCAATAATGCCGCGCTCGTGGATCGAACGGAAACATCCGACAATATGGTGGGACGGCATTGTTACGAAGCGTGTTTCTCCAAATCCGCTCCGTGTGAGGGATGTCCCGCAATCGGAACATTGTCTTCAGCTTTTCCACCCACCGCGGCGCCGCAGGTTTTTATCGCCGGGGGCCGGTTGGTTACCATACTGTACCGGGTCGACCCGCAAGGAAAAATTAAGGGAATCGTCGAAATCAGGCACGGATCGGTAAACGACAAGAATTCCGCCGACAATCGTTCCGACCGTGATCGTTATCATTCGGTGCGCGCGGATATCTGGAGAGCCGCGGCGGACAAGACGCTTGCAAAGGAAGAACTGATACAACGACTGCTTGCAATCCTGGGTCGTTTTCTCGGCGCCAGCCGCGCAAGCTATTACGAATCCGACGGCGATTCCTCACCTTTGATTTGCAAAGCGCATTGGGGCGCGGCCGGCATGTCGAGCTTTCTCGGAGAAAATATTCCGCCGGAACTCTTTCGCGAGGTGTCGTCGGTCTACGAAAACGGGCTTGCGCGCATCGCGCATGACGATATTCCCGAACCGATCCGCGGGCCGCTCGGAGCCTTGTTCACGTCCCACGGAATCCGGTCGCTGCTCCTCGTACTTTTCGACCGGGCCACCAATTCTTTTTTCGCTTTTTCGGATAAAAACCGCGAACGTGATTGGAACGAAATCGAAACCTCGCTGGTTCTGGAAATGTCGGGAATCGTGCGGATGCGCCTCGATCAGCTCAAGACCGAGCAGGAAAAATCCGTGCTCGAAGACCAGCTCAGGCACACGCAGACGCTCGAATCGATTGGCCAGCTCGCGGGAGGAGTCGCCCACGATTTCAACAACGTTCTGGGCGCCATTTCCGGGTACGCCGAGATGATCCGGCAAAGATTCGCGCAAGACAATCCCAAATTGGAGAAGTATTCGTCGGCCATACTTTCGAGCGCGTGCAAGGCGGCGAAACTCACCTCACAGCTCCTCGCCTTCGCCCGAAAGGGAAAATTCAAAAAAGCGAGCATGAATCTTCACGAGACGATTTCACGCATTCTTCTCCTGCTTCAGCATTCGCTCGATGAAAAAACTCAAGTGGTACTCGATCTCCGCGCCGGAAATCCGGCAATGGTGGGCGATCCGACCCAGGTACAGGATATTCTGCTCAATCTCGCCATGAATTCCCACGACGCCATGCCCGAGGGCGGCACAATCCGCATATCGACCGAGAACCGCGACCTCGACGAGTTGGTACGAAAATCGCATCCGAGGGCCTCCCACGGACCCTACGTCGCGGTGTGCGTGAGCGACACGGGCGTGGGCATGGATGACGCTACAAAGGCGCGGCTCTTCGAGCCGTTTTTCACCACAAAGGAATCCGGACAAGGCTACGGCCTGGGACTGGCCAGCGTGTACGGGTCGGTTACGAGCCACAACGGATACATCGGCGTCAAATCGGAAAAAGGCCGGGGCTCGGCAATCACCGTGTATTTTCCGGTCGATGCAAACGCCGCGCCCGCGGTTCACGCCGAACCCGTGTACAAGGTCGCGCGCGGTACCGGAACCATAGTCGTCGTCGACAACGACGAGTCTATACGTCTCATCTGCCGTGAAATGCTCACCGCCCTCGGGTATACCGTGCGGGAGTTTGAAACGGGAACCAATGCGCTGCAACACTACCGCACCCATTCGGTCACCGAAGATTTGTTCATAGTGGACATGATAATGGAGGGGATGAACGGCAGGGAATTTTTTAGACAACTGCGAAAGATCAATCCCCACACGAAAGCCATCCTTTCGAGCGGGTACAGCATGTCCGGGGAACTTGAGGAGATACTTTCCGAGGGAATTTCTGGCGTGCTGCAAAAGCCGTTCGATACCGCTACCCTTTCCCGGATTGTAGCCAAAACGCTCACCGATACCGGTTCTCCCGAACCGTCCGCGCAATGAGGTTTTGCATTCTCAGAAGCGGGTCGAGCGCCAACTGTACCTTTGTCGAACACGGCGACACACGCCTGCTCATCGACGCCGGCGGCATGAGCCGCCGGGGACTCTCGTCGGTGCTCCAAGAGATAGGCGTTGCGCTTTCTCAAATCCAGGCAATCGTCGTCACCCACCTCCACTCGGACCATATAGACGCGACCGCGGCCCGCCTCTCCGACGACTACGGGATACCTCTTTACACGCACGAAACAAACGATAGAATCCTCCGAACATTTTTGGAACGCACGAACGCCAGCGGGGCCCGGATCGTGACATTTTCGCGCGCCGGATTCTCCGTGGACGAAATAGGATTTTCACCTTTTGTCGTCAGCCACGATGCACGTAAAACCACCTGCGGGTTCGTCTTTTTCCCCGTCGAAGCGCCGGAGTCACGCGTTTCCTTCGCCACGGATCTGGGTTGTTTTCCCGATGACATGCTCCCCCATTTCGCCGATAGTGCCTGTATCGTTCTGGAGGCAAACCACGACACCGCCATGCTCTGGAACAATCCGCGAAGGCCCTACGCGAATAAAGTGCGGGTAGCCTCCGATTCGGGCCACCTTTCAAACGAACAAGCGGCATTTGCCCTTGTCAAGATATGCACGGCCTCCCGCACGCCGCCGCGCGTGGTTGTTCTGTCCCATTTGAGCAAAGAGCATAATTCCATCGCGCTCGCCGTCAATCACGTTGCTTCGACCCTTGCATCGCATGGGTTCTCGCCCCACGTATGCGTCGCGTTCCGGGACAGAAGGACCGAATTCATAGAATGCCGGTGATTGGACTGCTCCTCTACCAGCGTACAGAACAATCATGTCCGGCCCTCCGACGCCATGTGTTGCTTCCTCGCAGGCTATCACATATCTTACAGGCATGTCGGACAGAAATCTTGGCTACCTTCTTATCGCGCTTTTATTCCTCATCGTTGTCGTCATAGGCTCCTACGGCATCCGGCCTTTGATTTCCCAGGGAGAAAAACGCGTCGTCGCGTTCACCGAAATCGGCAACCTTAGGCATCAAGATCCGGTACGAGTGCGCGGCGTGCTGTATGGAACCTGCAAGGACATCAAGTGGATCGCCGGCGCGTCTTGGAGAAAACCGTTGGCGTATGTTACGATACAAACCGACAAATCATTCCCTATCCGCCGCGGATACCGAATCATCAACATGGACGAAGGCGTTATGGGAGACCGGATGATTATGATAGACTGCGGCGATTCCTCGGCACCTCTCGTTCCCATCGGCGATACCCTCGTCGGAACGTTTTACCATGGCGTTTCCGAGGCGCTCAACAACGCGTGGATTCTACGCGGAGTGATGGATACGCTGCTCGAAGCAAGCGAAACGCTCTCTCGTGGTGTCCGTGGAGGCAAATCGTTGATAACGCAGGTCAACGGCATCGTCGCGTCGGTCGATTCCGCCTCCATGCTCGCGATTCGGGTAACAAGAAAAACCGACTTGACTATAGCGGCGCAGATGCGAAAACTCGATTCCTATGTCAAGGCGGCATCAGACGGAACCCGTTCGTTCGAATCAACTGCTCCTGGTCTCATTGAACACACCGACATCCTGCTGAAAGACCTTTCCGAGTTTATAGTCAAGCTCAATGGCACAACCGACACGCTCATCGTACTCGCCCGTTCGCTGCGCGACCCCAATAACGTTCTCTGGAAAACCGATGCCGAAAATATCCGGAAACGCATCTTGGATTTGCAGGCCGTAATAACGATGGTGAAAAACCGATTGATCGAATTCAACGGGCTGTTTTAAATGGCTCGATTGATCCGAATGACCTCTGCAGCCTTTTTACTGCCTTTGCTATCAGGCCAGATCCAAGCCGCAAACGACAGCCTGTATTTTTTGTATCAACGCACCACATACCTTGAGAATCTGTGGACACCGGGGGGCTGGTGGGCGAATCCCGCGCTTATTGGAGAACTATCCGCTCCTTCCGCATATACCATAAACACCACCCCTCTTGGATATCGCTACACTCTCGCATCGGTGAAATATGTTTTCCCGTTTTTCGACAGGTTCGGAGCGGGTTTCGGTATCATGGGAACCGGCATATCAGATGCCGCCCAGCAGTCAGGTCAAGCTTCCTCGTCCGGTGTCACCTATAATAGCCATTTCACCTTTTCAAATCCTAGCTTTCAAAGCGCAATCGGAGGTTCCCTGCCTAAAATAGGCAGCGGTGGCGCGTTGATAGACATCGGGGCGGAAATGCTTCCAAATGGATTTGGAGGTTCATCGGAATTTCTTTTAACACGTCTGGGCCTTGGAATCCTCACTCCGTTTTATTTCAACTCAATCTCCGCTTCGGCCACTGCAACGGCAACGATGCATTTCTGGAATTCCGTTTATATAGACTGGAACGCAAAGTTAGGCCTTAGGATAAAAGCGCTGGACAGCTTGCTGACCGGAACCGCTGAATACACCCTCACATTCCAAGCCGGTTCCGTCGAATCATTTTATACATCTTCCAGTTATGATTATGAAGTTTTCAAAACTATGATGTCGGTAAGATTTTATAAAATTTTCGGATTTCTTATCGGTTACAGTACCGATTTCGGAGAGTTTTCAAATTTTAGAAATGGAAGCTGCATTCACTTGGGTATGGAATTACGAGCGTCTCATGCCAACCCCATTTTTGCGGGTTACGACCTCGGCATAAGCATTGATGCGCTGTCACAATCCCAGGGGCTGCTTATACATCGCCTTTGGATCGGATACCGTTTTCTCGCGAAAAAGCCGGAAAATAAGGACGCTACCCAAGCGACGAGTAAATGATGGCAATAACGGTCACACATCTACCTGGCTTCTGAAAGGCAACATTCACCTTGGCGAAGATATCGCCGCTCCCACATAACATGTCGTAGGGTTTGGGTTTATAAGCGTGGCCGACTTGGTTCATGGTGATAGGTGAATTCGTCGATTTTAAGCAAAAATGCCTTTAGTGATGAACCAATTTTGTTTTGCGCCACCGACACATTGTTTCAAAAAGGAACAAATGCTCGTTTTACTTTTTCCCTGCGCCCCTTCCAAACATCCCGCTCGTCAATTCCTAACAAATCTACAACATGCCGACTCAACGGCTAACGCTTTACTAATAGACAAGATTACTCCCTTTGTAAAATGGCATAGCGTCAAACATTCTCTTGCGCCAGGTCAAATGCTTCTGCTGAAAGCGCCGCAATAACGCGTATTGCGGAATTCCAGTATTGACTTAACGCCACAACAATGCTTTGACAATAAAGTTCCGCTTTACACATCACTGAAGGCTTTATTTTTTTTAAAAGTAAATTGACACATCGTTCTTACAATCCGGTTACAAAATGGCCAAAAAAAACCTTTGACACGAGCGTCATGATAATTATATTATCAAAACTCTTTTTGAAGTTTTATTGTTGACAAGTTAATGTTAGCAACTGGTTGAAAGTGTGTTGACAACGTGTTTACATCATGCACAGCAACAAGCATCCTTGTTTTTAATAATTTGCAACGACATGACAACAAGCAAGTTATGCAAATAAAGCTCAGGCAAAACATAAAAGCTTGTCGTTCAAATTTAATTTTAAAACCAGCAACGATTAATTTTTTATCCAACTGTTGATAACATGTTAGTTAACAACCTATCTCGCGCGACCACAACCGATTCTCTATGGCAGGACTGCCTAAAAATAATTCAAAAAAGAATCCCCCCATCCTCCTTTGAGACATGGTTCCGAACCGCCGACCTTTTTATATCACCAGAAGGCATAGCCAGTATTCTTGTGCCCAATCAGTTCTTTGCCGATTTCATGGAACAGCATTTTTCAGATACAATACTAAGTGCCCTTTCTGAGATTTCCATATCAGTTCAGTCGCTCTTGTTCCGCCCTTCAGAAAAAGACTGGGAGATCGTTCAGCCTCTTGCAAAGACGATTTCCGAGTCGCAATTGAAAAAAGTCCCGAATTCTGTAGTAACAAAGGGCAATTTTCATCCGAATTATACTTTCGACAAATATATCGTCGGCGACAGCAACCGAATGGCTCATGCAGCGGCATTAGCAGTTGCGGAGGCTCCAGGGAAAACCACCTTTAATCCGTTAATCATTCATGGCGGAACCGGCCTTGGAAAAACACATCTGCTTCAGGCAATCGGGCATTTTGCCCAAACGGAAAACACTGCTGACCATGTTATTTATATGACGAGTGAAGAATTTACTACGCAATATATTAGCTACGTGGTCGAGAAAAAGGATTCCACTTCGTTCTACAAAAAGTTCAACGATGTTGACTTGCTGCTTATTGATGACATCCACTTCTTGAGTGGCAAGCATGGCACACAGAAGGAGTTTTATCGCATTTTCAACAGACTTTTACTGGAAAAAAAGCAGATAATACTTTCTTCAGACCGGGCGCCGGATAAAATCACGGATATGATGGAGCACATAATTAATAGATTTTTAGGGGGGCTCATTGCCGATATCCAACCCCCATCCTTAGAAACTCGTATGGCGATTCTTCATAAAAAAGCGGAAACCGACGGTCTTCTGCTCCCGGACGAAGTGCTCCAGTACATTGCCGGCCATATTACTTCAAATGTCCGCGAGCTGGAAGGGATACTCATCAAGCTCATCGCTTCATCTTCTTTCACCGGCAAGGACATTTCGCTTGAAATCGCAAAGGAAATCTGCGGAGACGTTATCTCGCGCAAAGATGAACGCGTTTCAGTCCTTTTTATCCAGCAGAAAGTGGCGGAAGTGTTCGGAACTACTGCAAACCAGCTTTCCGCACATACCCGCAAAAGGGACGTATCCCTTCCCCGTTCGGTAGCAATGTATTTGTGTAAAAAATGGACGAGACAATCACTGCGCACCATCGGGCTCGATTTCGGCGGACGCGACTATTCCACAGTCATCCATGCATGCAAAAAAATCGAATCGGATATTCAATCGGACACTGAACTGAAGCGTAAACTTACGCGAATCGAGGAGCAAATCCTGCCACTCGTCTAACGCCCGGCCTTTTTCCCCTCGTCAACAAGCGACTGTTCCCTCAAAAATCGGGCGACCGCCCAAATCCATATACCTGGCTTTTCCCGAGTAATTTATATTTACAGCTTGATTTTCTTGGCATATCGCACCTGTTGCAACTCACACAACAAAGATTAAGGCTCACCCAGCATATGTACAATGAATTAAAAAGGGCCCGCAAAATCCTGGAAGCGGAGTCGGACGCGATAAGAAACATTAAAATCGACCGGAATTTCGCCCGCGCGGTGGCGATTCTGCTTAAATGCAGGAATAAAGTCGTTACCACGGGAATGGGAAAAGCCGGCGATATCGCGCAAAAAATTGCAGGCACACTTTGCTCCACCGGGACCCCATCGTGCTTCCTTCACCCGGGCGAATCGGCGCACGGCGACCTTGGGCTGCTCGATAAGGGTGATGTCATCGTCGCTTTTTCGACCAGCGGCAAGACCCGTGAAGTAATTGAAATGCTCGAAAGAAGCCGCGGTCTCGGAATACATTCCATAATCGGCGTTACATCACATCCGGATTCCACCATACGAGCACTATGTAACGTGGTGATCAACATGGGAGAGATCACCGAGCCATGCAAACTCGGACTCACTCCCACCGCCTCCACGGCGGTCATGATGGCCATCGGAGATGCTCTCGCCCTCGTGGTCATGGAAAAAAGGAAATTCTCCAAGGAGCAATTCGGGCTTCGCCACCATGGCGGCTATCTGGGGCAAAAGGCGCGCATGCTTCATACGGCCCCCGGCCCGGTCTCCATACGATAGACGGGCTTTCCCTCTAATGAAAACATCCTGCGACTTTCTTATCGTCGGCAGCGGCATCGGAGGACTGAGTTTTGCGATCCGCGCGGCCGAAGCCGGTTCGGTCATCATGATCACAAAAAAAACGGATAGCGAATCCAATACCAACTACGCCCAAGGAGGCATTGCCTGCGTGCTCGATCCTCGCGACAGTATGGAGAGTCATATTCATGACACTCTGGTCGCCGGCGCAGGCCTCTGCAACGATGAAGCGGTGCGTATCCTGGCCGGCGAGGCTCCAGCGAGGATCGAGGAGCTCATCGGCTGGGGAACGCGTTTTTCGACGTCAAGATACTCACCGGCACCGCACCACCTAGACCTCGGCCGGGAAGGAGGACACTCCGCAAATCGCATTGTTCATACACGTGACTACACCGGCAGATCGGTCGAAGAATCTCTTCTCCGGCGCCTGAGGCGTATGCCGAACGTTACGATGTACGAGAACCATTGCGCGGTGGAACTGATAACCGGCCATCACCTCGGAGGAGGAAACAGACGGAAAGTCGAGAAATGTTACGGGATGTATGTCCTCGACACGATACAACGCGACATCTTCGCGGTCCGGGCCAAGATCACCTGCTTTTGTACGGGTGGATGCGGAAGAATTTATCTGCACACGACGAACCCCGAGATTGCCACCGGCGACGGTGTCGCCATGGCCTACCGCGCGGGTGCGGTAGTGGAAAACATGGAATTCATTCAGTTCCACCCTACCACCCTGTACCACGAAAAGGCCGGTTCTTTTCTGATTTCGGAGGCCCTCAGGGGATTCGGGGCCGTGCTCAAGGACGGCCGTGGCAAGGAATTCATGGACCGCTATCATCCCCAGAAATCTCTGGCTCCGCGAGATATCGTGGCGAGGGCCATAGACGCCGAAATGAAGAAATCGGGCGAGCCGTGCGTGTTTCTCGATATCCGGCATATTCCCGCTCCACGGGTGCGGCGCCGTTTTCCTTACATTTACCGGCGATGCCTCGAATACGGAATAGACATCACTCGGGACCTCATACCCGTGGTGCCTGCGGCGCATTACCTCTGCGGCGGAATCCGTGTCGACACAAGCGGCCGAAGCAGCCTTGGCAACCTGTACGCGTGCGGCGAAGTCGCCTGTACGGGCGTCCACGGCGCGAACCGTCTTGCTTCGAATTCCATGCTGGAGGCCCTCGTCTTTTCGCACCGCGCGGCCGAGGACGCCATTGCCCGATTGCGTTCCACCACCCTCGCGCCCCGTTCCGTAATCCCTCCGTGGGATGACCGTGGAACCATTGACAACGAAGAGTGGGTGCTGCTATCCCATAACATCACCGAAGTTCAGAGCGTGATGTGGGATTACGTGGGCATCGTCAGATCGAACCTTCGTCTCGAACGCGCCCTGCGGCGAATCCGTTTGCTCCAAAAGGAAACGGAAAATTTTTACAAAAGGACCAAGATAACGCCACGACTGCTTGAACTCCGCAACATCGTGACGACCGCCAAACTCGTGGTGGAATCGGCCCTGCTGCGGCACGAAAGCAGGGGCCTTCATTATACCACCGATTATCCATCGCAGAACGACAGGTACTGGAAGAAAAACACGGCGATTGTCAACCCGGTGGCGGGCCGCCGTACGCGCTAGCCGGGGCTTGCATGCTTTTCTCGATAGTCGCGCTCTCGTTTCTGACGGCCGGATTCCTTCTGGCCTCGATTTTCTACGTGCGTCGCCGCGGAAAACCACACCACCTATTTTTTCTAACGATCCGCATGGTTCTTCTCGCCGCTCTCCTATGCGCGTTGTTCGAACCCGTCATGACCTTCGATAAGCTCGACACCGGCCGCAGAATCGTACCCGTGCTCGTGGACGCCTCCCTGAGCATGCGGCTTTTCCATCCCGACTCCGTAGTCCTCCCCTTTTTGAAGAGACTCGACTCGCTCGGACACAGCCACGAAGGCGGTCCCGTTTTCAAGTTCTACAGTTTTGGAGACTCGCTCCGCGCCTGTGGAAATCCAGCGTCGATGACGTTTTCCGATGCGCAGAGCACCTTGTCGGCCGCCGAGGAGGACGCGGTGTTCCGGCGTGCGCCGTTTCTCCTCATCGTCTCCGACGGCAACCTTTCCAATGCCTCGCTTCCGCAAAGCGGCCTGTTCGAAAATCCAAGCTACTATATCGATCTGCCCGAGGTTGCTCCCAGGCCTTTTCTCCAGACCGAACTCACCCACGCCGACGAAAGCGTTCCACCGGATTCCGCCACAAACGCAACGATGGTCGTGCGTGGGTATGCGCCGGCCCGCCGCAACCTGACGCTTGCCTGCAGGCGCGGGGCAGTGCATGTTTTCCGCAAGCAGATAACCGTCGATTCCGGCTATTTCTCCGATACCGTTTCCGTACGGCTCGCTCCGGCGCCGAAGGGGAGATTCGTGTATACGGTTTCCATCGAGAATCCGGTCGACACCCTGCGATCCGTTTTGTGTTTTTCCCAGACTATTGTTCCTCACAGTTTTGTCGCCTCCATTTATTCCGCTTCACCGACGATGGATAGGCGGTTCCTCGCAAACGCTCTCTTAGCGGCTCCGCAATGGCGGCTACCGGCACCCGGTTTGGCCCGCCCGGACGCGCTTTTCCTTTTCGACATCGACACAACATCCCTCGGGAGTCTCCGCTCGCTTGGCCCCCATGGCGTTGCCGTGTTCTTCGGCGCATTCCCATGCTCGACCGACGTGCGGTCCGTTCCCGGTGCATTTGCACTCGTCCCGACCGATCCCTACGACACGTTATTTGCCAAGTTCACAAACCAGGATATGCCCCCCCCGTCGACCACACTGTCGTGCGCACGGCCGTTTCTCAAACACTGTAGGACCGTGCTTTCGGCGGTACTGCGAAGTGATAATAGCGCCCCACGGTCACGGGACACGATTCCGCTTCTCCAAACCGGATTGTATTCTGGACATACCTCGGTCACGGTCAACGCACGAGGCCTCTGGCGTTCGGACTTCCTGTCCCTTTCGGTCGCCAAGGAACGGGAAACGCCGTCCTTGATGGCGGGAATAATTTCTTTTGTCAATGAACTCATCGTTACCGGCTTCCGCGACAACCTGGCCGTCCTTCCGTTGCGGCCGGAGCTTTCGGAACTCGACTCCGTTCCTCTGGTTCTCCTCCTGCCTTCAGAGGCAACTCCCGTCGGAATCGTATCGAATTCCACCGCCCCCGTTCCCGACGTGCAGGCAAAGATATCGATCCTGTCGGCACGCGGAAACAGTATGGATTTCCATTTTGTTCTCGGTTCCGTCGACCCGCAGAACAGGAGTTTTGTAAAGCTTCCTCCGCTCGGTGCGGGAGTTCACGCTTTTTCATGCGCAGTGACTTTGAACGGAACAACCCATACCTATTCCGACACACTTTTCATAGGTATATCGAGCCCCGAACTTTGCGTACAGGCCCAAAATACCGTCCTGCTGGGGCAAATCGCGGTTCCCCTGCGCCACGCGGACATCAACTCGGTCGGGAGCCTTTACGCACTGCACTCGCCGGAAAAACGCAATACCGTCACGCGGCATTTTCAAATCCGGCGCACCTGGATACTGTTGTTGGTAATCGTGGGGGTATTGGCCATAGAATGGACTGCCCGCAGGATGAAGGGGTTAGAATAACGAACGTTATGGCTCTTGCTTTTCACGGCCTAAAAACGTATTTTTATCATTTGAAAACTTTTTTCAGAGGAAAGTAGGTGATACCTCCATGAACGGCATAATTCTCAAGGAAGACGAACCATTCGAAAAGGCGCTGCGGCGTTTTACCAAAACGTGCGAACGCGCCGGCATCCTTTCCGACATCAAGAAATACCGCCATTACGAAAAACCGAGCGAGGAAAGGAAGAGAAAGATGAATGCCTCCCGACGAAAAAAAGTCCGCGACGAAAAGCGGTTCTCGTTCCGGCCGCCGAGGGGCTATAACTGATTAAAGCCTTGGAGCAGTCCTTATAAAATCACCGCACCGGGAACGGCGCGGTGATTTTTTCGCATTTCCTCTAGAATCTTGCACCCGATTACCGCGCACGAAGTGGCGACGTTGAGCGAGTTCTTGAAACCGTACACCGGGATTTCCACGATCTCATCGCACAAATCAAGCACCTTCCTGTCGACCCCGAGCGCTTCGTTTCCGAACACCACGCCGAGCTGCTTCGGATAGGCCACGGCGTCGTACGGTTTCGATTTTGACGTGGTTTCGGCCGCCCAGACGGGTATGCCCCGATCACGTAAATATCTCACCGCGTCGGCCGTGCTGTCGAACTTCTTCCATGGAACGTAGTCGACGGTTCCCAACGAAGTCTTGGCCAGTTTCTGGTGGGGAGGAGTCGCCGTATATCCGCATAAAAGCAGCCCCTTGACGCGCATCACGTCGCACAGCCGGAAGATGGCGCCTACGTTGAATGCACTCCGAAGGTTGTCGAGAACGATGTAAAGAGGATTCTTGGGCAAGCGGCCGTATTCCTCAAGGGGGATATTCACGTCGAGCGAGCGCACCTCGAAGTTGGTTTCGATGCCGGTATTGTCTTTCCTTTTCACGCGGCCTTCCCCGCCGCGGGGCGCTTGCGTTCCGCAAACAACAAGAGGATTCCCCCGGCGACGAAAAGGACCGTTATCGATGCCATGCCCAGGCGTTGCGACAGGGCCCCGCCGAAGCCCAGCCTGCGGCACGCAAGCGTCGTCCCGCCCACAAGCAGCGGCCCCAGGACTATCGAAAACCTGCTGATGAGATTGAGAAAACCGAAATATTCGGCCGCATCCTCGGCGGGCACGATTTTGGCGAAATAGGATCTGCTGAGCGCCTGCACCCCACCCTGCACCATCCCGACGCAGCAGGCGAGAACGACGAACTGCACGGCATTTTTGAGCACGAAAAAACCCACCGTGCACACCACGATGTATGCGGCTATGCCCAGAAGAATGCCCCTGCCGCCCCCGATTGATCGCGCGAGGTAGCCGTAGCCGAGGGCGGCGGGAAAGGCGACGAACTGAACGAGGAGGATGGTTATCATGAGGACGGGCATGCCGATGCCTATGGATAAGCCGAAATTTACCGACATCGTTATCACGGTGTACACGCCGTCCATGTACAGCCAGAACGCGACGATGAACAGGAGGTATAAACGGTTGCTGGCGATTTTAACCGCCGTGGATTTCAACCGCGATAGCCCGCCTTTAATCACCGACACCGGTCCAGCGCCCGCACCGCTGCGTTCCTTGACGAGCAATAACAGCGGCAGGGAAAAAACCAGCCACCACCCCGCAACCATTGGAAAACCGGCCCGCGCAGCCTGTATCTGGCCCGTAAAACCGGCATCCTTCCAGAACCATACGAGCAAAACGACGATCCCGTACAAAAGTCCGCCGCCGGCGTATCCCGTGGCATATCCGACCGACGAAACGAAATCCATGTTCCGTTCATGCGAGACGTCGACAAGGAGTGAATCGTAGAAGAGGTTGCCGCAAGCGAACCCGATGTTGGCGAGTATGAACAGCGCGACGGCCGTCTGCCAGGCCCCCGCGCCCGCGAACCAAATCGCCCCGGTCATGAGGACGCCGAGCAGCATGAAAAACGTCAGGAACGCTTTTTTCGCCCTTCCCGCGTCGGCAAGCGCGCCGAGCACCGGAGACAGGAACGCCACCAGCAGACCCGAAATCGAATCACCCAAGCCGAGGCGGGCGGTATTGAGCGCCGCGTCGGCGCTTCCGTCCCAGAACGATTTGAATAAAAAAGGGAAAAAAGCGGTGAGTACCACAACGGCGAACGCGGAATTGGCCCAGTCGTACATGCACCAGCCGGCAACGGCGCGCCGTTTTTCATCCGTCAACCATTTCAAAGGCGACATAGTTTGTTTCCTGCGACCTTGGGACCTTCGGGCCTTGGACGTCCCATGCATCCCGCTCTATGTTTTCTTCTCTTTTTTCTCCGCCGCCGGAAAAAGCACGTTGTTGAGAATAAGCCGATACCCGGGGGATGTCTTGTGCATCCGGAGATCGGTCGGCTTGTCATGAATTGCGTGCTCGTATGCCTCCGGGTCATGCCCGCCCAGGAATGCGAACTGGCCCTTTCCCAGCACGCCGTGGATATAGTTGACGCATTTGGTACCCGGAACGCTTCCCAGCACGACGACGGTCTTTTTAATCACGTTCCCGTTGAACGACGTGCACAACCCGAAAAATCCCTTGATGGTCTGGCGCTGGTCCTGCACCAGCATGCAGGGAACCGGATCGAGCTTCGCGCTGAAATCGAAAAGGGCAAAATCCTGCGCCGGCACCCTCATGGGCGTATTGACCAGGTTAACGTCGATATTGCCGAAATACGCCTGATGGGGGCTCGTTTGTACCGTAAAATTCTCGAACGCCAGGCAGTTGGCGAAATTAAGCTTGGCGGCATAGTCGGGGTCGATGCCGTCGCCGTCGAACACCGCATCCACGATATCGGTGCCGAGCGCGGCAAGAGCGATGTCGAGCGTGTTCGTGGCACAGCACATGGCGAACAGGAAACCGCCTTTCTGCACGTAATTCCGGATCGCGAGCGCCACTGCCTTTTTGCAGTCGGTCACTTTCTTGAATCCCAGTTCCCGTGCGGTCTTTTCGAGTTCCATCTTTTGCCGCTGGTACCACGGCTCGGTGTGATACGCATAGTACTTGCTGTATTGCCCGGTAAAATCCTCGTGGTGCAGATGCAGCCAGTCGTAATCCGAAAGTTTTCCAGTCACGACCTCCCTGTCGTACACCTTGTCGAACGGGATGTCGGCGTAGGTAAGCGCGAGGACCACCGCGTCGTCCCACGGCATCTCGGTGGGCGGCGAGTACACTGCGATGCGCGGCGCCTTTTCCAGCGTAACGCGCTCCATGTTGCTGCTTTCGATAACATCGAGGATGCCGGCCCACTCCTGGGTCGAAACGTGCATTATTTCCACACCGTCAAGGCGCGCCTTAAGCTCAAACTCGCGGGAATCGTCCGTCGCGAAGGAGCCGCACCTGTAATTGAGCAGCCAGTAGACCTTCGCCCCGGCCTTGAGCATCTTGTAGACGAGGCCGTAGGCCTTGAGATGGTCGGTTTGGGAATCGTCCATGGGGACGAGGAGCATGCAAAAGGAATTGAACGCGCCGGACAGCAGCAGCAGGCACGAGCACAAGAACGCTCTCGGTTGTACGGAATGCGACATCGACGGATTCCCGCTGGGAGACGTGGCACACAACGCGTTGCGAACGGGCCTCATCAGCCTTCAAAATACTTCCTACGCACCAATCCTCTGCCAGGCAAACGAGCGATTGAAAATGTATTTTATAATCAGCGAGAGACGTCACAATGCCATTACCAATAAAGCCAAAGAGGAATTCCGGGCGCGGCCCCGCCGTCATTTTCAATTCGTGCCCATCGCTCCCCTGCCGGGGACGGAACATATCCAAAACGGCATTGATGATCTTCAAGCGTGAAAACGTCCCGCTTACGCGGAAAGTCCACGTTATTTTCTGCTCCAACCGCGCAATCAGAAGGCTCAACGCCGCGTTCCGGCACAAGGACCGCGCCACCGACGTGCTGTCGTTCAACTACGACGAGCCGGATTTGCTCGGGGAAATCTACATTTCGCTCCAAAAAGCGAAGGCGCAGGCCGGGGAATATCGCGTCACCTTCGAAAGCGAAGTATTGCGGCTCTTCGTCCACGGAATGTTCCACCTGCTCGGGTTCGATCACGAGTCCGAAAGAGACGCGAAGAAAATGCGACGAAAGGAAAGTCCGTATCTTGCCTGAACCCGCAGCCATTCCCACCGTTGCCCCCCATTCGCATCATCAAGTATTTTTACGGCCTGCATCAGTCACGTCGCACTCTACTATCCGTACATTTTTCCCAAGGAGCGATGTTTGTGAACATCGTCGTTTGTATTAAGCAAGTACCCGGCACCACACAGGTGAAGATAAATCCGGACACCGGAACGCTCATCCGCGACGGTGTCGAGGCCGTGGTAAACCCGTTCGATGAATATGCCGTCGAGGAAGCGCTGAGGATAAAGGAACGCCTCGGAAACGCAACGGTCAAGGTTGTCACCATGGGGCCGCCCCAGGCCGAGGAGGCGCTGAAAAGCGCCCTTGCGCTCGGGTGCGACGAGGCGTTCCTGGTGAGCGACCGCGCCTTCGCGGGCTCCGACACCTGGGCGACCTCGTATACGCTCGCAACGGCCGTCAAAACGCTCGGCAGGGTCGATCTCATCATCTGCGGCAAGCAGGCGATAGACGGCGACACCGCCCAGGTGGGCCCGGGGGTCGCGGAAATGCTCGGCATCCCGTTTGTCGCCTGGGTAAGAAAAGTGGAGGAAATCTCCGAAACAAAAATCCGGGTGGAGCGCATGATGGAGGACGGCTATGAAGTCGTCGAAATGCCGTTGCCGGGCCTGATGACCGTGGTAAAGGAGATTAACGTTCCCCGCATGGCTTCCCTCAAGGGGAAAATGAGGGCGAAAAAAGCGGTCATCACCGTGCTCAATGCGGAAAAGCTCAAACCGGATCCGGAAAAAATCGGCCTCAAGGGCAGCCCCACCCAAGTGCTGCGCTCGTTTGTCCCCCAAAGAAAGTCGGGCGGCGAAAAGATGAGCGGCGAACCCGCGGACATGGTAAAAAAAATAAAATCAACCATACTCGACCTCGGCGTCATACGGTAAAGGGAAACCATTCATGGGAATAAAAGTCGATCTTGAAAAGTGCGTCGGATGCTCGTTGTGCGTTCGAGCGTGCAGCCAGAACGCGATAACGATAACCGACAAGAAGGCGGTCATCGATCCTGAGAAATGCAACCTGTGCGCGGCCTGCGTCGAGGCCTGCAAAAAATACCAGGCCATCACGATTACCAAAGACGCCTCGGCCGGGGCGGCGAACATATCCGAATACCGCAACGTCGCCGTATTCATAGAACAGCACGAAGGGACCGTGGCCGGTGTTTCGTACGAAATGCTGGGAGAAGGCAGGAAACTTGCCGACCGGCTCGGAGAAAAGCTCGTCGCCGTGCTCATTGGCCACGGCATGCACGCGACCGCGAACGATCTCGTCAAGTTCGGCGCCGACCGTGCGGTGTACTACAATTCCGCGAAGCTCGCCGCCTTCCACGACGACGGCTACGGCGGCGTCATGTCGGAATTCATCGGCAAGGAAAAGCCGGCAATCGTGCTGGCGGGCGCGACCGCCATAGGCCGCTCGTTCATTCCCAAGGTCGCGGCGCGCGTGTGGGGCGGGCTCACCGCCGACTGCACCAAG